>RCUH01000115.1_pt1 | contig 129534 bp, 119 predicted proteins | sample 2166191 | NCBI WGS metagenome assembly RCUH01 (sample SAMN09932848, study PRJNA488358) | compost metagenome | feature: garden; material: soil; isolation source: compost soil in an enriched community after 214 h of incubation | place: Germany: Experimental Botanical Garden Goettingen | collected...
CGGTGACGTGCAGGCCGTGGGCCAGGAACTGCTGCATGGCGGCGCGGCGCACGCGCGTGCGGCGCAATGGGGCGGGGGTGAGCAGTCGCTTCACCGCCGGGATCAGGGTCAGCAGGAAGACGCCGAGGAAGACCGCCGCCTGCACCAGGGCGTAGGCGGCCAGGGCCTGACCGATCTCGACCTCGCGCGCGGCGGCGTGGGCCGCCTGCCATTCGGCGGCCCAAAGACCAGGCAGACCGGGCAGCCAGTGGGCGCCGAAGCCGAGCGGGATCAGGGCCAGGGGCAGCAGAAGAGCCGCCGCCGCCGCCCAGGCCAGGCTGACGTCGCGATAGGAGGACACCTGTCGCGCCACGACGCAGAAGATCTCGCCGGAGGTGTTTTCCTCGGCGCGGGCGATGGCCTCTGAGACGCAGGCGTGATCCTGTTGTGTGAACTGCATCACCATCCCCCCGAAGCGCCGCCGCCGCCGAAGCCGCCGCCGCCCCCGCCAAATCCGCCGCCGCCTCCGCCGAAGCCGCCACCGCCGCCCCAGCCGCCGCGTCCGCCGCCGCGACCCTGGTTCTTCAGCGCCTCGCTGGCGGCCCAGATCAGGATGGGGGTCAGGCCGTCGCCGCCCTTGCCGCCGCGTCGACGTTTGCCGCCCGCCGCCGCCCCGACCAGGCTGACGAACAGGAAAAAGAAGATCAGGAAGATGATCAGGGCCGGCAGGATCGGGGCCTCGCGCTCGCTCGCCGCGCTTTTCGCCTCGGCCGCGCGGGCCTGGGCCTCGGCCGGATCGGCGGTCAGCTGGGCGATGACGGCGTCGGTCCCGGCGATGATGCCGGCCGCGTAGTCGCCGGTGCGGAAGGCGGGCAGGATGTCGTCTCGGATGATCATGGAGGAATAGGCGTCGGTCAGCACGCCCTCCAGCCCATAGCCGACCTCGATGCGCACCTTGCGTTCGTTCGGCGCGACGATCAGCAGGGCGCCGCCGTCGTTTTCCTTCTGGCCGATGCCCCAGTGACGACCCAGCTGATAGCCGAAGTCCTCGATCTCCTGATCCTGCAACGAGGGGACGGTGACGACGACCAGTTGATCCCCGGTCTGCTGTTCCAGCATGGCCAGCTTGCCGGTCAGAGCCTGTTCCTGTTCCGGGGTCAGCAATTGGGCGTCATCGACGACCCGGCCCGTCAGCGTCGGAAACGTGATCTCGGCGGAGAGGGCGGGCAGGGCCGCCAGCCACAGAGCGAGACCGAGCAGCAGCGCCGGGATCAGACCCGGCGCGCGCCTGTCCCTCAGGGCGAGGGCGGAAGGGGTCATGTCGGGCTGACTACGCCGCCGGCGCCGGGGCAGCGGCAGGCGGCGTGGAACCGGGCGCCGCGCCTGGCGTGGTCGCCGGCGCGCCGCCACCCGGTTGGGCGCCGGGAACGCCGAGGTTGAAGTTCACGCTTGGGGCGCTCTGGGCCTCGGCGGTGGCGGTGAACAGCTGCATGGGCTTGGAGCCGCCGTGCAGGGTCTTGGCCCAGATCACGGTGGGGAAGGTGCGCAAGGTCGTGTTGTAGTCGCGCACGGCCTCATTGTAATCGCGGCGCGCCACGGCGATGCGATTCTCGGTGCCTTCCAGCTGGGATTGCAGGGTCAGGAAGTTCTGGTTGGCCTGAAGCTGGGGATAGGCCTCGACCGTCACCAGCAGCCGCGACAGGGCGGACGACAGCTCGCCTTGGGCCTGCTGGTATTGCTGGAAGGCGGCGGGGTCGCTGAGGCTGGAGGCGTCGACGTTGATGCTGGTGGCCTTGGCCCGCGCCTCGATCACCTGAGTCAGGGTGGTGCGTTCCTGAATGGCCGCGCCCTGAACCGTGGCGACCAGATTCGGCACCAGGTCGGCCCTGCGCTGATACTGGCTCTGGACGTCGGCCCAGGCCGCCTCGGCCCGTTCTTGCTTGGTCGGAATGGTGTTGTAGCCGCAACCCGCCACGGCGGGGGTCAGGACGACGACAGCGGCGACGGCCGCGAGACGGGGCGAGAATCCAGCCATGAGTTCCTCCGGCGGTCGGCAGGACCGCTGATCCGCTAAAGACTATCGGAGCGGAAAGGCTCCGCTTCAAGGCTGGAATTTTGACAACCCAATCCGCTCATCCCGGCGGGTGCCGGGATCCAGTCCTTTGGCCATCAGTCGCGCCAGAGGCTTTCTAGGTTTCAGCGGGTGCGCGTGCGGTTCTCTCTGGACCCCGACGTCCGCCGGGGTGAGCGGGAGGGAGGAGACCCCCTCAGCCGCCCAGATCATCCGGCGTGACTCCGATGGAGCGGCAGGCGGCGGTGTAGGTGTTGGCCAGCAGGCAGGCGATGGTCATGGGGCCGACGCCGCCGGGGACGGGGGTGATGCGTCCGGCGACCTCGACGGCCTCATGGAAGTCCACGTCGCCGACGACGCGGGTCTTGCCCTCGGCGGCCTTGACCAGGTCCTTGGAAGGCACGCGGTTAATGCCCACGTCGACGACGGTGGCGCCCGGCTTGATCCAGTCGCCCTTGATCATCTCGGGCCGGCCCACGGCGGCCACCAGGATGTCGGCGGTGCGGCACAGGGCGGGCAGGTCGCGGGTGCGCGAGTGCGCGATGGTGACGGTGCAGCTTTCGCCGAGCAGCAGCTGCGCCATCGGCTTGCCCACGATGTTGGAGCGGCCGACGATGACGGCGTTCAGGCCCGACAGGTCGCCCAGCTGATCCTTGAGCATCATCAGGCTGCCCAGCGGGGTGCAGGGGATCATGCCCGGCAGACCGACCGCCAGACGCCCGACGTTGACGACGTGGAAGCCGTCCACATCCTTGTCCGGGTCGATGGCGGCCAGAACCGCCGCCGAATCAATATGCTTGGGCAGCGGCAGTTGCACCAGGATGCCGTGGATGCCCGTGTCGGCGTTCAGCGCCGCGATCTGCGCCAGAAGCTCGTCCTGCGTCGTTGTGTCGGGCAGGCGGTGGGTGTCGGACCGCATCCCGGCCTTCTGCGTCGTCTCGCCCTTGTTGCGGACGTAGATCTGGCTGGCGGGGTCCTCGCCGACGATGACCACGGCCAGGCCCGGCTTGACCCCGTGGGCCGCTTCCAGCCGCGCGGCGGCGGCGGCGACGCGCTCGACCAGGGTCTGCGAGAAGGCCTTGCCGTCGATCAGCGAGGCGCGGGCGGGTTCGTCAGCCATGATCGGCTCCAAGGGCTTGGGAACGTGAAAGCGTGGCCGCGATTTACAGCCGTGGCGGTTCGGCGTCTATGATAGCGCCAGCAAAGAGGTTTTCATGCGTCATTCTCAGTTCGGGGCCCTGTTCACGGCGGCCAGCGTCATCGCCCTGCTGTCGTCCGGCTCCGCCTTCGCCCAAACAGCCGTCGATACGCGCATCGGCGCTGAAGTCCGCGGGCGGCTGGAAGAGGGGGATGCGCGCACCCGTGGCGGCGACGCCTACCGCTACGACGACTATCGCGTTCAACTGCGGGCCGGTCAGCGGTTGCAGGCCGAACTGCGCAGCAGCGACTTTGATTCCTTCCTGGCGATCTACGCTGAGGGCCGCACCTCGGGCGAGCCGCTGGCGACCGACGACGACGGCGCCGGCAGCGGCATGAACGCCCGACTGCGTTTCACGCCCGAGACCGACGGGGTCTATGTCGTCCGCGCCAGGGCCTATTCCGGCCTGGCGAGCGGCGCCTACACCCTGGCCCTCAGCGAGCGGGTGGCGCCGCGTCAGCCGCGTCCGGGCCGGATTGCGGTCGGCGGGGACGTCTCGGGCCGCCTGAGCAGCGGCGACGCCGAGGACGAGGACGGCAATATCTTTGACGCCTACGCCTTCCGGGCCAATGCGGGGGATCGCGTGGCGGTCCTGCTGGAATCCGACGACTTCGACCCCCTGGTCCGCGTGGGCCGCATGGTCGGGGGCTCGTTCGTCCAGTCGGCTCAGAACGACGACGGCGCGGGCAAGGGATTGAACTCCTATCTGGTCTTCACGGCCCCTCAGGCCGGGGAATATGTGATCCAGGCCGCCTCGGTCGGCAGCGGCGCCGAGGGCGATTATCGCCTGTCGCTGGAACAGGGCCCGCCGGCCCCTGAAGCGCGCAGCATCGCCATCGGCGACGAGGTCAGCGGCCGTCTGGACGACGACAGCGCCCAGAGCGATTCCGGCGCCCCCGCCGACCTCTATCGCTTCACCGGACGCGCCGGGCAGCGCGTGGCCATCAGTCTGAAGGCCGACGACTTCGACAGTTACCTCGAACTGTTCGACGCCAACCACAACAGTCTGGCCACCGATGACGACAGCGGCGGCGAGTTGAACGCGCGCCTGACCTTCGTCCTGCCTGACGACGGCGACTATCTGATCGAGGCGCGCGGCTTCTCGGACGCCAATGGCCGCTATGACCTGAAGCTGGAAGAGGTGGCGCCGCCGCCGCCGCCGACGGCGCTCAGCTTTGGACAGACGGTTCAGGGCGACTTGCAGGAGGGCGGTCCCACCGACGACGCGGGGCGGCTGTTCGACGGCTATGCCTTCAGCGGGACCGAGGGCCAGCGGGTTCAGGCCATCATGCGTTCCGGCGATTTCGACGCTCTGTTGCAGGTCGCCAAGGCGGGCGAGGAATTCGAGGAACTGGCCAGCGACGACGACGGCCTGCGTCAGGGCACGGACGCGCGCCTGACCTTCACCCTGCCGGAAGACGGCGACTACATCCTTCGCGCCCTGCCTTATTCGAGCAGCGGCAAGGGGCTGTATTCGCTTGAGTTCGCGGATCGTGGACCGGAGCCGGGTCCGGGCAGCCTGCTGATCGGCTCGACCGCGCGCGGCGCTCTGACGGATAACGACGCCCTGACGGACGAAGGGGTGTCGTTCGACGCCTACACCTTCAAGGCCAAGGCCGATGAGAAGCTGCGCTTCACCCTGATCTCTCCGGCCTTTGACGCCATGGTCGAGGTGGGTGAGGACAAGGAGGGCGACTTCCGCAGCCTGGCCGAGGACGACGACAGCCTGTCGGACACCCACGCCCGTCTGGACTGGACCGCGCCGCGCGACGGGACCTATGTCGTGCGCGCCCGCAGCTTCGCGCCGGGTTCGACCGGCGACTATGTCCTGACGGTCGAGCGTCAGCCTTGACGGTCCGCAGGTGAGCGATGACCTGATCCTGGGCCGCAAGGATCAGCACCTGGACGTGGTGCTGTCCGGCGGCGGGCGGCACGCCCTGGCGTCGGGTTTCGACGACTGGCGCTTCGTCCATGAGGCCCTGCCGGATCTGGATCACGCCAAGATCGACCTGGGCGCCGACTTCCTCGGTCGGCGCTTGCAAGCGCCTCTGCTGATCAGCGCCATGACCGGCGGACCGGCCCGCGCCGAGGCCATCAACGCCCGGCTGGCCGAGGCGGCCCAGCATCTGGGCATCGCCCTGGCCGTCGGGTCGCAGCGCGCGGCCATTGGGGGCGGGGCGGCGGGGGGGCTGGATCGCTCCTTGCGCGACCGGGCGCCCGACACGCCGATCCTGGCCAATATCGGCGCGGCGCAGCTGACGCGCGGCTTCGGCGTCGAGCAGGCCAGGCGGGCGCTGGACATGATCGGGGGGGACGCTCTGGTGGTGCATCTGAACCCCTTGCAGGAAGCCTGTCAGCCCGAGGGCGACCGCGATTGGTGGGGCGTGGGCGCCGCGCTTCAGGCCCTGATCCGCGATCTGGACGCGCCGGTCATCGTCAAGGAGACGGGGGCGGGGATTTCCGCCGTCACCGCCCAGCGTCTGATCGCCATGGGCGCCGCAGGCGTGGACGTGGCCGGGGCCGGGGGCGCCAACTGGGGGCTGATCGAGGGCGAACGCGCGACCGATGCGGCGGACAAGGCCCACGCCGCCGCCTTCGCCGCCTGGGGCATCCCCAGCGCCCGCGCCATCGCCGAGGCCCGCAACGCCTTGCCGGAAGCCCTGATCATCGGCTCCGGCGGGGTACGCGACGGCGTCGATGTGGCCAAGGCCGTGCGCCTGGGCGCCGACGTGGTCGGCATGGCCTCAGGCGTCATTCAGGCGGCGACGGTCTCGACCGAGGCGGTGGTCGCCCACTTCCAGACGGTGATCCGGCAACTGCGAACCGTCTGCTTCTGCACCAACGCCGCCAACGTGGCGGCGCTGAAACGCGTACCCTTGCTAAGTGTAAAATAAATCAACTGTTTAGGCGCTCGGGTTAGGGCGCTGGTCAGAAATCACGGAGACTTCTCATGCGCACCCTTCTGATGACGACCGTTCTGGCGTCGGCCCTTGCTGTCGCCGGCGCCGCCTCGGCCCAGAGCAGCATTCGCCCTGGCCAGACCATTCAGGGCAATTTCAGCGCCAAGGACGCCCGCATGGGCGACGGCTCGCACTACCGTTGCTATGTCGTCCAGACCAACCCGGACGAGGCCTATACGGTCACGCTCAGCTCGTCGGACTTCGACACCTATCTGTCGGCGGGTGCTGGCGCGGACTGCGATGACACCTCGGTCTCCAACGACGACGGTCCCGATATGGGCACCAACTCGCAGCTGCGCTTCGTCTCGGGCGGCGGCCTGTGGATCATCAAGGCCAATACCCTGAGCGAGGGCGAGACCGGTCGCTATGAGCTGCGCGTCTCGGCGGGAGAGCGTATCCGTCCGACCACCCAGGTCCTGCCGATCGCCGTCGGCGAAAGCCGTTCGGGCCGTCTGGAGTTCAGCGACCGTCGCGCCGACGACGGCTCCTTCTACGACTGCTACGCCCTGACCATCTCGCGCGCGGGCAGCGTCGCCGTGCGTTTGGATTCGGGTGATTTCGACGCCTACCTGGGCCTCTATGAAGGGCCGCAATGCGACGGCGACTCCATGGCGTCGGACGACGACAGCGGCGGCGGCACCAGCGCCCAGATCGTCCAGACCCTGCGGCCGGGGACCTATTCGATCCGCGCCAATACGCTCGGCGCGGCGGAAGAGGGCGACTACACCCTCAGCGTCACCTCGCGCCGTTGATGTCGGCGACGGCCCCGGTCGGGTCGATCGGGGCCGTTTTTGTATCCGCTTCCGGCAGGGGGCGGTCGAAGCCGAAGCTGTAGTCGCCGGGTTCCAGCCGCACGACCCGCGTCGCGGACGACTCTATCGGCTCTACGACAAGGGGCGTTGAGGGCAGGGGCGGCGGTTCGATCCAGGCGCTTTCCAGCGCCATCCCATCGACGGCCAGCGGCTCCATCGGCAGCAAGCGTTCGGGGTGGTGCTCATAGCCGTTGCTGAGCTCGCCGACCGCAAGGATGGGTTGAGGCGGCAACTCCGGCTCGACCGGGGCCACCACCTTGACACTGATCCCAGCCCCTGGAGCCGCAGGGTCATGGGCCGTCGCGGTTGAGCGCCACAGTGTCCAGCCGCCGCCGAGCAGGGCGCCCAAACATAACCCTGCGATCACCGTCGTCATCGCCTTCATCGTTCTTCACCCATACGAACTGTTCGGGTGTGAAGCGCGCGACGACCGAGGGAGTTCACGACTTCGTCGCCGGCGAAGCGCAGGACGCGAGAGCGACAGACCGATCAGGCGGAAGGCAGCAGGTCGCCGGCGAAGGCGCGATAGCGACCGGCCCGCACCCCGTCCGTAGCCCGCGCGATGTCCGGCGCGAAGTAGCGGTCGGCGGAATAGGGCTCGGCCGCCTCGCGCACGATGGCGTAGGTCTGCTCCAGTTCCGGCGATGTGGTCAGCGGACGACGGAAGTCGATGCCTTGCGCCGCAGCCAGCAACTCGATGCCGACCACGGTCGCCGTGTTCTCGGCCATGTCCAGCAGGCGACGCGCGCCGTGGGTGGCCATGGACACGTGGTCTTCCTGATTGGCGCTGGTCGGCACGGTGTCGATGACGCAGGGGTGGGCCACCATGCGGTTCTCGGCCACCAGGGCCGCCGCCGTCACCTGGGCGATCATGAAGCCCGAGTTCACGCCGCTGTCCTTGACCAGGAAGGCGGGCAGGTCGGTCATCTTGGGGTCGACCAGGATGGAGGTGCGGCGCTCGCTGATATTGCCGATCTCGCACAGGACCATGGCGATCTGATCGGCTGCATAGGCGACGGGTTCCGCGTGGAAGTTGCCGCCTGAGATGACGTCGCCGTCCCCGATGAAGACCAGCGGATTGTCGGTCACGGCGTTGGCTTCACGCTCCAGCATGGCGGCGGCGTTGCGCAGGACGTCGAGCGTCGCGCCCATGACCTGCGGCTGGCAGCGCAGCGAATAGGGGTCCTGCACCTTGGCGCAGTCGTGGCGGTGGCTGTCGCGGATGGCGCTGCCGGTCAGCAGTTCGCGCAGGCGGCGGGCCACGTCGATCTGGCCCGGTTGACCGCGCAGGGCGTGGATGCGGTGGTCGAACGGCGCGTCCGAACCCAGAAGCGCATCGACCGACAGGGCGCCGGCGGCCACGGCGGCTGCGAAGGCGTCCTCGGCCGCGAACAGACCGGCCAGGGCGAGGGCCGTCGAGCACTGGGTGCCGTTCAGCAGGGCCAGGCCTTCCTTCGGACCCAGGACGACGGGCTTCAGACCGGCCTTGGCCAGGGCCGTGACGGCGTCCAGCGTCTGACCCTGATAACGGGCCTCGCTGACGCCGATCAGGACGCAGCTCATGTGGGCCAGCGGGGCCAGATCGCCCGAGGCGCCGACCGAGCCCTTGGCCGGGATCAGCGGCAGGACCCCGGCGTTGACCATGGCGATCAGGGTCTCCAGCGTATGACGCCGAACGCCCGATGCGCCCTTGGACAGGCTGGCGATCTTCAGCACCATCAGCAGGCGGGTGACGTTCTCGCCCAGCGGTTCGCCGACGCCACAGGCGTGGCTGAGCACCAGGTTCTTTTGAAGGGTTTCAAGGTCTTCCGCCGCAATGCTGGTGTTGGCCAGCAGGCCGAAGCCGGTGTTGATGCCGTAGACCGTGCGCCCCTCGGCCAGGATGGCGGCGACGATCGCCGCCCCCTTTTCGACATTGGCCCAGGCGGCGGGCGTGAGTTCGACCTGAACAGGGCCGTTCAGGACTTGGCGCAGCTGATTAAGAGTCAGCGGGTCTTGGCCGATAAGGATCTTCGTCATTTCTTCTTCTCCTCCCTTCCCCTCGAGGGGGAAGGGCCGGGGATGGGGTGTAGGCAGTTTGCCTGAAATCGGGAGCGCGGGAGGCGGCGCCTCCAGAGCCATCCAAGGAAAGGGCGAAGGGATCACCCCCACCCAACCCTCCCCCCTCGAGGGGGAGGGCTTTCAAGTCATGTCAGGCTCGGCAGGTTCAGGCCGTGCTCACGCGCGGCGTCCTTGGCGATGTCGTATCCGGCGTCGGCGTGGCGCATGACGCCGGTGGCCGGGTCGTTCCACAGGACGCGTTCCAGCCGCTTGGCGGCTTTCGGCGTGCCGTCGGCGACGATGACGACGCCTGAGTGCTGGCTATAGCCCATGCCGACGCCGCCGCCGTGGTGCAGCGACACCCAGCTGGCGCCCGACGCCGTGTTCAGCAGGGCGTTCAGCAGGGGCCAGTCGCTGACGGCGTCCGAGCCGTCCATCATGGCCTCGGTTTCGCGGTTCGGGCTGGCGACGGAGCCTGAGTCCAGATGGTCGCGACCGATGACGATGGGGGCCTTCAGCTCGCCCGAGGCCACCATCTCGTTGAACATCAGACCCGCGCGGTGGCGGTCCCCCAGACCGATCCAGCAGATGCGCGCCGGCAGGCCCTGGAAGGCGATGCGCTCGCCCGCCATGTCCAGCCAGCGGTGCAGGCCGGCGTTGTCGGGGAAGAGCTTTTTCATCGCCGCATCCGTCTTGCGGATGTCCTCGGGATCACCCGACAGGGCGGCCCAGCGGAACGGGCCGATGCCGCGGCAGAACAGCGGGCGGATGTAGGCGGGCACGAAGCCGGGGAAGTCGAAGGCGTTCTTCACGCCCTGGTCAAAGGCGACCTGACGGATGTTGTTGCCATAGTCGACGGTGGGGATGCCCATGGCGTGGAAGTCGAGCATGGCCTGGACGTGGATGGCCATCGACTGACGCGCGGCGGCCTCGACGGCGGCGGGGTCGCTGACGCGCTTTTCTTCCCACTCGGCGACGGTCCAGCCGGAGGGCAGGTAGCCGTTGACGGGGTCGTGGGCGCTGGTCTGATCGGTCACCAGATCGGGACGAACGCCGCGCTTGATCATTTCAGGCAGAAGGTCAGCGGCATTGCCCAACAGCCCGATCGACAAGGCTTTCTTGTCCTTGAACGACTGCTCCAGCAGGGCCAGGGCCTCGTCCAGGGTCTCGGCCATGACGTCGACGTAGCGGGTGCGCTGGCGGAACTCGATGCGGCTGCGCTGGCACTCGATGGTGATGCACGACGCGCCGGCCATGGTCGCGGCCAGGGGCTGGGCGCCGCCCATGCCGCCGAGGCCCGCCGTCAGGATCCACTTGCCCGACCAGTCGCCGCCATAGTGCTGGCGACCCGCCTCCATGAAGGTCTCATAGGTGCCCTGAACGATGCCCTGGGTGCCGATGTAGATCCACGAACCGGCGGTCATCTGGCCGTACATGGCCAGACCCTTCTTATCGAGTTCGTTGAAGTGATCCCAGGTCGCCCACTTGGGCACCAGGTTGGAGTTGGCGATCAGCACGCGCGGGGCGTCGGCATGGGTGCGGAAGACGCCGACCGGCTTGCCCGACTGGACCAGCAGGGTCTCGTCGGCTTCCAGCTTTTGCAGCTGTTCCACGATGGTGTCGAAAGCCTGCCAGTTGCGGGCCGCCTTGCCGATGCCGCCATAGACGACGAGGTCCTCGGGGCGCTCGGCCACCTCGGGGTCGAGGTTGTTCATCAGCATCCGCATGGCCGCTTCGGCGGCCCAGGTCTTGGCGGTCTTTTCAGACCCGTGCGGGCTGCGAATGATGCGGGTATTGGGCGTGGCGCTCATCGATTCCTCCATGCGGCCCAGAGTGCGGGATGGGCCGTCGTTTGGGGGAGTATTATGTCTAGACATTATCGCGTGCAAGGGGCAGTTTCGATTCATGGATCATGAGCCGCTTCATCGACGGATCGCCGGCGACATCGAGCGCCGCATCGCCTCGGGCGAATGGCGGCCGGGTTTCCGCATCCCGACCGAGGCCGAACTGATGGCCGAATACGGCTGCGCCCGCATGACGGTGTCGCGCGCCATGACGGACCTGTCGGCGCGGGCTTTGGTGGTGCGGCGCAGACGGGCCGGGACGGTGGTGGCCCATCCGCCGGTTCATTCCTCGGCCCTTGTCGCCATCCCTGACATTCAGGCCGAGGTCGAGGGCAGGGGGCTGGCCTATTCCCATCGCCTGTTGGGTCGCATCGTCCGTCCCGCCCGCGCCGACGAAGGTCTGGGCGACCGGGTGATCGAGCTGGAGACCCTGCATCTGGCCGACGATCTTCCCTTTGTCTTCGAGCGTCGCCTGATCGCCCTGAGCGCCGCGCCCGAGGCCGAGGCCGCCGACTTCACCACCCAGCCGCCGGGTGGCTGGCTGCTGGCCCATATGCCCTGGACCGAGGCCGAGCACCGCATTTCCGCCGTCGGCGCCGACCATGAAACCGCGACCCACCTCGGTCTCTCCGACGGCGCCCCCTGTCTGCGGCTGGAACGCCGCACCTGGCGCGACGGTCAGGGTGTGACCTGGGCGTGGCAGACCTTCCCCGGCGCGGCCTATGATCTGGTCGCCCGTTTCTCTCCGACCAAAGGATGACCCCGATGATCCAACCGTCTGAAGCCTTGGGATGGCGCTCTGTCGGCGATCTGGTGGGGAACCATCCCGAAGCCCCCGTCGCCCTGATTGGCGCGCCGCTGAATGAGCGGTCGCTGACGCCGGGCCGCTGCGATCTTGGGCCCAAGGCCCTACGTGCCGTTCTGCCGCGCCTGTCCACCTATGATGTCGAGACCGGGCTGGAGCTGGACGTTCTGGTTCACGACGCCGGCGACGTGGCGTTGAAGGCCGTCTCGCCGTTCGACGCCTTCGAGCCGGTGCGCAACGCGTTGGTGGCGCAGGCCCACCGCGCCCTGACCATCCTCGTCGGCGGCAACAACGCCATCACCCGACCCGGTGTTCACGCCCTGGGCTTGGATCGCGTCGGTGTGCTGACGCTCGACGCCCATTTCGACCTGCGCGACACGGATCAGGGCCTCACCAACGGCAACCCGATCCAGGCCTTGCTGGACGATGGGCTGGACGGCCATCGCATCAGCCAGATCGGCCTCGCCCCCTTCGCCAACACCCGCCGCGCCCATGAAAAGGCCGAGGCGGCGGGCATCAGCGTCCGCACCGCCCGCGAGTGCCGCCAGCGCGGTCTGGCGACCGTGGTTGTCGAGGAGCTGGAACGCCTGTCGTCGCTCTGCGAGGTCATCTACGTCGACTTCGATATCGACGTGATCGACCGCAGCCAATGGCCCGCCAGCCCCGGCGCGCGCCCAGGCGGGGTTTCGGTCCACGACTTCTTCGACGCCGCCCGCGCCATCGGCGCCTGCCCCAAGGTCCGCGCCGTTGATCTGACCGAATACGACCCCTCGCTGGAAATCGGCGACCTGGGCTCCCTGACGGCAGGGCGTTGGTTCTGTGAAATCCTCAGCGGGGTGGCTGCGCGATGATCCTCGCCGACCGTCTCATCACCGACTGCCACGTCGCGACCATGACCGAGGGCGGCGCCCCCTATGGCGCGATCGAGGACGCCGCCATCCTGATCAGGGACGGGCGCATCGCCTGGGTCGGGCCGCGTGCGGACCTGCCTGTGCACAAGGCTGTGGAAACCGACCGTTTGGGCGGGCGCTGGGTCACGCCGGGCCTGATCGACTGTCACACCCATCTGGTCTTCGGCGGCGACCGCTCGGGCGAGTTCGAGCGGCGGCTGGAGGGCGCGACCTATGAAGAGATCGCCCGCGCCGGCGGCGGCATCGTCTCCTCGGTCAAGGCGACGCGCGAGGCCAGCGAGGACGAACTCTACGCCTCGGCCTGCAAGCGTCTGGAGGGGCTGAAGGCCACCGGCGTCACCACGGTCGAGATCAAGTCCGGTTATGGTCTGGACCACGACAGCGAGCTGAAGATGCTGCGCGTCGCCCGCCGCATCGGGCGCGAGGCCGACGTGCGGGTGAGCACCGCCTATCTGGGCCTGCACGCTGTGCCGCCAGAGCACAAAACCGACCGCGCCGCCTATGTGGACAAGGCTGTGGATCAAATCCTGCCCGCCGCCCATGCCGAGGGTCTGGTCGATGCGGTGGACGCCTATTGCGAGCCCATCGCCTTCACCACGGACGAGGTGGCGCGCCTGTTCGACAAGGCTGAAGCGCTGGGCCTGCCGGTCAAGCTGCACGCCGACCAGTTGTCCGACGGCGGCGGCGCGGCCTTGGCCGCGCGCTATCACGCCCTGTCCGCCGACCATATCGAGCACACGACCGAGCCGGGGGTTCAGGCCATGGCCGAGGCAGGCGTGGTCGCGGTCTTGCTGCCCGGCGCCTTCCTGATGCTGCGCGAGACCAAGGCGCCGCCGGTGGCTCTGCTGCGCCAGCACGGCGTGCGCATGGCGGTGGCGACCGACTGCAACCCCGGCACCTCGCCCGTCGCCTCGATGACGGCGGCGCTGAACCTGGCCTGCGTCCAGTTCCGCCTGACCCCGGAAGAAGCCATCGCCGGCGCCACCCGCCACGCCGCCTGCGCCCTGGGGTTGCAGGATGAGGTCGGCACGATTGAGCCGGGCAAGGCCGCCGACCTGGCCGTCTGGGACATCAGTCGCCCTGCCGAGCTCTGCTACTGGCTGGGCGCGCCGCTGCTGCATCGACGCTACCTTGGCGGTACAATCACCTAAAGGTTGTATTTCGATGTTATCCTAATCTAGGGTTGTTGGCGGGGAGGCCGACAATCCATGGATGCAGACGACTTCATTCGCCGCTGGTCGGAGGCGCCGATCAGCGAGCGCGCCCACTACCAGACCTTCATCGGCCAGCTGTGTCGGCTGATCGGGGTGGCGGCGCCCGATGACGAGCGGACGGGCGACCTCGACTACTGCTTCGAGCGCCCGGTGAAGTTCCTGCACGAGGACGGCGGCAGCCATCCTGGCTACATCGACTGCTACCGGCGCGGCGCCTTTGTTCTGGAGGCCAAGCAGTCGGGCAAGCGCGGGGCGGGCGGGGCGCTGGACCCGCAGCCGCAACTGGCCCTGTTCGGCGGCAAGGGACGCAAGGCAGCGCCGCCGTCCAGCACGCTGGAAACGCTGATGCGCAACGCCAAGCGTCAGGCCGAGAACTACGCCAAGGCCCTGGACGAGTGGCCGCCCTTCATCGTCGTTGTGGACGTAGGCCGGGCCATCGAGCTGTGGTCGGACTTCGGGCGGCAGGGCAAGGCCTATGCGCCGTTCCCCGACCGCGCCCGCTATCGTATCGAGATGACGCACCTGCGCGACGAGGCGGTGCGGGATCGGCTGAGGCGGGTCTGGTCCGATCCGATGAGCCTGGACCCCGCCGCGCGCGTGGCCGAGGTGACGACCGACATCGCCTCGCGCCTGGCCTGGCTGGTCCGCTCCATCGGCGGGCGCGTGGCGCTCGGCGTGGACGGACGACCCGATCCGGTGGCCAAGGCGGCGCGGGCCAATCAGACGGCCCTGTTCGTCATGCAGTGCATCTTCGCCATGTTCGCCGACAGTGTCGGCCTGATCGAGGACAGGGGCTTTCGCCGCTTTCTGGAAAGCTATCGCGGTCACGCCGACCAGTTTCATCTGGGCGCGGGCGACTTCTTCCGGCGTATGGACGAGGGCGGGCATTGCTCGGCCATTCGCCAGACCTTGCGCCGGTTCAACGGCGGGCTGTTTCGCCACGCTGCGGCCCTGCCGATCACCGAGGACGAACTGGAGGCCCTGATTGCGGCGGCGCGGCGGGACTGGGCCTCGGTGGAGCCGGCCATCTTCGGGACTTTGCTGGAACAGGCTCTCGCCCCGGACGAGCGCGCGGAACTGGGCGCCCACTACACCCCGCGCGCCTATGTCGAACGCCTGGTCGAGCCGACGATCATGGAACCCCTGCGTGCGGACTGGGAGGCCGTCGAGGCCAGCGCCATCGGCCTCTATATGGCGGGCGATCAGCGGGGGACGCGCGGCATGGTGCGGGATTTTCACCGCGACCTGTGCCGCATCCGTGTGCTGGACCCGGCCTGCGGCACCGGCAACTTCCTCTATGTCGCCATGGGCATGATGAAGGAGCTGGAAGGCGAGGTGCTCGCTGTCCTGGCCGAGATGGGCGAGGCGCAAGGCACTCTGGCTCTGGACGGACACACGGTCAGCCCGGAGCAGTTCTGGGGGCTGGAAAAGAACGCCTACGCCGCCTGGATCGCCGAAATGGTGATGTGGATCGGCTATCTGCAGTGGCATTTCCGGGTCTTTGGCGACGCCAAGCCGTCCGAGCCGATCCTGCGCAACTTCGAGAAGATCCGGCAGACCGACGCCCTGCTGTCGTGGTCGCGCGAGGAACTGGTCCGCGACGCCGTGGGGCGGCCCCTTACGCGCGCCCGGTCCAGGCTCCGACCAGGGCGCAAGGACGGCGATGCGCCGGTGCTGTTCGACGCCGCCCCTGACGAGCGCGAGGTGGTCCGCCTGATCGATCCGCGTCCGACGCCGTGGCCGGACGTTCACTTCATCATCGGCAATCCGCCCTTCATCGGCGGCAAGGACCTGAGGCGCGAGTTGGGCGACGGCTATGTCGACGCCCTGTGGCAGGTGCGGCAGGGGCGGTTCCGCTCGGCTGATCTGGTCACGGCCTGGTGGGACCGGGCGGCGGATATCCTGACGGCCAAGGGCTCCAGCCTGCGCCGGTTCGGCTTCATCACCACCAACTCGATTACCCAGACCTTTTCCCGCCGCGTGCTGGAGCACCACCTGAAGGGCGCGCCGCCGATGCGGCTGGTCTTCGCCATTCCCGACCACCCATGGATCAAGGGCGGGGACCGGGCCGCCGTCCGCATCGCCATGACCGTGGCCGAGCGCGGCGAGCCGGACGGGCAGGGAAGGCTGCTGACCGTGACAGCCGAAAACGGCCTGCATAGCGATGCGCCGGAGATCATCTTCAGCGAGGAGCAGGGCGCGATTTCGGCCGACCTTTCGGTCCACGCGCCGGTGTCAGACGCCGTGCCGCTGAAAGCCAACGCAGCCTTGGCCATGCGCGGGGTGCAACTGATGGGCGCCGGTTTCATCGTCGCGCCGGACCGGGCGGCGGCCCTGCTGTCGGCGTCAGAGCCCGAGGCGGCTTCGCCGATCCGCGCCTATCGCAACGGCCGCGATCTGGCGGACCGGCCGCGCGGGGTCAACGTGATCGACCTGTTCGGCTGGGAGGAGGCGGAGGCGCGGCGGCGGCATCCGGCTATTTTCCAGCATGTGCTCGAGACGGTGAAGCCCGAGCGCGATCGCAACAATCGGGCCTCTTATCGCGACAACTGGTGGATTTTTGGAGAGCCTCGTCGCGAACTGCGCCCGGCGCTGGAAGGCCTCCGCCGCTACATCGCCACGGTCGAGACGGCCAAGCACCGTTGGTTCCGGTTTATGGACGCAGACATCCTGCCGGACAACAAGCTGGTGGTGATCGCCAGCGACGATGCGGCGACTCTCGGCGTCCTGTCGTCGCGCCTGCATCTGCAGTGGTTCGTCGCCAACTCGGCGCGGATCGGCGTCTATGACGGCGACGCGGTTTATGTGAAGGGCGCCTGTTTCGACGCCTTTCCCTTTCCCGATCTTTCGGGAAGAGCCGGCGCCGAGATCGCCGTCCTTGCCGACGAGATCGACGGTCTGCGGACCAGGGTGCTTGCGCAGCACGCCTTCCTGTCCATGACCGGTCTGTACAATGCGCGTGCCCGGCTGACGGCGGGCGGCGTCCCCCTGACCGAGGCTGAGCGTGCGATTCACGACGCGGGCTGTATTGGTCTTCTGGATCACTTGCATCAGCGGCTGGATCGGGCGGTGCTCGCGGCCTACGGCTGGCCGGCGGAGTTGTCGGCGCAGGAGGTTGTGGCGCGGCTGGTGGCCTTGAACCGCGAACGCGTGGTCGAGGAGGCCCGCGGCGAGGTGCGGTTCCTGCGTCCCGAATTCCAGAGGGCGCGCGTCAAGACCTCGCGTCGCGCGGTGCAGGTCGAGGCGCCCCTGGGCGTCGCGGCCAGTCTGCCGATCTTGCCGGAGGCCCCGGGACCGATGGCCTCGGCCCTGCTGCACGCCCTGCGGCAAGAGGGCGTCCCGGTCGCGCCCCGCGCGTTGGCGGCCCGCTTCGGCGGTAGGCGCGGGCGGCGGATGGAGGATCGCATCGAACAGACCCTCGCCGTCCTGGCCGTGGCCGGGTCGGTGCAGCGCACCCAGGACGGATGGTTCACCCCGCGGCGAGTCTGATGCTAGCCTTCGCCTCTGGAAGCGGGAGCGAGCAGGATGGCGCAATCACAGACGGACGTCGTCATTCTCGGCGGCGGCCACAACGGCTTGGTCTGCGCCTTCTATCTGGCGCGGGCCGGGCTGAAGGTGACGGTGCTGGAGCGGCGCGGCGTCGTGGGCGGGGCGGCGGTGACCGAGGAATTCCACCCGGGTTTCCGTAACTCGACCGCCAGCTATACCGTCAGCCTGCTGAACCCGCGCGTGATCGCCGACATGGAGCTGGCGCGCCACGGGCTGCGGGTGGTCGAGCGACGCGCGGCCAACTTCCTGCCCTTTGACGACGGGCGCTACCTGCTGACCGGCGAGGGACAGACCCAGGCCGAGGTGGCGAAGTTCTCGACCCGCGACGCCGAGCGCCTGCCCGATTATGAGGCGCGGCTGGAGACGGTCGCGGCCATCCTGCGCGATCTGATCCTGACCACCCCGCCCAATGTGGTCGAAGGCGGCTGGCTGGCGGCCCTGCCGGAGATGCTGAAGGCGGCGTCATTGGGGCGGCGGGTCGCGGGCCTGGGTCTGGCGGCGCAGCGCGACATGCTAGACCTGTTCGCCAAGTCGGCGGGCGACTGGCTGGACGGCTGGTTCGAGAGCGATCCGATCAAGGCCCTGTTCGGCTTCGACAGCGTCGTCGGCCACTACGCCAGCCCCTATACGCCCGGCTCGGCCTATGTCCTGCTGCACCACGTCTTCGGAGAGGTGAACGGCAAGAAGGGGGCATGGGGCCACGCCATCGGCGGCATGGGCGCCATCACCCAGGCCATGGCCGCCGCCTGCGCCGAACAGGGCGTCGATGTGCGGCTGGATGCGCCCGTTGCCGAGGTGCTGACGGAAAAGGGCAGGGCGGTCGGGGCCGTGACCGAGGCGGGCGACGTGATCCGCGCCCGCGCCGTCGTCTCCAATCTGCATCCGCGCCTGCTGTTCGACCGGCTGGTCGATCCGGCGGTGGTCCCGGCGGACTTCACCGAGCGGATGGGCCGTTACGCCTCGGGCTCCGGCACCTTCCGCATGAACGTCGCCTTGTCCGAGCTGCCGCGCTTCACCGCCCTGCCGGGGACGGGGGATCACCTGACGGCGGGCATCATCATCGCGCCGACCCTGGCCTATATGGACCGCGCCCATGCCGAGGCGCGGCTGAACGGCTGGTCGTCCAAGCCCATCGTCGAGATGCTGATCCCCTCGACCCTTGACGACAGCCTGTCGCCCCCGGGCCAGCACGTCGCCAGCCTGTTCTGCCAGCACGTCGCGCCGGACCTGGCGGACGCGCATCGCGACACGGTGGCCGATCTGATGATCGAGACGGTCGAGGCCCATGCGCCGGGCTTCAGGGCCTCGGTGGTCGGACGGCTGGCCTTGGGGCCGCGCGATCTGGAGCGGCGCTTCGGCCTGATCGGGGGCGACATCTTCCATGGGCGGCTGACTCTGGATCAGTTGTTCAGCGCCCGGCCCGTGCTGGGCCACGCCGATCACCGGATGCCGGTTCCGGGGCTCTATCTGTGCGGTTCCGGCGCCCATCCCGGGGGCGGAGTGACGGGCGCGCCGGGCCACAATGCGGCGCGCGCCGTCCTGAAGGACCTCAGGCCAGGCTGATGTTCATCGCCTTCATCAGGGCGTCGTGGATGGCGCCTTCGGTAAAGGGTTTCTGGATGGTCGGATTGCCGCGCCAGTGTTCGGGCAGGCCCGCCTCGCCATAGCCGGTCGAGAAGACGAAGGGCACGCCGCGCGCGCGGAGGGCCTCGGCCACCGGAAAGACCTCCCGGCCCGCGACGTTGACGTCCAGCAGGGCGGCGTCCAGAGACGCTTCGTCAGTAGCGGCCCTCAGGCCGTCGTCAATGTTGGATTCCGGCCCGACCACGGCGCATCCCATGTCCTCCAGAATCGTCTCCAGCAGCATGGCCACCAGGGACTCGTCTTCAATCACCAGTACGCGACGGCCCTGCAAAGCGTTGGTCATGCGGCTTCCTTATTCAATGGAATGATGATTTCGGCGGACAAACCGTCGTCCCGGTAATGCATCTGCACCGTACCTGCCAGATCGTGTCTTACGTTACGTTCGATCAAACGGCTGCCGAAGCCCCGGCGTTCCGGCGATGTTACACTGGGACCGCCGGTTTCGCGCCATATGATGCCTAACTGCGGATTGTTCAGGTCGGCGACCGACCAATCGACCAGTACGCGACCGCCGCCGGACGACAGGGCTCCGTACTTGGCGGCGTTGGTCGCCAACTCGTGGAAAATCATGCCCAGGGACACGGCCATGGCCGGTTCCAGAGCCACACTTGGGCCGTTGAGCGTCAGGCGATGCAGACCGTGCGCCGTCGTTTCATGCTCCAGCACCTCGCGCAGGTCCGCCCCCTCCCAGTGACTGCGGGTCAGCAGGTCGTGGGTATGGGACAGTGACAGGATGCGCGACTGAAAGGTCTCGGCGAAAGAACGAGGGTCCTGGTGCGAGCGGGCGGTTTGCATGGCGATCGACTGGACCGTGGCCAAGGTGTTTTTCACCCGATGGTTGAGTTCGTCGATCATCAACTTCTGACGTTCGGCGGCCAGCACCGTGTCGGTGACGTCGTACCCCTGAATGAAAACGCCTATGATCGCGCCGGTGTCGTTGCGGATCGGCTGATAGATGAAGTTGAGGTAGCGGGTCGTCAGCAAGCCGTTGGGCGTCTGCTGAATCTGCACGGGGCTTTCGCGGCCCTGGAAGGGTTCGCCCGTCGCCAGCACCTCGTCGAGGAAGTCGTAAAAGCCCTGGCCCGCCAACTCCGGCAGGGCCTTGCGGATCGGCTTGCCGATGACGTCGCGATGACCGATCAACTGGCCATAGGCGCCGTTATGCAATTGGATCACGTGTTCCGGTCCATTCAGCACGGCGACAAAGCCAGGCGTCTGCATGAACATGTCCATCAACTGACGGCGTTCGGTCTCCAGGCGTCGATTGTCGGCCTGAATGCTCATGGCGCGGCGGAACACGCCGCCGCCGATCAGACTGTCCAGGGCCGAGGAGGCGTTATCGGGACGAAGTCGACCGACCTGACGGCGCAGTCGTTCCAGCTCGGTGATATCGCTGGTGTGCTGCAGAATATGGGTGACGCGGCCTGACGCGTCCTTGATGGGGGTGTGGGTGCAACTCCAGTAGCGATCATCGTACAGAACTGTGCCGTCGGCCTGCTTGATCGGGATGGGGTAGTGCAGGACGGCCAGATTGTCCGGCTGTCCGGTTGTCAGCACCTTGTCGAAAGAGGCGGCCAACTGGCGGGCGTTTTCCGGTGCGCTGTCTCCGGGACCCCCGTTGAAGGCCTCCATCACCGATTGACCCAGCAGCTCCTCGCGACGCCGTTGCGTGACGTCCAGATAGGCCTGGTTCATTCCTGCGTAACGCAACTGGGCGTCCAGCAGCATGTAGGGATTGGGCGAGGCGTCGAACGCTGCGACCAGATCAATTGTCTTGGCGAGTGTCCGCACCCTGGCCCCCGTGTTGCTCACCTAACGCAAGCGAGAGCGAAAGGGTGCGTGTTCCTGACGCAAAAATCGGGATAGTGTCCAGTGGTCAAGTTTAAGGGCGAATATCGCCTAACTGCTGACGCCCAGAGTGTCCGACAGCGCCCAGTACATGGGCTTTGGGCTGTAGCTCTCGTCATAAGGCAGGCCGCGATTGACACCCTCGGTGGCGCGGACGCGCGCATCGACCTGTTCGGTCAGCCAGGAGAACTTGTCGGTCAGGCCCCAGGTCACGACGCCGCGTACCTCGGGGAAGGCCAGCATGATGTCGAGATAGCGGCGGGTTTCGTCGGCGACCTTCTGGTCGCGAGCGGTAGTGGAATGACTCCCTCCGGCTTCCTTGACGTCCAGCTCGGTCACCGTGATGTCGAGGCCCAGGTCGATAAGCGCCTTGGTCATGTCCTGCAAGCCGACCTTGTCGATCGGGCCCTTGGAAAGGTCCAGGTGGGCCTGGACGCCGGCGCCGTTCAGCGGCACGTCGGCGGCGCGCAGACGCCGCAGCAGGGCGACGAAGGCCTGACGGCGCGCCTTGTCGACCGGATTGCCGTACTCGAACCCATAGTCGTTAATGACCAGATGGGCCCGGGGTGCGTGGGCGCGCGCCTCCTCCATCGCCCGTTCGATATAGGTGGGGCCAAAGGCGCGGAAGAAGGTGTTGCGGCGCAGTGAGCCGGCGCCCGCCTCGGTGTCGATGGGCTCGTTGATCACGTCCCACTCGTTGATGCGCGCGCCATACCGACCAAGGACCCGCGAGAAATGCTCCGCCATCAGCCGCCAGTCGCGCTGTTCCAGGAGTTCGCGTTTGGCCCAGTCGGGAGTGCTTTGCTCCCACAACAGGGTGTGGCCCCGGACCCGCAGGCCGTTGTCGTCCGAGAATGCCAGCAGGTCGTCCACCGGCGCGAAGTTGAACTGTCCCTTGCGCCATTCCAGTGAGTTCCACTTGAGGTGGATTTCAGGCGTCAGCACGTCGCAGTCCCGAAGGACGGCGGCGCGCAAGGCCCTGTCCTGACGCAGATGGTCGGCGCGGGCCGCTGCACCGTAGTACCGGCCGCCCTTGCGGGCGGCGCGCGACAGGGAGGGGGCGGTATTGCGGGCGTCGGGCAGGGGGGCGCCTTCTCCCTCAGGCACGGCCCAGGCGCCGTGCGGGGTGACGGCCAGGGCCGGAGCCAGGGTCAGGCCAGTCAATACAGAACGTCGTGACGGAAGCGTCAGCATACTACGCCTAGCCTTCTCTGGAAGCGGAGAAGAGTAAGCGTGATCGTTAAGCTCCCCGGGAATAACGCCGGGTTAACGATGGCCGGTAGGTGATTTTAGGGCCGAATTACAGTCGCTGTTTGACGACCGCATCGACGGCTAAGCTTGAAATCAAAAGTTGTGATAGAATCCGACGCGAACATAGCCGTCGGAATCGCGGTTGTCGCCGTCGCTCAGCCCCGCCGAGATCTGGAACTCGCCCTGATCGCCCACCTTGAAACCCAGCACCGGCCCGACGTGATAGGCGGAATAGTTGGAGTCTCCGTCCGCTGCGATTTCCAGGCCCGCCCGGACGCGGCCCGAGCTGCCGACCGTATGCGTCAAGCTGGCCAGGGCGTCATAGTCGTCCAGGGTGAAGCCGTAGGAGCCGTACCAGTCGACGCGCCAGGGTCCGGCGACATGGCCGCCGTCCAGGCTGACCATGACCTCGCCTTCGCCGCCGTCGCGGCGGTTGCCCGGATCGCCGGGGCTGAGGTCGGTGTCGACATAGCGATAGCCCAGGCCGACGCTGCCCCAGGTCGGGCCTGAACCGAAGCGATAGACGAGTTCCGCCTGCGCCCCGGTGAAGTCGGCGTCGATGGTCGTCGGACCGTTCTGATACTCATAGCCCCCGGTGAAGGCCACGCCGCGTACGGCCCAGCCCTTGCCCTCGGCCGAGCCGGGCAGCCCCACCGTGGCCCCGACATAGGCGGAATCCGCAACGTCCAGCTTGCCGCCTGCGAAAACCGTGTTGTTGTTCTGGGCGACGGCTGCGCCCGACCAGCCGACCACGCCGAGCGTGATCAGCGCGGCCGCGAGCGACACGTTCGAGAAGGGGCGGCAGTGGCGATCGGTCATGAACATTCCCTAACGATAGTATCGATGGCGTCGTCTGCTTGGCGGCGCTGAGGAAGCTGCTTCAGATAGGCTGAACGGTTTAGGTTAATACTTTCAGACGACCAATTTCCCTCGTGTCAGTTCGGCCAGGCATTCGGCGCTTCGGTCCACGGGCGCACGGGTGCGCGACACCCAGGCGATCAACTCCTCCATGCCGCTGTTCATGTCGCGCTCGGGCCTGAAGCCATAGGCGCGCTCAATCTTGGAGATGTCGCCGAAGCAGTGGCGGATATCGCCGACGCGATACCTGTTCAGCACTTCCGGGGCGAGATTCTTGCCCAGCAAGCGGGCCAGAACCCCGGCGATTTCATTGACCGAGATCGGGGAGCCGCTGCCGACGTTGAACACGTCCCAGGTCTCGCGGTCGCTGTCCAGAACCGTGGCGAAGGCGCGGGCCACGTCCTGGACGTGGACAAAGTCGCGCATCTGGCGGCCGTCCTCGAACACCAGCGGCGGCTGGTCGTTGAGCAAGCGGGCGATGAAGATGGCGGCCACCCCGGTATAGGGATTGCTCAGGGCCTGGCGCGAGCCGTAGGCGTTGAACAGCCGCAGCGCGACGGTGGGGATCTGCAAGGCGCGCCCGACCGACAGGAACATCTCCTCATGGTCGCGCTTGTTGACGGCGTAGATGGAGTTGGGCTGCAACAGCTTGTCTTCGGTCGTCGGCACGGGCTCCAGTTCTTCGCCGTCGATCATCACCTCCCACCGGCGCGCTTCAAGCTGGGCGTGGGAGCGGATGTCGGCGGTCACGCGGCCATGGGTCGAGGGGCGAACATAGTCACCCTCGCCATAGATCGACATGGACGAGGCCACGGCGATCCGTTCGACGCTGTGCGGTTTCTGCGACAGCACCTCCAGCATGACGGCGGCGGCCATGACATTGTTGCGGGTGTAGTCGACGATATTGGTCATGCTCTGACCCACCCCGACCGAGGCGGCCAGGTGCGCCAGATGGGTGACGCCCTCCAGCGCCGTTTCGAACACCCCTTCGTCCAGAATATCGCCCCGGATGCGGCGCGCGCGCCGGTCGAGATAGGTGGGCCAGCCCTCGGCGTCCATCTCGCCGTCGCCGTGAACCTGGGGCGACAGGCTGTCCAGCACGCTGACGCGATAGCCGCGCGCCAGCATGACGTCGACCAGGTGCGAGCCGATGAAGCCGGCCCCGCCCGTGATCAGGATATGCTTGTCCATGACCGTCGCCCGCTCAGTGATGGTGGGGGTGGTGGGGCAGGACGCCGAACTGGTCCAGCTTGGACCGCACCAGCGTATTGTTGGCGTCGATCTTCTCGGTGCGCTGCCAGACCTGGCCGCTGTCCTTCAGGTACATGACGAAGCCGAGCGTCAGCGGGATGATCCACATGCACCACCAGACCATGACGAAGATCGGATTGACCATCAGCATGTAGCCGATGCGGTCCGTGGTTCGCTCCAGCACCAGCCCGGTTCGCGTCCAGGTTCGCATATAGAGGCCGACGATCAGCAGGGTGAAGGCGATGATGTTGAACACCGACAACACCACCAGCCACATGGGCAGGAAGTTGTCGCCGGCGAAGAAACGCCACGCCGCCCAGACGCCCAGGGGAATGCCCAGGGTGTTCACCCACAGCGACATGCAGGGCAGGAAGTTGGTCCAGGCGCGAACGCGTTCGCCGAAGGTGAAGTCCATCTCCTTGAGCGGGGTGCCCAGGCTCTGGAAAAAGCCGGCGACCCAGCGCTTCCTTTGCGTGATGCCTTCGCCAAAGGTTTCCGGCACCTCTTCGATCAGGGAGTTGTCGATGATGCCCAGGGTCTTGCCGTTCTTCCAGAACCGCTCGCCGACCTCGGGGTCCTCGATGGTGATCCAGGGATGGAAGCCGCCGAGCGCGATCAGGTCGTCCACCTTGAAGAACAGGCCCTTGCCCAGCACCCAGAAGGGCTGCTTGGGGTCCGACAGATGGCCGTATTTGGCGCCGTCCCAGGTCATGTGGTCGAAGGCGTGGAAGGCGGCGGCCAGGCTGGCGTTGAGGTTGCCGGCGACGTTGCGTGCCTGAAGCACGTCGTACTTCTGCAAGCCGATGGCGGCGGCCTTGAAATGGTCGGCCGGCGGGCAACTGTCGGCGTCTATATAATCAATGGTGAGATTGGTCTTGTCGCGATGGGTCTCGGCCACCTGATACAGGGCGTAGATCAGTTGCCGGGTCTTCTTGGGCGGCAGGTCCTTGGCTCCCGCGCGCTTGCCCTTGTGCCACCAGTAGGCCTTCGGGTTGGCGTCCCAGGCGTGCCACACCACGTCCCAGCGCGGGTCGGTGGTCGGCGGCACCTCCAGAATTTCGACGAAGGGATAGGCTGCGCTCAGCCGTTGCAGACTGGCGATCGTCTCTGTGTCGTTGGCGTTGGGGATGGCGACGACGCGATAGCGGCTACGGGGATAGTCGAGCTTGGCCAGGGCGGTGAAGGTCGTCTCCATCGTCCGTTCCAGCTCTCGCAGGACGGGATAGAGCAGGACGATGAAGGGCATCTCCGCCTCGGTGGCGGGCAGGGGGTCGTCCATGTCCACGCTGTTGACGCGCAGCGAGCGGAAATACATCTCCAGCAGGAAGCAGCCTAGGTAGAGCAGCTGGGATATGGCGAACAGCCATATGAGGATCGTCGGAACGCTGTAGTTTTGCATCGAAAGGCCCGCCCAGGATTTCCGTGTTGGAGTGCTGTCTGTCCAGTCGTGTCGTCAGGTGTTTCTGTTGCCGCGGTGCTGATTTCAGGAGGCGAAGGCGGTTGTGGAGTTGCGCCCGCTCAGGCGCATTTCATCCGTGAAGTAGGCGATGGTTCTTGCCAGGCCGTCGTGCAAGGGGACCTGCGGCGACCAGTTCAGGCGTTCAAGAGCGCGTGAGATGTCGGGCTTGCGGCGGCGGGGGTCGTCCACCGGCAACGGGTGGTGGACAATCCTGGAACGGGAGCCGGCCATCTGGAGAATTTGTTCGGCCAGTTGGTTGACCGTAGTTTCGTGGGGGTTGCCGATGTTGACCGGGCCGTCGATGTCGTCTTCGGCGTTCATCAGTCGGATGAAGCCTTCGACCAGGTCGTCGACGAAGCAGAAGGAGCGGGTCTGTTCGCCGCTGCCATAGATGGTGATATCCTCTCCCATCAGCGCCTGAACGATGAAGTTCGACACCACGCGCCCGTCATCCGGGTGCATGCGCGGGCCGTAGGTGTTGAAGATGCGCACGATCCGCGTCGAGAGACCGTGCTGCATGCCGAAGTCCGTCACCAGAGTTTCAGCGAACCGCTTGCCCTCGTCATAGCAGGAGCGGGGACCGACGGTGTTGACGTTGCCACGATAACTCTCGGTTTGCGGGTGGACTTCGGGATCACCGTAGATTTCGGAGGTCGAAGCCTGAAAGAAGCGAGCCTTGTCCTTCGCCGCCTTGTTGAGAAGGTTCAAGGTTCCCAGAGAGCAGGTCAGCGCTGTCTTCACCCGATCATACTGATAGTGAACCGGCGACGCAGGGCAGGCCAGATTGTAGATATGCTGGACCTCGGGCAGGTCTTCAGGCAGCGGGATGTTGATGTCGTGCTCCATCAACACGAACCGGCCAGACGCGCTCAGATGCGACACATTTCGGGGGCGACCAGTATGAAAATTGTCGATGCAGATTACAAAGTGCCCGCTATCCACCAATCGGGCGCATAAATGAGAGCCAAGAAAGCCAGCGCCACCTGCCACTATGGATGTTGCATTGGCGGAATGACGTGAAGTCTTCGCCTGATCGTAGAAATCGAAATTTTCAACCATTTGACTTTGGCCTGGTTGTTCATTGGATCATTGATCTGTTTTCATACGCACGACGACTGGATTCATCCGCTGCGGGAATCACGAAATCCACAAGCGAAGCGTTAGTAATTTGTTAACCAATGGCTCGAACTTGGGTTCCGCCCCGAAATCGCCAATATGTCGCCACGTTGTAAATAGGGCAGGGTGCGCGGCCCGCACCTACGTGCAGACGCACAGGTTCTGACGTGCGTTGGGCTGTCTTGACGGGGAGGCGAGACAGGGCGAGGCGCAGCCTGTCCGGCGCCGGGCGCACGGAGTCTGCGGCGGAGCCGCGATCCGGTTTAGGCGACTACAGACGTATGAAGGGCTGCATCAGGCGTCCCATCCAGCCGTCCAGCTGGATTTCGCCATCCAGCGCCACGACGCAGAGGCAGGGCTCCTCCGACACGACGCGCGGCTGGTGCAACACGTCGTCGTCGGCTTCTTCCAGGTCGCCGATGTCGAAGCGTTCGGTCTCGGTGGCGTAGGCGCCTGACAGGACGCAGGTCAGCTCGACCCCGCCGTGGGTGTGGCGGGGCGTTTCGCGGCCGGAATCAATCTTCAGCAGGATGACGCGGCAGGCCCCGTCACGTGGGGCGTGGACGTCGCGCGCCCGGATGCCGGGGCCGATCCAGCGCCAGGGACCCAGGGCGTAGCGCCGCAGCGGTTCCGGCAGTTCGGGCATGTCGTTGAGCGGCGCCTGGACCACGGCCTCGCCGGCGTCGGTCTCTATTCGCGCCATGGCGTGCGCCAGTGCGTCGTCCGACAGGACAACGGGCGCGGTCTCCTCGAGGAAGGCGCCGCCGACAGACTGCAACTGGCGCACCCAGGCGTCGTTGGCCGGGCGCAGCGCCAGGTGCGCGGCGATCACCACGGCCTCGGGCGGACTGAGCGTTCCGGCGGCATAGGCTAAAAGCCTTTGCTCGGAAGGGTTGCGGTTCGGATTCATCGCGGCGCCTCCTGGGAGGCTTCAAGAATGAGGCGGAGCTTGATCATGGCGTTGCGAATGCGGGATTTGACGGTGCCTAACGGCAGCTCGAGCCGTTGGGCGATTTCGGAATGGGGGCTGTCCAGGAAAAATGCGAGACGCAGGACCTCCACCTGATCGGGCTTAAGCCGGGACAAGGCGTCGCGAATTCGTTCGGCGTCCTGGGAGGCAGCCAGGATGTCGTCCGGCCGCTGCACTTCCATTTCCGACAGTTCAATTTCCGGCGTAGGCAGCGGGCGGGCCTCGCGGCGCAACATGTCGAGGCGACGGTTGCGCGCGATGGTGAAGATCCAGGTGGCGGCGCGGGCCTTGCGGGCGTCGAACAAGTCGGCCTTGCGCCAGACCGTCAGCATGGCGTCCTGAGCGAAGTCCTCGGCGGCCGCGGCGGTGGCGCCGGACTTCATCAACCAGGCTTTCAGGCGCGGGGCGAAATGGCTGAACAACTGGGCAAAGGCTTCGCGGTCGCGGCGCAGGGCCACGGCCTCGATGAGGCGATCATGCGCAAAGGCGTCGGGCAATGAACTGTCCGCGTTCATCCGGGGCCGGGCCCTGACAGTTGTGAAGGATGAGGGCTCGACATGCATGGAGCCTAATACGGTTCGGGAAAATGTCTGGATCATTCGCAATCCGATTTTGACGCTGCTGCGTAAATCGTTGAAGCTCGCCGCAATTTCGGCGGGCGCGTTTTTCGGAGCCGTCATGTCGCATTCGCCCGCCCCCTCTTCTGACGGCTCACTCAAGATCGCCGTTGTCGGATCGGGCGTCGCCGCACTGTCGTCTGCCTGGCTGTTGTCGCAACGTCACAGGGTGACGCTCTACGAAAAGGCCGACCGCCTGGGCGGCCATTCCAATACGGTGACGGCCGGGGCGGCGACCGGAGACGTGGCGGTCGACACCGGCTTCATCTGTTTCAACGACGCCACCTATCCCAACCTGATCGCGCTTTTCGCCCACCTGGGCGTCAAGACGCGCGCGACTGACATGTCTTTCGCTGTGTCGCTGGACGCGGGTCAGTTCGAGTACGCCGCCCCCGGTCTGTTCGCCCAGCGCCGCAACCTGCTGCGCCCGCGTTTCTGGTCCATGCTGGGCGAGATCATGCGCTTCTATCGCGAGGCGCCGATCGATCTGGGCGGTCTGACCGATCCTGACCTGACGCTGGGTGACTATCTGAAACGCGAAGGCTTCAGCGAAGCCTTCCGCGATGATCACCTGCTGCCAATGGCGGCGGCGATCTGGTCGTCGCCCGCCCACACCCTGATGGATTATCCGGCCGAGGCCTTCATCCGCTTCTGCGGCAACCACGGCCTGCTCAAGCTGGTGGGGCGTCCGCTGTGGCGCACCGTGGAGGGCGGCAGTCGGGTCTATGTCGAGCATCTGGCGCGCGAGATCGACGACGTGCGGCTGGATCATGGCGTGACCGCGGTGCGCCGGGTCGAGCAGGGGGTCATGGTCCATGACAGCCAGGGCGGCGTCGAACGGTTCGACCATGTCGTCATCGGCGCCCATGCGGATCAGGCCCTGGCCATGCTGGCCGAGCCGACGGATCGGGAAAGGGAGGTGCTGGGGGCCTTCCATTACAGCCGCAACCTGACGGTCCTGCACGCTGACGCCGGTCTGATGCCGCAACGTCGCCGGGCCTGGGCCAGTTGGAACTACATCGGCGCCGACGACGGCCTGTGCGTCACCTACTGGATGAACAAGCTTCAGGGCCTGCCGGGTCAGGACCTGTTCGTCACCCTCAACCCGCCGCGCCCGCCCAAGCCCGACACCCTGCTGCGCAGCGAACTTTATGAACACCCGATCTTCAATCCCGCCGCCCTCCAGGCCCAGAAGCAGCTGTGGAGCCTGCAAGGGCAGGGCGGCGTCTGGTTCTGCGGCGCTCACTTCGGCGCGGGCTTTCATGAGGACGGCCTGCAGTCGGGCCTGGCCGTGGCCGAGCAACTGGGCGGCGTGCGCCGCCCCTGGTCGGTTGAGAACGAGAGCGGGCGCATCCATCTGACGCCCCCGTCGCGCCCAGTGCTGGAAACAGCGACATGACCCAGGCCTCCGCCCTCTATCGCGGCGGCGTCATGCACCGGCGGCTTCGGCCCCGGACGCATCAGTTGAACTATCGCGTCTTCTGGCTGCTGCTGGACCTGGCGGAAATCGACGGTCTGGACCGGCGGCTGCGCCTGTTCTCGCGCAACCGCTTTAACCTGCTGTCCTTTCACGACCGTGATCACGGCGACGGGTCCGGGGCCGCCTTGCGACCTCAGATCGACGTCTTCCTGGCGCGCGCCGGCATCGACATCGGCGAAGGGACTGTGCGGCTGCTGACCATGCCTCGCGTGCTGGGGTTCGTCTTCAATCCGATCAGCCTCTACTACTGCCATCACGCCGATGGTCGGCTGGCGGCCATGGTCTATGAGGTGACCAGCACCTTCGGCGTACGTCATGCCTATGTCATTCCGGTGCCGGAGGCGGATCAGGCGGCGGGCCTGATCCGGCAGGGCGCGGCCAAGGCCCTCTATGTCTCGCCCTTCATGGGGATGGAGATGGACTACGCCTTCCGCGGCCATGCCCCCGGCGCCCGTGTGGATCTGACCATTGACGGGGTGGATGCCGAGGGCGTGCTGATCACCGCCGCCATGTCGGCCGAGCGCCGCCCGCTGGATGATCAGTCGCTGGCGGCGGCGGCGCTGGCCCTGCCCTTCATGACCCTGAAGGTCGTGGCCGCCATTCACTGGGAGGCGCTGAAGCTCTGGATCAAGGGCGTGCGACTGACCCGCCAGCCGCCGCCGGCCCGCGAGGCTGTCACCATCCAGCACCGGGCGCGCGAAAGCCGTTTGGCGCGTTGACTCCTGTAAACACCGGGCCACGATCGCTCGCTTCCAATGCAAAGGGCGCCTGACGCCATGACCACTACCTGTTATGCTGATCAGAACGACCAGCGGACAAAGTCTCCGGTTCTGGGCCTGCTGCTGCGTCTTCTATCCGCGAACTGGACCTGGGGGCGCCTTACTCTGGTCTTGCCTGACGGCAGCCGCCATCAGCTGACGGGCCAGACGCCCGGCCACGCCGCAGTCATGACCGTCCGCGAGCCCCGCTTCGCCGCCCGCGTGCTCAAGAGCGGGGATATCGGTTTCGCCGAAGGCTATATGGCGGGCGAGTGGGATACGCCTGATCTGGCGGTCTTGCTGGAGACCCTGGTCAACAACTACGACCACATCCGGCGTCTTTTTGACGGCAATCCGCTGATGAACCTGGTCAACTGGTTCGGCCACCGCTTGAACCGCAACAGCCGTCGCGGATCGCGTCGCAATATCCACGCCCACTACGATCTGGGCAACGCCTTCTATGGGGCCTGGCTGGACCCCTCCATGACCTATTCCTCGGCGCGGTTCGAGCGATCGGGACAGTCGCTGCCAGACGCACAGCGCGCCAAATACGCCGCGTTGGCGCGGATGATGGACCTGCAACCGGGTCATGGCGTGCTCGAGATCGGCTGCGGCTGGGGCGGCTTCGCCGAGTTCGCCGCGCGCGAGGTTGGGGCCGTGGTCACGGGCGTCACCATCTCGCGCGAACAGCACGACTATGCGCGCCGTCGCCTGTTTGAGGCGGGCCTGGCCGAGCGGGCCGACATTCGCCTGATCGACTATCGCGACGTCGAGGGCCAGTTCGACCGTGTCGCCTCCATCGAGATGTTCGAGGCGGTCGGACGCGAATACTGGCCCACCTACTTCCAGAAGGTCCACGACGTGCTGAAGCCCGGTGGCCGCGCCGGCCTGCAGATCATCACCATCCAGGACGACCTGTTCGAGGAATACGACGCCCGCACCGACTTCATCCAGAAGTATGTTTTCCCCGGCGGCAGCTTGCCGTCCGAGGCCCGGATCGCGCCGGTGATCGCTCGCACGGGCCTTGGCGAAATCGCGGTCGAGCGTTTCGGAGGCGACTATGCAGACACCCTGGCCGAATGGGCGCGCCGTTTCGACGGGGCCTGGAGCGAGATCAGTAGCGGAGCTGGCTTCGACGATCGCTTCCGCCGACTTTGGCGATTTTATCTCGCCTACTGCGAGGCCGGCTTCCGGTCTGGTCGAACCGACGTGATCCAGATGGCGCTGCAGCGCGCCTGATCCGTTGATCGGGCGGCCGCTCTCGGGCGTGATACTGCCCTGGCGCGCGAAATCCGGCATTTGCCGTAGATCCGATCGTCAACGCCATGCGTATTCTCCATGCAAGAGGGAGAGACAACGATGGCAGGCAAGGCCTTGCGCGGGTTGGGAGCGGCGGCTTTGGCCTTGGCCGCCGGCGCGTGCGCCAGCGCGGGCGCGCCGTCTAACGCCGGCTTTCTGACGAGTTATGAGGGGCTGGCGCCACGTACAGACGTGGTGCGCGCCTCTGTTTCGCAGCGTCGCGACGAGGCGCTGGCCTCGACCATCACCCGGTTATGGGTGGCGCCGGCGGAGATCTTCGGCGTCACTGAGCCGATCCTTTCTGACGATGATCGGCGTGCGGTCCTGAATGAGGTGGATCGGCAGGTCTGCTACGAGCTTAGCGAACGGTTCGAGATTTCGGAGCAGCGGGATTCTGATGCCGGGATGGTGCGCGTGGGCGTCACCCACATCCGGCCGACGAATCAGGCCGGGTCGGCGGCGGCGGCTGTCGCAAACTTCTTCATTCCCGGTCCGATCAAGGTGCGGGCTCCGGGCGGCACAGGGGGGCTGGGCGCGGAGGCGGAACTCCTCACGCCGGACGGCCGTCAAGCCGCCGCCATTGTCTGGCGGCGAGACGCCATGGTGGTGGGAACGGACAAGCCGTCGCTGTCACGCATCGGTGATGCTCACCAGCTGGCCGAACCCTTGGGCGACATGGTGGGCGACGCTCTGGCGCCGAGCGAGCGAGAAGTGCGGCCGATCCCTGATCCTGATCCCTGTCGGCGGTTCGGTCCACGCGTCCGTGTGGAGGGAATCCTCACCGGCATTGCTACGGGACTGTATGAGCCGGCCCTGAGCGGGGGCCCCCGGGCGGCTCCAAATAGCGCTGACGGTTCCTGATCTTGCGGTCGATGCCACGGACGGTGTCGTTCGTTGTGTCGGTCCTCCACCCTGATCAGACGGAATAGAGGCCGGCGTTTCACTCGGCCATCGGCGCGCGCATACTAGGTGAGGCGGCGCGACAGGCGCAGACGCCCCGATCGCTGCAAGCGGGCGCCTGGATCTAGGCCTCGCGCAATCCGAGAAAAGCCAGCACAGGTTATTGCGTTGAGCGCTGCGATCTCTAGGCAGGGAGGATTCCGTCGCTCCCCGAGGTCAGACTGCTGATGATGTCGTTCCGTCGCCCGCCTTCGGGCTCGAAGGCCGAAGCCTGGTCCGCAGCCGGCATGGGTCTGGTGCTTGCCTTCTTCATCGCGACAAGCGCTGTCGCCTGGTTCAACGTCCAGGTGCTCAGAGACAATAATCAACAGATTATCCACACGCACCAGGTGATCGTCGCCGTCGATGAACTCCTTTCGACCGTGCAGGACGCGGAGACAGGCCAGCGCGGCTATTTGCTTACCGGCAACGCCCTCTACCTGCAGCCTTACGATCTGGCCTCCGCCGCCGTGACGCGTCGTCTGGAAGACGTCGCACGCCTGACCCGCGACAATCCGGCCCAGCAGGATCACCTTCGGCAGGTTCGCAGGCACATCGACGCCAAGATGGCCGAACTGGACGCCACGATTCAGGCGCGTCGCGGCGAAGGCATGCAGGCCGCCCTGGCGAGAATGAATACGGATCGCGGCAAGGCGGAGATGGACGCCATCCGGGCCGGGGTGAGCCTCATGAGGCAGGAGGAGCAGAAGCTCCGCCTCGGACGCTTGGTGGAAATGGACGCGGCCTATCGGACAGCTCTGATCAGCGGGATTCTGTCTGGCCTTCTGGGCGCCGCCCTGACCCTGGCCATCTACGCCCTCATCCGGCGCAGCGTCCGTCAGAGAGCTCGTCAGGAGTGGATTCACAAGGGCCAGGTCGGTCTGGCGGACGCCATGATGGGTGATCAGTCGGTCGAGCAACTGGCGGACAGCATTCTCGCCTATCTGGCGCGATATGCCGATGTTCAGGCGGCCGCCCTTTTCAAGGGAGAGGGCGGCGTATTTCGGCGCGTCGCCGCGCTCGGTGTTCCGGCCGATGCGCCGATTCCGACGCGTTTCAGTCCGCGAGAGGGCCTGTTGGGACAGGTCGCTTCCGAAGGGCGCGCTTTGGCCGTGCCGGACGTGCCCGAGGGCTATCTGACGATCGGCTCGGCGCTGGGACGGGATAAGCCCCGACACCTCATCATCGCCCCTGGCCGGGCTGACGGCGAGATCAACGCCGTGCTCGAACTCGGCTTCCTGCGTCTGCCCGATGATCGTCTGATGGCGCTGCTGGAGGAGGCGGCGCCGTTGATCGGCACGGGCCTGCGGTCAGCCCGCTATCGCGCCCGACTGCAGGACATGCTGGAGGAGACCCAGCGTCAGTCCGAGGAGCTTCAGGTTCAGAGCGAAGAGCTTCGGGTCTCGAACGAGGAACTGGAAGAGCAGGGGCGCGCCCTCAAGGAATCCCAGGTGCGTCTGGAACAGCAGCAGGCGGAGCTGGAACAGACCAACAGCCAGCTCGAGGAGCAGGCTCAGGTGCTGGAAACCCAGCGCGATGATCTGGAGCGTGGATCGGCGGCCCTGGAGCTCAAGGCGCGAGAGCTGGAGCAGGCCAGCCAGTACAAGTCCGACTTCCTCGCCAACATGTCCCATGAGCTGCGCACGCCGCTCAACTCGCTCCTGATCCTGTCGAAGCTGCTGGCCGACAATCCTGATGAGACCCTGACGGAGGAGCAGGTCAAGTACGCGCGCACGATCCAGTCCTCGGGCAATGATCTGCTGACCCTGATCAACGACATCCTCGATCTGTCCAAGATCGAGGCCGGCCATATCCAGGCGCGCCCTGAGGCGGTGTCCTTGCAACGCCTGGGCGACGACATCCGGCAGATGTTCCAGCCGGTGGCTGATGAGCGCGGCCTCGCCTTCGAGATCGACCTGGGGTCGGGCGATGACGTGCTTGAGACGGATCGCCAAAGGCTTGAGCAGATACTGAAGAACCTTCTGTCGAACGCCTTCAAGTTCACCGAGAAGGGCAAGGTGACGCTGTCCGTCTCGGCCATCGGCGCTGAGGAAGTGGCCTTCGCCGTTTCGGATACGGGCATCGGCATCGCCCCGGACCAGCAGAAAGGCGTGTTTGAAGCCTTCCAGCAGGCGGACGGCACCATCAGCCGGCGCTACGGCGGGACCGGCCTGGGTCTGTCCATATCACGCGAACTGGCCCGTCTGCTCGGGGGGCGTATCCGCCTCGAAAGCCGGCCGGGCGAGGGGAGCGTCTTCACCCTGACCCTGCCGCGGACCTATGACGCCGCGCGCGTGACGCCGCGAGAGGCGCCGACCGGATCGCCCGCTGCGGCTTCGCCGACCTCAACGCCCGTTGCGGCGGAAGCCAGGCCCTTGGCCCGAACCCTGGATGACGATCGCGATCATCTGGCGGGGGCGCGCCGCCTGCTCCTGGTGGTGGAGGACGACGACCGCTTCGCCGCCATTGTCCGCGACTTGTCGCGGGAGATGGGATTCCAGTGCATTCTGGCGGGCACGGCGGAGGAGGCCGTGAAGCTGGCCAAGCGCTATCGCCCCAACGCCGTGGTGCTCGACATCGGTCTGCCGGACCAGTCTGGCCTCACGGTGCTCGACGTGCTCAAGCGCGACGACGAGACCCGCCATATTCCCATCCATGTCGTCTCTGCCGACGATCACAGCCAGACCGCCCTGTCGCTCGGGGCGATCGGCTATGTGATGAAGCCGGTAGCGCGCGAGGCCCTGGCCGATGTGCTCCGTTCGCTGGAGGAGAAGCTGACGCGGACGGTGCGTCGTGTCCTCATCGTCGAGGACGACGTGGTTCAGCGCGAGGCGGTCAGCAAGCTGCTGGAATCCAGGGATGTGGAGACGGTCGGCGTCGGGACGGCGGCGGAATGTCTGCAGCAACTCAAGAGCCAGACTTTTGACTGCATGGTGCTGGACCTGACCCTGCCGGACGCGTCGGGATTCTCGCTTCTGGAGACGCTCAGCCGCGAGAGCGGGCAGGGCTATCCGCCGGTCATCGTCTATACCGGCCGCGACCTGTCGCCGGAACACGAGCAGCAGCTTCGCCGCTATTCCAGCTCCATCATCATCAAGGGCGCCAAGTCGCCTGAACGGCTGCTGGACGAGGTCTCCCTCTTCCTGCACCAGGTGGTGTCGGAACTGCCGCCCGAACAGCAGAAGATGATCCGCAAGGCCCGCCATCGCGACGCGGTGCTGGAAGGGCGTCGGATCCTCATCGTCGAGGACGATGTGCGCAACATCTACTCCCTGACCAATGTTCTGGAGCCGCGCGGCGCCCGCATCGAGATCGCGCGCAACGGCAAGGAGGCTATCGAGCGCCTGGAACGCTCAGCGGACGATCCGGCGCAATCCATCGACCTGGTCTTGATGGACGTCATGATGCCCGTCATGGACGGCCTGACCGCCACGCGCGAGCTGAGGAAGGACCCGCGCTGGCGCGACCTGCCGGTGTTGATGCTGACGGCCAAGGCCATGCCCGACGATCAGGAGCGCTGTATTGCGGCGGGGGCCAACGACTACATGGCCAAGCCTCTGGATGTGGACAAGCTGCTGTCGCTCGTACGCGTATGGATGCCGCGTTGAGTCCGGTCGCCCCCCACGAGGTGGAAGACATAGAGATCCAGCTGCTGCTGGAGGCGTTGTTCCAGCGCTACCACTATGACTTCCGTCATTATGCGCGAGCCTCGATCAAGCGCCGCCTGCTCCAGGCCCGCACCCATTTCGGGCTGCCGAGTCTGACGGCGCTTCAGGAGCGCGTCCTGCACGACCCGGAGATGCTGCCGCAGCTTTTGGGTTTCCTGACGGTCCAGGTCAGCGAGATGTTCCGTGACCCCGCCTATTTCCGGGCCCTGCGCGAGCAGGTGCTGCCGCATCTGCGAACCTATCCGTCCCTGAAGGTGTGGATCGCGGGATGCAGCGCCGGCGAGGAGGTCTATTCGCTGGCCATCCTGTTCCGGGAGGAAGGCCTGTTCGACCGGACGATGTTCTACGCCACGGACATCAACCCTGACGCGCTGCGGGCGGCGGAGGCCGGCGTCTATTCGCTGGATCGCATCCGGAAGTTCACCGAAAATCACCAGAAGTCCGGCGGTCGCACCTCGCTGTCGGACTACTACACCGCCGACTATGGTCGGGCGGTGTTCGACAAGTCCCTGAGGGCCAATGTCGTCTTCTCGGACCATAGCCTGGTGTCGGATGCGGTCTTCGGAGAGATGCAACTGATCTCATGCCGCAATGTGATGATCTACTTTGATCGTCCGCTACAGGATCGGGCCGTCGGCCTGTTCAAGGACTCGCTGGCTCGCAACGGCTTCCTGGGTATCGGTTCAAAGGAGAGCTTGCGCTTCTCACGGCACGCCGGCGCCTTTGCCGACTTCGTCCCGGAAGAGAAGATCTATCGCAGGCGCGAGCCATGACCCCTGTTCCCGCCCGAGCCCTCGTGATCGGCGCCTCGGCCGGAGGGGTTCAGGCCCTGCTCGCCATCCTGCCGGAGCTGCCCGCCGACTTTGCCTTGCCGGTCCTCATCGTCCTGCACGTGCCCGCCGACCGCAGCAACGTGCTGGCGCCCCTGTTCGCTTCCAAATGCGCGCTCACCGTGAAGGAGGCGGAGGACAAGGAGCCGACGCAGCCGGGCGTGGTCTATTTCGCCCCTTCCGACTATCACCTTCTGGTCGAGGCGGACGGCGCTCTGGCCCTCTCGTCTGACGAGTTGGTCAACTACTCCCGTCCTTCCATCGACGTCCTGTTCGAAAGCGCGGCCGACGCCTATGGCGCGGGGCTGGTCGGCCTGGTTCTGACCGGCGCCAATGAGGATGGGGCGGCGGGATTGAAGGCGGTCGCCGCCGCCGGCGGTCTGACATTCGTCGAAGATCCTGCCTCCGCCTATGCCCGCCCCATGCCGGAGGCCGCCCTTCGCGCCTGTCCGGCCGCACAAGTGATGTCGCTCGCGCGCATTCCCGAAGTTCTGAAAGGACTAGGACAAGCATGACTAGCCCGGAGAAGCCGATCCATCTCCTGCTTGTGGACGATCTCGAGGAGAACCTCCTCGCCCTGGAAGCTCTGCTGAAGCGTGACGGCGTGGTCTGTCTCAAGGCCCGGTCGGGCGACGAGGCGCTGGAGCTTCTGCTGGTGCATGAGTTCGCCCTGGCCCTGATCGATGTCCAGATGCCGGGGATGGACGGGTTTCAGCTCGCTGAGTTCATGCGCGGCAACGCCAATGCGCGCCATATCCCCATCATCTTCGTCACGGCCGGCAGCGCCGATCAGCAGCGCCGCTTCAGGGGTTACGAGGCCGGGGCGGTGGACTTCATCCAGAAGCCCGTCGAGACAGACATCCTCAAGAGCAAGGCGAACGTCTTCATCGAGCTCTACCGACAGCGGCAGGAAATCCAGGCCCATCGGGACGAACTGAAGGCCTATGCAGCCGCCCTGAGCGCCGCCGACCGCCGCAAGAACGACTTCATCGCCATGCTGGGGCATGAGCTGCGCAATCCCGTCATGGCCTTCCGGGCGGGGCTTCATCTCCTTGAGCGTCAGAAGGACCCGGAGAAGGACGCCCTGATCCACGCCCGGATGGAAGTTCAGGCCCACCACCTGTCGCGGTTGATCGAGGATCTGCTGGACGTAGCCCGCATCGACCAGGGCAAGATCTCACTGAAGCGTGAGCGCGTGACGGTTCAGAGCATCATCGACTCGGCGGTCGACACCAGTCGGCCCAAGATCGACGCCGGGCGCCACGACCTGACGGTCGACATGCCGGGCGCCCCTATCTGGCTCGACGGCGACTTCACGCGCCTGTCCCAGGTGGTCAGCAATCTGCTGACCAATGCGGCAAAGTACACGCCGTCCCAGGGGCGCATCCAGGTGTCGGCGAACCGGGTCGAGGACCGGGTGCGTATCGATGTCGCCGACAATGGAGTCGGGGTGCCGCCTGAAATGCAGGCCCGTGTCTTCGATCTCTTCACGCAGTCGAGCGGGCCTGACGACCGATCCAGCGAAGGTCTCGGCATTGGTTTGGCTCTGGTTCGAGAGCTGGTCGAAATGCACGAGGGGGCCGTGGAGTTGGAAAGCGCCGGCCAGGGATCAGGCAGTCGGTTTACAGTCTGGATCCCGGTGGCGGTCTAGAGGGCGCCGTTCGACCGAGGCTCAAACCTCGAACACACGGTAGGGCGTGTCGCCCAGCGTACGCAGCACAGGCAAGGCGACGTTGTAAACGGGGACGCCACGGGCTGTTCGGCCTTCGGGTGCGCCGCGATGGGCGTGGCCGTGAACGACGAGTTTGACGTTTTCGTAGCGATCGACGACCTCGCCCAGGCGCGACGAGCCGAGGAAGGGGTGAATTTCCGGAGGTTCACCGACTACGGTGTCCGCGACAGGCGAATAGTGGAGCAGAACCACGCTGCGTTCGGTGCGCAGGGTGCGGATCGAGTTTTCAATCAGGTTGGCGTCCTCGACGGCTTCCTGCACGAAATGCTTGATCGAAGCCTCGCCGAAAGGGCTGAGCATGTAGCGGCCGAAGCCCCCGACGAAGCCCTTGCCTCCTGCGAAGCCCACGCCGCCGATCTCATAGGATTCTCCGGTCAGCATATTGACGCCCGCTTCCGACATCAGGCGCGCCACCTCCTGGGGCTGACCGCACTCGTGCTCATGATTGCCCAGTACGCCGACCATGGGGATGCGGCAGGCGCGGAGATCTTCCAGCAGGTTCTCGACCTCGGTCGTCTTGCCGAAATTGACAAGGTCGCCACACAGGCACAGCACATCGGCGTCTTCATGGACCCGGTCGAAAAGGTCGCGATAGACGCGGTGCGAGGTCTCGCCGACATGCAGGTCGCCCACGGCGGCGATGCGCAGCTTCGTCTTCGGGCCCGCTTCCATTCCGGGTTGCGGCGTCTGATTGTCCGCTGATGCGGCCTGTGTCTCAGGCGACGGGTTCATGGCGTTCCTCCAGGCCCTTGCCCACGACGTCGCCGAAGCCCCATTCGGTGATGTCGGCGATATAGTCGCGGGGGCTGAACAGGCGGCCGCGGCACACACGAACCCGGGGCGCCGGCAGATCAACCTGGGCCTGAAGCCGTTCGAGCAGCTCGGTCATCAGCCAGGCCGGCACACGCCCGCGTTCCGTGGGATAGGCGAAACGGAAATTCAACAGGTGGGCCATCAGGACTTCCCAATAGAGGTCCATCTGATCCAGCATGGATTTCCAGTCTATGGCGTCGGACTGCTTCAGAATTACGTGATTCACGTCGGCGCCGTCGTAGCGATAGCGGTCCTGAATAAAGACCTTGGACAGGATCAGGGCTGTAGGCGGCGTGATCGTCACTTCGTGGCCATAGACCGTGATCCGGTCCTCTCCGAACCAGCTGTCCGACACTGCGATAGTGCCGTTCGACATGGCGAAGATGACGTCGAAGAAGTGCTTGTCGTCCTTCCACACCTTGGCGATCCAGCGCTCGTCCTCCACGTCGGTCCGGTAGCCTCGGGCCTGAAAGAAGGCGAGGATGCGCGGATAGTCGCCAGGCTTGCAGAAGACGTCGAGATCCTTCGTCGGACGGCGGATCCCGGTATAGGCCGTCACCGCATAGGTGCCGGACAACAGGAACGGCACCCCGGATTCTTTAAGGAGGCGCAGGCTTTCCTCATAGAAGGCCATGGCTTCGGGTGGTGGTTCAAAGGCGGGTTCGGCGACGGTATCGGACATGCAGCATGGTTTCCTGAACAGGGCAGGGAAACGGAGCCATGAAGGGGAGAGTTCCGCCGCGCCATGCCGCGCCCGTCTGAAAACGCGTTGGACCGTCGCCGTTCAGGCGCGTTCGCCGTCGTCGCCATGGTGGTCTGGCGAACAGCGCCTCTGATCCCTTGAACTCAGAGGCCTATAGCGACGCTGGACGGCGTCGATGTTGGAACATATCATGAACGTATGGCGCGTATCGAACTTCGACGAAAGCTCTCCATCCTGTCCGATGCGGCCAAGTATGATGCGTCGTGCGCGTCGTCCGGCGCGCCCAAGCGTAACTCCCTTGATGGCAAGGGCGTGGGCTCGACGGAGGGCATGGGCATCTGCCATGCCTATACGCCGGACGGGCGGTGCGTCAGCCTGCTGAAGATCCTGCTGACCAACTTCTGCATCTACGACTGCGTCTATTGCATCAACCGCTCGTCCTCGAACGTCGAGCGGGCGCGGTTCACGGTGGACGAAGTCGTCGATCTGACCCTGGCCTTCTACAAGCGCAACTATATCGAAGGGCTGTTCCTGTCGTCCGGCGTCGTGCGCTCGGGCGACTATACGATGGAGCAACTGGTCGAGGTCGCGCGTCGCCTGCGCGAGGATCACGACTTTCGCGGCTACATCCATCTGAAGCTCATCCCCGAGGCGGATGAGCGTCTGGTGGCCCTGGCTGGTCGTTATGCAGACAGGCTGTCGGCCAATATCGAACTGCCGCGCGACGAGGCCCTGGGGCGGCTCGCGCCCGAAAAGGACGCCCGGCTGATCCGCAAGACCATGGGTCAGGTGCGGCTGCGGCTGGAGGCGGCCAAGCCGGAGAAGCGCGATCGGACCCGCCCGCCGGCCTTCGCCCCTGCCGGGCAATCGACCCAGTTGATCGTCGGCGCGGACGGGGCGCCGGACACGGAAATCCTGGACCGCAGCGCCTCTCTGTATGGCGGCTATGGCCTGCGCCGGGTCTATTATTCGGCCTTCAGCCCCATTCCCGACAGTTCCAGCATCCTGCCGCTGTCCAGGCCGCCGCTGATGCGGGAGCATCGGCTGTATCAGGCTGACTGGCTGATGCGCTTCTACGGCTTCAGCGCGCCCGAGATCGGGGAGGGCGCATCGGACGGCATGCTGGATCTGGCGGTTGATCCCAAGCTGGCCTGGGCGTTGAGGCGACGCGACATCTTCCCCACCGACGTCAATCTGGCGGCGCGCGAAGACCTGTTGCGCGTGCCGGGGTTGGGGGTGAAGGCGGTGGATCGCATCCTTTCGGTCCGGCGCTATCGCACCTTGCGGCTGGAGGACGTGGCGCGGCTGACGCGGTCGATCGACAAGGTGCGGCCGTGGATCGTCGCCCTGGACTGGACGCCGGGCGGTTTGACGGATGCGGAGGACCTTCGCGCGCGGCTGGCGCCGCAGCGGGCCCCGGAACAGTTGAGTCTGTTCTGATGCGCACCATTGTCCTGGCGAATGAGACGGATTTCGTCGGCTGGAAGGCGGCGGCGCGCCAGCTGCGCATGGCGGGTGTTGAGCCGGCCAGCGTTCGCTTTGTCACGGTCGGATCTTTTCAGGAGGGGTTTTTCGACGTTGACGGGGTGACTGGCGCGGTCGCCGTGGACGAGGCATTCGTCGTCCCTCGGGCCTTCATGGAAACGGCGGGCGATCTGATCCTGCATCGCGCGCCGGATCGGTTCGACCTGATGTACCGGTTGTTGTGGCGGCTGCGGAGCGAGCCGGATCTGATGCGGGTGGTTTCTGACCCGGATGTCGCCGTTGCGGCCGAGCGTGTGAAGAACGTGCACCGCGCCAGCCACAAGATGAAGGCCTTCGTTCGTTTTCGCGAGACGCATGATGCGCAAGGCGACCGCTGGGTCGCGTGGTTCGAGCCGGCGCATCGCGTTCTGGAAAAGACCGCCCCCTTCTTCGCGCGACGATACAGCACGATGAGGTGGACCATTCTTACCCCGGACGGGACCGCCCACTGGGATGGGGCTACGCTCAGCTTTGGCCCGCCGGGACGACAAGAGGAGGCGCCGCAAGACGACGAGGTCGAGGATTTCTGGCGCACCTACTACGCCTCGACCTTCAACCCTGCGCGTCTGCGCACGCAGATGATGCAGTCGGAAATGCCCAAGCGGTATTGGAAGAACCTGCCCGAGGCTTCTCTGATCCCCGAACTGGTGGCTTCGGCGGCGGCCCGCACCGAGGTCATGGTCTCCGAGCCTTCGCCCCCTCCCAATGAGAAGTTCCAGCGCCTGCGTCCGCCGGCTATTGATCGGACCTCGACCGATGAGCTGGTTGCTGCGGAACCGGCGGACCTGGAGCGGGGCGTGCAAAACTGCCGCCGCTGCCCCCTATGGCGGGATGCAACCCAAGGCGTTTGCGGACAGGGACCTCGCGAGGCGCGTCTGATGATTGTAGGCGAGCAGCCGGGTGATCATGAAGACCTGGCGGGACAGCCCTTCGTCGGGCCAGCGGGACAGGTGCTTGACGCCGCCCTGGCAGAGGCGGGCATTGACCACGCCGAAATCTACCTGACCAATGCGGTGAAACATTTCAAACACGAACCGCGCGGCAAGCGTCGGCTGCACCAAACGCCGAACGCCGGCGAGGTTCAGGCGTGTCGCTGGTGGCTGGATCAGGAGCGGAGATTGGTCAAACCACGCCTGATCCTGGCTCTGGGGGCGACGGCGGGGCTGGCCTTGCTGGGGCGAAAGCCTGCGATCCTGGCGGAACGGGGAGCGGTGATTGATGCGCCGGACGGAACCCGTGTCCTGCTGACGGTTCATCCTTCCTATGTCTTGCGTCTGTCCGATCTTAGGGAACGTCAAGCAGCGCGCGCGATCCTGATCGAAGATCTACGGGCCGCCCGGATAGAAGCGGCCATGGCTTGACCCGCCGAAGGACGCTTATGCACTTAGACTTGAATAGAAAAATGGTGGACGCGACAGGGATTGAACCTGTGACCCCCTCGGTGTGAACGAGGTGCTCTCCCGCTGAGCTACGCGTCCAGCGCAGTAACGACCAAATCAGAAAGGCTTGGGCCGTCGGGAGGCGCGATGTAGCCCGCGATTCCGACGACGGCAAGCCTCTTTGATCAAATACCGGCGGCGCGGACCCCTTCCGGCGTTTCCGCCTCGGGATCGCCCGGCAGCCAGGCGACGTGACCGTTGTAGATGTCCTCGTTCAGGATGCCTTCCTCCTTGGCGACCAGGACGGGGACCAGCATCTGGCCGGTGACATTGGTGGCCGTACGCATCATGTCGATGATCCGGTCGATGGCGACGATATAGCCGATGCCTTCCAGCGGCAGGCCCGCCGTCGACAGGGTCAGGGTCAGCATGACGATGCTGGTGCCGGGCACCCCCGCCGTCCCCAGCGAGCCCAGAACCGCCGTCAGGCCGATCAGGATGTACTGGGTCAGGGTCAGGTCGATGCTGAAATACTGAGCGATGAAGATCGAGGCGATGGCCGGATAAATAGCCCCGCAGCCGTCCATCTTCACATTGGCCCCCAGAGGCACGGCGAAGGCGGCGTAGGCCTGGGGCACGCCCAGACGCTCGACCGTCTGACGCAGGGTGATCGGCAGGGTGCCCAGCGACGACGAAGTGGCGAAGGCCGTCTGCTGGGCCGCGAAGGCCCCGCGGAAGAAGCTGCTGATCTTCAGTCCGTGCAGCTTCAGCAGGCCCGAATAGACGATCAGGATGTGGAACAGGCAGGCCGCATAGATGGCGAAGATGAACTTGCCCAGCGGCAGCAGCGCCTCCCAGCCATAGCCGCCGACGACCGAGCCGATCAGGCCGAACACCCCGAACGGCGTCAGCTGGATCACCCAGCGGGTGATGCGGAACACCAGGGCCGCGCCTTCGTCCACCAGTCGCCGCGCGGTCTGCGCCCGGTCGCCCAGCGCCACCAGCGCCGCGCCGACCAGGGCCGAGAAGAAGATGATCTGCAGCACCTTGCCCTCGCTCAGCGCGGCGAAGGGATTGGTCGGGACGATGCCCAGCAGCACGTCCAGCGGCGTCGGGATCACCCGCTCGCGCACCTCGCCCAGCGGCAGGTTGGACAGGCCCAGCCCCGGATTGATCAAATGCCCGAAGGCGAAGCCGACCAGTACGGCCATCAAGGAGGTGGCGGCGAACCACACCAGGGTTCGCACCCCCAGCCGCACCGCGCCGACGCCTTCGCCCAGCTTGGCGATGGAGCTGGCGATGGTGAACAGCACCAGGGGCGCCACCACCATGCGGATCAGGTTCAGATAGACGTCGCCGATCGGCTGCAACCAGACTACGGCCTGCTCGCGCAGGATCAGGCCGGCGATGATGCCCAGGGCGAAACCGGCGGCGGTGCGCTGCCAGAGCGGGATAGCGAAGAAGCGACGAAACATGACGACCTTTGGGGAGGAGCGGTCGATCTATGTGTTTCCCACGCGCGCAGACGGCAACCGCGACGGGCGCAGATAGGGCGTAGAAGTTCTGTCGGCTCGTTTAGTTTTTCTGTCGGACTTTCCATCATCCCGGCCGAAGCCTCGCTTCGCGAGGCGCAGAGCCGGGACCGCCCAAGGCTCAGCCGTCTGCGTTTGCAGCGGTCCCGGATAGCGGCTCCGCCGCTTCCGGGATGACGTGAGGGATTGGGGAGGGGAGAGCTTAAGGCATCACCTCGGCCAGCGCCGCCTCGAATGCGTCGTAGTGGTCGATCACCACATCCCCGCCCAACTCCTCGCGCGGTACGTCGTTGTAGCCGAAGCCGACGACGATGCAGGCCACGCCCGCATCCTTGGCCGCCTTAGTGTCCGTCGTGCTGTCGCCGACCATGACGCAGCGCGCAGGATCGCCCCCCGCCTTCTGCACCGCCTCATGAATATGCGCCCCGCTCGGCTTGCGCGCCGACACCGCGTCCGGCCCGGCGATAAAGGCGAAATGCTTGGTCAGGTCCAGCGCCTCGATCAGGGCGACCGCCAGGTCTGTGCGCTTGTTGGTGGCGACGCACAGGATGGCCCCCCGCGCGGCCAACCGCTCCAGCGCCGGAACCACGCCCTCAAACACGACGCTCTCGTCGGCGATATGGGCCAGGTAGTCCTCGATGAAGCGCTCGAACAGGCCGGGCGCATGGGCCTCGTCCCAGGCGGCGCCCGCCTCCATGAAGCCGTGGCGCAGCAGGGCCATGGCCCCATGCCCGACCAGATGACGGGCCGAGGACAGGGGCGTCGGCGGCAGCTCATACTGCGCCAGCATCCGGTTCAGCGTGCCGATCAGATCGGGCGCCGAGTCCACCAAGGTCCCGTCCAGGTCGAAGGCGATGGTCCAGCCTTCCAGATCGCGTTCGATGCTCATGTCGTCTCCCGGCTCGCGCAGGCCCCGGCAATGGGCTAGATCGCGCAGGACGACAAGCCGCCGGATCGATTCATGACCGCACCACATCCTCGCGCCGCCATCATCCTTGCCGCCGGGCAGGGGACGCGGATGAAGTCGCCGCTGCCCAAGGTGCTGCACCCGGTCGGCCAGCGCGCCATGCTGGACCACGCCATCGACGCCGCCGAGGCTCTGGGCTGCGAGCGCATCGTGGTCGTGGTCGGCGCCCATTCGCCGGAAGTCCGCGCCCACGTCGTGCGCCGTCTGGGCGAGGACTCCATCGCCGTTCAGGACCCGCCGCTCGGCACTGGCCACGCCGTCCGCGCCGCCAAGGCCGTGCTGGGCGACTTCATCGGCCATGTGGTCGTGACCTACGGCGATGTCCCCCTGCTGAAGGCCGCCGACATCGAGCCGGTCTTTGCTGATAGCCACGAAGGCGTGTATGAAGGCGTCACCGTCATCGGCTTCGAGGCGCGCGACCCCGGCGCCTATGGCCGCCTCATCCTCGACGGCGACGACCTTTTGGCCATCACCGAGGCCAAGGAGGCCTCGGCCGAAGTTCTGGCCATCACCGCCTGCAACTCCGGCGTCATGGCCGCGCCGGTCGGCCTGTTGTTCGACCTGCTGGCCGAGGTGAAGAACGACAACGCCAAGGGCGAATACTACCTGACCGACGTGGTCGAGCTGGCCCGCAAGCGCGGCGCCCCGACCCGCACCGTCTTCGCGTCCGAGAACTCGGTCATGGGCGTCAACGCCCAATCCGAACTGGCTCAGGCCGAAGCCCTGTTCCAGTCGACCCAGCGCGAGCATTTCCTGGCCGAGGGCGTGACGATGTCGGCCCCCGACACCGTCCACTTCGCCTGGGACACGCAGGTCGGCGCCCGCACGACCATCGAGCCCTTCGTCGTTTTTGGCCCCGGCGCGGTCGTGGCCGAGGGCGCGCGCATCCGCAGCTTCAGCCATATCGAGGGCGCCAAGGTCGCCAGCGGCGCCGAGGTCGGCCCCTACGCCCGCCTGCGCCCCGGCGCGGACCTGGGCGAGGGCGTCAAGATCGGCAACTTCGTCGAGGTCAAGAACGTCCGCATGGACGCGGGGGCCAAGGCCAACCATCTGGCCTACCTCGGCGACGGTCATGTGGGCGCGAAGGCCAACATCGGCGCCGGAACCATCTTCTGTAACTACGACGGCTTCTTCAAGCACCGCACCACGGTGGGCGAGGGGGCATTCGTCGGCTCCAACTCCTCGCTGGTGGCCCCCGTGACCATCGGCGCCGGCGCCATGGTCGGCTCCGGCTCGGTGGTGACGAAGGACGTGGCGCCGGGCGATCTGGCTCTGGGCCGCGCCGAACAGACGACCAAGCCGGGCTGGGCCGCCCGCTTCATGGCCACGATGCGCGCAAAGAAGGCAGCGAAATGAGCGACCTGCAGAAGAAGAACGCTGGCGAAGCCGCCGCCGCCTATGTCGAGGCCGGGATGGTCGTCGGGTTGGGCACCGGCTCCACCGCCGCCTGGTTCGTCAAGGCTCTGGCGGCGCGCAACCTGCCCGACCTGCGCTGCGTCCCGACGTCGGAGCGCACCGCTGATCTGGCGCGCGAACTGGGCCTGACCCTGTCGACGCTGGAAGACACGCCCCGCATCGACCTGACCGTCGACGGCGCCGACGAGATCGGCCCGGGCCTCGCCCTGATCAAGGGCGGCGGCGCGGCCCTGCTGCGCGAGAAGCTGGTGTGGGAGGCGTCCGCCCGCTGCATCTGCATCGCCGACGCGGCCAAGGTCGTGCCGGTGCTGGGAATCTTCCCCCTGCCGATCGAGGTCGTCGCCTTCGGTCACAAGACGACCGCCAACCGCATCGCCGACGTCCTGGCCGACCACGACATCCCCATGCCCGCCCGCGTCCGTCAGGCTGACCGAGGCCTGATCCGCACCGACGGCGGCAACCTGATCTACGACGCCGCCTGCAAGGTCATCGCTGACCCGGCCCGCCTCGCCGCCGACCTCAAGAGCCTGACCGGCGTGGTCGAACACGGCCTCTTCCTCGACCTCACCGACCTGGCCATCATCGGCACGGACGAAGGGTTCGAGACGCTGAATCCCTGATCCCTGATCCCTTCTTTCTTCGTCATCCTCCGGCAAGCCGCGCAGCGGCGCAGACCGGGGGACCCAGCGGCGCGCGATAGCGCGAAACGTCCACGCGCCACGCCCGGCTAAAGATCGCCTTCGGCGCCGCTGGGTCCCCCGGTCTCGCTGCGCTCGCCGGAGGATGACGAAAGAGGGGGCGTCTTCGCCTTGCCCCCTCCCGCCCCGGCGCCTAAGTCGGGTCAGCGCTGCGGTTCAGCCGCACAGATTTCAGACGATTCAGACGAATTGGGCTCATCTTTTCGAGTCCATTCCCGGAGCCCTCGATGACCCAGTACGACTACGACCTCTTCGTGATCGGCGCCGGCTCCGGCGGGGTCCGCGCCGCGCGGCTGACCGCCCTGGGCGGCAAGAAGGTGGCCGTGGCCGAGGAATACCGCGTCGGCGGCACCTGCGTCATTCGCGGCTGCGTGCCCAAGAAGTTCATGGTCATGGCCTCGGAAGTGAGCCACGCTCTGGAGATCGCCGAGGGCTACGGCTGGTCCTTCGACAATGCGAAGTTCGACTGGCCGACCTTCCTGCAAGCCAAGGACGTCGAGATCGCCCGCCTGTCGGGCATCTACGCCGCCAACCTGGGCAAGGCAGGCGTTGATCTGGTCCATGGCCGCGCCGTGATGAAGGACGCCCACACCCTCGAGATTGTCGGCAAGAACCAGACTTTCACCGCCGAGAAAATTCTGATCGCCACCGGCGGCCGTCCGTGGAAGCCGGAGGACCTGCCGGGCGTCGAACACGCCATCACCTCCGAAGAAGCCTTCCACCTGCCGGAACTGCCCAAGCGCATCCTGATCGCGGGCGGCGGCTATATCGCGGTCGAGTTCGCGGGCATCTTCGCCGGTCTCGGCGTCGAGACGACCCTGATCTATCGCGGCCCCAACATCCTGCGCGGCTTCGACGACGACGTGCGCGCCCATCTGGCGGGCGAGATCGAGAAGCGCGGGATCAAGGTCATCCTGGGCTGCCAGCACACCTCGATCGAGAAGACCGAGACCGGTCTGGTCAGCCACCTCGGCAACGGCATGACGATGGAGCATGACGTCATCATGTTCGCCACCGGCCGCGTCCCCTACGTCAAGGGACTGGGTCTGGAAAACGCCGGCGTCGAGCTGAACGACGAGGGCGCCATCGCCGTCGATCCCTTCTCGAAGACCTCGGCCGACAACATCTGGGCCATCGGCGACGTGACCGACCGCATGAACCTGACCCCCGTCGCCATTCGCGAAGCCGTCGCCTTCCACGAGACGGTCTACAAGAACAATCCTCAGCACTTCGACTACGAAGCCGTCGCCACCGCCGTCTTCAGCCAGCCGCCGGTCGGCGTCGTCGGCCTGACCGAGCATGAGGCGCGCCGCGCCTGCACGAACGGCGTTGATGTCTATGTGACCCGCTTCCGCCCGATGAAGTATGCCTTCACCGGCTCGGACGAGCGGGTGCTGATGAAGCTGGTGGTCGACGCCGACAGCCAGCGCGTCGTCGGCGTCCACATCGTCGGACCGGAAAGCCCGGAGATGATCCAGCTGGCCGCCATCGCCGTGAAGGCCGGCCTGACCAAGGCCCAGTGGGACGCCACCTGCGCCGTCCACCCGACCATGGCCGAGGAACTGGTCACGCTGAAAGAAAAGCAGTCCCCGGCGTCGATGTCGGCGGGCTGATCATTATGGCCAGAGGCGGCTTGTCAGTCGCCTCTGGCTCGCGCCTTATGCCGCCCAGCTTTTTCGGAGGTCGTCTCATGAAGTCCGCCCTGCTCGCCGCCGCCCTGTCCGCCCTGATGCTCGCCGGTTCGCCGGTTCTCGCCCAAAGCACAGACCAGACCGCCCCGTCGTCTCTGATCCAGAGCGCCGTCGCCGACACCCTGCGCCCTGCTGAGGAGGTCGCCCGCGATCCGCTGCGCCACCCGGCCGAAATCCTTGCCTTCGCCCAGCTTCAGCCGGGGCAGCGCGTCGCCGACATCCGTCCCGGCGCCGGCTACTTCACCCGCCTGTTTTCCCGCGTGGTGGGCGAGGGCGGTCACGTCTACGCCTTCGTGCCGAACAAGACCGCCGAGCGCGAGAACCCGCGCGCCGACGCCCTGGTCGCCGCCTATCCCAACGTCAGCCGCGTCAACGGCGACCTGGACGCCATGGCCTTCGATCAGCCGCTGGACGTGATCTTCATGAGCCAGGAATACCACGACTTCCACATCCCGCGTTTCGGCGTGGATGTGACCAGGATGAACGCCGACATCTTCAAGGCCCTGAAGCCGGGCGGACTGTTCGTGGTCATCGACCACCAGGCCGCGCCCGGCGCCGGCAACACCGCCGTCGAGTCCCTGCACCGCATCGAGGGCGCGCAACTGCGCAAGGAGGTCGAGGCCGCGGGCTTCGTCTTCGACGGTGAAACCGCCGCCGTCGCCAACCCGGCGGACGACCACAGCCTGAACGTCTTTGACGAGGCCATTCGCGGCAAGACCGACCAGTTCGTCTATCGCTTCAAAAAGCCGGGCTGAGTGTCGAACTGGTGACTGGCGAAGCGGGGCAGGGGGCGCTAACCCTGCCGCAAAATCCATAAGGGAAACGCTCAGATGACTCGCATCGCCTTCATCGGTCTCGGCAACATGGGCGGCGGCATGGCCGCCAATCAGGCCAAGGCCGGGCATGACGTCGCCGCCTTCGACCTGTCGTCCGCCGCGCTGGAACGCGCCGCCGAGGCCGGGTGCCGCACGGTCAGCTCGGTCGCCGAGGCGGTCAAGGACGCCGAGATCGTCATCACCATGCTGCCCGCCGGCCCGCACGTGCTGAGCGTCTATTCCGAACAGATCATCGGCGCGGCGCCCTCCAGCGCCCTGCTGCTGGACTGCTCGACCATCGACGTCGAGACGGCGCGCAAGGTCGCAGGCCTGGCCAAGGAGGCCGGCTACGCCTTCGCCGACGCCCCCGTTTCGGGCGGCACGGCTGCAGCCGACGCCGGGACCCTGGCCTTCATGGTCGGCTGCGACGAGGCCGACTTCGCCCGCGTCGAACCGGCCCTCGATCCCATGAGCCGCATCACCATCCGCGCCGGCGACCACGGCGCCGGCCAGGCCGCCAAGATCTGCAACAACATGCTGCTGGGCATCTCCATGGTCGGCACCTGCGAGGCCATCGCCCTGGCCGAGAAGCTGGGTCTGGAGCCGGAACGCTTCTTCGAGATCGCGTCGAAATCTTCGGGTCAGTGCTGGAGCGTCAGCAACTACTACCCCTGGGCCGGCCCGGTGCCGACCGCGCCGTCGAATCGCGACTACGAAGGCGGCTTCGCCACCGCCATGATGCTGAAGGATCTGAAGCTGGCCCAGGACGCCGCCGCCAAGGCCGGCGCCACCACCCCGCTCGGCGCCCAGGCCGAGGCCCTCTATGCCCTGTTCAACGGCCTCGGCTACGGCGGCAAGGACTTCTCCGCCATGGTCCAGATGCTGCGCGGACGCCTGGATACGCTGGCGAACTAAAGCGCCTCTTTCCTCCCCATTTCATGGGGAGGGGGACCGCGTAGCGGTGGAGGGGGCGGCACACACGTCAGCCGTCGAGGCCCCCTCCGTCTCGTCGCCTCGCGGCGCCGATCCACCTCCCCATCGCTGCGCGACAGGGAGGAAAGGGCTGTGCCAGCCCGCGTCGGATCGAAAAGGCGGAGCCTTTTGACCGCGGGCCACCCAACCAGCCCGCGTCGGGTCGGGAGGTCCCGCAGGGCCGGCGACCGTGGGTCACAAACATGAGAACCGTTATCAATTAAGGGGTTGGGACGTTTTGTCCGGCCCTGAACATGGACAACGCTGAGCGGCGAGCGCAATTAGGCGCGGAAAGCTGTATAAGCGAAAGAACTAGCGCCTTGTTCGACTATAAGTCTGCCTTTCAAAACTCTGTCGAGCAGGTCCGCAGCGAAGGCCGCTATCGCGTCTTCGCCGATCTGAAGCGCGTGCGCGGCCAGTTCCCGCAGGCGGTTCGCCGCCGAGACGACGGCTCCGAACAGAATGTCGTGGTCTGGTGCTCTAACGACTATCTGGGCATGGGCCAGCATCCCCTGGTGCTGGACGCCATGAAGGCCGAGATCGACGCCGTGGGCGCCGGCGCCGGCGGCACGCGCAACATCTCGGGCACCACCCGCTCGGCGGTCGATCTGGAAGCCGAGCTGGCCAGCTGGCACCAGAAGGAAGCGGCCCTGCTGTTCACCTCGGGCTATGTGGCCAATGAGGCGACGCTGGCGACCCTGCAAAAGATCCTGCCCGGCCTGATCATCTTCTCGGACGCCCTGAACCACGCCTCGATGATCGAGGGCATCCGCCACGGCGGCGGCCCGCGCCACATCTTCCGCCACAACGACCTGGAACACCTCGAAGAACTGCTGGCCGCAGCCCCGCTAGCTGCGCCCAAGCTGGTCGCCTTCGAGAGCGTCTATTCGATGGACGGCGACATCGCCGACATCGCCGGGACCATCGCCCTGGCCAAGAAGTACGGCGCCATGACCTATCTGGACGAAGTCCACGCGGTCGGCCTGTATGGCGCGACCGGCGCGGGCGTCGCCGAGCGTGACGGTCTGCTGGACGGCATCGATATCGTCGAATGCACCCTGGGCAAGGCCATCGGCGTCATGGGCGGCTACATCGCCGCCGACGCCGTGATCGTGGACGCCGTGCGCAGCTGGGCCTCGGGCTTCATCTTCACCACCAGCCTGCCGCCCGCCCTGACCGCCGGGGCCCTGGCCTCGGTGCGTCACCTGAAGGCCCACTCCGAACTGCGCGACGCCCATCAGGAACGCGCTGAGACCCTGAAACGCCGCCTGACCCAGGCCGGCATCCCGGTCCTGCCCAGCGTCAGCCACATCGTGCCGGTGCATGTCGGCAACCCGGTCCACTGCAAGCTGATCTCGGACATGCTGCTGGAAGATTTCGGCATCTACGTCCAGCCGATCAACTACCCGACCGTGCCCAAGGGCACCGAGCGCCTGCGCTTCACCCCGTCGCCCAACCATGACGACGGCATGATCGACCAACTGGTCGACGCGATGGACAAGCTGTGGTCGCACTGCAACGTGGCCCGGCAGCCGGTCGCCGCCTGATGCAGGACGCCGAGCTGGGTGAGGTGATCATCGAGCTCGTTCGCAACGGGACCTATGTGAAGTGCTCGGCCATCCATACGGCTACTGGCGTCGAGGTCTCGGCCATGGGCCCGGCGCTGGAGCCGAGGGCCGTCGAACGGGTGGCGATCGCCAAACTGAAACGAGCGTTGTCACAGCGCTGACCCCCTAGATGTTGTGGTGTTCGGCGGCGCGGCCTAGATAGGTCCCGCCGTTTCAGCCTTCAGCCTTCGGGATGCCCGCCAGTGACCGCCTTCACGCACGATTCGTACTTCTCAAAGAGCCTCGCCGACGCTGACCCGGCGATCTTCAAGGGCATTCAGGGCGAGCTTGGCCGCCAGAAGGAGCAGATCGAGCTGATCGCTTCCGAGAACATCGTCTCCCAGGCGGTGCTGGACGCGCAGGGCTCGGTCCTGACCAACAAGTACGCCGAGGGCTATCCCGGCCGTCGCTACTACGGCGGCTGCGAGTTCGTGGATGTGACCGAGGACCTGGCCCGCGAGCGCGCCAAGGAACTGTTCGGCGCCGCCTTCGCCAACGTCCAGCCCCACTCGGGCGCCCAGGCCAACCAGGCCGTCTTCTTCACACTGCTGCAGCCCGGCGACACCTTCCTGGGCATGGACCTGGCCTGCGGCGGGCACCTGACCCACGGTTCGCCCGCCAACCAGTCGGGCAAGTGGTTCCGCCCCGTGACCTACAAGGTGTCGGAAGACACCCACCTGATCGACTATGACCACGTCGCCGAAATGGCCCAGAAGGAGAAGCCCAAGCTGATCCTGGCCGGCGCCTCGGCCTACAGCCGCCACATCGACTTCAAGCGTTTCCGCGAGATCGCTGACAGCGTGGGCGCCTATCTGATGGTCGATATGGCCCACTACGCCGGCCTGATCGCCGGCGGCGCCTATCCCGACCCGGTGCCGCACGCCCACGTCGTCACCACCACGACGCACAAGACCCTGCGCGGTCCGCGCGGCGGCATGATCCTGTCCAACGACGTCGATCTGGGCAAGAAGATCAACTCGGCCGTCTTCCCCGGCCTGCAGGGCGGCCCGCTGGAGCATGTCATCGCCGCCAAGGCCGTGGCCTTCGGCGAGGCGCTGAAGCCCGAGTTCAAGGGCTACGCCCAACAGGTCGTGAAGAACGCCCAGGCCCTGTCCGGCGTCCTGATCGAGCGCGGCCTGGCCATCGTCTCGGGCGGCACCGACAGCCACCTGGCCCTGGTCGACCTGCGTCCCAAGGGCGTGACCGGCAAGGCCACCGAGCATGAGCTCGAGAAGGCTCTGATGACCTGCAACAAGAACGGCGTGCCGTTCGACACCGCGCCCTTCACCGTCACCTCGGGCGTCCGTCTGGGCACCCCGGCGGGCACCACGCGCGGCTTCGGCGAGGCCGAGTTCAAGCAGATCGGCCACTGGATCGCCGACGTCGTCTCGTCGATGAACGGCGGCGACGAAGCCGATCCGGCTGTCGTCGCGGGCGTCGCCGCCCAGGTGCGCGAACTGACCGCGCGCTTCCCGATCTACCGTTAAGGGACCGACTGGATGAAGTGCCCCTTCTGCGGCAACGCCGACACCCAGGTAAAGGACAGCCGCCCGTCTGACGACGGCGCGGCCATCCGCCGCCGTCGGTCCTGCCCGCAGTGCAACGGGCGCTTCACCACCTTCGAGCGGGTGCAGCTGCGCGAACTGGTCATCCTGAAACGGAACGGCCGCCGCACCCCCTTCGACCGCGACAAGCTGGAACGCTCGCTGGGCATCGCCCTGCGCAAGCGCCCGGTGCAGCCCGATCAGGTCGAGCTGCTGGTCAGCCGCATCGTGCGCCAGCTGGAAAGCCTGGGCGAGACCGAGATCCCGTCCAGCATTGTCGGCGACTTCATCATGAAGGCGCTGAAGTCGGTGGATGAGGTCGCCTACGTCCGCTACGCCTCGGTCTACAAGGACTTCCGCCACACCGACGATTTCGCCAAATTCCTCGGCGCTGAGGGTTTTGACGGGAGCTCCGACGACTCCGGCAAGGCCTGATGCGCCCGCGCGTCACCTTGAAGCTGGCGACCTCGCTGGACGGCCGTATCGCCACGGCCTCGGGCGAGAGCCAGTGGATCACCGGGCCTGAAGCCCGTCAGCAGGGCCACCGCCTGCGCGCGACCCATGACGCCATCCTGGTCGGCGTCGAGACGGTGCTGGCCGACGATCCCGAATTGACGGTCAGACTCCTCCCTGTTCGCGGAGCGAATGGGGAGGTGGATCGGTCGCGAAGCGAACGAGACGGAGGGGGCGACACAACGTCAGCCGTTTCCGCCGCCCCCTCCACCACTTCGTGGTCCCCCTCCCCACAGGTGGGGAGGAAAGAGGGGAATCCGCTGCGCGTCGTCCTCGACAGCCGCCTGCGCACCCCCGTGACGGCCAAGGTCGCCAGCGGCAACACGCTGATTTTGACAGCAGGGGCTGTTCACCCCATCGGCCTGGCCGAGGTCGTCGCGGTCGCCGCCGACGACGGTCGCCCCGCCATCTCCGCCGTGCTGGAGGTCCTGACCGCGCGCGGCGTCGGTTCCCTGCTGATCGAGGGCGGGGGACGGGTCGCCGCATCCTTCCTGCTGGCCGGCGTGGTGGACGCGATCGAGTGGTTCCGCGCCCCGATCCTGCTGGGCGGGGAGGGGCGGCCCTGCGTCGCCTCCCTGGCGCTTGCAAAGCTGGCCGACGCCCCCAAGTTCCGTCGTCTGGGCGTCGAGCCTGTCGGAGACGATCTGTGGGAACGCTACGCGCGCTTCGACGGCTGATTTCAGACGAATTAGACTAATTAGACTCTGTTTTTTGGGTCCGAAGGGACCGGAGCTTTCATGTTCACCGGCATCGTCACCGACATCGGCCGCGTCCGCAGCGTCCGCCACACCGACCGCGACCGTCGCTATGAGATCGAAACCGTGTGGGACACGGCGACCATCGATCTGGGCGCCTCCATCAGCCACGCGGGCTGCTGCCTGACCGTGACGGAGAAGGGCAAGGGTTGGTTCGCGGTGGAGGTCTCGGGCGAGACCCTGTCCAAGACCAAGCTGGGTGACTGGACCGAGAACACCCGCGTCAATCTGGAACGCGCGGCGAAACTGGGCGACGAACTGGGCGGCCACATCGTCTCGGGCCACGTCGACGGTCTGGGCGAGGTGATCTCGATCACACCCGAAGGCGGATCGCACCGCATCGTGGTCGAGGCGCCGGCGCCTCTGCACCGTTTTATCGCGCCGAAGGGCTCAATCACCGTCGATGGGGTTTCCCTGACGGTGAATGGGGTGCAAGAGCGCCGCTTCGACTTGAACATCATTCCGCATACGTGGGATGCGACCACGCTCGGCGGCCTGAAGGTCGGCGACAAGGTCAACCTGGAGATCGACATGCTGGCGCGCTACCTCGCGCGGTGGCAGGAGACCGCATGATGAAACTGGCCGTCCATAATACCGACAGTCCGATCAGCCCGATCGAGGACATTCTCGAGGACGCCCGCAATGGCCGCCCCTACATCCTGGTGGATGCCGAGGATCGCGAGAACGAGGGCGACATCGTCATTCCGGCCCAGTTCGCCACGCCGGATCAGATCAACTTCATGATCCGCTATGCCCGCGGCCTGGTCTGCCTGGCCGTGACCGGCGACCGCGCCCGACAGCTGCGCCTGCCGCCGATGGCCGCCGACAATCGCGAGAGCATGAAGACCGCCTTCACCGTCTCGATCGAGGCCAGGGAAGGCGTGACCACCGGCATCTCCGCCGCTGACCGTTCGCATACGATCCAGGTTGCGACCGACCCGACGCGCGGCGTGGACGACATCGTCTCGCCTGGCCACATCTTCCCCCTGGTCGCGCGCGACGGCGGCGTTCTGGTCCGCGCCGGCCACACCGAGGCCGCCGTCGACATCAGTCGCATGGCCGGCCTGAATCCGTCAGGCGTGATCTGCGAGATCATCAAGGACGATGGCGAGATGGCGCGGATGCCCGATCTCATCGCCTTCGCCCAGTTGCACGGCTTGAAGATCGGCACCATCGCCGACCTGATCGCCTATCGCCGCCGCACTGAACGCTTTGTCGAGCGGGTGCTGGAGACGCCGTTCGAGAGCGTCCACGGCGGGCCGTTCAAGCTGATCCTCTACCGCAACACCATCGAGGGCGCCGAACACATCGCCCTGGTGCGCGGCGACATCGACCCGACCAAGCCGACCGTGGTGCGCATGCACCAGATCGACTTCGCCGCCGACCTGCTGGGCCATGTCGAGGCGCGCCAGAACTATATTCCCAAGGCGATGCAGGCCCTGGCCGCCAGCGACGGTCCCGGCGTCGTCGTCTTCCTGCGCGACCCCGGCCTGCATGGCCTGGCCGAGCGCCTGGGCGGGGCGGACAAGCCGACCGCGGTGGATCGTTCGCTGAAAGCCTATGGCGTCGGTGCCCAGATTCTGCTCGACCTCGGCGTCAAAGATATGATCGTGATGAGCTCGACGCGGCCCAATCCGACGGCGCTTGAAGGCTACGGCCTGCGCATCGTGGGCTGGCGCGACATGGACGGAGAAGACCAATCCTGAACGACCCCACCCGCGTCCTGATCGTCGAGGCGCGTTACTACGACGATCTGGCCGACGCCCTTCTGGAAGGGGCCAAGGACGCCCTGCGTGCGCAAGGCGTGCAGTTCGACGTCGTCACCGTGCCCGGCGCCCTGGAGGTTCCGACCGCCATCGCCCTGGCCGAGGAAGCCGGTCGCTATCCGACCGCGCCGCGCTATGACGGCTATGTCGCGCTCGGCTGCATCATCCGGGGCGAGACCTATCACTTCGAGATCGTCTCGGATCAGTCGGCCGCCGGCTTGATGCACCTGGGCCTCAAGGGTCTGGCCATCGGCAACGGCATCCTGACGACCGAGGACGAAGAACAGACCTGGGCGCGCGCCCGGATGAGCGAAGGCGACAAGGGCGGCGGCGCCGCTCGCGCCTGTCTGGACCTGATCGCGCTGCGCAAGCGCCTGCGCGGAGGACTGGCTTCGTGACCGAATCGACCAAACCCACCCCGGCCACCGTCGCCGAAGTCATGGCTCAGCTGGCCGAGGCCGACAAAGCCCGCGCCGAGCCGCAACTGACCAGCCGTCAGCGTCGCGCCCGCACGGTCGCCCGTCTGGCCGCCGTTCAGGCCCTGTATCAGATGGAGCTGGCGGGCGAGGGCGTGGACGTCATCGTCAAGGAATTCCGCGATCACCGCTTCGACGGCGACATCGACGGCGCGCCTCTGGCCGAGGCCGACGAGCAATGGTTCTCGGACATCGTCCACGGCGTGGTCGAGGACCAGCGCGACATTGACGAGGCGGTCAAGGCGCGTCTGGCCTCCAACTGGCGGCTGGAACGTCTGGACGCCACGCTTCGCGCCCTGCTGCGTTGCGGCGCCTGGGAGTTGAAGTCCAAGCCCGACGTGCCGCGTGAGATCGTCATCGACGAGTATGTCGAGCTGGCCAAGGCCTTCTTCGACGAGGCAGAGGCGAAGTTCGTGAACGCGGCGCTCGACGGCGTGGCGCGTGATGCCCGCGATTGACGTCGCTGGCGAATTCGAGACCATCCAGCGGCTTCTGAAGCCGCTGGCGCACCCGGAATGGGCGAGGGGGCTGGCCGACGACGTGGCCGTGCTGCCCTCGCGACCGGGCTATGACCTGATCCTGACCAAGGACGCCATCGTCGAGGGCGTCCACTTTCTGCCGGACGACCCGCTGGACACGGTGGCGCAGAAGCTGCTGCGGGTGAACCTGTCCGACCTGGCGGCCAAGGGGGCCGAGCCCTTCGGCTATCTGCTGGCCTGTCACTGGTCCGAGCGCTGCGGCTGGCCCGAGCGCGAGGCCTTTGTCGCCGGGTTGCGGCGCGACCAGGCCATCTTCGACATCGCCCTGCTGGGCGGCGACACGGTCAAGACGCCGGGCCCAGCCAGCTTCTCCGCCACCCTGCTGGGCTGGGCGCCGTCCTCCTCGACCGTCAGCCGGGGCGGGGCGAGACCGGGCGACCTGGTCTTCGTCACCGGCGCCATCGGCGACGGCTGGCTGGGGCTGCAGGCCGCCCAAGGCGCCCTGTCGCTGGAGCCCGAGCGCATGGACGCGCTGGAAGCGGCCTACCGCACCCCCATGCCGCGCGTCGAGTTCGCCGCCGTCGTGCGCGGCCTGGCCACCGCCAGCGCCGACGTCTCCGACGGCCTGCTGGCCGACGCCGGCCATATCGCCGAGGCCAGCCGCGTGGGCATGGAGCTCGACCTGGAGGTCCTGCCCCTGTCGGCGGCGGCCCAGGCCTGGCTGGACAGTCGCGTGGACCCGCAAGGCGCGCTGGAGCTGCTGGCCACGGGCGGCGACGACTATGAGATCGTCCTGACCGTTCCGGCGGGCGCCGAGAAAGCCCTGCGCCGCGAGGCGGAACGCCGCCACCTGCGCCTGACCCGTATCGGCCGTATAGTCGAGGGCAAGGGGGTGATCGTGCGTCACCTCGGACAGGAAATCACCCCGACCCGGATCGGCTGGACCCACGACTAGGCAACGGAATCCTAACCGGAACCGGGCAGGGTGAGTCTCATGCAACGTCGCGCCCTGATCCAGGCTGGAGCCCTTCTTACCGCAACGGCCGTTGCGGGGACGGCCGGCGCGTCGGACAAGGCGGAGCCCGCCGCCGCCGTCCTGAACCTGCCCGGCATGGGATTGCCGATCATCACCGATGGCAGGGTGCGCAACTACGTCTTCATCGTGCTGAAGCTGCATCTGGGGCCGGGCCACACGGTCGAGGCGGTGCGGGCCAAGGAGGCCCATCTGCGGGACGCCCTGGTCCGCGCGGGGCATCGCACGCCCTTCGTCCTGCCGGACACCTGGGTGGCGCTGGATACGGCGGCCCTGAGCGCCAGCCTGATCCGATCGGCGGCGACCCTGATCGGGCGCGGCGCCGTGACCCGCGTAGAGGTCGTCAGCCAGACGCCGCGCCGCCGCACGGGCATGCAGGGCGTCTGAAATCAGGCTTTTAGAAACCGCTGTTGCTTCACGGCGAGGCTTTTGACACAGTTGAGCCGCAATTCCCGGGGGACGTAAGGTTGCGTTCGTAGGCGCACGGGGGGACCGGAAGGCGGAGACGAGGCGAAACGCCCGCCCGCGCCAAGGATCCGTGTGCTTGTTGCACAAGGGCTTGGAAACGCCATGACGAACTATCTATGGCTGGTCATTGCGGCCGGCGTACTGGGGGTGCTCTACGGCGCCGTCCAGACTGCGGTCCTGATGAAGGCCGGCACAGGTAACGACAGGATGCGAGAGATCGCCGCGGCGATCCAGGAAGGGGCGTCAGCCTACCTGAAGCGTCAGTACATAACGATTGGTATGGTGGGGGTCGTGATCTTGGTCGCGGCCTTTTTGCTTATCGGGCCCTGGGCTGCGCTCGGGTTCCTGATCGGGGCGGTGCTGTCAGGCGCGGCCGGTTTCGCCGGGATGCTGATTTCGGTGCGGGCCAATGTGCGCACGGCCCAGGCGGCGTCTGAAAGTCTGGCCAAGGGGCTGGACCTGGCCTTCCGTTCCGGCGCCATCACCGGGATGTTCGTGGCGGGCGGCGCGCTTCTGGGCGTGTCGGGCTACTACGCCTTCATGACCCAGGGCATGGGCTTCGAGTCCACCAGCCGCACGGTCGTCGACGGCCTGGTGGCCCTTGGGTTCGGCGCCTCGCTGATCTCCATCTTCGCGCGACTGGGCGGCGGCATCTTCACCAAGGGCGCCGACGTGGGCGGCGACATGGTGGGCAAGGTCGAGGCGGGCATCCCCGAGGACGATCCCCGCAACGCCGCCACCATCGCCGATAATGTGGGCGACAACGTCGGCGACTGCGCCGGCATGGCCGCCGACCTGTTCGAGACCTATGCCGTCACGACCGTGGCGACCATGGTCCTGGCGGCCATCTTCTTCCGCAATCAGCCCTATGTCGAAGTGATGATGCTGCTGCCGCTGGCGATCTGCGGCATCTGCATCGTGACCTCGATCATCGGCTCCTTCTTTGTCCGACTGGGCAAGGGCGGCAACATCATGGGCGCCCTGTATCAGGGCCTGATCGTTACGGGGGTCTTGTCTGTCATCGCCGTCTGGTGGGTCATCAACCAGCTGGTGCCGGGCGCGGTGGAGACCTCTAGCGGGCTGCTGATCCAGCCCATGAACCTGTTCTGGGCCGGGGTCGTCGGCCTGCTGGTCACGGCGGCCATCGTGGTCGTCACCGAATACTACACCGGCACCGGCTTCCGCCCGGTCAAGTCGGTGGCCAACGCCTCGGTCTCGGGCCACGGCACCAATGTGATCCAGGGTCTGGCGGTGTCTCTGGAATCCACGGCCCTGCCGGCGCTGACCATCATCGTCGGCATCATCGCGGCCTTCCAGCTGGCGGGTCTGTTCGGCATCGCCATCGCCACCACGACCATGCTGGGCGTGGCGGGGATGATCGTGGCGCTGGACGCCTTTGGACCCGTCACCGATAACGCCGGCGGCATCGCCGAGATGGCGGGTCTGCCGTCCGAAGTCCGCGTCTCGACAGACGCCCTGGACGCGGTGGGCAACACCACCAAGGCCGTGACCAAGGGCTACGCCATCGGTTCGGCGGGCCTGGGCGCGCTGGTCCTGTTCGCCGCATATGTGGAGGACCTGAAGCACTTTGCGGCCGAAGCGACGCCGGGCAGCTTCTTCTACGGACTGGGCGCGGTCGCCTTTGACCTGTCCAACCCCTATGTCGTCGTCGGCCTGTTGTTCGGTGGGGCGCTGCCCTTCCTGTTCGGCGGCATGTCGATGACGGCGGTGGGCCGCGCCGCCGAGGCCGTCGTGGCCGAGGTGCGCCGTCAGTTCCGCGAGAACCCGGGCATCATGACGTTCGAGACCAAGCCCGAATACGGCAAGGCCGTGGACATCCTGACCAGTGCGGCTATCCGCGAGATGATCGTGCCCAGCCTGCTGCCGGTGCTGTCGCCCATCGTCCTGTTCGTCGTGGTGCTGTTTATCCAGCCGGACAAGGCCAACGCCTTCGCCGCCCTGGGCGCCATGCTGATGGGGGTGATCGTGACCGGCCTGTTTGTGGCCATCTCGATGACCTCGGGCGGCGGGGCCTGGGACAACGCCAAGAAGCTGATCGAGGAAGGCTTCACCGACAAGAACGGCGTGGTCCACGGCAAGGGCTCGGAAGCGCACAAGGCCGCCGTCACCGGCGACACTGTGGGCGATCCCTACAAGGACACCTCTGGTCCGGCGGTGAACCCGATGATCAAGATCACCAACATCGTGGCGCTTCTGCTGCTGGCGGTGCTGGCGAGCGGGAAGATCGTCTAACGAAAAAGGCCCCGGAGATTGCTCTCCGGGGCCTGATCTTTGTGGCCGCAGAGGCCTTAGTCCGGGCGGCGCTGGCCGGGTACGTCTTCTTCCGTGCGCGGCAGTTGACCACGGCCGACGTTGCCGAGCAGTTGTTCCAGAATCGTCAGCTGACGGCCGCGCGTCGGCGTCTCGCGACGTTCCATGGCGATCTGACGACCATCCTCGAGGCCCAGGGTGCGGACGGCGGCGACCTTGCCGTCATCCTTGTTGAAGGTGATTTCGGTCACCGTGCGCTGCGACACCTGCGGCTTGTTGTAGGTGTAACGCTCGGTCGTCTGGGTCAGGTAGTACCAGACGGTCTCGGGCTCGAAGGTCGAGGTGGTCGAGGGCGAACCCAGACGCGCCAGGACGGTTTCCCGAGTGTCGGTTCCGGCCACGACATCCTGAGGCTTGGCGTCGATCGCCTGGAAGCCCTGGGTGGCGACGGTCGGCGCACAGGCGCCTGCAGCGGCGGCCAGCGCAACAGCAGCGAAGATCGGTGTAATTCGGGGCATCCGCGTCCGCCTCAGCATAACAAGGTCTTTGACCTAACCGGCGCTGCGTCCTAGTGCAACGGCGCGGCGAAAAAGGGGCTGTTGCTCATGCTTAGAAATCTCTTCCGACAACGACCCGACGAGCGCCAGGGCGACGCCCTGTATGCCGTTGCGGTCCAACAGGCCCGTCAGCCGGCTTTTTACACCGCCCTGGGCGTGGCGGACCGGATCGACGCCCGTTTCGAGCTCTACACCCTGCACGTGCTGATTCTGTTTCTGCGGCTCAAGCAGGACGGCGAGCGCGGCGAGGTCGCGGCCCAGAAGCTGTTCGACACCTATATCTCTTCGCTGGACAACACCCTGCGCGAACTGGGCGTCGGCGACGTCTCGGTCGGCAAGAAGATGCGCAAGCTGGGCGAGTCCCTGTATGGCCGCATGAACGCCTATGAAGGCCCGCTGCGCGCCGAGGATATCGACGCCCTGGCCGCCTCCCTGGCCAAGAACATCTATGAAAGCGCCGACGCCGAGACCGGACGCGCCCTGGCGCGTTACGCCGTGGCCTCGCGTCAGAATCTGACGGCGCAGTCGTTTGAAACCGTGTCCAAGGCTCCGGCCTGGGCGGAGATCACCGCATGAACGACCTTCCCCCCTTGCCCTATAGCGAGCCGCTGAGGCTTCACCACATCGGGGCCGGCGTGCAACGCCGCCTGACGCCGGACGCCGAGGTCCGCAAGCGTGTGGCCCGGGTGCTGGATCTTCAGGCGCTCGATCTTTTCGAAGTGGACATCAACCTGGTCCCTACCGTGTCGGGCTGGCGTCTCGACGGGCGAGTCGTGGCCGATGCCGTGCAGATTTGCGGCCTGACGCTGGAACCCCTGCCGGTGCACGTCGATCGCAAGTTTTCAGTGCAGATGGTCGAGGCGACCGAGCGCGAGCCTGACGCGGACGAGGAAATCGATCTGGAGCTGGACGACGATTCGGCGGATCAGATCGAAGGCGGCAGCCTTGACCTGGGGCAGTATGCCGTTGAGCAACTGGCGCTGAGCCTGGACCCCTTCCCACGCAAGCCGGGCGCGGTCTTCGAGCAGCCGCCGGAACCCGGTGAAATCTCGCCTTTCGCGGTGCTGAAGGGCCTGCAATCCAAGGACAAGTCCGGCGAAGGTTGACCTGACGTCGGGCTGGTAGCATCCCAAGGGTGCGACATTTGCGTCCTGCATCCCTATATGAAGCGCCGCGACAAGACGGCGACGGAGTCCATTTCCACTTGGCATCCCCAACACTGATCTCGCTTGACGCCATGGGCGGGGACCACGGTCCCTCGGTCGTGGTCGGCGGCGTGAAAGACTATCTCTCGCGGCATGACGGCGAGGGCGTGCGTTTCCTGCTGCATGGCGACGAGGCGGCGATTCGCGCCGAGATGGCGCGTTGCGCCCTGACCGAGGTCGTCTGTGACGTGCGCCACACGGACAAGGTCGTGGCCATGGACGAGAAGCCGGCCCAGGCCATGCGCCGGGGCAAGGGCTCCAGCCTGTGGAACGCCATCGAGGCGGTGAAGACGGGCGAGGCCAGGGCGGCTGTGTCCGCCGGCAACACCGGCGCCCTGATGGCCATCTCCAAGCTGCTGCTGCGCATGGCGGCGCCCGGGCTGGAACGCCCGGCCATTGTCGCCAGCTGGCCGACGACGCGGGGCTATACGGCGGTGCTGGATGTCGGCGCCAACATTGGCAGCGACGCCAAGCAGTTGATCGAATTCGCCATCATGGGCGAGGCCTTCCAGTCGGCGGTGCATGGCGTGGCCAAGCCTACGGTCGGTCTTCTGAACGTCGGCTCCGAGGACATGAAGGGCCACGACGAGGTGCGCGAGGCCCACGCCATCCTGCGCGAGGGCGGCATTCCTCTGAACTATCACGGCTTTGTCGAAGGCGATGACATCGCCAAGGGCACGGTGGACGTGGTCGTCACCGACGGCTTCACCGGCAATATCGCCCTGAAGACCGCCGAAGGCACGGCGCGCTTCATTTCGGGTCTGCTGAAAGAGGCGCTGACCTCGGGGCCGGTCGCCAAGCTGGGCGCCCTGATCGCCATGCCGGCGCTGAAGCGCATGGCGGCGAAGATCGACCCCAACGCCATCAACGGCGGGCCTCTGCTGGGCCTGAACGGAATTGTCGTGAAAAGCCACGGCGGCGCCACGCCGCAGGGCTATGGAAACGCCATCCGCATCGCCGTCGATCTGGCGCGCAGCGACTACATGGCCAAGGTCGGGGCCAACCTGGGACGGCTCGCCGCCCTGGAGCAGCCCGCGCCCGCCGCCGAAACCCTTGGGGAGACCCACCAGTGAGCGTCATCCGCAGCGCCGTGACCGGCGTCGGCTCCTTCCTGCCGGAGAAGGTCGTCACCAACGCCGACCTGGCCAAGTTCGTCGACACCTCGGACGAATGGATCGTTGAGCGCACCGGCATTCATCAGCGTCATCAGGCCCGCGACGACGAGCCGACCAGCGATCTGGCGGTCGAGGCCGCGCGCCGCGCCCTGGCTGACGCCGGCAAGACGGCGGCTGATGTCGACCTGATCATCGTTGCCACCACCACGCCGGACCAGACCTTTCCCGCTACTGCCGCCATCGTGCAGGCCAAGCTGGGCGCGCCCGTCGGCATCGCCTTCGACGTTCAGGCGGTCTGCTCGGGTTTCGTTTATGCGATGAGTGTGGCCGACGGGTTCGTCGCGCGCGGCATGGCCAGGTGCGCCCTGGTTATCGGCGCCGAGGAAATGACCCGCTTGATGGACTGGAACGACCGGACCACCTGCGTTCTGTTCGGCGACGGCGCCGGCGCCTTCGTGCTGGAACCGCGCGAAGGGCAGGGGACCAAGGCCGATCAGGGCGTGCTGGGCTTCGCCCTGCGCTGCGACGGCACGAAGACCGACATGCTCTATGTCGATGGCGGTCCGTCCACGACCGGCACGGTCGGCCATCTGAAGATGCTGGGCAATCAGGTCTTCCGCCACGCAGTCGTCAATATCGCCGAAGCCATCGTCGGTGCGACCGAGGCGGCGGGCGTCGAGATCCCCGAGATCGACTGGTTCGTGCCCCATCAGGCCAACCAGCGCATCATTCGCGGGGTCGGTGAACGTCTGGGACTGGACGAAAACAAGGTTGTCTCGACCGTGGCCCTGCACGCCAACACCTCGGCGGCGTCCATCCCTCTGGCCATGGATGCGGCCATCAAGGACGGGCGCATCAAGCGCGGCGATCTGGTGGTGATCGAGGCCATGGGCGGCGGTCTAACGTGGGGCGCCTGCGCCTTCCGTCTCTAGATTTGCATTCAGGGCTTTGATTCGGGGCGACTTTGCCCTTCTATGCATGCGAATTGGCAGCGGAGAGACGCAGTGACGGGACAACAGACCCTGACCCGGGCGGATTTGTGCGACGCGGTGCATGACGAGGTCGGGCTTTCCCGCCAGGAATGCTCCGGTCTGGTCGAGCGCACGCTCGAACTCGTCGTCGAATCGCTTGAGCGCGGCGAGACGGTGAAGCTGTCCGGCTTCGGCGTGTTTCAGGTGCGCGAGAAGCGCGCCCGCATGGGTCGTAACCCCAAGACGGGCGAGCCGGCGGCTATCAACCCGCGTCGGGTCATCAGCTTCCGCGCCTCGCAGATCATGAAGAGCCGGGTCCACGACGCGGTCGTCGAGGACTGAGACCCGCTGTGGCCAAAAGCCCGAACGCCTTCCGAACCATTTCCGAAGCCGCTGACGAAGTCGGCGCGCCCCAGCACGTCTTGCGATTCTGGGAGACGAAGTTCGACTTCATCGCCCCGGTGAAGCGGGCGGGGGGCCGTCGCTTCTATCGGCCCGAGGACGTCGCCGTCCTGAAAGGCGTGCGGCGATTGCTGCATGACGAGGGACTGACCATTCGCGGCGTCCAGCGTCTGCACAAGGAGCAGGGCCAGGCGCGTCTGGCCGCCTATGGCGATCCGACGACGACGCTGGAGATCGACGCCGACGTGGAACCTGAAGCCGTTACCTCAGCTGCCGCCGCGCCGTTCGAGGCTGCGCGGCTTGGCGTCGTTTTGGCCGACCTGGAGTCGGCGAAGGCGCGTCTGGAGGCTGTTCTTCTGCGCTGAAGCGAACTTGTTGTTCAAAGAGCGTTTTAGCGTTTGCGGACGACGGAATCGCCGTCTATACGGAGCGCCTTCGGAGCGTGGCGCAGCCTGGTAGCGCACTTGACTGGGGGTCAAGGGGTCGCAGGTTCGAATCCTGTCGCTCCGACCATTTCCTCAGGGAAATCGGTTGGTTAAAGGGGTCGCTTTCGGGCGGCCCCTTTTGCAATTCCAGCTCTATTTCGCGCCGGGCTCGCGCTCGGCCCAGCGGAGCATCGGGATCAGGGGGATGCCCCAGCCGATGCCGGCGACGGCGAAGAAGATCAGGTCCAGCCACCAGATGTCGGGCAGGCGGTCGTTGATCGTCACCGCGCTCCAGACCCAGAAGGCCAGGAAGAGGACGACGCCGATGGTGGCGACGAAGCGGCGGGTCCGGGCGCCCATCAGCGCTTGCTCCGAAACAGGAAGAAGGCGACCAGGCAGATCACGGCGGCGATCATGGACCAGACAATCCAGACCCAGTCGCTGAGCGTGGCCACGGCGAAGACGCGGATGGCCAGGAAGGCGCCGCAGCCGGCGCCGACGGCGGCGACCAGGATGGTTCCGCCAAGACCCCGGCGGCCGGTCAGCAGGTCGGCGATCCAGGCCAGAACCAGGGCGCCGACGACGGCGATGGCGATATCCGCATATGGCGCCACGGGCGCTCCTTCAGAATGGTGCGACGCCTTGGCGTCGAAAGCGACTCGATCTTGCCGCGCTGGGGGGGCATACCGCCCCGGTCGCCCGACTTGTAAGGCGACAGTGTATCGGGGCGAACGGCAGGCGTCGAATGAAGCGTTTCGTGAATCAGGATCAAAGCCGCGCGGTCGCGCTGTGGCTGTTCTTCAGCGCGGCGATGGTCTTCGCCATGGTGGTCATCGGCGGCGTGACGCGCCTGACGGGTTCGGGCCTTTCGATCACCGAGTGGAAGCCCATCATGGGCGCCATCCCGCCGCTGAACGCGGCGGAGTGGGCCGAGGCCTTCGACAAGTACAAGGCCATCCCGCAGTACGCCCAGGTCAACGCCGGCATGAGCCTGGGCGAGTTCCAGGGCATCTTCTGGTGGGAATGGCTGCACCGTCTGGTCGGGCGTCTGATCGGCGTGGTCTTTGCGGTTCCCTTTGTCATCTTCGTGTTGATCGGGCGGATGCCCAAGCGGTTGATCGGGCGCTGCCTGATCCTGCTAGGCCTGGGCGGTCTGCAGGGCCTGATCGGCTGGTGGATGGTGTCCAGCGGCCTGTCGGAGCGGGTCGATGTCGCGCCGGAGCGGCTGGCGACCCATCTGGGCCTGGCCTTCCTGATCTTCGCCGGCCTGATCTGGACGGGGCTGGAGGCCTGGAGCGGGTCTGACCATTCGCGCTCGCCGCGCGGCTGGACCTGGGGCGCGGGGCTTCTGCTGGGCGCGATCTTTGTTCAGTGCCTGCTGGGCGGGCTGGTGGCCGGGGCCAAGGCGGGCTTCATCTATACCGACTGGCCGATGATGAACGGCGCGGTCTTCCCGCCGGTGGAGTGGGGCAAGGGGGCGATCGCCTTCCTGCACGATCAGGGACTGGTGCAGTTCAATCACCGCATCGGCGCCTATCTGCTGCTGGCGGGCGGTACGGCCTATGCCATCCACGCCTGGCGCTGGCGGCTGGCCGAGGGGCTGGGACTGTCGGCCTTTGTGCTGGCGGCACTGCTGTGGCTTCAGGCGGGGCTGGGCATTGTCACGCTGATGCACGCGGTGCCGATCACCCTGGGTGCGCTGCATCAGGCGCTGGCGGCGCTGGTGCTGGGCGCGGCGACGGTCAACCTGTGGCTGGTCCGCCGCTCGCGCCCGCGCCTGTTCATGAGCGGACCGCGTTCCACGGGCCTCTGATCGCCAGGGTCAGGCCGGGGTACATGATGTTCACGAACAGGACGGCGCCGTCCGGCGAGAACACGGCCCCGGCGAACTCCGAGTTCCCGGCGAAGACGTTGCGGGCGATCGTGTAGAGGCGACCATCGGGGGTCACGCCCTTGATGTGGTTGCGCACCTCGTCGGAGTAGTTGTCCTCGCAGACGATCAGGTGGCCCCAGGGCGCGATGCACAGATTGTCGCCCATGTTCATGGTGCGCAGGTCAGTGCTTTCCACGAACAACTGGATGCGTCCGGGATTGCGGGCCTCGTCCACGCCGCCTTCATCGGGCGAGGGGACGTAACGCATGATCTGGCCGCGGCGCAGGGGGCCGCCCGAGGTGGCGGTCAGATAGAGCTCATTCTCGCCCCAGAAGATCCCTTCGCCGCGGGCCACCGTCACGGCGCCAGCCGCATGGCCGCGATGGCGCAGGTCGCCCGCCGGGTCCTCGACATCGTCCATCTCGATCCACTCCACCTCGCGCCAGTCGTTGACCGACCAGGTGCGGGCGTCGTGGTTGGTGCTGTCGGCGCCGGGCTGGCCCTTGAAAGTCATGGCTTGCAGCCGACCGCCGCGCGCCAACTGGCCCGGAACCTGCGGGATGAAGCGGTAGAAGAGGCCGTCGCCCTGATCCTCGGTCAGGTAGGCGATGCCGGTGCGCGGGTCGATACAGACAGCTTCGTGGTCGAAGCGGCCCATGGCCTTCAGCGGCACGGGATCGACCAGGCCGGTGGCGTCGGCGGGGACCTCGAACACCCAGCCGTGGGCCTTGGTCACGTCGGCGTCGGCGGGGGTCTCGACCGTCTCCTCGCAGGTCAGCCAACTGCCCCAGGGCGTGTGGCCGCCGCAGCAGTTGGTCGAGGTGCCGATCAGGGACAGGTGCTGACGCACCGTTTGACGGGTTTCGAGGTCGTAGATCAGGGTGGTCGTGCCGCCGGGCAGGGCGCGGCCGTCCTTGTAAGTGTCGAAGGCCTTGGAGGCGTCCAGCAGGCCGAGGCGCTCGTGATGAAAGCCGCCGGGCCCCATGTTGCGATGAAGCGCCTTGGACCCCTTCAGTTCATGGTTGCGCACCAGAGCGACCGTGGTCGGCGTCAGTGAGAAGCAGCCCATGCCGTCCGGCTGGCCGGGGACCAGCAGGCCGTCGTCCATGGTCTCGCCGCTCTGGGAGATGACCTGATAGGAAAAGCCCTCGGGCAGGTCGAGCAGGCCGTTGGGGTCGGCCTTCAGCGGGCCGTAGCCCTCGACCTGATTGACGTAGGTTTCCTCGCCCGCGCTTTGCGCGTGGACGTTGCGGGCGAAGCCGGCGAAGGCGAAGGCCGCAGCCCCGGTCGAGATCAGTTGGCGGCGTTGCAGGCGCATGGGGCAGGGACTCCGTTTGACGGTCGAGCTTAGACCGTCTGCGGACGACAGGGGCGATACGGTCGTGTGACGGTTGCGTGGCTGCGACGATTTGGGCGCAGGCGGTTGTCCTTCTCCCGCAAGGGGAGAAGAAAGGAGGTTTGCGCTGGTCGCGATCGGGTATTTTAATACCGTTTATGATAAGTTGTTTCAATTCAATATCTTGACCTAAAATCGCGTCACGAACTGGTGTTGACCTGCTGGGGCTGAGCCTCTATCAGCACGCCTTCCGCTCATTCCTGCTTTGGGATGGGCCGCACCGTTCGTCTTTCAGGACCCTCAATATGCTGAAGAGCACTACGGCTTCGATGAAGCCGGCAGAGGTCGAAAAGAAGTGGATCCACATCGACGCCGAAGGCGTCGTGGTGGGCCGCCTCGCGACCTTCATCGCCAACCGTCTGCGCGGCAAGCACCTGCCGACCTACACCCCGCACGTTGACATGGGCGACTACGTCGTCGTCACCAACGTCGACAAGGTGGTGTTCACCGGCAAGAAGAACACCGACAAGGTCTACTATCGCCACACCGGTCACCCGGGCGGCATCAAGCAGACGACCCCGGAGAAGGTCCTGAACGGCCGCTTCCCCGAGCGCGTGCTCGAGAAGGCCGTTGAGCGCATGCTGCCGAAGGAAAGCCCGCTGGCCCGTAAGCAGATGACGCACCTGCGTCTGTTCGCCGGCGCCGCCCACGAGCATGAAGCCCAACAGCCGCTGACCATCGACTTCAAGTCGGCGTCGCCCAAGAACACCCGGAGCGCCTGAGCATGACCGACGTGACTGCTGAAGCCACCGGCTTCGACGCCCTGAAGAGCCTGGGCACCGTCGAAAACGACACGCCCGTCTACGAGCAAAAGCTGGACGCCCAAGGCCGCGCCTACTCGACCGGCAAGCGCAAGAACGCGATCGCTCGCGTCTGGATCAAGCCGGGCACCGGCAAGATCACCATCAACGGCAAGGACCAGGAAGTTTACTTCGCTCGTCCGGTCCTGCGCATGATGATCGCCCAGCCGCTGACCGTTTCGGACCGCGCCACGCAATACGACGTGATCTGCACCGTCGAAGGTTCGGGTCTGTCGGGTCAAGCCGGCGCCATCCGCCACGGCCTGTCGCACGCCCTGACTCACTTTGAGCCGGAACTGCGCAAGGTCCTGAAGCCGCACGGCTTCCTGACCCGCGACAGCCGCGTCGTCGAGCGCAAGAAGTACGGCCGCGCCAAGGCACGCCGCAGCTTCCAGTTCTCGAAGCGCTAATCGCCTTCAGGCGATTTGGATTTGGGGCGCTTCGGGGAAACCCGGAGCGCCCTTTTTCTTTTTTGCCCTTCTCCCGATGGGAGAAGGTGGCGCGGAGCGCCCGATGAGGGGCGGCGCTGTCCTTCGGCGAAGTCGCCGCCCTAATTGTGCTACTGCTTTCGCCGACTGATGCGGCGGACCCTCACCCTTTCGCGCAGCCGATCGCCTTCGGCTCTCGGGCGCTCAAGCCCTCTCCCATTGGGAGAGGGGGACGGAGTTAGACGATGCATAAGGTCTTCATCGACGGCGAGGCCGGGACCACGGGGCTGGAGATCCGCGAGCGTCTGGAGGCGCGTAACGATCTGGAGCTGATCCTGCTGGGCGACCGTCGTCGCGACGTCGCGGCGCGGCGTGAGGCGCTGAATAGCGCGGACGCTGTGATCCTGTGCTTGCCCGACGATGCGGCGAAAGAAGCCGTGGCGATGATCGAGAACCCGCGCGTGCGCGTCATCGACGCCTCGACGGCGTTCCGGGTCGATCCGGCCTGGACCTATGGTTTCGCCGAGATGGATGCAGGTCAGCGCGCGGCCATCGCCGCCTCGACGCGGGTGTCGAACCCCGGCTGCTATCCTACCGGCTTCATCGGCCTGATGCGGCCGCTGGTGCGGGCGGGTCTGGTCCCGGCCAGCCATCCGGTCACGGTCAATGCGGTGTCGGGCTATTCCGGCGGCGGCAAGGCCATGATCGCCGAGTTTGAAGCTGAGGGCGCATCGACCGCCTATCGCGCCTATGGCCTGACGCTGAAGCACAAGCATGTGCCGGAGATGACGAAGCATACGGGGCTGACGCTGCCGGTCTTGTTCGCGCCCGCCGTGGGGAATTATCGCCAGGGGATGCTGGTCGAGGTTCCGCTGCATCTGTCGGCCCTGCCGGAGACGCCCTCGGTCGAGCGGCTGCATGGGGCTCTGCTGGAGGCCTATGAGGGTCAGCGCTTCGTCGAGGTCGCCGATCTGGACGAGACCGAGGCCATGACCGGCATCGAACCGGAGGCCCTGAACGGCACCAACCGGATGCGGCTGCATGTCTTTGGCGATCGGGGCGGGGAGCAGGCGCGCCTGGTCGCCCTGCTCGACAACCTGGGCAAGGGGGCGTCGGGCGCGGCGGTGCAGAATCTGAACATCATGCTGGGTCTGGACGAGGCTACGGGCCTGACCTGAACCAAAAGCGTCCGGCCGCCGTATAGGGGGCATGAACGCTGTATTCGACCGTCGATCCGTGCTGCTGGGCGGCGTCGCTGTCGCCCTGAGCGGCTGTGCGCCCGAGGCGGCGGACGCTTCGGAAGGGCAGTGGGCCAACTCGCCGTTTCGCCGGATCAGCGATGCGGAATGGAAGCGGCGGCTGGGCGAAGCCTCATGGCGCGTGCTGCGGCATGAAGGGACCGAGCAGCCGTTCAGCAGCCCGCTGAATGACGAGCATCGGCGCGGCGTATTCGTCTGCAAGGGCTGCAGCCTGCCGCTGTTCCAGTCGGCGTGGAAGTATGACAGCGGCACCGGCTGGCCCAGCTTTACGCGGGTCATGCCGGACAATGTCGGGACCAAGACTGATCGCCTGATCGGCATCGCCCGCACTGAATACCATTGCGCCCGGTGTCTGGGGCATCAGGGGCATCTGTTTATGGACGGGCCGGCGCCGACCGGGCGGCGCTACTGCAACAACGGCGTGGCCCTGACGTTTCAGCCCGCCTGACCCCGCTCAGGGAACAAGGCTTGGAGCCAGGTCCGGCGCGACGGCGATCAGGTCGCGCGCCACAAGGGCGGCGATGACGGCGGCGCCCTCCGGTCCGAGGTGGGTGTAATCGAAATCATCGACATGGCGGCCGTGCACGGTCGGAAGCGGTGTCGTCGCCGGCGGCGCGGGCGGGGTGTTTCCGGCGCGCAAATTCGCCTCGAAGTCGGGCGGCGGGGCGCCGGGGGACAGGCGGGCGGCCTCCAGCGCCCCGAGGCGCTGGACCAGTTCGGCGCTGCTGGCGTTCAGATCGATCAGCGGCGTATTGGTTTCAGCTGCGACGGCGCGGACGGCGTCGGACCAGGGGACGAGCGTGTTCTCAAGCTGCCCCTCCTTGAACTGGCGGCGGGTTAGGGGCGTCAGCAGGACCGGACGGGCGCCGCGGGCGCGGGCCTCGGCCACATAGGCGCGCAGGTTGGCGGGGAACTGGGTCGCCAGATCGGTGGAGCTGCGCTTGCCCGGCTGGTCGTTGTGGCCGAACTGGATCAGCACCCAGACCGATTGATAGCCGGGCGTCGCCATCTCGTTCAGCGCCAGATCCCAGGAGCCCTCGGCGCGATAGGTCGAGGTGCTTCGCCCCTGACGACCCAGGTTGACGCAGGCCAGCGCCGACAGGACGTGCCGGTCGCAGAAGGCCCCGCCCCAGCCGCTGCCGACCGCCGTGGTGGAGTCTCCGACGAGGATGATCTTGTCCGCCTGGATCAACCTGTCCTGAGCGGAGGCCGCGCCGGCCGCCAGCAGGAGGCTGGCCAGGGCGCCGACTGCCAGACGCCTCATCCGGCCTGACGGGCCTTGATGGCGGATTGCACGGTCACGCCGAACCAGACGGCGGCGATGATGACCAGCAGGCCGTAGTCGTGGCCGGGGAAGAAGACCGGCACGGCGGCGCCCAGGATCAGCGCCAGAGGAAACAGGCTGGCCCAGACGGCGGTCGAGGCGGCCTCGGGGTGGATCATCGGCGGGCGCTGCAGGCCCATGCGCCTGGACATCATGCCGTTGAAGACGACGAACCCGACGGTGCAGGCGACGGCCAGCAGGAGGTACTTCAGCGTGTGGCCGGGCTCGCCGAACAGGCTGGCGGTGGCGACCAGAAGGGCGAGGGGGACGGCGGTGGCGACGGCCAGCAGCAGGTTGGGTTCGATACGCTTCAAGATTTCACTTTCACATAGGCGCCGGGCGCGGGCTCGATGGGCTTCAGCGGGCCGGTCTTCGGGTCGCGGGCGGGAATCTGTTCGCCCGATCTTTCGTGCAGCCAGGCGGCCCAGTGAGGCCACCAACTGCCCGGGTGTTGTTGCGCTTCCGCTTGCCATTCCGCGAGCGTCTCGGGAAGGGCGGGGTTGGTCCAGTGCTGGTATTTGTTGGCGGCGGGCGGGTTGATGACCCCGGCGATGTGGCCCGATCCGGCCAGCGTATAGGTCACGGGCCCGCCGAACAGCCGCGCCGAGCGATAGACCGAGTTCATCGGGGCGATGTGGTCCTCGCGGCTGGCCAGGAAGTAGAGGGGCGTGCTGACCGTCGACAGATTGATGCGCTGCCCGTCGATCTCAAACTCGCCCTTCGCCAGAGCGTTCTGGCCGTACATCTGACGCAGATAGTCGAGGTGCAGGCGTTTGGGCATCCGCGTCTGGTCGGCGTTCCAGAACAGAAGGTCGAAGGCGGGCGGCGCCTTGCCCATCAGGTAGTTGGACACGAAGAAGGACCAGATCAGGTCGTTGGCGCGCAGGGCGTTGAAGGTGTCGGCCATGGCCGCGCCGGGCAGGACGCCGCCCGCCGCCTCCATCTGCTGCTCGATCTCGGCCAGCCAGTGCTCGTCGGTGAACAGCAGCAGGTCGCCGGCCTCGGCGAAGTCATGTTGGGCGGCGAAGAAGGTGGCCGAGGCGATGCGCCCGTCCTTGTTCGCCGCCATGTGGGCCAGGGCCGCGCCAAGCAGGGTGCCGCCGATGCAGTAGCCGACAGCGTTCAGTTGCTTCTGGCCGGTTTGCTCCAGCGTCTTTTCGACGGCGCGATAGACGCCCTTGTGCAGGTATTCCTTGAAGCCGAACCCGGCCTTGTCCTTGTCGGGGTTGACCCAGGAGCAGACAAAGACCGTGAAGCCCTGGGCCGACAGCCAGCGGATCAGCGAGTTCGCCGGCTGCAGGTCCATGATGTAGAATTTGTTGATCCACGGCGGGAAGATCAGCAGCGGAATGGCGTGCTGGGTTTCGGTCTCGGCGTCGAACTGGATCAGCTCGAACAACTCGTCGCGCCAGACCACCTGACCGGGGGCGGTGGCGACGTTTTCGCCGACCTTGAACTGACCGTAGTCGGCCTGGCTGATCTTCAGCTTGCCGGCGCCGCGCTCCAGATCGGCGGCGAAGTTCTGCATTCCCTTGACCAGCGACTCGCCGCCCGTTTCGGCCAGGGCCTTCAGCGCCGCCGGGTTGGAGGCCAGGAAGTTGGCGGGCGAGAAGGCGTCGGTCAGCAGTTTGGTGAAGAACTCGGCCTTGCGCTTCACGCGTGGATCGACGTCCTCGACGCTGGAGACCAGGCCGTTCATCCATTCCGATGTGACCAGATAGGATTGGCGCATGACGTCGAAGACCGGGTTCTCGCTCCAGGCCGGGTCGCGAAACCGCTTGTCGGTGGAAGGGGCGGGGGCGACCTCTTCGCCCATGGCGCGGCGGGCGGTCGTGGACCACAGGTCCATGTAGCGGCCGAACAGGTCGGCCTGGGCCTGAAACAGCTTTTCGGGGCGGGCCGCCAGACTGGTCATGACCGAGGTCATGGCCGGGGCCACGTTGAAGGGGTCGGGCGACAGTGCGGCTGGGCGGTCGGCCTGGCTGAGAGCGGCTTCGGCGATGGCCGACTGGGCCGTCATGGCGGCCTTGGCCAGGTTCAGCGACAGGGTTTCCAGTAGATGGCGCTGATCGGCGCCGAAGGCGAAGGGATCGGCGGCGGCCTCAGGTTGAGGCGGGGTCTGAGGCTGTGGCTCGGCCTTGGGCGGAGATTCGGGAGGCGGCGATTCGCGCGTAGCGTCGGGCGGCGGAGCCTTTTTGGCGCGGGGCTTGGCCGAGGTCGGACGCCCCGATTTGCGCGGCGTCGCCGTGGCGGACGGCGGGGCAGGGGGAGCCTTGGTCGGGCGCTTGGCCATGGGCGAACCTCCGGAACGGGCGCCGCGTCGGATCGCGAGCCTTCCTCCGGGTGCGATGATGGCATATGACCGGGGGTGAGATGAACGTGTTCCTGTCGAAAAAGACGATCCTGCCGGCGATGACCGGCCTGCTGTTGCTCACAGGCGGCTGTGTCGGCTCGTTCGACCCCCAAACGGACGCCACGTCGCCGCTGGCGCCGCGCATTCAGGAACTGGTGGACACACACCGGGCCTACCCGCGCTGGGCTGATTTTCCGGCCACGCCGACCGATCTGCCGCCGCCGACCCAGGTGGCCGCCGCTGTCGGCACGCTGAACGCCGACAGCGGCGCCCTGGCGACCCAGGTGGCGGGCATCGACTGGACGCTGGACAGCGATCCGGCGGCCTTCGTGGAATCGATCAGCCGCCGCTTTGATCCGGCCCGCATGGCCCCCATCGGCGCCCAGACCCCGGACGAGGTTGAAGCCTTCGCCGAGAGCCTGCGCCGCCGCGCCGCCGCGCCGCCGCCGATCGACCGTCCGCGCCCCTGAGGCGCCGGTGACGTCAGGCTCATGTCGTCTAGACGACAGAATCCCGGAATGATGGCCGGGCGAATAAGGATTGCCCATGGCTGACGGTGGTAACAGTCCCGCCTTCCTCGACGTCTCGCGCTCGCTGTCGGGCCGCGCCTGGCGACAGCGCCCGGCCGAGGCGGCGACCATCCGCGCCCATATGCAGGCGCTGAATCTGGATGAGCCGATGGCGCGGGCTCTGGCCGCGCGCGGCGTGGCGGCGGATCAGGGCGAGAACTTCCTGCGGCCCACGCTGCGGGCCCTGTTTCCCGATCCGTCCAGCTTTATGGACATGGACACGGCGGCGACCGCCATCATCGACGCGCTTCAGGCCGGGAGCAGCATCCACGTCTTCGCCGACTATGACGTGGACGGGGCGTCCAGCGCGGCCCTGCTGGCGCGCTGGTTCCGTACGTTTGGAGCGGATCTGCCCATCTATGTCCCTGATCGTCTGACGGAGGGTTATGGCCCCAGCGCGCGGGCTTTCGATACGCTGAAGGCGCGAGGCGCCGATCTGGTCATCACCGTGGACTGCGGAGCGGCGGCGAACGAGGCCGTGGCCCACGCTTCGGCCATCGGTCTGAACGTCGTGGTCATCGACCACCACATGATGCGCGAGGAGCCGCCGGCCTGTCTCGCCGTGGTTAATCCGAACCGTCCCGGCTGCAACTCGGGGCAGGGCAATCTGGCGGCGGCGGGCGTGGTTTTCGTCCTGCTGGCGGCGTTGAACCGCGAGGCGCGGGCGAGGGGCCTGTTCGAGGGCCGGGCCGAGCCGGACATCCGCCAGTGGCTGGATCTGGCCGCCATGGGGGCCATCTGCGACGTGACGGGGCTGACCGGCTTTAACCGGGCCCTGACCAGTTTGGGTTTGAAGGTCATGTCGGACTGGAAAAATCCGGGGCTGCAGGCCCTGCTGGCCGCCGCCGGGGCCGAGCCGGGACCGGCCAAGTCCAATCATGCGGGCTTCATTCTTGGCCCGCGCATCAATGCCGGCGGACGGATCGGCAAGTCGGACTTAGGTGCGCGCCTGCTGTCCACCGACGATCCCGACGAGGCGCGGATGCTGGCGCAGGAACTGGACGCCCTGAACATCGCCCGGCGCGAGGTCGAGGCCCAGGTGACGGAACAGGCGGTGCGCCGGGTCGAGGCGACGGGCGCGCACAACGACGACTCCGCCATGGTCGTGATCGCGGGCGAGGACTGGCACCCCGGCGTGGTCGGCATCGTCGCCGGGCGTCTGCGCGAACGCTGGAGGAAGCCGGTCGTGGTGATCGGCGTCGACGCCGTCAATGGTCTGGGCAAGGGTTCGGGCCGCTCGCAGCCGGGCATGAACCTGGGCCGGGCCGTGCAGGCGGCCTGGAACGAAGGCGTCCTGATCGCCGGGGGCGGGCACGCCATGGCGGCGGGCCTGACGGTGGCGGCGGATCGGATCGACGAACTGCGGGCCTTCCTCAACGACCGCCTTTCCGGCGAGCGGGCCGAGGCCGTGGCCCAGGACTGGGTCGAGGTGGACGCCCTGATCGACCCGAGTGCAGCCACCCGCGATCTGTTCGAGGCCTTCGAGCAGTTGGCGCCCTATGGGCCGGCCAATCCCGAGCCCCTGTTCGCCCTGCAAGGCGTGCAGGCGCGTGAGCCGGCGGCGATGAACGGCGGTCATGTGCGGTGCCGTCTGGTCGGTGCGGACGGGGCCTCGGTGCGGGCCATCGCCTGGCGCTGCGCCGATCTGCCCGGCGGCAAGGCGCTGCTGTCGGGGCAGGGCGGGCTGAACCTGGTCGGGCGGCTGAAGGCGGACGACTGGAACGGCCGTCGCGGGGTGCAGTTCGAGATTGAGGACGTGGCTGATCCGCGCATGGCCTGAAGCGGGGGCCTGGCCGAGCGCAGGTCTTTGAAAAAGTCGCACAAACTGCACAGCAGACGCTTGCAACCGCCGAAATCGGCGGCTATTACCCCGGTCCTCCGCGCAGCGGTCCCTTCGTCTATCGGTTAGGACGTCAGGTTTTCAACCTGAAGAGAGGGGTTCGACTCCCCTAGGGACTGCCACGCGGAGCTACCCTTTCCCCGACATCGTCATGCGTCTCAGCCCGATCCGGTTGGTGCTTTCGGCTACGCCGCGCTGCGCGATGTCTTTGTTCGGAAAGTTGAAAAACAGGCTTGCGTCCTCCGACAGGCAGGGCTAATAGGCCCCTCCTCCGCGCAGCGGTCCCTTCGTCTATCGGTTAGGACGTCAGGTTTTCAACCTGAAGAGAGGGGTTCGACTCCCCTAGGGACTGCCACGCGGCGCTTCCCCCACATTGTGAGTTGCGACCGCCATGGCGGGCGAGCGAACGGCTTGGCCGTCCAGCGGCTTAAAATCGTCATTTTTGTTTTCCCGAGGTTCGGCGAACCGTGTTAATCATAGCCTCTGCACGCTTTGCAGGCGGGGGTTAGTGAGTTGTCGGACTACGACGAGATGGAAGCGCCGGACATTGTTCTGATCGCCGGCACGGTGAAATGGTTCGATCCGGGCAAGGGGTACGGCTTCATCGTGCCTGATGAGCCCGATATGACCGAGCTGAAGGACGTGCTGCTGCATGTCAGCAGTCTGCGCGACGGCGGCCACGAGGTCGCCGCCGAAGGCGCTCCGATCCAGTGCGAATGCGCGCGTCGAGCCAAGGGCTGGCAGGTGGTGCGCGTCCTCGACCTGGGGCAGGGCAGCGCGACCCCGATCCGCCGCGAGGCTGTGCGCCCCGCCGTCTCGCCGCGCCCGGCGTTTGACGCAGCAATCCATGGTCCGATGGAGACCGCGGTCGTCAAATGGTTCAATCGCACCAAGGGCTATGGATTCGTGGTGCGCGACGGCGCGGCCGGCGATATCTTCGTCCATGTTGAAACGCTGCGACGCTGCGGGCTGGATGATCTGGTGCCTGGCGACGCGGTGCAGGTGCGGTTCGCCGACGGTCCCAAGGGGCTGGTGGTGGCCGAGATCAGGCCGGGCGAATAGGTTTCGCCCTTTAGGGGCGAAGTCATGGGTTTCTCGCGTCGTATGCTGTTGGCGGGCGTTCTCGCCGTCGCGGGTTTGACGGCTTCTGCCTGCGCGCCCAAGGGGCCTGTGGACTCGGCAGGTCAGCCGCTGGAGCCCTTGAGCATCGTCACCGCCTCGGGCGAGCACAAATTCATGGTCGAGATCGCCGACGACGACGCCGAGCGCGCGCGCGGCCTCATGTACCGCCCGCCGCTGGAAGACGACCGGGGGATGCTGTTCCAGTTCCCGGCGGCCACAGAGCAGAGTTTCTGGATGAAGAATACGCCCAGTTCGCTGGATATCCTCTACATTGACCCGCAGGGGCGCATCGTCTCGATCGCCAGCCACGCCACCCCCTATTCGCAGACGCCGCTGCCGTCGAACGGCGCGGCCAACGGCGTGCTGGAGCTGCGCGCCGGCCGGGCCGAAGAGATCGGCGCCAAGCCCGGCGACCAGGTTCGCCACAGCTTCTTTCGGCCCTGAAGCGGATTAAGGCGTTGAATGCGTTGCGGTGCGGCGACGACCGTGCCAATAGGGCGCTCCATCGGTTCGGGGTGTAGCGCAGCCTGGTAGCGCATCTGGTTTGGGACCAGAGGGTCGGAGGTTCGAATCCTCTCGCCCCGACCATGGATGTCATCGAGTCAGGCGGGTTGCAGCGCACCTGTCAGCATGCGTCGGCCTGCAGGCATCTACTGTTCGGGAACAGTGATCCGGGATATCCGTAAGTTCATGCACTTGCCCGATCGACAGCTTCTGAAGCGCCAGTTCAATATCATCGTTCCCGTTCCGGAAGCCGTATCGTTCCGAATCCCTGTCAGGATGGAGGAGCATTCGCTGATCGCCGGCGGCTCATTGGTGATGGCTCGAAAAATTGGATCGTTCACCTACATCGGTAGAAAGACGGAGATCTATTCGACAGGATCGATTGGTCGATATTGCTCTTTTGGCCAAGAGATACTTGTCGGATTGGGGCCTCATCCTACGGACTGGCTATCGACCAGCACCTTCTTCTATCGCAAGAACATGTGGTCAGGTTCGCCTCTCGTTGACGAGTTCTACGCTGCGAACGAGATGAATTATTCCGCAGTCGAGAAGTCTGTGACGATCGGGCACGATGTCTGGATCGGCAGTCGGGCGGTCATTATGGCGGGGGTGAGCGTCGGGCACGGGGCCGTCATCGCCGCCGGCGCCATTATCAACAAGGACGTGGAGCCCTACACCATCGTCGGCGGCGTGCCCGGAAAACCCATCCGAAAGCGCTTTGACGAGCAGACAGTCGAACGATTGCTGGCCTCTGAATGGTGGACAGTGAAACCGGACCTCTTCAAGGGGCGGGATTATTCAAACGTCGCGGACATGCTGGATGAGATCGAGCGTATCAAGGCCAGCGAGGACGACTGGCTCTATCGTCCGCAGTCCGTAGTCGTGCGTCCGGGCTGACGGATGATGGCACGGGAGGGTTTTCTGGTCGCAAGCTGTGTTCTGGCTGTCTGCATCGCGACACCGGATCAGAGTAAGGCCTGCAATCTTCCCGCCACGAACGAATGGCTCCAGCGGCCGCCGCCAACGGACGGCGCGAGTTTCAAACAGGTGGACGCCTCGCTCGTGCGGGAGGTCACTAACGATGTTCAAGGGGCCGTTGCGGCCTTGACGACTGAGGCCGTTGTTGAAATCTCGCGGGAGCAGGTCCGCCATTTCGCGGGCGAGGCGGCGGGATCTGCGGCGCCGACTGGGGTCCCCTATCTGGTGCGTGCGGTGTTTCCATCAGGCTGGCCCAGCGTGCGCGTGGAATGGAGCGAGAACGACTTGCATGTCTTTGCCGGCGGTCTCGGGTGCTTTCGCTATGAGAAACATCCCGTCATCGTCTATCTGAACCGAAGACCGGCGAACGTCTTTGTGTCGGCCTCAGCCGCGCTGTAGCGCCTCACCCCGACCAGACCTCGCGCCCTTCCTTCCATGTGCTTGTGACCTTGATCCCGGCCAGCCTGGCGGGGTCGATGGTCATGGGGTTGTCGCCGAGGATAGTCAGGTCGGCGAGTTTGCCGACAGCCAGCGAGCCCTTGCGGTCGTCCTCATAGTGCTGCCAGGCGGCCCAGAGGGTCATGGCCTTGAGGGCGATATCGACCGGCACGCATTCCTCGGGGCCGAGGATGTCGCCGGAGCGAGTGCGGCGGGTGACGGTGGCGGACAACACGCGCATGGCGTCGGGATTGGCCACCGGGGCGTCGTGGTGGGTTGTGAAGCGCATGCCGCGACGGACCGCCGAATGGCAGGGGGAGATGGTCTCGGCCCTACGCGGTCCCAGCACCGAGTCCCGATGGTAGTCGCCCCAGTAGAAGGTGTGCATCGGGAACAGCGACGGCACGATGCCCAGCATCTTCAGGTCGTCCAGCTGATCCATGCGTACGGTCTGGCCGTGGATCAGGACCGGGCGGCGGTCCTTGGCGCCATGCTTGGTCGTCGCCTCGCGCACCGCGCCAATCAGCAGGTCGATGGCGGCGTCGCCATTGGCGTGGACCTCGATCTGCCAGTCGTTCCTGAAAGCCAGTTCAACGGCGTCCAGAACCTGTTGCTCGGTCACGGCGGGATAGCCGCGCCAGGAGGCGGGCTTGCCCTCGGGCGGAATGTAGTAGGGCTGCGACAGCCAGGCGGTCTTGCCCTGGGGCGAGCCGTCCAGCGTCAGCTTGACCCCGCCGATGCGGTATTTGCCGACATAGTTCTTACGATACAGCGGCGTGGCCATGACGTCGGTCGAGGTGAGAATGTCGGGGAAGGACAGGATGTCGATGGGCAGCTCGCCACGCTCGGCCAGCATGGCCATCATGCGGCAGGTGTCGGTCGAGGAACGCCCGTCCTGAGCCGTGGTGTAGCCGAAGCTGGAATAGAAGCGCGCGCCTTCGCGGATCATCTCGAGGTTGGCCTGAAGGTCCAGGCGGGTGAACAGGGCGCCCATGACCGTGAAGAGCGCGGTTTCCTCCATGACTCCGTTGGGTTCCTGCGAGCCGTCTTCGCGCCGGAAGGCGCCGCCGTCGGGGTTGGGGGTCGAGGCGCTGATCCCGGCGGCCTTAAGGGCCGCGCTGTTGGCCACGCCCAGGTGGCCGGACTGGTGCATGAACAGGATCGGCACGCTGTCGGAGATGGCGTCCAGCTCAGTCCGTGTCGGGTGGCGATGCTCTTTCAGCTGGGAGTCGTCATAGCCGAAGCCGATGACTAACTGGGTGTCGCGGACCAGCTGTTGGTGGGCGTTCATCCAGTCGCGAGTGATGCGTTGCAGGGCGGGGATGTCGTCGCCCTGCCCATCCGGCGCGGGAAGCAGGTTGGCGTAGCGTGCCTGCAGCCCGACCATGGAGACGTGGCCGTGCGGATCGAAGAAGCCCGGCAGCAGGGTGCGGCCGTCCAGATTGACCACCTGGGCGTTGCGGCCCACAGCCCGGCGGGCGGCGTCCAGCGAGCCCACGGCGACGATGACGCCGTTGCGCACGGCCACGGCCTCGGCGGTCGGCATGGCGTCGTCGATGGTCAGGATGGGGCCGCCGGTGAAGATTGTCGCCGAAGACGTCCGCGCGGTCTCGGCCATGCTGCGGCCTCCCAGCAGGGCGGCGCCGGCCAGGGCGCCCGCGCCGGTCAGCAGGCTGCGGCGGCTGGACGGGGGAAGGATCAGGGTCATGAAGGCCTCGCTCAGCTCAATAGTTGGCGATCAGATTGACGTAGGCGCCGGACCAGACGGGCGGGTCGACCACGATAGACTTGATCCCCCCCTGCGGGTTGGAGACCGAGAAGCCGGCGGTCAGGAAGAGGTTGGGCGACCACGCGAAAATATTCAAAGTAGAGGTCGTCTGAGAGGCGGCGGCGCGTGACCCCGGTGATGGGATTGTCCATGTTATCGCCCTCGACCCGGGTGGCCTGGCCGAACTGCAGGGGCCTGCGATCGGCGCGCGGGCATAGAGGTGGCTGACCTCATCCAGGGGCGACGAAGGCCCAGGCCTTGCGCGGCCCCAGCTTCAGCGCCCCGCGCGAGAAGCCGCTGGACCCGCCGGCCTCGATCAACATCCCGGTCCCAGCCTTGAAGGCGCGCGGGCCGACGGACAGGTCAACGGAGCGCCCTCCTGGGCCAAGGCGAGCGAAGGGACTAGCACGGGCGTGAGCATCAGGATGAAGCCTGCAGTGGCCCGCCAATGCGCCACATGAACGCCCATGAACCCACCGTCCCGCCCTGATGGGCGTCCCGTTGAGGCAACGCCTCGACGAGCTTGGCGGTTCCGTTCCTGTCAGGTGGAGGCGTAGCCGCCGTTCAGCGCATAGCTGAAGCCGATCGGCAGGGCGGATCGGAACAGGGTGAAGAAGGCGGCCAGTTCACCGAGCGTCGAGCGGGGCACGAAGATGATGTCGCCGCGATGAAGGGTGACGACCTCGGCCCGGCGCGGGCGCAGGTCGATGGCGCGCATCATGCGGACGCCGCCGGGGCCGCGACGGATCAGGGCGGCTTGAGCGGACTTCGCTGAGGGCAGGAAGCCGCCTGCCATGATTGCAGCCTGATAGGCGTCAATGTCGCCTGGCATGTCAAAGACGCCCGGATTGCGCACCTCGCCGTCGACCCAGACCTTGAGCGGGCCAGCGAGGCGCAAGGTGACCTCGACCTCGGGGCGGCGCAACTGGGCGGCGTAGCCTTCTGAAATGTCGGCTTCCAGTTCAGCCAGGGTGCGATCCGCCGCCATGACATGGCCGAGCAAGGGCAGGGAGACGCGGCCGTCGGGGCCGATCTTGAGCTGGCGGGTCAGTTCGCTCGCGGTGGGCAGGGCGACCTCGATTTCGTCGCCGGGAAAGAGCAGGTATTCGGGGGCGACATCCGTCCATGGCGCGAAGGCCAGATCGACGCCCTTCGTCGACGCGCCGGTTGTCGGGCCACGTCCGCTGGCGCAGCCCGCCAGGCCAGCGGCCAGGCCCATCAGGATAAGGCGACGGTCAAAGGTCATGAGGCGCGAAACAACTGTCATTTTCGGATGATGGTGAAGCTGGACCCTTATGGGTAACGCCCGGTTAACGCGGGTCCTTCAAGGGTAGGGTCGAAGTTCCCAGGATGGATGCGTCCGGCCAATGCCTTCTATGTCCCGTGCAGTCGCTCGACCGCGTTACGGCGTCCTCGACGTCGTGGCGCTGCTGTTCCGCGAGTTGTGGGTCATGCTGCTGGTCTTCGCCATCCTGTTCGCGCTGGGCGCCGCGGCGGTCCTGACGTTGAAGAAGACCTATACGGCCGGGGCCAGTCTCTTTGTCGGCGTGGGTCAGGAATACGTCTATCAGCCGCGCGTGGGGCAGTCTGAACGCGGGATGCCGCCCACGGCGACCGAGGTGGCCCAGTCAGAGGCGGCGATCCTGAACAGCACCGAGGTCAAGCGCCGCGTGGTGCGCGCCATGGGCGTCGAGAGCTTCCAGCAAGGCAAGCCCTCGACCGGCAGCCGCGCCAAGCAGGAAGACGACGCCGTTCGCGCGGTCGGGGCGGGTCTGGACGTGGTCGTGACGCCGCTGAGCCCCGTCGTCGGTCTGACCTACAAGAGCGACGACGCCGCCCTGTCGGCGCGGGTGTTGAACACGGTCATCAACCAGTATCTGACCTATCGCCGCGAGGTCTTCCAGGACAAGGCCACGCCCGCCATACAGACCCAGCGTCAGGCGTTCGAGGACGAATTGGCCACGGCGGATCAGGCCTATGAGGAGTTCCTGCGCACCAACAACATTGGCGATTTCGCCACCGCCAAAGCCACGCTGGCGGCCACCTACCAGTCGGTCTTCGCCGAGCGGATGGGGGTGCAGGCGCAACTGAACCAGGCGGCGCAGCGGCTGACGACGCTGGCGGGGCAGCAGACCCGCACCCCGGTCGAGATCGCCCTGCAGCAGGATCTGAATATCTCGGCGCAGGATCAGATCCTGCAACTGAGGACCCAGCGCGAGGAACTGCTGAGCCGCTACCAGCCCGACGCCCAGCCGGTGCGCGAGATCGAGACGCGGATTGCGCAGATGCAGGCCTACGTGGGCAGCGGCACGGCGGTCGGCGCCAAGGAGGTCCGCACGGGGCCGAACCCGGTCTGGGTCGAGCTGGAGACCACGCGGATCAACGCCCAGGCAGAGCGGGATTCCCTGGCTGCGCGTCTGGCTGTGCTGGATCGCCAGGTGACGGACCTGCGGGCGCGTCAGGCCCGTCTGACCGAGCTTGAATCCCGCAACGCCACCCTGGCCGGCAATCGCGAAGTCCTGACCGCCTCGATCCGCGAGTTCCAGCAGCGTGAGACCCAGAGCCGGGCCGACAACGAGCTGGTCAAGGCGGGCGCTGACAACGTCACCGTGATCGAACGCGCCCAGCCCCCGTCCAAGGGCAAGAGTCTGAAGGCGCCGTTGATGATCGCGGCCTTCCTGTTCGCCGGTTTTACGGCCCTGTGCGTGGGGCTGCTGCGGGTCTTCCTGCGACGCGGCTTCTCGCTGCCGTCGACGGCCAGCCGCACCTTGCAGATGCCGGTGCTGGCCGTGGCGCCGATGAAGGCAGGCTGATCCCGTTGATGGCGGCCAGCCATGCTAGGCTGATGCTTCAATGGTGAGCGCGTAACCGATTCGATGGTCGATCTGACGACGGAAATGGCGGGACTGTGGGCGGCGCTGGGACCAGCGTCGGCCCATCGCGGCCGCGTCATCCAGTTCGCCGCCGCCACGACCGGCGACGGTGTTTCGACCGTCGCGCGTGAATACGCCCGTCTCGCCGCCGTTCGCGCCCGCAAGCCCGTCTGGTTGATTGACGGCGACCTGACCCAGCAGGGGCAGCTGGACGCCATCGCCGCAGAGCCTGAGCGGTTCGGGCGTCTGGCGGCGCCGGTCCAGGCCTCGCCGGACGGTTCGGCCTTCTATGCCGTGACGCCGCCGATGCGCGGGCGGGACGGTCTGCCGGTGGCGCCGGCGCGGCTGGTGACGGCCCGCGCCTGTCTGGGCGGTCGGCTGTTCGTTACGCGGTTCCATACCGAGCTGCTGCGCGCCGGCCAGCGGGTCGAGCCAGTGGCGGAGGCACGCTACTGGACCGCTCTGCGCGCCCATGCCGATACGGTGGTGATCGACACCCCCGCCGCCGACCGCAGCGACATGGCCATCACCCTGGCGCCCTTTGTCGACGCCACCATCCTGGTGGTCGCGGCCGAGACGACGGCAGCCAGCGAGCCGGTGGCCCTGCGCGACGAAATCGACGCCGTGGGCGGACGCATCGCCGGCGTGGTGATGAACCGCTCGACCTGGGCGCCGCCGCCCATGCTGAAGCGGCTGGTCGGCTAGGTTTTCTGACGCTCCAGTCGCGCCAGTTCGCGCGCGCCGTAGAAGTGCGGCTCGAAGCCCTTCATCCAGAACAGTTTTCCCAGGCCGCGCGCACTGCGGTCCAGCATCTCGGCGCGTCGGGGGCTGGCGATCAGGGTCAGGCCGAGCGCGGCCACGCCCCAGACGACGGTCTGGGCGGCGCCGATGGCCATCCAGCGCGCCACGGCGGGCCAGTTCCGGGCGGCGGCGGCGGTCTGGCTGGGCCCCTGACCATAGGCGAAGGCGCGGGTCAGGGCGTAGCGCAGCGTGGCCCGGTGCGCCGGGGCGAACTCGTCCACCCAGGCGTCAGCGGCCCAGCCGAAGCGACCGCCGCGCGCCGCCAGGGCCGCGAACAGGGCGTCGTCCTCGCCGCCTGACTGATCCGCCTCCGTGTTGAAGGGGGCGTCGCCGGGCAGGGCGGAGGCGCGCACCAGCAGGGCGTTGCCGCAGCCATAGGGGTGGTCAATCCGTTGCGATTGCGCCGGGCCTTCGCGGCCGAAGAAGGTTTCCAGATAGCTCCTGGTCCATCCGGCGCCGTCCGGCACGCGGCCCCGGATCGGGCCGAAGACGGCGTCGGCGCCGGTGGCCTCCTGACCCGCCAGCAAAGCCGCCAGCCAGCCGGGCGAGGCGGCCTCGTCATCGTCGAGGAAGGCGATCAGGGGCGCGTCTGTGGCGGCCAGACCTTCGTTGCGGGCGGTGGCGACGCCGGGACGGGGGGCGTGACGCCAGATCACGGGCACGGGGGAGGCGGGGCGCAGCTGGTCGACAGCGTCACGAGAACTGGCCGCCGGATCATTATCGACCACCACGATCTCGCGCAGGCGGTCGGCGACGCCGGTCTGGAGGAAGAGGGAGCGCAAGGCGCGCTCCAGACTGTCGGGGCGACGCAGGGTCGGGACGATGACGGCGACCCCGGGCGCGCTCAGGGGCGGGCTCATGCGGCCAGCACCTCGCCCACGGTGCGGATGTCGCATCCGGCGTCGCGGGTATGGGCGATCAGGCGCGACAGGGCGTCGGGCGTGCAGCCCCAGGGCGAATGCGCCTCGCGCACGTCGTGGGTGTAGAGGATCAGCCAGGCGTTTGCGGACACGGCGCGGTCGATCCAATGGCGGCCGACGGCTTCGCCGTCCGCCCCTTCGATGCCGACGCCGGGCAACTGGTTCAGGTCCCCGCCGTCGTGGACCATACCCTTGTGCACACCGCGCAGCGAGGAATAGCGCCCGGCCAGCAGTCTTTTGGAGCGCGGCGAGACCTCGCCGTAGGGATAGGCGAAATGGATGGGAGCGGCGCCCAGACCGCGCAGGGCGACGTCATTGGCGTCCAGATCCGCGATCAACTGCGCCTCGGGCGTCCGATGACAATCCAGATGGTCGAAGGTGTGCCCGGCGACATCGTGACCGCGTCGGATCAGGTCGCCGGTCTCGGCGGCGTCGGCGAAACGGCCCATGTGGCCTTCGCGCCCGAACAGGCCGGCGCAGACGTAGAAGGTGCCGCGTGCGTCCAGCGCCTCCAGAGCGTCGGCCCCGGCGTGGGCGGCGCTGGCGGGAATGTCGTCAAAGGTGAAGCTGACGGTCGGTCGGGTCAGGTTCAGTCGCGCAGGGCGGCGATGCGTCAGCCGGGCGAAGCGGCGGCGCAACTTGCCCTTCAGGCTGACGTCGGGGGTATAGGGCTGGATCATATCGCTTCCGCATAGAGGGCGGCGCGGTAGAGGCGCAGGCTGAAGGCGCGCAAGGGCGTCGGCAGGGCGGTCAGGAGGGCGGCGCGTTTGAACAGGGGGCGGATCGTTTTCAGTCCCGGCAGGGTCTTCAGCTTTCGCGCCACGCGATAGCTGGGGTATGCGGCGACGAAATCCGGGTGTCGCGCGACGACGCGGGCGAAGTTGGGCGCCGATTGCTCGTATTTGGCGGCGAGGGTTTCGACCGTGTCGAGACCCATGTGGGTGGCGGGGTTGTCCAGGTGCACGACCGGGAACTGGCGTGAGACGCGCATAGCCCACTCGACATCCTCCCAGCCCCAGCCCGAGAATCCCGGGTCGAAGGCCTCAGCCTCGAAAACGTCGCGACGGACCAGCAGGTTGGAGGTGAAGACGTATTTCTCGGGCTGCAGGGCGCGCCGGGTGTGGGGAAGGCAATCGGAGCGAGCGGCCATGCTGCGGTGAACAGCGAAGCGGGCTTCGTCGGGAGCCTGCAACAGGGAGAAGCCGCCGAAGGCCACGGCCGGGGCCTGATCGCGGGCCCGCGTGGTCCAGGTTTGCAAGAAGCGGTCGTGGTCGGGCCGCATGTCGCTGTCGAGAAACAGCAGGCTGGACCCGCGCGCGGCGGAGGCCAGACGGTTGCGCCCGATGGAGCGACCCTCGTTGACGTCGAGGATGATCAGACGGACCGGCAGGGTCAGGGCGTCGATCCGGGCCGTCAGGCGGGCGGTCAGCTCGGGATCAGCCGTGCCGTCGTCCAGCAGGACCAGTTCGACCTGACCGTCCAGCGGGCCCGCCTCACGGTCCAGAAGGCCCAGGAGCGCCGCCGGGTCGTCGCGCAGGAACGGAATCAGCACCGAGAGGATGGGCTGGGCCGGGGTCCAGGCGGGGTTGTCATGCCGTCGGGCGCTCATGCGGTCGCTCTGGCGCGAAGAGCGCCGATCATGCGCTGTCCCAACTGGCGCACGCCGCCCGCGTTCAGGCCCCAGGCGCAGACGCCATAGACCAGGGCGCCGACCGAGGCGTCCAGCATCAGCTCTGCAAAGCCGCCGACGGGAGGCAGGACCCAGACGACCAGAGCCATGACGCCGGCGGCCAGCGAGCAGCGGATCAGGGCGTTCCAGGGGATCGGCAGGGGCAGGATGCGGCGGCCGATCCATGCTGAGGCGAGCAGGCCGACAGCGAAGCTGGCCGCCGTCGCCCAGGCCGCGCCGACAAGGCCGAAGCGCGGGATCAGCAGCAGGTTGAGCGCGATGTTCGAGAGGGCCGGAATGCTCATGGCCAGCAGCAGCCAGCCGGTCCGGCGGCCCAGGGTGAAGGCCTGGTGGAAGTAATAGACCGTCAAGCCCGAGAGGAAGGCGGACACCGCGATCCACGGCGTGACCAGAATGGCCGCCTCGCGCAGATCCTCGCCGATCATGAACTCTGACAGCGGGCGCGCGACCAGGGCGACGCCGACAGCGGCAGGAAGGCCGATCAGGACCAGGGTCGAGGCCTGTTCACGCGCGGCGACGATCAACTGGCGACGCCCGCCGCGTTCCAGCGCCATAACCAGAGCCGGCCCCCCGGCCGCGCCCAGCCAGATGAAGAGGACGTCCAGCGTCCGGTTGGCGATGCTGTAGCCGGCGTGATAGGCGCCGACCGCCGCCTCATTGAGGAAGATGGCCAGCAGGAAGCGGTCGGTGGATGCCAGCACCAGCGAGAGCCCGAGCGAGGCCGCGATCGGGTAGCCATAGACGGCGTAGGCTTTCAGCCGCTGCGTATCGACCACGCCCTGGCGCGCCTCGCGCAATTCGCCGGGCAGGAAGAAGGGCAGAGCCATCAGCGGGGCGATCAGCAGGCCCGCCAGCGGTGAGGCGCCGCCCGCGCCGCCCAGGGCGAAGGCCGCCCCGACGACGAAGCCGGTGACCGTGTTCCAGATGTCCAGAGTGGCCGCCTGGCGAACGTCGCCGGCCGCCCGATAGCGCTCCTGCGCCAGCTTGGCGAAACAGCGCACCGGAATGCCGATCAGGGCCACGCCCAGAGGAAAACGGAACTCGGCCGGCATGGGCCAGAACCAGACGGCCAAGCCCGCCAGAGGCAGGAAGAAGGCGGTCACGATGAAGGCGGTGCGATACAGGCTGGCGAAATGGCTGGCCATGTCCGCGCCTTCGCGCTGGGCCGCCCAGAAGCGGGCCATGGCGGCCTCCAGCCAGCTGAAGGTCGCCACATGGGCGAGCGTCATGACCGACAGGGCCAGGGCGTAGCGCCCGTAGTCCTCCGCGCTGAGCAGACGGGTGAAGACGATGATGGTCAGAAAACCGATCACGCCCTGCATGACATTGGCCGGCAGATAGCCGAGCACTCCGCGCCAGAACATCAGCGCACCGCCATCCGGTCGCCCAGCAGGACGGGGATGGTGACGGCGATGATCCACAGATCCAGCCAGAAGGACTGTCGCTCGATATAGTCGATGTCCAGCCGCACCCGGCGGCGCACCTCGGCTTCGGTATGGAGGGGGCCGCGCGACCCCTTGATCGCCGCCCAGCCGGTCATGCCGGGCTTGATGCGGTGACGATGGGCGTAGTCGGCGACCAGACGGGCGGACTCGGTTTCGCCGGTCTTCATGCCGATGGCGTGGGGGCGGGGACCCACCAGCGACATCTCGCCGCGGATCACGTTCAACAGTTGCGGCAGCTCATCCAGGCTGCTGGCCCGCAGGAAGCGGCCCAGACGGGTGATGCGGTCGTCGTCGGCCGTCACCTGACGGCTGGCGGTGGCGTCGGCGGCCTCGTGACGCATGGTGCGGAACTTCCACACCACGATCTCTTCCTGATTGAAGCCGTGGCGTCGCTGGCGGAAGAGGGCCGGGCCGGGGCTGTCGAGGCGCACCAGACCGGCGATCAGCAGCAGGGCGGGCGACAGCAGCAGCAGGCCGACCGAGGCCAGCACCACGTCCTGCAGACGCTTGTGGAAGGCGCGGCGATCGGGCGACACCGCGCCATGCATCAGGGCCAGCGGCGCCTGCGCCAGACGCTCGAGCGCCGCATTGCGCTGCCTGGCGGTTCTGGGATCGACCAGCAGGGTCAGGGGAATGGGCAGGACGCCGAGGCGGTGGGTCAGTTCGCTCACGCGGGCTTCGGCCTTGGGATCAATGGCCAGGACAATGCGGTCGATATAGGGCGTCAGGCGATGGTTCAGCAGGGCGTCGACCTCGCCCAGGACCGGCACGCCCTCGACGGCGCGGGGAGAGCGCGCCAGACGATCGTCGAACACGCCGAGGACATTCAGGTCGCGACGCTGCAAGGCCTCCTGGATCAGGGCTGCGGCATGTCGCGTCGCCCCGACCACGACGAGATTCGGCGTCAGGGTCCCGCCGCGGCGCCAGCGCGCGACCAGAAGGCTCCAGACCGTATGGGTCGCGATCAGGACCGCCAGGGTCGCCAGGGTCCACTGGCTGTAAACCGGCCAGGGCGTGCCCAGGCCGTGCAGAGCCAGACCTGTGGCGCCGACGGCGAGGGCGCCCACGGCGACGACTGCGGCGACACGCGCCAGATGAAGGGCGACGAGCTGGCCTCGTTCAAAACGGTAGAGATCCAGCGAACGCAGCAGGGCCAGAACGGTCATGGCGCCGACCGCCAGAGGTACGGCTTCGATGACTCGCGCGGCCATGACGCCATAGTCCACGGAGAGAAGCGTCAGAGCGATAAAGCTGACCGTCCAGACGCTGACCACATCAAGGCCTCGGAAATAGAAGACGCGAAGGCGGGCGGCGCCCCTCTGGCGGCTGTTGAGCCAGAGGTCAGGTCGGAACGGCCCGCGTCGCGCCTGACCCGGCGACGACGAATCGTTCCAGCCCGCAGCGGTCACGTGCTCGGCGTCGGCGCTTCTGGTCGGCGCGGGAAGGAGGGTGTCAGCGGACGTCATGGAGAGAAAAAAGCGATCTGGCGGGCATGAGGGGCGGGGGTTTTCTCGCATATCGGCCATCTATGGCGCGTTAACACGACAGTATTTCAGCTCCCCCGTTGCGCCGGGGCGAATGACCCGCTATCCACGCCGCCTGCTGGAGACGTGGCCGAGTGGCTGAAGGCAACGGTTTGCTAAATCGTCGTACCCTGTAAGGGGTACCGAGGGTTCGAATCCCTCCGTCTCCGCCAGACCCTCTCCGATCATCGCTGGTTCCCGTTGCCCGGGCCTCCTGGAGCGGGATGCGCCGAATGCGCGGGCGCGTGGTGATGGAGGGCGTCCAGAGAAACGCCGTGCTGGCGAAGAATCCGCCGGGCGATGTCGGGGGCTCCGATCAAGGGCAGGGGCTGGCCGAAGGCTTCGCGCCAGAGGCGGTCCAGGTGCGCCTCGTCAGGCGATAGTTGAGGATTCATGGCGCGCCTCGCGTAACGGTTGCGAGCATTCTAGTCGGCGCAAGCGCGGTTGATCGTAAAACCCCGTAAATCCGTTCGGTGGCGGGACATCGTGCGCGTGGGCGCGAAAGCGAAGACTGATCTGCTTGCCGCAATTGAGGGCTTGGCCTAACCGGGTCGTTGCAGACGGAGGGCGGTCGTGCGGGTCTTGATCACAAACATGAAAATGGCCGGCTTCAGCGGGTCAGAAGTCGCGGCTGAACTGGCAGCCGACGGATTGCGCCGCGCGGGGCATGAGACTGTGATCTATGCGCCGGCCCTGGGAGAGCAGGCCGAGCGAATGCGGGTGCGGGGACATGTGGTCGCCGATCGTTTGAGCGCCGTGCCGTTCAGACCCGACGTCATCCACGCACAGCATTCCAGTCCGACGCTGATGGCGATGACGGCCTTTCCCGACGTGCCGGTGGTTCACGTCTGCCACAGTGCGCGGTTCGCCCAGGAAGCCCCGATTCTTCATCCCCAGGTTCGACGTTTCGTCGTCGTCGATGACCTGTGCCGGCAGAGGTGTGTGGCGGACGGTGCGCCCGCCGATCGTCTGTCCATTGTCCACAATCCTGTCGATCTGTTGCGATTTGTGGAGCGCTCGCCCCTGCCGGATAAGCCGAGAAAGGCGCTGTTGCTTACCAAGACCAAGGAGCAGCGTCAGGCCGTGGCCGTGGCCTGCAAGGCGCGAGGCATCGAGTTCGATGAGCTGGGCTCTGCCGTGGGCAAGGTCAGTCCGAGCCTGGAAGCCGTCTTGCCGCAGTACGACCTGGTCTTCGCGACCGCGCGGATGGCGCTGGAGGCCGCTGCTGTCGGTTGCGCCGTGATCGTGGCGGACGGTCGCGGCGTGAAGGGGATGCTGACGCAAAGGGACTGGCCCGAGTGGAGGCGTCAGAATCTGGGAGCAGCGCTTCTGTCGCAGCCGGTCACCGCCGAGGCTTTGATTCAGGCGCTGGACGCCTATGACCCGGATGATGCGGCGGAGGTCACGCGTCAGGTCCGCACGGACGCGGATCTGTCGCGGTATGTGGCGGAGATGACGGCGCTCTATCGCGCCGCCATAGAGGAAGGGGTGACGGCGTCTTCGTCAGAGTTGATCGCCGCGAACGCCCGGCTTCTGGAGGACTGGCTGCCGACACCCACGGAAAGACCGTGGCGTCAGATGGCGACGGAGAAGAAGTGGGCGCCGGACTGGGGCCGCGAGGTGCTGGCCATCGAGGCGCGACTGGAGGCTGCCGGAGAACGGCAAAGGATTCGGTTGAAGCGTCAGATCGAGGTTCTGGGCGCGGAACTGCTGGAAAGGATCAATGAACTGAGGCCGGCCGCCGGCGCCCGTGACGGGAGCGACCATGGCCAGTAGCCGTCGGACCATGCTGATGGTCGGCCATCCGGGCCACGAACTTCACCTGCACCGCTGGATGGAGATCGAACGCCCTCTGGTCTTCGTATTGACTGACGGTTCCGGCGGCGCCGGATGCAGTCGCCTGGATCACTCGCGCCAGTGCCTGACTCGAGCGGGCGCCGCTATGGGAACGGTCTTCGGTTCTCTGTCGGACAGGGGGTGGTATGCAGCCTTGCTGGCGGGCGATGCAGCCCCGTTTGTCGCGGCGGGCGATGCGCTCTGGCGCGCGGGATCGACGGCCCAGGTCGAGACGATCGTGTCGGACGCGCCCGACGGCTACAATCCCATGCACGATGCGGCGTTTGATCTGGCGGCGCTGGCGGTTGAAGGCCTTGCCCTCACGGGGAGGTCGGTGCGCCATCTCGTGGTTCCGGCGACCGGGGAGTCGGATACCCCGCTGGTTGAAGAAATCGCTCTGGACGCCGATGCGCTGGCGCGGAAGGAGGTCTCACTGGCTCTCTACGCCCCGCTGGAGCGAGAAATCGAACAGGTGCGTGAATATGGGATGAACCTCGGGGTGGAGCGGCTCTATGCGGCCGCCCCGGAGCAGGTGCGCGATGGCGCGCCGCACTATGAGGTTTTCGGGAAGCGGCGGGCCGCCAGCGGCGCCTATGCGTCCGTGATTGAGGCGCGGGTCCACTATGAGCCGCTGATGAGGACGGTTAGAGAAAACCTGCTGGCCGCCTGGATCGCTCAAGCTGGTCGCAAAGACGCGCGCAAGACGGACTGACGCGCCTCCGCGTGGGTCGCTGCGGACAGCCAAGGTTAAACTCACCTCCTGAGAAGTGATGCTAGCCGGGCATTCCCGATTCTGCGCGTTTGATATCCTCTGGCGCAATAATTTTGCAATCTCGTGCGAATTCCTCTTGTCAGCCTCGCAATTGCAATAAAATCTTCGCAACTGCGAAACGCATGAGGGGATACGCGCATGACGCAGTTGAAACACAGCTTACCAGGGCTTCTTGCCCTTCTTTGTCTGACCGGGGGACTGTTCGCAGTCGGCGCGGCGCTTGCAGCGCCTGACGCAGCCGCCGTCGCCAACATCGCCAATGCCGCTGTAACAGCGTCGGAGCCTGCTCCGGCGCTGTTTTCACATCAGGTCCCGCTGGAGCTGGATGCGGCGGGCACGGCCTGGCTGGGGACCTCCACCGCCCTGGTCCTGCTGATGACCCTGCCGGGTCTGGCGCTCTTTTATGGCGGCATGGTGCGCCGCAAAAACGTGATCGCCACCATCACCCAGTCGGTCGCCGCCTTTGCGGTGGTTTCGCTGACCTGGTTCATCGCGGGTTACACCATCGCCTTCGGCACCAACGGCGACGAAGGGATCAACCAGTATATCGGCAGTCTGGACGCCCTGTTCCTGAATGGGGTGACGGTGGATACGGCCCACAGCCTGCTGCCGGGCATTCCAGAATTCCTCTGGGTGTCGTTCCAGCTGACCTTCGCCATCATCACCCCGGCGCTGATCACCGGGGCCTTCGCCGAGCGGTTGAAGTACTCGGGGATGCTGCTGTTCACGGCCCTGTGGTCGCTGATCGTCTATGCCCCTATCGCCCACTGGGTCTGGGGGGGCGGCTTCCTGGGCGCGCAAGGCGTTCTGGACTTCGCCGGGGGCGCGGTGGTTCACGTCAACTCGGGCGTGGCGGGCCTGGTCTGCGCCCTGTTCCTCGGGCCGAGGAAGGGTTACGGCGTCGAGCCCATCACGGCGCACAACCCGGTTCTGACCATGATCGGCGCCTCGCTGCTGCTGGTCGGCTGGATCGGCTTCAACGCCGGTTCGGCGGGGGCGGCCAACGGCCTGATGGGGGCCGCCCTAATCAACACCCTGCTGGCGGCGGCTGCGGCCTCCCTGGCCTGGAAGTTCGTCGAGGTCGTCTACAAAAAGAAGTGGTCGCTGATCGGCGTCCTGTCCGGCGTGGTCGCGGGTCTGGTCGCCATCACGCCGGCGGCGGGCTTCGTCGATCCCAAGGGGGCGGTCATCATTGGCCTGATCGCCGGTCCGGCCTGCTATGTCTCGTCGGTCTGGCTGAAGAAGCTGCTCAAGTATGACGACAGCCTGGACGCCTTCGGCCTGCATGGCGCCGGCGGTCTGGTCGGCGCCCTGTTGACTGGCGTCTTCGCCTCGACGGCGATCAACGGCCTGTCGGAAGGGGCCAACATCGGGGTTCAGGCCCTGGGTCTGGTCTGGACCATCCTGTGGAGCGCGGTCGGCACGCTGATCATCCTGCTGATCTGCAAATACACCACGGGCCTGCGCGTCACCGACGAGCAGGAAGCGGAAGGCCTGGACGCGCATCTGCACGGCGAAGTGCTGGACGGCGTCTAGGCGAGGGGGGCGGGACGCGGCGCCTCCCCGCCGCGTCCCGTCAGCCAATGAAACAAATCGAGTAAGGCCTCCCTGGTCGCTGTTCATCAACGACTTTGCGGGCAGACGTGCGGCAACAACAGACATCAAGGGGATATGTCATGAAACGAGTTCTCATCGGCGCCGGTGCGCTGGTTCTGATCGGCGCCGGCTCGGCCCAGGCGCAAAGCCAGCCCGAGGTGGCGTTCAACATCGGCGTGGTCAGCGACTACGTCTTCCGCGGCGCCAGCCAGACCAATGAGGATCCAGCGCTTCAGGGCGGCATCGACGCCACCTTCGCCGGCGGTTTCTATGCCGGGACCTGGGCGTCCATGGTCGACTTTGGCGATGATACGGACGCGGAGATCGACCTGTACGGCGGCTATCGCACCGAGGCGGCGGGCTATGCGCTGGACTTCGGCGTGCTGGGTTATTTCTACGTCAACGAGCCCGGCGGGGCGGACTACAACTTCGTCGAGTTCAAGGCGGCGGCGTCGCGGGCCATCGGTCCGGCGACCCTGGGCGCGGCGGTCTATTATTCACCGGACTTCTTCGGCGTGGACGACGAGGCGACCTACCTGGAAGCCAACGCCGCCTATGCCGTGGCGGACAAGTGGACGATATCGGGCGCCGTCGGCCATCAGTGGCTGGACGTCACCGACGACTACACCACCTGGAACCTGGGCTTGGCCTACGCCCTGACTGACAACTTGGCTGTGGACGTGCGCTATCACGACACGGACGTGGACGGGCCGCTGACCGACGACCGCTTTGTCGTGGGCCTGAAGGCCAGCTTCTAGGGGTCGGCAGGAGCGGCGATCGGGCGCGACCGGTCGCCGCTTTCCCTAGCGTGATCTTGGCGCCGCCCTCGCAGCGGGCTACGCCTGCGCCTCAATCTTGCTCTTGGGAGAGACGCACTTGGACCTGAACGCTGTCACTGAACACATCCGCGGCGCCGTCGGCGAAAACTCCGGCCTTGGCAAGACCGTCAAGCTGGACCTCGGCGATGTCGGCAAGATCTTCATCGACGGCGCCTCCGTGCCGAACTCGGTGTCGAACGAAGACAAGCCCGCCGACGCCACCGTCTCGATGAAGTGGGACGACTTCGTCGCCCTGTCGGAAGGCAAGCTGGACCCGATGATGGCCTTCATGCAGGGCAAGCTGAAGATCGCCGGCGACATGATGATCGCCCAGAAGCTGGCGCCGCTGCTGAAGCGCTGATGCGTTTCTGAGGACCAGAACAAGGACGGCGCGGCTCCCTCGGGGCCGCGCCGTTTTGCTATCGGCGCTCGCAGAAGCGCGATGAAGAGTTTGAGGACACGATCATGGATTTCGCCCCTTCCGAACGCGGCCTGATGTGGCGCGAACGCCTGTCGCGCTTTATCGAAGACCACGTCGCCCCGGCCGAGGTGGAATACCGCGCCCAGGTCCACGCCAATCCCAAGGTTCAGGCGCCGGTGATGGAGGCGCTGAAGGCCAAGGCGAAGGACGCCGGCCTGTGGAACATGTTCCTGCCGGGCGAGCACGGCGCCGGTCTGACCAACCTTGAGTACGCGCCCCTGGCGGAGCTGATGGGGCGGCGGCTGTGGTCGGCCGAGGTGTTCAACTGCAACGCCCCCGACACTGGCAATATGGAAGTCCTGCACATGTACGGCGACGCCGCCCAGCAGGAACGCTGGTTGAAGCCGCTGATGGCCGGCGAGATCCGCTCGGCCTTCCTGATGACCGAGCCCGAGGTGGCCTCGTCCGACGCCACCAATATCCAGACCAGCATCGTCCGCGACGGCGACCACTATGTCGTCAACGGCCGCAAGTGGTGGTCGACCAATATGGCCCACCCCAACGTCGCCATGACCATCGTCATGGGCAAGACCGACCCGGACGCCGCCACCCACCAGCAGCAGAGCCAGATCATCGTGCCCGTGGACACGCCGGGCTTCCGCGTCGAGCGGATGCTGTCCGTGTTCGGCTATGACGAGGCGCCGATCGGCCACGCCGAGGTGGTGCTGGAGAACGTCCGCGTCCCGGTTGCGAATCTGATCGCGGGCGAGGGGCGAGGCTTCGAGATCGCGCAAGGGCGGCTTGGCCCTGGCCGCATCCACCACTGCATGCGCGTGATCGGCGCGGCTGAACTGGCGCTTGAGCTGATGTGCGAGCGACTGCTGACGCGCACCGCCTTCCGCAAGACCCTGGCCGAGCATTCGGTGTGGGAGCAGCGCGTGGCCGAGGCCCGCACCAATATCGAGATGTGCCGCCTGCTGGTGCTGAAGGCGGCCTGGATGATGGACGAGGTCGGCGCCAAGAACGCCAAGTCCGAGATCGCCCAGATCAAGACGGCGGCGCCGAAAATGGCGCTGCAGGTCATCGACGACGCCATCCAGGCCTTCGGCGGAGCGGGCGTATCGAGCGATACGCCGCTGGCCGAACTCTACGCCACGGTTCGCACCCTGCGGATCGCCGACGGCCCGGACGAGGTCCACAACCGCACCATCGCCCGTCTGGAATACGCCAGGCACGGCGGACTGCGCCGCTAGCTAAAAATAGGGGGCCGTGGCGTTCGCCATGGCCCCTTTTCGCGCCGTCTCAGATTGTCGTCCGACGGTCAGTGCCGCTTGTCCTGGCGGAACACCTGATGGCGATGATGCGAGCCGATGCCGCCTTCCGTCACGTCGCTGATGAAGAAGTTTTCGCTGTGGCGGTGGGGCGGTTCTGAGCCGAAGTGCTGGCGAATCCAGTTTGTGAAGCCGGTTCTTTTGACCTGTGGTTCGCCAGAGGCTGTTGACGGCGCCCTGTCCTGATCGGGCGGGGCATGGGATTGGATATGCAGGGGGTTCATCATGTTCAGACTCTCCCGTGTCTGCCCCTAGAACCGATCAAATGAGGCGGTGTTCCCCCCGTCTAGCTGCCTTGGTCGATTACATTTTCGACAGCTTCCAGCGGAACTTCCATGTCCAGCAAAACGGCGAGCCGATGCCGTGCGCGGTTGACCCGGCTCTTGATGGTACCGACCGCGCAGCCTGAGATGTCGGCGGCTTCCTGATAGGACAGGCCCGCCGCCCCGACCATGACGATGGCCTCGCGATGTTCGGGGGGGAGGGCGTTCAGCGCCGCCTGCAGCGAGGTCAGTTCGGCGGTCCATTCCTGGCTCGCCTCGGCGGTCAAACCGGCGGCGTAGCGGCCTTCCTCATCGGGGACTTCGCGGCGGCGCTTGGCGGCGCCCGTGTACCAGCTGTTGCGCAGGATGGTGAAAAGCCAGGCGCGCAGATTGCTGCCCGGCTCGAAGCGGGCCCGGTGCGCCCACGCCTTGGTCAGGGTCTCCTGCACCAGGTCGTCGGCGTCGGCCGAGTTCCGGGAAAGGGTGAAGGCGAAGGCGCGCAGCGACGGCAGGAAGCCAGTAATCGACGCGCGCCAATCGACCGGATCGACAATACCAACGGGACGATGAGAGCCTTGATAGCCCGGGCCTTTGTCCTGCGGCCCGTCAGGCACGCGAACATGAGGCATGCAACGGGAATCCTGAACTCTAAGCCGCGCCCCGAAGACGGGCTGCGAGTTGCAGGAACGTCGCCTTCGGCGGACCGTTCCGTCTTCCTGGCGATGTGATCAAGCGGAACCGGGACGTCTCAACCTGCATTGAAGCGACTGCGGCGACGTCGGGTTTCAGAAAGAATTGCGCGAATGAATCAACCTGTTCGGGTTTCCTCGATCACCGATCAGGATGTCGAGGTCTATCGGCGGGTGAGGGCGCGGATGCCGCAACTGGCGGCGGGCCTTTCGGCAGAAGACCTGGCGGCCCAGTCCATGCCCGACGCGAGTCCCGGCAAATGGCACCTGGGCCATGTCAGCTGGTTCTTCGAGACGATGATCCTGGCGGGCCGGCCCGGCTATCGCGTCGTCGACGAGCGGCTGAACGCCGTGTTCAACTCCTACTACGAGGCGCTGGGCGAACGGGTCGAGCGAGCTGAACGGGGCTTGATGACCCGTCCGTCGCTGGCCGAGGTCATGGCCTATCGCGCCGAGATCGACCGCCGCATGGAGGCGTGGCTGGCCGAGGGGCCGGGCGACGGGCTTGAACCCTATCTGTTCGCCCTCGGCCTGCACCATGAGCAGCAGCATCAGGAGCTTTTCCTGATGGATGTGTTGAACCTGATGTCGCGATCAAGGCTGGACCCGGCGGCCTATGAGGCCGAGCCGCGTGTCGTCGGTGAGCGGGAAGCCCGTCTGGGCGGCTGGGTCTCGTTCGAGGGCGGGCTGACGCAGATCGGCGCGGGCGACGACGGCTTCGCCTTCGACAACGAGCGGCCCGCACATAGAGTCTGGCTGGAGCCCTTTTCCCTGGCCGCCGATCTGACGACCAATGCGGACTGGATCGAGTTCATCGACGACGGCGGCTATCGGCGCGCCGAGTTCTGGCTGGCGGACGGGTGGGCGCGGGTGAAGGCGCAGGGCTGGGCCGCGCCGCTCTACTGGCGTGAAGAGGCGGGGGGCTGGTGCGTCATGACCTTGACCGGGCGGCGCCCTGTCGATCCGACGGCTCCGGTTCGCCATGTCAGCTTCTATGAGGCCGACGCCTTTGCGCGGTGGTCGGGGCGAAGGCTGCCGACGGAGGCGGAGTGGGAGCAGGCAGCGCGAGCCGATCCGGCGGCCTTCTCGAACCTGACGGGCGAGGTCTGGCAGTGGACGGCCAGCGCCTACGCCCCCTATCCGGGATTTTGTCCAACCGAGGGGACGGCGGCGGAATACAACGGCAAGTTCATGGCCAATCAGATGGTCCTGCGAGGCGGGGCCTTCGCCACGCCCGAAGGTCATGCGCGGCCCAGCTATCGCAACTTCTACTATCCGCATCAGCGCTGGATGTTCGCCGGGGTCCGCTTGGCGACGGACGGAGCGCAGGTCGAGGATGAGGGCGCCCATGACGCCTTTCGCCAGGACATGATCGACGGCCTGTCGCGCCGGGTGAAGGCCCTGCCGCCCAAGTGGTTCTATGACGCCGAGGGGTCGCGGCTGTTCGAGGAAATCACCCGTCTGCCAGAATATTATCCGACGCGGCAGGAGGCGGCCTTGCTGCGGCGGGTCGCGCCGGAATGGGCCGGGCGTTTCGGGCCCGACGCGGTGCTGGTGGAACTGGGATCGGGGGCCAGCGAGAAGACTCGCATCGTGCTGGACGCGGCGCGAGATCTGGCCGCCTATGTCCCCATCGACATCAGCCCTTCGGCCCTGAACGAGGCGGCCGAGCGTATCCGCGCCGATTATCCAGGGTTGAAGGTCGTGCCGGTGGTCGGGGACTTCGAACACCTGGCGCCGCCGCCGGTCGAGGCGGGGCAGGGGCGACGGATCGGCTTCTTCCCTGGATCGACCATCGGCAATCTCACGCCCGAGGCGGCGATTGCCCTGTTGCGATCAGCCCGGGAGGTGTTGGGCGAGGGCAGCCTGTTCATCCTCGGCGTGGATCTGGTGAAGTCGCCCCAGGTGCTGGTCGCGGCCTATGACGACGCTCAGGGCGTGACGGCGGCGTTCAACCGCAACCTGCTGGTGCGCGCCAATCGCGACCTGGGCATGGATTTCGAGCCCGAGGCCTTTGACCATGTGGCGCTATGGAACCCTGAGCATTCGCGGATGGAAATGCACCTGAGAGCCATGCGCCCGATGACGGTGCGGTTGGGCAAGCTGGCCTTCCGCTTTGCCGCGGGAGAGTCCATCCATACCGAAAGTTCGCGCAAGTTCGACGAGGGGTCGGTGAGGGCGCTGGCGCAGGCGGCGGGCTGGAGGCTGGAGGCGTTCGAAGTCGGCCCCGACCCGGCGGTCGGTTTGGCACTGCTGGTGGCCTGACGCGGGTTCAGGCGCAGCAAAAAGGCGGCGCGCCGAAGGGCTGCGCCGCCTTGATGGCTGACGGGTGACGCTTAGCCCTTGGGCGGGGTGTCGCTGTCAGTCTTGTTGCGCGAGCCATGCGAGGCTTCGCCGCCCTTGCGGCCGGCCTGGGCCGCCAGGCTGCGGTCCTGAGAGAAGCTGCGCTTCTCGCTGGGGACGCTGGCGCCGCCCTTGCGGGCGATCTCGCGTTGGCGTTCGGGGTCCATCGAGGCGAAGCCTCGCTTGGAAACACCGGAGCCGCGGGTGGGCTGACCTTCGGCCATTCGGCTGTTCCTTTCAAAGACGGTGGCGCTTGCCGGAAAGAACCCGACGCCGCCGCCGTGGTTCCGAACAAGAACGATTTCCTTGTTCTGTGGACGGTCAGTCGTGGGGACGGGAATCGCCGGGGTCTCCGCCTCCGGGGTCGAGCGGAGGGAGTTCCTCCGGCCTCTGGCCGGGTTGAATGTCGGGCTCGGGCGTCGTGGGCGGCTCGATCTCGGGCGCGCCGTCGGGGGTGTCGGGTTCGATATAGGTCATGTGTCTCTCTCTGTGGGTTGGGTCCAACGCCCGGGAGAGAAGGCGGTTCGATCAGGAACCCGCAGTGGATCGACGGGTTAAAACGCGACCCCTCATCACAGGAGATTGCTTATGGCTGAGCCCTACACGCCCACCGTTTCGCCGGAAGACATTATCAACGGCGTATCGATGGAGAGCCTGAAACTGGAGCGCGAGGCGGACTCCATCATCGCCAAGGGCATGCAGCCGCGCCCGATCCGCAAGGCGGTCCGCGAAGACGCGGCCGAGGCGCGGGTCTGGGCTGACCGGCGCGTCAAAAGGGCGCGCGACGCCATTCGCGACGAGCCGACGCGGGCGACTCTTTACGCCCTTGGAATCGGCGTGATCATCGGGCTGCTGGCCGCGCGCTAGATCAGGAAGGCCCTGAGGCCGGGCGGGCGATCGGCGCACGCGCCATCGCCTGATCGGAGACATAGGGGTTGGTCCGCCGCTCGGCGCCGAAGGTCGAGTGAGGACCGTGACCCGGCACGAAGGTCACGTCGTCGCCCAGGAGCCATAGCTTTTGCGTGATGGCGTTCAGCAGGGCGGCGTGGTCGCTGCGGGGAAAGTCCGTGCGACCGATCGAGCCCTGGAACAGGACGTCGCCGACCTGGGCGAAGCGCGCCTCGCGGTTGAAGAAGATGACATGGCCCGGCGTGTGGCCTGGGCAGTGAACGACTTCCCAAGTGGTCTCGCCCAGCGTCAGGACGTCGCCGTCATCGAGAAAGCGCGTCGGGGTGAAGCTGCGCACGTCGGGCAGGCCGTACTTCTGACCCTGGGTGGGAATCAGGTCGATCCAGAACTGGTCCTCGGCGTGAGGACCGATGATGTCCACGCCGGACTTTTCCTGCATCTCGGCGGCGCCGCCGGCATGATCCAGGTGGCCGTGGGTGATCCAGATGGCGTCCAGCACCAGGCCGCGTCGCCCGATCTCGCTCAGAATCGCATCCACCGAACCGCCGGGATCAATGACGGCGGCCTTGTTCGTCTTCGTGCACCAGACGGTGGTGCAGTTCTGCTGCAGCGGCGTGACGGGCGTGATGAAGACGCCGATGGGGGAGGCGGGCTGGCTCATGGCCTCTCAGATAGCGGCAGCAGGGCGACTAAGGAACCGGGCGCGTTGACCTTTCGGCCCCTTCTCGACATAAGAGCGGGCTTCGAGGCGCCGCTCCAAAAGGGCGGCCCTATTGCTTTATCCACCGCGCGCGCCGTCCGGCGTCGCCACAGAGCGTCAGAATCCCGACCATGCAAGTCGTCGAAAAGTCGAACGAAGGCCTCAGCCGCGTGCTCGCGGTGACCATCCCGGTAGCCGAACTGAACGAAAAGCTGGAAGCGCGCATCAAGGAAGTCGCGCCCCAGATGAAGCTCAAGGGCTTCCGTCCCGGCAAGGTGCCGACCGCCCACGTCAAGAAGACCTTCGGCCGCGACTTCATGGGCGAAATCATCAACGCCTCGCTGAACGAAACCAGCCAGAAGGCCCTGGACGACGCCAAGCTGCGTCCGGCCGCTCCCGCCGAGATGAAGCTGATCTCGGACATGGACAAGGTCATCGCCGGTCAGGAAGACCTGGCCTATGAAATGTCGCTGGAAGTCATGCCCGACTTCACCCCGGTTGACCCCAAGACCCTGAAGCTGGACCGCCCGACCTACACGGCCTCAGATGAAGATCTGGAAGAAGCCCTCAAGGAACTGGCCTCGCAGGCCAAGTCCTATGAGGACAAGAAGGGCAAGGCCGTGAAGGCCGCCGAAGGCGACCAGCTGACCATCGACTTCGTCGGCAAGCTGGACGGCGAAGTGTTCGAAGGCGGCTCGGCCGAGGACGCCGACCTGGTGATCGGCTCCAACCGCTTCATTCCGGGTTTCGAAGAGCAGCTGAAGGGCGCCAAGGTCGGCGAAGAGAAGACCATCGAGGTCACCTTCCCCGAGGATTATCAGGCCAAGAACCTGGCCGGTAAGCTGGCCACCTTCGACGTCACCGTGAAGGCCATCAAGGCCGAGGCCGAAGCCAAGATCGACGACGAGTTCGCCACCCGCATCGGCCTGGAATCGCTGGACAAGCTGAAAGAGCTTCTGAAGGCCAACCTGGATCAACAATACGCCGGCGCCGCCCGCTTCAAGCTGAAGCGCGCCCTGCTGGACCAACTGGACGAAGCCCACGACTTCGCCCTGCCGCCCAAGATGGTGGACGCCGAGTTCGAAGGCATCTGGGCCCAGGTGTCGGCTGACAAGGACGCCGGCCGTCTGCCGGAAGACGACGCCAAGAAGTCGGAAGACGAACTGAAGGCCGAGTACAAGAAGATCGCCGAGCGCCGCGTGCGCCTGGGTCTGGTGCTGGCTGAAATCGGTCGCGCCAACAACGTCGGCGTGACGGACCAGGAGCTGTCGGGCGCCATCATGGCTGAAGCGCGCAACTACCCGGGCCAGGAAAAGATGGTTCTGGACTTCTACCGCCAGAACCCGAACGCCGCCGCTCAGCTGCGCGCACCGATCTATGAAGAAAAGGTCGTCGACCTGATCGTCGGCGTGGCCGAAGTGACCGACACCCCGATCACCAAGGAAGAGCTGCTGAAGGAAGAGGACGAGGGCTAAATCCTCGTCTTACGGATCGGTAACTGTCGGTTTCCGAACTGTTCAGGCAAATGAAAAGGGTCCGCGCAGGCGGGCCCTTTTTTGATTCAGGATCCTGAACCATGGCGTTTGTGACGATGTTGGCTCTCTCGTCGGCCTTGCTGGCCGGCGGGCAGGCGCAACCGGCGGCTCCCCAGTCTGCTGCAGAGCCGTCGGCCACCGAGGTGGCGGATGTCGAAGTCGTGGCGCGGATGCGCGCAGCCCAGGTCCGCGAACGCGTGGACAGCTTTATCGAAAGCAATATGGCGCCGCCGCGCGGGCGTCCGCTGGCCCGCTGGAACAAGCCGGTTTGCGTGGCTACGGCCTATCTGACGCCTCAATACGCCCAGGCGGTCATTGATCGGGTGGCGGCTCGCATCATCGAAGCGGGCGGGGACGTGGCGGGGCCTGGCTGCAAGGTGGATTTGATGATCGTCGGCTCTGACAACGGCGCCGAAGCGGCCCGCACCCTGGTGCGCAGCGATCCGCGCAGCTTCCGCCCGTCGCGCAGCGCCACGGACAGAGGCAGCGACGCCCTTCGTCGTTTCCAGGACGGCGACGCGCCGGTTCGTTGGTGGCACGTCAGCCTGCCGGTCAATGTGGATACCGGAGAGTTGGCCGTCCATCTGGACGGAGAGGGCTATGTGACCAATACGGTGCGTGACGCGTCTCGCCTGCGCACCAATGTGCGCGACGATTTGGCGCGTGTCGTCGTCATCGTGGATTTCAGCCGGACCAGCCAGGTTCAGTCGAGCGCGCTGGTTGACTACATCGCCTTCGTTGCGCTGGCGCAGGTCAACCCGGACGGCGAACTGGGCGGGCAGGACTCGATCCTGAATCTGTTCAAGCGCCCTGCTGACTACACAGCCATGACGCAGTGGGATCAGGACTATCTGGCCGCGCTCTACAAGGCCGTGCCCAATCGCCCTAACATTCATGCCCAGGCGCGAGGGATCGCCGAAGAAGTGGTCCGCCAACGTCGAGATCGCTGACGAAGGGCCTCATCGCTCTGGCGTGCCGGCGAATGCCTGAGCCACAATCTGTCAGCCCGTCTTGCGTCCGAGGCTCGCGGACGCGATATGCTTAGATGAAGGATGCGATTTGAATCGCACCCGCAGCATCCCGAGAAGGCCCGAATGCGCGATCCGATCGACTACATCTCCAACAACCTGGTGCCGATGGTGGTGGAGCAATCCAGCCGCGGCGAGCGGTCGTTCGACATCTTTTCGCGCCTGCTGCGCGAGCGGATCATCTTCCTGACCGGTCCGTTCGAGGACGGCATGGCCTCTCTGATCTGCGCCCAGCTGCTGTTTCTGGAATCGGAAAACCCGAAGAAGGAAATCAGCATGTACATCAACAGCCCCGGCGGTCAGGTGACCTCGGCGCTCGCGATCTACGACACCATGCAATACATCAAGTCGCCGGTCTCGACCGTGGTCATGGGCATGGCCGCCTCGGCCGGTTCGCTGATCCTGACTGCGGGTGAAGCGGGTCAGCGCATCGCCTTGCCGAACGCGCGGGTCATGGTGCACCAGCCCTCGGGCGGCTTCCGCGGCACGGCCTCGGACATCGAGCGCCACGCCGAGGACATCATCGCCACCAAGCGCCGCCTGAACGAAATCTACGTCCAGCACACGGGCCGGACCTATGAGGAAGTCGAGCGCACCCTGGACCGCGACCACTTCATGACCGCCGAGGAAGCCAAGGCCTGGGGCATCGTCGACCACGTCTATGACAAGCGGACCCAGGCCGACGACGACGGCGTCAAGGCGCCCTGAACCTGAGGTTTAGATTGGAATGAGCGAGGCGGGGTCCGGCGACGGGCTCCGCCTCGAATCGTTTCAGAGCCCGTGCTATCAGGCGGTCATGCAGTACACGCGCGATTCCAAAGGCGCCGTCGAAGTCGACGGCGAGATTTATGAGTGGGAGATCCGCCGCCAACCCCAGCCCAAGGCGGGCGGGAAGTGGGAAGGGATGGCCGTCACCCTGTGCCTGGTCGACTTCAAGCGCGAGGCCATCATCCAGTTCCCGCCGCCGCTGCGCCCCAACGGCCGGCCGGACGTCGAGAAGCAGCGGGTCAACGTCGATGCGGTTCGCAACGCCGTGGTCTCGGCGATGGAGGCGGGCTGGAACCCGACTTCGCGCGGCAAGCCCATGGTCTTTGACGTGGACGCCGATGGCCACTGACCGCCGGCGGTAGTCAGGGCGTCTCTCAGGGGCGGCCGGTAAAGACGCGGAAGCCCTTTTCAGCAGCGATGGCGATCATTTCGGTGTCGCCGGATGTGTCGCCGTAGGCGGCGGCCAGCGTCATGTCGTCGCCATAAGCGGCGCGCAGACGGCGCACCTTTTCCTCGCCCCGGCAGTTTTGGCCTGCGAAGGCGCCGGTGACGCGATCGTCGGCATCGAAAACCAGCCGGGTCCCGAGCAGGCCCTCGGCGCCGAGGCGGCGGGCGAAGGGCGCGACGGTCGTTTCCGGCGAGGCGGTGACGATGACGCGGTGCGCGCCCTTTTCGCCCCAGGCCTTCCAGCAGGCGAGGGCGTCGGGGCGCATGAATCGGCCCCAGACCTGATCGGCGTAGCGTTCGGCCTCGGCCTCCAGCGCCGTGCGCTCTACGTCTCGCAGGAATTCACGCACCGAGGCGGCCTTGATCCGGCCCCTGTCGCGATCGCCGATGTAGGCGGTCAGCGCCGGCGCCATCTTCACCAAACCGACGGCCCAGTCCGCCGCGCCTGCGCGCCAACGCAGGAAGGCGGTGAAGCTGTCGCGAATCGTCAGGGTGCCGTCGAAGTCGAATGCGACGATCGGACGGTCCCCGACGGGGGACTGGCGAAACGATTGTGCGGCGCCCATGTCAGACATTAGCCGTGATCCCCATAGAAACTGTCCTGTCCGACCCTGTTCGCGCTTTGTCGTGTTGCAACAGGGTTGTGGCGGAACGTGTGATGGGTGATTGTCTTTTTTTGAAGACCTTCGTGCATAGATTCACGGATCAATGACGAGGTAAGCGCCTTTCGTCCCATGTCGGGCCGGATCGCGGGAGTGAGAAGGGTCTATGACCAAAGCCGCCGGCACTGACGCCAAAAGCACGCTGTATTGCTCGTTCTGCGGCAAGAGCCAGCACGAAGTCCGCAAGCTGATTGCGGGACCGACCGTGTTCATCTGCGATGAATGCGTCGAGCTGTGCATGGATATCATCCGTGAAGAGCACAAGATCGCCTTCAAGACGACCAAGGACGGCGTCCCGACTCCGAAGGAGATCCGCGACGTCCTGGACGACTATGTGATCGGCCAGAGCCACGCCAAGAAGGTGCTGAGCGTCGCCGTCCACAACCACTACAAGCGTCTGAATCACGCGACGAAGAACAACGACGTCGAGCTGGCCAAGTCGAACATCATGCTGATCGGGCCGACCGGCTCGGGCAAGACGCTGCTGGCCCAGACGCTGGCGCGCATCATCGACGTGCCATTCACCATGGCCGACGCCACGACCCTGACCGAAGCCGGTTACGTGGGCGAGGATGTCGAGAACATCATCCTGAAGCTGCTTCAGGCCTCGGACTACAACGTCGAGCGGGCGCAGCGCGGCATCGTCTATATCGACGAAATCGACAAGATCTCGCGCAAGTCGGACAATCCTTCGATCACCCGCGACGTGTCGGGCGAGGGCGTGCAGCAGGCCCTGCTGAAGATCATGGAAGGCACTGTCGCCTCCGTGCCTCCGCAAGGCGGCCGCAAGCATCCGCAGCAGGAATTCCTGCAAGTCGACACCGCCAACATCCTGTTCATCGTTGGCGGCGCCTTCGCCGGCCTTGAGAAGGTGATCTCGGCTCGTGGGGCGGGGGCCTCGATCGGCTTCGGCGCCAAGGTCAAGGAAATCGACGAACGCCGCACCGGCGACATTCTCAAGGGTGTCGAGCCGGACGATCTGATGCGTTTCGGCCTGATCCCCGAGTTCATCGGCCGTCTGCCGGTTCTGGCGACGCTGGAAGACCTGGACGAGGCGGCTCTGGTCACCATCCTGACCGAACCCAAGAACGCCCTGGTCAAGCAGTACAAGCGACTGTTCGAGATGGAGAACGTGACGCTGACCTTCACCGACGACGCCCTGTCGGCGGTGGCCAAAAAGGCGATCACCCGCAAGACCGGCGCCCGCGGCCTGCGTTCCATCCTCGAAGGCATCCTGCTGGAGACCATGTTCGAACTGCCGACCTTTGAAGGCGTCGAGGAGGTCGTGGTCAACGCCGAGGTGATCGAAGGCCGCGCCCAGCCGCTTCTGATCTATTCGGAAAGCTCCAAGAAGAAGGCCGACGGCGCCGCCTGATCGGGCGACGCACTGTCGGAAGGGGGCGGCGCCGGCGACGGCCCGCCCCCTTTTCCATTACGGTTTGGCCTGCGGCCCCGGCGCCACAGACTGTTCGAGGTGGAGATGGCTACCCCAGACGCCGTCGGCGCATGAACCAGCCTCGGGGCCGGGGAGGGTCGATCAGGTCGTCCACCGTGGCAGCCGAAACACGCATCTGTGGGCCATCCGCCCGCTACGCTTGAACACGGCGTCACACGAACCACATACTCACACGAAAGCCGCCGGAATCGGCGGGTCGTTCTGAGGAGTTTCGGCATTCGCGTCGAGGCGTTTCAGAGCGGCGGGCCGGAGATCTCCGATGGCCCAGGAAAGTACGCATCATGACCGAGAGCAAAATCCTCCCCGTCCTGCCGCTGAGAGACATCGTCGTCTTTCCGCACATGGTCGTGCCGCTGTTCGTGGGACGCGAGAAGTCCGTTCGGGCGCTGGACGAGATCATGAAGGGCGACAAGCAGATCCTGCTCGCCACCCAGAAGAACTCCGTCGACGACGATCCGGCGGCGGACGCCATCTATCAGACGGGCGTTCTGGCCACCGTCCTGCAACTGCTGAAGCTGCCTGACGGCACCGTGAAGGTGCTGGTCGAGGGCAAGGGCCGCGCGCGCCTGATCCGCTTCACAGACCGCGAGGACTATTACGAGGCTGAGGCCGTCGAGATCGCCGATGAAGAAGGCGACGCCTCGCAGAGCGAAGCCCTGCTGCGCGCGGTGATCGAGCAGTTCGAAAACTATGTGAAGCTGAACAAGAAGGTCCCGCCCGAGGCCCTCAGCTCCATCCCCCAGATCAGCGATCCGTCCAAGCTGGCGGACAGCGTGGCCGCCCACCTGTCGGTGAAGATCGCCGACAAGCAGAGCCTGCTGGAAACCATCGAGGTGCCGGCGCGTCTGGAGAAGGTCTATGGCCTGATGGAGGGCGAAATCAGCGTCCTTCAGGTCGAGAAGAAGATCCGCTCGCGCGTGAAGCGCCAGATGGAGAAGACCCAGCGCGAGTATTATCTGAACGAGCAGATGAAGGCGATCCAGCGCGAGCTGGGCGAGACCGACGACACGCGGGACGAACTGCTGGAGCTCGAAAAGCGCATCCGCAAGACCAAGCTGTCCAAGGAAGCGCGCGCCAAGGCCGATGCGGAGCTGAAGAAGCTGCGCAACATGTCGCCGATGTCGGCGGAATCGACCGTGGTGCGCAACTACCTCGACTGGCTGCTGTCCGTGCCGTGGGGCAAGGCCAAGACCAAGCCGATCGACCTGCAAAAGGCCGAGGACATCCTCGAGGAGGATCACTACGGCCTCGAGAAGGTCAAGGAACGGATCATCGAGTATCTCGCCGTCCAGGCGCGCACCGGCAGCCTGAAGGGTCCGATCCTGTGCCTGGTCGGCCCTCCCGGCGTCGGCAAGACCTCGCTGGCGCAGTCCATCGCCAAGGCGACCGGGCGTGAATACGTCCGCATGTCGCTGGGCGGCGTGCGCGACGAAAGCGAGATCCGCGGCCACCGCCGGACCTACATCGGCTCCATGCCCGGCAAGATCATCCAGTCGATGAAGAAGGCCAAGACGACCAACGCCTTCGTCCTGCTGGACGAGATCGACAAGCTGGGCTCCGACTGGCGCGGCGATCCGTCGTCGGCTCTGCTGGAGGTGCTGGACCCGGCGCAGAACTCGACCTTCGGCGACCACTATCTGGAGGTCGACTACGACCTGTCGCAGGTCATGTTCGTGACGACGGCCAACAGCCTGAACATGCCTCAGCCCCTGATGGACCGGATGGAGATCATCCGGGTCAGCGGCTACACCGAGGACGAGAAGGTCGAGATCGCCAAGCGTCACGTCCTGCCGAAACAGCTCAAGGACCACGGCCTGAAGGACGGCGAGCTGATCGTCCCGGAAGAGACGATCCGCGACCTGATCCGCTACTACACCCGTGAAGCCGGCGTGCGTTCGCTGGAACGCGCCCTGGGCGGTCTTGCCCGCAAGGCGGTGCGCGAGATGGCCAAGACCAAGGCCGTCTCCATCACCGTCGATGCGGCCAAGCTGGCCGAATATGCCGGCGTGAAGAAGTTCCGCTACGGCGAGACGGATGCTGAGGATCAGGTGGGCATCGTCACTGGCCTGGCCTGGACCGAGTTCGGCGGCGACATCCTGACCATCGAGGCGATCAAGATGCCGGGCCGCGGCCGCATGACCGTGACCGGCAACCTGAAGGAGGTGATGAAGGAATCGATCTCCGCCGCCGCCTCCTATGTCCGTAGCCGCGCCCTCAGCTTCGGCGTCAAGCCGCCGTTGTTCGAGAAGACCGACATCCACGTCCACGTGCCGGACGGCGCTACGCCCAAGGACGGTCCCTCGGCCGGCGTGGCTATGACCGTGGCCATGGTCTCGGTCCTGACCGGCATCCCGATCCGCAAGGACATCGCCATGACCGGCGAGATCACCCTGCGCGGCCGGGTCACAGCCATCGGCGGGCTGAAGGAGAAGCTGCTGGCGGCGCTGCGTTCCGGCGTGAAGACGGTGCTGATCCCTCAGGAGAACGAGAAAGACCTGGAGGAGGTGCCGGAGAACGTGAAGTCGGCGCTGGAGATCGTGCCGATCTCGACCGCCGACGAGGCGCTGAAGTGGGCCCTGACCGGCACGTTGACGCCGGTGGAATGGGACGAGGCGGCTGAGCCGCTGCTGCCCGCGCCGCAGGGGACGCCGTCCCAGGACGGAACCGCCGTCAGCCACTGAGGCCGACGACCATCTGACCGACAGCGCGCGGCCCGGGGAAACCCGGGCCGCGTTGCTTTTGACGTCAGCGTCAGGAAGGCCTTAAGTGCGCCGGGGAAATTTGCTGGGGAGCAGACAATGAACAAGACCGAGCTGATCGGCGTCATGGCCGAGGCGGCGGGCATCAGCCGCGACCAGGCCAAGCTGGCGCTGGAAGCCTTCACCGACAATGTGACCGCTTCGCTGACGCGCGGGCGCGACGTGCGGCTGGTCGGTTTCGGCAGCTTTATCGCCGTCGAGCGCAAGGCCGGAACCGCCCGTAATCCGCAGACCGGGGAGGCCATCGCTCGCCCCGCATCGCGCACCGCCCGCTTCCGGGTTGGGGAAGGATTGAAAAGCGCCTTGAACGGCTGAGCGGACACAGGCATTAAGCGCGCCTGACGCACATGTCATGAGGGCGGCTAGCTCAGCTGGTCAGAGCATCTCGTTTACACCGAGAGGGTCGGCGGTTCGAACCCGTCGCCGCCTACCAAATAAAATCAAATCTGAAAATGTCCCGCGCTGGCGGTAGAGGCTGGATGCGCATGTCTTCGCCGCTGACGCGCCCGGACCAACCTCATCGGCAGGTCGGACGAAATCCCCGTTCCAGAGATGGCGGCTGAGCGATAGGCCCGCCGCTGTTCGGCCAAGGTCTCGAGACGGCGGCGGGCGTTTCACGGATGGGCCTCAGGTCGTCCCTAAACTCGCGCTGTCGATCACGAAGCGGTACTTCACATCGCTGCGGGACATGCGAGCATAGGCGTCCTCGATCTGCTGGATCGGGATCATCTCGATGTCGGCGACGATGCCGTGCTCGGCGCAGAAGTCGAGCATGTCCTGGGTCTCGGTAATGCCGCCGATCATGGAGCCGGCGATGGCGCGACGACGGCTGACCAGGTTGTAAACCGACGGCGAGGGATGGCCGTGCTCAGGCACGCCGACCAGGACCAGCACGCCGTCGCGCTTGAGCAGGCGTGTGTAGGCGTCCAGATCATGGCTGGCCGCGACGGTGTTCAGAATCATATCAAAAGAGCCGGCCTGCGCCTTCATTTCTGACGCGTTGCGCGACACCACAACTTCATCCGCGCCCAGGGCATGGGCGTCGGCCCGTTTGTTCTCTGAGGTGGTGAAAGCGACGGTGTGGGCGCCCAGGGCATGCGCCAGCTTGACCCCCATGTGACCCAGGCCGCCGATGCCGACGACGCCCACCTTCTTGCCCGGTCCGGCGTTCCAGTGACGCAGGGGCGACCAGGTGGTGATTCCGGCGCACAGCAGCGGCGCGACGGCGGCCAGTTGGTCTTCCGGGTGGCTGACCTTCACCACGAACTTGTCGCGGACGACGATGCGCTGGGAATAGCCGCCCAGGGTGTGGCCGGGCGCGTCGGGTGTCGCGCCGTTGTAGGTGCCGACCATGCCTGTGCCTTCGCAGTATTGCTCAAGCCCTTCGTCGCAGGAGGCGCAGGCCTGACAGCTGTCGACCATGCAGCCGACCCCGACCAGATCGCCTTCCTTGAAGCGGCTGACGTGGGCGCCGACGGCCGAGACGCGGCCGACGATCTCGTGGCCGGGAACGCAGGGGTAGAGGGTTCCAGGCCATTCGCTCCGCACCGTGTGCAGGTCGGAATGGCAGACGCCGCAATAGGCGATCTCGATCTGAACATCGTGTTCGCCGGGCGCGCGACGGACGATGTCGAGCGCTTCGAGCGGCTTTTCGGCGGCGTGGGCGCCATAGGCTTTCACGGTCATGAGCGGGTCTCTTCGTTGCATGAGGGCGGCATAGGTCGTCGCTGCGACAATGCGCGACCGAGGATTTCGACCAGTCTATCGAATGGAATCACGTTGGGCGGTCCCGGAAATCGACCTTACAGGCGCCGGGCCCTGGCATCAGTTCCTCAGGTTCCTCCCGCGACGTCATAGGCTGTTTCGCTGAAATAGCACGGCTGGTCCCGGCATGGCGTCCCGGCACGGGGATGGGACGGCCGATCCTGAAGACCGGACCGGCGCCGCACCTGACCTGTTCAGCCGTCCGCACGCTTGCTGCGCGGCAAGGCGCGGTCATGCCTGAGGCGATCATACGCCAGGGGGATCACGCGAGGGCCGAGCGCGAAGCCGATCGGAGGGCTCTCGAACAATGGGGTGAAGGCGTCGTCGAGCAGGTTCAGCCCACCGGCATAGGCGCCGAAGGCGGGCAGGATCAGGCGCTGCCCGTCGGAGGCGAAGCATCGACGGCGGACGCCGCCGGCTGGGCCGTGAATGCGGGCGCAAGGATGCAGGTGCCCGGCTACCTCGCCGCGGACCGTGCCCGGTGATGGATCGTGACGCAGGGTGAGGCCCGCCGCCTCGACGACGGCCGCGGTTTCGCCGCCCAGGTCGCGGGCGCCGTCCGGGTCGTGATTGCCGCAGACCCAGATCAATTGCAGCCTCGCGGCGAGGGCGCGGAGCCGATCCCTTTCAGAGGCGGCTAGCCGGCTTTCGGCGGCGCCGTCGTGCAGGGTGTCGCCCAGCAGAACGACGGAGCGGGGCGCCAGGGCGGCGATCTCCTGCTCCAGGCGGTTCAGGGTTTCGCGCGAGTCGTATGGGGGCAGCATCTGTCCCCGGGCGGCATAGGCCGAGCCCTTTTCCAGGTGCAGGTCGGCGACAACGAGCATGCCTTCCCGCGCCAGCCAAAGGGCGCCGGACGCCCGCAGCGTCGCCAGAGCACCGGCCAGGCGGACGGTCAGCGCCCCGTCGTGACTGGCGGCCGCCGTCTCCGTCACAGTCAAGACATGGCCTCGTGGATCAGGGCGGCGTCCTCCAGCATCATGTCGGCGGCTGAGGTTCCCGGCGCCCGCTCCTTGCCGATCTCCATCAGCAGGGGCACGGCGAAGGGCGACAGTCGGGCCAGCCGCTCGACCCGGATACGACCGGAGATGCGCGTCAGCAACTCGGCCAGACGCGCCACGTCCAGCAGACCGCGCGCAGCGTCCTCGCGGGCGCAGGACAACAGCAGATGGTCCGGGTCATGACGGCGCAGGGTGTCGTAGATCAGGTCGGCGGAGAAGGTGACCTGACGGCTGTTCTTCTCGTGCCCAGGCATGCGTCGCTCGATCAAGCCGGAGATCAGGGCGCACTCCTTGAAGGCGCGTTTCATCATGAAGCTCTCGTCCAACCAGGCTTCCAGATCGTCGCCCAGCATGTCCTGCTCGAACAGGGCGTCGAAATCGAGGCCCTCCATCGGCCGCATGGCCCAGATGCACAGGGCGTAGTCGTTGGCCAGATAGCCGATTGGGCCCACCCCGGCCCGGTCGAGCCGCCGGGTGATCAGCATGGCGAGGGTGGTGTGCGCCAGCCGACCCTCAAAGGCGTAGCAGACCATGAAATGTCGCTTGCCCCGACTGAAGGTTTCCACCAGCAGGTCGTCCTCGCCCGGCAGGCTGGAGTGGTCCTTCTGCGCGTGTAGCCATTCGCAGACATCGTGCGGCAGGCGCGACCAGGCGGCCTCGTCGCTCATCATTTGCCGCACGCGCTTGGCGAGATAGGTGGATAGAGGGAATTTCGACCCGCCCCAACTAGGGACCTTGGGCTCGTCCGAGGTCGAGCGGGTGACGATGGCGTCGGTGCCCTCGACCCCCTCGAAGCGCCAGACCTGACCCGCGAACAGGAAACTGTCGCCGGGCGACAACTGTTCAAAATACCACTCCTCGGCCTGACCGATCATGCGGCCTGATCCGCGACGGCCTGGCAGACGGATATTCAGCGTCTGGGCAGTGACGATGACGCCGACATTCATTCGGTGCCGTCGCGCCGTCTCTTCGTTCCGCACCCGCCACAGCCCGTCGAGGCCGCGGATGATGCGACGAAAGCGATCATAGGTCTTGAGCGCATAGCCGCCGGTCGAAACGAAATCGACCACCTGCTCCCAAGCCTCCCATGTCAGCCCGGCGTAGGGCGCGGCGCGGATCACTTCCTCATAGAGGGCCACAAGGTCGAAGGGCTCGGAGCAGGCGCAGCCCATGACGTGCTGGGCCAGGACGTCGCGCGCACCGATGCGCGGTGGGTCGCCGTCGAGCGCATTTTCCGCCACGGCTTCGGCCGCTGCCTGACATTCCAGCATCTCGAACCGGCTGGCGGGCACAAGCACGGCGCGCGAGGGCTCGTCCAGCCGGTGATTGGCCCGGCCGATGCGCTGCACCAGACGCGACGACCCCTTTGGCGCGGCTAACTGAATGACCAGATCGACCGCGCCCCAGTCGATGCCCAGGTCCAGCGTCGACGTGCAGACGACGGCGCGCAGTTCGTTGCGCGCCATGGCCGCCTCGACCCGGCGGCGCTGTTCGGCGGACAGACTGCCGTGGTGCAGGGCGATGGGCAGATTGTCGTCGTTCAGCCGCCACAGTTCCTGAAAGGCGAACTCGGCCTGCCAGCGGGTGTTGACGAAGACCAGGGTGGTGCCCGCCGTCTTGATGGTCTCATAGACCTCGGCCATGGCGTGCTGAGCGGTGTGACCGGCCCAGGGGACGCGGTTCTCGGACAGCAGAACCTCCAGCTGAGGCGGGGCGCCGGGCTGGCCCATGACCAGATCGTCGCCGCGATCCGACAGCCAGCGCCGCACGCGCGCCGGGTCATCCACCGTGGCCGACAGGCCGACACAGCGCAGGTGGGGAGAAAAATTTCGCAGCCGCGCCAGTCCGAGCGCCAGCAGGTCGCCCCGCTTTGACCCGTAGATGGCGTGGATCTCGTCGATCACGACGCAGCGCAGGTTCTCGAAATAGTCGCGCGCCCCTTCCCAGGCGCAAAAGAGGGCCAGTTGTTCCGGGGTGGTCAGCAGGATGTCGGGCGGGGCGATCCGCTGGCGCTGGCGGCGCGCCTGGCCGGTGTCGCCGGTCCGGGATTCGACCACGATGGGCAGGTCCATCTCGCGCACGGGGGTCAGCAGGTTGCGCTCCACATCCACGGCCAAGGCCTTGAGCGGCGAGATATAGAGGGTGTGCAGGGCCTTGGGCCCGTTGCGCGGCCCGCGTTCTGCCAGGTCGATCAGACTGGGCAGGAAACCAGCCAGGGTCTTGCCGCCGCCGGTCGGGGCGATCAGCAGCACGTCAGCGCCGGTCTCGGCCTTATCGATCATGGCCAGCTGATGCGCGCGCGCGGACCAGCCGCGCCTGGAGAACCAGTCACGGAAGCGGGGCGGCAGCCGGTCGGAGGCGAGGTCGCAGGTGTCCAAACGGGTAGATCCAGAGGGCAGGAAGTCGAGTATAGGTGCGTTCTTGTTCTGTTTCACCTCTGCCATCGGAGATCGAGGCTGAGGCCGGGCCATGCGAAGCCTCGGACGGGAGCAACCCCTCGGCCACAAGGCGCGTTCCGTCGTCCGGTCTCAAAGCGAGGCTGGGAGGGAAGGCCAAATGGCGGGATTGACCCGGAAACGTGATCTGAGAAGCGGCCGCTCCCTATGGGCCGACAGTGCTTTCCTTGGCGTGCCCGTCCGCCCCTTGAAGCAGGCGATCTCAGTCGATGTCGCTATTGTCGGCGCCGGGATCAGCGGTGCGCTGATGGCCCATGAGTTGTCTCGGGATCATGAGGTGGCGGTTCTGGATCGCCGTCCGCCGCTGATGGGTTCGACCGTCGCCTCGACCGCGCTCTTGCAGTGGGAGATCGACCTGCCGTTGACGGCGCTGGCCAAGAAAATCGGGGATGCCGACGCCCGCCGGGCCTATCTGCGGTCCCGAAGGGCGGTGGACGACCTGGGGCGTATCTTGGCCGACGAGCAGATTAGATGCGGGTTTCAGCGCCGAAAGGCCCTCTATCTGGCTGGCGACGCCTATGGGCGGCGGGCGCTGGAAGCGGAGGCCGAGGCGCGGGCGGCGATCGGGCTGGACAGCCGGTTCCTGACGGCGGCCGAACTGGGGGAGCAGTTCGGCGTCGAGCGGACGGGGGCCATTCTGAGCGGGGGTTCGGCCAGCGCCGATCCGGCCCAACTGGCGGCCGGCTTGCTTCGGCGTGCGGCGGAACGGGGCGCGCGGATCTATTCGCCGGTCAAGGTCATGCAGGCGGCGTCCGACCCGGACGGGGTCACGCTGCTGACTGACGAGGGCTCGGCTGTTCGCGCGTCGGCGGTCGTCTTCTGCTGCGGCTATGAGCGACCAGAGGGCGTGTCTGCGCCGGATTCCGATGTGATTTCGACCTGGGCGCTGGCCTCAAAGCCCGGGGCGAAGCTTCCGGCCTGGCTGAGCGAGACCCTGGTCTGGGAAGGGGCCGATCCCTACCTCTACATGCGCACCAGCCGGGACGGGCGGTTGATCGTCGGCGGCGAGGACGAAGCCTCCGCGACCGCGCATGCCGACCCAGCGCTGATGCGCGGAAAGCGCGACCGAATCCTGGCCAAGGTTAAGCAGCTTCTGCCCAAGGTGGAGGTGGAGGTCGACTATGTCTGGGCGGGCGCCTTTGGCGAAAGCGCTACCGGACTGCCCCATATTGCGCCGGTCGAGGGTGTGGATCACGCCTGGGCGGTCATGGGGTTCGGCGGCAACGGCATCACCTATTCGGTGATCGCCAGCCAGGTGGTCGCGGCCGCACTGCGCGGCGGGAAAGATCCGGACGCCGACCTGTATCGTCGCTGACAGGGCGGGATGCGCGGCTAGTCCAGCATTCGTTCGAGCGTGGCCAACTCGTCGGCCTCCTTGGCCGGCTTGTCCCAGCGGATGCGGCTGATGCGAGGAAAACGCATGGCGACGCCGGACTTGTGGCGTTTGGATCTCTGGAGGCCCTCGAAGGCGACCTCCAGCACTAGCCCGAACTCGCCGGTAGCGGTGACGGACCGGACGGGGCCGAAGCGCTCCACCGTGTGATCGCGTACGAACTTGTCGAGCTGCTTCAGCTCTTCGTCGGTGAAGCCGAAGTAGGCCTTGCCGACCGGGGTCAGCACCTGGATGCCCTCGGCGTCCTCGGTCCAGACGCCGAAGGTGTAGTCGGAATAGAAGCTGGACCGCTTGCCGTGGCCGCGCTGGGCGTACATCAGCACGGCGTCGATCAGGTGCGGATCGCGCTTCCACTTGAACCAGGGCCCCTTGGGGCGGCCCGCCTCATAGGCGCTGTCCAGCCGCTTCAGCATCAAGCCCTCGGCTGACTGCGGATCGCCGGGCGGTGGTTCGGCGCGCCGGGCGGCCAGCTCGTCCCAGGCCTCGAACGGCACCAGGGGCGACAGGTCTATCCGGTCTGACCCGATGGCGGCGACGAAGGCCTCCAGCCGCGCGCGGCGCTCGGAGAAGGGCAGGGCGCGCAGGTCCTCGCCGTCGGCGGCCAGCAGGTCGTAGGCGCGTATGCCCGCCGGATGGCTGGCCATCAGCCTGGCGTCCGCCGTCTTTCGGTTCAGCCTTTGTTGCAGGTCGCCGAAGGGGGCGACCCGACCCTCGCGCAACACCAGAAGCTCGCCGTCGATGGCGCCTTCATAGGCCAGGGCCGCAAGGACATCGGGAAAGGCGCCGGACACGTCCTCGCCGGTGCGGCTGTAGAGACGTTTCACGCCGCCTTCGCTAACGGCCTGGACCCGGATGCCGTCCCATTTCCATTCGGCGGCGTAGGCGGCGGGGTCGAGGCGGGGCAGGTCGACGGCCTCGTCAATGGGCTGGGCCAGCATGACGGGACGAAAGCGACCGTGGGCCATGGCCGAGGGGCGCTCGGTCTTGCCGTCCAGCCAGGCCAGCAGGTCGGCGTAGGGCGGGGTCTGAGCGTGCCAGACCTCCTGAATGTCCGCGACCTCGACGCCGCCGAAGTCCGCCGCCGCCTGCCAGGCCAGCCGCGCCGAGACGCCGACGCGCAAACCGCCCGTCACCAACTTCAGCAAGGCCCAGCGTCCGTCGGCGTCCAGGGCGTCGAGCCAGCCTTCCAGCAGGCCCTGAACCTCGCCGCGCCTGGCCGTGTTCAGAGTGTCGATGACCTCGGATAGTTCCGGCTCGCGGTTGGCGCCGTGTCGGGCCGGCCAGATCAGGGCGGCGGTCTCCGCCAGGTCGCCGACATAGTCATAGGACAGGCGGAACAGCTCGGCATCGACGCGGGCCTCGACCGCCTGACGGATGATGGCGGGCTTGGCGGCGGTGAAGGACAGGGCGCCGGTCAGAGCCGCCAGCGCCCAGCCCCGGTCAGGATCGGGCGCATCGGCCAGGTGGTCGCGGATCAGTCGCAGCTTGGCGTTGCGCGACGCCGTGAACGACAACCGATCCAGCAGGGCGGCGAAGGCGCGCATCAGTCGTCGTCCTCGTCTTCATAGCCGACCAGGTGCAGGGCGCGAGCCGTCAGTCCCTGCAGTTCTGCCCAGCGGCGCAGGGCGTCGTCGCGGCCGTGGGTGATCCAGATTTCCTGCGGCGACAGCTCAGTCAGGGTGGCGGTCAGTTCGTCCCAGTCGGCGTGGTCGGACAGGATCAGCGGCAGTTCGACGCCGCGCTGGCGCACACGCGCCCGCACGCTCATCCAGCCCGAGGCGAAAGCCGTGACCGGATCGGGGAAGCGCCGGCTCCAGCGATCGGCGATGGCGGACGGCGGGGCGATGACGATGCGCCCGGCGAAGTCCGCCTTCGATCCGGTCGCCGGGGCGAGAGGGCCCAGATCGACGCCGAAATGCTCATAGAGGCGATTGAGGCGTTCCAGCGCCCCGTGGACATAGATGGTCTCGTCATAGCCCGCCTCGCGCAGCAGACGGATGGCGCGCTGCGCCTTGCCTAGGGCATAGGCGCCGACAAGATGGGCGCGCTCGGGGAACTGCTGGACGGAACGCAGCAGGCGGCCAACTTCCTGCGTGTCTGGGGGATGGCGAAAGACCGGCAGGCCAAAGGTCGCCTCGGTGATGAAGACGTCGCTGGGCACGGGTTCGAAGGCGGCGCAGGTCGGGTCGCGCCGACGCTTGTAGTCGCCCGAGGCGGTGATGGTCAGGCCGCCGTGGCGCACCGTGGCCTGGGCCGAGCCGAGCACGTGTCCAGCGGGGGCCAGCGACACCTCGACGCCGCCCACCTTGAGCCGTTCGCCATAGGTCAGGGCTTGTGTCCGGCCCGCGAAGTCGGCGCCGTAGCGCTCGCCCATGATGGCCAGGGTCTCAGGCGTGGCCAGGACGGCGCCGTGGCCGGCGCGCGCATGGTCGGCGTGACCGTGGGTGATGACGGCCCGATCCACCGGGCGGGGCGGGTCGATGTAGAAGTCGCCTTCCGGGCACCATAGGCCGGCAGGCGTTGGTCGCAGGACGGAAGCGGGGCCATGGTCAGGCAGGGACATGCGCGTAGGGTCGCTTTCAGAGCCGGTCGGACATCAGGGCCCGGCCCTGCATAGGCGAGAGGAACGGAGCCATGAAGGTCAGGGTTCCGCACTCAGGGACTCCAGCCCTCGACGGCGGGGAACATGGGCTCCGCCAGGATCGTATTCCACTACACTTGAAGCAGCAGGTTCGCGCGGCGGCTACCGGTGCAGGATGCCGGCCGCTTCCGGGAACCGCTGCATCAGTCGGACGGCCCAATCGGCTGACTGGGAACTGGTGGTCCGCGCCTCACGCGGGCGGGACAGGACCAGGGCGGCGGCCTCGCGGTGGGCGGGCCAATCCATCAAAAGCCGCATCGCCGCTTCGAAATCCGGGTGGGTGGCGGCGTGGGCGAAGGCCCTGTCCAGAGCCTCTACGTCGTCGAAGTCGGGCAGGCGCGAGAGGTAGTCGCGAAGCACGGGCGCCGACAGGTCGCGCTGGAACAGGCTCCAGCGTAAGTCCTGAGCCTCCTCTCTGTGTCCCTCGGCGTCCAGCACGTCGATGGAGAGGGCTTCCCAGGCGGGGGTCAGGCGCGGGGCGCCGGCCTTCGGGTTATGGCCAAAAGTCCAGCGACGGTTGAGGGGCGAGGGGCTGAGGGCGGCTTCCAGGGCGGCGCGGGCCTCTGCGATCCGACCGGCCGTCAGGAGGCGGCGGGCGATGTCGGCGGCGATGTCGGGCGATCCGGCCTGTTCAGGCGTGACGAGCGAGAGCCAGAGGTCGAGGTCCTCGGCCCGGTCCGCCAGACGCCGCAACAGATTCCGACCCGCCGGGGTCTTCTTCGCCGACGCGTCCAGACTGCCGAGCAGGCGACGCGCCGTACGCGGGCCGAGCGCCTGGCCAGCGGCGGATATCCAGCGGCCATAGTCCTGCGGCTGTCGGCTGAGAGCGTCGATCAAGACGTGCAGGGCGTCGTCGTTCACGATTTCAGCGAGCGTGAAGAGATCAGGCGCCGCCTCCTCGAAAGCGGCCGCCACCTCGCCCTTGGCGTCCTTCACGCGGACGGCCAGACCCGGATAGAGGTCGAACCAGCGGACCAGGACGGCGAGGGCGTCTCCAGGCGCCTCCGAAGCCAGGCATTCGCTGGCCATTCGGCGGTGAGCCTTCAGGTCGTCGATCAGTTCGCCGCGCTTGCGCCAGGACACGCGGGTGCGGGCGGCGGCGATGGCGGTCAGGCGCTTGTCGATTTCGAGCGTCAGCGCCTCGGGGCCCAGTTCAGCCGCCAGTTCGAGGCGAAGGCGGCGCTTGAGGTTGGCGTTTCCCGCACCGGCCTCGATCAGCAGATCCGCGAGACGAGGCGCGCCGAGGCGGGCAAGGTTGGCGGCGGAAAGCCGGTTTAAAATCCTGGAAGGTCGCGCCATGAGGTCCTTGCCGGGGCGGGGCCGCCCACCGCCTGAGCCTATAGCATGGATGCCGCCGAGGTGACGGCCGTCACAGGTCAGGCGACAGGACCTGCTCGACCGTGCCAAAAGGCGCCGGCGCGGTCGTCGACCGTCAGATGAGGACGCTTCATGCCCAAGGTCGATGACACGGTCCATATCCGCTTTTCCATGCGCGGCATGTCAGGTCCTGTCTGGCAGACCAACGCTGTGATCGCCTCTGTGAACGGCACGTCGCTTCTCCTGGACGGGCTGGACCGGCCCGCGCCGGCCGAGACGTCGGAACTGAAGCCCGCCGGGCCGGGGCGCTGGACACTGGACTGGGAGGTCCGTCGTCGCCCCTGAGCCTTCGGTTCTAGTGGAAGACCCCTGGCGGGAGGCGACTTCACAAACGGAGCGCCTTTGATGTCGGGGCACGAAAAAGGCCGCCGGGTGAACCGGCGGCCTTTCTCTGTTCGCGATCGAACTTGTCAGAACTTGAAGCTGGCCCGCAGCAGAAGCGTGTAGCGGACATAGTCTTCCAGCAGTTCGGCGTCGCCGGTGATGGCCAGCATGCCGAGGTCGTTGCCGATGTTCAGACGGAAGCCGAGGATCGGGCCGCCGCCTTCGATGCTGGCGGGGTCCAGGGTGAAGGCGTCGCCGCCCGAGGCGAAGCGGGCGATGGTCGTGCCCGCGTCGACCGAGAAGTTCTGACGCCAGCCGAGGCGGACCTCGGGACGAATCCAGCCGTTCTGACCGAAGCCGTAGCCGATGTTCACAGCGGCGACGCCGGAGAAGATGTGGCTGTCGCGGTCGTCGATATCGAGGTCGAAGCCGTCGCCGCCGCCCCTTTCAGTGCGGGCGTCTTCGCTCAGCGAGAAGTATTCGCCGTAGATTTCAGGACGCACGTTCAGGCGGCCGAAGTTGCGCTCGTAGGAGGCGCCGCCCGCAGCCGCCAGGGTGAAGCCGTGCCAGTCCGACTCGTTCTTCAGATTGATGCCGTCGGCGACCAGCTTGCGGGTCGCGTTGAACGAGGCGTAGCCGCCCGCCGCCCGCGCCCAGGTCGTCCAGTACTGACCCTGGGCGCGCCAGTAGAGGCCCAACTCCAGCAGGTTGGCGGACAGGACCTCCTCGGCGGCGGCTTCGGGATCTTCCAGGTCGGAGGACGTGAAGGCTGCGGTCAGGCCGATAGCGCCCATGTTGGTGCCGCGCTCGACGCCGCCCGCGACGCCGAAGCCCTCGGAGCGGAAGCCGTAGGAGTCGGTCTTGTCCTTGTCGGCGTAGAAGTTGATTTCCTGGACCCAGGCGCTGGTCTCGCCCGGCGCGGCCGAGGCGTTGCGACCGGTCAGGGCGCGGGTCACGGCGTCGACGCCGCTGGCCAGCGACAGCAGGGGACCGCCCGAGTGGTCGGGCAGAAGCTGCTCGTAGATGTCGAAGAAGCCGTCACGCCCGGTCTGGCTGAGGATGGCGCTACGAATGGCCTCGTTCTGGCCCAAGGCGCCGTAGATCGAGTCGTAGGCGGCGGATTCCACGCCGATCATGCCGGCTTCTTCCGCCGTGCGGCGGCGAGCGAGAACGTCGATCTTGCCGTTGGCGACCTGTGCGGGGTCGGTGCTGACGACAAAGGCGTAGGGCGAATTCGACTGCAGGGCGTTTGGATCGATAGCGCCGTCGGTGACGTTGAGCGTGTCCGCTTCGATCAGGGTGAAGCGGGTTTCGCCATTGGGGTTGATCAGCGAGTTGAAGCGCACGCCCAGGCCCGCGTCCGCCGAAACATTGGCCGTTCCATTGACGTTGAAGCCGCCGGACGTCCCGTTTGCGGGATCGAGCGTCACGATCAGGGCGCCGTCGGCGCCGACATTGAGACCGGTTACGTCCAACTGACCGGTATGGCGCGCGTCCAGCGTGCCCTTGGAAATGTCGATGCTCAGCAAGCCGTCGGTGCTGGACAGCTTGCTGGTGACGACAGCGCCGCCGGAAATGCTCAGGCTGTCCGCCCCTCCGCCGAAGCTGATGTCGCCTGTCACCGTGCCATTACGGATGTCCAGGACGTCGGCGCCCGAACCCAGGCGAATTTCGCCCCGGATAAGCGGTTCCTTGGAGTCGGGGACCCCGTCCTTGTCGGCGTCGGGGAGCGAGGTATCGGAAGAAACGACGCCGTCCTGGGTAAAGGTGATGCCCGTGGTGTTCGCGCTCAGATCCACGGCGATGGTCTCGCCGGTCACGGTGACGTCCGCCGTCGGCGCGACGCCGGCGGCGATCAGTCCCGTGTTGCGGAAGCTGGTCACGGTGCCGGAGGCGTCCTTGAAGCCGATGGCGTCAGACTTGGATCCGGTGATGGTGGCGCTGATCTGGCCCGAGTTTTCAAACGAAGGCAGGGATGCGCCGGCTTCAATCTTGATGCCGGTGACGGCATGCTCGCCGGTCGACACGCCCGAACCCAGGATCGTCCCTGCATTGACCAGGCTGGGGGTCGAGGCGCCCGCCGCGATCAGGATGGTCGTGCTGTTGGCGTTGTTGGCGGAAGCGCCGATCGTGCCGCTGTTGTAAACACCGCCGTTGACGTTGACGGCCTGGCCGGTCCCGCCGATCTGCACGGCCGTGACGTTGACGCCGGCATAGACGCCCGCTGCGTCGATCGAGCCGCGGTTGATGACGCCATAGGCATTGGCGCCCGTGCCGACCGCGCCCAGGGTGATGGCGTCAGTCGTCGAGCCGATCAGGACTGCGGGCGCGCCCCCGAACGTCTTGATCGTCGCTGTGCCTTCGGAAACGTCGGGCAGGCCGTCGCCGTCGCGATCAGGGTCGTCGCGGTTCTTGATCCCGTCGCCGTCGTCGTCTTCGTCGCCGTTCTTGACGCCGTCGGCGTCCGCGTCGCCCTCGATGCCCCCCGTGCCGTACTCCGGGCCGGTGTCAAACAGCACGCCACCGGTGACGTCACCAGCGATCCGCACGGCCGGGCCGCCCTGAAGCAGGTCGTCCGCATCCAATTCGTCGAGATAGAGCGTGTCGGCGTTTGCGCCTGTCTCGGGCCGGACGGGCGGCGGGGTCGTATAGCGATAGCCCGTGCTGCTGATCGCGCCTTGAATTTTCACCGCGCCCTGCACGTCGCCGTCCAGCGCAAGGCCGACAGCATTTTGTCCCTGGGCGCCGATACCGCCGAGAATAGCGACATCCCCCGTGACGGGACCCGTGACATGGACGCCGTAGGTGTTGTCGCCCAGCACGCTGATGGTGCCCATGCTGGTCAGCTTGCCGACGAGCGGCGCCTCAATGGCCAAGCCTGCCGAGTTATTGCCCTCGACCTTGATGGAGCCGGTCGATTCGATGAGCACGTTGCCGGTCAGAGGGGTCGCGCCCGAGATGCGGACGCCGTAACGATCCGTGCCTTCCGCGAAGGGGCCGTCCAGATCGCCGTCCTTGTCGGTGTCGGTGTATTCCGTGATGGCGTCAGTGATGTCGATGGCCCCGCCGACCGTGACATTGGCGGTGTTGCCGCCCTGGACCAGGATGCCGGTCGCGCCGTTGGCGGCCTTCTCCATCTTGATGGTGGAGCCAGAATCCAGATCGACGCTATGGCTGGAATTGACGGTGAGAGCCGCGCCGCTGGTGACGGCGATCGAGCCGCCTGAGGCTAGGCGAATGTTGTCGGGGCCGCCGGTGCTCGTGGCGGTCGCGGTCGCGATCGGCGTGTTGCGCGCCGTCGAGATTACGGTCTCGGGCGTCGGCGTCGTTTGCGCCTGGACGCCCGCAGCGGCCATCAGGGGGGCGATCGCCACAGCGGTCGCGAGCAGAATACGCATTAGTTAGAAACCCCTCGTGGACACACGCGCAACGACGTCAGCCGTCCGTCTATCAGGCTCGGCGTCGCCATGCCCCAAGTTTCTCGAATTTGAGGCGATTGCAAGGCCCGGCGTAGGCAGGCCTAGGTGAACCGCGCCTGAACGTCGCCATTTTATCGCGCGAGCCGTGCGTCGTGGAAAAGGACGCTTGAGCCGAGCCGTGTCCGGGGCTACGGGGCGATTCATGGTAAGTTCCAAGCGCGCGCGTCGCATCCAAACCCGATCCAGCCGCGTTGCCGCGTTGAGATCTGGAGAGACCGCCTCAATGACCATGAGCGATATCGATGTTCAGGAAGGCGAGTTGCGCCTGATCCCTGGACTGGACGAAGAAGTCGCTGAAACCCTTAGGATACTTAAGGCTTCGACCGCCGATCCGCGTCCGCGGCTGGTGGACACGACCATGTTGTTCGCTCCCCGGTCTGGCGGGGTGAAACGCTATCTGCTGTCCAAGAAGGCCTGGCTGGAGGCGAATCGACCTTCGGTCGCACACACCCTGGTGGTGCCGGGCGCCAAGCATAAGGCCGGCCACGACGGCATCGTCCAGCTTCACGCCGCCAAGCTGCCTTTTGGAGACGGCTATCGCTGGCCCAGCTCGGTGCGGAGGTGGGGCGCCTGGGTGGCGTCGATGAACCCGGCCGTGATCGAGGCCGGCGATCCTTACACCCCGGGACAGGGCGCGCTGGAGGCCGGGCAAAGGGCGGGCTGCCCTGTCGTGGGCTTCTGCCACTCGGACCCGGCCGGTCTGGCGGCGCTGCATTTCGGCGAGTGGGCCAAGAAGCCTGTCGAGAAGCGCTGGGCCAAGCTGTTCTCGCAGTTCGACCGCGTGGTCTCCCCCAGCCGCTTCATTGCGCGCCGTCTGGAGGAAGCGGGCGTCGGCGGGATCGTGATTCGTCCTCTGGGGGTTGAAGTCGACACTTTCCGCCCGGATCGCCGGGACCGGGACTGGCTGCTGAAGAAGCTGGGCCTGGGCGTGGACGCCCGCCTGCTGTGCTTCGCCGGGCGCCCGGCCAAGGAAAAGAACGTCGATGTCCTAATCGACGCGGTGCAGCGTCTCGGCGCGCCCTATCATCTGGTGCTGGTGGGCGCCGGGGCCGGGATGCCGCCGGAAGATCGGGTCATCTCTCTGCCCTATGAGAAGGACCCCAAGGCGGTGGCGCGGATCATCGCCAGTTGCGACGCCTTTGTTCACGCTAACGACAAGGAGCCGTTCGGACTGATCGTGCTGGAGGCCATGGCCTGTGGCCGCCCTGTCGTGGGCGTCAACGCCGGCGGTGTGGCCGAGACGGTGGATTCGAGCGTGGGGCAGTTGGCCGCGTCGGCGGACCCGGCCGACTACGCCGAGGCCATCGAGACTTTGTTCGAGCGTGACATCGAGGCCCTTGGTCAGGCTGCGCGGGTCAAGATGGTGGAGCAGTTCGCCTGGAATCGTGTCTTCGAGGACCTGTCGATGCTCTATGGCGAGCTGAGCGGTCGGTCCGAGTTCGTCATGCCGCAGGAGGTCGCGCCGTTGAATTAGCGGCGTGGCCTTCGGCGCACGCAAAGGCGCCTAGCGGAACTTGCTGACGATGTAATGAAAGAACAGGCGGCGCCCCTTGGGAGCGGTGTGCGCCATTCTCTTCGCTGAAGAGAATGGCGCGAGTGACGGGGCTCGAACCCGCGACCTCCGGCGTGACAGGCCGGCACTCTAACCAACTGAGCTACACCCGC
>RCUH01000116.1_pt1 | contig 128805 bp, 120 predicted proteins | sample 2166191 | NCBI WGS metagenome assembly RCUH01 (sample SAMN09932848, study PRJNA488358) | compost metagenome | feature: garden; material: soil; isolation source: compost soil in an enriched community after 214 h of incubation | place: Germany: Experimental Botanical Garden Goettingen | collected...
TGGATCTGATCAATGTAGTTCCGAACCCATACTATGCATTCTCGGAGTATGAGCGGAATAAAGTGGACAAACGCGTGAAGATCATTAATCTGCCCGAAGAATGCACGGTTACAATCTATACGATGTCGGGAAAACTAGTGAATCAGTTTAAGAAAGACAACCCACTCACATTTATGGACTGGACATTGACAAACCGGGTCGGGATTCCGGTTGCTTCGGGAGTTTACCTGATCCATGTGGATGTTCCGGGAGTTGGTGAGCGCATTGTGAAATCTTTTGTTGCCATGCGCCAACTCGATATCGAAGGGTTTTAATATTCCCATCCGGGAAAGCTGTATCCCGGATCTTTGTGCGAACTTAAGTTGTTATCTGCGAGATTCGCGGGAAATAATGTTCTAAGATTCCAGGAATACCAGCAGGAACATCAACCCGATGATCAGTAAGAGTAAAAACAATTTGGGATCTTTGTACAAAGGTCTTTTAGGCCGTTTTGCCAAACGCTCGTATTTATGAGAAAGCGAGGCAAAATCCTTGTAACGTACCAGTTGTTCCTTGGTAGGTTCTTGTGATTTTTCGTTCGTTATTCTTTGAAATTTTCTCATGATTCGCGTTTCCAGTTTGTATTAATCTTTTCCAGTAACCGGTAGATCCGCATTTTAGCATTGGCTTCGCTGATCTGGTAAATGTCTGCAATTTCTTTGAAACTGAGCTCCTGGAAAAATCGTAATTCTATTAAATCTGTCTGGGTTTCATCTAAGTTATTGATTATTTCGATCAGTTGATCCAAATCTGCCTGCTGAATCCCGCTTTCTCCGTTTTCTTCTAAAATAGCATAGAGCTGCCGGTCGCTTATTTCAACCGAATAGTTCTTTTTTTCAGAACGGAAGAACATATTAACCTCATTTTGGGCAATCCGGTAAAGCCAGGCACTGAACGGAAGACCGCGGTCTTCGTACTTCCCGATATTCGCCATGGCTTTCATAAAACATTGTTGTACCAGATCTCCGGCAATTGCTTCATTTCCTCCCAGTCGTTTAAAAATAAACCGGAAAATCTGTTCGAAATAACGCTCGTAAAGCGGTCCGAAATACCGGTGGTCTTTCTGAGCGAGTTCGATTTGTTGGGCTTCGTTAATTACAGTATGTGTTTTCTTCTTAAACAAAGTCGTGGGTTTTCATAGGTAATGACGTGTTTTGGAAAAGTAACAAGAAAAATTGCGAATTTATAATTACGAATTACGAATGGGGTCAAAGAGCGGAGGAATTACGATGATTCATCTTTCAAGGAAGATTACTTAATTCGTAATTAGGCATTCGCAATTTGTAATTAATGAAGGTACTTACTCGCTTCCCGCAAAGCCAATCCCTTAATTGGGTTATTGGAAAGAATCCGCATGACCTCATCGGGTTGGTGCTTGGATAATTGCCGCAGCGACCAGCCAATGGCTTTTTGAATGAAAAATTCAGGATTCCCGTTCATCTGCCGGATCAGGCTTTCTAAATATTCTGCGTCTGTTTCGTCTTTGTATTTCAACTGGTAGATCAAACAGGAGCGTTGCAGCCAAAAAGAGTCATGGTAGCGCCACTTTTCAACTGTTTCGCGCGCTTTTTCCGGGAACACCAAGGCCCACTTTCCCAAATAATTGGAAGCAATGGCGTCCACACTGTCCCACCAGGATTTGTGATTAAGGATCCATTCCAGTTCCAGTGCATCTTCTTCCGAAAAGAACTTTTTGGGCCAGGAATTCAGCAGATCAATAGCAGTATGTTGGTAATCGCGCTCTTCTTTATTCCAAAGAGCGCGAATGATTAACCATCTGAGTTTTCTGTCTTCCAGTGTTTTGAGGGAATCTGTCCAGCTTTTCTGAGCACTTCTCCGGATTTCTGTTCGCATCCCGATGAAAGGGAATTGGTTCCGTAAATATGCACTTGCGCTTTGCGCATGCTTTGCGTTCCGGAATGGTTCAAAGAGCGCTTCCAGTTCAGCGATCGTTTCCTCAATCATGGATTAAAACTGGTAAAACTGGAATACCGGTTTTAAATCCGTTGCACTGTTGATCGTTGTTTTCATATCTCTTAATTTACCGTCTTTCAAACTGTAAACCAATGCATGGATTTCCAACGGATTTCCCTGCTGCCATTCTTCCTGGATAAAAGAGATCTTAGCCATATTCACAGATTGCTGGATGGCATTCAATTCCACCAGACGGTCTGTTCGCTTCTCTCCATCGTCAATATTTTCCAATTCTGCCTGGTTCTTTAAGTATACGTTCTTAATGCTTACCAACCAGTTGTCCAGAAAACCATAACTGTTGTTGCTCATTGCGGCGGCTACACCTCCGCAACCATAATGCCCTACGATCAAAATGTGTTTTACTTTCAGGTATTTCACTGCGTAGTAAACAACGCTCAGCAAGTTCATGTCGGAATTAATGACCTGGTTTGCGATGTTACGCTGAACAAAGATACTTCCCGGAGGGAGATTTACGATCTCGTTTGCAGGTACACGACTGTCAGAACAACCGATCCACAAGTACTCGGGAGTTTGTCCTTTTGATAAATTGTCAAAGAATGCAGGATCTTTTGCCAATGTTTCTTCAACCCATGCGATGTTTCCTTCAAATATTTCTTTCATCTTTTATTTCGTTTGCTGTTATAATTTCGATTTCTATGTTTTTATCTTTTGCTCGAATTTTAAAGTCTTCGATAGACTCAATGATATCAGGTGCCATCAATTTGGCATCGCTTTGATCGATTATCACTTTTACATTATTCGGTATCTTCAACAGGGTCTCAATGAGCGAAGCTTTGTTTAAGAACGTCATATGTTCTGTGAGGCGGACATGGTATACATTTCCTTCGACGGAAAGATAATGAGATAATTTATAATTATGGTAAAGGATCACCAAAAAGGAAACCCCCAAACCGATGGAAATCCCGATCAATAAATCCGTAAGCAGGATCCCCACAATCGTAACGATAAACGGAATGAACTGCAGCCATCCTTCTTTGTAAACTTTCTTGAAAAGAGCTGGTTTGGCCAGTTTAAATCCAACCATGATCAGGATTGCAGCCAATGATGCATAGGGTACAAATCCGAAAACCTGCGGAATGGTAAAAACAGCCACTGCGATCAGCACACCGTGAATGATCGTTGCCAGTTTGTTCAAACCTCCCGAATTCACATTGGCAGAAGTCCGGACCACAACTTGTGTCACAGGAAGCCCGCCGATCATCCCCGAAGCCATGTTCCCGACTCCCTGGGCAAGCAATTCCCGGTTCCCGGAAGTAATCCGTTTTTTCGGGTCTAGTTTGTCCGATGCATCCACACTCAGCAAAGTTTCCAGGCTGGCTACAACTGCCAGGGTTAGTGCCGTGACATACAATTTATAATCCCCGAAATGTGTAAAGTCGGGAAAAGTAAATAGTTCTTTGAACGGTTTACCTGTGATCCCAAGATCCACGCGGTGTTTGTCGATCAAATTCCATGAAGTTCCTTCAAAACAAAGGGTCGCAATTATTCCAAGCAGTACCACGATCAATGGTCCGGGAACAAATTTCAGGAATGTTTTCTGGATCCGTTTGCTATCCCAAAGAATAAGCACCACAATCGAAACGGCACAAATAACAATAGCCGGAACCGAGAGGTAATTCAAACTGTAAAAAAGTTCCGAAAAGGTATTGTGACCGTCTGCCTGGATAAAACTTTCGTCTCCTTCAAAATCCACGTCATATCCCACCGCATGCGGAAGCTGCTTGAAAATAATAAGCAATCCGATCGCTGCAAGCATTCCTTTGATGACTACGTTCGGGAAATAATAGGAAATAAAACCGGCCCGTACCAATCCGAGAATCACCTGGATGATTCCTGCCAATACTACAGCGGCCAGGAAAATCTCGAATGATCCCAAATCTTTGATTGCGGTAGCTACGATTGCTGTCAGACCTGCTGCAGGTCCGGCAACTCCGATCGCTGATCCGGAAATTCCTCCGACAACGATACCTCCTATAATTCCCGCAATCAATCCCGAGAATACCGGTGCCTCAGATGCTAATGCAATTCCCAGGCAAAGCGGAACCGCAACTAAAAATACAACCAAGCCAGCAGGAACGTCTTGCTTCCAGGTTTTGAATAAATTTTTCATGAAAAGTTGATAATGAATAACTAATAATCGATGTTAGCTGAATTCATTACCGGTTTCGGGAGGATTGTCAAGGGGTACTTTGTCGGAACCAATGGTTTTGCGACTGAAAATAGAAAAATTTTCTTTTTTGCTCAGTTCGTTACACACATCGGGAGAAGAAAGCATGGTGTGTTCCGCCAGGTGAAGTTCTTCTTCCAACAGGTTCACCGCTCTTTTACTGTTTCCCTTGTTTTCATCCGTCTCGTCTTCTTCCGAAGAAAGATTAATGGATTGTTTGTGTTCCAGGCAGGTCCATACGAAATTTCCCGCCAGGTTACTGGTCAATGCGAAAAAACAAATCAGGGAAATTATACGTAAATTCTTATACACGGTGTAAATATAATTACTTACAAATAGCTGTGTACTATGCCTGAAAGCTTTTTTGTTAAAAAAACAGGTAAAGATAAATTCCAACACTTTTGTTTAATTACCGTCTTTCAACTAATTTAGCCGATAATTGATTGAATAACTGAATGTGAGTTTATTAGTTCTGTTAACTGATTTGAATTTCACATTTGAAAATAATGCTCCTAACAAAAAACCACTTGGTTACCAGGATATTGTTTCAAAAATACAACTATGACAAAAGCAGAATTGCGTCAAAAGTACAAGGAAATGAGACTGCAGCTTTCTCCCGGTGAGATCGAGCGCCTTTCGGAAACAATCGTGGAACAAGCCCTGACCCACTTTCAACTATCTGAAAAAACCATTTCTTTATTTCTTCCGATTGAAAGACAACGGGAAGTGAATACCTATTTGCTTTGGGAACGTGCTATGGGAATTGGCGCAACGGTGGCAGTACCGAAGTCGAATTTTGAAACCATGGAAATGCGCCATTACCTTTTTGAATCTACGGACCAGCTGGAAGTGAACTTAAAGGGAATTCCGGAACCGAAGAAAGGAAAAGTCATTGCGGCCGACCGCTTCGATATCGTATTTGTTCCGCTGTTGGCTGCGGATGTCAAAGGAAATCGGGTGGGGTACGGAAAAGGGTTTTACGACCGGTTTTTGCGCAAATGTGCCCCAAACTGTTTGTTTATCGGGCTGCACTATTTTGAGCTGGAATCTAAAATTGAAGACGTACTTCCCACGGACATTCGCCTGAATGCAGTAGTTACTCCCACAAAAGTTATTCGTTTCGATTAGGAATGTTTTGTACAAGTATCCCGGAGTTTTTTGTTTGCCGCGGATTCACAGATAAGTACTCGCCTACCGGACTCGTCAGGTAATTCGTGACGACTGGTAAGCGCCACCAAAAATCTGTACCACTTGTTCCGACGCTTCGGGATCAGTGGTATAAAAATCCAATTGTTGTTGTTTTCTTACATTTACAATTTCTCTTGATGTTCTAAGAATCCTCCTGTTTCAGTTCCTGTAATTTTTCACTAACTTAGTTCAGAAGTATTGCTTCGGAAACTATTTTTTCCATTCTTCGTTAAAAGAACCGTGAGATACAAAGTACTGTCATTGCTGCTTGTTTTTTTCGTCTTTTCTTTTTCCGGAAAGAAAGAGACTTCCTATAGATATGTCTTTGGTGCGCGGGTTTCTATCGGTGTCAATTCCGGTATGATCAGCTTTATAGCAATGAAGTATTCCGACGATGGAATTCTCCGGTCAAAACGCATTTACACCAGTAAGGATGAATTTATCAAAGTGTTGAGCGGTTACTGGCCAAGTCCGTTTAACCCGAAAAAAATAGATTATTTCAAGGCGAATAATGTCATGGGTGGTGTTTTTGTGAACGATACCATCCGGATGGAAGTAGGATATTGTCCGGCACTCGACAGTTTGTGGAAACTCCGTTTTTCGGATTGGCCTTACAAGGGGCATAACGAATCAGGCTGGAGTTTGGATAAGGCAAGACCCGGATTGAAGCAGGAAGAGTATCTGGCAAAGAGATACAACATCAAACAATTCGATTTTGACTATATTGTGGACACCAATTTCTGGAAACTCCTGTACGATGTGACCGATGAGGAATGGATCGAGAATTACAAGTTTATGAATTAGAGAAGGGGGAGACAAGTGAAGAATAACGGAAGTGAAATACTACAGGAACGGCTGAAAGAACTCGGTTGTTTGTATGATATCGCAAAAATTACACTTGATTCTTCCAAAGAATTTGGTGAGATCATTCTTGCCATTGCTGAGCGTATCCCCAAAGCGTGGCAATACGAAAAAGCTGCTGTCTGCCACATTCAGATCCGCACCGAATGGTACAAATCTTCCGAAGAACCCGCAGAAAATGTATTCCAGGAACAAATCATCCGGATCGGGGAGCAGGGAATCGGGAGAATCCGTGTGTTTTATCCCGCGCCCGAATTTTCACCCGCAGATTTCCTGGAGGAAGAATACCGCCTGCTGGAAAAACTGGCTATTGACCTGGCTCTTTTCATCGAACACCAGGAAATTAAATCCCGGGAATTGCGCTACCTCGAAAGTCTCAGGCACCACGACCGGCTGAAAGTGCTTGGAGAAATTACCGCCGGTATTGCACACGAACTGAACACTCCGCTCGGAAGCATTCTTGGTTTCTCGCAGTTAATCATTGATGATTCCAAAGAACCTTCTACTTTGTCGGACGCGGAAAAGATTGTGAATGCCGCTATCCATGCCCGCGAAGTAGTGAAAAAACTCATGTACTTTTCCTGTGAATTGCCGCAACGCCTGGAATTCGTGTCATTGAATCAATTGGTAATTGATACGATTGTACTTATTCGTCCTTATTTGGATGGAAAGAAGATCAAACTGGAAACAAACCTGGATGAAAAGACACCACTTGTGCAGTTGGATTCAGTCCAGATTACACAGGTTGTTTTCAACCTGGTGACCAATGCATTGCATGCATCAGAGGAAAAAGCGAAAATTTTAATTGAAACCTGCGATAAAAACGAATATGCGGAACTGATCATCCAGGATTTCGGGACCGGCATGTCGGAAGAAACCGCAGCCCGTATTTTTGAACCGTTCTTTACAACGAAAGAAGTGGGAGAAGGAATGGGCTTGGGATTGAGTGTGGTCCACGGAATTGTAAAATCCCACAAAGGAAGTATTTTTGTGAAATCGAAAATCAATGAGGGAACACTGTTTCGGATAGTGCTGCCCAAAAAACAAACAGGATGAAAGGTGAAAGCGTTTTAGTGGTCGATGATTCTTTGGAAATGCTGGAATTGCTCCAGCGTCAGCTTCGGGCACTCAACCTGATCACTTTCCAGGCAAGCAATGTGCATGATGCGATTGAACTGCTCAAACATACTTCCATTGATTTATTGATCACCGATCTGCAAATGCCGGAAGTAAACGGTATGCAGCTGGTCCACTACGTGAAAGAACATTATCCCGGTTTGCCGGTGTTAGTCGTAACAGGCTATCCGTCCATTTCGGGAGCTGTGGAAGCGGTAAAATCCGGAGTGATCGATTACCTGGTAAAACCTTTCACACAATCCGAATTGAGCCAATCGGTAGAAAACTGCCTGTCGAAAACCCGGAAAGATAAATTAGAACGGAAGAAAGACGACAACCTGGACAACCCGAGCCCTTTTGCCGTGTTGGGAATGATCGGCCGTTCCGAATCCATGAAACAACTGGCGGAAGTCATTCAGCTCATTAAAAACAATGCCGCAACGGTTTTGATTGAAGGGGAAAGCGGAACCGGAAAAGAATTGGTTGCCCGTGCAATTCATTACAGCGGATCCCGGTCAAAAGCTCCGTTTGTGAGTGTCAATTGCGGTGCCATTCCGGAAAACTTGCTCGAAAGTGAATTGTTCGGATTCATGAAAGGATCGTTTACAGGAGCAATGGAGAACCGGGTAGGTTTTTTCCAGGCCGCGGATAAAGGAACGATTTTCCTGGATGAGATCGGCAATGCGTCCCAGACGGTTCAGACTCGCTTACTGCGTGTATTGCAGGAAAAGGAAATCACGATGATCGGTTCGTCCAAAGCCCAGAAAATAGATGTGCGCATCATTGCAGCTACGAACTCCGGGTTGCAGCAGATGGTGAAACAGGGAACCTTCCGGGAAGATTTGTATTACCGCCTGAATGTGGTCAACATCGAAATGCCTTCATTGCGGGAACGGAAAGAAGATATTCCGTTACTGGTCCATTTCTTTCTGCGCAAGCACGGTACTGATTTTATCCGGAAACCGGAGATCAGCGACCAGGCTTTGGAAATACTCCTGCGTCACTCCTGGCCGGGAAATGTGCGCGAACTGGAAAATAGTATTCAGCGGGCATTAATTATGGGAAGAGGCACCATCGATGTGAAAGATTTATCCGCATACCTGAAAATTGCGGTTCCGGAACAAAGCCAAACGACCCCGTCTTCTTTTAAATCTTTGAAAGAACAGGAAAAAGAATACATCCTGAAAGTCCTGGAATCTGTAGGTCAGAATAAAACCAAAGCAGCAGAAATTTTAGGCATTGACCGGAAGACATTGGGGCAAAAGCTCAAATAATTCCCGGGTAATTTTTACTCACCGGGTAATTTTTACTCACCTTTCTATTTCCTTCTTAAAAAGAAATAAACAATCAACCTGTTGTTTGTTAGGTGATTACGTGAGTTAAGTATTCTATCCATTGACTTTTGGCATGCTTTCTGGAAATAGCGGTTCAATGATTTTAGCCGAGTTATGAATCGATATGGAAAAGGGATTTGCGAGTCCTGTCATTTTGCAAAAAACTGTACACTGCATTCTCCGGAAGAGATTACTTGGGAATGTTCGGAATACGAGCCTTTGGTTGTTTTTTCAGGAGTCCGTAATCAATTTTTGAACACCCGGCATTATCAGGATATTTCAGCACAAACAGCTTCAATCTGCAAGCAATGTCACGTCAAGGATGACTGCTGTTTCTATTCTCCTGAAATATTTATTTATAATTGTGAAAATTATCAATGATTGATATGATGACAAAAGAACAACAAGCACCCCGGATGATTGACAGTGTGCGCCAGCAATTTGACAAAGCTGCTGATACGATGAACCTGAATCCGGACATTCGCAAAATTTTAGGACAGACTAATAATGAGTTAGTTGTCCATTTCCCGGTACGCCTGGATAATGGCTCAGTGGAAGTGTTTACCGGTTACCGAGTACAGCATAACAATGCTTTGGGACCTTACAAAGGTGGTTTGCGTTACCACCCGGCGATTGAATTGGATGATGCAAAAGCATTGGCAATTTGGATGACGTGGAAAACTTCATTGGCAGGTTTGCCTTATGGAGGAGGAAAAGGAGGAATTCAATTGGATCCTGCAAACTATTCCCTAAGTGAATTGGAGCGTATCACACGCCGTTTTACGCATGCTTTGGGAGATAACATCGGACCGGAATACGATATTCCTGCTCCGGACGTGAATACCAATTCACAGATCATGGCATGGATCGCAGATACCTACATGTCAACAAGACAACCGAACGAGCGCTCGAAATATTCACACGTAGTTACAGGGAAGCCTGTAAATTCCGGTGGACTTCGCGGTCGTGACCGCGCAACAGGATTTGGTGTGGTGGTTACGCTGAAAGCATGGGCAAGATGGAGAAAAACTTCTTTGGAAGGAAAGAAATACATGGTTCAGGGCTTCGGAAACGTAGGACAATGGGCAGCAATTTTCATGAAGGAGAACGGAGCAGTAATGACAGCAGTACAGGATGCATCCGGTTCTATTTTCAATGCAGACGGAATTGATCCGCACGACTTATTGGCTTACATGCAGTCAAACAACGGAGCAATTGCGGGTTACCCGAACTCCATTCCTTTGCCAAATGAAGAATTCTTTATGGTTGACTGTGATATTTGTATCCCGGCAGCTTTAGGAAACCAGATTACCGGATTGAATGCTTCTTCTATCAAAGCGAAAGTGATCGCAGAAGGTGCTAACGGACCAACAACTCCGGAAGGTGAGGCAATTCTTGCTGAAAAAGGAGTGGACATTATTCCGGATATCTTATGTAATTCAGGAGGAGTGATCGGAAGTTATTTCGAATGGCTTCAGAACCGCAGCGGTGAGATCTGGGAGTTCGAAGATGTGATCACACGTTTGGAGCGTAAAATGCTTGATTCGTTTAACCGCGTAGTAGACACTGCTGAAGAATACAAAACAGATTTCAGAACAGCAGCTTATATCGAAGCAATCAAACGTATTGAGTTGACATATAACGACAGAGGAGTTTTCCCATAAAAATGAAACTAGGAATTTTAAAAGAGCACGGGGAGGAAACCAGAACCAGTATGGTTCCTTCCGTTGTGCAGCGGTTAATAAAGGAATTGTCTTTCGAAGTTTACTTTGAGAGCGGTACTGGCGAGAAAGCGGGGTTTTCAAATGACGATTACATCAAAGCGGGTGCTGCTTTGATGGATCGGGATGAGATCTTAAAATTACTTGACATAATGACGGTCATCAATCCATTTGATACCCCCTTTCAATCCAATTCCGGAAAGATACTCATTTCTATCATGAATCCATTGTATCGGACCAATGAAGTTGAAAAGCTGCGCATTCCCGGGCTCACAGTATTTAGTTTAGATATGCTTCCCCGAAGCACGAAAGCACAGGCCATGGATGTTCTATCATCCGTGGCTTCACTTTCGGGATACAAGGCGGTAGTGAAAGCTGCTGATATCTACGGATCTGTTTTCCCGATGTTCACAACTGCTGCCGGAACGATTCGTCCGGTGAAAGTGCTGATTATCGGTGCGGGTGTGGCAGGTCTTCAGGCCATTGCAACGGCCCGGCGTTTGGGAGCAATCGTACATGTATTTGATGTGCGAAGCTCAGCAAAAGAAGAAGTGAAGAGTTTGGGTGCAAACTTTATTGAAGTGGAAGGAGCGGCAGAAAACCTGAATGCAGGCGGATATGCCATCGAGCAATCGGAAGAGTTCCTGGAAAGGCAAAAAGCCCTGATCGATCAATATGTTTCCGAATCGGGAATTGTCATTTCTACGGCAAATATTCCCGGAAAACGTGCTCCGTTGCTGATCGAGAAATCCAGCGTGGAAAAAATGAAGAAAGGTTCCGTGATCATCGACCTGGCTTCTGAACAAGGCGGAAATTGCGCGTTGACAGTAGACAAAGCAACAATTGTTCACCAGGGAGTAACCATTGTGGGCGATTCATACTTGTCAAGAGAATTGGCTGAAACAACTTCTCAATTGCTTGCAACGAATTACTTCAACTTTCTCAAGCACTATGTTCAAACCGATGCTATTTCACGATCAGACGATCCGATCCTGAAAGGAAGCAAGCTGATCGAAGACGGAGAAATAGTGAACGAACGCTTAATACCCATTTTAAAAGAAGTCGTATGTTAGATTTTATCAGCGGAAACCAGGCTCCGATCTATTTTATCTTGTTGTGTGTTTTCCTGGGAATTGAGATCATTTCAAATGTTCCTGCAATTTTACACACCCCTTTAATGTCCGGCGCGAATGCCATTCACGGAGTCATTCTCGCAGGAGCTATCATCACGATGTACCATGTTCCACCGGATGATTACCTCAACCTCACTTTAGGATTCGCAGCAGTTCTTCTCGGAACGCTGAATATATCAGGAGGATTCTTCGTCACAGGACGCATTTTATCCATGTTCTCCAAAAAGAAAAAAGGGAACTAGTTTTCGTTTAGCCGCCTGGCGGTTGTTTTCAATTCACTTTTATTATGACACTTTTACTGGAAGTAAGTTACTTCCTGGCGATGATCTCATTCATTGTCGGGCTGAAATTCCTGAGCTCTCCCCAGCTGGCAAAATTGGGAAATATCATTGCCGGAAGCGGAATGACGTTGGCAATTATTGTTACGATCATTCACACATTCTATGGCGGACCGGTTACGATCAACCTCATTTTGATCATCCTGGCTGTTCTGCTTGGAACTGTTTTGGGGAAACGCATGTCCGACAAAGCAGAAATGACCCGTATGCCGCAATTGGTTTCGTATTTCAATGCAATGGGTGGTGGTTGTGCTTTGCTTTTGGGAATTATTGAAGGACAGCAATTGTACCACAGTCCGGATGTGAACCGTACGGGAGAAGTGATCCTGATGACTGCCATGATGATCGGTGCAACTTCTTTTTCCGGGAGTATTATTGCCTACCGGAAACTGTCAGGGAAGCAAAAAGACATTCGTACGCGATTTGTTTCGATTTCATCCCGCATGTTGCTACTTGCGATGATCGCAGTGCCGTTTCTTGTTTCATTCCAGGTTCTTCCTTTGAATTTGATCCAGGAAATTATCGTGTTGGGAATCTTGGCATCGCTTTACGGAATTGTTTTCGTATTCCCGATTGGGGGAGCCGATATGCCGGTGGTAATTTCCTTATTGAATTCATTAACGGGAGTTGCAACAGCCTTTGCAGGAATTATGTTCCACAACTTGTTAATGATTTCCGGGGGAATCTTTGTCGGTTCGGCCGGAGTGTTATTAACCTTATTGATGTGTAAAGCCATGAACCGTTCTCTTTGGAATGTATTGGCAGGGAATTTCAAAGGAGCTTCCATTGGAACAGGCAGCTCAGCGCCCGAAATGGAAATCAAACGCACGTCTATCGGGGAATTGGCTACCAATCTTGCATTTGCAAACAAAGTGGCGATTATCCCTGGCTATGGTCTTGCGGTTGCACAGGCACAGCATTTGTGTACGCAATTGGAGCAGGTTCTGGAATTAAAAGGCGTGGAAGTGGATTACATCATTCACCCGGTTGCAGGCCGCATGCCCGGACACATGAACGTACTGCTTGCCGAAGCAGATGTGCATTACGACAAGCTGAAAGAAATGGAAGAGGTAAACGACCAGATGGCGCAATACGATATGTGTATCGTTATCGGGGCGAATGATGTGGTGAATCCTGCTGCGGAAACAGATTCTTCCAGCCCGATCTATGGAATGCCGATCATTAAAGCATACAACTCCCGGCAGGTGGTAGTGATCAAGCGCGGAATGAGTAAAGGATATGCCGGAGTAGAAAATAATTTGTTTGGGGAAGATAACTGTAGCTTATTGTTTGCAGATGCCAAAGAAGCGCTTTCCGGGGTAATCGGAGAGTTGAAAATAGTGAATTTGTAAGATGAAATATTTGAGTATTGTTTTAGATAAAAGAGAGTACGACCTCATTTGTGAGTTGATCCACCCGATTTCCGAATCGGCCAACCTGATGAATAGTTGTATTTCCCGCTTGAAAGAAGAATTAAAGTCGGCGAAGGTCATAGCAGATCCCAAAGACCTCCCGGAAGATGTGATTCGCCTGAACAGCATTGTTGATGTCAACACCCCGTTCGGGATCATGAAGATCCAGCTGGTTTTGCCTGAAAATTCCAATTCGGAGCAAAAGCGCGTTTCTATCCTGACCCCGATGGGTTCAGCCCTGATCGGGTATGCGGAAAAAGATAAGATTATGTGGGAATTCCCGAACGGAACACACGAAGTAGAGATCCTGAAGGTTTCACATTCACAGTTTTAATCGGCGGTTGATATAGAGAATGAGAACTCTCTGTTTTTTAATAGTTGTCCAACCAATGATTAATAAAAAACCCTGACAGTAATTGTTAGGGTTTTCCTTTTAATATTCTTTACAAAAGGATGCCTTCGACTCTGTTCAGTCACCTTTTGAATCCAGGGGATAACTGAGCGCAGTTGAAGTTAAGCTCCCCTGCGCAATTCTTTCAGTGAGTTGAAGAATACAATTCCGTATCCTATTGTCAGCATCAGATGGAACGGAACCATTCCTAAGTCTCCGTAAATAGCTCTGTTCACTACGGTAAATCCGAATACACACATCAGGATTCCTTCTCCGATCGTAATCAGGGAAATGCTTTTCTTGTCGTATTTGTTTCCTTTGAATTCGTTCTTCTTACTTACGTTGAATTTCGGCGTTCTTACAAAAGAACTCTTGATTCCCATAAATCCTTCCAGTACCGCAATGGTATTCGCCAGTGAAAGCCCCAATGAAACCGTAAGGAATAACAGGAAACGACCCAGGAAACGAATGAAAGAAGTGAATTTATTCGCCGTTTTGTCACGGTAAGCCAGCCAATAGTAATACATCAGGAATACGGTACTCAAAATGAAGACAGAACCGTACTGAATGACGTAGTTCAAATCAGAGAAACTGTCTTTGATCTGTAAAACTACCAAGCTCAATAAGGACATCAATAAGATGAACATGAATACCGACGAGTTGAACAAGTGCGACATTCCGTGGATACGGTCTGTCAATCTTACATTCTTAAATGTCAGAAGGGTTTTCCACATCTTTACAAAACACTCAGCTCCACCTTTCATCCAGCGGTGCTGTTGTGCTTTCAGTGCTGACATGGTGATCGGTAATTCAGCAGGAGCAACTACATCCTCCAGGTACTTGAATTTCCATCCACGCAGCTGTGCGCGGTAGCTCAAATCCAAATCTTCTGTTAGAGTATCGTGTTCCCAGCCACCTGCACTTTCGATACACTTTTTGCGCCAAATACCACCCGTACCGTTGAAGTTAATGAAATGTCCTGCGGCATTACGACCTCCCTGCTCAGCAGCAAAGTGCCCGTTCAATCCGAACGCCTGTAATTCCGTTAATAAAGAATATGATTTATTCAAATGTCCCCAGCGTGTCTGAACCACACCGATCTTGTCACTCGTTTCAAAGTAAGGCATGGTGCGTTGTAGCCAATCGCTTTCCGGAACGAAATCCGCATCGAAAATCGCGATGAATTCTCCCTTTACCTTATTCATTGCCGAATCCAAAGCTCCGGCCTTGTATCCTGTTCTGTCAACACGGTGAATGTGCTCGATGCGAATTCCGCGTGCTGCTACTTCAGCAACTTTAGCCGCAATCAGGTCTTTCGTTTCATCCGTTGAATCGTCCAGTACCTGGATATCGAATTTATCTCTCGGGTAATCAAAAGCTGCAGCAGCTTCAATGATCCGGTCAGCAACATACATTTCGTTGTACATCGGTAACTGAACAGTCACCGTTAGAGCCGTTTCCGGGTTGTAAACAGGTTTTACTTCCGCTGCAATGCGTTTTCTGCTTCGTGCGTATGCAATAGACAAAGAAAGCTGAAGCAAAGAGTAAATGAATACAAGAGTCAGGCAAAGACCGTAGATCACCAATACCACTTTTGCTGTGAAATGCGACCAGTAATTTTCTACACCATCTCTGTCTCCCCAATCAAACATCCAGGTTACTTTCGTAGACGTTTTGAACGGGTTTTTCTGGTCCATTTGATACTCGTTGGTATGATCTGAATCCAGTTTGATGATAAACGTTTCCTGCTTGTATTTCTTGTTTGCTACAGAAAGTTCGTAAATAGTTGTATCGGCACCGTTTTCCAATTCAACACCTTTGAAGAGGAATTTACCGTCTTCATCCGTGATGGCTTTATAAGTTTTACCTGTTTTGGGATTCACCAACTGAACCGGAACTTCCTCAGAAGGACCTTTTGTTCTGTAATCCTGGTAGTAACCGGAAACATCACGTTTAATTTGTCCGAAAGCGGAAAGCGTGAATACCGCGCAAAATAAAACAAGTAAAGACCTTGTCATAGATTCTCTTTGTTAATTGTTCAACGACTAATGCCAAATGCATTAGATTTTAGCGCACAAAGATAGTTTTTATTCGATTGAAGCAATGCTTTTTTTTATGGAGTTTTGAATGAAGGTAACGACCCGTTTTTATTCTGTATGAAAGGAGGTTAAACGATGCAGGGACGCGATACATCACGTCCCTGCCAATCGGTTTTATATGCTGTAAATATTATTGAATCACGTTCAATTCTTTTCCGACTTTGATGAAAGCTGCAATGGCTTTATCCAAATCAGCGATGCTGTGAGCAGCAGAAATTTGTGTTCTGATCCGTGCAGCACCTTTTGCAACCACCGGGTAGAAGAACCCGATTGCGTAAACACCCTCCTGCAATAATTTATCTGCAAATTGCTGGGATAGGGCTGCATCATACAACATGATCGGAACGATCGGAGAATCTCCCGGCTTGATGTCAAACCCGGCAGCGATGATTTGCTCTTTGAAGTATTTGGTGTTTGACTCCAGTTTATCGCGCAGTTCTGTTGAGCTTCCCAAAATGTCAAATACAGCATTTGCTGCACCAACGATGGAAGGAGCTAAGGAGTTTGAGAATAAATATGGTCTTGAGCGCTGACGCAACATTTCGATCACTTCTTTTTTACCGGTAGTGTATCCGCCCATGGCACCGCCCAAAGCTTTACCCAAAGTTCCGGTGATGATATCTACGCGGTCCATACAGTTGTGGTATTCCGGAACTCCGCGTCCTGTTTTCCCGATAAAACCTGCACTATGACATTCATCCGTCATAACCAATGCGTCGTATTTGTCTGCTAAATCGCAAATCTCGTTCATTTTTGCAATGTCTCCGTCCATAGAGAAAACTCCGTCGGTAACAATGATCCGGTGACGCTGTGACTGTGCTTTTTTCAATTGCTCTTCCAGGTCAGCCATATCCGAATGCTTGTAACGGTAACGCTGTGCTTTACACAAACGGATTCCGTCGATAATGGAAGCGTGGTTCAGTTCATCCGAAATGATCGCGTCTTCTTCCCCGAATAAAGGTTCGAAAACACCCCCGTTCGCGTCAAATGCTGCTGCGTAAAGGATGGTATCTTCCGTTCCGTAGAATTTAGCGATTTTAGCTTCCAATTCTTTGTGAATATCCTGCGTTCCGCAAATGAAACGAACAGATGACATTCCGAAACCATGTGTATCCAAAGCGTCTTTCGCAGCTTGAATTACGGAAGGATGGGATGAAAGTCCCAGGTAATTGTTTGCACACATGATGACTACTTCGTCACCTGAACTAACGTGTACCCTTGCTCCCTGCGGAGATGTAATAATGCGTTCTCTTTTGAAGATACCTCCGTCCTTGATCGCTGTCAACTCAGCAGATAAATGATCTTTCAGTTTTCCGTACATGGCCTGTTTTATATTTCTTGCAAATATAAAACAATTGAAAATGTAGAATTGAGAATTGAAAAGGAAACTGCACTTGATTAAGCCTTGTTGCTTTTCACTTTTACATTTTCAATTACTCGACCCACACTTTTGCGCCTTCCGAGCAATTTGTGCAAATCTCAATCGAATTCCGGTCCTGCAATACGGCATTTCTAAACGAACGGTAAGCCGCGCTTTTCCAGATCGCTTCGAATGGCTGGTCCTGGAGACTTCCGAGTGTATGCTGTGCGTCTTTGTCGAAACAGCAGGGAACTACCTGTCCGTCCCAGGTGAGCACACTTGATGACCACATGCGCCAGCAGTTGTTTCCACCTTTGTATTTGAAACGGTAGGTTCCGTCTTTTTGTTTTACGTAGCGTGAGTAAGCTTCGTTATCCGGAATTAATTCGTTTCCGTGTTTGTAATCGTATACCTGAGCGGTCTTAAAACGCACTTCATCAATCCCGATTTCCGTTGCAAGTTCCTGCACTTCGTTAATCTGGTGCTCGTTTGCTTTTACTACCAGGAACTGGAAAATCAGGTGCGGCGTATTGCTCTGAGCTTCTTTTTTAGCCTTTACAAGTGCTCTTGCCCCGGCAATTACTTTTTCCAGCTGACCTTGAACGCGGTAGGATTCGTATGTTTCCTGCGTTAATCCGTCAATGGAAATGATCAGGCGGTCCAGCCCGGAATCAACAATTTCTTTTGCCTTCTTTTCAGTGATGAAATGTGCATTGGTTGAAGTTGCAGTATAGATTTTTTTGCGTTTTGCTTCCCGGATCAAATCCAAAAACTGGGGATGAAGAAAAGGTTCGCCCTGGAAATAATAATTGATGTAAAAAACAGAATTCGCAACCTGTGAAAGCCAGTTTTGGTGATTCACCAGGTCAATTTTCCCGGTGGGCCGGCTGAAAGCTTTGAGTCCGCTCGGACAAGCCGGACAGCCGAGATTACATGCCGTAGTGGGTTCGATGCTCAGTGCAAATGGTTTCCCCCAATTATTCCGGATCTTAAAAAACCGGGCAAGGATATAGGAAAAACGCAACGCAAAAACATTCCAAACACGTTGAATGTTAAGATGTTTGACGATGTTTTTCTGATCTTTAAAAGTGCCCATTTTCTAGTGTAAAATTACGGAACTACGGCGAAACTTCTTGTTTTTTTTGAGTAACTGTAACTTTTTTTGACTTAGTTTGTCTTACCAATAAGACAATAAAATATCATGAGATACCTTTTACTAAGCTTACTCTTACTTCTTATTCCAACCACTTTCTTCGCTCAGCAGATCCAAATCCAGGAAGACATTTCCCATACTCCGATCCCGTTTGTGAAGGTTTATCCCAAAATTGGGAATCCTTTCCTGGCTGATTTGGACGGGCGGTTTACAAATCCTCCGGGAAATACGCAGGTTACTTTGAAAATGACCAGCTTCCGCGATACAACTATTACCATTACGGGAGATATGATCGTTTACATGACGGAACAGGCAAGCGAAATTGATGAAGTAACGATCGTACCGGGAGTCAATCCTGCGGAGCGAATCATGGAACTGGCAATTGCTAACCGGAAGAAAAATCACCCGAAATCGGATATGGCTTTTAAGTATGACAGCTATAGTAAGTTTGTATTTACGATCAACCAGGATGCGCTGGCAAATATTCCGGATACCACGGCTGATACGAATTTGCTGAGCCTGAGAAAATTCTTTGATCAGCAGCACATCTTCTTATTGGAAAGTACTTCTACAAAATACTTTAAACCGCCATTCAAAGAAAAAGAGGTAATCAGTGCATACCGCGTTTCCGGTTTTTCAGACCCGATGTTCTCCAGTTTTGCCAATGAATTGCAGTCTTTCAATTTTTACGACAATCAATTCGATATTTTGGGAAGATCCTACATCAATCCGTTGGCACTTGGGTCAATTCGCAGGTATTTGTTCATACTGGAAGATACCACGATCACAGCTCCCGGAGATACCACGTATACCATTCGCTTTCAACCGCGGAGAGACAAGAATTTTGAAGGGATGAAAGGAAAACTGTATATCAATACCAGAGGATATGCAGTGGAAAAAGTGAATGCGGAACCGGCAGAGAATAAAGGCGGGGTTCACCCTCGTATTATCCAGGAATATGCACTTCTGGAAGGAAAAAAATGGTTCCCGTACAAATTGTCAACAGAAGCAATCATGCCCGGGCTGAAACTGAACTCCAATTTAAAGGACGGATACCTGGTCGGGAAGGGAAATACATATATTGATCATGTGGTGCTCAATGCAGATATGAAAGACGAACGCTTCAATGCCGTTTTCGTGGAAACAGCCCGCGATGCCAATAAAAAGGACAGTACGCATTGGGATGACAAACGGAAATACGACCTGGATACAAAAGATCGGAGAACCTACGAGTTTGTTGACAGCCTTTCTGCAGACCAAAACCTGGAAGGCAAATTGAAATTGTTCCAGGCACTGATGCAGGGTAAAATTCCATTGGGGTATTTGCAGGCAGACATTCTGAGATTGTTGAATTTCAGAGATTACGAAGGGTTCCGTTTGGGAATCGGATTGGAGACCAGTGATAAGTTGTCGAGCCGTTTCCGTGTTGGAGGTTATGTGGCTTATGGTTTCAAAGATAAAATGCTGAAATACGGAGGATATGGAAAAGTGACGTTGATTCCGAGATACTTTTTAGATTTTGAAGCAAGGTATCAGCAGGATATCATTGAACGAGGTGGAAGCGGTTTGCATTCAGAACCTGTAATTACGAGATTAAACTCATTCTACCGGGATATCTACATCCGCCAGATGGACAAGCAGCGAATCGGAGAAGTGGCTTTTTCCGGGTATGTTTTTCCGAGAATGAAATTCCGGCTTTCAGGGTCCTACCAACGCATCGAATTCACGGATGGATACCGCTACCAGTGGTCAAATCCGGAAATGGGATCGATTGACCGTTACGATATCGCAGAAACATCTCTTGAATTGACCTGGGCTATCCGCGACAAAGTGATGTCGTTGGGAACAAAGCGGGTTTCTTTAGGTTCGAAATGGCCGATCATTATGGCAAAAGTGACCAAAAGTCTTCCTGGAGTTACTGCCGCTAAAATTGATTATACACGCCTTACAGGAGGTATTCAGCAAATCGTTCCGGTTCGCGCAGTTGGAACATTGACTTATGTTTTAATGGGAACGGCGGTTGATGGAGATGCGCCGTTGTTATTACAGCAAGTGGGGCAGGGTACAGGTGATATGTGGGGATTATCCGCAGCGAATTCATTTGAAACCATGATGGCGGGAACTTATTATTCATCGCGCATGACAGCTTTGTTCACCCGCTTCGATTTCAAGGCATTTAAAACAAAGCTGAAGTGGACGAAACCGCAGTTTGCAGTACATCATGCAATCGGTTACGGAAGTAAGGAAGATGCGGGAAGACATTCCATTACGTTCAATTCGTTGGACAAAGGATATGCTGAAGCAGGATTAATGGTGAACAGTTTGCTTGTTTCAAGTCGGATCGGGATTGGGATCGGAGGATTCTATCACTACGCGGGTGGGGTGATCTCACCGAAAGTGGAAGATAATCTGATGGTGAAGTTTACTCTGAATTTTATGTTGTTCTAATCTCCGGAAAGTATTTCGGTGATCAGGATAGAAACACCGATCAGGAGTACGAAAATCCCGAAGCCTTTTTTGAGCTTGGCAGCATTGATCCGGTGATTCAGTTTTAACCCGATAATTAATCCCGCTGTTGCAATTAGAGTAAATGCAAGCAGGATGATCCAGTTCAACTCAAGATCGATTTTAAAAAGCTCTGCCGTAAAACCGCTCAGGGAATTAATAGCGATGATCACAATGGAAGTTGCAATGGCGTTTTTGATCGGAACTTTCATGAAAATAGAGAGGGAAGGAATGATCATAAAACCTCCTCCTGCACCAACCAATCCGCTGATGAAACCGATAATCCCTCCGAAAATCACCAAAACAGTTGGCCTGTTCTTTTTAGTGGAAGGATGCTCTTTTTGACCCCGGATCATTGGAATTGAAGCAAGAATCATCAGGATTGCAAACAAAGACATGATAAAGATGTTCTTTTCAAACACGATGTGATCTCCCAACCGGATGATCGGCGGCAATGCCGGAACAACCAGCAGGCGCGTAAGTGAAATACTGATTACTGCCGGAATTCCGAAGAGCAGGGTGTTTTTCAGATCAATCAGTTTGGATTTGAAATGCTGGATCGCTCCGAACAAGGAAGTCACTCCTACAATAAACAAGGAATAAACGGTTGCATTCTGAGGTTCCAGCTTAAAGAACAGAACCAGGATCGGAACAGCAAGAATGGATCCGCCACCGCCAAGTGTGCCCAGTACAAGCCCTACAAGAAGAGCTAAAAAGTATCCGATTATCTCTAAAGCCAAAGGATGTGTTTAATGAAGCGTTAAATGTTCTGCCTGGATGTCGTCATTCATCAGCATGGATGCTTTTTCACTGAAAGCTCTTGCGCTTTCGGTAGTCAGGTATTTGACCGTTCCGCCTTTTAAGCATTTCTGAGCAATTTCCGGATGACGATCCAGGTAATTGACCAGGCTGTCTGCAACCAGTTTGCCTTGTGCCAATACTTCAATATGATCCGGAAGCAAACGCTGAAGCGGTTCCAGTAAAATAGGGTAGTGTGTGCAAGCCAATAAAATGGTATCGATCTTCGGGTCTTTTTCCAGGATTTGTACCAGGTCGTTCTGGATAAAATAAACGCCTCCCGGAGTATCAAACTGGTTATTCTCGATCAAAGGAACCCACATCGGGCAGGCATGCTGGTTTACAATCAGATCCGGTGCAAACTTTGCCAGTTCGATCTGGTAACTGTTGGAACGGATTGTTCCTTCTGTTGCAAGAACACCCACATGTTTTGTCCTGGAATGTTTATCAAGTTCTTCCGTACTGGGACGAATAACTCCCAAAACCCTTCTGTCCGGGTACAATTCCGGCAGCTTGATCCGTTGAATATTGCGAAGTGCTTTTGCAGATGCAGTATTGCAGGCAAGGATCACCAGTGAACAATTCCTGTCGAACAGCGCCTGAACTGCCTGCCAGGTGTATTGGTAAATGACATCAAAACTCCTGGACCCATACGGAGCACGGGCGTTATCCCCCAAATACAGGAAATCGTATTCGGGTAACTGTTCTCTAATTTCTTTTAGGACGGTTAAACCACCGTATCCTGAATCAAAAACACCAATCGGACCTTTAACTGACATGCGTCAAAAGTACACAACGTTTCGGTTTTACCCAAATCGTACCGAAGTCATATTTAAAGAGCCGCCAACGAGCTCATTATTAAACAATGCAATCTCGTCTTTTTCATCGGATAAGCCCAGGTTGTAGATGAGTGGGAAGTAATGGTCCGGGGTAGGAATGGACAATTGTGCGAACTGTCCGAGCTTTTGATAATTGATCAAAGCCTGGTGGTTTCTGTCGAGAATGAGTTTGTTGAATGTCTCATTTGCTTCAATGGCCCAATCGTATCCGTAATTGGGAGTATTTAATTTGTCCCAGGCAACCATTCGCAGGTTATGGACCATATTTCCACTTCCAATGATGAGCACACCTTTCTTTCGAAGTGATTTCAATTCCTGAGCCAGTGCATAATGATATGCAGCAGGTTTGCGGTAGTCAATTGAGAGCTGGATTACGGGAATTTCCGCATCCGGGTACATGTGCCTTACGACGGTCCAGGTTCCGTGATCCAAACCCCATTCGTGATCCAGTTCTACATGCGTACTTTTTACCAGTTCTTTTGTTTGCTTTGCCCAATCCGGACTTCCCGGTGCGGGATATTGAACTGCAAATAGTTCATCCGGGAAACCTCCGAAATCATGGATCGTTTGCGGATTTTCCATGGCGGTGACGTAAGTACCGTTGGTGAGCCAGTGCGCTGAAATAACCAATACTAGTTTCGGATGAGGTAAATGTTCCACCTCGCTTTTCCATTGCCTGGAGAAATGATTGTCCTCAATTCCGTTCATGGGTGAGCCATGACCGATAAATAGGACCGGATACGTATAATCTTCTTCGTCCAATAGTTTACCTAATGAAACAACTGAAGTTAATCCACCTAGTGCTGCAAATCCTAACATACCTTTTACAAATGATTGGCGTTTCATGAAACAAATATACCGCTTTATTAATTACCATGGTAATTAAAGTGTGTTAAATAAAAAAGGTGCCTGAACAAAGTCGAAGGCACCTTTCAGTGTTTATTTGGTATGAATTATTTGCCTGGTTTCTTAGCTTCTGCTTCCAATTTCAATAATTCTACGATTACCTCGTTTGTTACGTCCGTACCACCTGCCGAGTAAAGCGTTGTGCTTTCATCGATAATGTAGTTGAACTTCTTAGCTGTTGCAACAATGTTTACTGCTTTCTTAACACGGTCAAGGATCACAATATTCATTTCTTGCGTCATTACCTGAAGTTGCTGGTCAATTTGCTGCTGACGGTCTTCCAATGACTGCTGCATACGACGAATACGGTTTTCTTCGTATTGTCTTACCGTTTCAGACATTGTATTCATCTTTTTCTGATATTCCATATAAGCTGTCTGAACAGCGCTGTCCATATCTTTCAACTCGCGCAAACCTGCATTTTCGATCTCTTTAATTTCTCTGATAGCAGCTTTTCGGGACGGCATAGTGTCTAATAATGCCTGTGATCTCACGTGCCCGATTTTTGATTGAGCTTGAGTAGTTGCGATTGCACATACAGTTAGTGCCAGGGCAAATAGGATTTTTTTCATTTTTGTTTTTGTGTTTCGTTGTTTTTGTTTTTCGTTCGCAGCATTTTTTGTAACTGCACTAATACTAGTTACATGATTATCTGCCGCGGCAGATTCTTACTTGTTGCTGACACCCATCTCTCTAAGAACCTCGTCGCTGATATCGAATTTACTATCGGCATAAACCAGGTTACTTTGATTTGATTTGTCAAAGATAAAACTATAATTTCGTTTTGAAGCAACTGTTTGCATTGCTTCGTAAACTCTATCCTGAATCGGTTTGATCAATTCTTGTCTTTTCTGGAAATAATCTCCGGAAACCCCGAAACGCGTTTGCTGCATTTGCATGGCTTCGGACTCCAATGTTTCAATTTCCTCCTCGCGTTTAGTTTTTTCTTCGTTGGGTAGTAAACTTTCTTCTCTCAGAAAGTTCTCCTTTTTCTTTTTGATCATTTCATAACGCTCTTCAATTTCTTTGGTCCAACGTTCGGCTAATTTATCCAAACGATCTTTAGCCTCCTTGTATTCGGGCATTTTTCCCAGGATAAATTCCGAGTCAATATAGCCGTACTTCTGAGCTGAACTGACAAAGGTCATGCCAAAGACCATGAAGAAGCATAAAACAAGTGTTTTCATAGGCGAAATTTGAAAGAACGACGAAGATAACATTTTTATTGTTTATAGTTCACCAAGATTCATACCGATGGTGAATGTGAATTTAGGGAAGAAGCCTTTCGAATCGATGGATCGGTCAATTTCACCACCGTATCCTGCCGAATGTTTATCCAACTTGTCGAAGCCCCAACCGTAATCCAATCCAAGCATACCGAACATCGGAAGGAAGATCCGGACTCCGGCACCAACACTTCGTTTCACGTTGAAGGGATTGAAGGTTTTGAAACCGGTATAGGTATTTCCTGCTTCGGCAAATGCCAATACGAAGAAAGTTGCCTGCGGGTTCAAAGAGATCGGGTAACGTAATTCCATCGTATATTTTGCAACGATCGGATCACCTCCGGTGGAAGAAAGCTGGTTGTCATCGTATCCTCTCAATGCAATGATCTCACGACCTCCGAATTGGTTTACCCCGGAAAGACCACTACCTCCCAAATTGAATCGCTCAAATGGCGTTAATCCTTTGGATGCATTGTATGCGCCCATGTAACCGAACCCGACACGTGGCATCAAAACCAATTTTTTATCCTGTGTAAGCGGTAAGAAGTATTCAAAAGTAAATTTCAGCTTGTAGTATTCCAGGTACTTGAATCGTTCCTGTGCATTCTGTGTACTAAAGTCGTTTTTACCTGTAATCAGGGAATAAGGAAGTGTTCCTTTCGCTGTAAAGGAGATTTTAGAACCTTCCGTAGGATAGATCGGTGAGTTGATCGAGTTTCGCTGCAGGGCGTACTTCAAACTGATGTCATTTGCATACCCGTCGCTAAAGCTCGGGAAGAAGTTCGGATAGTTACGTACATCGTAATATTGGTATCCCAATTCGTAGTAAGCGCTAAAGTAGTCATCCGGGAATTTTTTACGTCTTCCCAAACCGATACCTGCTCCTGAAATTCCAACTCCCTGGTAGCTCGGGTCTCTTTTCTTAAGAGTCAAACTGTTGGAGAATGAAGTGTGATTGACATAGAATGTGAATGAATTTGGTCTTTTACCACCTAACCACGGTTCAGTAAATGAGAAGTTGTATCCCTGGTACATTCTTCCGTTGGTTTGGGCACGAATGGATAAGCGCTGACCGTCACCGGTAGGAAGCGGGCTCCATGAATCCGGTTTGAAGATGTTTCGTACAGAGAAGTTACTGAAAGTTAATCCCAGAGTTGCGATCACACGTCCGGCACCATAACCTCCGGATAGTTCGATCTGGTCTGCTGATTTTTCTTCTACTACATACTCGATATCCACTGTTCCGTCCGCTGGATTCGGGATCGGGTTTACCTGGAATCCCTGTTCGTTGAAATAACCCAATTGAGCCAATTCACGCTGTGTACGGATAATGTCGTTACGGCTGAACAAATCTCCCGGTTTAGTACGGATCTCCCGGCGGATTACGTGTTCATTTGTTTTGTAATTTCCTTTGATAACAATATTCTTAACGCGGGCTTCTTTTCCTTCAATAATCCGCATCTCGTAGTTGATGTGGTTGTCTTTCACACCTGTTTCAACTGGCTCCACGTGGAAGAACAAGTATCCTCTGTCCATGTAAAGTGAAGTAATATCCCGGTTATCCGGACTTTGTTTCAAACGCTGTTCCAGCAACGGTTTGTCGTAAGTGTCGCCATGTTTGATTCCCAAAACAGTATCCAATACTCCGGAACTGAACTTCGTGTTACCGATCCAGGAAATATCCCCGAAATAATATTTCTGGCCTTCGTCTACTTTCAGGTAGATTCCAATGTTTTTACTGTTGATGTTGTAAACGGAATCTTCAGCAAAATGAACATCTCTTAAACCAACGGCTCTGAATTTGTCTAATACAGCTTCCTTATCTCGGGTAAAAGCAGTTTGGTTGAATTTGGAGCGTTTGAAAATGCGCATGATGGATCTTCTTTTCGTATCCTTCATGACTTTTCTCAGTTTCCATGCTTTTACGGAATTGTTTCCTTCGAAAATGATTTCCTTGATTTTTACTTTCTTACCCTTTTCGATGTTGATCAGGAAAATCTCGGAATTATTGATCAAAGTATCCTGGATTTGCGTGATATTGATCAGGGCATTGTTGAATCCTTTTTCAAGGAAGTATCCCCGGATCTTGTTCTTGGTTTTGAATAATAAGTTTTCTGTGATAGTTTGTCCCGAAGAAAGGTCTACTTCTTCCCGGATTTTATCGACTTCTCGTTTGGTTACGCCGGTGAAGCGGAAACGGGATAATTTCGGGCGTGGGGTCAGTTTTATGACCAGGTAAATCACCCCGGCGATTTCTTTCTCAGCTTCGATGGAAACCTGCGAGAACAACCCTTCATTCCATAGGTTTTTGATCGCGTTACTGATCTTATCCGAGGGAATGGTGATACTTTCTCCCTGCTTCAATCCTGCAATCAATTTGATAGCCTGCGCATCAAAGTTATCAGCACCATCGATCCGGATCGGGCCCAATATGTATTTTTCTGCTTTTCCGTAGTTGAAATCCAATCCCCCGCCAATGGTTGTGGCAGATGAGGGTGATTTGATTGAATCAATTTTATCTGTGGTTGTATTTACCGCTGTTGTATCGGGATCAACTTGTCCAAAAGACGTAACAGCACAGGTGATAAATAAAATTGATAGGAATTTTTTCATAGAATAAATTATAATTGCTCGGATACCATTCCGAAACGTCTTTCTCTTGACTGATAATCAAGAACTGCTTTGTAGAGATCATCCTCCCGGAAATCGGGCCACAAAACAGGTGTGAAGTGAAACTCGCTATAAGCCGCCTGCCAAAGCAGGAAATTGCTTAAACGGTGTTCACCGCTGGTTCTGATCAGTAATTCCGGATCAGGTATGTTTTTCGTTGACAACGTAGCAGAAATCAACTCGGGTGTAATTGCTGAAAGCTCCAGGTCTCCGGTTTTAACCTGTGACGCCAATGCTTTAACAGTCTCAGCGATTTCCCATCGGGAACTGTAGTTGAGTGCGATGACCAGGTTTACCCCGGTATTGTTTTTCGTTGACTCAATTGCATTGTACAATTCATTCTGGCAATCTTCAGGTAATCCGTCGGTATCACCGATACTTAACAAACGAACATTCTGAGCATTCAACTCGGTAACTTCATTCGCGATCGTGTAAACAAGCAGGCTCATTAAACCTTCCACTTCGTCTTGGGGTCTGCTCCAGTTCTCGGTAGAAAAAGCATACATCGTAGTGTATTTCACCCCGATGTTTTTGCATGCAGTCAGGGCAGCACGAACAGAGTCAACTCCAAATGAGTGACCGTATAAGCGCTCTTGTCCCTGTTTTTTTGCCCAACGTCCGTTACCATCCATAATGATGGCAATATGACTAGGCACGTTTGTTAAATCTATTTGATCCTGCAGATTCATGATTACAGAACGAAAATAATTAAAGAATCTTATGTACTAGTGCAAAAATACGTTTTATAACAGACCTTAACAAAAAAAGGACTCACCATGGCGAGCCCCTTTTTTCGGTTTATTACTACGTATTATTCAGCTAACACGATAATTTTATTGTTTTGCATTTCCACAACACCACCTTTGATCGCAACATGAATGACTTTTCCATTGCTTTCAGCGGTAATATTCGGATTCGTTTTGGAAGTTACTTTGAAAGTTTCTGCCAAATCCACTTTAATAGTTCCTGCACTTAACCCGGAAATAATCGGAGCGTGATTATTCAATACCTGGAATGATCCGTCTAATCCCGGAAATTGAACTGCAGTTGCTTCACCTTTGAAGATTAAAGTTTCCGGAGTGATAATTTCTAATTGCATACTTATTAGATTAAAGACCGAAGACTAAAGACAAAAGACTTGAATACTGTCTTTTGTCCTGAGTCTTTCGTCTAATGTCTTTTATTAAGCTTCAGCCAACATTTTCTCACCTGCAGTTTTCACATCTTCGATGCTTCCTTTCAGGTTAAATGCAGCTTCAGGATATTTGTCCATTTCTCCGTCAAGGATCATGTTGAATCCTTTGATCGTCTCCTGGATGTCAACCAATACTCCAGGGATCCCTGTAAACTGCTCAGCAACGTGGAACGGCTGAGACAAGAAACGCTGAACACGACGTGCACGGTGAACTACTAATTTGTCTTCTTCAGACAATTCGTCCATACCTAAGATCGCGATGATATCCTGTAATTCTTTGTAACGCTGTAATGTAATTTTCACACGGGAAGCCGTATTGTAATGCTCTTCACCTAAGATAGTCGGAGTTAAGATACGGGAAGTAGAATCCAATGGATCCACTGCCGGGTAAATTCCAAGCTCGGAAATCTTACGGGACAATACGGTTGTTGCATCCAAGTGAGCAAATGTATTTGCCGGTGCCGGATCCGTTAAGTCATCCGCAGGTACGTAAACCGCCTGTACAGATGTAATAGATCCTCTTTTTGTTGAAGTAATACGTTCCTGCATCGCACCCATTTCAGTTGCCAGTGTTGGCTGGTAACCTACTGCTGAAGGCATACGTCCAAGTAGTGCAGATACCTCAGAACCTGCCTGAGTGAATCGGAAGATGTTATCTACGAAGAAAAGGATGTCTTTTCCTTGTCCTTCTCCGTCACCGTCACGGTAGTATTCTGCCATTGTTAACCCGGAAAGTGCTACACGTGCACGAGCTCCCGGAGGCTCATTCATCTGACCGAATACGAAAGTAGCTTTAGACTCTTTCATTTCGTTCAAATCAACTTTGGATAAATCCCATCCTCCTTCTTCCATAGAATGAAGGAAAGCATCTCCATATTTAATAATTCCTGATTCCAACATCTCACGCAATAAGTCGTTACCCTCACGAGTACGCTCACCTACACCAGCGAATACGGATAAACCACCGTGTCCTTTTGCGATGTTGTTAATCAATTCCTGAATCAATACTGTTTTTCCTACACCGGCACCACCGAAAAGACCAATTTTACCTCCTTTTGCGTAAGGCTCAATCAAGTCAATTACTTTGATCCCTGTAAATAACACTTCAGTTGCAGTTGATAAATCTTCAAATCTTGGTGCTTCACGGTGAATCGGTAAACCATTTGTATTATCAACCTGGTTGATTCCATCAATTGCTTCACCAACTACGTTGAACAAACGACCTTTGATCTGATCTCCTGTAGGCATTTTAATCGCGCTTCCAGTTGAAGTAACCTCCATTCCACGACGGAATCCATCAGTAGAGTCCATAGAAATTGTACGAACTGAGTTTTCTCCAACGTGGGATTGTACCTCTAGTACTACTTTAGTTCCATCTGTTTTGAACACTTCTAATGCGTCATAGATGTTTGGAAGTGACATGCCTTTGTCGAATGTTACATCGACAACCGGTCCGATAACCTGTGATATTTTACCTTGAATTTTGGACATTTTGTTGCCTTTTAAGTGTATTCCTTAATTTGGGCGCAAAGTTACGTTTTTTATTTTTTTATCCAATTTTTATTCAACAAAACTTCCTAAAATTTTAGATTTAAGCGACTTCAGTGTTTTCCGGATAAAAAAAGGGTTCATCTGCTGACGAACCCCTTTGTGGATTATGAAAAAAACCGATCAGAAATTTACTGAATATTGATCGGAAGTCGGTAATAACTTCTTACTGCTTCACCGTTTACTTTTCCCGGTGTCCATTTAGGCATGGATTTTACAACTTTGATTGCTGCTTTTTCGCAGGAATTACAATCCCCGGTATTGCGTGTCACAATTACAGTTGAGATGTTTCCGTCTGTGTCAACAACAAACTTCAGGGAGATTTTAGAACTTCCTTCAATGGATGTCAAATCAATGTTATCGGCAATAAATTTGCGCAATGCATCCATTCCCCCCGGGAATCTTGCTTCTTCATCCAGTACGGTATGAATAGTATTATCCGGTTCTTTATCAATTCCGTCACCTACCTTACCAATCTTCGTAATGATTTTTGTCGGATCAAACGGATCTGCTTCCGGATCCCCGGTTTGATCTTTCAAACCAACGTTTGTGTTGTCATCCACCAGGTTGATTGTAAGGTCGGTTTCTGTATCGCTGGCAACAAATTCACGGAAGGCAACGATTTCCTGCATAGAAGGTGCTGCAGCTTCTGCTTTTTCTGGTTCAGGAATCTCAACGATTTCATCGTCATGATCATTAAAAAGTTCTGTAATGTTCTCAGTTGAGACCGTAACGTTTTTTCTCTGTTCAATTGGTCTGAACAAATTGGATGCAGCCCATAAACCGCCAATTCCAACAGTCACTCCAAGGAAAACCAATAGAATGCGTTTGTCGTAATCTCTCCGGATTTTATAAGCTCCGTATTCTTTGTTACGGTTTTCAAATACGGTTTCATTCCGTTCCCGTGATGTTACCATTTGCCAGGATCTGGAAGAGAAGTAATCATAAAGCGAAAATGCGATGATGATTAACATGATGGAAAGTGTAAGTACCATGATTTAGTTTTTTATAAGTTTTTATTATCTATCTAAACGTAAATCCAATAGGCCTTTTTGGTTTTACTCTATATCTAATCTAATAATAGTTCGAATACCTTTTTTTAAAACAATTTTAACTGTTGAAATGCCTTATTGAAATGTAGTCCGAAAAGATTGAAAGAATCGGAGGTTTTGTTTTTGAGTGATTTATGGCGACTGTACTGCTGATTCATTCATGCAAGATCAGGCTGATTGGCACGAATTTGGTAAGTTTGGCCGGAATTTTAAAATAAAGGGATGAAAGTATTAGTGGTAGCCGGGTTGCTCGGGAGCATGACTTTTTCAGGAACTGTTTTTGGTCAGTATGATAAGGTATTTTATAGAGATACAACGTTTGAAACGGAACAGTACAAAGTGCAAATAGATAATGTGGTTGCACTGGCGAAAGAAGTGAAGTTTCGCATGAGCATTACCAATAAGACAAGTGACTGGATTATGTACAGTTCAGACGAAAGCAAGATTGAAATAGGAGGAAATGCACTGGATACAAAAGACAAGTTTATTTTGATTGCTCCGCATGAGAGTAAGAAAAAAGTAATCCGAGCAGTAGGGGCGAACCTGAATAACGCGCGTTCTTTCAATTTTGTCTGTGACGGATTCTATAAAGTAACGCTGAAGGAAGCTGTTGCAGCACCGGTATTTCGTTTGCCTGCTTCGACTAATGAATTTATTGCGGGGAACTTTAAGGTAATACTTGCAAATACATTGAAAGAAACGGGAAAAACAGATGTGAAATTCAAAGTGACCTATACCGGAGAGGGATTAGGATTTGTTTCTCCAGCGAGGATCTCAGTAAAAATGCCTGACGGAAACATGTACGCAACTGCCCGTTCGAAGGCAGATGTGATTGTGTTGAAGAAGGGAGAGACGGAATCCATGAGTGCCAGTTGGGACAGAATGGAAGGAGGATCTAAAATGGACATGCAATTGGTTGAAATGCTGATCCACTTTGAAGGTGTTTTCCAACAAAGCTCACAAACAAAGATCCAAGCTGCAACTATTCCGTTAGGTTGGAATGATGCTTTGACAATTGGAAAGAAATAATTGAAAGTTCAAAGGAGTTCAAAAGTTTACTTTTTGAAGTCTATATAAAATCCCGGTTTCAATATGTGAGACCGGGATTTTTTGTTTTCACAGAAAGTACTTTCAGGTGATGAAATTGTTTTTTGTTATGGAGATGAATTAGAGCAGCATGCTCCATAATTAAATCTTTTGATCCGGATCCGGTCTTTGAACTTTTGAACTTTATCTGTGATAGCGAATGGGATTCAAATCCTCTTGAATAAAAAAATCCCCTGACATTTCTATCAGGGGATTTTCAATGATCTTTTTAAAAGAATTATTTCTTAAAGTAAGCTTTTGCCTGTGTATCATTCGGATCCAGTTCCAGGACCTTGTTCCACATTTCATCTGCTTTCACTTTGTCCTTCATCGGGGAGTTTACGTAGTAATCACCCAGATACTTGGAAGCTTCAATGATGTAAGCTTTGTAAGAACCAGAAGCGATATCTTCTTCTGAAAGTGAAGCCAGGAAGCTTTCATACTGTGGCTGTGCCAGGTATGTTTTTGCTTTCGGGTTCAAGTCCAGCTGAACTCGGGATCTTGCCTGCCAGAAATGACCTCCTGGGAAAGTAGGAGATACTGCTACCAAACGTCCGAAAATTGAATCCGCCATTGTGTAGTCTTTCGGTCCGAAATAGTATGCTCTACCAAAATCGTAGTACTCGATAGCCTGCATTTTGCCAGGATATTGGTTCATTTTCTTTGTGTACACTTCAATCAACTTCGGATAGTTTTTCTTTTCAGCATACAACTTCGCGATGTCAGTAAGGTACTCTGCAGCTTTAGCTGTATCGATTCCTGCTGCTAAGTAATATTGCTCGACTGTTTTTTCTTCCTGCCCCAATTTATCGTAGATCATACCGCGGTATTTGTAGTCAACAGAAATGATCTTGTCTTTAGGAACAATTTTCAGGAAGTTATCACTTTCATTCAAGGCCTGAACATAACGCAAGCTGTCTCCGCTTTCATTACACTCAAACAAAGAGTAGAACAAGATACGTTTCGTATAAAGGTTTGTAAACCCGTTTTTCTCCACTTGCTGAATCTGTGTCAGAGCATTACAGTATTGTTTTGCCCCGAACAAAGAACTTGCATAACGGTAACGTGCTTCTTCCGTATCGTTTAATTTCAGGTACTTTTCCCATGAATCGATTGCCGCAGCATACTGATCAAAAAGGATGTTCAATTCTGCATTCTCTCTGTATGCCGGAGCATAGTTCGGATCTGCAGCCTGAGCTTTCTTGTACTCTTCATTCGCCAGCTTGTAGTTTTGAACGCGTTGGTAAATTTTAGCTTTACGTACGATCACACGTGCAGAATTCGGGTCAATAACCAATGCATTGTTGTATTGTTCTGTAGCCTGTGTTGCGTTTGAACCACTTTGAGCCAGTAATACATCACCGAGTAACACATATGCATCCAAATTCTTAGGATCCAAACGAACAGCATCTCTTAAATAGATTTCTGCCAGTTTTAAATTTTTCAATGGCCCTGTTGCATATGTTTCAGCAATGCGGTGAAGAACTACCGGGTTTTTGCGTTTTGTCTTTTTGATAATTTCGGCAAATTGCTGACCTGCAGTAGTCGTGTCTCCCTGGAAGTATATTGCTTTCGCGGCAGCAACCATTCCCAGTTTATCTTCCGGGTTGATTGAACCTGCTTTTTTCCATTGGGTAATTGCCGAATCTTTCTCTTCTATCAAAACATAGAAGTTTCCGAAGAAAAAAGCATTTTCCACACTCGTTGGGTCAGCCTGAACCAACTTTTTATAATCCTCGCGCGCTAAATCATAACGCTCGTTTTCCGTCTTCTTGTTTGCGTCCTGCAATGTTTGAGCCTGTGCGGCTGTTCCTAAACCTAGTGCAAAAACGAATAGTTTTAACTTGTTCATGTTTTTTGTCTTTTCAACGTATGGATATCACTATACAATTCCTTTGCCAAATTAGTATAAACTGATTAAATCGGGTACTTTCTTAACGATTATTTCATATTAATCGACTCGAATGGGGGCTTCATTGATACATCGGTATCTCAAAGGGTTTAATGTGTTCAAAGGTTCAAAAAGTTTAAAGATAGAACCCGTTTGAACTTTTGGAACGTTTTGTTACTCTGTAATAAAGTTTATTTCTCTCGGAGTTCCTTTTCCGGGACCTAATTCACATTTTTCCAGCAGAAGCTGGCCTTGCCTTCCGTTGAGGAAGTTTACAAAACCGGTATTCAATCCGTCGGGAGAACCGGAATTAATGGCCCAGATCGGCCTGCTAAACGGGTATTTTTTTTCCGTAATGTTTGCTTTGCTTGGTCTCCAGTAATCAGCATCATTTCCCTTGATCCCAACTACCCGGAATTTTTTCAGTCGGGCTCTTACTTCCGGATCATCCAGGTCACTGATGTGATTGTAACCGATGATTCCAAGTGTGTTTGGATTTTTCTGAACATACCGGATCAGGTCTTCGGTGTTTTTTGCAGCGTGAACCTGTTTTCCAAACTCTTTTCCTGTCCAGCTGAGCAAGTGATTGAAATTTGCTGACTGTACCCGGTCGAATACCACTTCGATTGGTTTTTTGGAACCCGGCCAAGTGGTGCTTTTACCTGTTAACAAATCACGAATCTGATCCTGGGTAAGCAGTGTGTCTGCATTGTCTGAATTGACAATAAATGTGATTGCGTCGTATGCTATGATGTCAGAGGTAACCGTGATGTTGTGCGATCGCAGGTATTTCTTTTCCTCTTCGGTATAATCTCTTCCTGTAAAGATGGTTCTTGCAGTTCCTTCAGACAAGGCTTTCATGGCTTCTGTTTCGCTGGTATAAACCATTTTTAGTTCCGCATCCGGGAATGTCCCCATGAAAACTTCCGATGCTGTTTTGATCAGTGGTTGAAATGACTCATCCGAAGACATGGTTTTAGTACCGCGTCTTGGAGTATCATCCGGGGTTTGATTGGTGTTACATGAAAACTGGATTCCGGCAACAAGTAACAGGTTTAAAACTACAAGCTTTTTCATGGACTTATTTTTGTTCTCTGGTTTTTTTAATGGTATCATATATCCGGTATCCACGGTAAGCACCATAGACTAGAAGGATCACTACAAACACATTGCGTTTGGTGCCGTAAAGTTTATCCATGAGAATATCGGTGAAGAGCATGTAGTAGCACATGACCAAGCACATCACGATCATGGCTCCAGCTATAAAAAGGGTTGCGTTCTTGAACATATTAAATGAAAAAAATCCCCCTGACGATAAATGTCAGGGGGATTAGTATTGGTATTGAAATTAATTTAATTTGAATGAAACCGGTAAGGAGAAAGTAGAGTTTACGGCTTTACCGTTTACTTTACCCGGAGTCCATTTCGGCATTCCGCGAACTACGCGTTTTGCTTCTTCATCACACTCAGGACAATCAGTTACACCTTTCTTCACTCTTACGTTAGAGATGTATCCGTTCTCACTGACTACGAATTGTAAGTAACACTTACCTTCCAATCCCATTTCAACTGCTGTTTGAGGATACTTGATGTTTTCCGCCAGGTATCTTTTCAAAGCAGCCATTCCACCCGGTGGTTCAGCAGGTTCATCTACGATGTCGTAAATGACTTCCTCTTTTTTCTCCACCTTTTCTTCTTTCGGTTTTGGAGGCGTAGGATCTACTTTAGCAAATGGATCACCTTCGTTCTCATTAGTTGTTGTAGATGCTTTCGTATCTTCCAAATCCGCCTGAGTTGGAGGAGGAGTAGTTACTTCGTCATCCGTTACCACAGGAGGTAAGAACTGAACGGTTTTTTCCATCGGTGGAATTTCCGGCTCAAGAGGTTCAACGATTTCTTCTTCCAAAGGTGCATCAACAGCAAATGCTGTTAAATCCAAAGGAACTTCTTTTGGTTTTTCCTCCGGAAGATTCATAATCAACTTATAAATCCCGAAAGTTGTTCCGATGAACAGGACCACACCGGCCATTACAAGTATCAGGTTACGGCTGTAATTCGAACGGATCTGGTACGCACCATATTCGTGGTTACGCTCTTCAAATACGATCTCATTACGTTCCGCAGATGTTACCTGTTGCCAGCTTTTAGAGCTTAAGTATTCGTATAGTGAAATACCCGCTACTAATAGGATTACGATTGTTATTAACATACTATTTGCTTAATGTTTTGTCTAACAATGCTTGCTCGCTGTTCATGATATCTACCGGAGCAATTACCCCGATGGATGCGATGTACAACTCATCAATTACATCAATAAAGTTTATGGTCTTAGCTTTCATGTCTGTTTTCACCAAGACTTTCAACGCTTTCAAATCTCCTTTTGCAACATTCAGTTCTTTCGTATAAACTGAATCTACGATTTGTTTGCGTTGCAGTTTTCCGTCCAATTCTGTTTTCTTGTTCAAAACAAACTTGTTCTTATCAATCAGAAGCTTGCGAATTCCCTGCGGACCAAAGTCTGTTTCAATCAATTCGGTTGCAGGTTTTCCTTTTGCATTTCCTTCCGGGTAAAATTCCCCTTCATAATAGAACAAACGGTCAGCCGAAACAATGAACGTGATCGCATTATTGATATCTGAAGGAGGTGCTGGTACATCATCCTTCGGTTTCGCAGGATAAACCAAGCTCATCACTTTAGGTTTCGCAAATGTTGAAGTCAAAACGAAGAAAGTCAACAACAGGAAACCTAAATCCACCATGGGAGTCATATCGATGCGCGCAGAGCCTTTGCTAGGGCGTTTTTTACCGCCTTTTTTGCCCCCGCCGTCATCTTGTGCTAATTCTGCCATTTTCCTTGTTATTTAATTATCTTATTACTGGTGCTGCTTCTTGCGAAGTAACGAAGTTCAGGTTGTTCAGATCCAGGTCACGGAACGTCTCAATAGCGCTTTTCACACGCACGTATTCCGCATCCATTGCTGCTTTCAAAACAAACTTCGGCTTATAATCACTTGCCTTTAAAGGTGCCTGACCTTTTCCAAGTTTAGCACTTTCTTCTTCAAACGTTTTCTTTCCGTAATCCAGCATTTCGCGGTTTGCGAAATTGATCCAATCTTTCAATTCATTGTGCAAGCTGTCGGAAGGAATTCCTTTTTCTGTAGGGAAATTCTTTCTTCCTTCACCATCCAATGAAAGGTATTGCGGAAGCTGGTTCATTGAACAACCAATACTCGTAATTCTTACGAACTCCTTGATATTGTCTTCGCTCAACGGAACCTTGTATTTAGCAGCCATTTGCGCTACTACTTTTTTACGAACTTCTTCACCTGTACAGGAAAAGAAAATACGGCCTCCTTTATCAACAGTTACTAGTACCAATGTTTTTTCGGGGATGTCTTTGTCCCCGATAGACGATGGAATAGAAACTTCAACTGGTTCATCTGTACGGAATGTCGCTGCAAGCATGAAGAAAGTAACCAAGAGGAAAGCCAAATCCACCATCGGTGTCATGTCGATGGACGGGGATCCTTTGGGTGTTTTAATTTCTGCCATTCCTTAGTATTTTATACCGTAAAAACGGATATTAGTTATTAGCGTTGAATGTTTGAACGATAGCAAATCCAGCCTCATCCATTGCATGTGTCATTTGATCAATCTTCGTGTTGAAGAAGTTGTACATAACTGTTGCCAATGTAGAAGCGAAGATTCCTAAGAACGTGTTGATCAAGGCCTCGGAGATACCGATTGATAATTTAGTTGTATCCGGAGTACCAGCACCCATCGCCTGGAAGGATTTGATCATCCCCAATACCGTTCCGATCAAACCGATCAATGTACCAACAGATACACACGTAGAGATGATAACCAGGTTCTTAGACATCATCGGAAGCTCTAATGAAATTGCTTCTTCGATTTCAGCCTTGATGATTTCTGATTTTTGCTCTTTATCTAAAGAAGCATCTTTGCTCACTGACTCATATTTCTCTAATCCTGCACGAATTACGTTCGCCAAAGATCCTTTTTGCTTATCACACTCTTCCAAAGCACCCTGGATATCGTTTGATTCCATCAATCCTTTGATGTTTTCAACGAATTTGTTGATGTTTCCACGACCTTTTGTCTTAGAGATGCTGATGAAACGCTCAACAGAGAAAATGATAACGATCAAGTTAACCGCCATCAAGAAAGGTACGATAATACCACCTTTGTAAATTGTTCCAAGGGTGTTTCCATCGATCGGATGTTCATTCACATCACCGTTTACGAAGTTTGATGGATCACCTAAAATGAAATAATAGATAAGAAATCCAATTCCTAATGCAATTGCAATAGATAATGAGGCAACTAATGATGAAAAACCTCCTCCTGTTTTTGTCTTGCTCATAATTTAGTCTTTATTGAAACTTTTTACATGTTTAAGGGTCAAACATACTAAAAAGGTTTTAATTAGTTTCAATCCTTTTAGTGAAATGAGTTGCCTTTTTTATCAAAATGTTCCAAAATCCGTTTTAAGTACCTTAATTACCAATTAAACGAAAGAAATGTTCGATTTCTCTTCATGTTATGTCAAAATGAACTAATTATTAATTCGAAGTGAACTATCCTCGTTTAAAATCCGGTACAATCAAACTATCATTTGGTTCATTTAAGAGATTATTCGGAAAGAAATCGCTTTGTTTTGCAACCGTGCTGATCGGGCGTTGTATATTTGAGATGAAATTTTACATCAAACAAAGATGATACAAGTAAAGAATTATATATGCGGTCAGTGGGTGGCCGGAGCCGGTGAGGAACAAAAAATTTACAATGCCATTACAGGCGATCAGATCGGGTCTGTTTCAAGTGAAGGCCTGGATTACGAAGCAATCCTGGATTACGGAAGAACGGTAGGAGGGAAGATCCTGCGCAAAATGACTTTCCAGGAGCGTGGGCGCATGCTGAAAGAATTGGCATTTTACCTGTTGGAACGCAAGAATGCTTATTACGAAGTTTCTTCCTGGACGGGTGCAACGAAGGTAGATTCGTGGATCGATATCGAAGGTGGAATAGGAAATTTATTTGCCAATGCTTCATTGAGAAGACAATTCCCGGACTTACCTTATTATGTAGATGGGGCAGCTGCACCGATGTCTAAAAACGGATCGTTCATCGGGCATCACATCATGGTTCCCAAACAAGGGGTGGCAATCCATATCAATGCCTTCAATTTCCCGGTTTGGGGAATGCTTGAAAAGATCGCGGTGAATTTGATGGCAGGTGTTCCTGCAGTTGTAAAACCTTCCGAATACACGAGTTTCCTGACAGAAGTGGTTGTAAAAGACATCATTGATTCGAAGATTTTGCCGGAAGGAGCTTTGCAGTTGGTTTCCGGTTTCGGAAGAGGAATTATTGATCATGTAACTAACCAGGATGTGGTAACCTTCACCGGAAGTGCATTTACCGGACGGAAATTAAAGGCTCACCCGCGTTTGATAGAAGAATCGGTTCCGTTTAATTTGGAAGCAGATTCATTGAATGCGATGGTGTTGGGCCAGAAAGCAGCACCGGGTACAGAAGAGTTTGATCTTTTCGTGAAAGAAGTAACCAAGGAAATTACGATCAAAGCAGGTCAGAAATGTACGGCTGTACGTAGGATTTTGGTTCCGGAAAATTTCATGGAAGAGGTACAGAAAGGAGTTGCTGCCCGCTTGGCATCTACTACGATCGGTGATCCGAAAGTGGAAGGGGTACGCATGGGATCCTTGATTACCCGATTGCAGGTAGAACGTGTGCGTGAGAATGTGGAACTGTTGGCAAAATCACAGGAGATCGTTTATGGAAACATGGACCAGTTTGATGTGGTTGGAGCTGATAAGGATAAAGGAGCGTTCTTTTCGCCGATCTTATTCCTGAATGATTCACCGTTCGACAAGCAGGATGTTCACAATGTGGAAGCTTTCGGACCGGTTTCAACGATCATGCCGTATAAGAATTTGGACGAAGCTGTTGAACTGACCAAATTAGGGAAAGGATCGTTAGTAACAACGATCGTTACTGCAGACGATAAAGAAGCACGTGAATTTGTAGTGGAAACGGCTTCTGTTAACGGTCGAATCCTGGTTCTGAACAAAGACTGCGCGAAAGAAAGTACTGGTCACGGTTCCCCGATGCCTTTATTGACACACGGTGGTCCGGGTAGAGCCGGAGGTGGTGAAGAAATGGGCGGAAAGCGCGGTGTGATGCATTACATGCAACGGACAGCAATCCAGGGACACCCCACAACTATTACGGAAATTACACAAGTATTCCAGCAGGGAGCAAAAGGGAATATCAGTTCCATTCATCCATTCAGGAAGCATTACGAAGAACTGGCAGTTGGAGATCAGTTGATCACCGACAGCCGCTTGATCACTTCTGAGGACATTGATGCGTTTGCAGCTTTGAGTGGAGATAATTTCTACGCACATAAAAGAGAAACGAATTTTGCAGGAACGATGTTCGATGAGCAGGTTGCACACGGATACCTGATCATGAGTATTTCAGCAGGATTGTTTGTGGATAGCTACGAGATCAACCCGGTGCTTTTGAACTACGGAATTGATGAGCTACGCTTTACCAAGCCGGTGTATCCGGGAGCGAATATCCACATCCGTTTTACGTGTAAAGAGAAAATCAGCACGGATGTAACTCCTAATGAGGAAGATCCGAAGACACTGATTCAACGTGGAGTGGTAAAATGGTTGGTTGAAATGTTGGATGATACAGATCAGCCGTTGGTAGGAATCGCTACGATCCTGACGATGGTGAAAAGACTGGATCAGTCAAAATAAAAGGATGGAATACCAATCGCCGGAATGCAGGATTTTGTGTTCCGGTGCTATTTTTAAGGAAGTCAACCATGAAATACATTAGCGTATTTTTAGTAGTGAGTCTAAGCATTTCCGGCTTTTCCCAGGATAAACCTTTAAGCGAAAAGGAATGGAAAGCCCGTTGCGTCCAGGCAAAAAAGCAAACCGAAGCGTTGTTGTCGAAATTTAGTCAACACGATGCGCTGGTGCTTAAAAACTACTCCAATATTTTTGATTTGTCCTGGTTTCAAACCCGGTATGAGGAATACAAACGTGGTAAGAGTCGATACGAAAAGGGACTTTACAAATTGTGGGTTTTGCAGGAAGATACTTCCGGCTACCAATTCAGGTACTTACATACAAACGATGCCGAAAGAGCCGCAAAATTGAGCGATTCACTTAAACGCTTAAAAACGATGAGGGAATTTTGGTCCTTGTCGCGTTTTCAAATGCAATTCGACTACATTGCCAATTACCAAACCCAGGACTATAATTACATTGTGACCGAGTATGGTATCCTGGACAAGGAAATGAACAAGCAACTCCATTATGCTAAAAGTTTAATCCTGACAGATACACTTGCGCAATCTGCTTTGCTACAGCGGAATATGGATCAGGTGGTGTGGTGTCATTCACTGAACGAACAAACAAACTCGAATATTCATTTTTGCCTGGAAAGTTTGAAAGCACGTTACCTTGAAAATCCGGAAGGGACTTTCCCGGAGGCGTATGAGCGCTATTTTTCTGTTTACAGACAAGTAACTGATCAGCCGAAAACAAACGGTACACATCCCGTACTGGATTATGCTTTAGAGAAAGTGGATCAACCGGCTTCTTTTCCAGGTGGGCAGGCAGCATTCCAGGAGTATGTGGACCGGAAACTTAAGGAATCGAACGTAGTTTTGGAAGGCTGTGGCGAATGGAAGGTAGAGGTGAAGTTCGATATTACCAGCTTGGGGTATGTTTCCAATGTCCGGTTCTCTGAGAACAACCCGAAATGCCCGAAGTACGTGGCAGAAGCCATGCGTATTGTCAAAGAATCACCGGATTGGTTTCCTGCCAAAAATAAAGGAAAAATAGTGAGTTCGGTTCATACGGTCGAACTATTAATTAAATAATGGAATTATGAAATTTGTCACTCTCTCTTTAGTATTACTGTTTTGTACATCTGCTTTCAGTCAGTCGGCGAAGAAGCGGAACAAGCAATTAACGGCCCAGGTTGCGCTCGAACAGCAAAAGCAGGATTCAGCTTATGCATTGTTTGAAGCAGCAGAGAGGAAGTCCGACTCCATTCGTATGGTACTCAAGAAAAAGATCAGTCGCATGACGGATGCGGAACGTGCAGCGAGCAGAGCTTATTCGGATGGAACTGACCGGGAGAAAAAGCTGATTGCCCTGGGCGTTGATCCGAATGTGGTAGTTCATTACGATTCACAAATAGAAAGTATCCCGAAGTACATGGGAGAAGTTAAACAGGCAAAGGAAATCATCCGAACAGAAGTGAAATTCAACAAAGTTTCCGACAAATTGAACCTGGATGGACTCAAAGTGAAGGAGCAAAATACCCTCTTGCAGGAAAAAATAACCGAATACCAGGATCATGCGGGATCCAATAAAATGCGACAGCAGGAATTGGATGCAAAGAACTTAGAATTACTTGCATTTTCACCTAAATTGGATTCGCTTACTTCGATCTATGAGGTTTATAAAGAAGCGTTGCTCCTGAAAAAGACCAAACTTCAGAATAAGCTGGGTGAATTGCGTGCCGATTATGCTCAGAAAGGTCCCAAAGGATTTTCCGAAGCATACAGAAAAGTGTTCCCGGATGTTTTTCCGGTTTTGCAGGATCAATTAATCACTGACTTTGGTTCGGAAACACTGGAATCAGAGGGGTATATTGGTCAGGATATAGTTCCTGTGCCAAAGGATGATAAGAAGCCGGGTGCTTCTGAGATCTACACCATTGTAGACGAACAAGCTTCTTTTCCGGGCGGGATTAAGGAAATGTACGCTTATTTGGAGAAAAACCTGCGTTACCCGGAAAGCGCGAAAGAAGCAGCTATTTCGGGTAAAGTATTTGTGCAGTTCGTGGTATCGGAGAAAGGCGATATTACGGAGTCTCAAGTCGTGAAAGGGATTCGGGGATGCAAGGAATGTGACCTGGAAGCAATCCGAGTTATTCGAATGATGCCGAAATGGATTCCCGCAAAAATCAACGGACAAGCTGTAAAATCAAAGTTCAATCTACCAGTGAATTTTGTGTCGCATTAATGTGTGATCTCAATTATTGAAATAAAGAGGCGACTGGTAAGGGTAAGTTTCAATGTTCATTTAGCTGATTACAATCTATTTGAAATGATCTTTTGAGATTGTTTTGAAGAATGTTTTTTCTTAAATTAAAGAAGAAAGAACAATGGGATTGAAATACAAAAATGAATCTCTCCGAGCCAAATGGTGGGATTATTCAAATGCAGGAACCTATTTTATCACTATTTGTACCAAAGACCGGAATCCATTTTTCGGAGAAGTTTTGAATAGGGAAGTTGTACTAAGTGAGATTGGAAAGATCGTTTTTGAAGAATGGTTAAAAACAGCCGATTTGAGGTCCAAAATGAAAGTAGAACTGCATAATTTTGTTGTGAGCCAGATCATTTTCATGCACTACTTACTATTGGGATAACAGCATTCAATGGATTGAATGCTTCCAGTGATGAATTTGGGAATATCAGAAACAATCTATTTAAACCACAGTCGAATAATTTAGGTTCTCTGATTAGAGGATTTAAATCTGCTGTAACTATGAGGTGCAAGCTATCCGGATTAGAGTTTTGTTGGCAATCCCGGTATTATGATGTAATTATTAGAAGTCCGGAACAATTTGAAAATGTTCAAAAATATATTTTGGAAAATCCTGCAAAATGGAAATCTGATGGAAATATATAAAACTGTGGAGACGCGATGCTTCGTGTCTCCACAATAATCACCTCAATAAAAACTCCAAAACTGCATTCATAAACTCTTCCGGCTGTTCTGCATGCACCCAATGGCCTGCATTTTCAATAGTTACAAAAGAAGAATCAGGGAATTGGTTCTCCATATCCGGAATGTCTTCATCTAGAATGTAATTGGAAGCTGCTCCGCGGATAAATAAAGTCTGTACAAACACTTCCTGTTCCGGAACTGCTTTCAGAATTTCATCCATTTCACTTTCAAGAACCGTCACATTCATTCTCCAGGCCAGTTTGCCTTTTTCGATCCAGTAAAGGTTCTTCAGTAAGAATTGCCTTGTCCCGATTTCAGGTACAAAAGGCTCAAGTATTTCTTCCGCTTTGGACCGCGAGTCCATAGAAGTGCGGTTTACGGCATGGATTCCTGCAAGAATTTGTTGATGATGCAACGGGTATTGTTTGGTTCCCATATCTACCACAATCAGCTTTTCAATGGTTTCGGGATACAGTTGTGCATAGCGCATGACCGTTTTTCCACCCATCGAATGACCCAGAAGGTGTACTTTTTCCAGTTTTAGGTCCGTAATCAGCTCATACAAATCTTCAGCAAGAAGATCGTAACTCATCTCATCACTCCATTTGGAATGTCCGTGATTGCGCTGGTCAACCAAAATGACCTGGAAATACTCAGAGAAACGTTTGGCATGTGTTTGCCAGTTATCAGAAGAACCAAAAAGTCCGTGAAGGATAATCAAAGGTTTTCCCTCTCCAATAATGCGGTGTTGCAGCTTCATACTACAAAACTACAAATAGGGAACGGGTTCTCAGTGAATCAAACGTGAAAAAAAAGTGAAAATGTTGGGCATTTCCCAGCTGGCGTCCGTTACTTCAATCATTTGAGTTGTTTTCGTTTCGGTTACCGTTGTTGTGGTTGTTGTCTTTGTTTTGGAAGGACTTCCGGATTCAATGGTTTCTTCCAGGTCCGTAGAACTTGATTTTCCGGTAGTGAATTGCTGCTCATTCACCTGTTCGATAATAGAAACGATTTTATCTGCCGAAATTTTGGATTTGTCAAAAGTGATGTAAGCCGTATTGGTTTTTCTTCCGTCTTCGAAATCATAAGAAACACGATCCACTGCCCCGGTTTCTTTCAAAGCCATGCGGATAGAACCACCACATGCATGTTCACAAGACATCCCTGAAACCTCGATTGCCAGTTTGCGGTCAGCATGAACAGGCTCCAATTTTTTGTAAACTACTTTTTTCTCAACGGAGATAATTTTTTTCTCTGAAGGAGTGGATGAACAAGAACCAAGAACCAATACAGTTGCCAGGCCTAAAAAAATCGAGTGTTTCATTGGGTTCACTTTTACAGTGCGTAAATTTAAGGGAAATCACAGGACGGGTTTCACTAATTTTTGTTAAAATGGTGGATTGGAGACCAAAGTTTAACATCTTCCGGGATGCGAAGAAGAGAAATCCGTAAATTTGCAGCATGTCTGAGATCGTAAATAAAGTAGCACAAAGCGGATTGATCGCAGTTGATCTGGCTGAATATTGTCCGAAGAATTCTGAATTTGCAGGTTTCGATTTTGAACCTTCTTTATGGCAGGGATTGGTTTTGAAGGAAAAGGATTTCCGTGATTATGTGAAGAATTTTGACTGGAACCAATTTGAAGACAAGCACGTTTACCTGTTTTGCTCCGTTGAAGCGATCCTGCCATCCTGGGCATTTATGCTGGTGAGTTCGAAATTGGTTGGATTGGCGGCTTCTGTAACGATCGGTACTTTGGCCGATGCCAGGCAAAAAGCATTGGAAATCTGCATCGAGAAATTGGATGTGCAGCAATTCGCTGATGGAAAACTGATCGTGAAAGGGTGTTCCGATATTCCGCGCCCCGAAGCAGCAATGTCGCAGTTCTTAGTGAAAGTGCAGCCCGTTTGTTCCAGTATCATGTACGGCGAACCGTGTTCAACTGTTCCGATCTACAAGAAACCTAAACAGAAATAATTTCCGAATTAAATCCGTTTTCTTTTAATAATTCAAATAACCGGGGAAGCAGTTGCTGTTGTCTTTCAGCAATTTTTGCATTGTCGTGTAAAACCAGGATGTCTCCCTTTTTGATCCGTTTTGCTTCCGAAAGGATTCGCTCATTGCTGACCGTTAAATCATAATCATAAGACAGCCACGACCACATGATGATCCGGTGGGTCTTCCCGATTTCCTTCGCAACACTTGGTTTTATTCTGCCGTAGGGCGGACGGAACAGCTTCGTGCGGAATACTTCTTCAAATGCCTGGAAAGATTCCAAATAAACCGCATTTTCCGTTTTGATTGAATTCAAGTGCTTTAGGGTGTGGTTTCCCACCTGGTGACCTTCTGAAAGAATGCGCTGGAACAGTTCCGGGTACTTCAACACATTTTGTCCCACACAGAAAAAAGTGGCTTTCCAGTTGTATTGTTTCAGCAGATCTAATACAAATGGAGTGATTTCCGGATTCGGTCCGTCATCAAAAGTGATAAATACGACCGGCTTAGAAACAGGAAACCTCCACCTTAACCTTGGAAGAACCCAATCTGTTAAGCGTGGAGGTTTAAACAATTTCATATAAAACGATTACATCGAGTCATCAAAAGGCTGAACGTCGTTCAGTACCTCTTCATTCAATACCGCATCACTTCCGGCTGGCATTCCTACCGGTGCCGGTTGCGGAGCAGAAGGAACCTGTGTTCCCGTCAGCTGGTAAGTGAAATCAATGGCATTCATCGTGCCTTGTAAACGCCCTTTTTTAATTGCGTAGTATCCGTCTGTTCTGCTTTCGCCGTTCTCCATGGAAAGTTGATCCAATTCCGTATAAATACGAGCCAGATCCGAATTGTAAAGTGTTTCCAATCCTTTCGAAGTTCGGGCAAATAACGCTCCGTTCGGATTTCCTACACGAGGATCACCGGCAAACTTGTGCATGGTTGCGTAATTGATCGCCGCAGCAATGTAATCCGTTTCGTTCGATGCGGCAAATTTCGCAGGGCTATTTTTGAAGTAACCCAGGATACTTTCCAACTGACGTGCAATTTCAGCGCCCAGTTTTTCAGCTCCTTCTTTATCGTTCGCACGGTATAGAATTCCAACATAATCATGAAGAACACCATCCTGGTATTGTGCGTATTCAGCACCGTTTGCATCTTTGATACCTCCGGCTCCGGAAGGTTTTTCACCGTAATCCAATACGACGTTAGCAGGCATTACTTCCAATGACCTGTGGATCAATTTCGCTGCACGCTTGCGCAGTTCGGTTGTGCTCATTCCCAAAGTACCTTTGAACGAATTCTCCAGTGAGTCAGCAATATTCCCCTGACCTGAAGCACGAAGCTTGCTGATCATAGGAGTGTATTGCTCCTTGCTCATTTCCATTTGCTCCGCTTCGATAACATAGTGTTCAGCCAACTGAATGAACATCGTTCTGAAAGTAAACGTCTGTCTTCTTGCATAGTAATCCGTTAATACATTCGGATCATTCATTTTACCGAAATGGTATGTTTCCATCAAATGCTTGTACATCAGTTTTTCATTGATCGGAGTTCTTCCCTTCGCAAGGATCGGGGTGATTTCCCAAGCCATACCATTCGTACGTAAGTGTCCGCTTTGGTACATTGCCGTAGAAACTTCCGTATTTCCAGGAGAAGTAAAGTACATTGGACGTTTCCAATCATTGTTTGCAAGCATATCTAAAATCATAATATCTGATTTCGTGATACCCTGAACAGACTTGGAGTTGAAATGGAAACGGATTTCGTCTTCACAGCTTGCAGCTTCTTCTTTGGAGATGATTTCCGATGCGAGTGCATTTTTCTTGTTCACAGGAAGAATGAAACCGGTGCTTGGCAATACGCGTAAACCTGCTTTCCCGATTTTGATCATGTTCTCATCATCTCTAACGAATTCCATTGCTTCTTTGATCGGCAAGAAAGACCAGGAGTCTTCCCATGTAGTCATGATTTGCTCCAGTTGCTGTAATCCGTTGATGTCAGCATCGATCATTTGATTTCTGTATGCTTCAAAGATCTCCAGGATCCCGTTTTCCATCGTTTCGATCGTCTCCAGGTTTGCTGAATCCGCAGATTTTCCGTAAGAAGCGCGAATCTCATCGATACGAGGTTCGTAAGCTGGATCTTTTGCTTTCACAGAAGCAAGGATCGTTGAAGTGTTCGCAGAGAAAGCAGCAAATGCCTGTTTGAACTCCCGCGGACTGTGCTTCACTTTTGAGTTGAAGATTTTTTCAACGGTTTCACGCTTGATCCCTCTGTTCAGTAATTGAACAGTTGACGAGAAAAATGCCTGGTCTGTTCCACCTGCCCACTGAAGGATCTGGTCCTCTCTGAATGTAATAGGAAGCGGATCCGATTCATACATTTTCATTTTCATCTGGTTGGTATACCAGTCCGTATCGAATAAGCTGGTGTTACAAACACGTACATCCGTTCTTTGGCCTTCTACTTCCTGTAGGTACCACAATGGGAATGTATCGTTATCCCCTACGGAGAAGATGATTCCGTTTTTTGCGCATGATTGCAGGTAATTGTATGCCAGGTCATGTGCCGATGATTTTTCTGACCGGTCGTGGTCGTCCCATCCTTGCTGGCCCATGATGTATGGAACGAACAACGTAAGTATTGTGAACCCGATTGCGGCAATTTGGTTGTTTGCAAGGGCCTTTCGAAGCCCGAATGCTATTCCGAGCAAGGCAAGCCCGATGAGCGCTATCACCAACCAGGTAGTGAAAATGAAACCACCGCCTGCAATGGCAAAGATCAGGATGAACGCTGTTAATGCACCGTATCCGGTAAGCATGTTCTTCCAGTCTGCTTTATTGAAGTTTTTATATGCGTCGTATAAGGCAAGGACACTTAGACCGATCCAAAATGCAAAGGCATAGAATGAAGCGGCGTAAGCATAATCACGTTCACGCGGTTCGTATGGTTTTTGGTTCAGGTAAATTACAATAGCAATACCTGTAAAGAAGAAAGTCAAAAAGACAATGAATGCATCTTTAGGAGCTCTGTAGAAATGGAAGATCACACCGATCACCCCAAGAATTAGCGGAAGCATCCAGAAATTGTTGTGTGCCGGATTTTCCAATGTGTAGAAAGGAGCATGCTCCTGGTTTCCTAGACGCGCGTCATCAATAAACGAGTACCCGGAGATCCAGTTTCCACGCATTTCGTCTCCATGTCCCTGGAAGTCATTCTGGCGGCCTGCGAAATTCCACATGAAATAACGCCAGTACATCCAGTTCATCTGGTAGCTGAACATGTAACTCATGTTCTCACCGAAGCGCGGAAGTCTCAAACCATCAGTTCCCAACTCATCCGAATCCGTAACATCCGATGCATCATATCCCGACCAGTTTTTATAGGCAAGGATTTTAGGATCATTCGGGTTCCCCGATGTGTAATACATCCGCGGTAAGAATGTGTTTTGCGAGTAAACAGGTTTGTTGTTCATTCGCGTGCTCTCGTTACTGGAGAAGTATTTTTCTTTTACGATGTATGAACGTCCTCTCGGTTTCGCCCATTCCTGTGCTTCTTTTTCAGTTAAGAATGCTTTTGCATCTACTCCTGTTGCTTCGTTTTCAACAACGAAACGGCGTAGGTAGAACGGACTTGAATTTCCAAACTCCGAATTATCTGCAGGAGTTGAGTTCCAGTAGTTACCGTTCAAAATAGGCCATGATCCGTACTGCTCACGTTTCAAATAAGCGTGAAGCGTTACCAGGTTTTCAGGGTCATTCTCATCCAATGGGGTGTTTGCATTTGAGCGGATAACGATTACTGCAAAAGATCCGTATCCGATTAATAGGAACGCCAAACTCCACAAAGCCGTATTTAAAATAGGTTTTGCTTTGCGTTTTGCATATTTGAATCCCCAGATAAACCCAACGATCAATAAAATGAAGAAGAAGAACGTACCTGAGAAGAACGGTAATCCCAATGAATTAACAAAAGCCACCTCGAAAGAAGATGCCAAAGCAACGGATCCCGGGATAATTCCTTCCTGTACGAAAGCAAGAACGACTACGGAAATCAAGCCTGTGAGGATAATTCCTTTCAAAGTGGTTTTTTCCCACAGGTTAAAGTACATAACGAAAGCGATCGCCGGAACAGCAAGTAGTCCCAATAAGTGAACCCCGATTGCCAGACCAAACATGAACCAGATCAGGATCATCCAACGCATCGGGGATCTTTTGTCTGTGATTTCACCGTATTTGATCCCGATCATTTCTGCATCCCATTTCATGATCATCCAGAAAATAGCGGCTGTAAATAAGGAAGACATCGCATAAACTTCACCTTCAACTGCAGAGAACCAGAATGAATCAGAGAACGTGTAAGCCAAAGCACCTACAGCTCCTGCTCCGACAGTTGCGATTTGATCTCCTGTTGACCAGTTTCTGTCTTTACGCTGCATGATCTTTTTACCGAACATGGTAATCGACCAATACAGGAACAAAATAGTGAATGAACTACACAACGCTGAAAGTCTGTTGATCCACACAGCTACCATTTCAGGTTCTGCGAAGAAAGAGAACAAACGTCCAAGTACCATGAATAAAGGCGCGCCCGGAGGGTGACCAACTTCTAATTTATTTGCTGCTGTGATATACTCCCCACAATCCCAAAGTGAAACGGTATCTTCAATGGTCAGGAAATAAACAATCGTTGCGATTAAAAAAACAAACCAGCCTGTTAGGTTATTCAGTTTTACGTAATTCATGATTTACTTTGAAAGTTTGACTTGCGAAGTTATAAATATATTGCGACGATTCCTCATTGAAACACTGAAAATTGCTAATTGAATGAAATTCAGTGTTTTTTCACCGGAATGACTAAAAAACACCATTTTTTTTGCCAAATTTCTTGTGTGAAAAGAATTTAGTATTAACTTTGCCCTCGCAATTGACCCATGGTGTAACTGGCAACACGTCTGGTTTTGGTCCAGAAGAGTCTAGGTTCGAGCCCTAGTGGGTCAACAAAGAAGGAGTTTAGAAATAGACTCCTTTTTTTGTGCCCGGTGGTTTGGTGGTGGAAGTTCGAAATTCCGACAAAATGACTAGGGACGGGATTTGGTACAGTTATTAGAAAATCTTAATGTATTTTCCCGCCTAGGCAATCTTCACTAATTTTGCAAGAAAAAAATGTTCAATTCAAATTCGGAGGCACTTAAAGCGGGAGTTGCCAGTAAACAATACCCACAGCACTTGTACAGATTTCGACAACTTGATGATAACTTTAATGGTATCCTTGAAAACAATGCGATGTGGTTTTCTAACCCTAATGGTTTTAACGATCCATTTGATTGTAAAGTTAACTTAGAAGATGAGTACGAAAAGGAATATGTGATTTCTTGGTTACAAAAGAATGGAATGTCTTTAGCTTACGCAACGCATCATCAATCAATTCTGTCAAAGGAAGAGTGGAAGAGGATTGTCGAGTCTAGACTTGAATCTGTTATGGCTAACAGCTATATCTGTTGTTTTGCAGAAGAAAAGGAAAATCTATTGATGTGGTCACATTACACTGGTAGCCACCAAGGAGTTTGTTTGAAGTTTGACATAACAGTTGACCCAGATTTTTTTATCACTCCAGTGAGAGTCAATTATACCGAGATTTATCCAAAAGAGAACTATATAAAAGATAGTGGGAAAACGATAATGTCAATTCTTACATCAAAGTCAATCCATTGGAAATACGAGAAAGAAATACGAGTTGTTAAGCCAGTAGCAGAAGAGAACAAGTTTTTCTTCAAAAAAGAAGCGTTGGTCGAGATAATATTTGGGTGTAAAACTGAATTAAGTAAAATTGAAGAAATTAAGAATTTAGCACAAGAGTGTGGATACCATCATTTGAAGTTTAGTAAAGCTGAATTGGATTCTAATGAGTATAAACTCAATTTTAAAACAATTTAAGAAGTTAACCCATAAGCTTCTATAGCCTCCGCACTCACAGGATAGGAATATACTGAAAGTAACCAAATTGTTTGGAATCGTTAACTTGGTTGTACAATTAGGAATAATAACCATGAACTGTATTGAACTAACTGAAGACCAAATTTCAAGAGACGGAAAATACCCCGCACCAAATGTTTCAGGGTATAATTCGTTGTTCTTTCATCCATTAACTGGGCATGGTTCTAAGAAAGACTTGGAGCAATGGGGATATCAATTAACGGTGATTTGTGAGGAACAGGGGATAGAGTACTATTGCTTTTACAATGATTTCAGAACTAAAATCAATGTCTATCCTAATAGTTTGATTGAACAATGGTGGATTAGTCGCTGATTAACTTGCCATTTTCTATTCGTAAACCATACGCTTCTCTTCCCTCTGAATCCACAGGATAGAAATCTAATGGGTACAGCCTTGAATTTTCAATGGTGGTAACGATGAATACTGCACCATCTGAAATAATCTGTACGAGTTTGTCTTCTAACATAGAAAATGAAATACCATTCATAACCTCTGCATAAACTAATTGAGTTTCCATAACTTGAAATATTAATATGAATTGGGGGCTGGGTCAAACACTCATGGTCTGACAAACTACCAAACCCGCCCAGATTGATAGCAGGGGGAGTTTGTAGATTAGGCTCACAGAGTAGGGAACAAACTCATTTTTTGCTTTCGGGAATATCATTGAATGCTTTAGTGGAAAAAGTAGCAGAGTGTGTCCCTTTGGTATCCAAAACTCCCAACCGAGTGTAGTCTGTTCCGTTAACAGGTTAAATACGATGGAAGATTACACGGAACGACGACGAGGTTGGGAGGATTAATGACTTTCGACAAAACGACATTGTGACATTTGTATACAAGAAGCCCCAGTTATTAACCGAGGCTTCCGAATCTAAATTGACAATTGTCAAACCCAAATTAGTTATGCTACTTTTCGGTATCTTCCACGCTTAGTTCGTTCAACACATAAAGTCCCCAAAAAGCGGTCGACATTGCGAGCAGACATCACTCCCATTACATGTGCAATCTGTTTTGCTTCAGCAGTAGTAAACTCATTGGGTAAACTTTGGTAAAGAAGTAGCATTTGCGCACTCAACTCATCTACTTCCTGCATTGGAAGGATTTCCAGCACTCTATTCGCATTGTTGAGTAATTTTTCCGATAGTTTCATTGCTACACAGAAGTCTTCATCAGAGCATACATAAGTATTACTGCGGATTTTAATATTCCTTAGTATTGTAAGAATCATAGAAATTCTAAAAGCAATAAGTCCCATTCTATTTGCTGTACCATCTAAGTCAGCGTGAAATAGATTGGTAAGTATTGCTTTATTCCGATTGAAGAAATCAAGAAACACTTCCTTCTGTTCATCAGAATATGAAAAATGAATACCATCAACTTGTAATAATTGCTGAAATAGAAGATTTAATTGCACAGCGCTTTCAGTATATGTCTTACTGCGTTCTCCATCACCAGACGCAAAAACATCAAAAAACTCATCCATTGGTTCAGTATGCCAGTACATAAACCTGCTATACAAGCCATTTTCCGCATTTGAAACGATACGCTTCAATTGATTTGGAGTACTGGAAATAACTACCGAAAGTTTAGGTTCAGGTAGATCCACATAAACATTATCAGTTTTTCTGTATTGACTGATTGGCTCATGATGGAATGCTTTCCGTAACATATCAGAGTAATTACCATAGTCAGTTTTGAAAACGTTTGCGATAGTATCACCTTCGGTTTCAAATATTAATCCTTTGCCTTCTCTTTCATTAAGCATCTTTACAAATCCTGCGGAAGAGTTGTTAGCAGGAATTACTATTTTATTAGGGATTAGTACTGTTTGACTATTTAGCATGGTATTGAGCAGTCCGCCTGAATTATTTTGTGGTTTGTTACTTTCAATTTCTGATAATAGTCGTCTCGACCACAATAGATTTCCCTTTCCTGAACCTGCCTTTCCTAAAACATACAGATACAAGTTGGGATAAACACGTTCTTTGGCATATTCACCAAACACATTCGGTAGAATACTGCTTATAACTGTTATGTTAGAAAGAAGCATCATTTCCTTATGTTCATCCTCAAAAGTAGAACAGAGATTCTGTAGAATCGTTGGTAAACTATTGAAGTCAATACTTTGGAGTGCTTCTAATTTTTGTCGTAATGTCGACTTGACGTTTTCGTCATTTACTTTACTAAGCATAAAATTTGAATGCGTTAGTTATTAAATCGTAATCAACGGTCGCTTTTTAATTTCGACGACCTCTGATTTAACCCCTGCAATCAAGTCTAAATTCATGTCTTGATTGATTTTGAGGTAAGTTTCGTCTTCGGAAAGACCAAATTTTTCTTTAACGAACCAAATTGCATTGTAGCGTTCGGTCGTTATCCATTTTGAACCACGCAACTCACGAATGTACATTGCATAGTTTCCATAATTTTCATTCCAAGTAATTACGACCTGTAAGTCATCAACTTGAAATGGTACATCAATAGTAAATTGATTTTTAACGTATTTCTCAAATATTTCGAGACCCCCGTTTGTGTTTTGTAGAAAAATTCTACCTAAAGCTTTCATATTCTTTATTGCTTTAGTTAGTATTATAAGAGTGTTATACTCTTTAAGGGGGTTAACCCTGACCGTCTTTTCGTTAAGATATCGATTGATATTAATGATAAAGAACTGTTGCAAAAACGTAAACCAAAAAGAATGGTTGCTTTGAACGTGAAAGAATTCTGAAACATTTTTGTAAGTAGCAGATTTAAAGCTGATAGCAAAAGGCGAAAGGTCTTAGTTATTTATATTTTAAAGAGTATCAGTTTTTATGTCCACCAAAATGGATGAAAAATCTAATTTGTATACATGCCAAAAACAGCGTATCTGTGTATCTTTTTCCTCAAATAGTAGAAAGGGACTCAAAGAGGATTATCGCTCGTCTATGTATTTCTTTTGGTGTTAGGTTGAACGGTATTGTAAGCATAGTTTGCTGATAACGGTCTAGCCATGCATCGGGTATTTTTCCTCTATCATGCCCCATAAGTTGAGCAATGAATAAATCCAATGATAATACATAACGGTCGTTGTCTGACAAACCAATGCTTTCCAATCCGTTTAATAGTTGATTGTGTTTCATGTCCTCTGCAATCAGAGAGATGATTTTCTCTTTTTCCATGCCACAATTTTATGGCGTTGGTTTGAGATTTTCAAACGGTTTCACATAATTTTGAGCAGAGTGATGTCACACTATTTATCTATGAAAATAGCGGTATGTTCCTTCTGTTGAGGTATCAGGACATTTTAGAATTAACCTATTACTGGTTATATTTAGAATAGTTCCGGATTGAGTTCCTGAAAATTGTCCTGCTGTTCCACCCTGTATAGCTATGGTAGTAGGGTTACTTAAAACGTAGGAGAATGTTGCAGGACTGTTTTCCCATTTTAACTGTTTAATAGTTCCACCTACTGTTGTAAAAGTATAATCCTTCACTAGGTATGCCGTTTGAGTAATAGTATTATTTTGATAGAATTCAACACTATCTGCGAGCCATGTTCCTGCTTCTAAAGCATCATAAGTTTGCTCGATTGTCAAAGTTGTGGGGCTTGTTGGTTCTGGTGCAGTTGGTTCTGGTTGGGTTTCTTTCTTTTTACAACTGATTAAGGTTGCTACTCCGAGGATTGTCAGAAATGCAATGTGTCTCATAATTAATAGTTTAAGATTAGTTAAAATTAATACTTACCGTTCGGTCATTACAAATATAGTCTGTGTTAATGACTTTTCGGTCATGAATAAGCAGGAAATATTGTTGACCCTTGCGAAACGGGTAAAAGAGTTAAGAAATGAAAAAGGGCTTACCCAAGAGGATGTGTACAATGACACAGGGATTCACCTTGGCAGAATAGAGCAAGGAAAGCGTGATATTTCGTTTACTACACTTTGTAAATTGGCTGATTATTTTGAGGTTAATTTGTCTGATTTTAGAAAGTAGACTGTATATTGGTATCAAATTCTAGAAATGGCCGTAAAAATATCTGAATACCATGGTAAAGTAGTTGACTATTCTTTACCTCTAATCCAACCAGCAGATGGTTCGGAAAACTGCCCTTTCATGAACTCTATTTGTCCTAAAATTAAAAAGGGACTTAAGCCGATTTGTTCCGTTCAAAAACCCGATGGTGAAAACTGGATAGTATGTAGTAATAGATTATGTTCTACATTATCAAATATTCCCCTATCTAATTATCAGATCGATGTTTTATCAGAAGTCGCAAAATGTGTTTTCGGGGATTCCGTTGATTTGAATGATATTGTAATAAAAAGAGAGATCACTATGCCTGTTGTTGCGGCCAGTAAGTATCATGCTGACTATGTAATGATGAATATTGGAAATAGCGGTCGGGCAAATGGTCAGAGAAAGTTTGTTTTGGAAATGCAAGGAGGGGGTGAAACGTCTTCTACTGGCGCTATAACCAGATTGGTTGAAAATTGGGAAAAGAACCCACAACGATCTAATCTTGAACTTTCACAAATGGTAGCAGCTAATCCCATAGTGACGAATGCTTGGAGACGACAACAAGAACAATTTATTGTAAAAGGAAATATTGCACATCAGACAGGTGGTGGGTTAGTTTTCTGTGTTGGTGGACCTCTCTATGATTATTTATATGAGAGAGTCAAAGCATCAAATTTAAGAGATTTGAAAGATCATAACTGGACTTTGGCTTTGATAGCATTTCATGAAGAATATCAAGTTGACGGAACTATCAAATATGTTCCTGATAATTCACGTCAACTTTTTACGAATTATGTCTCTTTTCTTCAAGTATTAATTAATCAAGGAGGTCCTCATCCAGAGTTGTTTTCGGGTAAATTTGAAAAATTACTAACTGGTATGGAGATCTTGATCTGAGACTGTGTTCTCAATCTCATTTTCTGTAATCCTCTTAGCCATCAAATCATTAGCAATAACAATACGATGTCCTATCCATTCAATAATGGGTACTGCAACCGCATTTCCTAAAGCTCTGTATCGAGATCCGTCCATCCTACTGGAAATCCCTGAAGTTTCTCGTATTCTGAAGGGAGCATTCGTCGAACATACAGAGTCTGAGCTTCCTCTGGAATCAAGGGTATAAGTTTCTCCATCATTTCTGTATCCTTTACCTTGAGGTCCGGCATCTGGTTTTCGACCAATTGTTGCGTGTTGGATAGAATAGATATCTGAGTTTCTATTGCTTTTTGATAATCCTTTGGCAGACTCTTTTGTTTTTCCTTCGCCCTGTTTAGAAGCGATCGAAGTTGTGTTGGGCTCAAAAAGTACTTGGCTGGACTCGACTCCTCCAAGACTTCCGACAATATAGACTCTTCTCCTTCGCTGTGGTGTTCCAAAGTATTTAGCATCGAAAATTCTCCACGATAAGCAATACCCGAGTTCATCCAGCGTTGTAAGGAGTACTCTGAAATCTTCCCCTTCATCGCTGTTGAGGAGTCCAGGAACGTTTTCAAGAACAATCCACTTGGGGAGTCGTTCTCTGACAAGTCCTGAAAACTTAAAAAATAACCCGCTTCTGTTTCCATTTAATCCCTTTCTTTTACCCTGATTAGCTAATGATAAATCTTGACATGGGAAGCCCCCACACCATAGTTCTGCTTCTGGAATATCACTTGCATTCAGTAAGTTAATATCTGTGTTTAACATTACATTCGGCCAATGTTTACGCAACACTTGCTGACCAAATGAATTGATCTCAGATTGGAAAACGACTTTCATTCCAGCCCTTTCGAATCCTAAATCAAAACCTCCAATTCCTGAAAAGAATGAGGCAACTCTTATTTGCTGTTTGTCTGGCATAGATACATTACAAATTTAAACAAACTACTAGAGATATATCAACAAAAATAAATTGTGAAATACATAATCTATTTACGTTCTTCTAGGATGCTTGTGAATTATTAAAAAATAAGTGACTTTTGATGATATTAGCATGTTCCTCCTTCGTCACTTTCACATACTTCAAGAACATTTTCTCTGTACGGTGTCCTGTGATTGCCATAATTGCTAATGTTGGTACTCCTGCTTTATAGGCATTGGTAGCGAAACTTCGTCTGGCTGTATGAGATGAAACGAACTCGCACTTTTCTTTAGTGGTTTGTACTTTCTTGCCTCCACATGTTCTAGTTAGAGTTACCAGGTCCGTCAAACCGACGATACGACAAACGTCCTTGATGTACTCGTTGAACTTTTGGTTGGAGATCAGCCGTGGTGTTCCTTTGTACTTATCGAGAACATATTTAGCGACCGTATGCAGAGGGATAATAACTTCCTCATCCGTTTTCTCTGTACGAACCTTTAGCATTGTTCCGTCATTTATTAAACTCTGTTTGTTTAGCTTATTATAATCCTGAGAGCGTACTCCGGTATAACAGGCAAGCAAGAACAAATCCCGTACATTGTCGAGGTGTCGGTTTGGCATGATGGTCGTTTTGATTCTGTGCAGTTCATCTTCGGTTAGATAGATGGCTTCTGCTTCTTCTGTCGGCTTTTTAAAGTAACGGCTACGATAGATGAGGTTTTGGTGTACTCCTTCCTCAAATGCGGATTGGAACAATGTTTTCAGGTTCTTAATGATGTTTCCTATTGAGTTGGTAGAGAGGTTCAAATCGGTAATACAGTACGATACCAAACTGTTGTAAAATGTCAAGTCGGTTTTGTCGAATGTCAATTTCACTTTCTTCACCTGCTCGTACTTTTTCAACTTAGCGAGTGTGTTCCGTAACTGTTTTAGTGTGGCTGGTTTGCGAATACCTTCCGAACTTTGGATGAATCTTTCAGCGTAGAAAACTATTCTCTGGTCATTGTCACTAGAAAAATCGGGATCGGTCAGCTTCAATCTGATTTCATTGATCCCGTTTACAATATTGGCACTTGACAATTCACCTTTCTGTTGGAGAGTCCGAATGAATGACAGGATTTCGGATTTGAACGTGTTGATAAGGATATTGGTTTCAACCTCTCCGATGCCCTGAACAACCTGTTTCTTTAGATTGAACTTGCCTTCTTTCACGGATATTCCCAAAGTGGATTTGGCACGAATACCCGAAACGTTAACGTCTGCATACAGATACTGCATACCCGACTTTTGTCTGATGGTTACTTTCATGATAATTGATTTTGTTGGGTTTGAAGTGTGGACGAATGTGGACAATTATTGGTACACTTTTGCCGAAATGAACCATTGCTATGGATGATTATAGAAAGTGGCAGAGATTGGCTCTTTTGTGGCTGAAACCGTTGGTTGTAGTATTAACTTTGCCCTCGCAATTGACCCATGGTGTAACTGGCAACACGTCTGGTTTTGGTCCAGAAGAGTCTAGGTTCGAGCCCTAGTGGGTCAACAAAGAAGGAGTTTAGAAATAGACTCCTTTTTTTGTGCTTATTGGTTTTGTGGTGGAGTAGTGGAAGTGCAGTTTTCGGAGTGGGGACGGGATTTGGTACAGTTTGAAAAGGACTATGGAAAATAAGGATAGACAAGGGCAGTTTGAGGTTATAGATAGTTTTGCCATCCGAAGAAGAGAAGAATTTTATCTTATAGGTAGAATGGTTGAAGGTGTTGTTCAACCGAATTGGTTTCTTACAATTCCATTTAACCTATCAATTGGAATGACGATCAGAATCTCGGAGATTGAAGAAATTGAAATGACAAGTGAGAAGGTGAAGTATCACCTAATCATTGTTAAAGGTGATGAAGAAACACTTGATTTCTTATTAGGATTGAACATAGGTAGTGAATTATTGGATGTCACAATTGAAGGGAATGATTAGTTGTAGTTAGTTTCCTCAAAACAATCGGCAGGGGGAGTTTATTACCCTTCACTCTCCGCACCAATCCAAATCTTGAAATGAGAGGTAGTAATGTCAGACAAAACAACATATTCAGTAATCAAACACTGGTATTTCCAATTCTTGACAATCCTTAACGTTTTCCCTTTATATTTCGCCCTACCTTAGAGTGAAACATAAAATTTCAGCATCATGGAAAAGCGATTTTATCTCACAAAAGAACAGAAATATTGTCCTGCATGTGGTACGCCATTACAGGAAGGGCATGCGCAATGTCCCAATCCGACTTGTCCGTCAAATACACCACCGCCAATTCATTAAGGAGGTAGTGCCGGATTAGTCTTTCACAAAATGCTGGATCCGTTCCATGCTTTCTGATTGGTACCGGAACCAGTAAACACCTTTCGAAAGAAAAGACAGATCGAGTGTCAGTGTTTCAGCAATACTGTTGATCTCTTTCAGTTTGGTCCCGCGTGAATCGAAAAGCCGGATCGTGTAAGGTTTGTTTTCAGGAAGTTGTAGCTGAATCATTCCATTGGTCGGATTCGGAGCGATCTTCAGTCCCAAATCTGGGTAGGGAAGAATTGGTGGTTCCACATAAGTGTAAACCGTTATTTTATCGGTAGCGGAAAGGGCGCCGCCATTATTGACCAGGAAAATTTTCTTCCCGTCAGGAGAAACAGCCACATCGCGTAATCGTCCGTTGAGTTCCTGGTCTTGAGCAAAATGTTTCGTTGGATTTGGTTCCTGTACGGTGGTTGCTGCTATTTTTCCGTATTCGTTTAGTTTGAAGCGGTACAATTCCATGTCCGTATTGTCTCCATTTTTTAAGGTAACCAATAGGATACTGTTCGTCCATTCGGGGATTGCGTGGCTGCTGTAGTAGATTCCGTCGGAAGGAGCGATGGTGCACCATGAATTTCCGTTATTGGATGTGGGAAGCTGCACGGAGCAAACGGAATAAATGGGTTCCACCAGGTGGTCATTCGGAATTAAACTGTTCGGAACGTAGTTGCTCACATAATTTGCTTCACCGGGAAAATTGTTGTCATCGTGAAAGCCGCGCACGTCTTTCCATCCGTAATTCATCCCGGCTTCAAGGATATTGATTTCATCATCCGTGCGGTCTCCATGCTCAATGGCGTAAAGAATGTCCAAATCAGTGTTGTAAGCTAATCCCTGCGGATTGCGGTGTCCCCGGGTGAAAAATGAATTTCCGGGAAGAGGGTTATCTGCCGGAATGCTTCCGTCCATGTTGTAACGGTGAATTTTTCCATTATCTCTTACTGGGTCCTGGGCAAAATTATTCGGATTATCAGATTGCGGGTTGTAACATTGCGGACTATTTGTTTCTGAAGCTCCGTGATCACCAACCGATACGAACAGGTAGGGAATGTTATTTCGCTTTACTGCCAGCAACCGTCCTCCTAAATGATCGTATCCGCTTGAAATTCCTGTAATGATATCCTGGTATCCGCTAACCTGCTCCGTTGAAGCGTCCCACTCCAATCTCCTGATTTTAAACCGGGTGTCCGGATTTTCGGTTGTGCCTGAATTGTATGAATACATGAAATAAATGAAAGAGGAGCCAGGAATATTAAAATCCGGGTGCAAGGCTAAACCCAGTGTTCCGGAACCGATTCCCAGGCTTGGGCACCAAACGGAATTTTCCTGCGGACTTCCGCCGAAATAATCTCCGGCAGTGTGAACAATTGTTTTGTTGCCTGTTTCCGGGGCGATCCGCGAAACCCGTCCGTTACTTTCCGTGACCCAAAGCATGTGATCCGGACCGTAAAAGATTTCCCAGGGAGTAGAAACAGCTGTTGGTAATTCTGTCCGGATAAATGTTTGTGAAATGCCCGGAAAGCAATTCAGAAGCATAAAGAAGAAAAAGAAGAAACGCTTCATAAGCATTAAGTTGTTGCTCTAAAAGTACTTCTTTACCGATTAGGTTGGTAGTTTTTACAATCAAAGCCGGAAGCTTTTGTGTCAAAGTGTATCTTTGTAGTATATTTTAGTGTATGTCGGAAGAAAAAAGAACGGATTTAGAATCCCTGGGTGAATTTGGAACAATTGATCTGTTGACGAAGAATTTCCTGATTACAAGAGAATCAACTGCTTTTGGGATAGGTGATGATGCGGCGGTCTTGGAAAGAAATGAGGAGCAGTATACGCTGATCTCTACCGATATGTTGGTGGAAGGAATTCATTTCAACCTGATGTATGTCCCGTTCAAACACCTGGGCTACAAATCGGTTGCAGTTAACCTTTCGGATATTGCAGCAATGAATGGAACTCCGGAGCAGATTACTGTTTCGATAGCAGTTTCAAACCGTTTTCCCCTGGAAGCTTTGGAAGAACTGTATGATGGAATTCGTTTGGCTTGTCAGCACTACAAAGTAGATTTGATTGGCGGGGATACCACTTCATCACATTCCGGGTTGATTATTTCAGTGACTGCCGTCGGAGTAGTTGATAAATCGAAAGTCGTTTATCGCTCCGGTGCGGCTACGAATGATCTGCTTGTTGTTTCCGGGGACTTAGGAGCTGCTTATACCGGTTTACAGGTTTTGGAGCGTGAGAAGAACGTGTTTGAAGCAAATCCGGATATTCAGCCTGACCTGGACGGAAAGGATTACATCGTTCAAAGACAATTGAAGCCGGAAGCGCGGGTAGATATCATCAGCTATTTGAAAGAGTTGGAAGTTGTTCCTACATCCATGATCGATGTTTCGGATGGACTGGCTTCGGAAGTACTGCATATTTGCCGTGCAAGCAATAAAGGGGCAATGGTTTACAATGCCAAACTTCCGATTGATTCACTAACCTCAACGACGGCATTGGATTTCAACCTGGATCCTGCAACATGTGCGTTGAACGGAGGGGAAGATTATGAGTTGCTGTTCACAATTGCTCAAAGTGATTTTGATAAGATAAAAGGTAATCCGCATATGACGGTGATCGGATATATCACGGATGCTAGTGAAGGAATTTACCTGGTTGATACGAATGAATCTTTAATTCCATTGAAAGCGCAGGGCTGGAATCATTTTCAGTAAGCAAAGGAAACGATATAGAACAAAAAATCCCGATTCATTGAATCGGGATTTTTTTATTTATTATCTTTTCGATCTTTCTTTCTTAGTGGATCAGTGATGTCTCCGTTGCTTGGATCCGTAGGGTTGGTAGGATTGCTGGGATCAACTGTTGAAGTTGAACCGGACCCTGAGCCGCCACCTAAAGTATTAACGTCTCCGCTACCTGTTGGTGCAGGTGTTTGTTCTTTAGGGCAAAGGCGTTTAATCTCCGAAGTATACTCCGAACCTTCAGATCTTGGATGGATATCAGCTTTTTGACAAGCTGTAAACAAGACTAATAATGATGCTATGGCTGTTATCTTTTTCATATCGTGTAAAAACGGTACTCGAACAAATATAAAGGAATTAATCATTTATTTCCAAATTTTCATAAGGAATTTTGATTAAAACGCGCGTCCCCTTGATTGAACGGTCAGGATTTGTCATTTGGAAGGGCCCGATCAGCTCATAATCCTTGTTCCACATCTGCCGGATCAGGTCAATTCTTTTCGAGGTGATCTCCATTCCCTGGGATTTGTGATCGCCTTTGAATTTGGCCTTTTTATTCATACTGAAATCAATCCCGATCCCGTTATCATCAATGCAGATTTCCAATTGATCACCCAATGCTTTGATGATCACCACAATTTCTCCTTTTTTGGTTTCGTCCGGAAGAATTCCATGAATAATGCTGTTTTCAACGAAAGGCTGGAGAAGCATCGCAGGAACGGTTACCTGTTCCAGATCAATGTTCTTATTTTCAATGCGGTAGGTGAAACGGTCTTTGAAGCGCATGGCCTCCAGGGAAAGATAAAGTTCCAGCCGTTCAAGTTCCTGGTGCAAGGTAACCACGTTGTCTCCTTCCGAAGCGCTGTCGAGATTCTTGCGGATCAGTTTGGCAAAGCTTGTCAGGTAGCGGTTGGCAGAAATCCGGTCCTGCGTATTGATGAAATACTGGATAGAGTTCAGGGAGTTAAAGATAAAATGCCGGTTCATACTTGCATTGAGTGATTGCTGTTCCAGTGCAAGCAAGCGTGATTTGTTCTCCAGGTTGATCTTGTAATTGCGTTCGCGCTCCCGTTTGATCTGCAACCTGAAGTAGTAACGGATTCCAAAAGCAATGGCTACGAAAACAAGAATATAGAACCACCAGGTTCTCCAAAAAGGAGGAGTAATGGTGATAGGGAAAGAACTGATTTCCGATATTTTCTTCGTTCCTGAAATGGCGCGAATATGCAGGGTGTAATTTCCGGCATCAATGTTTGAAAGAATGATGGTCGGGTTGAGTGATGGCGGAGTCCATTTGTCGGATTCTCCTTCAAGCCAGTACTGGAAAGTGATCGACTCGGGGTCTTCCATCGAAATTCCGTCGAGGTCAATGATCAGGTTGTTTTTGGAATAATTGAGCTTCAATCCGCTGTAAATGTCCAAAGGGTTGATTTCCCGGTAATTGACCAATAAGCGCGCGATGTTCAGTTTGGGTGCAAAATCAGAGAACCGGTGATCGCTTGACCCGATGTGTAGTTTTGCAAGCCCGTCACTGGTGCCGAACCAAAAGTTCCCACCTTCGAACAGCGATGAATTGATATTCGACTCCAGGTTGATCAACCCGTTGTTGGTCCCGATGTGTTTCACCAGCGTTTGTGAGTTTTCTTCGTTTTGGAAAACATATAGCCCGTCATTCGTCCCGACAAATAGTTTATTTTCTACCCGGTGAATGAAGTTGATAAACCGCGCACCGCTTTTAGAGCTGTAAGAAACGGTTTTGAAGTTGATCCCGTCAAAAATCACCAGCCCATTCTCCGTACCGATCCAGATCCGGTTTTCCGAGTCTGTTTCTATGGATGAAATACTTGCTTTGAAACTCTTTAGCAGTGTCTGGGAATTCTTTGAAAGATTCAATTCATACAATCCTTTGGATGTAGCTACCAGGATGCTTGTGTAGTAAAACGCAATGTCCCGGATATTCCCGTTTTTGTTCAGGTTAAACTTAAAATTGGAATATTGGTACAGTTTATTGTTCTCAATGTAGCCGATCCGTTCTTCCCCGGCAACAATTAACCTGTTTTTAAGCGGTTTCAACACTCTGACCGGTCTTGGATAACTCCCGAAATTATAACTTTCCGGTTCCGACTTGAAATCCCACCTGAAAACCCCGATATCGGTAGCGAACCAGGCATTTCCGTTAAAATATTCAATGTCCCAGACAGTGGTTGCAGGAATAGGAAGCTTTTCGCATTCTCCCTGCAAGTTCATTTTAAAAGCTCCTTTGTCGTAAGACCCGAACAGGTAAGTTCCGTTAGTGAGTCTTGTGCCGCACAGGATGAGATCCGAGGGCATTCCGGTTCGCGTGGAATAGATTTCGAGGTTTTGGTTGGCAAATCGAATAAGTCCCTTTCCGTCACTTCCGAACCACATGTTCCCTTCATTATCCTGGAAAGAACAATTGATCGCATTTACGGGAAGCCCGTTTGTTTCATTCAGGTCGAGTTGCTTCATCTGGGCGGAAAAGCGAATAACGCCTTCCGGTGATACGAGCCAAAGCTGGTTGGACTTGTCGCTGTTGATTGCACCGATATACAGATCATCTGATTTGACGGGGATCGAATCAAATTGTTTGAGTGAATAATCAGATTTAAATAATCCTTCAAAAGAAGTTGAAATGAAAACGTGATTTCGTGTGATTGCAATTCCGGAAATTACACGATTCTTAAAGGATTCTACCCGGCTGAAATTGGTGAGGTCTTTAGTAAAGTATAAGCCATCGCGGGTTCCGATATACAATTTTCCGTTGATTACTTCCATGTCCCTGCAGGTCGAAGCATCTGCGTTCCTCAGGGTGATCTTTGAAATGTGGTTATTCGAAATGATGTACAAACCGCTTCCTTCGGTTGAAGCAACCACTTTTCCCTGGTACTGGATGAAATCCGTAATTATGACTGTTTGATTATCATCGCCTAATGAATATGCCTGCGCCTTGTTGTCGGTAATTTGTGTAATTCCACCTTCATGCCCCACCCAAATAGTGTTGCCGATGTGCTGCAGGCAGGAGATCCGGTTGTTGAACAAGCCTTTTTCAAGCGGAAAGGTCGTAAATGTTTTCCCGTTGAATTTGGCCAGTCCCCCCAAAGTTCCTACCCAGAGATACCCTGCATTGTCCTGGGTAATGCACTGCACCTGCGACTGGGGAAGTCCCTGTCCGTTCGAATAAGTGATGAAAGAGTAATCCTGGGCCGTTCCAATAAACGGGAGGACTGCAAAAAGAATCCAAGTGAGTAATCTCATCCCTCTTTCAGCATTTTCACAAAATCAGTTACACGGTTCCGTGCTACGGGAACACGCAGTCCGTTCTTCAAAACAGCAAAATGACCGTCCTCGTTGATGTATTCAGCCAGGTTGTTGAGATTAATAATATGTGATTTATGCACTCTGAAAAACTTGGCAGGATTCAGGATGTTCTCATAAATTTTCAATGTTCTGGTGTCAAGATAACGAGTTCCGTCATTGAAATAAATGGTGGTACAGTTTCCGCTTGCTTCGAGGTGGGAAATGGTATTGTCTTCCACAATCTTCAATCCTTTGGTATGACTGATCGCGATCCGGTTATTCGGTTTGTTGCGTAATAACTGATCGGATAAATTGCGCAGGCTGCGGAAATAAGTGACATAATTTTCCGGATCTTGCCCGAACACGTTATTTGCTTCTACCAGTTTTTCAACCGCTACACGCAAATCATCTATGTCAATCGGCTTCAGGAGATAATACACGGCACTTGCGTTGAAAGCGCGGATAGCATAATCTTTGAATGCGGTTACGAACACCACCAGGAAGTTTTTCTCTTCCACTTCTTCCAGCAACTCAAATCCTTCCGCTCCACTCGGCATGCGGATATCCAGGAAAACAACGTCCGGTTTGCTGGCAGTAATGAGTGCTTTGGCCTGTTCTTTCCCGGAAGCTTCGCCGATTACTTCGATCTCCGGGCAGAAATCGTCCAGCATCATCATTAAATTTTTGCGTGCGTATTCTTCATCATCAATGACTAAAGCGCGAAGTCTTTTCGGTTCCATAATGTAGTTTGTTACTTGTTCTTATCGAATTTACAAGAAATTAAAAACTAGATGTGCTTTTCGGAACAGGACACATCGTCATTTTAACAGTTAAAAAATCCTTGTAACAGTTATAATCAAAAGTTTATACCGTTAAAATTATTTATTTTTTGCTTAACATCCTTGAAATAATATACGAATGTCGAATGACGAGCTTCGAACGAAGAATCCCAACCAGAACTTCCATTTGCAATTCGGCATTTGTCCTGCATATTCATTAAAAGATAGTGTTCATGAGCCGGATCAACTCGTCCCGGTTTTCCTCGTGCGACATGTGAGCGGTATTTGGAAACACGATGGAAGAGATTTTATGCTGTTTGCAAAAAGAATCCAATAATCCGACATTGACTAATTTGTCATTTTGCCCGCTGATGGCGGTAAACTTCTCCGGGTTTTTCTCCATCAGGTAAGCCAGGTCGAAACGGTTTTTCATTGCCAAAGCTGCCCATCCGATCGCTTTCGGGTCCATTTTTTCTGCAATCCGGATGTAATGTTCTATTGTGTCCTTCATAACCGACGGATTGGCAAACAGGTTCGGAATTGCTTCGCGGATGAAAACCGGAGCTTTGGTAAGTACCATGCTCGCTACACGTTCCCTGTCGCGCTTTTTATCTTCCGAATCACTCCACGGATGCGAGTGAAACAAGATCAGGTGCTCAAGGCTTGGAACGAGTTTCATCAATTCCAGTCCAACATAACCGCCCAGGGAATGACCCACCACCAATGCGTTTTTGATGTTTTCACGGACCAGGATCTTTTCCACTTCCTTTGCCATGGAAAGAATGGAAGGAGCCGCGTTTAAATTCACAGCACTTGCACCGTGTCCGGGAAGATCAATGCTATAAGCTTTCACAGGAAGGTGCGGAATAATCTCATCCCACATTGTGAGGTCTTCCATGAAACCGTGTAAAAAAACAACAGGACTTCCATTTCCGGAAATCCTGTAATTCAATAAATTTTCATTCATAGATATATCTGTTTTGTACTCATTGAACTGTTGAACCGGTTCTTTGAACAGCTCTGCTTATTTTTGATTCATCAACGTTTCTATTTCGTCTGCTTCAATCGGAATATTCCGCATCAGGTTGAATGGTTTCCCGGACGCCTGAACTACCAGGTTGTCTTCAATACGGATTCCAAGTCCTTCCTCTGGGATGTAAATTCCCGGTTCGCAGGTAAATACCATGTTTGCTTCGATCGGAATGTTCCATAAGCCCACATCATGCGTGTCGAGTCCTAAAAAATGGGAAGTACCGTGCATGAAGTACTTTTTATAAGCCGGCCAGTTCGGGTCCTGGTTCTTGATGTCTGTTTGATCCAGCAATTTCAATCCAAGCAACTCGGATTCCATTAGTTTTCCTACCTCTTTGTGGTATTCCGCCATCATGGTTCCCGGAACCAGTAATTGCTCAGCCTGTGTTTTTACTCTTAGAACCGCATTGTAAACTTCTTTTTGTCTTGGAGTAAAACGTCCGTTTACAGGAATGCTTCGCGACATGTCGGAAGAATAGTTTGCGTATTCCGAACCGACATCCAGCAGGATCACATCGCCGTCTTTGCACTGCATGTTGTTTTCAATGTAATGAAGTACACATGCATTCGCTCCTGATGCCACAATCGGGGTGTAAGCCCAGCCTTTGGAACGGTTTCTGACAAACTCGTGTAAAAATTCGGCTTCGATTTCATATTCCCAAACACCGGGTTTCACAAAACCGAGAATTCTACGGAATCCTTTTTCAGTGATATCACAGGCAGTCTGCATCAGGTCCAATTCGGTTTTTTCTTTCACGGAACGGATGTAGTGCATGATCGGAGCACTTTTATGCACCTGGTGAGCCGGGTAATCTTGTTTTACCTGGATGATAAAACGGTCTTCACGGGTTTGAACAGTCGTGTCGGCACGCAAATGTTCATTGGTGTTCAGGTAAATTCCAGTTGCTTCGGCCATCAATTGTTTGAAGATCGTAGGGAATTGCTGCAGCCAGTAAACGGTTTTGATGCCGGATGTTTCAAAAGCCTGTTCTTTATCCAGTTTTGCGCCTTCCCAAATTGCAATGTGTTCATTTGTTTCACGCAGGAAAAGGATTTCACGGTGTGCTTCATTGCTTGCATCCGGAAATAAAACCAGGATACTTTCTTCCTGGTCGGCTCCAGACAGGTAAAAAATATCCCTGTGCTGTGTGAATGCCAGCGTACTGTCTGCACTAACCGGGTAAATATCGTTGGAATTGAAAACAGCCAATGTGTTTTTTGTCATTTTTGCCGTAAATTTCTTACGGTTTTCAATAAAGAGATTTTTGTCTATTGGGAAATACTTCATTTTACTATCTATAAGTCCTGTGAAATTACGAAAATTCAAAATGCAAAATACTGCCTTTGACTCTGCTCAGTCAGCTTTTGATTGAAATTCTTCCGGAAATCGTCATTGAGCGGAGTCGAAATGCATTTTCGCTTATAAATTCTTCACTTAAAAAAGTAGATCGTAAGTACTTTACGAACTACTGGCTGCAAATTTGTATCATCAAAGTGAAAACAGTATGAAAACAATATTCGACAGCATCTTATTAAACCGCATTCAATTCGAAAGTTCATCTACAGAAGTACAATTGGATTGCTGCATCTACGAAAACGGAATTTCTTATGATAGCCAGATCTTTGTGAGCATGAGTGCTTTTAATCAGTTGCTTTGTGAACTGAGCATCAGGGGAATTGATTTGGATATCGATGAAAACCTGGACACCATTGTTTTGTCGGATGAGGAAGTGATTTACAGCATGGACCTGAATCAAAATACCGAAAAACCGGTCTTCCTTCCTTATTATTGCTTCCCTGAACAAAACAAGTTACTGAGAGCGTAGATGTGTGAGAATTTGAGAAATATATTTTGCATATAAAAAAAAGTTGTACTTTCGAGTTGTGTTCTGAGCGAACGCATTGGTTTGAAATATAGTACTTATGAAAAAAGTTATTGCACTTTTTGCTTTTGGGTCCCTGTTTTTGGCAGGTTGTCCAAAACATGAAATTATTCCTGCTCCAACTCCTAAAGTGACGCTGGAAGCGAGTTTTATTGGGCTTGTGAATGGAAGTCAGTTGGAATTGACGAAAAATGTAGACGGTTATTATTTGGATGCGGCAAGTGCTAAATACATTGTGCCTTCACCGACTCCTTCAAGAGCTACCTATACAGCGAATATGGCGTCATCCAACGGTTTGGTTTCTATTCGTGTAGGATTGGGTTCTATTTCTTTCGATGGTAGTGCTTCCAGTTCCCCGAGTTTATCGGTGTTCAATAACTTCTTTACAACAATGACTGCTCCTGCATATTCTACCGGAGCTCTTAGTGGTTTTGAAGTGGTTTACCGCGACGGTACAGGGAAAGTTTGGATCTCCGATGCTTCACAGACCGGTCAGGATGCTGTTTTCACAGGTATTGTTCAGGAATCAGACGCTTTAGGAGATTATTCGAAATTCACATGTACGTTTAATTGTAATGTATACCGGAAGGAGCCAGATTTAACTACTCCGAATGATCCGAATGATTCGATAACGTATACACTACCGATCCAGAACGGAGTTTTAAAGGGTTGGTTTAAAAGATAATTGATAATTTAGAGAAGCCATCTGTCAACTGACGGGTGGCTTTTTAGCTTTCTTTTTATGCAACAATTGAAGATCGGAATTATTGGGGATTTTAACTTTACCTTCAATACACATCATGCGACAAATATGGCATTAGACCATGCAGGTCGTTTTTTGGAAGTGGAGTTGTCTTATTACTGGATTAAGGTGAATGAGATCATCAACATGAAACCGCAGCAATTGTCCAATTACGATGGTTTCTGGTTTGCTCCCGGACCTTATCTCAACTTATTTTACCTCAATGGGGTGATTGATTTGCTTCTACAGCAGGAAGCTCCCGTATTCATTACAGGCGAAGGCTACAAAGCACTGATCGATGTGTTGATTCACCGCAATAACCTAAGTGCAAACGGGGAGAAGCTGATCTCGGATAACCTGGTTGACGGAAATCACTTTGAGCGCGTATATGTTGTGCCACATTCCAATGCTTTGATTCACCTATATGAAACCCGGAATCCGGAAGAGTTAACAGCAAACCGTTACAGCCTTTACCCTCAATTGATCGGAAGCCTGACAGAGACGGATGTAGATATCGAAGCATACAACCAATTCGAAGAACCGGAAATCATCAGCTTGAAGAACCGGAAATTTTTCCTGGCATGCGGCTTTTGTCCGCAAATCAGTTCTACCCGAGAACTTCCTCATCCGCTGGTTTATACTTTTGTGAAATCCTGTTTCCTGAGTTAATTTAATCTTCGTGCTGCTGAACTTCCTCGAAGTAGGTATCAATAAGCAGGTTCGATCCCAAAGCAGCTTCAACTGCCAGTACATCGCAGCGTTCGTTTTCGGGATGACCGTTGTGTCCTTTTACCCAGATAAATTCTATTTTAAACGATCTGGCCAAAGCAAGATAGCGGACCCAAAGATCTTTATTCTTCTTCTTAGCGAATCCTTTAGCCTGCCAACCATAAACCCATCGTTTTTCAATTGCATCAATCACATACTTTGAATCGGAATAGATTCTCACAGGAATGGTATTCGTTTTTAGGTTTTCCAGCGCAACAACCACAGCAAGAAGTTCCATCCGGTTATTGGTCGTTAAACGGTAGCCCTGTGAAATTTCCTTCACGGACTGTTTGTATCTCAGGATAATTCCATATCCTCCGGGTCCGGGATTGCCCCTGGCAGAGCCGTCTGTATATATTTGGATGTATTCTGGCACGCCGCAAAGTTAAAAAAGGATTGGTTTAAAATCTGGTGAAGAAGTGGAAAAAAAGGCCGATTTACTTAGATAATTGTTAAAAATTCACCCGGGTGAATCTTTTAGGATTCCAATAGTTGAGACTGACAAATGGCCTTATTATTCTTCTGAATGCTGTGTTTTTGGCGATAAATCTATGCTTTTTAATTTAGTAACAGGTGATTAACTTTCAATATATGTTGGATTTATTTGAAATAGTGTTTTGAATTACGTAATTAAATGAGCACTTTTGTAATCGAAAAGGAGCTGATATCTTCAGTTTCTGATTCAGTGAATAGTGGTTAGGTTAGGTTAACGAAAAGCAGTCAGTAATGACTGCTTTTTGTTTTTCAGTCAGTTCCACTGCTAAAGCCATTGAAATAATAGGGGGATTTTCTTACAGCAGAAACCAGATGGTTTAGTTAAATATCCAGGTTTCTGCCTGAACTGGCTCAAACGAAAAATCTGCACCCCAACAAAGTCGAAGTGCAGATTTTAAATTCCAGGTTATATCTGTAGATCCTTTTGTTCCGGACGGTGTTATCGGATTAATTGTACAAATCCTGTTTTCTCGATCTTGGAGTCGTCTTTCAGGATTCCGTTTAACTTGTAGAAGTAAACACCTTCGCTGCAAGGATCACCACCTTGTGTTTTTCCGTCCCAGAAAAGAGTTCCTGTAACGTTTCTACCCTCCTGGATAAGATTTCCCCAACGATTCAGGATCACGATGTCAAACGTCTTGAAAATATCGTGCTTGAATGAGAACACCTCGTTGGTTCCGTCACCGTTCGGAGTAATGATATTCGGCATCTCGAAATCACCTACAACCTCGATAACAGTGGTGTAAGTGTCAAAACAACCATTCGGATCTTCTACTGTAAGTGTGATCGTATAAGTTCCCGGGGTATAATAATTCGTGAAAATAGATTGCCCGGTATTATTGATCACCTGCGGCTGCGGAAGCATGTCCCAGGTCCATTGGTTGATTCCATTCACCCCGGATGACTGGTCGTCGAATTCTACGGTTGTACCTAAATCGATATACGTTGGGTTTACAACAAAGTAAGCATTCAAACCGATGTCCGGAATGGTAATAGGATTCATCGGGTAAATAACCGCACAGTTGTTGTCATCCGTAACGGTTAATGTCGGATTGTATGTCGTCACATCGTGGTAAGTGTGCGTGAAATCTGTAGAATCGTTAACGATTGTTCCGTCGTCTGTATTCCATACAATTGTTTCAATGAAGTTATTTGCCCCGATATGGAATTCCACATCCTGCCCGCATCCGGTAGTGTCCTGTGTCCAGTATGGATTTGCAACCGGACCGAATATTGTCAGGTAATCAATGTAGGTCGTATCGGAAGTACATCCGAATTCGTCCGTTATGGACAAAGTCAAGCTGTATGTTCCCGGGAATACGTATGTGTTGTTCGGGTTTTCAAGCACGGAAGTCTTTCCGTCACCGAAGACCCAGCTGTAATTGGAGATCGTTCCGTAAGAAAGTGACGAATCTACCAGTGAAGCAAAAACAGGCGGACATAAATAATCCCCGGCTGCATTTGTTGCTGCTCCGCTGAATGAATACAATGGAATAGCCACAGGAGTTGAGATGGTGAGCAGTTTGGATAAAGTGTCCTTACAACCGTTTGCATCTGTTACGATCAATACGTATCCGTGTGTGAAACTGGAAGTCGAGTTATTGACGTTCTCATTGTATGTATGTGCATAATTTGTTCCCGTACCGACCTGTGATCCGTCAACGAACCATTGATAGCCCAAAGGAGCCAATCCGGTAGAAGTATTTGCAGTACTTACATTTTCCTGGTTACAAACAACCGAATCAATAGTAAACAGAGCAGTAGGTTTGGTGATGGATACAGAAGTAGTTGCAGGAGCAGAAACGCATCCGAACCGGTCAGTCGCAACCAACGTTGCCGTAAATGTCCCTTCGGTGTAATAGGTATGAGTTACAGGCGTATTGACATTCGTGGTAGTTTGCGTGCTTCCGTCATCATTGAAAGTAAACAGGAAAGAAGCTAAACTCACTCCGTTGCCCTGAGGTGTGGAACCGTTGATAAAGGAAACCAGGAACGGTGCACAGCCGGCATTGTCGTTAGGGGTGATTTGTGCAATCGGCGGAGCCAGCACGGTCATCGGGCTGAATACTTCGATATCGGCACAACCTACACTGTTTGTTGCAATTAAAGTAATGCTGTATGTTCCGAACGAAGTGTAAGTATAGCTTGGATTGGCACCGGTAACGACCTGTCCGTTCCCCATATTCCAGGTGTAAGTTCCGAACGGATGGGTAGACGTGGAATTATCCTGCAGTGAAATAGGGAAATTCACACAAACACTGTCATTGGATAATCCTGTAATTCCTGCATCTGTTCTTGAAATATGAATGGTTTGGGTAGTACTGTCCGAACAACCCGTAGTGTAATTGTGAATGACTTGCTTAATGGTGTAACTGCCATAAGTGGAATAATTGTGGGAAGTACTTCCCAGGTCGGCATCGTCAAAATCCGGATCGTCAAAAGTGGTATTCGTACCATCTCCCCAGCGCCAGATCATGAAACAGTCATCCGAAATCTTCCCGATAATGGATTGATCGTTAACAGGAACGTTTACAGGGAAACTTGCTGGGTTGCAATAAAGTGTTTGTGCCGGCTGGAAGCGGCTGATCGGTGCTTTGATGTAAACCGCATTCGGAATGGTCATGGTGTCGCTACACCCGCGGAAAGTTACAATCAAAGAAACATCGAAGTAACCGGTATCCTGTGCGTAGGAATAATCCGGGTTTTCCTGGTCTGAAGTCCCTCCGTCACCAAAATCCCAGTGATAAGTCACCTCATCCGGAGTGTGCGGAGTAAGAACCTGGGAGTGATTGTGGAAATGAACCGATCTTTTGGCACATTCCGGTGTTTGTTCATACGTGAAATTCACCAGATCTACTTTTCCTACCTGGATGTAAGCCGGCATGGTAGCGGTTCCCTGGCATCCCGTTTGAGTTGTAATCGTAAGTGAAACATCGTATACTCCTAAGTTGTAAATATGCGCCGGTGGATTTTGACCGTTGAAAATCGTTCCGTCTCCAAAAGTCCACAACCAGCTTGTAATCGGGATACTTGCAGAAGAAGTGTCTATGAAAGTGACTGTTAACGGATCGCAGCCGCTGGTATCATTCGCCATAAACCCGGTAACCGGAGGAGTCAGTGTTACGGCAGGTGAACTGATCGTTCCCGGACAACCGTTTGCACCGGTCATTGTAAGGGTTACGGTGTAAGTTCCGTTATTCTGATAAGTATGGACCGGCGGAGTTTGACCGTTGAAAGTCGTTCCGTCTCCGAAAGTCCATTGGAAATTAGATCCTGCCGGACTCGTATTCGTAAATGTAACGCCCTGCGGAGCACATCCTATCGTTGGATTCGCTGTAAACGAAGGAATCGGTGTTGGCAAAATGGTAATCTGCTTGGTAGTAGATCCGGTGCAGCCAAGTGCAGTATTCTGAGCAGTTAAGCTGATGGTATAAGTTCCTGGTGTGGAGTAAACAACGGTATTGTTCTGGGAAGTAGAACTCCCCGGAGAACCTCCGTTGAACGTCCAGTTCCAGGCGTTTGAACCTACGGTTGAATTATTGTTGATTGTAACTGCGGTGTTTTGACAAGCTGTTGCGGGAGCTGTGATTCCTGCCTGGAAATTGGAAATAACGATCGGTTTGATCATCGTATCCCGGCAGCCGAAGCTATTTGTTGCTATCAATGTAGCATTGTAGGTCCCAGCAGTCGTATAATTAACCAATGCAGGGTTCTGAAGTGTCGAAGTCTGGCTGTTACCGAAATTCCAGGAATAAGAAATAGCTCCGGTGGTTGTGTTCCCAAAGTTAACTCCTACGGGCAAACTGCATCCGTTGGTAGTTACTGTGAAATTGGCATTTGGTTTCGGGTTGACTTTCACATAAGCTGACTTTAATTCGAAGTCGGCCTGGCCATTGGTAGCCTGAACGGTAAGTGTAACCGTATAGGTTCCGGCAGCACTGTAAACGTGTATCGGGTTTTGGCTGGTAGAGGCATTTCCATCCCCGAAATCCCAGGACCAGGAGTTAATAGGGAATGAACCTGCAGTAGACTGGTTGGTGAATTGAATTCCCTGACCCAGGCAAATTTCAAGAGGTGATGCTGTAAATTGAGCATTCGGTGGTGTTTGGGCCAATCCAAAAGTGGAAATGACCAGGCAAAAAAGTAGTAAACGCATATAAGCTTCGTTTCAAGGTTCACATTATTGTGAGATTAACGCAGACTTGTTGTTAATTTGTTAACAATTAGGTAATTAAACCGTTAATCCTTCCTTGTAAAGATGCGAAATTAATCAATAAGGTTGCTTGACAGCCAACGTTTCATCTCATTTATATCCATCTTTTTCCTGTTGGCAATATTATCTGCCTGATCCAGAGTTACTTTACCCAGTCCGAAATATTTTGAATCCGGGTGTGCAAAATACCAGCCGGAAACAGAAGCTGCCGGCCACATGGCTAAAGTCTCCGTCAATGAAACCCCGCTGAGTTCTTCTGCATTTAACAATCGGAACAAATTTGGTTTCTCCGTATGATCCGGACAGGCAGGATAACCGGGTGCCGGGCGAATTCCATTGTATTGTTCCGCGATCAGTGCATCGTTGTCCAGTGTTTCGTCTTGGGCATATCCCCAGGTTTCACGTCTTACTTTTGCATGCAGGTATTCTGCAAATGCTTCTGCAAAACGGTCCGCCAATGCTTTTATCATGATGGAGTTGTAATCGTCGTGGTCTGCTTCAAAACGTTTCACGTGTTCATCAATTCCATGACCAGCCGTAACCACAAATGCTCCCAGGTAGTCGATCGTACCGCTGTCTTTCGGTGCAATGAAATCTGCCAGGGAAAGATTGGGTTGTCCTGCAGCTTTTTTAGTCTGTTGGCGCAGAGAGTGCTGGATTCCCAAGACGGAAGTCCGCTGTTCATCGGAATAAATTTCAATGTCGTCGTCAATGCTGTTAGCAGGGAAAATTCCATAAGCCGCTTTGGCGGTGAGCCATTTTTCATCTACGATCTGCTTGAGCATGGCTTGTGCATCTGCATAAAGCTGCGTGGCTTCTTTTCCAACAACCTCATCTGTGAGGATACGTGGGAATTTTCCGTGGAGTTCCCAGGTCTGGAAGAAAGGTGTCCAGTCGATATAAGGAACCAATGCTGCCAAATCCTGCTGTTCGATCACCTGAACCCCTAATTGATTTGGCTTTTTGATGGTTTCGGAATTAAAATCCAGTACCAGTTTATTTTTCAGCGCATCTGCATAGCTCAATACCTGCTTTGCTCCGCGGTGTTTTTCGTGGTGTTCTCTTACACGTGCATAATCTGCCCGGAGGTCTTTTACGAATTGCTCTTTTTTATGTCCGAGTAATTGCTCCACTACGGTTACCGAACGGGAAGCATCCAGCACGTGGACCGTTTGTCCTTTCGAATAGTTTTGCTCGATCTTCACCGCAGTATGGACTTTGGAAGTGGTTGCTCCGCCAATCAGTAAGGGGATGGACAGGTTTGCGCGTTCCATTTCTTTGGCCATATGGACCATTTCGTCCAAAGAAGGCGTAATCAATCCGCTCAACCCGATGACATCTGCCTGTTCGTCAATAGCTGCCTGGATGATCTTTTCGGCTGGAACCATGACACCCAGATCCACGATTTCGTAGTTGTTACAGTTCAATACAACCGAAACAATGTTTTTCCCGATATCGTGTACATCGCCTTTTACGGTTGCCATGATCACTTTTCCGGCAGAAGAAGATTTTCCGTCTTTCTCCGCATCAATGAAGGGCAGGAGGTAAGCCACCGCTTTTTTCATAACCCGTGCGGATTTCACTACTTGCGGCAGGAACATTTTCCCGCTTCCGAATAGGTCTCCCACGATGTTCATTCCGTCCATCAATGGTCCTTCGATCACCATGATCGGACGTGGAAACTGGTGTCGGCATTCTTCCACATCTTCGTCAATGAAATCTACAATTCCTTTTACCAAAGCGTGAGCTAAACGTTCATTTACAGGTGCATTTCGCCATTCCTGGGAAACTTCTTTCTTCTTGTCTTCGCCTTTGAAACTTTCCGCAAAATCCAATAAGCGTTCCGTGGCATCATCTCTTCTGTTCAGGAGCACATCTTCTACATACTCCAGGAGTTGTTTGTCGATGTCGTCGTAAACTTCCAGCATAGACGGGTTCACGATTCCCATATCCATTCCGTGCTTGATTGCATGGTACAGGAACGCGGAATGCATGGCCTCACGCACGGGGTTGTTCCCGCGGAAAGAGAAGGAAACATTGGAAACTCCACCTGAAACATGCGCTCCGGGAAGGTTTTCACGAATCCATTTGGTTGCCCGGAAGAAATCCAAAGCATTGTTGTTGTGTTCTTCCATTCCCGTTGCAACCGGGAAAATATTCGGGTCGAAAATAATGTCTTCGGGTGCAAATTTGGCAACGTCTACCAAAATGCGGTAAGAACGTTCACAAATTTCAATACGCCGCTCGTAGCTGTCGGCCTGACCTTTTTCATCAAAAGCCATCACAACCGAAGCTGCACCGTAGCGTCTGATCAGTTTTGCCTGCCGGATAAAGTTTTCTTCGCCTTCTTTGAGTGAAATGGAGTTGACAATCCCTTTCCCCTGGATGCATTGCAATCCGGCTTCGATGATTTCCCATTTGGAACTGTCGACCATGATCGGAACGCTGGAAATATCCGGTTCGGCAGCAATCAGGTTTAAGAATTTTACCATCGCTTCTTTCCCGTCGATCATTCCTTCATCCATGTTGATGTCAATGACCTGTGCACCGCCTTCCACTTGTTCGCGGGCAACAGACAACGCAGCTTCGTAATCGTTTTCTTTGATCATGCGAAGAAATGCACGTGATCCGGTTACATTGGTACGTTCCCCGATGTTTGTGAAATTACTTTCCGGAGTGATGGTAATGGCTTCTAAGCCTGATAAGCGTAAATAATTCATGCGTTTGTTCCTTCGCTGATTTTTCTTGGTGAGTATTTTGCTGCAATTTCAGCCATGGTACGAATGTGGTCCGGAGTTGTTCCGCAGCATCCGCCGATGATGTTGATCAATCCTTCCTGCAGGAATTCTTCGATCTGAGAACCCATCATTTCCGGAGTTTCATCGTATTGTCCGAATTCGTTCGGTAAACCTGCGTTCGGGTGAGCGCTGATCGCAAATGGTGCCTGGTTTGATAAAACCTGCAAATACGGCCTCATGGCATCTGCACCCAGTGCGCAATTCAACCCGATGCTTAAAAGCGGCATGTGAGAAACGGAAACTAAAAATGCTTCGGTAGTCTGACCGGTTAAAGTTCGTCCGCTTTGATCGGTGATGGTTCCGGAGATCATGATCGGAATTTGGATCCCACGTTCTTCACTCAATTCATCAATAGCAAACATCGCTGCTTTGGAATTCAATGTATCGGTAATCGTTTCAACCAGCAGGAAATCTGATCCGCCGTCCATTAATGCAGTGGCTTGTTCCTTGAAAGCAACAACCAGTTCGCTGAAGGTAATGGCGCGGAATCCAGGGTCATTCACATCCGGAGACATGGATGCCAGTTTGGTGGTCGGTCCCATCGAACCTGCTACAAAACGCGGTTTATCCGGATTTTTTGCAGTGAATTCATCACAAACTTCCCGTGCAATTTTTGCTCCGTGGTAATTGATATCGTAAACAGCATGTTCCAAATGGTAATCGGCCTGGGCAACAGATGTTCCACCAAACGTATTGGTTTCAATGATGTCTGCCCCGGCTTCCAGGTACTGTGCATGAATTTCTTTGATGACATCCGGTCTTGTGAGCACAAGGATGTCGTTATCGCCTTTCAATTTGTGCGGATGGTCTTCGAACCAACCTTTACGGAAATCGTCTTCATCCAGGTTATAACGCTGGATCATAGTTCCCATCGCTCCGTCCAGGATGAGAATGCGCTCGTTTAGTAATTGCTTGATGTCTTTCATAGCTTATTTATTCTTTACAAACTATGAAGTAGGGGAAGTAGTTGAAAAAAACTACTTGTATACTTATCTCTTCCTGACGATTCTGTCGGGATCGGATTTGGCACCTTTTCGCTTGTGACGGCAGGTTGCCAAGGTTTCGCAGGGCCTGTCCCTCCACCTTTCTTCATAAGTTATATCAAAGATCTGCCGCAAAGATAAGTAGTAGATTTGATTTGCACAAGTCTATTAACCACATAGCAACATAGGTCACATAGAGAACTAGTGAAATTCGGTTATTGGAATATTATTATGGAATGCTATTGATCTAAAACAGCGATATGAAGCAGGTTAAATCACAAATATAAAACGATGTATGGTGTCAATAAAAAAGAGTTGTCTGCTTGCAGGCAATTTTTGTAAACTATGTGCTCTATGTACCTATGTGGTTTTTTAGAAGTTGAATTTCATGTTGCGGTCATCCAGTACAGCGAAGGAGATTTTCCCGGTCCATCGTGGAGTAATGTTATTCCCGTCTGAGAAAACGCCGTACAGACCAATTCTCAATCTTCTTTTTGAAAATTTGAAATTGCGTTCGATCCCGCCCAGGATTTCGTAGTGCTTCCAATTGTATTCAGCTACGTACATGGCCCCGAACCCGAATACCAACCCGATCCCGGTTTTCTTCATGAAGGGAATTTTATTGATGATCGATCCGTTGTCGTGGTGAATGAAGTGTGCTTCGAGGTAATAATCCCGCGAAGGAAGTGAAGAATCCTGGTCCTGGAATGAATACAGCGGATTGGAAAACCAAAAAGGATCACTGCGGCGCTGGTATTTGAAGTCGGCATCTTTCAGGTTTTTTGAACTCAGGAATTTCCCGGATTTGATATGGTAAGAAGAGGTTCCCAAAGTTCCCAGCTGGAAATTCTGGTACATTCCTACCAATCCGTATTCGTGGTCCACGTCACTTCCGAATAATTTGGGAATTCCCCGTTCGTAATATGCATAAAACGAGGGCCATTTGGAACCCAAAACCATTTTCCGGTGCGGTTCACGCATGTATTTTTGCCCGGGAGTGTAAGTAATGGTGATTTCTCCCAAAAGTGCCTGGTATCCTTCGAATGGTTTGAAATCATCGTTTGGAATAACGTCGTCCAGGAAGCCCATTTTTTTGTACCCGTTAATGGATCTTCGCTCACAGAATTCAAAATTAACGTCGACGTACAGTCCATTGATGTATTCCTGGGTCTGCCCAACGTAGAGCGATGTGGCCTCAATGAAATTACTCCGCCTGTAGATCTGGGTGATGGCATCATAGGAAACGATGGCATCAAAATCATGATTGAATCCCATTTTGAGCCGGGCCTGCTTAAACGGATCGTAGAGGAAATTCCCGTTGATATTTCCCTTGATGTCGCGATTCAGGAATCCGTAAGAAAGTTCTGTGTTGATATCCAACGTCCGCTCGTCTTTCCATTTTTTAAAGTAGTTGAATCCCGGTGCAACACGTGGTCCACCCGGGTAAAGTGGCCTTGCCGTAGCAGCAATTGAATTGATTCCCCATTGCACTTTTTTTGCGCGGTTCCGGTGTTCTACTCCAAACCAGATGACTTTCAGGAAGGTCACTTTGTTAAAGACCTTGTCGATCGAATCGAGGTATTCTTTCCGGTTCAATGCATCGTGAATACTGTCACGGATCAGGATAAAACGCTGTTCTTCGGCGGTTAAAGCCACACTGCGTTGTTCATTCCAGAAACTGGAATCCCGTTCGTAAGCTTCTTCGGTAGTGACGGCCAATTCGTTGTTGAAAAACTTCGGGGGGAACTTCGGATCGAAGTTGTAATTGGAAAATTGCGCTGTCGTTTTACAGGTCGAAGCCTGGTTCTTGTATTTTACCCCGTAATCCAGTACCTGTTCTTTCAATACACACAGGGAGTCACCGGGAAGATCGAATTCCTGGTGAATGGAAAAATAATCGTAAAGAAACAGGTTTCCCTTTTCCATGGTGAGGTCCAGTTTTTGGATCAGCCAAAGTGAATCGATCACGTAGATGTAGCCGGTGAGTGTTGAAGTGGAACTCATTCTCGGCAGGATCTTAATTTTATTGATCCTCCTTCCGTTTTCTTCGTATTGTGCTTCCAGCCGGTAGCGGTATGAGAGAATTCCCGGGCCGGAGATCGGGCTCATAACCGGCGTACTATGCAGGTCTTCGAGATAGATGAGGTTTTGAAAGAAGTTGAAATTCGACTTAACGGTGGTGGTGTAATACAGGTTCCGGGTTTCTCCGCGCACTTCATAGGCATTCCGGATTTCCTTTACTTTATTGGGCGGAGCGTAATTCCGGGTCAGCTGGATTTCCGCAATATTCATGTTTCCGGCCAGCTGGGCCATTTTCCGCTTTTCTTCTTCGAAAGGGTCGGTTTCCTGGCGTTCCTTTTTTTGGTCGGATTCTTTTTGCTTGCGGTCAATGGATTCCACGGCTTTGATGTAAACATCCGTAGTGTGAGGATACGCCCACGGATTGATCTGTTCCCGTTTCTTTACCACTTCCAGCATGATTTCCCTACCGGGATTTCCGCGTTTGACAGAGATTTCCGCTTCTTCCAGTTCCTGGATCCTGATCGGGAAAAGCTGGATGTCTTTAACTGCTCCTTTGTTGGCGATCACTACATAGGTTTCCCGCTCAATATAACCGGTAGCGTTGACGATCAGGAAATATTCCCCGTCAAAAAGCTGCAGCGAGTACTTTCCGTTTTCATCCGTTTGAGTGCGGAGATCCGTGTTGTTTTTAACGTATACATTGGCAAAAGGGATCGGAAGTTTCTGTTCGTCAAGCACTGTCCCGCTTAAATTCCACTGAGAAATGGAAAATGCAGGGATGCAGATACAAAACAAGAGGTAAAGAACCTTCAAAAACTTCATTTTAACCCGGAGTATAGTTGGTAAAACGAAAATAAGAAAATGGCAATGCTAATTGGTTGGGAATCATGTGAAACCGCCAACTTTTCGTTTGAACGGTTATTTCTGTTTTTGACTGTTCAGAAATGCCTGGTGTTTTTCCATTCGTTTGCGCATGAAACGACGCATGAAATAAGTTCCCAATGACATCAGGGCGAAAACATAGTAAACTGCCCAGCTGCTGAAACTTTCCTTCAAACACATAACGGTTACCAGGATGATGATAATGATTCCCATCGACAGCCAAAAGAGCTCCATAATGCGGTTGTATGTTTTCATGTCTGTTTACTTTTGTATTGAAATGCGGCCCTGAGGCTCCAAAAATTCATAATAGGAAAAATCCTGCTTTGCACGAATGCCTTTTCCGTAGATCAGTTCCGTAGGACTTTTGATCATGACCATCTTGTCTGTAAAGATAAGACTATCTTTTTGATCCCAGTAAAGTGCTTCGGTATACATCGTTTGCTGGCGTGCGGGATTATACAGCTGCACCGAGTCTAAAACGCGCATTGTTCCCTTTGTCTCATTGATTTCGCCGTAAAGACCAGTCAGTACCGATTCCAATCCTCCGTTGCTGTCGTAGAAATCAACCTTGATTCCCTCTCTGAATTTCGTGATTTCCTCTGGTTTGGAATAAGCTTCGGCCAAAGGAGCATATAATTTGAATTGGGGGAACCCGGCTTCGGTCTGAAGGATATACAATTCCTCTGTTTTTTGCTCCGGATCAGTAGATTTGAATGTTATTTGCTTGATCTCATCCAGGTCATTTACACAAGAACAAAACAGCATCAGGGATGCAAAGCATAAATGAAAGAATGTTTGTTTGCGCTTCATTTAATCCAGCTTGTACTTTTTAAACCAACGCTCATAAGAAGAAGGAGCAATGATTATCCCGAAATTGATGGAATAGAATTGTTCTTTCAGGTCTGAAGCGTTTCCGGTGCCTGTGGTACCATATTGGAAGCTGATATTCAAAGAAGAATTTGTTTTCTGGCTTAAGAACGGGAATCCCAGTCCTGCACTTACCATCGTTGTTTTCAGCTGTCGGCCGTTGATCGTGTTTTGTAAAGTACCGTACTGACCTCCGATGCGGTATCTGACCTTTGAAAAGTATTTGATTCCTTTTGCTTTTTTGGTCATGTCAATATTTGGGATAAATTGAGCTCCCAGCTTGGTCAGGTAAGTGTTTTCAAAAGCAGCATCCGCTACATGATTATCAAATTGCTCAGAGTAGTTTTTCCACTGCATCAGGTTTACTTCAGCAAAAACTCCCAGCTGGTACTTCATGCGGTCCGGCCGGTCCGAGTTATCCGGAACGAAAGTGTATCCTGCTCCGAAAGTCTGTTTACTCGGGAAGATAATTTTCCCCTTGTTTTTGTCGGTATAACTGACCGTATCCACGTAAGAAAGTTCGTTATTGACATCAACTGCATAATACAATCCGTAATCCAGGAATGAATTGATGGAAATCTGTGGCGTGTAGACTGCTGATAAGAATAATTGCTTTCGCTTGTCGTAATCCAGGAAACGCTGGTAATTTGCCCCGAAAGAGTAGTGCAGTGATTTCAGGCGGAAAGTCTTCTGTTCCACAGCACCGCTGAAGTTGTCTGAATCGAAATAGCTTGAACGCTGGTTTGTTACCGAGCCGAAAAGGTATCCGAGGTTCGCACCGACACTCAAAACGGTCCGGTCTGTTTTAATGATCGAATAGGAAACGCCCACGAAAAGCATGTTGGTCGTTCCTGATCCGTTATACAGGTAGGTGGTTGAATCGTCATACACATAAGAACGCTGACTCAGACTGTATCCTTTTCGTGTGAAAGGTTTCAAGCCCAGCCCGATCCCGAAGCGCTTTCCAAAAGGAATCGCCATCGTAAAGTTTGAGATCCCGGTAGTTTTTCCGTCAAAACTTCCCAGACTATTGGAATAAGTTGAAAAGCGGGTTGAAATCCCTACAGAGAATAAAGGTTGCCCGAATGAAATCGAAGAATAACTTGCCGGGTTATAAGTATTGATCAGTGTTGAATCGAAAACAATGCTGGAAATATTTCCCAAACCACCGTATTGTGCTTCCGGAAGACCTCCTTCTTCGCCGATCCCTGTAATACTGAAAGGTGATGAGGAAGATGTTTGTGCCGTTACTGCAAAACACAGAATAGTACTAATTGCTAGAAGAAAGAGTTGTTTGGGCATGTAAGAGTGCTATTAATAATCCTTTTAAGGTCAAATTCTCGTCGGCAAAGATGCCATATTTATTACCTAATTCAAAATGTTGACTGTCGCCCCCCGTGAGAAAAATTGTTAATTCAGGGTAAAGCCTCCGGTATTCTTCAATAAATCCCACCATTTCCAGGTGCATTCCGTTCATCACACCGCTCCGCATGGCATCCAGTGTGTTTTTCCCTATGAAAGGTCCCTGCACCCGGTCTTCGATCAGGGGTAGTTTACCCGTAAACTGATGCATAGCCCGGTAACGAAGTTCAATTCCGGGAGAAATGCTTCCACCTTCATAGATCTTCGGGTAACGAACAAAATCATATTTAATACAGGTTCCGATATCGATGATTAACGCATTTTTATCGGAAATATTTGCTGCGGCAATGGCATTTGCAAGCCGGTCGATACCAAGGGTCTCCAGAGATTCATAATTATTTGTGAGTGGAACAGGAAGTGCATGATTGAACAAAATAGCATGCGGAAGAAGTCCTTTTAGCCATTTCGTGTTCTTATCCGAACGTACAGAGCTGATAATTCCCGAATTATTTTTGTGTTTGATCAGGTAAGACTTGAGTTTCCCCAGTTCTTCATTCGAGAAAGCGTGAACCTCTTGTAAATTAGTTTCTTGGAACAAACCAACCTTGATGCGGGTATTACCTGCATCCACTACAATTGATTTATTTCCTTGTTCCATCAGGGACAAAGATAGGATTGATTTAGAAAAATTTTCACTTTTTTTTAGGATGAATGAATTCTATTACTATCTTTGCACCCACAATTAAGGATGGTGATGTAGCTCAGTCGGTAGAGCAAAGGACTGAAAATCCTTGTGTCGGGGGTTCGATTCCCTCCATCACCACAAAAAGAAAGAGCCTTGGCAGTTTTGCTAAGGCTTTCTTTTTGTACTTCATTCTCATTCTGTTTCTCATTCTTTGTGGCTCTTTCTTTTTCAGTGCGAGAATGAAAATGAGAATGAGAGAAGAATCCCGGTTCGAAGAATGATTTAAGCATCCTCCTTTGGAGGAGGAATGAGGAGGAGGAAAAATCACAAATCTTCCGCAGCGACCAATTTCATTCGGTTTCATAAAATTCACAGCGGTTCGATTCCCTTTTGCTCTCAAGGCTTTTTATTCAGATTTTTTTGGTAGTATTGAAAAGTTACCTATTTGCTGGATTTGAACCTTCTTCTATAATGGAAAAATTTCGGATTAAGCAGTTTGATATTAAAAATTTGAAATCCTTTAACTAATCATGAAAGCTATTGATATTCTTAAATTACAGTCTACAAGTTATTTAAATTTGGAGCTCGATATTAACTCAGCTAAAAAATATGAACGTGAAAATAGACTAGAAAAAGCAGGAGAACGTTACAGAGCCATCGGAAGGAATTTGTTACGATTACATCTACCAGTTTTCTCGGTTGAGTATTACCTAAAGGCAAGTGAACTCTTTATCAAATGTAATAAATATGAGAAAGGAATAGAAACTGAGAAGACTATTTTTCAAATACATAGATTACAAAATAATCTAAATGAAATGGCCTCTACTTATGAAAAAATTGCATCATATTATAAATATTTTAAAGAAAATAACATTACTGCCGGTTCTTATTATTTTATGTCTGCAAAACTGCATGAAAAAAATCAAAACTATTTTTCAGCATTCAAGAAAGCAAGGTTTGCATGCGAGTGTTTTGATGCTACAAAAGATAAACAACAAAGAATAAATTCCCATAGTTTAGCATTTAGAATGGCACTTCAATCAAAATACTTCGAAAGAGCTGGCATTCATGCAAAAAAATGGCTTGAATTAGTTCCAAAGGATTATTCTTCACATTACATTTCAATATGTATGAAGGGTTATAGATCTTTTATTGATAGTGAGAGAAACGAAGAAGCTTTAATGTTTGTAAACGAAATAATAGTTGCTCATTACGAAAAAAAGATCCCACAAGAGAAAATTATTAAATATTTATTCGATGCACAAAGATTTTATATAACTGAAAATAAGGGTGTAAATTTAGATTACAATAAAAAAATATTAGATATACTTACTAATAAAACAACCCAGAAAATAAAGTATTCAATTGAATTTAAAAGTTATTCTAAAAATTTGGGACTGGATAACGTTGCTGATTTCTTTTATTTACAAGAGAAGGATTACATTAGAATACTTTCAAGGGAACAAAAAAACAAATATACGTTCATTATATACAGTTTGTGGAAGTATTCATGTGATTACGGAACGAATTTAACCCGTTGGTTTTTCACATCAATATTCATAATTATTATTTTTGGCTTACTATACAGCAATTTTGGTTTTACAATTTCATCAAATGGAATTCAGGATTTCTGTGAGGCTTTAAAACCTAGTATAAAAATTTCTAGTGTTGATAATGCCTTTTCTCCGTTTTATTATAGTGTTGTAACATTTGCAACTCTTGGATACGGAGATATTACTCCCAGTGATTTATCAGGTCAAATATTTTCAGTTATAGAGGTGTTAATTGGGTATTTAATGTTAGGAGGGTTATTGTCTGTTTTTTCAAAAAAGATTATTAGATAAAAAGCTCAATTTAAAATTCAATACATAGATTTTCAATCTTTTTTCCGGTTCCATTTCCGTTCGCTCTTCTCCACAACCACAGAAGCAGAGAAAAGGCAATCCAAACGGGTTGCCTTTTTCGCTTCGTGGTATTGTGGTGATAAGGTCCGTAGCGGCTGACGAAGGAAGTCTGCTATGGAGAATGTCCGAACCCTACTAGTTGTTTTTCCAGGAATTCTTATTGTCTTATGGTTATGACACAACCATTACCCTATTGCACATATGTTCTTTTCAGCGAAAAAGATTGGATGCTTTATACCGGATATTCTTCTAATCTGGTAGATAGATTGGCTAAACACAATGCCGGAGGTGTAAAAAGTACATCCGCCCGTCGGCCATTAAAACTCATCTTCTGTGAATTTTATCTTTTCGAGAGGGATGCCAAAAATCGGGAGTTATAGTTCAAAACAACCTCAGGAAAGAAAGCATTGAAGCTTATGCTGCGATCTACTTTGCATACCCTAGCGTATGCTGAAAAAGTTGCTTTTATATTTGAAAATCCTGACATGGAGATCCGGATCTAATCAAACGAAAAAAGAGGTTCATGAATGAACCCCTTTCTGTGTTTAATCCCAGAATTATCACGTTGAAATCCTAATGCATGACAATGAATTTTTGCTGATCAATGACTTTTCCGTTCGTTAAAACCACGAAAGAATAAGTTCCGTTATGAAGACCGGAGACCTCTAGCGTATAATGTCCTTTCCCGAATGGGATATCCCGGACCTTTCTTCCCGTCATGTCAAGAATATAAGCTTCAACCGGGGTTTGAGTATCTGGAGATGTACCGTCTTTGAATACGGCTTCAAGAGTAGTGCTCACCGGATTTGGGTATAAGGTGAGTTTGGTATCCGGAATTGTGACTTCTTTATCGTCAGCAGGCCGCAAGGGGCAAGGAGTTACAGTTAGCACGGCCGGGTTGGTTGCCTGTATGGTAGGACAGCCTCCCAGTCTGCAACGGAATAAATAATAATTCTGGCTTGCCGTCGGATTGATAACTGTCAGAGTTGGGGTGTTTCCACCCGAGTAATCGATGCCGGTACATGGGCTCCAGCTCATACCTGCACTCGAACTGTATTGCCAGTAATAGGTGTCCACATTCTGTGCGTTGACTGAAAACACAGCATTGGGTGCTCCAATCTGCGGTTTGTAGCAAACATCAACCCCAGAAACCTGTGAATAGATAATTCCCTGTTTCAGAATAACTCCAATAGTCCTGGAAGCTGTTAAGCCGCTGCAATCTGTTACAGTAACCTGGATGCTAACAAATCGGGCACTAAAAAGAGTCATGATGTAAGGAGTGTAAACCGATGAAGAAACACTGTAAGGAGGTGCGACGGATGTTCCCAGGGGAACATAATAGCCGGTTGTGGGGTTGTAAATACTCCAGCTATAGGTAAAAGGAGAGGTTCCGGTAGCAGAAGCAGTTAATGGAATAGTTGCCCCTTCGCAAACTTCAATAGATGCCGGAAGAGTAACCGTTGGGGCCGGTCCGCTATAAGTAATTGTTCCCAAAATGACGTCACTTGAACCCGAAGCGGGACTAAGAGTTAGCGGACCGCTGCTTGTTTGTAACGTTACATTGGTTGCTGCAGAAGTAACACATTGCAAGGTATTCTTATCACGGGATGTAATGTGTGCACGTGTAGAAGTTCCGTTGATAATCCAGGGGGTGGTTGTGAGTAATTGTCCGTTGGTTTTTAAAGCGAAAACAGCAAGGCCTTCTGATGAAATGGCAGGAGAGATAACAGTATTGGAAGCATCCGTATAAGTGGGATTTGCTGCTGTATTAATACATGCATAAATAAAATTGCATTTACCGCTGGCCAGCGAAATGGTTTCGATTCCCGGTGTGGTATTACGGGCATAACTCTTCCACAAAGCATATCCGTTAGCTGAATTCAGTTTCACGATATAACCGTTGTTGGTTACAGATGTGGGGATGGGAATGCTGGCATAGGTTGTTGGTGAGGAAGCAAACTGGAGATCGTAGTTACTTGCTCCCGAACCGGCCCACCCTGCGATATAGATATTGTTGTCCCGGTCAACAGCCAGTGAAGAAGGCTTGCTGCGGGGCGAACTGATGGTTGACATAGTGGCCCGTGCCCACAAGACTGCCCCGGTAGACGAATATTTTGCATAAAGCGTAGCCGGTACTCCATTGGTGGTAACAGGAATACCACCGTTAGCACCACTCACAGAATAAGATGGAGTTGTTAAAGTGCCGGATACAATGACGTTGTTCGAATGATCAATACACAGCCCGGTTTTATTCTTAAGTGTATAATTCCAGTCATTCGAATAGTTGTAAGCCCGAATGGTATTTCCGTTGGAAGGGTCCAGCCATAAAACATAAGATCCATAAGTGATATTATTTCCCAGGGCTGGATTATGAACCCTTCCCGTAACTACCAGCTGACTATTATCTTCACTAACAGCAATATCTGTGATTACTTCAGAATCCCCAAGTCCTCGCTTTGCCCATATTAGCGTTCCTGTAGAAGAATATTTGGCAACAAATCCCCTGCTTGGCCCGGGTCCGGGACCAGGTGCGTGGGGCAGTGTTGCAACAGGCGAAGCGGCATTGGGATTGGCAGCGTTGTAAAACTCACAAATATATACATAGCTGCCGCAGACATAGATATTTCCACCGCCATCTGTTGTTACAGAGCTAATAGTAGCACCGGCAGAAGAAGCAATACGTGTTGCCCATAAAACATTGTTGTAAGTAGAATACCTGACGATAAAACCATTGGGTGTGGTGTTGAACGGATCGGAAGAACCCGTTGACCAATTCAGGGTTCTGGAACCGAAAACGGCAGGACCACGGGTGTATGTACCAACAAGAGCTTTACTGCCACTGATCTCCTCGGAAACATCTGTAGAATTTTGGGTAGCGGGGCCTCCGGAATTGAGACCGGAAGTCCAGTTTTGTGCATGTACAGCTACTGTAAAGAAGAGAGCTGTTAAGCTTAAAATACATCTAATTGCCTTCATAGATTACTTGTTTAGTGAATAATGGATGTTTTTTTGAATCAACATATTCTAAATTAATCACTTAGAAGGGTTTAGAGGTGTCGTTTTGTATAGCTGTAGCGAATCAGTGTATTAGTGTATCGAATCGGTAGTTATCCGTAAGTAATTAGGATGATCAAACCCCGGTATTTCACTTTTTTTTACTACTATTGAACCCGTCCGGAAAACGACTTCAAATAAGAAACAAAATGAAAAAAATTGCGTTCCTCTTAACCCTGACACTTTCCACTGCGACTGTATTGGCACAGAAAGGCAAAACACAGCAGACCGCCAATACAACCAAACCATTCGTGTTGGGTGTGATTGAAGAAATCCAATCTAAAGAACTTGCCGAAAAGCGAATCGTGAACATCTATCTTCCGGAAGGCTACAATGCGGCTGATTCGGTGAAGTACCCGGTGATTTACCTGCTCGATGGTTCGGCAGACGAAGATTTTATACACGTCGCAGGCTTGGTTCAGTTCGCTAATTTTGAATGGGTCAACCAGCTGCCGAAATCCATTTTGGTCGGAATTGCAAATGTAGACAGGCAAAGGGATTATACATTTCCAAGTAAGATCGAAGCCAAAATAAAGCTTCCGACTGCCGGGCATTCCGATAAATTCATTGCATTTATTGAAAAAGAATTGCAGCCTTTCATTGAATCGAAGTACCGCGGAAATACAGATAAAACCATCATCGGGCAATCACTCGGCGGATTACTTGCAACAGAAATACTGTTGAAAAAACCGGCATTGTTCAATAAATACGTCATCATCAGCCCAAGCTTGTGGTGGGACAACGGGTCGCTGCTGGAGCAAAATTCACCCATCCTCACAGAAAACTACAAACAGCGAACAGACATTTACATTGCCGTTGGAAAAGAAGGGCTCACGCCAACCGAAACTGCGCGGGTAATGGAAGTAGATGCCAATTTGCTGGCAGACAAACTGAAAGGAACAAAAAGCCGGCAGGTAAACGTGTTTTTCGACTATTTACCGCTGAAAAATCACGCCACGATCATGCACCAGGCAGTAATGAATGCATTCGGATTCTTGTATCCTTAAAATGGGAGCAGGAACGAAATGCAAGTATGAGAGAAATCCCGCTCCGAAACGGATTTAAGTTTCCTCTTTCAAAGTACTTTATACCGGTCGGATTTCAGGGGTTTGACCTGGTTTTTATACCGTAACGGTTTGATAGTTAAAATTTTAATGGTGTATTTCAGAATTTATTGCTAATATTGATTTCATCAGACAGAAAGCAATAAATATTCACTGAAACCGGGTGCTTTTCGATCAGCATGATTGTGCCGCTTCTTCGAAACAAGTACCTTAATTAGGTTCATAACCTCTATTCACAATGGCAAAAAAAGACAGGATCATCAATTGTCATGCTCACATTTTTACAGGTGATCATGTTCCTCCTTATCTTGCAAAGACTTTTTTACCGGCACCGTTTCATTATTTGGTGCCCTTATCCTTCTTTGTTCGATTATTCCGTTTTTGGTATAAATATCCCGATACCTGGCAGTTTAAGCCTTGGTATATCAACATGAAACAGTTCATTTACCGCATCAAAATAGCGGGAACCAGATCCCGTTTCAGCAGTTTGATTGCTTCTTTGATCGGTGTTTTTTTAACCGTCCATGTGTTTTACATTTTATTTAACTGGCTGCTGCATGTTGAAAAATTGGGAGGGGATACGGTTGCGATGCTGAATGGCTGGCAGAATTGGCTGAATGAACACCACTTATTACATATTCCGCATGCATTTGTTTTGAAACTGCTGCTGATCCTGCTGCTTGTAGTATTCTTTAAACCGGGAAGAAACGTCATCTTTTTTATCCTGAAAAAATTAGGATCTTTTTTTAAGGCACTTCCTGGACCTAAAAGCAAAGAACTGATCGGCAGATATCTGAATATCGGGCGTTTTGCCTTTTACAGAAAACAGGCGCGTATTTTAGGAAGATTAAAAGATCAATACCCACAAGGTACCGGATTTGTTATTCTCCCGATGGATATGGAATACATGGAAGCGGGAAAACTGAAAAAGGGATACCGGTATGAAGATCAGATGGCGGAACTGAAAAAGATAAAAGCCAACCGAGCACATAAAGATGACGTGTTTCCTTTTGTATTTGCAGACCCGCGGAGAATTGTCGAACAAGGAAAAAAACAATTGGATTACACTGTCAAAAACGGAACAGTGACCTTGAACGATTGTTTCATCCGGGAATACATCGAAGAAAATCAATTCAGCGGATTCAAAATATACCCGGCGCTGGGTTACTATCCGTTCGATGAAGCACTTCTCCCATTGTGGAAATACGCCGCTGATAATGGACTGCCTATCATGACGCATTGCATTCGCGGAACAATTTTCTTCCGGGGAAATAAGAAAAAGGAATGGGATACACACCCGGTTTTTGAGCAGGCGGGCGGTAACGGAACATATGAGCCGCTATTACTGATGGAAATTCAAAACCGCGACTTCATCAATAATTTCACCCATCCGCTTAATTTCCTGTGTTTGCTGAATGAAAGCATGCTGAGAAAACTCGTCGGAAAAGCGAAAGATCCCCGGATCCGGGAATTATTCGGATATACCGGCCCCGAAACGGAAATGCACTATAATCTGAGTCATCTGAAAGTTTGCTTCGGGCATTTTGGAGGAGACGATGAATGGAACCGGTTTCTTGAAATGGACCGATACAATTACGCAAACCAGGTAATTCAATTCCCCGATACAGGAATCCGTTTTTTGAAAGGAGCAAACGGAAAACCGGTTCCGGGAAAACTGGAGCAAATTTGGAAATATGCCGATTGGTATTCCATTATCTGTAGTTTGATGTTACAGTACCCGAACGTCTATGCCGATTTGAGCTACATCATTCACAGTCCCGGAATTCAGCCTTTGCTAAAACACACCTTGATGAACCCGGGATTGAAGGAGCGGGTGCTATACGGAACGGATTTTTATGTGGTGAGAAACCACAAATCGGAAAAAAACATGCTGGCAGAAACAGTGGATCACCTCCTGGATCAGGAATTTGACCAGATCGCCCGGATTAATCCGGTACACTTCCTTAAAAACAAGCTTCCTGTTTCAAACAATCCGCCAGGACTCAATTTAACCCAGGCACAAACCAATTAATTCACCATGATTAAAATTCACAGAGGTCCGGCACCGGAATACCTTTTCCAGGAAAAGATCCAACAGGCAATCCAACGATTGGAAGAAAACTTTTACAAAGAATCCCGGCTCGAGAGACTGCGCTTTGACTCTTCCGTTTTAATACCGGTTAAAGAAGAATTGTTCCGGTTATTTCATGAGAAATGTGCGTATTGCGAATCAAGCCTGAGGGGACAAGGAGATATTGAATGTTTCCGGCCGAAAGGAGGTGCCAGGGGATTTGATACGAATACCTACGCACCCAAACATTACTGGTGGCTGGCTTATGAGTGGGAAAACCTCCTGCCTGCGTGCCAGTTGTGCAATCTGAAATACAAACGGGATTATTTTCCGCTGGAAAACGAAAACCTGCGCTGCCGTATCGGTGCGGTTGGAGAAGAGTTATTGCAGGAACAAGCGCTCCTGATCAATCCCTGCCTGGATGATCCGGAAGAACACCTGGTTTTTGAAGCATCCGGTTTGGTGCGCGAATTATCCAAAAAAGGAGCCGTTACGATCAAATTGCTTGGGTTGAACAGGAATTCATTAGCAATTGATAGAAAAATGGCTGCAGATTCAGTGAAGAATAGGCTAAAAGACTTGCAAAAACGTGGTTTGGATGACTCCGGTTTAGTGGCTTATGTTGATGAGCTTTTTTCGGAAAGTCCAAGTCAGCAACATGTAGCCGTTCAACGCACGGTGTTTGATGATTGGTACGAAAAACATTCCGGATTGTGGGAGCAAGTCAAGAAGGAACAGAACAATACGGCTGAAACGGTCCGGCATCAAAGAATGAGTAAATCGGCTTTTCCGGAGGCGGCGGCAATCAGCGAGGTCACCACGATCATGAACGATTTGAAACGCTTTTCGATCAAAAAAGTAGAGATCATTAATTTCAAATCGATCGAAGAACTGACGCTGGACGTGAAGGATTTGCATGAAAAAGACAACCGGGAACCATGGTTGTTGCTGTTGGGCGACAACGGAATCGGGAAGAGTTCTATTTTGCAGGCAATCGCCCTGGCTTTGACCTCCCGGAAGCAGCTGGAAAAACTGAACCTCGATGTAACGGACTATTTGAAAAAAGGCGCCGGATATGGCCGGGTGACCATCCACAGCTATGAGCACGATAAACCGGTTGTGCTGGAGTTTAACAAAGAAGGGTTTACGACAGAACTGGAAGAATCGCCCACTTTTTTATTGGCATATGGCTCCACTCGCTTACTCCCGAAAGGAAATATCGAACCCGATGAGGACAAGGAGCCGTATCAGAATATCCGGAATCTATTCGACTACAGTGTTGCGCTCAATGATCCCAATGATTGGTTGGGTAGCATGGATGAAGCGGAATTCAAAGAACGCGTAGCTCCGGCCTTTTTTGATACACTTGCTCTGAAAGGCCAGGACCAGCTATGGATCAATGACGGCCAGATCATGATTCGCCGTTACGGAGAAGATTACGAACTGGAAGATACCAGCGACGGGTACAAAACCATCACAGCGCTCGTTTCGGATATCATGCAGACGCTTTCCATCGACAAAACAAATTACCACAATATGCAGGGGATCGTGCTGATCGATGAATTGGGAAATCATTTGCATCCGCGATGGAGACTGAAAATTGCCGGTGCACTACGCAAAGCTTTTCCCAAACTCCAGTTTATTGTTACCACACACGAGCCGTTGTGTCTGAGAGGGTTGTCCCATGGAGAAGTGAATGTGCTGGTGCGCAATAAAAAAAACAGTATCAAAGTGCTCGCCAGTGAGTTGCTGCCGGATCACAATTTGATGCGTATGGAGCAATTACTGACCTCAGATCTGTTCGGGTTGATCAATGTGCTGGATGAAGATGCGGAAAGTACCTACGAGGAATATTACAGGCTGCTTTCCAAAAAAGAGGCAGACAAAACGGAAGAAGACAAGGCCCAGATCGAATACCTGTCGTCGCAAATTTCCAAAACAGAAATGATCGGTAATTCGCCCAGAGAACAGGTTTTCTATAAGGTAATCGATGAGGTTTTTGCACAGAAAATGCGCGATGAAGGATTCAAAACCCGGAAAAAACTGAATGATGCTACGGTTGAAACCGTGAAAGACATGATAAAAACAAAAAAAATCAAGTGGCTATGATTCGAATCAAACGACCGGGAGTCCCTTCGTTTATGACCGCGCCCGGAAACAAATGGGAAGCGGAAACGCAGCGGGCAATAGCTCATTACAGTGCAGGAAATACACAAGCATTTAAGTTTGAGATGTACAACGATTCTGCACTTAAAGACGAATTGAAAAAGATTTTCGTGAAATGCGCCTATTGTGAAAGCAGTTACGGAGCAGTATACGATGGAGATGTGGAACATTTTCGCCCGAAGGGAAAAGTCGCGGAAAAAGACCCGCCCACACCCGGCTATTATTGGCTTGCCAACGAATGGAGTAACCTCTACCTGGCTTGTCAGCACTGCAACCAGCGGAGAAAACACGTTTTGGCAGGAGCAACTGAAGCAGTAGGATATGGAAAGTTAGACCAGTTTCCCATAGCAAAAGAAACAAAGCGCTTGAAAACGCATACAGACCTACTCAGGAAAGAAGATAGCTCCCGCTTATTACTTGATCCCTGTAAAGATGACCCGACGAAACACTTGGCTTACGAAGATAAAGAAGGAGTGGTCATCCCGCTGACTATAAAAGGTCAGAAATCAGTGGAAGTGTATGTTTTGCAGCGCCCGCTCTTGGTGCAGGAGCGGAAAAAACAGCTGATCCTGCTATTCGATCAGATCGGAAGAGTGAAAAGAGAATTGGAGCGGTTAAATAAAGATTCCGGGGTTGATCAGAAAAGATACTTTGAAAAAGAATTCGAAGCTTTGATCGCATACACCAAACCCGAGAGTATTTATGCGGGAATGAGCCGTTTCTTTGTTAAGAAATTCATCGAAGAAAACGGGCTGAGATGAAACAGAATTCAGCCCTTAGCTTGTGAATTAAGAGTCGTAATTTTGCCGGATATGTGATTTAACAAACCATTCATCCCATCTTAACCTGCCGGAAAAAAGGATGATCTAGCTTTGCAGAAACAAAATGCAGGGAGAAATCATGAAAGAATACAAACTCAAAGTAATGGCATTCGTAGATCGCACCTTTTGGCTTTGGCTGGGGATCGGTTCAGTCATTATTTTCTTAAGCTTCCGCTAAACGATCCGGCTACGTCCGGTGATCAAATAGATTTCGGAATGTAATTCCGCAATATTACGTCTGGCTTCTCATAAGTGTAAAATGACATGGTGCTTAAAAAGCTCAGGAATCGATCAAGCGTAGATTACCCCACTTTCACCCGAGTATTACCCGACTATAGAGTACGGTTATAAATTGAACACGCCTGAAAAGGGGGCTAAGCGGAATAAAAACCATTTTTTAGTCCTGAATGATGGCCTTTTTAAGCTTGGTTTCAGCTACTCACAAATGTAACCTATTCCGTAGTAGTAATTCGCAATTCGGCATGAGCAATTAAGAACTACCTCCCGATTTTCCCCAAGGTCAGTTCAAACATCAGTTTGTAAGAATATGCATAAGTCTTGGCTCCGTGAGCAGTATCTCCTAAGAGACCGTTTCGTGCTTCATTCGGAGTAGTGAAATCAACCGCGTAATCCGTCGTTTTCGGTAAAGAAAACCCGAATTCAAACGCCAGGGCAAAACGCTTTCCGTTATTCAGCAGGTAATTCCCACCGACAGAAGTAACCATGCGGTCATACTGAGTAGCCTGGATCGTTTGCCGTGAAAACTCGTAAACCCGGAACTTGTTGTAATTGAAATCCGTATGCGCGCCGCATTGCAAACTCAGTTGGTCCGAAAGCTTCAGGTCCAGGCCAATCCCAACATTCGTAACCGGTTTGTACTCTTCCCCGTAGGAAAGAAAAGCCTGTTTCCCGAACAGGTCCGTGATCAGCGAATCAGAGAGAATTGCCGGGTAATGCTCCGTTTCCTCCTTTCCCTTGTGGATAAGGTAATACTTTTGCGCAAGAAAAGTTTCCGCACTGAGATGAAGCCAGCATTTTGCTCCAAGTTGGGTACTTATCCCCAAACTAAAAGAAGCAGGTAATTTATGCTGTGCCTTACTTTTCCGGGCCTGCGAAATCACAGCAAAATCAATCGGAAGAATATCGTTCATGTTCAAAGTAGAAATCTCCCGGTAAAAATTCCCCTTCCCGATCACACTGATCGACGGTAGCGTAAAGGTCATTCCCAGGCGAAATTTCGGATATTGAAGCAGCATAGAAGGTTTGAACAACGCTTTCACATTCCAGTAATTGAAAGACATCGTAGAAGCAAAACGCGTTATTTCCGAAGAAGAAGTGTCCGGTGGAAGCACCGTGATCGAATAATTGTTGTAATACTTCGTCGTTTTGTAAGCCCCCATGTGCGAAAGCCCGAAAGATAAATGCGGTGTTGCCTGGTAAGAAACACTCAACCCGGCCCAATATTCCCCCGTGTGGATCTCATAAGCATAAGAAGAAACAAACGTCTCATCACCCGGAAGGTCCAAAGCATCATAATTCCCCGAATTGTAAAGATCCAGCTTGTTGTTGTAAACATTTCGAGAAATAACCTGGTAGCCCACACGCCACTTCGGATTCTTCCGGAACACAAAAATACCGGCCATCATGTTCGGGATAGTGGCATAATCACTGCTTTCCAGGTTCTGGCCCGGACCAAGCCCATTCTTCTGTTTGAAAGTCCGGTATTGGTAAGCATTGATCGAAAAAGAAAGACTGGGATTTTGCACCAGCGACATAGCCGCTGCATTGTAAAAAACCATCGAGTGATCATCCTGCCCACCCACAACAGCACCGCCCAAAGCCGTAGCCTTAATCCCGAATTGGTCCGTCCAGTAATGGAAATCCTGGCCAAAAGACAAACAGCTCAACAAGCTTAAAATCAAAAGCAGTAAGACGTTTTTTGCGTTCATCCTCCGAATTTACAAATTGTAACAATTGAAAATTGAAAATGGCCAATTGAAAAGGAGCTAAGAGGGCAGAACAGGATCTGGAATCTAAAAGTTTTATCTTTCATTCTTTCTCACTTCTCACTTTTTCATTAGTTCTCCAGTAATTTTCCCAAAGTCAGCTCGATCATGATCCGGTAAGAGTAAGCCTGTGTTCTCATGCCTGTTCCCGGATCACCCAGTAATCCGTTCCTCACCGCATTCGGAGAAGTGAAATCCACCACATAATCCGTCGTTTTCGGAATCGCAAAACCAAACTCCAGGACCATCGCCGCACGTTTTCCGCCTTTCAGGTCCAGGTTTCCACCCACAGCAAAAACCAAGCGGTTGTATTGGGAAGATTGAATCACCTGCCTGTCAAAAGTATAAACCGGGAACCGGTTGAAATTGAAATCCGTGTGGCCGCCAAACTGAAGCCCGGCCTTTTTCGATAATTGAATGTCAACCCCGATCCCGACATTCGTCACGGGCCGCGAAGCTTCGCCATAAGAAAGGAACTTCTGATCACCGAATGCCGCTATGATAGTCGAATCAGATACAAAATCCGGGTAATACTCCGGGGTGGTCGGGTCATCATGAATCAGGTAATAATCGCGTTTCAGGAAAGTTTCGGCGGAAATATTCAGCCATATTTTCTCAGTCAACTGTCCGCTGACACCCAAACTGAAAGATGTCGGGTTGCGGTGACGGACCTTCGTGCGCGTAGATTTCGAAGCAATGGAAATATCATAAGGAAGAATACTCTCCATATTCAAAGTAGAGATTTCCCTGAAAAAAGTTCCCTGTCCCACCAGGTTGAAAGAAGGAAGCGTAGCCGTAAGACCTACCCGGAATTTGGGGTAGCTAAACATGATCGCCGGCTTGAAAATTCCCTTCACATTCCAGAAGTTGAAAGTCATATTCGATGAAAAACGCGTGTCCTGAGAAGAAGAAGTGTCCTGCGGAAGTACCGTAACCGAGTAATCATTGTAATAGCGTGCGTTCTTGAAAATCCCCATATGTGTTAATCCAACGGATACATGCGGTGCCAGCTCATAAGAAATACCGAATCCGGCCCAATATTCCAGGTGACGGATTTCCTGGGCAAATTTAGAAAGGAACTTTTCTTCTCCCGGAAGAGCCAGAGCATCGTATCTACCCGAATGAAAGGAATTCAGCTTGCTATTGTGCACATTTTTAGACAATAACATATATCCGATCCGCCATTTAGGAAATTTTTTCGGCATCATGATCCCTGCAAGCATATTGGGAACGATTGAAAATTCAGTACTTTGAAGATCAATATTGGGGCCGAATGAATTCTCCTGCTTCATTTTCCGGATCTGGTAAGCATTCAGTGAAAAAGAAAGGGCTCTTTTTTCAACCAGTGTCATAGCCGCCGCATTATAGTAGACCATCGAATAATCGTCCTGACCGGCAACAACAGCGCCGCCCAAAGCCGTAGCTTTTATCCCGAATTGATCGTTCCAGTAATGATTGTCCTGTCCGGTTGAAATAAATGGAGACAAACTCACAAATAGAAGTAAGAAGGCGTTTTTTATCTTCATATCCCTAAAGTTATGAAATAAATCAAAATGAGTAAGAGATACAAAAATGAAAGGAATTTCTTCTTGTCCCACGATCCCTCTGCCTCTGTGAATTACATGGATAGAACAGCGGGAGAAATCTATGTGGTCTATGTACCAATGTGGTAAACCATGCCAATTTGGCAGTGCAAACACTTCGGACTAGTTGTTGATGAAACAGGGTGTGAATCAGATAAAACAATTTTCTGGAAGATCAGCAGAAGCACTCGTGTATCCCTTGCTTTTATTGCTTATTTGCTGGTCGATCTGGCTTCTGGAAGCTACTCCCGGAGGTGCAGATCTGATTGAATGGGGAATTCGTCCGCGCCACTGGAGCAGTTGGAAAGGAGTTCTTTTCATGCCATTATTGCATGATCCGTTCAGTGTTAATCATATATTGAATAATTCCCTTCCGACCTATTTATTGCTTGCTGCGGTGATCTATTATTACCGGGAAATTGCCTTGAAAGTGTTCGTGATCTCCTGGTTGGGAACCGGTTTTGTTGTCTGGTGGATTGCACAGGATAACGGAGCTTACCACATCGGGATGAGCGGGGTCATTTATGCCTTGTTCGGCTTCCTGTTTATTTCCGGGTTCTTCAGGGGAGTAAGAGCGTTACAGGGACTTTCACTGGCAGTGATTTTTGTTTACGGAAGTATGATCTGGGGAATTTTCCCTACAGAACCGTCCATTTCCTGGGAAGGTCATTTCGGCGGTTTCATAGTAGGAGCAAGCTTAGCTGTGGCCTATCGAAAACACGGACCTGCCAGACCGAAATACCAATACGAGATCGAAAAAGAACTGGGAATCGAACCTCCCGACCTGGAAGGGATCTGGCGATTGAACCAGGAAGAACTGGCTCACAGGCAATATTTGGAACAGCTATACCGCGAACAACAGGAACTGGCTAATCAGCAGCCGGTCCGGATCATTTATCACATCAATCCTACAGTGAAACCAACGGAAGAGGAAGAAAAACGGCAGGACGATACGGAAAAATAATCCCCGCAGTTCCCTGGCTTAAATAATCCCACGATTCGAAAGGAATGCTCAGTGAGATCATTTCAGAAGTGCGGAGTGAAATGGATTCGCCTGTCAAATAAGAAGCCAGGTCTGAAATTCCTTCATTGTGACCGATAACCGTTACAATCGGTTCGTTTTTCCCGCGTTCTTCAATAACCCGCAATATTTGCTGGTGTGAAGCTAAGTAAAGTTCCCGGGTTAATTCAAAACCAAAGCATTCCGTCAAATGTTGACAGATAATAGAGCGGGTTTGCTGTGTTCTGGCTGCGGAGGAACAAATAATCTTTCCAAGTGAAAGGTGATGCGTCTGTAAATAGATTCCTAGAACATTCGCCTGGGCTATCCCTTTTTCAAGAAGTTCCCGGTCATAATCTTTCCCTGTAAGCGAAGTTTGCTTGGTTTTTGCGTGTCGAATAAGATTTAAAGTCAACATTTTTTACTTAATTTCCAACCAATTGTAAAGATAGGACGTTATACCTGAAAAGCAAGATGGAATTTTTAAAATAGTTTCGTTCTACAAAAACAATTTTGAACCCAAATAAATGCAGGTAACCAAACAGATACTCTTGGGGTCGGCTGAGAATGATAGACGCTCGCAAAAAGTGCTCTACGAATATTGCTATAGGCAATTCATTCGTCTGTGCATGCGCTATTATTCAAACCATGAAGACGCACGCCATGCATTGAATAACGGGTTTCTGAAAATTGTGAACGGCTTGCAGAATGTAGATTTGGATGAATTGAATTTCGGGGCCTGGGCAAAACGGATTATTGTAAACACCTTAATTGATGAATACCGGAAAAACAAAAACCACAATCAATTAATCGTTTCAAAAGAAACCGAAGGCGAATTAGCTTATTCGGCAGAAAAAGTGGAAAACCTGGGAGCTATGGAATTGAGTTACCAGGAAATTTTAGACCTGCTTAAAACCATTCCACCGATCTCTGCACATGTTTTTACATTGTATGTGATTGACGGATATAACCACAAGGAAATTGGTGATTTACTTGAAATAACAGAGGGGACCTCAAAATGGCATCTTTCAACGGCAAGGAAATTGTTAAGAGAAAGATTGGAGCTGATGGAAAATAGACATGAAAAACGCTTTGTGATATGAAATATTCAAATCGACATATCAGCGACGACGAGCTGGATCAATTGTTCAGAGATGCACATGCCTCTGAAGGTCCTGAGGCGCTTTTTGTTCCGGAGTTCTGGTCTGAAATGGAAGCATTATTGCCTGCCGAACAGAAAAAGAAAAGCGGTTTCTACTGGATTCCATTGTCTGCCGCCGCTATTTTGTTCAGTATCCTGTTATTCTATCCTCCGAGTGCAACGGAGATCACAAAAGTGCAGCAGCATACAACAAACGGCGAGATAGAAGGAACGGATCCCGGCAATCAGGCGGAAACAAACGAAAGTCAGGAAGGTCTAAAGACTGCTCAGGCTAAAGAGTTGACTCCTGCAGCATCCGGTTTCCAGGCCAATAACCGCATGCGTACCCAATTCGATACGCCTCGAAGAATTACTCCAAATAACGATCCTGCATTCCGGGTAGTATACATTCCACCGGTTCCTGAAATCAATGAACCAACACCGGCAGAAGATATAAAGGATGATGTTATTGCAGCAACGATACAGGAAGCAGACGCAAACGCTGACCTGGATTCCATCAACCTGGAACCTCGAAATGAAAAAATTATTCACGATAAAGTAGCCGGACTTCCGAAAAAACAGCAGCGTGAATCAAATAATTGGTACGTAGAATTAGGTCCAACAGTAGGTCAGTCACCATACATGTCGCAGTACAACAAAAGAAACGCGGTGGTTGGAACAGTGCTCGGTGGTGGATACACCAAACGGGTGGACCATACCTCCGTGACAATTGGCTTGCAGGCACGTATGGAAGGTTTCGGAGGATTGACTTACCGGGAATCCAATTTCTCTCAAAACATGGTAAGAACCGTTTCGGTGAAACAACTTTATTCATTGGAAATGCCTTTGAGATTCGGATACCATTTCAAACGTTCGGAATTGGCATTTAGTGTTGTTCCGGGAGTACAGTTGTTCATTCACGGGAAGGAAAAAATTACCCAGAACCAGGTCGTAACGCGCGAAGAATCTTACTTCGGTAAAGTAGAACATTCCAATTCCTTAACCATGGAATTCGGATTGCAGTACTATTATAACCTGTCTCCAAAATATAGTATCGGAGCGAAATGTAATGCAGATATCCTGCGTCCGTTCCACACAGATTACTATTTGGGCAAATTGGCAGGCTTCCCAGTTAACGGACAAATCGTTCTAAGAAGAACATTCGTGAAGTAAGTTTTTTGCTTGTAGCCCGTTCCTGAGGTTAACTTTTGGCACATGTTGATTACTTATGTATATCAGCGTAAATAAATGAAATCTGCGTTATCTTCAGGAGAAAATTCAGCATGTTACCGAAGTTGGCGAACTATTCATATATTTGTCGAAACTACTTTATAATGAAACATTTGCTACTACCATTGTTAACCTTCAGTACTGTTTCTTTCGGACAAATTACATTGACCGATCAGCACTTTGCAGGAGCCAGTGAATCTTATATATTCAGCACACTTGTAGATCCCACTATTGATTATGGAACCACGGGTGCAAATTACATATGGGATTTCTCAGATATAAGCCCTCAGGCCCAAAGAGAGTTGATAACACGTCCGCCAAGTCAGTTGTCCGGGTTGTCCGCATTTATGTTCGGCAGTTTTGCTCCGGCTCCTTACAAAGCAACTTATTTCAATGCAACAACAGATCTGCCTTTAGATCAGGTATCCTCGTTTTTACCCATTTCCATTGAAGAACTGAACCAGTTGACACGAAAAACCGCTACAGAGATTACATCCATCGGGTATGAATTAGCGAGCAGTGGACAACGGATCGGCTTTCGTTCAGATACCATTGAAGTGCGTTATGAACTTCCGCTGACTTACGGTGATAACTACGAATCACGTGGATATACAGGTATCAACCTGAACCCTTTTTACGATGCACAATGGAGACAGTATCGTCACCGCGTGAGCAATGTGGATGGATGGGGAACAGTGAAAACTCCATTCGGGCAGTTTGAAGCATTGCGCATTCACCACATAATCGATGAATTTGATTCGATCTATTTTTCGATCCAGGGAGTTGGTATGTGGATTCCGGTTGCAGTGCCCTTGACACATGAATACGAATGGAGATCCACTGCGGATAAAGAACCGGTAATGAAAATCCGTACCAATGAGATCATGGGAAATGAAACCGTTACAGCAGTCGAATACAGGGACAACTACCTGGGATTAAACGAAGTAGATGTAAATGTGTCGTTTTACCCGAATCCGGTGATAAATGAATTACATGTTTCCATGGCTGAACCCGCTGAAAGTTTTGTAATCGTGGACCGTTCAGGAAGAATTTGTGACCGCATTCCGGGAGCTTCCAAAGAGCTGGTACTGGATGTTTCACAGCTGGCTTCCGGATCATATACGCTGGTAATTCTCTTTTCGAAAGGATCTACCTCCGTTCAATTCGTAAAATAAACGTAATTTTGTACCAGCAAGCCGACTGTCGCGCTGAGCCCGGATTCTTCGGGGGAGGTGAGGAAAGTCCGGGCAGCATAGAGTAACCGTGCTTCCTAACAGGAAGGATCCATCCGGGAAATTGGATGGGTACAGCAAGTGCAGCAGAAAATAAACCGCCTTGGAGGAGTCTTCGGACTTACTTCTCGGTAAGGGTGAAAAGGGGAGGTAAGAGCTCACCGTTCCGATGGCGACATTCGGGAGCTAGGTAAACCTCACGGGCTGAAAGATCATGTAAACCAGGCGAGTAGGGCTGCTCGTTCTCTTCTCGGCTTAGCCGGGATGCCTGGAGGGTAGATCGATAGACGCTGACGGTGACGTCAGTGCCAGATAAATGACAGTCAGTTCCGGTCCGCTTCGGCGAACGGGGATGTACAGAACCCGGCTTATGGCTTGCTTTTATGATAATTCTCCCGGTATGCATTCCGGTGTTGGGTGAGGATGGTTTCAATCGTACCACCTTGTTTTGGCTTGCCACACAGAACTTTGTGGTATTGAACTCCGTCAAACTTAAATTTTAACAGCGTAACAGGCATTCCCAAAAAGGAGAATGAACGCGCTTTTTTAATGCAGATAAAATCCAGCACAAACGAACGCTCCGAGGCAAGTTTAACGATTACCACGTCATTTTTAATGTAACCTGAAGCCAGGGTTACCCGGATCAGTTTCACCCAGATGGTAAATGTAATTCCTAAGCCTACTGCCGTAGCCAGCGGAAACAAAAAATGACTGGTCATTTGGATCGAAAGAATCACAAACAAAGCACTGACTAATAAATAAGAGATGACAAGTAGGCCAAAAGCCTGTTTACGGTTATCCCGGTTTAGTAGTATTCGCTCCGTATTGATGAGTACGGTAGAATTCATAATAGTAGCATGAAGTTTGACTAAAGTTAAATTAAATTTAAAATACTATTTAAATTTTAACAAATTAATTTTAAGTCACTTAGCAGGAACTAATCAATTTCGAGACTCCGGATCAGGAAATTCGGCTGAATGGGTCTGAAGGTAGAAAGCTGGTTCCGGTTGGAAGCAATTTGGTACTGGAAACGGCTGTAAAATTCAATAAACTGCTGAGCGGCAATCTTGTTTCTTCCGTACCGGTAAAGGCTCACACTTGTAAAATTGGTGATGAATCGCTGGTTTTCCACCAAATAATAAAAGCAGCGTGACCGTTCGAATCGGAGGTCCTTATTGGCTATTTCTGCGATCTGGCTCAGGGTGTAAATTGTATACCTAGAGTTTACCGGGATTTTTGATTGGCCGGTTAGCGCTGCAAACTTCTTTGTTTTGTTCAGTTTCAACAAGTAGGAACTCACATTGGATTCGACCGCAATGTTAGGACGAATACTGTCTTTGCTCAGTTTTCCCCAGTTTACGGCCGGGCAATTTGAACTGGAATCCTTTTCGGTTGCCAGGATAAGCGGGTTGTGACAGATCGGGACCCAGTAGCTGTGATTGTTATTGAATTGCCGGTTCATATTGATGAAAAAGCTCCGGCCTTTCAATTGGCTGAATAAACTTTGGTTGTAAAGATTCTCCCGCAAACTGTCTGAGGATAAAAGCAGTACATCAATTCCTGTGTTGAATTTGTCTTTTTGGATCAGTTGGGCAATTTCATCCTTGTTTTTGTAAACTACCTGGACCGAAACATGCTTTTTTTGTTCGAATTCCTTTATGATCAGGCTGTCTGCCGGACAATAACTGTCGCTGTAAAACACAATTCTTTGACGCACACTGGGTTTTGCTTCATCAATGATACAAGCATGAAGTGTCAGGAAAAGCGTCGAAAAAAGGATGTAAATCTTCCAATTCATAGTGGATCAAAGATAGTGGTATTTTGTACTTTTGTAAAAAAATTAATCAGGTGTCGAAAAGCAATTTGAACAAACAGGAAAAGTTAAAGATCGGTCAGTTAGTGAGTGATTTGCAGAGCAAGGATGAAACAAAAGTTGCAGCCGCACTGAAGGCATTTGCAGTGCATGGTCATGCTTCGGTGATTGAACCGATCATTGCTGTGTGGAGATCGGGATTATCAGCTGAAAATGAGGTGTTGGTGATTGACCTGTTCCAGAACCTGAAAGATACTTCTGCAATTGAACCGTTAATGGAGGCGTTCAGAGATCCGCAAAATAAGCCGCTTCAGCGCAAATTAACGGCTGCTTTCTGGAATTCCAAACTGGATTTTTCTGAATACCTGGCAGATTTCGTGCTGTTCGGGATTGAAGGAGATTTCCTGGATGCATTGGAAGCAATCACGGTAATTGAGAACTTCGAACACATGGCACCTGAATCCGGGATTTTGGAATCACAGCTTTTATTGACCGAATATTTCGGACAGACCGAAGGAAGGGACGGGCAAAAAGATGCAATCCTGACCGATTTGGCGATGCTGCTGAAAGACTTTTCCGAATTGGACGGAACAGAAGACCTGTTCTTAGAATAAACCATTTATTTCTGCATCGATTGATTGAATGATCTTCCCTAAATCTTCCTGGTTTTCAGGAAAACGGTTGTTGTCCACATCAATGATCAGTAGTTTCCCATTGTCATAAGTCGAGATCCACGCTTCATAACGCTCATTCAAACGCTTTAAGTAATCCAAGCGGATACTTTCTTCGTATTCTCTTCCGCGCTGCTGAATTTGGTTTACCAGTGTCGGAACGGAAGCTCGTAGGTAAATCAACAGGTCCGGTGCCGAAACAAAGGAATCCATCAGGTTGAACAGCGAAAAATAGTTCTCGAAATCACGCGTGGTCATCAAACCCATGGAATGCAGGTTCGGAGCAAAAATAAATGCATCCTCATAAATTGTGCGGTCCTGGATCACATGCGTCGTACTGTTCTTGATTTCCTGGATCTGCGTGAAACGGGAATTCAAGTAGTAGATTTGCAGGTTGAACGACCAGCGCTGCATATCTTCGTAGAAATCATTCAGGTATGGATTCATTTCAACATCTTCAAAATGAGTTTCCCAACCATAATGTTTCGCTAACATTTTTGTAAGAGTTGTCTTTCCAGATCCAATATTTCCTGCTACTGCAATATGCATAATTTATGAGTTTTTCGGGCTGACTAAATTACAAAATCTGCCTACATAAATCGCCCTTTGTTCAAAAAATAATTACTGCTGTGTGATTGCACGAATTGACTTGGTAGATTGAAAAATTGAGAATGTAGAATGTAAAAATGGATAAGTGTGTAAAATGATCAATTATAAAGTAGCAAGGATAAAATCCTTTGATAATAGAGTCATTCATAATTGATCATTAGCCAGGACTCTTTTTCAATTACTTGACAATCCGGAAACAAAATAATTTCTTCTGCGTCTGAATGTACAGGCGCTCGCCTGAAACTTCCATTTTCAGCACTTTTGAATCAAGTACATGGTCTCCGGCAAAGAAAAAGGAAACGAATTCGGAGTTCAGGTTCACTGTCTGGATGTTTTTGCCTTCCGCAATCAGGAAATAATCCTGGATGGGATAAATCGGTTTGTTGGGAGTCAGTGAAGCAAAATCAATGAAATTCCCGAACTGGTCAAACCACGCCACCTGGTTGATCTCATCAAATAAATACAAACGATTGTCAATCTCCTGCATGTTTACTATCGACTTCATGTCCAGTAAACCCTTTACGTTTTGGATGATCTGTCCCTGGTTATTCCGGAGGGTGATCAATTCAATCTTCGAATTCGGTTCATCGTAAACCCAAATACGGTCTGTCTGAACAGAAGCACTCATACTGGATGCCAGGTTGACGTTCAGATCACTCAGGTTGACGCAGGTTCCCTGCAGGGCAAGTGCGTTATCCAAAAAGCAAATAGTTTGCTGGTCTTCCGAGAACAAGGCAATTTTTAAGGGATTCTGAGCATCGATCTTTTGGATGTTCCCCAGGGATTTGATGCTTTCCTGGAGCATCAGCTGTCCTTTGGCATCGCGTTTCTGAATGCTTTGGTTTTGATAGATAATACTTTGATGGATCGGGTCGATATCCCAGATGGCAGTTGAATCGAGGTTGATACTCCACAATTCTTTCCATGCCTGCTGAGTAAATCCCTGTGCGGAAAGCAGTAGTGTGATGAGTAAAAAAACAAGTCTATGCATAACTGATCGTTTCGAAAGGGGTGTCCTGCAAGATTTGTTCCACGATTTCACGGCTGTTCATCAGGCGCGGAACCTTGTGCTGCCCGCCCAGTTTACCGTTTTTTTGCAGCCAGGTCTCAAAGCTTCCCCGTTTTAGGACATGGATCAGCGGTTTGTCAAGCGCCATATTCTTGGTTCTCTTTGCATCGTAGTCTGAATTGACGGCACGCAAAGTTTCGTCCAGTAGCAATGCAAAACGGTGCAGGTCGTTCGGTTCGCGGTCAAATTCGATCAGCCATTCGTGTCTTCCCTGTGATATCCCGTCCATGTAGATCGGAGCAGCAGTATATTCGCGTATGATCGCGTTGGTTTTTGAGCAGGCTTCCGTAATGGCAGCGTCTGTATTGTTGACGATCAACTCTTCCCCGAAAGCATTGATGAAATGTTTGGTTCTTCCCGATAATTTAAAGCGGTAAGGAGTTTTGGACGTAAAACGGATCGTGTCTCCGATAATGTAACGCCAAAGTCCGGCATTGGTAGAGATCACGAGTGCATATTCTTCGTTCAGTTCCACCTCATCCAGCCGGTAAATGACTTTGGAATCCGTATCTTCAAAAGAACTCATCGGGATAAACTCGTAGAAAATACCGTAATCCAGCATGAGCAGTAATTCGTTTGATCCGTCCACATCCTGGATGCCGAAAAATCCTTCCGAAGCATTGTAGGTTTCTACGTAATGCATATCGTCGAAAGGGATCAGTTCCCGGAATGCTTCCCGGTAAGGTTCAAAACTCACTCCGCCGTGCATGAATAATTCCAGGTTGGGCCAAACTTCGCGCAGGTTCTTTTTTCCGGTAATATCGAGGATTTTCCGGGCAAGAACGAGTGTCCAGCTTGGAACTCCGGCAATGATATACACATCTTCTTCAATGGTACTTCTTGCCATCCGTTCAATTTTCTCCTCCCATTCGCTCATCAAAGCAATTTCCCGGGAAGGTGTGCGTCGGATTTCTGCCCACCACGGCAGGTTTTTCAGGATGATCGCAGACAGATCTCCCTGGTAAGTATCGTGTGAAACGGGCAGTACCTGTGCGCTTCCGCCCACAATGAGGTGTTTTCCTTTATACAATTTCCTGTTGGGGAAATTCTCGTAATACAATGCAAGCAGGTCTTTTCCGCCTTTGTAGTGGCAGTCTTCCAGCGATTCTCTTGTAACGGGAATGAATTTACTCCGGTCGGAAGTAGTTCCGGAACTTTTAGCAAACCATTTGGTATCCTGAGGCCAAAGGACCTGTTGTTCACCGGCCATTAGCTGTTCGATCCACGGTTTCATGGAGTCGTAATTATTTAACGGGACATGTTGTTTGAACTCAGCGTAAGATTTTACCTGGTCAAAGTGATAGTGATTTCCATACTTGGTATGTCTTCCCTGTTCGATCAGTTTTTCGAACAACTCATGTTGAACATCTTCCGGGTATTTGCGAAAAAGCTCAATCTGGTGAAGACGCTTTTTAATTACCCATGCAAAAATTGAATTGAACGGCATAAGCAAGTAATTAAATAAAAAAGGAGGAAATCGTTTCCTCCTTATACTATCCGAATGCGTAAATCGATCCTATGATTGCCAATAAGATGATTGTGTACACAAACCCAATTCCTACTGTAGAACTTTCAAAAAAAGTGTCATTCTTGTCGTGATGTTCTGGATGGTGTTCTGACATAACTTCTAATTTTCTTCAAATTTAAGATTTTGTTTGAAAAACGGAAACAAAATTATTCATCGTTTGCACCAATTAATCGCAAAACATAGTAAATCATCGTTACAATGGCTCCCAAAGCGGCTACCACGTAGGTTGAAGCAGCCAGGTTCAGTGCTTTTTTGGAACGTTCGTATTCACTTCTCGTAGCCGTTCCGGAATGCTCGATCCAGTTGAGTGCTCTTCTTGATGCATCAAACTCCACCGGAAGCGTCACCAGGCTGAACAAGGCAATTGCACCGTATGCAATGACGATAGCCCATAAAACCCAGGTGATCGGGAATGACTCATACAATACCGCACCACCAATGAAAGTCAACATCATCAGGATGTTCAGGAAAAGCCCGGATGCGTGCTGCAATGGAACCAGTTTGGAACGCCATTGAAGCGGAGCATAAGCTTTGGCATGCTGAACGGCGTGACCGCATTCGTGGGCGGCAACGGCTGCAGATGCTGCGTTTGTTCCATGATAAACTTCTTCAGAAAGATTGACTGTTTTGTCGGCAGGATTGTAGTGATCGGTTAACTGACCGGGAATGCAGGTTACTCGTACGTCAAAGATTCCGTAATCGCGGAGCATGCGCTCAGCAATTTCACGGCCGCTTAATCGACTTTGAGAGGGAATTTTGCTGAATTCCTGGAATTTGCTTTTTAATCGCCAGCTCACAATTAGTCCAATTCCCATGAAGACTAGGCCAATGAGCATGGCTGGGCCAAAAGATATCATCGTTATAGATTTTGATATCTTAAAATTAGGAACAAAAAAACCTGCTATACTTGAATTTTAGCAGGTTTTAACTTAAAGAATGTTATGTGTTTTTAGTCTCTGCTTCCAAACAAACTCAACAGGGAAAGGAACAAGTTGATGAAAAGAACATACAGTGTAAATCCACCCAAAAGTGCCAGTTTGTTTTTATTGTCTGCGGAAATCTCAGAATCGTGCGCGAATTTCTTTAATTGCTGCATGTGGTAAGCCGTCAACCCGGTGAAAACGATCACCCCGATGATAGAGATCAGGTAATCGAACGCTTCACTTTTCAGGAAGAAGTTCACGATGGAAGAAATGAAAATTCCGATGAAAGCAATGTATAAGATGGATCCCATCTTTGTCAAATCCACTTTTGTAACAAATCCCATGATCGCCATCACGCCGAATGTTACCGCAGTAACTCCGAATGTAGTTGCAATGGAACCCATTGAATATTGCAGGAAAATAGATGATAATGCAAAGCCTATCAAAATGCTGTAAATCGCGAATAACCCGAAAAGCAGCGGGAATGACAAGCGGTTGATCATTGTTTGTAGCAGCAATGCAACCCCGATCGGAGAGAAAATAACCACGTAATACAAAATCGATAGTTTCGCTCCTTGTGGAGTAAGTGTTACGAAGTATTTCAGGAAGAAAGCTTCTGTTCCGTATTGGTATGCAATAGCTGCGGATACGATCAGTGCAAAGAACATGAATCCGTAAACTTTTGCGAAGAATTGTCTTGCGGCAGCCTGTTTCTCAGCGGTGTCAAAGCTGTAATTGTCGATAATTTCACTCATATAGTTGGTTTTGAAAGCTTAAATTTAATAAAAATGTTCGAACAGTTCAAAGGTTCAACAGAGTTCAAACAGGTTCAAAGGTGACTGAGTGCTTGCGCTGAAGCTACAGCAAAGGCGCAGCGGAGTTGAAGTCACCGTTCCGGGTTCCAATCTTCAGGCTCTGGTAGAGGTCATGAAACGCTTAAACCATTTGATCCTTCTATCCCCCTTCGTGGATGATCCACTTTTTAATTACAATATTGGCCCATTCCTTCAGTAAGTCGGTGTATTCCTGGTTTTCAACTGGTGTGGCAAGCACACGTTTGGTCAGTTTGATCTCGTAATTGATCTTAATTGTTTTAGGATTCGTTTGAATGATGTCGCATTTAACAATTCCCACGCTGTTTTCTTTGGAAAGGGTGGTGATATTATCTGCCAGTTTGATGCTGTCTTGTGCTTCGATATAAATCGCGTATTTCTGATGTTTCGAATAAGGAAGAATGCTGTAAGTTCCGGGTTTTTCCTTGGCCTCATCCTCGAAATAAATGTAATTCGGGATCAGTTCCTGTGCATTGAATGCGTATAATTTGGTGTCAAACTCCGAGAACAGGTTTTCCAGTGTGTCATCCTGTTTAATACTCAGGGAATACGGGTAAACTTCTTTTATTTCAGCTGGTTTGATAATCGTATCCGCAATGTTTAGGAGTTTGAAACTCTTGGCATTTTTTGGGTTGCGAAATTGCATCGAATACAAACCACTGAACGAATCGCGTCTGTTCAACAGGTGTTTTTCCCCGCTTAATTTCGGTGTTTTGATAATGATGTTGGCCGTGTGTTTATTGCTGGTCCAGTTACTTTGCGGAATAACGGCTTGGCTCAGTGCCAGTTTATCCCGGTTCCCGGTGAAAATAATGGCCTGGTTTCCTTCACACCACGCCGGAATTTCGTCTACATAGAGGAACGAGTTTTTCCCGGAAGGCGCAAACTGGAAGTGCTCATTTCCCGGTGCGATCTCAATCAGCAGGAAACGGTATTCCAGCTGGTGGAGGGCAACGTAGCCGTGTTCGAAAACACCGTCTGAAATATCGTTGGTAAACCCAACGTGATAAGTGACCTGGTTTTCTTCCAGGTAGAGCTGGATCAAGCGGAAGTAATTGGTGTAATCGATCAGCTTGCGGGAAAAGAAATCAGAAGGCTTCACGGATGCAGGGATCTTTTCATCCTCGTTCCAGGTTGCTTCTTTTTCGAAATACTGTGTGATCCGGTTGATGTTTTCCAAAATGCTGAGATCGGGTTTCGCAATTCCTGCGGTAAACAATTCTTCCGTAAAGGATTTGAACCCGGTTTTCACGTGGTACCGGTCATAATCTCCCGAATAAATGATCTCGTAATCGAGACGTTCTCCCGGCATCCACAGGTTGTAAACCACTTTTTGGGCGTTTTCAGGATAGGCGCGGAAGGTGCTTTCGGCAATGCGGGGAACGTTTTTAACTTCCCAGGAAAAGACAGGTGATCCGCCTTCCTGTGTGAGTTTGTAGTTTTTAAGGGATTTGGACGGATAGACTGTCAGGTCGAATTTGCTGAAATTGCGAAGAGCAAGCTTGGAATTTAAAGAAACCAGGTCACTTTCCAGGTAGCGGCAATCAGATAGTTCGTAAGATTTGTAATCGACCTGGTAAACCACGTCAATGATGTCATTTACTTCCAGGTTCGGGAAAATAAACTGGATGCGTTTGATGTACGAAGATTCATACCTGGTTTTGGCATCGATTGCGGTTTCTTTGATGTTCTCGGCACCCAATTCAATGATCGATCCGTCGGGTTTGATGATCCGCGCTTTCATCAGCTTGATGATTCCGCCGTTGAATTGGTATAGGTCATGATTGATAAAACTCTCCACTCCTTTTTTCGACAGGACCTTAATGCGCTTGAAATTGACATAACTCATTTCGTAATCGGGCATGAAGTCAATGGTTAACCTGTTTTCGAGGTAAACAGCTTCTTCGTTCTTCATGGAATCGGGTATTGCAACAGGTGCGAAAGCCGGCCAGATGTATTTGTCTCCGGCAAAAGAACAGTGGATGAAAGCGTAAACAAAGAATGGAATTAGGATCAGTTTTTTCATGGCTGAAGAATTGCTGGTTTTAGAATGTAAGTTTTCCAGTAGTTGACAAGCAGGCCTTTGCTTCCTGAATTGTCTTTCGTGAGGTGCATGTTGAATGCGGTGCGTTTGTCTGCGGTCTGAAGATCAATTTGCTTGCCGGTGTCAAATCCCGGTTTGAACTTCAGGTTATCGAACGAAAATGTGAAGTCTGCTGCAAAACGGGCACTGTCTCCATTATAAACCACTTCGATCAGTTTCGAGACTTCAGGCAGGCATTTCAGGTCGATGTATTGCTGGTTGTTCACCACGTTGTAATAGGCCGTCGGGAGATCACAGGAAACATAAATGCTTTTCTCGTGTTTGTTCACAAAAGAACTGTCGATTTTATGAGTGTACGGAATGAGGTAACTGACCACTTTTTGGGTCTTGTCATCCATGTTGTTGAAATCGTGCAGGTGTCTGAATATCAATGCGAATTTTTCCTGGAAAACCATTTTCAAACGGTAAGCAGGCTGGTTTTTCTCATTCAGGTAAAAATGATAATCGAGGGAGAGTTTGGGTTGAAAAAGCAATGTTTCCGGTACTTTTTGGTATTGTTCCTGCTTTTTCCGGATGAGAAAGGCTTCCGTTCCTAAGATCTGCATGCTTGGATCACCAAACAAACATTGTTTCTCTGTGCCGTCAAGAAAGTAAAGTTTGTCTTCCCAGGCAAGAGATACGATCATGTGATTGGCCATGGCAATTGACGGGAAGTCATAAATGTCTTTTTTAGCTGAGGTTTTGGAAATGGTCAGGTACGATTCAAAACCAAACGTTTGCAGCATTTGGTACAGGAGCATCGACATGTCTTTGCAGTCGCCGTACTTGTTTGCTAAAGTCTGGTTAGCCTGGCGGGGAATTAAGGCATTCAGTCCGTTTTCAATATCCAGGTAAAGGATGTTGTCCTGGACAAATTCATAACAAGCCTGCGCCAGTTCCAGGGATTTTCCTTTTTGTGCAAGATTGCGGAGGGTTTCCGGAAGAGATTCAACCTGGAGTTTTTCATGTCCCTGCGTCTTTTTAACAAACCAATCGTTGAAGTACTGGTTGGGCTCGATTCCCTTCGGATGCACTAAAAAGTACAAACACTCTTCATTTTCTTTGAAATCCTGTGCGGTAACAACGAAATGTCCCGATTTTTTCTCCGGGCGGTGGCGGAATGAAACTTCCAGGTTCTCCGGAAGCGTGACTTCGTAAAAAAAGTCTGCGGCATCGGTGGTCCCATTCTTGAAAATATCGGTCAGGAAAATGGTTTCACTGGCCGAAGTGTGGTATTCAAACTTGAACAGGCAGTGTGCCGGAATGCTGAAGCTGTAGGTTCTGACACCGTTAAAGACTGAACTCCAATTGATGGTGGAAACCGCAAAATTCGATTCGAAATTGATTTTTTTGGATTTCCCGTTGATCAAAAAAGATCCCTGTTTTGAAAGCAGGGTTTCTGTTTCGATCACTGAAAAGTAAAAGCGCTGTTCCTTGTCCGTATCATTGGATCCTTCGAAATAGTTGGAGCTTTGATAGGAATCAATGGAGTTTACTTTGACCACTGTTTTCTCCAGGGTATAGGTCAATCCTTCTGCCCCAAAAATAATGTGGGTGCATACAAGTGCAAGGATCAAAAAAAATGTTTTTTTAATCATAGGCTGTAGGTTTCGGTGATGTAATTTTTATCTAATGTAATTTGGCCTGTACTAAGTTAATAAACTCTTTTCTGGTTGAATCGTTACTTAAAAATAATCCGGTAAATGCACTGGAAGTCGTTACCGAATTCTGTTTTTGAACTCCGCGCATCTGCATACACATGTGCTGGCATTCCAAAACCACGGCAACTCCTTTTGGTTTCAGTGTTTCCTGGATACAGTCGCGGATCTCGATCGTTAAACGTTCCTGTACCTGCAATCTGCGGCTGAATGCATCCACTACGCGCGGAATTTTACTCAATCCGACAATTGTTCCGTTTGGAATGTAGGCAATATGTGCTTTCCCGAAAAACGGAAGCATGTGGTGTTCACACATCGAATACACTTCAATGTCTTTTACAATGACCATTTCGGAATATTCTTCATGGAACAAAGCACTTTTCAGAATTTCTTCCGGTTTGATATCGTACCCCTGTGTCAGGAACTGTAAAGCTTTTGCAACGCGTTCAGGCGTTTTCAGTAATCCCTCGCGTTCCGGGTTTTCCCCGATCTGTGAAAGAATGGATTTGTAAACGGTGGAAATGTTTTCTGTGGTATCGTCGTTGTATTGAAATTCGCTCATGATTGAAATTGAAAATTGAAAAGTAACTTCGGCTCCGCTCAGTTTCCATTAAAGTCTTAATTAAGAACACTGAGCGGAGTCGAAGTGTGCATTTATTTAGTATGGTTCTTTTCCGCCAAAATACTCAACGAAATTGTTCTCTGTTTCTACCAGTTTGATCTTGCAGAGTTGGCCTCCGGCTTGTTTGATCGGTTCCTTGATAATTTTCCAGATCTCGATCGCCAGGTTTTCCGTTGAAGCCAGTTTGCCTTTCAAAAACGGAACATCCAGGTTCAGGTTTTTATGGTCCAGTTGCTCGATCACCAGGTCTTTGATGATGACACTCAAATCCTTTAAATTGATCACAAAGCCGGTATCCGGATTCGGTTCGCCTTTTACGGTAACAAAGAGTTCAAAGTTGTGTCCGTGCCAGTTTTTATTACTGCACTTTCCGAAAACTTCCTCATTTTTTTCATCAGACCATTCCTCGCGCCACAATTTATGCGCTGCATTGAAATGTTCTCTTCGGGTAATGTATACTGTTTCCACGTATTGAAAATTGGATGCAAAGTTAAGATTTTGAAGTGAGAAGTTAAAAGGAATTATCAATGATTAATTATTAGACGGGAATCCCATTCTTGATAATTGATCCATTCATCATGCATAATTAGACCTCCTTTTCACTTAATCACTTATTTTTGTCTAAAATTCTTTATCATGATCGTTATCACAGGAGCAGCAGGTTTTATCGGGAGTTGTATCGCCGGGACTTTAAACAGTAAAGGAATCACGAATTTGGTATTGGTGGACGATTTCTCCAAAACCGAAAAAGCGTCCAACCTGGATGGAAAACTCTTTGTAGCTATGGTGCAGCGAAATGATTTCGATCAGTGGATGCAGGAATTCGGTGATGAGGTGACTTGTATTTTGCACATCGGTGCACGGACAGATACTACCGAGTTCGACAAAACGATTTTTGATGAATTGAATATTGGGTATTCCAAGATGGTTTGGAACCACTGCGTGCGCTTCAATATTCCGTTAGTATATGCAAGTTCTGCGGCTACTTACGGTTTGGGAGAGTTTGGTTACAACGATAACGAATCCGACATGCCGAAATTACAGCCATTGAACCCATACGGCTGGTCGAAGCAGGATTTTGATGTGTGGGCTTTGCAGCAAACCCAGACTCCGCCGCATTGGTACGGATTGAAGTTCTTCAACGTTTACGGACCAAATGAATTCCACAAGGGAAGGATGGCTTCTGTGATCTTCCATACCTTCAACCAGGTGAAAGAACAGGGTTCCATGAAATTGTTCCGCTCCCACAACCCGGAATACACGGATGGCGGACAAATGCGTGATTTCGTTTACGTGAAAGACGTGGTTTCGGTGATCGAATTCCTGATGAAAGGAACCGCGAAATCGGGAATCTACAATTTGGGTTCCGGCAAAGCACGTACTTTCCTGGCTTTGGCAGAAAATACATTCAAAGCATTGGATAAAGAACCGCAAATTTCCTTCATCGACACACCGGAAGACATTCGGGACAAATACCAGTATTTTACCGAGGCAAACATGCAAAAACTGATCGCTCAGGGTTACGATGTTCCGTTCCACACACTGGAAGAAGGAATTGAAGATTACGTGAAAAATTACCTGGTCGAAGGGAAATACATTTAACCGAATGCTGAAATCCGTTCACCACATTGCAATTATTTGCTCGGATTACGAAAAATCGAAGCAATTCTACACAGAAGTACTCGGTTTTGAGATCTTAGCGGAAAATTACCGTGCAGAACGCAATTCCTATAAACTCGACCTTATTCTGAATGGCGTTTATTGCCTCGAATTATTCTCATTTCCCGATCCGCCAGAACGTGTTTCCCAGCCGGAAGCCCGAGGATTACGACACCTGGCTTTTTCCGTGGAGAATATCCGGGAAGTAATTGCTGAGCTGGCATCCAAAAAAGTGATTTGTGAACCTCTCCGGATCGATGAATTCACCGGGAAGCGTTTTACTTTTTTTGCAGATCCGGATGGATTGCCGATCGAACTGGTGGAATGCTGATTGCGCATTCAAATCACGCTAAATAATTAACTTTAGTCAAAACTCAATCATGAACAATATACTGACTGCCTTCTTAATCTTTCTTTGTTTTAGCACTTTCGGACAGCAGAAAAGTGATACGCTTTACTACAACCGGTTTGGAGATGTAACCCAAAGCAGTGATTCTGCCAAATATTACCGCTTGACGCAAGAAGAGAACAAGTTATACCGGATTTCGGATTACGATGTGAAAACAGGTTTGCTTTCAAAAACAGGATCCTATAAAGACCCGGAATTAAAAACCCGTGAAGGAGAATTTGTGCATTATGATGAAACAGGAAAAATAATAACCGAGAAGTCAAATTATACCGACGGAAAGCTGAACGGAATAAGTCAGGTATACTATGCTACCGGTGAACTGTATTACACAGAGCGGTATGTACATGGTGAGAAACAGGCGGATTTACTGGTGTATTATAAAGATGGTTCCTTGAAAAGAAAAGAATTCCTTAACCCGGACGGGCATGGTTTTAGAGCTTGTTATCTCCCGGATGGAAAGGAAACAGCCTATTATGAATTCATGACTCCTGCGTCTTTCAGTAATGGAGAAATGGCGGGATTGCGTAAGTTCTTAAGTGAAAATGTCCAATACCCGTGGGAAGCGGTGGAAAAGATGATTGTAGGTAAAGTGTACGTACAGTTTGTTGTTTCGAAAACTGGCGAATTGAAAGATGTGGTGTTGAGAAGATCGGTACACCCCTCGTTGGATAAGGAAGCATTGCGGGTGGTTAAATCCATGCCCAAATGGAAACCGGGAACCCTGGATGGAGAAACTGTAGACAGCTTTTTTACGCTTCCAATTACATTTAACCTGAATTGACCGGATAAAAACAGTTTTCCAATGGGGCTTGTGAGCCAACGCTGGAACTTAAGCACAAGTATGTTGCGGGGAAATTTTGTTAAGGAAGAAACAGATTTGCCTGCTCTTAGCTTAAAAGTAACAGTTTCAGGAATTCAGGGTTTCAGCTAAATGCTTAGTTTTGCGGCCTGAAGAAAAACTACAATGAAACCAATTTTTATTCTTGCGTTAACTTGCATGCTGCTTTGTCATGTGCATGCTCAAACTGTTGCTAACGGAAATTTCAACACGGGAACGACTTCCTGGGGTTGCAACCCGGAAACAAATACCGAATCAGTTTATGGCGGCGCTTCAACTACAAATACTGTTGCGGAAGTGGATGCAGCAGCCGGACTTTGCCAGACCATTACCGGGTTTACAATCGGATCTTATTACCGGCTTTCGTTTCTATGCTCCAGGAGAACCACTTGTGGTCCTGCCAATCAAAGTATGAGTGTTTCCATTAGCGGAGGAGCTACCAGGAATATTTCCAGGAATGGTACCGCCTTTTCCCTGGTATCCGAATCGATTGATTTTTATGCAACTTCTGCTTCTCATACGCTGACTTTTACCGGAACCACTACGGAAACTTGTAATTTGATCGTGGACGATATCCGGATTACTCTTGTTTCGGGACTTCCTGTTGAACTCAGTGCCTTTACCGCAACTTGTTCGCAAGGAAAAGTACTCGTAAACTGGACAACTGAAAGTGAATCAAGAACGAATTACTTCACCATCGAAAGTTCAGCCGATGCTTCTTCCTGGAATAAAGAAAAACAAGTGACCGCACAATTGAATTCCGAATCGGTTACACATTATTCCCACCTCATCGATAACCGTGTAAACGGAACAAGTTACTACCGTTTGCGGCTTACTGATATGGATGGGTCCGAAGAAATCCTGGCTCTGGTAAGTTTAAACTGTGAGCAGGAAGGAGTGATGATCTATCCGAATCCGGTGAAAGAAATCTTAAGTGTAAATGCTTCCGTAGAAGCGTTTGCAGGCGTTTTTGATTCTTCCGGAAGAAACGTTTCCGAAAAAGCCACAGTTTGGAGTAAAAACCGGTTTGACCTGGATTTCTCGTCTTTTTCAGTAGGACTTTACTATCTGCAGGTCGGGGATCAAAGGTATAAAGTGGTAAAGGAATAATACCCCCGAGTAAACAATATTTCTTAATCCGGAATGACAAAAAGGATCTCCACGTAAATAATTTCTTTCCCGATCATTGTTTCTTCTACCTGGTAGAAAGCAATTCTTGTTCTGTCAGAGACCGGTTCGTATTCCAGTTCGTTCAGAATGTGTGGTTCCTGCATGCGCTCCGGAGTTTTTACTTCCATGCTTCCCAAAAATTGGTAGGTAATCACAAACGACTGCTTCCCGTCTTTCTCCTCGATCACTTTCAGGAAAGTGTCTTTTTTGTAATCAATTCCCAACTTGTGAAGCAGGTCTTTGATTTCCCGGGTGAAAATCTCGTCGTGGTACTTAAAATAAGACCTGAATTCCTGTACGTGAAATTCGGAGTAGCCGCATAAAGTGTTCGCATAAATTTTCCGGGTCAGTTTGCTCGAAACTTCGAATACCCAATGTTTAAAGGTGATTTTATCGGCAAACATCATTGGATTCGGGGTTTGATAGGATGGTTCATACGTGTTCTTTCCGGTTGCAGACATAGTACAAACAGGTGCGCGATACTCCGGGAAATAAAGGGAGAGATTAAATGGTTCTTCATAATACAGTTGTGGCGTGAAATTCGTGAAGCCCCTTTGCTTGCTCAAAAAAAAAGGCTGATCGGGGCAGATTTTTGGGTAAATGGTGTTAAATTTGAGGTAAAATGATTCGATTTCTCCTTCTCCTTTTGTTTGCCTTCCCGGCAGGCAGTATTTTTAGTCAAAAGGATACTGACAGGATTGATTCGCTTAATTTCAAGAGTGAATTGCTCTATTCAAGTGACGTGGAAGAATCCATCAAGCTGAGTTCCAAAGCACTCCAGTTAGCGAAACAGGTTGATTACGAAGAAGGTGAAGCATTTGCATCTTTAAACCTGGCCATCGCCAATGACATCCAGGGTAATTCCAAAGTTGCGATCCGGTATTTTCAGCGGGCCATTCATTTGTACAGAAAACAAAACGACGGGGAAAGTCTCAGTTACTGTTATTCCCAGATCGGAGTTTGCTACTTTTCGCAATACCAGTATGAAAATGCCGCGTATTACCATCAAAAAGCCATTGATTTGTGCCGGAAGCTGGATTTGGAGATCGACCTGGCCGATGCATTGGTAAACCAGGGAATCACTTTTACCTATCAGAACAAGCCGAAGCAGGCGGAAGCGAATTTCAGACAGGCGATCAAACTCTATACGAAGAATTCGTACCCGGAAGGATTGGGAACCGCATACAATTCGTTGGGAAAGATCTATCACGACGAGAAGAAACTGGAAAAAGCGATCAGCTACTTTAAAAAATCGGCAGCAAACTTCCTGGAATACAAAAATTACTTTAACCTGGCATCTGCTTACAACGGTTTGGCAAATTGCTATTTTGACCTGAAGGAATACCGGCTTGCAGAAGAAAATGCATTGAAAAGCCTGGAATTGTCGAAAGAGACCGGCGCGAAAGAGCGGGAAGTTTTTGCCCACGAAATGTTGTCGCGGACCTATTTTGCGTTGGGAGATTACAAAAAAGCTTACGAATGCCTGAATGAGTATACCATGCTCAGTGATACGATCTTTACACAGGAAAAAAGCGATGCGCTTGCTGAAATGCAGGCCCGTTTCGAAGTGAAAGAAGTGAAGCTGAAACAGCAGGCACAAGCTGAGAAACATCAGACCCAGGTGCTGATCCTGATCGTGGTGATTTTCATTGTGCTGCTCATATCCATTCTGCTGTTCTTCCTGTTCCGGAATAAAAGACGGGTCAACAAGCTGCTCAAACAGAAAGTTGAAATGACACAGGCAAACCTGGAGCAGAAAGAACTGATGATGGGAGAAATCCATCACCGGATCAAAAACAACCTGCAAATGATCCACGCCATTCTGGATTTGCAGGCGAGAGAGATCAAAGATCCCGAATCTGCCCGTCTGATCGAAGACAGTTTGAACCGCATCAACGCAATTTCGAAGATCCACCGGGAATTGTACCAATCGGAGAATTTACGTGCAGTGCGCATCCGTTCCTACCTCGATGAATTGGTGCGGGATATCATTCATCATTTCGTTACTGACCGGAAAATTGAATTTCACCTGGACTGTGATGACCTGAACCTGGATATTGAAACAGCCTTACCGCTGGGATTGATCGTGGCGGAATTGGTCACAAATTCATGTAAATATGCCTTCGGAAGCCAAAACAATCCGCAGCTTTTCGTAAATTTAAAAGAAGACCGGGGTCATTTACTGTTATCAGTCTCCGATAACGGATCAGGGAAAAACGGAACCGGTTCAGGAACAAACTTCGGAACCAAACTGGTTCAGTCACTTTCACGCAAGCTGAAAGCAAACTTGTATGAAACGGATTCGGAGCAAGGTTTGAAAGTGGAATTAGTCGTTGCGAATTACAAAATATACCATGAGTAAATTGAAAATATTTGTTGTTGAGGATGAGCCGATCATTGCAGATTACCTGAAACAGTGTTTGCAGGATCAGGGCTTTGAAGTAGTGGGGCTTGCGAATAGTTTCGATCATGCCAGAACCTTATTGGTCAATGCCAAACCGGATTTGCTGCTCCTGGATATCAATCTCGGAGACGGACCGGATGGTGTGGATCTGGCACATTTTGTCAACCAGCAGGTAAACCGGCCTTTCCTGTTCGTGACATCCAATACGGATAACCAGACACTGGAACGTGTCAAACTGACCAACCCGGCAGGATTTATCATGAAACCATTCCGGAAAGACGATCTGACAATGCAGATTGAACTGGCGTGGCACGCATTCCAGGTGCGGAATGAGAACAAGCAGGTTACTTTCACGAACTCGGTATTGGAAAATACCCATTTCTTTATCAAAGACAAGCAAAAGCTCGTAAAACTGGCCTATTCGGATATTACCTACGCCGAAGCCTGTGACAATTACTCCATTCTTTACACCAAAGACTCCAAATACGTGATCAGCTACAGTTTGAAACACGTAGAAGCTAAATTGCCCTTGCAGGAATTTTTACGCGTACACCGTTCGTACATGGTCAACTTAAGCCAGATTTCACAGATTTCCCCGAAATCACTGGTGCTTATTGACGGAAAAGAAATCCCGGTAAGTGAAGCACATCGTTCCGAATTGTTAAAACGCGTGAATTTATTCTAAAGTCTGAACCGGATTTGCTTAAATTTAATTAAGAAGCATAAATCCGGGACAATGTATCAGCTTAAGAGAACACAATTCATACGAACCGATCTCCAGACGTGCTGGAACTATTTTTCGGCTCCTTCCAACCTGTGCGTCATTACCCCTGATTACATCGATTTCAGAGTGCACACTTCCGTACCGGAAACTATGTACGAAGGCTTGATCATTCGTTACACGGTTCGCCCCATTTTGGGAATTCCGCTCAACTGGATCAGTGAAATAACCCGGATCAAAGAAGGAAGCTATTTCATAGATGAGCAGCGAAAAGGCCCATACAGCCTTTGGCATCACGAACACCATTTCAAAGAAGTGGAAGGCGGAGTGGAAATGACAGACATCATCAGTTATACCATGCCGCTTGGATTCATCGGAAAATTCGTGCACTGGCTTTTTGTTCGCAAGCAGCTCGAAAGTATTTTTGATTACCGCATCCGCAAAGTAGATGAATTGTTCTAAGTCATTCACTCTGAAACATTGTTGAATGGTGTAGATATCAATGGAGTGAAGATCCTGTAAGTAAGAATTCAAGGTTAAAGTGAAGAGTTAGATAGTGAAAATAATTGCTCATATTTGTATATTTTATTGAAAATATGTGTATACTTGTTTTGCAAAAACCAATGTTCACATGATCAAATTCATTTCAGGTAAACTCCAGTGTTTAATAGTTATTGATAATGAGTGTGTTATGTAACGATCTGATGTTTTAGAATTATTCAGTTACTTATTCACTATAAATGGCCATTAGTCACGTCTAAGTCAGCCTAAATCCCAGCTGATTATTAAATGGGACTCTAAATTTTAGCAAGATGAAAATTCTATTTATTTCGTTATTCCTGTTAGGATCAGGAGCAACACCAATGGCATCTGCCGGATTGAATCGAGTGAATTCTTATAAGACAAATCAAAAAAGAGTTCACATCGATATTACACTAACATCTAAGGAAGGCTGTAAGTTCCGTATCGTTGGAAATTACAATACCTGGACAGGCAATTTTACAGGTACTGTTACAGCATCGGGTAAAGATGGTTGCCCTAAAGGAACATTTACCTTTGGTTTAGCTGTTCAGGATGATGGAACTGCTAATTTGTATGGTGACAAGTTGATCGTTAAGGTGTTTAAGTCCGATCCCGATATGCTGGAAGGATTTATCACATATCTGAAAACAATGTAATTATTAACCCGGAATCATCCGGTTTGCAACCGGATGATTCTCATCCAAAAAGTATGAAGAATAAATTTTTAACCGGCTTTTTAATGATAAGTTTACTCGGTTGTAGTAAACTGACGACCTACCAGGCTACTTATTCTACTATTTCCATGGCTAAAATTAACCCGGCAGATTCCTTAAAGCTGGAAGACTGGATTTCCGTTGATACGAACAATATTTATTCAAACGGAAGGTTGGTTGTTGTAGAGAAAATGCAATGCTATACTAACGGAAAATTGGCTTATTTCGACAATCAGTTTGTGAAGAGTAGCCAGGGAACAGCTGCTGATGATGGCTCCTTAAGGCACATTTTCCTGGATTATGAAAAAGGGATCATTTATTTCCTCGACGATAAACTAGCATTTCAGTGTGATTTTGCCGGGGACGTGGTGTTTACGGATGTGTTCAATTCACGTGTTTTTGCACGGATCTTGAAAAAGGATAACTCGGAGGTCCGGATAACTTTCGACAAAGAAGTCCCGAAAGAAATCCGGGGAAAATATATCAATACAAAAAATGAGTACGGAATTACACAAACACTTTCAGTTACTCAGAAAATGAACCTGATTGATTACCGCATATCCAGGGAATGTAGCCTGGATTCAATCGCAAAAATAGCCAGGAAGCAATGCGTACTGAATAGCAGCACCAAAATTGACCTGTTATTTCCGAAGATGAATTAGCCTCTGGTGGAAATTATAAAACACACACACAGGTTATCTGATAGTCAGTGTTTTGAGTGGTAATTTGTTCTGTTAAGCTTAAATTTCTTTCTTAGCAACTGTTTTGTGGATCTCAGCACTTTTGATCAAAGCCGCTGAACCATACCATGGATGGAGTTCCATGACCAATCTTCCCGCTTTTATGGCTGGGTCCGTTTGGGTTAATGCTTTTGCTTCCTCGATCGTTTCCACATCAAAAATGTAAATCCCGCGCAATTCCGTATCGTCCATAAACGGACCGGCAACCACCAGCTTGTGCTGCTCAGCCAGCTTGCTGATATTATCCATGTGTGCACGCTGCAGACGCTTTGCTTCTTCCGGGCTTTGATCTTGGTTCGGGCCTTTTTTCAGGAAAGCCATAACGTAGCGCTTCATCCCGTATTCATCCGCTCCAAGTTCGGTTGCCAGTGCCTGGTTGAAATCACCTGCTACGATTTTTTCAGTTCCGGGTTCAACCTGTGGCTCAGAACAGGATTTTTCTTCTTCCCTTGCGCAGGAAGTCAATGCAAGAGCTGCACCGATCAGGATCGGAAGTAAGAGATCAGCTGCGGCTGATCGAAGATTAAACCTCCTCATCTGCAATGGATTTTACAGCTTTGATCGATTCTTCAATGTGTCCGGCAGCATTCGTCAGTGAATTGTAAATATGGCGAACCGTTCCCTTTTTGTCGATGATGTAGGTGACCCTTCCCGGGATCAGTCCGAACAAATTTCCCGGAACACCAAATAACTTGCGAACGGTTTTCGAAGTGTCCGCCAGCAGCGTAAAGCTCAAACGGTGCTTCTCAGCGAATTTGGCATGTTTCTCCGGTGAATCACTAGAGATTCCAATTACTTCACAGCCCAGATCCTTAAAATCCTCATAGCTGTCGCGAAACGAACACGCCTCGGCAGTACAGCCCGGAGTATCGTCCTTCGGGTAGAAATAAACTACCAGGACTTTCTTTCCTAAAACAGATTGAATATCGAATTCAGTGTTGTTTTGGTCCTTCAGTTTAAACGAAGGGCATTTGTCTCCTACTGCTATTGCCATGACTTAGTGCTTTTGAGTTTATACGACAAAGATGCGAAAAGAATGGATTCGATGAACTGTTTTGCTGTTTTGGCAAATCAGGTTTTGAAAGATATTGATTGTTAGTGAATTTGAATCCAAACGTTAAAAAACGTTAACGATAATTGATGTGTCAAAATTTTGTCATAAAGTTGAACCACTTATTCACTTAAATCAAATGGCCATTATTTCAAGTCTAAGTCAGTCTAAACTCTCAACTGAATCTTAAATGAGAGAAAATCTAAATCAAAATTCAAATGAAAAAATTAATGTATGGAATTTTTGTCCTTGCCTTAGTAGGAGTTGGTGTTGTCGCTTGTAATAAGTATTCAAAAGAATCTAATGAAGCGGTTACTACAAATAATTCTAACACCTACGATGAAAAAGTAGGTCCGGGTTTTAGAATTTTTACTGTTCAATTACATAGACCTGAAGGTAAAATTAATAAAGAGGGTGTGGATTGTAATTGCGTATTTTGCGCTGGTTTTTGTGAATTCATCTGGTTCCCGGATAGAAATAGGATGCCAACTGTCGGTGTTGATTTTATCTCAGGGACTAAGGCCAGACTTTACTTCTTTGAGGACCTTGATGTCGATGATGTTAATACGCCTATTTTTCATATTGATAGTGAAGTATCATTTGATAATTTTAAATTAGCATCAGGTGGATATCATGTGGTTAATTCAATTGGGGTCATTAATTACAACAGTGTTAATTACAATTATAAGTCATACATTGATGTTCCTTATAAGAAGATTTAATAGCAAGTCAAAAAAAATGAGAATAACAACGCTTGGGGTGATTTTATCCCAAGTGTTTGTTGTTTCTATCTGTTCAAATTGCACAACATTTAATTTGTCTAACGGTAAAAAGTATCGTAATTACTCTCCAGTCAAGGATATTCATGTTGTTTCTTCAATAGAATTAGATAGTTGTAAATTCAACCTGGAACGATTCCTAAATCCGGATACTTCCGGAGTAGTTCAATTCCTTTTTCCTGAGAATATTCAGCAGATTGTTAATAAGACACAGCAAGATTTGTTGTTGATTTTTAATTTTCCAAACTGTAGCGGGGCGGATAAAGAGTTTGAACTTGCCAAGTTTGCCGAGGTAAATAACATTCCTTATTTGTTAATTTCCGATACCTATAGTCCTCGTAGGATGAAAGAACTTTATCGCAGACATGATCTCAAGAATAGAAACTATTATATTCTCCCTACTAAGACGAAAAAGGATAAGTTCATTCTAAGAAAAAGACTCGAATTCATAAAAGATGTAAGTCCCGATAATTATGCGATTTATAAAGATGAACTGATCTTTACGACACTTATGAAAGTCTCAACGGACAAAACAAGTCAGGTAAACCCAATCATAGTTGGTGGATATAGGTATAAAGAGTTTTTGATAGAATGGATTAGGAAGGAGTACGGAATTGAAAAATAGTATTCGCCCTCATAAACAATTCTCCATCCGTGTAAATTCTGTTTGTTGAAAGAATTTGGTTTTAGGTTTTTCAAAAAGCACCTGATTCGGTTGGTATCGCCAACCCACACAGAGAATAAATACAAAAACAATACCTCCGCGTGATTTGCGCGAACAAAAAAATCCCGCTAATCAATGACTAACGGGATCTCAATATGGTTTCGGAAAATCTTATTCTCCTACAACTTCAAATTTGAATACCGGCTTAACACCTTTGTGAAGGTTAGCCTCAGCTTCAAACGTTCCAACTTCTTTGATTGGCTCGTCTTTGATTTTCAATGATTTACGGTCGATATCAAATCCTGCAGCTTTCAATGCTTCAGACAATTGAACCGTGTTCACAGAACCGAAGATCTTACCGTTCTCACCAACTTTTGTGCTGATTTTAACAGTAACGTCTACCAATTTAGCTGCAATTGCTTCTGCTTCTGCAACGATTTTTGATTCTTTGTGAGAACGTTGTTTCATCATATCCTCGTGCGCTT
>RCUH01000117.1_pt1 | contig 127848 bp, 188 predicted proteins | sample 2166191 | NCBI WGS metagenome assembly RCUH01 (sample SAMN09932848, study PRJNA488358) | compost metagenome | feature: garden; material: soil; isolation source: compost soil in an enriched community after 214 h of incubation | place: Germany: Experimental Botanical Garden Goettingen | collected...
GGTGATCTATTCGCCTTTTCATAATATGAAACGTATTGAAATTTTGTAAATCTATTTCTGTTTATAAAGTGACATATGTTTTTCTGAAAAACGGTCAAAAAACTGGACATCTTCCCGCAAAGCCAAGCCCAGTAAGGGTTTCAGCTGTCCAGTTTCTAAAAGTGGAAATTGGACAAACTGGACACGAGTTCAGTAACCTATTGAATTCATTACGTTTTCTGATCCCAGACATTTTTTGAAAAACTGGACATTTGTCCAATTTTTTGGACAGCTAAAAAAAGCCGAGACGAATCTCAGCTTTTTTTATGATTCTTAATGCACTTTACTTACAGCTTCTGCTTGAGTAAACAATTCTTCCCAGTGTGCTGACGATTGCTTGACGCCTTCTCCCGCAATCTTGAGCAACTCCAAGGTACCTGCTTTCTTAATGAAGGCTTGCTGCTCTTCTTCTGGAAGAGCACACAGTTCATCAAACGTCATACTCCTCCTTTGATTACAGACGACCAGCAGCGAATTCTGAGATGAACTTCGGAGTGTTCGTATCAAAACCAACCACGTCCATCATCCCAGCGTCCTTCGGATCAGCGATCGAGAAGCCAGTCGAAGTCATACCGCAGACAATCATCTTGGCTTCAGGCTTGTTCATCTTGTTACGATAGTTACGCAGAGCTTGGAACGGATGCGTACGGCCTGCATACGTTTCATTGTCCGTGTAGATCGAGAAGCAATCCACATCCAGCTTATTGGCCAGAGCGTATTCCATCGGAGCAGCGCAGTTGGTGGTACCGAAGTTCCGGTCATACACCTTCTGCATTGCCGAGTCCAGATTATCGTTCTTGGTAATACCGAGAGGCTTGAACGTATTCGTGAAGCCAAACACGTAAGTGTTCGGTTCCGTACGTGCCGTCACCATCGCCATAACCGCAGTACCCTCACAGCACATGATTTGAGGAGCGCCGTTCATCTTGGAACTCATTGAGCCCGATACATCCAGGGCCAACATCATGTTCTTGCCGGACGGTTCCACTGCATCGAATGCCAGATAGAACGTATCTTCCAGAGCTGAAACAATGTTCGTATCCGGAGTCCAGACCAGCGAACCCTTATCACCCTTACCTGCTTGATAGATCTTCTTCGCAACCAGAGCGGACAGAGGATGGATACGTTCACGCTTGATGAGTTCACCATTCTGAAGCTGTTCCTTCACGAACTTGCTGGTCGAGGACAGCGGCTTAAGCATGCCCAGAGCTGTAAGCTTGTTCAGGTTACGAATCATCGCAGTCATACCCATATGAGGCAGAAGCGCAGCCCAAACATCAGCATTGTTCTTCATCTCGTTAGGGATCATTTCATGCGACAGACGGTTGTCTGTGATGAGCTTGATCAGCGAAGCCTTGTCAGCAGTCTGAGCTTGCTTGACTGCAACCAGGATCGACGGTACACGGTCACCAGCTTCCAGACCTTCGAAGCCCTTGACTGCATACTTATACAGGCTCTGGCGAACCGGATCAGTACCAGGCTTAACGTGAGCAAGACGCATCACGTCACGGTGATCCCAACCATCTCGGCTCTTGTACTTCACCATTTGGTAAGCCAGATTGTCGGTGCTCTTTGCAGAGTACCAACCCTGTACAGCCTTCTTCAGCGAACGACCCCAGCCACGCAGACCATTCGCAAATTGCACGAAGTGGAAGAAATGTGTACCGGTACGAGCAACTAGATTCAGTTTGCTCTTTGCGTATTGCTTTGCAAAGTCATCGCCATGGGTAAAGACCAGAGCCATGACCAACAGAGCATAATCATTGTTCTTAGCACGTCCAGCTTGGCTGATCTCAACTGCACGATCAACTACCATCTTACCTTGGGTCTTGATTAGAGCGATGATGTCGCTCATGTTACCTTGCAGCAGATCACGCTCAGCTTGATAGAACGTGCCGCCTTGAGTACCGATGATCAGGAACCGGTCTAGCTTCTTCAGAGGATCCAGTTCGAATACAAATCCGCCAGCGTTGTTTTTGACCTGATCAACACGAGCTTGTTGGGTCTGAGTAGCAGCCTGACGGGTACCTACGTTTTGGGACAGAGTGTGAAACGACATTTACGGCTCCTTATAGGAAACTAAAAAAAGAGGATCTTGACGTTAATCAAGACCCTCTGCATTGGCCGAGCTTACGGCTGTACACAACACCAGGACAATTCCAAGATTTCCCGATCGTGTAAATTGAGTAAATTAAAGGTGGAGAATGTACAGCTATAGCTCGATTGAACTGCGACTTAACTCGATGGAAGCCTGGTCTTTTTCCCTTTCGGATAAAGCCAGGTTTCAATCTATGGGTTGTCTTTTAGCGTTGTTTAAGCTGTTAAGACTTTGGCCCAAGCATTTCCCATAGAGTTGCTCTATAGTAGAAGCGGCTTTCAACTACATGCTTGCTTCTTAGACTTAAGTCGATACTAAGGAAGGGGGAATCGGGCAAGTTATCAAATTCGCTATACGGAGCTGGAATCCTGAGCCTCTAGACGAACACCGTACTCGGCGTACCGGATTCGAACCGGTGTCTCCTGCTTGGGATTGATAATCGAATTTTACGGCCCGATAAAACTGAACTGAGCAAAGGGTGTACTGCAGTTTTTCGCTGCTCTACCAACTGAGCTACCCCTTCGTAAAGAACACTACTTGTTAGCTGCCGGGCCAACAAGTCCATGGCGAAATTGCAATGCTCTTTGTGAAGGGGACTGGGTTCGAACCAGTGACACACGCCTCTTCAATGGATAATACAATACGAACGGCTCAGAGAAATGGGATGATGGACAAGAATCGCATAGGGAAATGTTTTCGCGTTTTACCACTAAACTACCCCGAGTCTAAATCTACGTTTAAACATAGGCTTAGACTCGGGGACAGGAATCGAACCTGTGACACGACCTCCGAATGGTATGATAACCCTATACTAGCGGTCCATCAAAAGGGGATTGGGCAAAGGAGCGTACAAGGAAATTTACGTGCTCTATCCAACTGAGCTACCGTTCAGATAAATCCAAACGGGGTGGACTCGAACCACCGACCACGACTTTAATAGAGTAGGTAACCTTATACTATCGGCCCAAAAACTTGGAGCTGGTCAAAATTAGAAAATCGGTTTGCCTCCCAACTGAGGCTTACATACCCGTTAAGGCATGATCGGAATCGAACCAATGCATCTATAAGATAACGATTTTCAAGCGGACCAACGAAAACTGAAGACGAGCAAGAGATGTACTGGCATATTGTTTATGCTCCCATTACACCACGGTCCCCCTGATTTGGAACCGTCGGGATTCGAACCCGAACCTTTTTTTAGCAGAAAAAGTAGATAAACCAATACTTTCGGCTCGTCGAAACTGTGAGAAGAACAAAAGTCGAAATAGGGATTGACCTGGGAGTCGAACCCAATTATGCAACCATCTGCGGTCCCTAGTAAGTGGCAGGGATAACCTATTTCAGGCGGCTCTTCGAAAATTGGAGGTGATGGACAATAAATTGAAATGGATGTTTTTGATCGATGCCTTTACCAGCTTAGCTACTCAACGATGTTTTGTCGAGGCAGGATTCGAACCTGCGAATGTCGATTTTCCGATAACCCATTTCCAGCGGTCCATACCTAACAGAAAGACTCTCTTCAGGAAAGTCCTTGAGTTAAGTGTGAGCAAGAAAGCGAGCTTGGGGATAATCATTCCAGGATAACCCAAGTTCAAACGGCTCACAATATTTATACTACTGTACTACAAATTCGGGGAGAAAGCAAATAACTGATGAACTACGCATTAACTTAAAAGGATAAGGTAATTCGAACGGCTCTCATAAAGTTTGAACACATATGTTTACATATAACTGACATCTCTTCAGGTACCAACCAGGGACCCTTAACACCTCGAACATATGTTCATCGAGATCGGTCTCCGGCTTTCTCCGCAGGAGAAGCCTAGTCGGATAATGTTTCACTATCCTCTGAAGCCTCATTCTATTTGCGGCTGCCAAAGCAGCTACAGTTCGAATTACTAACTAACAGACTTCAAACTTTATTGTTTACAGACAAACTCGTGGGTCGTGAGTTGCAGCTGGTTAAACTTCTTAAATATAGATTAGTATAAGTAAGAGCCCAGTTGCCCAGCTCGTCCACTGGGTGGTCTTCTCCAGCACAGCTGGTGAAGAACGTAAAGAAGGATGTTACAACCTTCCACGTACTTGCGTACTACAATACTTTGTCTGGTAGGCAATTCTGTGAGAGATCCTCGGGTTGCCAAATCCAAGTTGAAGGAGTCTGATCGGTGCGTCCATACCGACCAAGTTCAGCGTCTCACTAGCTGATGCAATTCTTATTCTTTTTACGTCAACATTGACTGACGTTGCCGATGCACATCAGGATCAGTCAAATAACACTTTGGAAATCCAAGAGGAAGCATGTCTGGACTGCTGGCAGTCACTACATATTTACCCTTGCTGTCTTCGATGATAGCAAAGTTGTCCTCATTGTACTCAATTACGTCCAGAATTTCCGTAGTCATAGCTCGCCCTTTAACCATGATAAAAAGAATGCCGAAGGAGTACTTGAACCTTAAATACTCCTCGGTACTTTACTTATACCACACTTGCCCGAATTATTGAACTTCGAGCTTTTCCGCAATCAGTTCCTGAACGGAAACATTGAAAGCACCAGCAATCTTCACAGCCGTGGACAGTAGGGGATTGTACCCGACCTTGTTCTGGCTTGCAGCTTCGATGCGCTGAATGGTGCGACGCGACAGATCCGTGTACGCAGCCATTTCATTTTGAGTCAGACCCAGTTCCTGACGAATCACAACGATGTTACGGGTAATCAGCTTTTGAGCCTTGTTTGTACTAATAGTCATTTTAATAATCTAAAGAAAACTACCGAGAACTGTAGGAATTGAAGACAGCTACTCGGCATAACTGCCTCCGTATAGTTGTTATACCACAAACCATACTATTGTTGAATTACGTTTTAATACGAATCAAACGTGCATCTGTTACTTCTTGGTCTTGGAGCATCCTGACTGTGAAGTCCCTTCGGATAAGGATACTGCCTGCAATCAAAATATCTGATAGCAGCAATCCATCATCTTCAGATGTCTGCACAAACTTATCCTGCTGTTCAGGTCTGAAAGCATTGATGTCATCGATTATAACATACGAATCCAGCGTCATTACAACGCCTTCTAGCTCATCGATGAGAAAGCCAGAGTTCACAAAGAAGTCTCCGAACTCTCCAATCCTTCGTTCCTTCATACCTTGTATGAAATTCCAGATTTGATCTCCACGAGAGCCTTCATTTTGAGAAGTGCGACCAATTACACGATGCGTATTAATCCCCATAGCACCAAGCACTTGTTTCACCCCTTCCATATCAAGACCTTCTCGCCACGTAGATGAAAGCACGATGTAGGCATCGGTAGTTTCCATGAGCTTATTCAGCAAAGTCACGGCGATTGGATCTACGCTCTCCGCATGATTTACATAGGGTTCTTTCAGGATAACTCTACCCTTACCGGATCGATACATTGCATCAGGAATTTCATAGTCTTTACATGACGTTGCCCAATACCCAGACTGAAGCATCGTACGGTTAGAAATCAGAACTCCGTCCACGTCAAGAAAGATAAGACGGACCTTATTTGGATTGAACTTATCTTTCTCAAACATGATTAATTAAGACCTAGAAGTTTCTTAGAAGCACGAGTTACTTCTGCAGCGTCGTACTTACCGGCATAGTGTTGCTTGAAAAGACCTTGAATCTTACCAAGATTATCCAGTCCGCTATTTTCGATGATGACTTGAATTTCCATCGGAGAAAGCTGAGCCGGAAGGTATTTTAGAAACAGACTCTTTTCTAAGTCTACTTCCCCGATCTTTACAGGATCAGACAGAAGTTTCTTCAGTTCTTCCAGCTTGCTAAGAGCATTCTTAATAGCAGCGATTACATTGATATCATTAATCTCTGCTTCCTTACGGCCACTCTTAGCCTTGGTTTCGAGATCGCCGATGAAAGTACTGAACGCTTTGACAGCAAACTCGTTGCGATCCTTACGTGCCTGCAGAAACTCTGCCTTGATTTGATCAAAGATGGAGGGGATCGGGTTGATCTCGATATTGCTCATTATCGGTTATATCCTTTAAATACACCTTTAGTACGGAACAGACACTGGAAAAGACCTAGCGAATCTACGCCTACCCAGCCTACTTGCCACCATTCGTTATCAATCTTACGAAACTTATGACCTCCAAACTCCACATCGTTATGATCATCGATGAGTACAGTGTTGCCAGAAACTGCAAGTCGGATGACCTTTTCTTCTTGTTCACAGCCTGTGCCTGATTGAGTACAAGAATCGATGGTGCTAGCTTCTCTATCTTCACCATCTAAAAGAGAAGGAATAGTATTCCCTTCTTCAAATACTTCTACGAATTCGTTTTGAGTTGTCATTTTATGAGTTGAGAATTTTCACCCTTTCGAAAAGGGTTTTAAGTTTGGCATTGCCCGTTTCTACCAGAGGTGCCAATACATCTTGTACATCTTCGAGGAGTTGTTCCAACGCCCCGCTTGTACCAAAGCCTTGTACGCCAGACAGCAAACGCTTAGCATCATGACTACCAACGCGGCCAACGATCTTGAAGAACTGAGCTTCTTCGTATTCGTTGTTCGGTACGATCTTGTGAAGAATCAAGTCTACACTATTCAGCAAGATTTTGCCAGACGCAGGACGATTGCATAGGTATACTTTGGCTTGCGTATCAGGCTTTCGAGTGTTCAAAGAATTACCCTTGAACAGAGCAAGGTAGTATTGACCCTCAACGAGCATTTCAGCCGAGTTAAACTTGTTGTCGATTTCAATCATTTCTTCCTCTTGAATTGAGAGTTACGCAATGCATCAAGCTTTGCCCTACGCTCAGCTTTTCTTGCCTTTTTATCCCCTACGGCGTTATGCAGTAGGCGGTTGTCTGCTATCCGAGCAGGAGTAGAATCAATCGGCTCGGAAGAATTCATTCGTTTAAGATCCTCTTGGATCGTATCCTGAATTGCCACTAATGCAGCCTCGACAGTTAACAGAGGCTTTCTCATTTAACGCAGGTAATTCTTTGCTTCTTCAAGATCTAGGAATAGATAGATTCCGCCGCCGGAAAGGTAGTAACTAGGGTTATAATCCTTTACTCTTGCGATACCACCTGAGAAATAACGAAAGTTAGGATCCCAGTCAGAGCTTGCTTTTAGCACTTCCTCCCCAGTTTTAAGATTCACCAGAGAATGGATATATGCTTGTTCAGCACGAGACTTCGTTGGTGCATCGTATCGACCTGTACTCATGAAAACCTTAGTGTTGGTAGGTACGATTAGATTTGCAATGATAATGTTATTATCTTCGTAAGCATCCCGCGTATATTTGTTCCAACGATTTGGCCGAAGAGCTTTGAATGCATGGATAGGACGTTGCGTGTTCAGCATGATACCTTGAGCGGTTTCACCTAGAACCTTACCGTGCGAACGGAAATACTTACGGAATTCAGAATCTTTGCTTGCAGTCATTTTCACTTACTCACTTCATTAAACAAAAGAAAAGGGGAACCGAAGTTCCCTCTTTGTGAATCGTATTACTTACAGAACATCGTCGTAATGAGATGCCCTGCTCTCAGCTTCGTACTTCGAACGGTCATCCCGAACTCTGATTTCAGCCTGACCATCGAAGAGATAGAAATTCAGCAAACCCGTGATTTCGTCATTGAAGTGATTCCACAGATCTTCGAAGGCATCAGTGGCCTCGATCCGGATAGCCGTCTTGGAGATACCGAGATCTTTCACGTACGGTTTTGCGAGCAGTTCCGTAACGAGTTCAGCCAGATCCGGATGCGCCTGCTCTACCTTCCGGACGTTATAGTCCGAGTACCCACCTTCATCCTTGCGAGGCAGAATCTTCGTCACAGCATACGTACGAATTGCTTCGTTCGGATGGATGATCTCAATGATCTGCTTCATGTCCAGTACGGATTGCTTTTTGAAAGATGCGTTCGTAACTTCAGGAACACTCCCTTCGATAACTTCGCTCACGTCTTCCACAGATTTCTCCAGAATAGGGCCGAAGCCCTCGTATTGATTACCGCTTACGGGCCGGCGTGGCGGCTTGAGCTTGCGTTTCCGGCAAATCGTACCAGACCCACTTACCCTTGGTATCTGCAGATACCTTGCTCCAGGCCGGATGATTGCCAGTCGTTTCCTTCAGATCGTCCAGATTCGCATAGAAGCACGAGCGCAACTTCGACAGGCCATCAACATACTTTGCCGTCTTATATTCACGGGTCACGAACAGAGCATCGGTGGCAACGGTTTGAACGCCCGTAGCACCCATCTTTGCATAAGTAACCCGCGTCGTGCTGTACACGTTCTTCAGCTTTGCAGCGGTAGATTCCGGGATGCTGAGCATCTTGTACTGAGGGCCAAGACCCGAAGCCCAGGCCAGTGGGAAACCGCCGACAGCGATCACTGCATCGATTTCCTTCTTTGCCAGGGAAGCCAATGCCGTATCGTTCGTGGATCCATCCGGGAAGCTGATCACTTGGTAAGGGATTTCAGCTTGGATACGCATGACCTGGGCCGTGATAACAGAACCTCCGATTGCACCAACCTTGCGGCCAGCAAGATCGTTGATCGTGTTCAGGCTGACTTCTTTGCCTCCGAAGCCCATCGTACCGCCGACCTTGAACGTCTCGTTGCGTGCGATGATATGCACAGCTTCCGGATGGAGTGCAACGAGGGTCTTGATGCTGCTGAGATCTTCGTTGTTCGAGCGGAATTTCAGAACATCGGTCTGTACGATGGCAGCATTGACTTCGTTACCCGCCAGCTTGTCGATGTTGGTCATCGAGCCGTTGGTCGGGACTTCCGAGATCGTCAGCGTCGTTGCGCAGGCGTTGGTCAGCTCCTTGAACATCTTGGAGTACGTACCCTTGGGGTCGCCGGTTGCGACCTTCAGAGATTGGGCATGTGCCATGAACGGCAGAGCGGCCAGGAGCAGAAGCAGGCCACCGATAACGCAGGCCAGCCATTGTTTGGAATTGGACGATTGCATTTGTACCTTTACACGTTGGTTTGGAGAACTGTGAAGCCCATCCCTATCCGAAGATCAGTAGGGGTCGAAATAACTTCACTTTCTTCACGGTCCAAGTACTTGACTCGGAGCGGAAAGAAAGACTCGTCTGGATGATCGCCGTCAGGTTCAATCCAGCTTAAGAGATTTGAAAGCTGCGTCATCGCTGCTACCTCCGCTCGAACCCGAGCTGTAAGACGGCATGGAAGAAGAACTGTCGTCAGAACCGTTCGTTACCAAGAATAGAAATCCGACGATAGCCAGGGCGATTACTGCGAAGATGATCCTAGACACGGACTGCTTCCTTGATATCGATAGTGTTGAGGGAAGGCGAAGGATTGAAGTCGAGAGCCGGAGCTTCCATCAGCATCGCCGTATCGAGATCGGCCATTGCCATGTTCAGCGAACGCTCCACCGAGTCGATCGCAGTCTTGGACTTGATCTCGTTGATGATGTCGTTGTCTGTCATCTTCATCTTCTTGTTCAGCTTCATCGCCGCCTGCGAAACATTCCAGACAGCATCTGCCTTTTCGATTTCGCCGCCGTACTCGGCCAAAGCTGCCTTGGCGCGTGCGATACCGGATCGGCGCATTTCCAGAACTTCGACCATCTTGCCGATAATACCTTCATACTTCGGACGCTGGTCAGGGTACTTTCGTACCAAGCTTTCAACTTGGCTTCGAAACATGCTCACTTCAGCAGAAAATTCCTTGAAGGTTTCGATCGCTTCCCCGATCTTTTCGGTACGCTCCCGGAAGATGTTTTGCATCGTTTCGATCGGAGCACGGCTAGCCATACCTTTGATGATATCAAGCTTCCAGTTGGCGAACTGATCTGCCACCAGCGGAGCACCCCACGTTGCAAGCAGGATCAGCCCTGCGCAGATAGCAAGCCCGACGATGCCCTTGATGATCATAAAAACGATCGGTGCAACGACGAGGGCCACCAGTGCGAATAGCGCTAGTTTGGCCCAGCCTGCCAGTTTCTTCTGTTTCCCCACCAAATCCAAAGTTGCCATGATTGTCGCTCCTCACATTAAAGAAAGATAACACCTCTCTATAGTACTTATACCAAAAAAGGTGATGGTTATGAATTAACGTCTTGTTTTGTAACGGGAATCTTCATCGAAGACACTACAAACTGCAATGACAGTCACAAATAATGCAAGGAGTCCGAACATGAAGATGATCATTGAGTAGTCTGCCGGCTTCGGAGGTGTGTAGGGTTCCGAGCAATACGCAACGGTTTCGACTGTTTTACACTCGGAACCTTTACCAACCCACCCCGTGCAGTAAGTTTTACCATCTAATGTCATGCAAGAGCCATCGCTCGATCCATGAATTCCCCCACGCGCTGCCGATAGGGCAAGATGTGTTGATGAAGAGTGGCTCGAACTATGTCCTGAGCTATGTCCGGAAGAATGACCGCCAGCGTGGCCTCCGGAGAATGCGGAAATACTAACCATGGTTTACCTTTTCGTACAGAATACGGGTTTCAATATCAGGAGCGTGGTTCTCATGACACTCTTTAGTACATTCAAGCCAATGCGCACCTTCCCTGCCAAGAAGCCTGAATTCATACTTCGCAATTACATAACACTCAGGAGGATTCTTTGCGAGCTGCCTCATGTTTTCTTCCAGGATCGGATCAATACCGGCAAGCTTTGCAATCACTGCACAAGCATATGCGATATCGTCACGCCACTTTTGAACTTCGTCCCTTGTGTAGGTTTTCACAGTGGGCTTGGTCATGGTATGTAAAGAGGTATTCATGGAACCACTCGTAACGTTGCAGGAACAAGTCCTTGGGTAAATCACAGGGAGAAACTACATTGCCGAAGTCATCGACAATGCGAAGGATATGTAGACTGACGCGCATTCTTGTTTAACGTAAAGAAGGACCTGAAAAGGCCCTTCCACAGCGTATTATGCCGTGGTGTAGAATTTGCTCTTGGGGCCTTCGAGCTTGGCTTGCCTGACGTAATAATCCGTGACATCACGAGGCATTTCCCCATTGAAGAATTGCCCTGGACGAAAGTCTTGATTCAACTTCATCTTGTGATAGACGAGGCTGAACGCTTGATTTTCATCTTCCATTTCTTCATTGGTCAAATAGAACGAAACCATTCGATCTGCGTCGTGAGGTTTCATCCCGAGACGTATCATGTTATTGATCGTCTGGGTCAACAACTCTTTTCGCTTCTGCTCTTTACGCATCAGGTATCCGATGTGGAAAAGCAGTACTGCAATCCCCAGTAATATGAAAATGTATACCGGGGTGACTTCAAATGAGAATATGGACATGATTCCTCCCGTATCTATGAAACTTCCTTCAGAGTCGGAATTCGCCCGTCATGAAAATCTTCCGGCTTCCAGGATCCCCGAAGGTACTTGTCGATGAAGATGCTATTTGCTGCATCGATAGGATCCAACTGCTCCGTGCTGCTTATGAACATATACCTGCGACATACTGCTTTCATAGCGACAGGATATTTCAATCCCTTAGTAAGAACTAGGGTATTGATCACCATCTCCCGCCAGGCCCATCGCTGGGTATCCCAAAGTCCCCATTTGAAAAACAGCAAAGACGCACAACCCCCAAGTAGCATTGCGAATCCGATCGTAAAACATGCCTGTACAAGGATCATCGGATCAAAGCCAAGCCGATCTGCAACTACGAGGAATCCTTCGATGATCGAATTCATTTTCTCCTCTCATAAATTTAGAATTGGTTTTATCCATATCATTCTTATACCAAAAACGAATAGCTAAACTAAAAAAAGCCGCGTTGATAGCGGCCTTTCTTAATGCATAGTTGGAGCTTCGATACTGCAGTGCCTGAGGATATTAGAGAACCTTTCGTTAGTGCCCTTCTCATCCTTCATTGCGCAATCGAAACAAATCTTCATTCCACCAGGTCCATATGGTCGAAGTTCAGATTCCTTACCGCACTGCTCACACGTTTCATCAGGAGTATCCTGGATGATCAGAACGCCGTTTACAAGTTTAGTCATAGTAATGAAAAAAGCCGGGACTAGCCCGGCCTTGTTATTTTCGATCCCGCCAACCTGGAACCATTTGGTCAAAGAGCCCACCCTGGCCATAGTCGCCTACACCAAAAGCACTTTCAAAGATCCAAATAAGTTCAGTAATAGCACCGCTGAATTCAAAGTTGAAAATTGCTACAAACAGCTCTTTAGTATGTCCAAAGGGACCCATCTGAGCTGCCTCTTCTGCACCGATCAAAACACATTCGTTGCACATATCCTCAAACTGATCATTACGAGCAATTTCTTTACCGCAACATTCACATACAAGATTTTTCATAATAATCTCCAGTATACCCGTAGATTACTCTAAATCCTTTAGCATGTCTTTAGCTTTTGCAAGAGTCCTGCGAGTATTTATCAAGCGGTTACTTTCGCAATGGGAACAACTGCCGTGATTCCGGCATGTACGGTCAAAGTTCTTCGACGTTTTACCTAGGTAGCGACGGCGATTATCTTTACGATTAGGATATTTGGTACTATCAAATGACATAGTTTCCTCTTAAGTTAACTATTTCACGATAACCTCCGATTCAGTTTCGATCCAGACCCTAGCTCCGCAGGAGAGAGGTTTATCCGGACTATATACGATTTTACACGGACCAGTAACTTCAACTTCGTGACCATACCGATTATCTTTATACGTCTTGGCAGAGATAACAGGTTCCCTCGAACCAGTGGTATGGTTGGCCCTAATTACGTGTTGGTTAATGTGGATTACTGTTTTCACGCACTTCACCTACTAGCGAATACCTTACGTATGCCAGTTTAAATGTATCGATCCTACGAGGTTCTCCGAAGTTACCAGTAGTATCGAAAGGGATTACAACCACATCATCAACATCGATATAGGTGCTATCGTCAATGACGATGTGGCCATACTTTCCTCCATCTGCAGCAAGATAAATCTGGCCTTTTTTAACGCCGTATCTACTTGCCATTTATTTCCCGCTTAGCCTTTTCTACAGCTTGTGTGCCGAGAATATTATCAAGCGAGTTTTCGAGAATCGTTACTGACTTACTCGCAAGCCGTTGAGCAGTCTCAGATTTGGCTGCTTCTACAACTGCACCGCCCGCTACGATAACTGCAGCTTCTTGCTTTGTAGGCATGAGGAGGAAACTCAGTCCAAAGAAAATTGTCAAACTACTCAAAATTAACGTAAGAATCCCGAAACCCCAAACGGCAAATTTTGAAAATTCCGTACCATCGGAGATGGCCATCGCTCTGATAGCTACCAAGAAGGCAAGCCCGAAAAGACACATCCAGAATCCGCCACCCGCCATCTCCCGTAGATTAATTGCACGGGTAATCCAATAGAGCATCCACATCGAATCCATTTTCTTAGCCTTGTAGTTTAAGAGTTATGATATCCAAACTGCTGGGAGTTACACAAAATATAAATGCAGAGAGGAACATCCAAAGGGTTATTGTCAGAAAGAAATTTGATGGCAACTTCTTAACAGCTTGATCCCAAGGCTTTGATTCCAAGGATACTATCATAAACCCAAAAATTAAGGCTACTACGCTCAATAACATTGAAACCACAGATAGAGCGTGGATATTGGAAAGAATCATTAGTTGCATAATCAGTTCTTTTCCCCCTGTTCTTCCAGCTTTGCAAGTTGTTCAGCAGCTTCCGCTTCTCGGATTTTTGACTGGTCAAACTTATATTGTCGATCTGGGTGGCTCTTCGTAAGAAACGTTGCATTTACATACATACACGCTTCTACATTCTTCCGGATAAACTCTAAGAATGGTTTTTGTTCATCAGAGCTAAGTTCCCCGTATAACATAGCGACATTTTCAACCATGTCAAGAGTTTCCCTGATTGTTCGTGAGCGTTGCTCAATCTTCTGTTTAATAGGATCGTAGGTAGACATAATAAAAAAACAGGGCCGAAGCCCTGTCCTATTTAAACCGCTGCAAGTGAGCGGATCTCGTTAAAGGTTTGTTCACGAACCAGCTTACCGTGATCATACACAAGCTCAAGAGCATCTTCACCCATGAGATTTTCACGACGAACCGGAGTCAGTTCACCGTTCACACGGGTTACCGACATACGACCCTTCAGGCTAGTCTTACCGCCAGACACAGGATCCTTGTATACGTCAACACGTTGACCTTCAATAGTAACTGACGATGCCTTTTGAGCAAAGCCGAACGTATCACGAGTCACGCCTTGAAGCAAGGCACCGCCCATACCGAATGCAACGTTGTCAGCGCTGAACTTGTTAAGCTTCAAAGCCAGCAAGATTGCACGGATTGATTCCGGATTAATACCGTCGCCTTGGATAATACGTACCTTGTTAATGACCTTGTAGCCACGGTTGTTAGTAGTATATCCAAACTTTTCAGCCAGGATTCCAACCACACGGAGAACCGTAGAAACAGGATCACCAGAGTCAGGACGTACAACCAGGGTACCACTTGCGCTAAGTACTTCGTCCTTGAGTTCTTCGCCCCACTTCTTTTCGCACGCTTCGAAGATATTGTAGCTGTCCGAGACAACTGCGTAGATCGGGAACGTGTTACCGAATTGCTTAATCATGTTGCGATAAGCTTCGGTTTCACGAGCACGACCCCATGCAGTAATCGTAGCGTGTTCAGCTGCAGGCACGCTATGACCGATATCCATCGGATCGCCACGATAGTTCACATGGATCCACGGCAGAGCACAGATAGTGTCAGTACCCTTGAAGTTAACCAAGTGAGCTGCACCTCCGATCATTGCCGTTTCAGCAGAGCTTGCGCCACGGGCACCGAAATCGTTCAGCTTGTATGCCAAACCATCGATAGGGCTATCGCTCGTTTCCTTCAGGAAGCCGAAGATGATTTCCTTGCAAGTGCGACTGATAGTAGCAACACTCGAACCGTACCAAGCTGCCCGAAGGAGCTGAGTTTCGATCCACGAGCAGGCCCAAAACACGTCTTGGTCATCTTCCTTTTCTACAACCATCATAGGAACTCCGATGGGTACTTGCGTACCTTCCTTGAGCGCCTTGATCTTGAAAGGCATGAAGCCGTTGTAATGCGTAAGGATCTTCCGGAACCCAGCCTCTGGGAATGGAATACCGTTGCACTGCGCATAGAACTTAGCTTCAACGATGTCCGCTTCAGTGATCGGGGTCAGGAGATAATCCTTGATGTGGCCTTGAATGCCAAACCAGGTTACGTTCTTGACCTTGAAACCGCTGTTGTCGGAACGGGCAGAAACATAGGATGACATCCCACTAGTTTCATTCGGGTATTGAGCCGGATGAGAATACTTGTAAGAGTCTCCGAGAAGCAGGGGATTGATTCTAAAAGCCATAATAACACCTCGTTATTTAAAATTGCCTAGATCTCTTCTAGGACTTTGATTAATCGAAAAAAACTGATTTTACTACACCTATTGTACATGCTGCGAGCCCCACTGTTCCGCAAAGCACCATTACACATATACAAAATTCGATAAAGGCATACATTTACACACCTACCATACTACGCCAAATGCTTTGATGATCTTCATACGTTTCCATAGCCATATTAATAGCCGTAGCCGTAGGAATCCAAATAGCTTCAGCAGCGTCATCCCCACCCTTTACCTTGGGTAGACCAGATTTACTATCTGCTTTATCCAAGTCGAAAAGGAATGCGTGTGTGAAAGTTCTACCACGAAGACTGCGATCGGGATGATCGAACACATCACTGCGAGATATACTATTGGCAAGTAAGCCCGGTGGTAGATCAATCGAAGTTTCTTCAATGAGTTCTCGAATAGCTGCATCTCTCAATCTCTCATTTTGGTTAACGAAACCGCCAGGAAGTGCCAAGAGACCTTCTCCTGGTGCAGCTTTACGACGGACGAAAAGAACGTGACCATTCTTTTTAACTACTGCATCTACGGTAACGAATGTAGGTGCATATGGTGCTGCAGCCCATGCAGCCTTATATTTCTTGATCATGTCGTATTCACGACCAAGCCGAGTATGTTCATCGGAGCCGATAAAACGTTCTACAAAACTAAACGTACTGGCAGGGACCAGGCTTTTTATGAGATGCAACTGATCGGGAGCTTCAAACATTAGCTGCCGAATACTCGTAGCATCTAGGCCAAGTTTTATTCCATCAACGCTCACAAAATCGTATTGAGGAAACTTATCCAAGTAATAGCTACTTTCATCCTTCTTGTTTCCGACAATGCAAGCGCTGCGGTTAACCTTCTTATCTTCCCAGCCTCCACCGACCCTCAGGGTTAGTGTATTTTCGATTTTTTGTTGGACATACGTAATCCAGTCATCATCAGAATACAGACAGTCAGGTACTGGCAGGACTCCAACACGGGTACGATCCGCTACTGACAAAGAGCCGAGAATCATCTCCATGCGCTCATCATAGGTAAACGGATTTTTAATAGTACGGGGGACATTTGAAGATCCAACCAGGACAAGTACATGGTTGGCTACAGCTAGACCTTGGTTAACAAGAACTTGATGGCCGATATGATAAGGTTCTGCCCTCATAATACAGACAGCCAAATCATAGGTATGATCCACGTTTTCAGACGTGATTTCATTGGAGTATTGTACAGCCGCTTCCGGCTTCATTTTTGCATGTGACATTACGAACCTCTCGTAAACTAAAAAGGAAGTGCTCTCTGCACTTCCATATTCCTGGATTTTACTGCTTACCTTGCAGCTTGTCCAGGAGATTCTTTGCTTCGGCAGAAGCTGCGCCCGCATCGAGAATGTCGTCGCTACCGATTTGCTTGATAGGCAGGTTGTAGTCCAACATCAGTTCTGCGCTGGAATCCATGAAGTCCTGCAGACCATCCATCGTAATCTTTAGATCTGCCTTTTCCTTATCGGTTTGCTCAAGCCCCTCGCCGATAAACTTAACTTTATCAGAGCCACCGCCCATTTCCTTGAAGAGATCCAGCATCTTCATGGCCAGCTCATGGCTCCGCAGATTACTCCGCATACGCTCCAGTTGAGTATATGCCGAACGACGGGTTCTATTCAGTACATCGCCAGCTTCATCATTCGGACTGCCGGAGATCGGCGTCAGGGTATTATCATCGTTGACCTTCAGGGCCAACGAAAGAATATCAAGCGGGAGAACGATGATGTTGTTAAAAACTTGATAGGATTTTTGGGGTTGAACTTGTTCAGACATTTTACATTTCCTTCGGTTGGCCAAAAAAGAAAGCCGAGAATAATCTCGGCCTTCACAATTTACTTATACCAGGTTTATTACGATTTTTGAATGATGTCCTGATCGCCACGCTTCAGCGTCCAGTCGCCTTCATCCTTGTCGTAATAGCACCCGATGTTCTGTCGTTCCAGTGCGTCTCCCAACGCTTGCGCAAAGGGTCGTACGGTAGGATGCACCGTCTTACCAGAACGAAGCTCAGCAACATACACCGTTTGAGCGATCGTATACTTCAGATCCACTCCAACAAGCGTACCCATCGGCAGAAGGTATTGCCCTTTCAGCTTGGCCTTGACGATATCGTGCTGATCTTTGCCACCTTCTGCAGTGACAATTGCTCGATAAACTTCATCGACTTGATCAAGCAAAGCACGAGCTTTGATTTGAACTTCTACCGGCATCTGGTTGAAGTACCAAGGATGGAACCCTCGGATACCATCGATCATTGGGTTAGAGCAATACCCATTACGATGCCGTTGAATATCTCGGAACGATCGATAATCCATGACCGTCAAGATATCCCAGACTTCTTGCGCACGAGCAGAATGTCGAGGTAGCGGGGTACGTTTTGGCTTGTACATCAGCAGAGGATCCTCTGCAAATGCAGTCGGGGAATAGATCTTTGTGTAAACCTTTGCCGGATCCACGACACCAGCGTAGCCAACACGTTCCGGAGCATCGAATGCACAGGAATAGAAATGCTCGACTTCGCTCAGGTACACGTACTTCTCACGACCCTCGAACTCTACCAGAAAATCCTCGATGCCTTTCGGCGAGAGGTCCTCAAGTTGAGCGTACTTGGACTCGAAAGAGTTCGGGTACTGTTTGTAGAATTCCTTGAAGGCAGAGAATGCCATCGCTCGCACCTCTTGTAGAGGATGGTGCATAAGTGCGATGAGATGATCTTGCGCCTTGCGAAGGCTAGTCGTCCACGCAACGTTCGTAGTAGCGCTTGGCGGTAGAAATGCGCCAAGTACATCGAACGCCCTTGCTGTGATTGCCTTCTCGTAGCGAACATCATTTTCCCCTTCAGGTTTGGGAAACCGCTCACGCAATGCTGCCTTCATGAGCGGTAGACTTTCCACGTAGAATTGTCGGTAAGCACTGAACAAGCCCTCTACAGCAAAGTGTGCATTGGGCTCGTCGTAAGGATTGACGAAGGGTTGGTTGGAGTAGTCGATATACCGCGTCGAGCACTCCTGACCGTTGAAGAGGGGGTTATCTTCGATTGCCTTTGCTGCAAGCATCGAGATCCCCTCGAAATAGATCGTGGCAAAGCCGCAATCCCCGATTGACCCGTGGCCATACCCAAGGTAGTACTCGGACATGAACTTGCCCGAGCCCACCTTTTCCAGCTTTGCCAAATGATCCACAACGCTTGCGGCACTGCGTGAATACAGTGCCTGCAGCATTGCGTTATCTTCAGCGTTAGGCTGGGTTGTTAGAATAATTTTCTGTTGTTGCGACATCAGGAGGCTCCTTCTTTTCAATTTGCCCGGACTCTGTTTTCAAATGCCACTTACCACAGTCAGAACAGTGATAAGCGACTACGCGCACCATTATACCATTGTTGCGTTTATCGAACTTCTTTCTACGTGTTTGGCGTACTGCTTCGGACCCAGCATCCAACCGTGAATCATAAGGCTTAAGTTTGCACTTGCCATTCATGATTCGCTCCCCGATATACCTACTTTTGTTGCGCCCTAAATCTCAGATAAGACCCAAGAATCCCTTCGATGTTCTGTTTCCCAACGGGATTCTGTGAGTGTACGTAGAAAGTGAATCCGTGCGGTATGAAAGCTCCTTTAGAGTCCAGATCTCTGTTGACCATCCATGTTGCAACATCAATGCCTTCTAGCGATTCCTCACCCAAATCGTGGTCAAACGATATGTAGTCAGGACAGCCTCTGGCTTCCATCACTTCTACAGCTTGATCATACGTTCTGACGATTTGCATATCCGCATCCTTCATCGCCGGATATCGCTCGTCATCCAGGAACATCCTGTAAGGCAAATTTCTTCTCCTTGTTGTTTCCTTCTATTACTCTTATACCAAAAATAGGGTCCACAAACTAAAAAAAACGCCTGCCACCGGGGTAAGTGACAGACGTTAACCTAAGAAGTCTTCGCTGCGTTATTTCAACGCGTCCTGAATTTGTCTTTGGATCTCACGCTTTTCTGCATTTTTGTGACTACGTTTTTCCTTGTCCAGCTTGTGCTTGCCGCCACGCTTGGACTTGTCAACGAGAAGATCGTTCAGGCCCGAGTTACGGGGTCGTCGTTGAGACGCCATGTTCTTGTACGGAAGTTTTGAAGAGGGTCGGAATCGGCTCCATCGCGCAGCTTGCCATTATCAGTAATGACAGACAGAGAAGGAGCGAGACCCTTAGCGAAAGTAGATTCATTTGCGGCCTTGCCATAAGTTGATTCAAGAATCGAGGGATCAAGACGAATTAAGCGATGCATGGAGATTCTCCAAGAATGAGGTTGGTCCGACAGGAGGGATTCGAACCCCCATACTCCAATTACTCGATTAATGACCGCTTAGAAGGCGGTTGAGATACTGTCGGACGATTAAGAAACTTATATGAGAACGTTTCACACTACGCTTTCAAATAAGTGCTGTCTTTCCAGCTGTCCGATCAAACTACTCCCCTTTGAACTTCCACTTAGCACAGCACAGGCTTTCCACCTGAACCCTATCAGGCTTAACGCTAGGCTTTATATCAAAGGTAGGACCGGCTATGCAATAGCCGTGGAGCATATGATCTGTAGAGATATGTTGCGCCTACCTCTACTAGGCGGGTCTCACCACTACACCTTACAGAGCAGCAGGAAATTACTTATGAATAGCGCCGGCAGCAGCCTTGTACATCGTGTTCGTCAGCTCGAAGCTTTGCGACCAAGCCCATTCGTTCTGAACATATTGCTTGAACGTAGTCTGATCCAGTTCGATATTTTCGCCAACCGACCATTCAAGCATGGCAATTGCATCGATATATTCCTTCTCGTACGAACGAGGGAAATCGAATCTAACAGGCTTGACCTCAGCGAGCTTGCTGCTATGCAGAGACTTTGCAACCAGAAGCGCTTTTTCCAGGTCAGCAACAAGCTTTACCTGGTAACCTACGACGGCCTCTTCATGATCTTTGATGTGGGTTACGAGATTGTTTTTGAGCTGCTCGATCAGCTTCAGACGGTTCACCGTAATCGTACGGCTATGCGCATTGAATGACATCTTAATTTAGACTGGCACGGAAACTAGGACTCGAACCTAGGGTGGACTTGCGTCGTCGGCTTTGGAGGCCGATGCAATCGCCGCTATGCGATTTCCGTGTGGGTTGATAGGTGGTAGAGCCGGGGAGATTCAAACTCGCCCTGAGCCGGATTAAAAGTCCGGTGCCCGGTCACTAGGCCACAGCTCCTTTGTATAATTCTATTATAAAGCAACTGCTTGCGTTTTGCAACGCTTAATCGATCAAGACACACCGTGCAGTAGTCCAATGTCTGGAATGTACACGAGTTCTAAGTTGAGCAGCAATGATTTCACATTTCTCAACAGATGCATATCGACCTATTTGTTCAGTACTCACCGCCGCACCCTCCGTAGAGTTGTAGCCGGCAAAAACAAATACAGTGTACAAAATCGTGAACATATCAATTTCCTTTGTGGACCGGACGGGATTCGAACCCGTGTAATTCCATGCACCTGAACCTCTCAGTAAAGGCTGCTGTTCCCTTGGAAAACGCGCTTCCCTTGCTTGTTTGAATGCCGCCACATGGGCCGCTATAGGTGCAATCTGTAAACCATGGGGTACTAAGCTATTTAACACAGAACCCGTTTTACCGGCTCCCGCCTATTCATTTTTAGGGTGCTTGGTCCTCTCAGCTACCGGCCCGTAAAGAAAACTGAAACTAGGCAGGAGGTAGTTATCCTCCAAGCCCAGACCAAAGCCCTACCGAAAGGATTGCAGGGCTCTGGATTTAGCGATTAACGCGTCTGACGCAGAGCCGGCAGAACGCCGTTTTGAGCAGCCGGACGTTGTTGCAGAGCCGGGTGACCCTCGGCAACGAATGCGCCACCAGCGTTACCGCCACCCAGACCACCCAGACCGCCGTCACCGGCAAGAGCCATGAGCATCATCGGGTTCACGCCACCGCCGTTACCGCCAGTCAGACCACCCGTCAGAATCAGCGGCAGGAGCATGTCCTTCAAGCCACCGTTACCACCCTTCATCGACTTCATCATCAGGATGGTCGGCAGGGCTGCGGACATAGCGTTGGCGTTGTCACCGGCAGTTTGCTGAGTCATCAACATGATCGGCAGGAGATCATCCATGCCGTTCAGGCCGTCACCCATCAGCATCAGCGGCAGCAGAGCATTGCCGAAGCCGGAAGCGCCTTGCGAACCGAACAGCCCAGTCAGGGGCTTAACGACACGAGCACCATCTTGACCCAGGACTGCAACCTTCACCGGGGTATGTTGCTTGGTCATCCCAGATTGATCCAGCAGAACGAGCGAACGGGGATGCTTCTTGACAACCCAACCCAGAGCCTTGTCGCCTTCACCGATGACGATATCGCCGATGGCAACATCTTCCAGCTTGGTAATCTGAGCAAAGGCCGGGATGGCGAAGCCAAACGAGTCGAACGGGTTCACGCTGACACCGAAAATCGTTTCGGTTTGAGCAGCAGCGCCTTCACCGGTCGTGGTTGTCGATTGCGTAAGGGTGTAGATGCCATTGGTGTTTTGCAGACCGATCGAGTTGCTCGACAGATCCCAAACTACACCTGCGACCTTGCTAAACATGCGATTCAGAATCTTGTTTTGAACGTTTGCGGACATATTGGTATTCCTTTTTATTACTTGTTTTGTTACGGGAAAGGGAAATGCTAAAGAGAAACAGCGTTTGTGAAAGACCCGAGAGTGTCGTGTGACTCCCCTCGGGATCCTTCGGCACAGCATATGTCATCTAGTGAGCTAATGCTGTGTTTGGTCATTCGTGCGAGACGGCCAGACCTGGCTTAAGTAATTAAGAAACCATAGTTTATAGGATAGTTTCTGTTCATTAAGTACGACTAGTGTTAGAGCGTAGCGGACACGATGTTCTGTGTCCGGCCCGACTCACACGGGCTGTGCCTAGCGCACTAGTTGCTTACATACCGGGACGATCGCTACCACCTTCGATACCGTCCTCGACAGGCACAGCGGCGGGCAGCTTCGATTCATCGATAACGGCCAGGTGTTGCTGATCTTCGGACAGATCGTACTTACACAGAATGCCCAGCTCGATGGCCAGCGGAACGAAATTGCTGGTAGCCAGGCCGTAAGCCTTGGCCTTGTTCAGCTTGTCGTTGCTGTCCTTGAGCTTCTTCACCATGGAGCGGTACGAACGGATTTGGGAGACGTTGTTTTCGACCGTCTTTTCGAGCTGGTTCAGAACATGCAGGATTTCGTTGGCCGCTTGCTCGTTGGCATCATCCTTCTGTTTCTGAAGGGCGTTCTGCAGAGCGTTTTGCAGACCAGTGTTGGCCATGCCGATGTCACCCAGTTCCTTCTGCAGATTGGTGTCGGCGAGTTTGATCAGAAGCGTGGACATGCTGTTCTCCTTCGAGAGATAAAGGGTTTTTAAATTAATACCTTCGCTGTCAGATGGAATTGTTACTTCTTCGCTAAGGCGACGAAGTGGAATCTTGGAGAATCCTCGGACTGGGCTCCGAGGGCACTGCGGTTTAGCTTCGATGGCCCGAGCATCTACTCCAGGCTACCCCTGGTACCTTCATTCATAAACCAGACCTATTGAGGCAGAATCCCTCTGGGCAAGGATCTCACACGGTTGAGTCATAACTCCCAACTGCTGCCCTATTGGTATTGCTTAACTTACACTAATAAAGTACTACAATCTCTAGGCTCCGGTCTCACCGGAATCTCCCGTCCTTGGGAAAGATACTTAACTATCCGTAAATAGTCAGAGTAACCCCTCAGGTCGCCTTAGATTTAGACCACTCCTAGAGACCTTGCCATTCTGTTTTATCGAAATGGCGAACGTTCGGGTTTTCTCCCACGGGACACGAGTATCCTCACTTGGATAGGGTCTTATCTGCCGTATACAGGGCGGACCTTAACCGATGCCGCCAGTGTCGCTCCTCCCGGAGTATGGGTACTGCTACTGCTCGATCAGATCCGGGGATGATCCGGACCTTTGGTGATTTTGAACGGCATTGCTTGAAGAGCTTGCGACAGCTCTTTTTGAGCCAGACCGGACTCGATCTTAAAGCCAGCTTCGGCGTTCAGTTGATCACGAACCTTCTTCAGCTCGGTCTTATTTTCGTGGCTGTGGATAGTCGATTTTTGACCGTTGCGGATGATCCAAACCTTCTTCATGGTGTATTCCAGTTCGATTGTATTGTCTGAAGATGTACCAGGAGGCTACTTCTCCCAGGAACGTGCCGAACAGAATGCCCATTAGCGGCATGCCTATGAGTAGCAGAGCGATCTGTTTTTTCGGCATCTTACTTACCGTTGACCTTGTAGACCAGGCGGATTTCGCTGTTACCCTTGCCGGTGATGACCGTACGGTTGCGCTTGCCGTTGCAAGTCGAGTACGGGAAGGTCGAAGCCGAACGCTTGCTGTCGTTCATCCAGCCGGCACGGGTGTCCTTGTTCGAGGTGTTGCGAGCCAGGGCACCGCTTGCACGATCCTTGGCAGTCTTACCCCAGCGAGGGCGACGATGGTTGTCGGGACCTACTTCCTTGCCCTTCCACAGGCGGATTTCCTTGCCCTCACGGACAATGATGGTTTCGTGGCCACGGACGAAGGTTTGTTCCTTCGCCTTGCCTGTGTTCTTGCCCGAGGTTTTCAGCGTGTTGTTCTTGGTCATATTGACTCTCCGTTTTGAAACATCTTAGAGTGGATAAAGAGATTGAGCTTTAAACCGAGCCCTGTGAAAGCACATTACGATATTGCTTGTAATGAACCTTTACAGGTTTCCCTTGCAGGTTGTCCAGCACAACTTTGCTTCGCTTTTTGTTGCAGCCTTGAGGAATGTCTTCGACTGTTATCGGGGCGAACTCGACCTTGAACAGGTCTTGAATGTGTTTCGGTACATACATCACTTTCTCCTTGCCGTTTGGGAAGCAGAAAAAAGTACGAACAAATAACTTAATATTCATCCGTACTTTACTTATATCAATTTCCACGCGAGAAATTGAAACTACGTTTTCGGCGTGCCGGACTTGAACAGAATGTTCGCAACGATAGAGAACATCCAGACCATAAGTACGGTATGCCACCAGCCGATGTCGAGCAGAACCTTCGGCGCAAAGCTGAAGTAAGTCGGACCAAGCTCACCCCAGATAAACCACAGCACCGTACCGCTGAAGGTAGCTGCCATGAAAAGGCAAAGCATCAGGATCGCCATACCTACGATCACTGCGCAAAGTCGAAGAATTGCAGTCATTTGGTTATTTACCTACGTTAAGGAAACCCTTGAAATCCGCAGGGATGATAATCGTCTGCGAGCCACGTCCTGCCTTCATTGCTTCAACCAGACCTTGCGATACAATCAGCTGGCTTTGAGCCTTCATGTACTCAACGTACTGCGGACCCGATTGCTTGGCCAGGATTTCCATACGATTGGCTTCCTGCTGAGCAGTCTTCACTTCGTATTCCTTGGCGCGGTATTCGTTCGCAGCCTTGATCACAGCCATATTCGAAGCCGTGAGCGCAGGGTCGATAGCCAGGTTCTTGATGATGATCGAACCGATCTTGATCTTACCATCGAGCTTTTCTTCCTTCAGCTTCTCGATAATAGCTACCCGGATATCGGTTTCGATAGCCTTGCGGTTGTCATTGGCTTCAAGAGCCTTGTACTTGCCGACTGCATCGGAAACTGCCGAGTTGATGATCGTCACCAGATACTTCTGCATGACATACACAACTTTGTGCTCATCAACAACATGGCGAGCCTTGAAACCGCTATACAGTTCCGAGATTGCATTCGGCTCGACCGTGTACATCACGTTCAGATCGAGATCGCTGAGAGTCGTCTTGTCAGCCGTCAGCGGATGAGCGTTTTCGATGTACAGGTTGACTTCGTTTGCCGCAGCTTCGATCACCTCGCTGAACACGGACGAATGGACGCCAGGTGTCAGTTCGCCTTGTTCGATGGTCTTGTCCCAGTTTTGGCGAATGCCGATATGGCCTTGCTCAACACGGGAGCAACCTGCGAGAGTCAGGGCGAACAGACAGAAGAGAATCAGTTTTTTCATTTCAGATATGGTTGAAAACGAACACGATTACGGCGATAAAACCGAGGGATGCCAAGGCACACAAAGTTACCAAGGCTACTTTTTTGAGGGCGGAAGCTGTCCACAACCTAATATTCCAAAAGAGGAAGAAGAAGATTGTGAACAGTGCAAGGAAGGCCATGAGGAACCGCATGGTTATGCAGACAGCGTGTAGTTCAGATCATTAGCCGAGGGCTTCTGACGAATTCCAATTTCAGTCTGCACATCTACTGACGTTTGGTACGGGTTTCGAGCATGCACCGCTTCGATCTTCTTGATCAGATTCAACGCACGGGTACGCCAATGCACCTTGTCAGGGAGACCTCGTTCCAGCTCACGTTCCGAAATCGGACGGAAAAGATGCGCAGCTTCTTGCGGCGAAATTTCCAGAATCTCTGAAAGCAGGTAGCTACCGTACTTACGAGCACCAGCACGCTGGTACACCGGTACGTATTCCGGATCGTTTGCATGAGCAACCAGTTCCAGATAAAACGCTTCGAACAGAGATCCGTTCGCATGCATACCGAGATTCCCGGCAAATGTCGGATGAGTCATAAGCCACAGACCAGGGCACCGTACTGCCTTGGTGAGATCCCCATTCGGAGCCTTCGTTTCCCACTTGGCAAGCCACACATTACCTTCGGGAATACCATCAATAATGGCACATGCATCCCGCAGTCGATTGACAGAACGGGTACTGAGACGCAAACCTTGGTTCATTTCCACACCTCAAAAAAGGAAAAGCCAGGCCCGAAGGCCCGGCGATTAGCTCGATTAATCGAACAGCTTCTTCACGTACTTTACGAAGCGGGACAGGAGTCCGCCACGCATTTCCTTGTTGAACTTGGCGCTTTGGTCGAGGACCGATTGCACATCGCTGAATTCCACGGCACGGAACTTGTCAGCCGTAGCCAGAGCCTTGGCAAGACGCAGCGTGTTCTTGATCTGGCGACCGTTGATTTCGACATCGGCAAGGCGAACCTTATCTTCAGCCGACAGCTTGACATCGTACATCGCAGACAGGTTCGACCAGATCTTGGCCCGTTCAACCACGGTCAGCTTGTCATAATGAATCGACATGCTGATACGGGAGAAGAACGCCTGATCGATGTTCTTGGCCCGGTTGGTCGTCAGGAACAGCACGCCTTCGTAGTACTCCAGCAGACGCAGGAAGATGCCGACCATGGCGTTACGCTCCACATCCATCTTGGAACGCTCTTCCATAAAGATGTCGGCTTCGTCGATCAGAAGCACGGCATTCCACGTCGTAGCGATTTCCAGGATGCTGCGGAGGTTCTCTTCCAGCGAGCGAACGTTGGTGCCAAGCTCACCCACACCGACCATGTACAACGGACGCTGCAGAAGTTCCGCAACCGTCTCGGCAGTCAGAGTCTTGCCGACGCCAGGCGTACCAGCCAGCAGGAAAATGCAACCGCCGCCCTTGCCATCGATCACGTCCTTCTTGCCGGTGTACGTGGTTTCCACCAGAGCACGGATCATCTTCTTCCGTTCCGAATTCATGACCAGAAGGTCGTAGGCATCGTCACGGAATTGGATGGGTTCCAGGTCGTCCAGCTTCATTTCACCCCATTGCTTCGAGACGAACGAGAAGCCGTAGACGTACGGAGCGCAGGTTGCGTACACGTTATCCGGCAGAACCGTGTCCTTCGTCAGCTTCGTTCCGTTGTCGTCACGATCCCGATAACGGTCCACGCCGAAGTAAAGGTTGTAGTTCGGATCCATCGACTTCATGGCCCGGTAGTCAACCATGATACGACCCTTGGCCTTGTACGACGTTTCGCTCCAGTAGTCCTTGCGGACCAGCGTACCATTGCACTTCATGTACGCCGGAGCAGAGGTCAGCTCGATGTACTTCTTGCCACGCTTGATCAGAGCGACCAGGGTTTCCGTATCGCCTTCCAGGCAACGCAGATTCAGTTCACTCAGCGTACGGCTTCCGCTGTAGACCGGGAGTTTGAAGATCATCTCGGCTTTCTGAATGCCCTTGCCGTAGTTGACATGGATTTCAGCGGTCATCTCCAGGTAGGTGGAGAACATCGTCTGAACCGTACGGGCCTTCTTCGTGAGGAAGTAGTTCGTCGTGTTACCATCGAAGTACGAGAACAGCATACCAGCCGTGTTCAGGCCGACCAGCAGCTCATCGTACGACACGGCACCATCACCACTCTTATCAAAGAAACCCTTCAGGACTTCATCGAAGTAGTCCTTGATTTCAGTGAAGACGGCATTCACCTTGGCGAAGATCTTTGCTTCCTTCTCATTGTCTTTATTGAGGTCGAGCAGAAAGTTGGAGACATCCTCACGGTTCACGTACAGAGCCGAAGCTTGGAGTGCGTACTTGCGCTGATACATCTTCACATGCGCCGCATCGGGGATACGGGTTTCGTCGGTGTGCAGACTTTCCGTGTTGATCAGATCGTCCGTATAGCCAGACTCGTACATGGCTACACGCACGTCGTACGGCAGGTAGACCATTTTGGTCTTACCGCTGTCATACGTATACGGTTGCGTATCGACAGGTTCACTAGGCTCGCTGCGGCGGCTGGTCAGCCTCATTGCATCGGCAAGCGCCTGGATCATCAGCGTGGATTCGTTTGCTGCGGGCGTGACTTCTTTGACGACGAGAGCCGGCAGAGTCACGGGAGCTGCCTGTTCCGTGGTAGCAGCTTCGATTGCGGGCTTTTCGCTCACGGTTTCTTCCTTGATTTCTACGATCTTGATTTCGATCGTTTCGGGTTGCACTGCTACGGCTGCGGACGAGTTGCTCATTGCCATTCCTTTCGAGTAGGCTAAAGACAGAACTGCAAAAGAAAAAGGCTCCAAAACATCTGGAGCCCTATTGGGTACTTCGTGTGAAATCTGGTGGGCCATGAAGGTTTCGAGCCTTCCCCTAGCGGTTATGAGCCGCTGGCTCTGCCCAGTGAGCTAATGGCCCTTCGAATTTCATTTCATTAAATAGAGGGGGTCGAACCCCCGACCTCATCGTTTAGGATGCGCTCTACCACTGAGCTATATTTAAAAGAAATGTTCTTTCGTATTTCTCTTATACCAGATTTGGTGCCTGATTTGTAATTATTGCTTCGCCATCTGAAATACTAAGAAAGCCTTTAACTTTGATTGACGCCTTAGTATGAGGATTATCCGGAGTTTCCTTCGTGCAAAATCCACATCCAGGCTCAACAGTAACATGCGTGACATAGTGACTCTTACCCTGCGTCTTAATAACCCATGGTGGAATCGACTTATCGGAATTGTGAGCCTTATTATAGTGGAAGACGATCGTATCCATTACGCTCTCCAAAGACGGTAGTTGCTAAACACCTTTCTCTGGTCGCCCGTTAAAGGCACAGTCGTAATAGACGTATATCCCAGGTCATCGTCCGGTTCAAAGAACTTACTGTGAACGATAGATTTCTCTTTGAGCTTTACTGCAAGCTTTTTGAGTTGCTCTTGATTATCAACCTGAAGCAGGATGAGAGCAGGGATTTCATGGTCCGAAAGGACCTCTAGTGCTTGGCTTGTTTCTCCAGCATGAAAAGCTGAATGCGCAGTTTGCACAATTTGATCTGCGAGGGGGATATCTTTGCGAATAATAGAGTAAATGAAGTAACCGTTAGACATGATTGTTTCCTTAATTAAAAAAATGGGTGTTGCTCGTTTTTCTAAGTAAGGTATGTCTACGGAGGAACAATCACTCAGCGTTCAAACAGTTTTTCAGATTTGTAGTTCATGATATTTAAATAGTTGGCCCCGAATGAAGGGATCGAACCCTCGACCATCGATTTTGAAAATCGCTGCTCTACCACTGAGCTAATTCGGGATATGTGTATTTTACTAATACTCAAAGACTAATGTCAATGAGTCATTACGTAACCCCAGACGATGATCGCCACAGCAGCTACAAAAGCTTCAGGCCAGCCCATTTAGTATTCCTTCATTTCTTTCACACAGGACACAACCATGACGGGCATGTCTTTATACTGAGTTCTTGAGAAATAATCCATGAAAGAAAAATGGCTCGGAGTATGTGGAATACCTTTCTTCTTAAAGTAGTCCTCTACCATTTCCTTTATATGCGCCTCTGTAAATTCCGCCTTAAACTCGGTAGTTACGAGAGGCTTTCTTACAGAAGGATCAACCTGTACTACAATAGGTGCAGGCTCCTCTACAGGAATGACGCCCTTGTTGGGATCGTTAGCGTTTTTAAGAAAGTTACCAAGGCCCATTATCGATCGTAGTAACTAGCACTGCTTGGGGGAGAATACTCTTTGCACTGTACAACAATTCCATTGTCAGTGATTTTAAGATCGTCAGTTGCACCAGCAAGCGCAAGCTTTTTATCTCGAAGCTTATCTTGAATCATTTGACGAAGTTCAATTTTACTAATAGTTACTTGAAAGTCCATATTTCACCTGTAAAGTGTATCTGCGTTAATCGTATTCTTATCAATCTTATCCAGGGATACATCTACCTCTCCTCCTGGAAGCATCTCAACTGTACCGCCCTGTACGTTATATCCTTTATTTGCGATATAGCTGAGAATGGCTTTTTCGACTTCAGCTTTTGTCAATAGGATCTTGATTTGCATTCTTTTGTGCAGCCTGTAGTTCATGACGACGCTTGAGATGATCCAAAGCACCGTCGAGATAGCGCAACGCCATATGATTGTGAATCGAAGGCACCGCATTGTCTTGTTCGGTCAACCGAGCCATGACAGCAGCGATCAGTTCCTCGTTGGTGACACCGTTGAGGTTACCTGCATGTCGAAAGTTGATGGTCGTGCCATCGCTCAGCTTGTAAGTAGTCATACGAGGAATGATTCCCATACTTGAAAATGAAAAAGCCAGTCCGAAGACTGGCGTTGAATATGTGGTCCGAGCGGTACGATTCGAACGTACGGTGTAGCTTTCGCTTTCCTGGTCCCAAACCAGGTGCCATCGACCTAACTAGGCGACGCTCGGATAATTAATGATATAGGAAAACTAGAATTCGGTGGCTGAGATAAAGAAGCCCAAGCTCTACGAAAGGAAGAATCCAAGAAAGAACAACTTCTCCAGTGGACTTATTTCCGCCAAAGACTCCGCCTAGTTGAAGAAGGAACCACACCATTCCAACAAAAAACATTGCTGCTAAACAAGCAATGATGCCAATGATACCAAGAAAGATCTCCATGATCAATCCTCGTTTTCAAATTTCCGTTGAGTTTCGATAAAGGATTGCTCCTTTGCCGTCTTTGCTTCCTTGGAGTTACCCCAGAAGCGACGTTCGTTTCCGCAACCCAGACATGAGCATGATTGAGGATGTTGAGATACTTGGCCAAGCCTACGAGGAGACATTTCATGCTTGCCCGGCTCAGGAAGTTCTCCATAAGAAGAATGCTTCGGTCCACGATAGCCCCAGTAATGCTTACGTTTTACTTTCAACCGTTCCAGATGATGCCGACGTACGTCTCGTGCTTGCATTTGTACTCTCCTCTTTCAGGATCTGCTCTTTTAGATGCACTCCCCATTTGTATCCGGAGATTGCGCCAGAACTACTAATTACCCTATGGCATGGAACAAACAGGGCGATATTGTTTGTTGCGCAAGCTCTTGCTACTGCTCGGCATGCCCTTGGATAGCCGATCTCTTCAGCGATTTGTTTATACGTTCTGGTTTCACCATACGGAATTCTACGAATAGCTTGCCATACAATGCGCTGAAAATTAGTGGCCTTCAAGTATATTGGCGAAAGTTCTGGCAAAGTTTCCCAGGATATCTCTCTCACCAAGTTTTTTACTACAGCACTTGTATGGAAACCTGCATGAAAGTGGAGTTCCCCAGGGTGGACTCTGACCAAAGCATACTTCGGATACGTATCTTCTATCTCCTGGGATAGAGAATCTTCGCCTACGCCAAAAGAGAAATGACAAATTCTGCCATCTGACAACGCTAATACACAAGGCGTACCCTTATACATTAACATTGCGTAGTGAATGTAATGAGCCATATTGTTTGGTCTCTAGGACAGGATTCGAACCTGTGACCTAACGATTATCGGTCGTTTGCTCTACCAACTGAGCTACCTAGAGATTATTCTTTACTGGAAGTGCGTTTGATATATTCATCAAACTCTTCCATTTCTTTACGGACTTTCTCAGCCGCCATTCTGAAAGCCATATAGTCATAGAACTGCAGTGCTTTTTCGCTTGGCGTTGAAGAAAGGGTTTTAACTGCTCGTGCAGTTTCGTCTTCTTCGAAATTAGACATTACCAATTCCCCGTTGCACGAGAATCAGCTCGCCAGCTGAGATCATTAACCTGTTCCTTCAAACTGGCGTTCTCAGCTTCGAGTTGTTTAAGACGTTGGATGGCTAGATAAACTACGCCACCGTATCGAGGTTGAGTATTTTCAAGTCCTCGAATTACTTGTTCAGTATCCCGTGTCATCGAATTTCCCGTTGGCTAAATCAATGAGATCTTGGTACTGGATGATTCCACATGAACCACCCTCTCTTGCATCACATTCTTCTTTTACCAAATTTAGCTCTTGTCTTGAAAACGTAGCTGCAGTTCTTGCAGCCTTTTCACCTTGGTAAACGCCTGGGAAATTACCATCGTTGTCTGCGACTACGTATTGGTTTTTTCCGTTGAGTTTGATGAGTCGAAGAGACATTCTTGATCCTTACGTTCTTGCCACCTTGCTGCAGCAACTTTAAGCCAAACTGGACCACCAAGCTTTTCCTCGGCTTCAAGTATTTCCTGCTCTACTGCACAAGGGCCTTCTGGGCGAGGGTGTGCGTACTTCTCAAGCATCTTCTGCATTTTCTCCAAGACTTCAGGAGGAGGTCCGATTCGTTTTAACATCGCATCCTCATATCAGTATGCTGAGGATTCGGAGGCCAGCTTGAAGACTTTTTGGGAAGTTTTTGCCAGCATTCTCCCTTGCCATCCATAATTACAGGTTGTGCTTCGAAAACTTTGAAGTCTTTGACAGGAGGATTGTGGATCTCGTCCAGTTTCTTCTGAACATCTGCAGGAAATTGCTTGTCCAGATCATGAACGAAAACCATGTTGAGATGCTTCCGGACAATCTCCGTTTGTTCTTCGTCTAGCTGTTTAAGCTTACCGATTTCAAACGTGCCTTGAAGCCAATAACAAAAATCACGAGCGTTCATTAAAATACCTTCCGTTCGAGTTTAAGCAGGGCTTGCATAATATCGTTAGCTTCGTGATCTTCACGAGAAGCCATGCGAACAAAGGTATCCTCTGGATGTGGGTAAGTATCTACCCCTACTGTACGAAATACCTTGTTATCCTGAATATAAAAGTATGAACTCCACTTGTAGATATTACTTACAAGATCTTTTGATCTTGCAGCAAGTTCCCGAGGAGAGACTTTAATTGTGACTTGTTCTTCCTTAACTCCAGAAAGAATAATTGGACTCAGAGACATGTTATCTCCAAAAGGGTTGATGGTAGGGAGTGACGGGATCAAACCGCCGACCCTCTCGGTGTAAACGAGACGCTCTATCGCTGAGCTAACTCCCCGTTAATTCTTCTTGATTTATTTCAATGTGACCGTCATCAACAGCTTTGAGTACGTTGATTAAATCAAATGGTAAGAAATCAGATCTATGCCCATTGAAAACTTCTCGGCCATTTATTTCTACTTTCAAAATCTGATATTCTCTATGCGTAGAAATAACAACTCTAGTTGCCATTATCAAGCTCCGATTCAGAGGTTTCTGTCCATACGCCGTTCTGGCGAGTTTCAAGCTTAACCTTCTTCATCTGCTTGTCTACTTCAGCATCGATAAGAGCCATTTGACCAGAGCGACGCAGTACTTCTTTAGCGTGCCAATCTTTAAACTCTTTCGTTGCTGCCATGCGTTGAAAAGCTAATCTCTTATTATCTAACTGCGATCGACTATCTTCTGCATAGCCTCTGGCACCGCTTTCGTGATGCCTACAATGAACTGCTGAAGAAGTCTTATTCTTCTTTTGACCACCGTTTCCGGATCCTCGTGTAAAGGACCATTCACAGTCTGCAGCAGTTACTGAGAATAGTATCTCTTTCCCAGACATAGGTCAACTAAAAAAATGGAGCGGGAGAACGGATTTGAACCGTCTCCATCAGCTTGGAAGGCTGAGTCCTCTCCCAGGAGAACTCCCGCAAGGTTAAGGAGAACTAAGTAGCGCCAGGTGTCCCACACGCCCTCATTTTGTCGTCTCGCTTAGAACTCATGTATTGGGATTTGTGTCCCTCAACAGCGGCCATTCTATTAGAGAACTACTTAGTCCGGTAAAAATCGCCCCGTCTATATTATCATGCACCATTTCCAATCGTACGGGAAAGCAAATGGGATTGGAGTAATAAATGTCCGAGGACTTTAGGAGGCGTCCCTCCATTTCTAGCTTGGAACCACGCAAGAGAATCGAACTCCTGTCCCAACGTTCGTAGCGTTATGCACTTTCCACTGTGCTAGCGTGGTATTTATTCAGCCTTTGTGAAGTCTACGTAGTACTTCTCGCCAGGATTAAACTTACCGAAAAGATCCGGATTTGTAACAGTTATCTGAAATTCTGCAGTGGGAGTGAATCGTGCATAGGTGTTGTCTTCATCACTACCATCTTGAGGATAAGGCCACTTACCAGCTACGGCCTTGAATCGTAGAATTTCGCTAGTCTCAAAACGTTGAACTGTTTCAAGGGACATCTTTGCTTTCATATCGCTCATTTCACTTCTTTTTATGTTTGGTAGCGGAGGTCGGGTTCGAACCGACGGGGCACAAAGGCAACAGGTTATGAGCCTGCCGAGCTACCAACTACTCACTACTCCGCAATTGATCTCGTAATTTCATGAGGGCCTTACCGAGAAGATTAAGACCCTTCCAGTTTTCTTCCTTTAAAGCAAGAAGACTGTTTGGAGGAAGTCCAATACCCCAGATCTTATCATAGGGACTAGCTTCCACTAGTTGTTTATTACCTGTTGATATCAATGCTTTACGAAACTTATCGTTCTTGGAAAACTTTGCTTCAAGCGCATTATACATGCAACGCTCCCGATTAGCTTCCCAAATTGCTTCGTCAAAGTTCTTGACTTTACGACCTAGATCTTTAGCCTCTTTTGGAGTCTTAGATTTAGCGATCTCGGTAGCAGTGTCAGGGTCATTGAACAGCATTGCCTTGAACCACATGAACGCTGCCTCAGAATTAGAAAATTCTAGGTCGTACATCTTTACTGGCGAATTGTGCCAATTTGAATAAATCGAATCGGCTTGCCAGAACAGCAACATATCTTCTGTTTCTACTTGCATATTATTGGTCAGAAGAGTTAATAAATGCCTCGCACTACACGGCTCCCCTTCGAATATTCAGGGCATAAGCGACATAGCTTGAGGACTTTAGCCTGGTCCATCCCCTTGGTTACGCTCCAAGTCCTCTAGCTCTTCAGGCAAGCGCTTCTACTAAGTTAGCTTGAGATGGATATGGTTCCGACTACAGGACTCGAACCCGTCGCCTACTGATTACAAGTCAGTTGCTCTACCTGATGAGCTAAGTCGGATTTAATTCACTTTGGGGCGACCTATGGAAATCGAATCCATACTTACCAAATTCACAGTTTGGCTCTCTACCAGTTAAGATAAGGCCGCACCAAAGTAAACTAACGGCGTCATACTTCGACGCCACTTTGTTACTTCACGCCTTAGGTAGGCGTTCCATCGGACGTACGTCAATCGCAGTCACACTTTTGCTTTTCTTCTGCATTATGTTTCGCCTCCCAGCGTAGATAATATTGTACACCGAACCAACTGAAGATTGCAAATGCTAGCCAATACCCCAGATAGAATAATGCTTGTACTTTAGACATTTTAAAGTAGCGGGAGCTGTCCCGTAATTGTATCTACTTTGTTGTCGAAGTCCGGACCTACGGCTACTGCGGTGTAAGTAGGAACTCCACCAAACTCAGTAAGACCTGCGTCTTTAATCAAAGCAGTGATAATGCCCGCCGCCTTGGCCTTTTCGTGAATAGCGAGAAGCTCTTCTTCAGAGTTAACGTATACACAAATCTTCTTGAAGTTACCTGTCAACCAAGCCCTTGAACGTTCGTCTAGTTCAAGTTTTAAGTATTGCTTGTTTCCAGCTTCGTATTTCGAGTCCTCAGAGAGACTAAGAATCGCAGCCATCGAAGCATGAGCCCCTTGTGCTACCATCTTACCTTTGCGCATCCCTAAGTCTTTGCGAAGGATGATTACTTGCTTATGGCTCATCTTGACTCCGTTTAATCAAGGCATTTAAAAGAGAAGTTGAACGAGATACTAACTGGATTTTCTTAACAGGTGGACGAATGCTATATTCAACCATCTTTCCGGTGGAGATTGACTTCCCCATCGAACGCCCCATTGAAAATGCCTTTAGTTTCATTTTTAGTAGGAATCGTTCATCTTCCTGCCGCATTATCTCTCGCCAGCCGGCTTCAAGACTTGCTTCCTCAAGATCCAGATATGAGAGCGTTGCCATCAATAGGCTCCAACTGATCAAAGATCTCTTGGAACTGATCTTTGGTTACTTCGTAATTAAGTGGAAAGTCATCTGTTTCAGGACGATCCATTTGCTTTGTTTCAATATGAAGGATCCGAGGGTAGTAATACTTGTTACGTTCAAGTTCTACTTTCAAACCTTCAGCTCCGTATCCTTCGAAGTCTAATACAAAGAGTTCAACTTTATGAACTAGGATTTTCTTCATTTTTATTGGTCCACAGTGATGGATTCGAACCACCGTATCCCCGAAGGGAGTCGCATTTACAGTGCGGTGCTTTTAGCCACTCAGCCAACTGTGGATTGTTTGGCGACCCAGCGGGTAATCGAAACCCGACATTCCGCTAGACAGGCGGACATCATAACCTTTAGATCACTGGGCCAATTGTTATTTCGTTACTGCTAAAACGATCCCGCCGATTACAAGGATGACAGCCAAGATACTAAAAATTACTGCCATCAGAAACGTCGGAAACTCTACATTAAACATATTTACTGCTACTAACAACTCAGTTGTAGTCATGACTATTCATCTTCGCAAACCATTCAGGAGTGCATTGTGGGTAACGTTGCTTAAAATCCGCCTCCACCACGCAGAAGATTCCCGTAGCAACATTCTTCTGTACAGGGTCATTTTTTGATTTCTCCAATGCGGCGTAAAGATCCGATCCTTTACTGACTCTAACGCCTTTATACCAGACATCCTTAGCCATATTGTAACCTGTAATTTGGCACTGCGTGTGGGAATTGAACCCTACGTTCCTGCCTTGAAAGGGCAGTGTCCTAGTCCACTAGACGAACGCAGTATTATTATTCTTTTACTTCAATAGCGAAGTATTGGATTACTTCAACCTTTTTCGGCTCTGCTTGAAAACATTCGATTTCATCATCTTCGTATTCAAATGGCCGTTCATCTTGCTGCTCTGTAGCACCTTCGCTGTAGTCTACGTAATAGAACGTTTCTACATCGCCATCGATGTGCTTAAAAATGAGCCTACTATGGATACTCCATCGACTAGTATCAAACTGCTCATCAGAGATAGTTTCTAGTTCTGTATTATCGGAGAGCGTTACTCCGCCATCCATCAAGAGATCCTTAAGATTCCCCTTCTGGAATTTCTTAGTTACGTACTTTTTACTCATTTCTATAATTCTGGAGGTGGCGAAGGGACTTGAACCCCCATAGTGCAGAGCTGCGATCTGCCGCCTAACCAATTCGGACCACGCCACCAGTGTTGATTAATCACCTTCCCAACGCGTATTGCTCAGGACGTGGGGATTACTTGGGAACGGCCATACCGGGTCGTTCAGGAATTCCGTGCTTTTCAAGGAGCTTTGCGAGGAGCTGTTTTTCAGATTCCTCAGTTTTGGCCCGCTTTCTAAGCTGAGTAAGGAAGGTTCGTTCTTGACGTTCTCGTTCTGCTCGGAGTCTAACTTGCTCTTTTTCATTTGCTAGGTCTAGGTAATGCTGAACTGTTTGATGAGGGGAGACGATCTCTCGTTCAATAATGATAATACAAAGAGATTCCGTAAAACGTTTCAAAATCTGTAGTTCGTCTACGCTAACCTCGACCCAATCGCTTTCAATAGTATTTATGAAATCACTATATTCCTTAGCAGAATACAAATCCCGTACATCATCAGTTAGGATCTTAATTTGAGGCATTTAAATCTCCACGAGCCCATTAACTTTCATATATGCGCCCCAGACGTATTCTCCATTAGAAGAATATCCCGGTTCACCCAAAAGCTGATAGATACGACCTGAAACAGTTCTACCTATTTTCTTCTCCGCATCATACTCGATAATCTGAGTTGAAACTCGACCACTATGATGAGGAAGTTCAGTACCTACAAAGTACCGACCATTGTTTGTTTCTTTGATGGACCAATCGACAATGCTTACACTTGGTTGTTCTGAAATTGGGCCAATACTCCAAATAGACATTTGGATTCCTTGTTTGGCGATAGCGACTGGATTTGAACCAGTGGACCCATTTCTGAATCGACGGTTTAGCAAACCGTTACCTTAAGCCTCTCAGCCACGCTACCTTTGTTGATTTCTTTTAGCTAAAGCCTTCATCCTAAGCTCTTCGATAGAGGGATCGTAAGTCAGTGGCCAAGGATGATTTTCTGTAAGTAGATATTCGTAATCGTCAGAGACGGTGAGGACTTGCCAAACACCATCTACTTGTTTCGGATCTTCAATCAGCTTATACTGATCTTCAAAATCACATATTAAGTCACCACGCTTTAATTCATGAATAGCGACGATCATTAAATTCGAGTACGCTCGGTTAGAGGCGTACCATTTACATGCGTTGCAAATGCTTGGCCTGTTTCAGGATCTACTTCGACTAAAAAGACGACCTCGTACCCTGTGTACTTGAACGTCTTCCAAGCCTCATCACTTAAGCCAAGCTCTCGTGATTGCTCCCAATTGGAGTCTTTATCCCCAAAGACAGCGAATGTTGTTTTAATCATAATTCTGGCGGAAGATTGGAGGGTCGAACTCCAAAGGCGCTACTAACGCTCAGCTGTTTTCAAGACAGTTCCCGTCGCCAGCTATCGGGTTGATCTTCCGTTTTGTATATTTATTACTGTTCGTGAAGTTTATCTTCTTTGAAAAGCTTCGTCAAGATCTCTTGATCACGAAAGTTTGCCTTCGTACCATAACCCTCGCTTTTATCACGGACACTGACGTTCATTTTGTCATAGTCCAGATCACAGTGAGCAGCGCCAAAGAATTTAAGACCGGGGACTTTCAACTGAAGCTTTTCAAACTCTTCTCGGTGATATTGTAGATCTGCACCGAAAATAGCTGCATGAAATTCAATCTCATCAGCTTCGTTTCTTTTACGGCCAATTACGTATTTCATAACTGCACCTTTATTCTTGATTGTTGTGGCACGGAAGGTAGGATTTGAACCTACGATCACGGGGTCAAAACCCGCTGAATTAGACCGAACTATTCTACTTCCGACCTGAAACTTTACTTCAATGTGTAGCAGATCTTCTCTTTATGCACAGTTTGAACCATGTGCCAGAATCCATCTTCCTTGGAAATTTTCTCAGCTTTAGGACGCTTCTTGAAATATTCGATAAACTTAGGTCCGCCGATAGTAATCCCTAAAAATCCAGCACAGATCAAGACGGCAATCCACATGGCGGTTCCGAATTTTGCGAAATGTTGGAGAGCTTCGAAAATGAATCCGTAGCCGAAAAGGCCCAGCCCAAACTGAATTGCTGAAAGAATCAACCCGGTGGTTATGGCTGTTGCCATAAAGGTGAGAACTGCTAGAAAGAAACCTTTGAGAATCAAGCCCCGTACATACTCACAAAGCGAAATAGCGTTCATTACTTTGATGGGGCGATACTCGCCATTTTCTTCCTTAGCCCCGTCAGGGTGGAAATCCACGACGCCCAGGATTTCAGCCAATTTAAAATGCCAGGAATTACGATTCAAAGTGCGTTGCATGACTGCTCTCCTTGGATTGGAGGGTTTACAAAGAGTGGTCCGGATGATAGGACTCGAACCTACACGCCACAGGGACACAAGGACCTAAGCCTTGCGCGTCTACCAATTTCGCCACATCCGGATTGTTTGGTGGAGAATACCGGGATCAAACCGGTCACCTCCGCATTGCAAGTGCGGCGCTCTCTCTCAAATGAGCTAATTCCCCGTTGTTTGGCTCCAAAGAGAAGATTCGAACTTCTGCGTAGGTTCATTAACAGTGAACTGCCTTACCAGCTTGGCTACTTTGGAATTGAATTTTGATTTTAAAACAGAAATCAGCTTAGAGTCAAGCTAATTAGAGATTTGATCGTACGATCTAGAGATTAGAAAGCTGCAGGAATCCGCAGCCTGTTTCTCTATTTTAATGCACAGTTGGTTTTTCGTTGGAACTTTCTTGAATTTTCATCTCGAAAGTTGCCTTACCTTCAACCGGAAGCGATTCAATGTTTTGCATCAAAGCTTCGTATACCAGCGGATCTTCTTGTTGGAGCTGTTCGAAATCAACCGGCTCACTGTCTTCGAAGAGAGTACCATCGGCGATCTTGGCTTCCATCAGCTTTTTGATTTGCTCAATGTCCTCCAGACTGATACCGTCAGCCAGAGCTTGTTCGAGGAAACCGGGAGCGAACATGATCTTCATTGTTTGTCCTTGTCTTTGTATTCTTTAATCAGTCTTGCTATCAGCATGACTGCGAGAAAGCCCATCTCAATGAGCAAGTCCATATTCTTGAACTTCTCTTTCTGAGCTTCGTATGGCTTTGGATCGCCTTCTTCCATTTTATATTCCTGGTAGCCCCGACCGGACTCGAACCGGTATGCCTTACGACGGGAGGACTTAAATCTCCTGCGGATTCCAATTTCGCCACGGGGCCATTTGTTAATCTGTTTCTTTGAAGTATTTCACTTCTATTTTTTCTCTACTCCAAGTTTCACCAGTGGTCTGTACTTTCTGACTGTATTTTCCCGCACAAGATCTTCCGCAAAATGGACCTGCTCGTTTTTGACCTCTGGTTTTGACTTGATCCTTAGTTGGGATAAAAGACATTCTACACCAAACGCAGTTTACAGGTTCTCGGATTCTTTGTAAAGAACTACGTTTAGAATTTTCAGGCCGGGTAAGCAGTCGAAGATTACTTGGACAATCATTCTTTGGATTCTCATCGATATGATCTACAGTTTCATCTTTACTTAAAATCCTACCTTCTTTTATTTCTAACAAAACTTTAGCGTATAGTTTTGTTACAGAAGATCTATCTGCGAATCTTATTTGCACAATCGATCTTGAATCTGAATTTCTTACGTACGGCCCATAGATTGTCACTTCACCATAGAGTTCCTTAACATCTCTATCGAAGCCGTCGTAAGCATTTAACTTAATTTGCTTAGACATTTCGATTCCTAAAGAAAAAGCCAAGCAAAAGCTTGGCGTTACAATCTTCTTATACCAGTATTACGCCCAGAATTGGCCACCCCAACCACATCGTACAATGGCGGAATTGGATAATCCTTGGAACGAAACAATCTTAGTTACATCAACCTTTTCGATCTTCCCATCTTCAAGATCTGTAAGGTACTGTTCATAGTCTTTGCGGCAAAGAACAAGTAGATCCTTGGTCGAATCGAATTGCTTGATTAGCTTTTGAAGAGGCGTAAGTTCAGGTTCTGTAGGTTTAGAGATCGGAGCAGGACCTTGTTTGCCTCCATCTACCCATGCTTTAAATTTACTATCCTCTTGGTATAGTTTCCGAAGTTCAGCGCGTTCAATTAACGTTCCAATATCCGTAATTTCGTTGTCTGGAACTTTAAACGTAAAAGCTTCTCGTGATGAAACTACGAGAGGATTGTCTTCTGGAACATATAGAGGTTCCGGCTTACTTTTCCCTGAGAAAAGGGAGGCAAGCCATGCAGATAGCATCAGCTTCATGATTTGTATTAATCTCCGTTTCTGTTGATAGGCATGCTTTAGCGGCTGCGACACTGAATTTTTTATCGAGGCTATCGCTAGGATTTGAAAATCCCTTTTTCTTGAAGAGCAATTTTACCAGTTCTTTCTTCCAATCAATAGCCCTAACCATCTCATATTCGCCACCTGTCTCAATCAAGGTTGAGTACGATTCCGATGCAAGCGCTCCGATCATCATCAGGATGTTCTCTGCTTCTGCAGTATGCACTCCTGTATATGAAACATATCGTTCCATTACACCGTGAATCTTAAATGACGGAGTACATGCTCGTGATCCGTCGAAATAGTCACTACTGATCTTTTCGTAAATCTCGCCTGAGATCTTACGTGCAGCTTGAACAAGTGTTTTGCTTTCTGAAGGATTGAATGTAGCGGAGTAGATAAGTTTAATGTTACCTGACTCCTTACGTACTACAGCAACCCCCAGGTTTTTCCAACCTGGGTCAATCCCGATACTGTACTTGGCATCGGAGATCGGTCGCATTATTCGAAATCAAACGAGTCAAAAGTAGTGTCACTTGTAGTGCTTTGAATGTTCTGTACATACGAAGTAACTTCGGTCTCTTGTGGAGCCGGTTGCTGATCACCTTCATTTAGCCACTTGCTCATCCAAGGAATCGACCGACGCTTGCCGATACTAGCTTCCATAGGGTGAACGAGGCCAATAGCTCGCATACGCTTTGCAGCTACTTCGTCAAGATAGTTGACTGCAATCTCTTCGTTAAGGCCAAGCATCGAACCTCGGCTGAAGACATACTTTGCCCAACGCTTTTCATCTTCCAGAACATCCATGAAGATTGCGTGGCTTTCCGCCTCGCATTCCTTCAGGATCTGAGCAAACTCGGGATCATCGCTCGGCAACGTGCGAATCAGTCGAGTCGTAAATGCAACGTGATACAGCTCATCATTTGCGATCAGCTTAATCTCGCTGGAGTTACCCATCATTCGACCAGACTGACCAAATGCAAACGAACAAGCAAACGATACGAAGAAACGGATACCTTCCAGCGCATTGATCGACTGGATTGCAAGCCAAAGCTTCTTCTTGAGCTTGTACAGCGTGGTCATCCCGAGACGATACTTTGCAGTCTCAAGGATAAGATCGTCGTAATACTTAGAAATCGCTTTACCACACGCTACGATTTCTTCAATGTTCGTGATGTTGTCGTTAACTTCACTTGGGTCGTTGTACACATTCTTGAGAATGTATTCATACGTTGCGTTGTGAAGCTCTTCGAAGAAGGTGATGTAATTAATACAACGCTTCACCATCGGATCAGAAGTCAGCGGCAGCAATGCTTCTGCAAGGCCAAGACTCTGAACTGTATCAAGCATCATCTGACGCTTGAGATTTGATGTGAAGATGAATTGTTCGTGAGGTGCCAGTACGTCGTAGAAGTCAATCTTGTCACGAGTCAAATTGATTTCGTGAAACTTCCACATCGCCCCAAACATGTTTTCAGCTTGGGCTTCGAATACTCGGTACTTGACAACATCCGAACGAGATAGATCTACAGTTCCAGCTTCATCCAGAAAGATCTTCGTATCAAGAGGAGACTTGTTACGTGGATTGAAAATCTGAAGGGGAACGTGTGTCGCTTTGATAATTGGTTCTACTACTGCTGTAGGCATTTCTTAGTTCGGTAAAAAAAGCCGGGTACTTAGCCCGGCCTTACTTTAGATTTGATCTGCTACTTTTTCATAAGTAACAGTTACTTCGGATTCACCGAAGAAGTCGTGTAGCGCATCGAGGTATCCCTCCAATGTACGACTTCCGATAGATTCTCCATATTCACGGAGCATTACATCATTCATATAGATCCTGATGTAATGATAATCTCCATAAAATGTTGGATCATCTTCAGCGTAATGCGTTACAACTTTAAGCTTAATCGAATCACTCATATATTGCAAGCACCGCCAGCGCAGCCAGCTTCGTCAGTTCCTTCGAACTCACCGAGAATTTCATCTTCTCCCGGCTTCTTAATGTTGTTGTAATAGATATTCTTGTGACCGAGCATATACGCATAAACCAGATCTTGAATTAGCGTATCAGTATCAGGCTTACCATCCTTGAAGAACTTCGGATTGTAAGACGTATTAATCGACATCGCCTGATCAACATGCTTCTGGATTGCAGCAGTGATCTCAAGATATCCCTTTGGACTACGTTGATCCCAGGCATAGTCGTAATCGTTAATCAGATTTTCGACATCAGGGACAACGATAGGTACCGCTTCATCCTTAGAGCCTTTCAGAACAACCGGGGCACGGGCAGGTTCAAATCCGTTTGTTTCATTACTCAGCTGCGAGCTAGTTTCCGAAGGCATCAGTGCCATAACAGTACTGTTACGGATACCGTATGTCTTCAGATCTTCACGTAGGCTTGCCCAATCCATACGCTCCTGGTGCGGTAGAATCGAATCCAAGAACTTAGTACGGGTCATGTTGGGAGTCCAACCATCAGCGTACTTAGTTTCCTTCCATAACGGGCAAGGACCCTTTTCTTTAGCCAGCTCAACCGAAGCCTTAATCAAGTAATACGACCATGCTTCTGCCAGTTGATCAACTACATCCAGCGACATGCGGCTGTACGGAAGCCCCTTTTTAGCCAAGTAATGAGCCAGACCAATCATACCAATACCGATCGGACGGCGTGCCAAAGTGGATTCACGAGCAGCCTTAACTGGATAGTCCTGGTAATCAAGAACAGCATCAGCCAATCGTACAGCTACTCGGCAAGGGCCTTCAAGATCGCTGAGCTTGTTGATCTTACCGACATTCACGGCACCGAGAGTACAGATGCTGATTTCAGAAGGCAGACCGTCAGCGTTAATATCCTGAATCGGCTTTGTCGGTAGAGTAATTTCTACACACAGGTTCGTCATGTAGACCGGAACCTTGAACGAAGACTTGTTATTTACGTGATCAATATTACTGATGTAAATACGACCAGTATTACTACGTTGAGTCACAAGATCATCAAAGACTTTACGGGCCTTCATAGGTCGCTTACGGATACTCTTGTCGGCTTCAAACTTAGCATACAGTTCAGCAAACTCTTTACCGCCAGTGAAGAAGCTGTCGTAAAGGCCAGGAGCATCATACGGGCTCATCAGAGGCCAGTCTGCATCCGCCTTTGCACGCTTGTAAAATTCCCCATTAAACTGTACGCAATAATCTGCTTGCAGGTTAGTCTGTTCTTGTGGAAGCGTATTGTTCTTAAGAACGACAAGCTCCGGGAACTCGTAGTGCCAACCTGGAAACGAGAACGTTACAGCGCCATCTCGCATGCCGCCTTGGGAACAACTCTTAGTACCTGACGTAAGATCCTTGATGAAAGGAATCAGTCCGGTGTGTACCGCTTCACCATTCTTGATCGGAGCACCCTTGCCACGATTACGACCAACGTTGATACCGAGACCTGCTTTGTTGGAAACATAGCGCAGAACTGCATGATGAGAGGCACCGATACTATCAATCGTATCGTCTACGTCAATCAGCACACAAGACGAGAACTGTTTAAGAATGGTACGAACCCCGGACATAATAGGGCTCGGCTCACTGATGTCAAATTGACTCAGGCAATCGTATGCTTCCTTGATCTTCTCCATCCGGTTCTCTTCATTTCTGAAAAGAACAGCAGGAACGAGAATAAACGGGATCTGGAAGCTTTCGCAAATCTGTTTTGTAATTCGGTTCTTCGACAGGTACTTGGTACGCATCTGCGATGCACCAGCAAGTCTGAACAATTCGTCACGTCCGTGATCAATAAACGAGTTAAGGGTTTCCCATTCCTCGTTGGTGTACATATTCAAGAGGTCGGGGTCATATCGACCAATTCGAACATTGTTGTACACGATGTCCATAAGCTTCGGCACTTCAAAATTGCCATACGCTTCTTTACGGACAATAAAGGAGATAATACGACCGCCAACTACATCGTAGTTATAACGACCTTCGATAATCAGATTCTTACAAGCATTGACAAGACCATCGTTAATCTGAGCCGTGGTCATGCCGTTTTCTAGGGACTTTGCCAGTTCCATCTCAAGTTCAGATTCGGAGACATCATTGATGCCCTTGACGGCGAAACTGACCATGCGGTGGATTTTGTTTACATCATACGGTTCTACTGCGCCGTTTCTTTTAACTAGATCGAACTTCTTCATTGCTACTTCTTGTCCGGCTGCGACCGGCTCTAATTGTGATTGAGGATACATATTCGGGTTAGGTGTGGAAGTGAAATTTATGCGGGAATTCTTATTCTAACAGATTCCCACAACCCCTTCACGAGACTTCCGCATCTTTCTAAACCCTTGCTGCGACTAAAAAAAGAAAGCAGTGATTACTAACTTATTCTGCAGAATAAGGGTTCATGCTGCTTTCTTCGTACGAACTTTTACAACTTCACCGGACAGCCAACTTTGCTTCCAAAGCAGCGTCCTGAGCTTCCGTAGGATCTTCGTCAATCAGTTGCGGATTGGTGTAAATCCCCAGCCAACGGGTTTTTACCGTTGAAGAATCACGGCCTACGAGATAAGGGCAGATTTCCCAACCCGGCTCGCTTTGACTGTGAAAACGACAGTCAGTTTTAGCATCATCAGGGCATGCGCACTGACGAGTTCGTTGCCAGCCACCTTCAGTCTTCCTCGGTTTTACATCTTCCGAGACATCAACCGTGATCTCTGCTGTCTTCGATTCTCCCTCAAAGACAACACTTTCGGTTTTTGCAATCAAATTATTGACTGCTTTCTGAAATTCAATATCAGACACTTAAGCTCCTATCCTTCAGATTGTTGCTCTACAACACGTTCCCGTAGGGGTAGTCGAGTCGAGGACCGGCGTAGCCGGTACATTGGAAGACTCGAAGGGCGTTACTAGAGAGTTACTCGCTAGCCTTCGATTATCGATACAGCTAAAAATCGATATAGACTTGTAAAGCAACCCTTGCGGGTTTTAAAGAACGGTTTACTACCGGGTAATCTGGACGCCGTTCGACGATCGCTGCTCCGCCTGGTCGAGGAGTACTGCAGTTGTGAAGACCGCCGACGGGCCTGGTTTGGCCGCAGGCCAAAAAGTAAAAGGAGAGAGTTGCTCTCTCCACTACCTTTTGAAAGGTAAATACATTACCCCATAACTGTTATACCAAAGATCCTACTGAAGTTGAATCTCAGATAGGTTCATGCAAGTTATCAGGCAACATCTTCTTGACCAGCGGTTCTGTAGCAAATTGATGGATACTACGATTGCCCTTACCGTCCATAACTACGGAGGTGAGATGATATCCGTAAACCGCACCGGTATCAAGAAAGACCTTGTTCTTATATTCGATTTGTTTCGATCCGTGAGAGACATGTCCAAAAACATGCGTGGGCTTCCAAGGGGCTGCTTCTTTGAAGACCGCTTCATACGAAAAACGATAATCCTTCCCTCGGTCCCCTGCAACGTTACGTTGTTTCTGCATGGCTTTATGATGGATTTTACCAATGTACTTCTCCTTGCACGGTGCATGAGTTACGTAAACAGTCGAACATTGATCTCCGAGAATTTTCAGAAACGGTACAGAATGATTCTCGTAAATATCCTTAATGGAATCTGCCAGTTCCTTGTTGCCAAGCAAAACCGGGCTAGCCGTCAAGTGTTCATTCGGAAGGACTTCTTCCCCTGCTTGGTGAGCAAGAATTCGTTTGTAGTTAGAATACTCATGGTTGCCATGAACCAAGATACCTCCTTCCTCGACGAATCTTTCGATGAACTTAACCATCTCGATCGTTTGATTTCCTTTATCTAGGTAATCCCCGACCAGGACAAGGATAGTACCCGAATCTTGCTCTCGAAGTTCTACACACATCCGATTCAAAGCATCGACGTGTTCATGGGTATCCCCGATGATTGCAACACGCTCATCGCCTTGCAGTACAAGCATACATCTTGAGTAAAGATCCAAACCTTCGATCTCTATCTTCAATTCGGAGTTCCAATCTCCGGCAGGAAGCCCATTAATGAAGGTCGCGTTGTTAAGAATAGATGCCGGGAGATGCGAAAGAGTCTTCTTTTTGAAAGCCTTTTGTTCAAGAAAAGCCCCATCAGTCTTAGGATGATCATCGTGATCAAAGACGATGAAATGAGCGTTATATCCGCTGGCCTTTACAAAATCTGCTAACTTTTCAAATGAACCAATTCCGTTAGGAATGATATTAACGTCGGCTACAATAAACTCTTTGTTAACCGAGTATTCCGTAAGGGCAGTGATCTCACTGAGAGCTAACTGAAGAGAGGACTCGCAAAGTTCGTAGTACCGGTACGAATATTTATCCACATCGGGAGCCAGATAACGTAGGGCACTTTCTTGAGATACAAATGCAGAGGTGCAATCAATCCCCGTTGCACTTAGCATCTGATCGTTCAGACGCTCATTTAATGCTTGAGCAAACGTAGTCATACCACATTGCTGATACCCGAGCATAAAGAAAATGGTATGGGGCTGTACTTTAATCTGAACGGTCATTTTTAATCTCCGAGTAAATTGAGAGACGTATCTCTCGTAACTATTCTCTTATACCAATAAACTGTACCAGTTTTGAGCCTTCAACTTTTGGTACTAGGCTTACTGGTCCCTTATATGAATCTTCTGCATATCCACAAGCTTTACATTCAAACCAAAATTCGGTATTGACAAGCATCTTGCGTTTCCTTTCTCCACATTCGGGACAGCAATGAATATAAGGGGTTTCCATCTTTAAACCTCAGCTTTATATTTAGCAACTACCGCATCGATCATTTCACCGATTTTCTCAGGTGACATATTCACGATAGCTTTATGGAATTCTTTCTGAGTTGGATATTGATTCTTGATAAGTTGCATTACCTGACCAAGTTCCTTTCCCTGCAGTCCTGTTCGCAACGCTACATTCTGTCCGTTAAAAAGCTGTTTAGCACGATCTGCAAGTTGACGATCAAGAGTCAGTTGAACAAATTCTATAGCTATGTGAGGATAGAGTTTTGATGAAAGGATAATCCCCTTTTCTTTATCCGGAGGATTATCGGGCAAGACCTTATCCTTCATCCACTCAAGAAACTTCGTATATGTCGAGCGCTTCTTATCTCGAATGCGCCCTACGTGATTTCTATTCTCAAGCTGATAATTCCAAGTAGAGAAGTACTTGCTGCTTGCTGCGAATGTGAATACGTCTTCTAGAGTCTTAAATTCCTGGTTTAAGTACCTGATATAATCGTAACCGAGAAACTCTAAAGCTTCATAGAAATTCCGAGTTATCAAAATCTCACCAAGCAATTGAGTATCTTCAATATACTTGTAGTACAGCCCCTTGTGACCAAACTTCAAACCTAGACCTGCCGCCGTTTGACCAATCAAGTTTCCAAGATCGTTATACGCGAAGTAGTTCTTTGCGAACTCGAACTCTTCAGGCTCAACAAAGATAAAGTCTACCTGAAACGCTTCATGGGATGCTTCAATTTCAAAATCAGAAAGCTTGTAAGCGTAGGATACTACAGGACCGTTATGGCTAACACCGAAGTAGTCAGTTTGCCCCGCTACGTACATTTCAAGTTCTTCTTTGGAAATCCCAGTAACTAAAAAATCGAGGTCGCCAAAGCTCTCTTTTTCAGAGTAAGCCGTAATTGCCTCGATGCTAAGTTTGGGCTGCTTCCTTTTAAAATCTGTGACTAGACGCTGCACCAATTGATGGTACTGGGCGGCGTCTAGTCTTCCTGCATTGATAAAGATATTGCCGCCCATGATAAGCCTTAATTGATAATGATAAGTTGAGGAAGATTCTCGGAGATATCACCGATTTCGCTAGTCTCGTCATCGACGATCTCATCTTCCAGACCGGGAAGGTCGTACTCAATGAAATCAGCTGCCAGTTCAAGGATTCGCTCAACGGTGTCTAGATCGAAGGCATCATCTGCATCCCGAGCCCCAGTCTCAAGATCGATCCAGAAGAACTTGTCACCATACATCTGGCCAAGCCCCTCTAGTACTGCCTCGATATTTTGTTCGTTAATACCTCCTGCAAAGCCAACAGCTTGACGATCGTAGAAGTGTTGAGGAACATCATCCGGCCAAGCTTTACACGCAACTCCACGACCACCTGACGAATCGCAAAGTACCGAAAGCGTACTCCAGTACTCTGCATCTTTCGAAGTCAAAATAGGCTTTGTATTGTTGTTAAACGGGACAACTACTTGGTGTGTTTTCTGATACCGCTTGGAGTAGTCCAGAATGTACGGTGCCAGGTTTGGCGTGAACAGATTGAACTGAATCGTATCGAAGTTCTTCTCGATCTCAGTTTCAAACATACCTACTGTTGCCAATCGACCTTGGACCAGTTTGCCGCACAGATGTGCTGCCGTGTTATAACCGGAATCAGAACGATCGCAGGTGACATCGTAGAACTCCTCTCGCCATTCCTGGGAGGGATAACGAGGACGACCTTGACGATCAGCGGAGAAGAGAATTGCAAGTTCGACAAACGGGTATGCTTCCGCAAGTTCAGCCAAAGCAAGAGCATCTACACCATCATCTGCACCAGTAATAGTCAGAGAGAAATTAGCCACGTGTTACTCCTTAGGGATTGCAGATACTGCTAGTTGATCAACAGCTTCGTTAAAATGATCGCCAGAATGGCCTTTCACCCACTGCCACTTGAGACCCGGAGCCTTTTGACAAAAACTGTCTAAGGCTTCCCACAGATCTCGGTTCTTGACTGGCTTTTTATTTGAGCCAATCCAGTTTTTAGCTTTCCAGCCCTTGATCCATTCAGTCATACCCTTCATGACATACTGAGAATCAGTGATGATAGTAATTTGAGGAACTTCCTTCTTGGCAGTGAAGTGCCTCATTGCCTGAATAACTGCCATCAGCTCCATACGATTATTCGTCGTATCCTTTTCACCGCCTTTACCTTCGACTTGCCGAACCAGGACTTTCTTACCATCGAGAGTCATTACTTCATCAGTTTCTGCATTTGTAATAGGAGTGGTTGCAATAAATGCATATCCTCCTGGCCCTGGATTACCAGCACATGCACCATCTGTATAGATGACAACCTCTTTACTCATTACCTCATACCTTTCAGAATCATTTCTACTTCTTCTTGGGTAACGCCAGGCTTAACCTGTTCTACCTCACCCCAGTTAAAGCCAATTTCACCTTCTACACCAATCGGAAGATCGAGCCAGTCAAAATACTGAAGAGGCCAATCGTTCATATAGTAGAAAGCGGTGTTAATTACCTGTGCTGCATTCTCGATAGGTACTTCGAATTCTACCGAGTCATATACAGTACAAATTGCCTTGTTTCGAGGATCTTGCCGTTCGACCTCAGAAGCCAGATGTGCGAATACTACCAGACCGAGTGTTGACGTTGCACTTTGAATGCGAACGTTCTGGGCATTTCGCAATGCTGCATTATACACAGCCGTCTTTTTAAAGACTGGATGAGCAGCGTATTCGTGCTTGTACTGGCCAAACGGAGTCCAGACCTTCTGATTCCAAATCGCCATGTTGTGCGATTCTTCAATGTAATCTTTAACGCCAGGATACGCCTTGAAGTACATATTCATCAGGCGTTCTGCTTCATCCTTGCTAATACTTAGTTGCATGGCGATGCCGCCAGCTGATGATCCATAAAGGATTGAAAAAGTAAGGGTTTTTGCAACCTGCCGCATACGCTTGTACTCTTTCTGGAGCGCATGAGACTTATCTTCTAGTATGTGTACATACTCATCATACGGAACACCCATCATTGCACTTGCCGAGAAGGAGTGGAAATCCAATCCTTCAGCAATCGCCTTCAGCATGTTCTTATCTCGGCAAATTGCACCGAGGATCTTTACTTCTGCGGACGAGAAATCAAACGCAATAAATACATTGCCACTATCCACTGTGTAACATTCACGAACGTTATATCCATGCTTAGGGCGGGGAAGCTGGGTAAGGTTAGGATTGTCGCCAGTAATGCGAAATGAACTGGTTCCGTGAAGGTTGTACGAAGGATGAATACGACCATCTCTTTTAACGAAGTCCTCAACGTACGTCTTGATAAACGTATTGTGGACCGAGTTAATGTCCTTGCGCTTAGCCATATCAGCAAGGAACTGCAAATCAGCATTGCTAGCAACATACAGGTTTGCCTTTGGATCGAGCCCAGCCAGAGTCAGCAGAGCATCTCCATCAACTGCTGGTTCACCAGACTTCGTTTGGAACGGAGCGACAAAGCCACATTCGTTGTACAGAAAGTTTGCTACTTCAACACCAGAATCAAGATTAATACGCTTACCGATTGCACTAAATATCTTATCTTCAAATTCATCGATTTCAGCTACCATGCGGCGAGAGATCGCTCGATTCTTATCTACGTCGTATCGCATTCCATTTATCTCAAGAGAGATAATGAATTCATGGCAAAGCATCTCTGTATTTTCTACAGACTCAATAATCGCTTTTCCTTTGACTTTCTTAGGAACACCTGTCTTAGGATCCGCAATTGTAAGAGTAGGCTCTTCTACCAGAGCAGGGAACAGAGTGGATAGCACGCCAGAAGTCGCAATGCAATCCAGTCCCGCATATTGGACAAGCTTTTCATAGGGGAAGTCTTCATATGTCCGATAGATTGGTTTTTCTTCTTTTGGCTTCGGCTCAACTGCTTTCTTTCTTCCTTTGACTTTTGGAAGCGCTTCAAGCTCGGCTGCCGCAAACTCGGCAATTGGTGTCGATGGGTAAGTAGCTGGTTCTTGTTCACTTAATGCTTTGGCTACATCCATCAACTGGTCTGCAACCACTTCTAGGTTCTTTACTGCTTTGGCAAGTTTTGATTTCGGTTCAATACGTCTAGTCATTTTCTGTCTCCTCGGTTTCTTCGGCTTCGTTATTCAGATCTTTCGCCTTCGTCAAGGAAGGCAATAGGTCTTCGTAACCACCGAAACCAAGATGAGGTAGAAAGTCCCAAGTAGCAGTTTTCAAGGAATAGGTACCTTGCGCCCCACTATCTAGACTATGTAGAAGCAACATGGTATCGAACTTGATATTTCGAACCCTAACACCTTTGGTGAAATAAATGTAGAGTACGTCATATTTTGCGTTGTGCCCTACCTTAGGCTGAGGTCCCTCTAACCACTCCGCAATTTCACCCCAAATTTCATTCGGATCAAATGCCGTATTGCACCGATGCCAAAGCGGAATTACCAATGCTTTAATCTGGCCATCCTTCGAATCTCGATACCCGAATTGGATGGTTAACAGCTTTGCTTCAGGAATATGCGGATCCAGCGAAGTCGTTTCAGTATCGAAAGACACGACTGAGCTAATCGGCAAAGCTCTGAGAATAGCCATAAACTCCTTGGCTTCTTCCAAGCTTCTTGCAAAGCGCATTCTATTCTCAACGAAGAACTTAATGGATTCTTCCTGATTTGGAATTACCATTTCACCCTTAGCAAGTCGCGCTGCCTTTTGGAAGTCTCGAAGAATTACGCCATACAATTCTTGTCCCCAGAAAGCTCCTGAAGCGTTCTGACGAATCATACTCAATGCTCTAGGATGAATCGTGATCACTACGTTATCAACGATCTCACCTCGATTACCAGAGTTACTATGCTTCTTGTAACCCAGAGCTTTAGTCACTGCTGTTGCCAGACTAATGATGATCTTCGGCTTGCAACGCTCGATCTCATCTAAAAGATAAGGCTTACATTTCATGAGCGTTGTTGCAGTCGGAGGCTTTCCATTTGGAAAGTCCTGCTCATTCGGAGCACACTTAAGCAAATTAACAAGTCGATACTTAAGTGTATCAAATCCTGCCTGCCTACAGAGATGTGCAATTATATCTTGTTGGATTTTCTCTTGCTGACCATCGATGCGATCCCACTTACCATTCGGCGCAGCGTGATCTTGGATAATCAAGATATCCACTTCGTTCATAGCAAGGCTAACTTGTTCATACGCCTTACATTTCAACCTACATACCTTCTCGCAATACTCGGATGAGATTTTGCTGAAGTCTTCCTTTTCATGAATCGCCGCTTCTACGGAAGCTGTAATCTTTTCTCTCGCATACAGCTCGTTCAGCGGAAGGAGTGATACTTTCATTTCTTCTTCCTTAAACTAATGACCTCTATTCTACTACTTTTACATAGACAAAAAAAGACGGCCGACGGTGGGGGTCAATTCACCAGTCGGCCTAATTGGACTTAAGCAGTTGTCGGAGGGGTCAAGTCTCCTAACTGAACCACCATTGCTCAAGGGAATTAAGCACTGATGGTCTTCGCTACTATACTTATACCAAATACCTAGCAGGATACTGAATCAAAAATTGGACATCTGTCCAGTTTTTTAAAAACGAGTGTTCAAAAATTCTTCTTTAAAATCAATGACTTACAAAGAAGTGTCCAGTTTGTCCAATTTCTGTTTTAGAAAACTGGACAGATTTTTCTCTTTAAAATCAATGACTTAAGTGCAGATGTCCAGTTTTTTGGCCATTTCTTCAAAAAACATATGTCACTTTATAAACAGAAATAGATTTATAAAATTCCAATACGTTTCACAATATGAAATGTCTAACAGATCACCTGTCCAGAAATATGGGGGTACTATATATAAATATATATTTGAACTTTTAAAAAATATTTATATATATAAGGGTAAGTCTTTGATCTATAAGGCTTTTCTGCATTTTAACGATTTAGCCATTTTCCAACTTGAAGGATCGAGTTTGGAAATTTGTGAGCTGTGTCGTTTATAAGTTGATATATGTTTTTCAAAAAAGGCCGAATTTTTGGACATTTGAATCTAAGTCCTTGATTCTAAAGAGAAAAACCTGTCCAGTTTTTTTAAACCGTTTTAGGACAAACTGGACACTTCTTTGTAAGTCATTGATTTTAAAGAGAAATTTTTAAGACACCCTTTTTAAAAAACTGGACACATGTCCAATTTTGGCTAAAAAAAGAGGACCGGTTAAGGTCCCCTCTTCTTAGATGTTAGGCATCAAGTCCGACAACTTGAAGTCTCCAAACTGCTGATCGATTTTCACCTTCACCAAAGCCCAAGTGTAAGCATAGTGAGGCGGTACTGCCAATGCTGAAATTGCCTCTTTGTCATCGACATCGAATTCCTTCATATACCTACTAACTTCCCCGTCTGTAGGATTACCTGTATCAAGAAGTCCGAAAGTCTTTTCAACCCCACGAGCCTTATCTTGGACCGATACTTGAGCAGAGGCAGTTCGACGAAAACCTTGACGATCTTTAAAGTCGTAGAAGTCTTTGGAGATCATACTAAATACATGGGCATCAATGATTCCCGCAAGCATATTTCGCAATCCTTCCTCGCCCTTAGTACGTACAGCACGTTCCGAGAGCGTTTGAATCAGTACGATATCGTCGTCTTCCTTCGACTTGCCAAGCAGAAGATACACAACATCCGTAGCCTTAAAAGACTGCAATGCCGGAACTTCTACTTTCTCTCGATCGATTACTTGCAGTTGAGGAATTTCCTGGGACACTTCCTTTTCAACAACTTTAAGCGCAGGAATTTCAGGAGCCTGTTCGACTACCTGAGTTTGGGAATCTGTCTTAAACGGCCAGGGAGCTGCCGGATCTTCAGCAGTAACCGGACTATCTTCTTGCGACTCTACGGATTTTGTTTCCCCGAATGGCCACGCAACATTGCTCCCGCCTGCTTCTGCAGGTTCTGCCGTAGCCTTAGCTTCCGCTACGGGTTGTGGAAGCGACTCTCGTTGAGTAGACTTTACCTCCAGAGTAGGGATAGCCTTCTGAATCGTCTGGGGGGGCACAGGAGCCTTTTTTTCTACAACTTGAAGGGTAGGTACCGACCCAGCCTGATCGTGGCTTGTAGGGGCTCTGGTGACCTCCAACGAAGGTGTCTCAAAAAGGACTTCATTTGCCTGAGTTTGAACTGCTGCTTCCTGAACCGGGGGAGCAAGCTCAACACGATTCAACGGACGAAGATTCTTACGAAAGTCCATCTCTACTCCTTCAAGGTATTGTTAAAGTTCTTGATTAACTACTGTATTTGTTTCAACCGAAAGAATTTGCCAAGTGTAATCTTGGCCAAAAATCTTGTACTCATCGTCAGAAACCTTCTGGATCGGGTGATCAAGAATATGACTTTGGTGAGTTTCCATCAAAGCTTTATGGTCAGCTTGAATGATGTTGAGAGCTTCGGTTCGATCGGTTGCAATACCGACCAGTGCCTTTTCTGTGCCGGAATCCCCACTCCAAGTTCCATCTGTAGCTTGTTCTGCATGGCTGTAGGTGTGGCGGCTAATTACTAGTTTTACGTCTGACATGTTTAATCAAGGAGGCCGTACCCAGGAGCGTAAATTGCTCTTCCCTGGGTACCGGAATACGTAGTTATGGTCGGGAGAGGTTCTAAAGAAAGTTCTAAATCTGGATTTGCACGACTAAGACAAGCCAGCCAGAGTTCGAAGAGTCCATCTTGTGTAATTGGATGCACATGATCGTTACTCTGCGTTACTTCAAATCGGGGGTCATTGAGATGAATTTGAGCAGTTTCTAATGCCTCAGCTTCCTCCGCCGTAAGATAGTATCGATCTTCATCACAGAAGTTACTGACATCGACTCCATACATATCCCGAAATTTTATATGTGCTTCCCGTAAAACTTCAACTGGTTCATTTGAACTTACGATGTACTCTGAGAATTTACCATGACCATCTCCTCCCCAATCGCCAATTGGGAATCGAATCAGGTAGGTCTTATCTTGTGGCGGTTCGAAATCGTCTTCCATGTGAATCACTAAAGAAAAAAGGCCAGGAATTGCTTCCCAGCCTAATTTACTTATACCCGAATTGTGAAGATTAATTAACCTGCGACATGAGTCTTCAGGCTCTTTGCCGGTGCCAGTCGAACAGTGCGACGAGCCGGAATCTGCAGAGCAGCACCAGTTTGTGGATTGCGCCCCGTACGCGCCGCACGATCCTTCAGCTTCAGCTTGCCGACGCCAGGAACCAGTGCTTCGCCGGTTTCAACCAGCGTGGCTCGAATCTGAGCCGCATACACATTTACAAAAGCCTTAGCTTGTTTCTTAGTCACGCCGAGGCCAGTGCTCAGTTGGGTGATCAGATCTGCTTTGGTTGCCATTTTTCAATATCCTTTATTTGTTGTTGAATTGAGAAGGTTTAAACGGTACCTTAACCGCTTCCGGTCGGAAGGTAAAGTTAACAGTCAGAAGGCCCTTAGAGTAAGCCTCACGCACTGCATAGAATTCATCATCTGCCCAGACATACCCAAGGAGAGGCTTTTGACCCCAGTCCTTCTTCCAGTAGTCAGGGTAAATGGCATATTTGTTTTTACCATGACCATAGAAACCACGAGGCTTGAAGGTACGTTCGGTAGTAGAAGTCTTATTCATGTTTAAATCAAATTGTTGTTGAACATGAATGAAGTTTATCCAGCAGTAATACCGCTGTCAACATCTTTTTGAGAATCTGTGTATTTTTTTACAAACAGATCTACTAGCTCACGATGCCTTTCCAGGAAACGCTTTTTAGCTACTTCAGGAGGCATTCCGATTGCAGTGAATCCCTCTGGGATAATAATCCCATTCAATACTGGCCATTCTCCAGATCTTGGCATTAGATCTCGTTTTTCGATTGCCAATGCAGTCAGATCTGCTTTCTTGACTTGCGGAATAAGAGGATAAGCTATCCCGTACCGTTTAAATAGAGATGCTTCTACCCGATCCTCAATTACATGGTAATCCGGCAACAGTTTCTTAAGCGGAGTCGAAACATCACCAAGTACTGCTTCGCTGATATCGTGCATCAGTCCATCGAATGCGAATTCCTGTTCAATCAGATAACTAACCATAACTGAGTGTTCAGCTACGGAATAGAACCTGTCGCAATGACCATTAAATCGACAAGTATTAGACAATGCATGAGCAACGTCTTGAATAGTAAGTGTCGATTTCTCTGGATTGACCAAATCAAAGTTTCGACCGCTATTCATACCGATGTACGAAGTGATCTTTGTGTAATCGTTATAGTTATTCATATTAAAAAAGCCGGACTGGCCGGCTTCTCTTCAATCGTTTGTTTGCGCAATGTTCTTGATCGTGTCAGGGGCTTTAGTAAGATCCAACGTAAGAACAATCCGTCGAATACCATTCAAACCCATCTTCACTTTCATACTATCGCTATGGAAGTAAGGTTCTTCCTTAATAGCTGACAACACCGCATTTTTAGAGAACGGAAACCGTTGTCGATTATCGTCCACCACTGCCTTATATACAGCTGGATACCAGATATGTAGAAGATTACCTTCTGTAAGGACGTGGTTGTTATTGATACGAGGATGCTCTGATGCTTGAAGGGCTTCAACCAATTCAAAGAACTGTGCAACGGTAGTATCTTCTCTTTGCTTCGTTGCTTCTTCAGTACATGCCTTGATTAGATATGCTTTGAAATCAAAATCTGGAACGTACCTTTCTGCAAGAGCCATTGCAAATACGCCCATTACCGCCCAGTTCTTCGACGTCCGTCGAGAACATCCATTTGCTACCAGCAGCTTATCAAGTTCACGGATAGCAGCCTTCAGTTCTCCGATGTCTGCCTTAATAGAATCCAGAATCCAATAATAAGAAATGCCAGTAAATAGATGCCGATGATCCTCGATCCAACGGTACGTCTCAACCGTTTCTCGATTTGCTACCGGAATACGAACTGGGATGCAGCGTTCACGGGCAGCAGGATCTTCAAACTGATCTTCACCACCGAAGAACACACACGAGCGAATAGCTTGTTCCCGGACACCGAACTCGTCTTTCACACCCATCGATCGTCCAACTCGATCCCAATACGCACGAAACTTACTGATGTACTCTTGAGTTTCATTGTCTGAACGGATTTCATCAACACACATCGGAAGCGAAGCGTAATACGCAACCTTACGATCCCAGCCAACTGCCGACTTCAGCTGAGTAATGGTTGTAAAACCCGAATCTCGCATTCCGAAGAAATCAAGCATCCACTTCAGAATGGTCGTCTTACCTTCACCTTTCGTACCCCACAAGAACAACATGGGGAAACTACCTTGCATGTTGTAAATCGTGTTTGAGAATACACATGAATAAATCCATCCAAGCATAGTCAAAGTCTGACCCATAGCTTGACCGTTCTTATTTAGGTTTCGACTCAGATTCTGAATTACTCCAGACATCAATTCATCGGCTTCTTCCCGAGTGATATTCGGTTCGATGAAAGGGATATCCGTCTTCGTATCAGTATTGTTTACACCAACTGCACTAACCCGTAGGGAATCCGGGCGGACACCAACCGTCTTACCGCTCAGCCAGAATACACCCTCCTTGTCAGGATCAATCGTAGCACCACTATCAGTAATGAACTTGTTTCGGAAAATCCAACCACCTAGTTCATCATGACGGCCTACTCTACGAGTCACGCTAACTTGCGTTTCTGCAGACTGAGAATAGACCAGACCCCACATCAAGCCGAGATCCTTTTCCGTACCACTAAAGTCAGCATCGGCAGCCTTGGCGATAAGAACCCGGAAGTTCTTTAGCGAAACCTTAGCTTCAGAATCGATCAAAAGAGGTTTGCTGGTATAGCCATCTTCTCGGACGATCACTACTTCACGATTACGATCACCGTCTTCGCTAATGTAGATGTTCTTCAGAACAATGCTGAAGTTACTGATCTTCACATGATTAGGCTCACCGTCCTTATTGAACTGAATTTTCCAATAAGAACCTTTCTTCTGAATTACTGAGTTGTTTACGATGTTGACTGCGCCATCGTCCTCATCATCTTCGCTAGAAACGCTAACCTCTGAGCCCTGTGATTCGCCTCCTTCAGCTGATTCAACAGCGGCGACACGATCTTCGAGGTTTGTATTAAATGCAACCTCTGAAGAGATCTTTGGCGTGACCCCAGGCTTCGTTGCCGATTTACGTTCGGGGACAACTTCGTATTTTGCAATGATGTCATCAAGATCTGCTCCATCTGAAAGAAGTTTATCAATATCGTCGCCTTCAGGTTTAATCTGACGCAGCGATTTAAAAGCCTTACGGATCTTTTCGATCTTTACCCGATATTTATCACCAGCTTCATCAGGATCGAAGATAGTAATAATGTCACGATTAGCAAGCGTTTCCCGCATCCAATCCATTTGACTACCAGACAATTGTCCGATAGTTGCAAGAACAGGACCTGGCTTTGCAGCCCAAGTACTAAGCAAATCGTTTTCACCTTCAACGACAATAATCGGTTCATTGCCACGAACCGTGTCCTGTCCCCAGAACTCGTGTCCGTTCATTGAATACTTATTCGGAAGCTGAAATGCGAGCTTCTTCAATGGATCTTTGAAGGTAAAGTGTGATACTCGACCCTTTACATAATGAGGATATATAAAAACACGAGAGGGTAGGAAATCTCTACCAGTCTTTTGATGACGGAGGCCCGAAAGGTTTAGGATTTCTTCATCGAATCCAAGTGATTCCAGATAAGCAATAAGACCTCCATCGCTCCAGCCGACATGCCAATGCTTAAGCGTTTCTTCGGAATGCTTACGCACTTCCTTCTGATACGTAAGAGGGCTCATCCGAGCAAGCTCAACGTACTGCCTATCCTTGCAAGTTTCCCACATACAATTTTCATAGTACGTGGCCGCAAGGTTAAAAATCTCGGCGAGCGGATTGTAATCCGACGGGAGCTGAATGCCGTGCTCCTTAGCGAGTTCAGTCGCTGCTTCTTTTAGAGTGATCTCTTTCCGAGTTGAAACCCAGTCAATGACAGAACCATGTGCCTCGCAACTAAAGCAATGGTATCCCGCACGTTCAGGCTCTTCTTCGTTGAAGAACATCTTGAAGCAATCTTTATGGCCACAGAATGGGCAACCAACCTCCTTGTCCTCTTCGAACTTAAAAGTGTTAGTACCACATTCAACGATGGCCAGTTCCGTATCATCAGCAATTTGTTCAAGCAGATTCACGGACTTCTTAATTATGTCGAACATCTAATTATCCCTATAATTGTTCGTTGAGGCACTAGGATACTAGATCGCCCAAAATCTTACAACCATAAAAAAAGCAGACCTTAAAGATCTGCTTCTAGTCAACCCCTTATACCACGATTATGCGGGATTTATAGGGATAAAACGTTTAGTTCCTTCTTCTAGCTCTTTGAGGTTAGTACCTTTAGTTCTAGATTTGCAGAACGGCGAGAATTCACAGTAAGTACATTGACTGCCTACAGTCTTTGAAAATTTACCATCAGTTTTTACTCGTTCGATAGCACCATCGACATTCCACTCTACTTCGTTTTTTAGCTTACGAGAGACATCATCCTCGTCTTTATACTCATCAAGGATAATCTCTCCATCCTTAATGAAGCCAATTCCAGAAGTCATCCCCTTAATAGGGGTAACTCCAAAGTGGAAAAGAGGAGCATAGCTATGAAGCTGTTGCTTGTAGAAACGAATACCGGATGCTGCAGGAGGACCATACTTCCAGTCTATCAGTAAAATATCACCATTTTCCAGAAGAACAATAAAGTCAATTACGCCACGCATCCAGACGTCTTTACCAAAAAATGTCGTACGTTTCCAATCCTTGGTTACGCCAATTCTAACTTCCTGATAGATCTTCTTTACCTTATGTCTGCGTCTAAAGGAATCAATACGATCCTTGAAGCTGATAATATTCATCTCAACTCCAACGAGTTTCTCCTGCCACTGCTCTTCATTGAGCTTTTCAGGTACAAACTCTGCTTTAGCGAGAGCATACGCTGCAGGTACTTCATGACCTGCAAAGATGTGTTCGAGAATCTTGTGAGCTGCTGAACCAACGTCAGCCGCTGAAGTGTCCTGTTCTGCTGCAAGTTCTGGAGGTAACTTTGCCTTCATTACATACTTCAAGTAGAACTGTAGCGGGCACTTTTCAAGGGTCTTTAGTTTCGAGTGAGACCAAGGACCCAAAGAGACATCATCAAGCTTAACTTCTGTGATCTTTTTATCTAGCTCATACAACGTCTTGAGAAAATCAGCAGAAACCGTCTTCAACGCATCTTTGTTATCTCCGGGGGTTTCAGTTTGTAGTTCGTCGCTCATTATAATCAGTGTCTTGTTTTTCCGTCTGAAGACATCCAGAACGAATCAGACTTAGCACCTGACTTAGAACGATCTTCTGTCTCCGCCTTCCGTTCAGGTTCAAACTCAGAACTGACGGACTGACCACGGTTTTTGTAATTATACAAGAACTGCTTAATAACTGCACACCTTTCTTGTGTGAAAATGTCACACTCGAATTTATGAGTTCTCTCAAGCCAACGATAGTAGTAAAACTTATGATCGTCAGCTGGCAATGAAATAAACGACGTTCCTGCTTTCGCCAATCTAACTACATTGGACGCCCCAACAGCCTTCGCATCAACATCTCCATTGTTCGACGTTAGTACTGCAGGTGTCGATACAAGGTAAGAGTCTGGAAGTTCTGCGATACATATTCCGAAAATAACGGATCCACCAATAAGATGAAAGCATCGTGCTCTGATTTCATCTTTAGCAAGTGGCAGGTTAACGGCCAAATCAGCACACTGACGCAAGTAGTCAGGCGGGCCGTCCTTTAGATCTTCAATCCTGCTTGTTATTACATCCAGGAGTTGTTCCTCAAAGGAAACCTCTTGCTCTAGTTCCGTCTCAAAAGTATCACCCTCTACGATCGGGGTGTTGTTATCATTAATTTGCACGATCAACTACCTAAAAAAAACAATAGGCCCTACGTGAGGGCCTTTTCATTTACTACTTAGACGGAGTACTTGCTAGCAAGGCCACTTTCCGAAGTCGAAGAATTATCTTCGATCAGAACGACCTCATTATCAGCACTCGACGAGTTCGTCAGAGCAGGATTATCCTGCTTACGAGCTTGAACGATCTCGTAGAACTTGTCCAGCGATTCCTTACGCTCAACACCAATGATATTGAACAGTTCAGTCAGGAACGGAACAACAGCATCATTCGGAGCCTTAGCATCGCCTGTACGAGTTTCAACTACAAACGACTCGATCGTCTTGTACTTCTTATTGGTTTCTGCGCTAAGCGAATACACACGACGATACGGGGCAACACCTGCCTTCTTCATCATGCCTTCCCATTCAGTGCCGATTGCATAGTTCGTCTTTGCAAAGTTCAGCATAAAGATATCGCTCAGATCTTCCTTGATAACGATAACTTGCTTTACCTTGCTGCATTCAGACTTACGGGTTTCTTCATTGAACTTGCTATGCGGGCAATCATTGCAGTTCACACCGATATAGCCAAGCTTTGCATCTGGGCTGGAACAAAGCATCTTTGCTTCGTTTTGATCAGGACTCCAGTACTGACGGATGTTACCGGTACGCAGCGGAATAACAGCAAGAGGTTGCTCTTGCTTTTCTTCACCGATCAGAATATCACCGGCAGCAACACCCTTCGGGAGCTTACTACGATCGCTGGTAGGCTGCAGCAGCTTGGCAAGGGGAATGCGCCACTTAATGACTTCATCACCAATACCTTCAACCACCGCTTCCATCCGCTCAATCAGAGCTTCAGCGTTTTCTTTGTACGGAGTCGGAAGATCTTTTGCGAGGGTCTTCAGATTTTCCAGATTCATTTTACTTCCTTAGTATTAATAGTTATGTACTGCCGTGACTCTACGACTTCCCTGAGTTCATCTAAAGAAAGATCCCAGGTTCTTTTGACTCGATCTGAAACAGAACCTTTATTATATTCTTGTAGGTCCTGGTCAGTCAATACAACCTTGCCTTGTTTTTCCAACATAGTTAGGTCTATTAGTGTTATACCAAATATATGGCTTTTATTTACTCGGTCTTTACCTGAAGAACCAGACGATTCGAGTTGATGTATGCACCGCGTCTTTCGAAATTACCAATAAAGGCAGTACGCAGTGCGTCTAGTGCTTCGTGATCATCCTCGCTGTTGCACTCAAATGAGAATGCAACAATCTTGGCTTCATCGTTCTTTTGATATTCAACCTTAATCATTTGTAAGTTTATTAATTAGATGGTTAGCCAGATCATCGATCTTGCTAATGTCGTTTTCAGAATTGGTCAGAACAAGATCGTAGTCTTCTACAGAACCCCAGGTTGACCATTCATGATGTACAGCTTCAATACGCTTTGCATGGTATTTGCGTTTTTGTGGATCCATCAGATCCATTGCAGCCATGCGAGACAGATATCGTTCGATAAGAACAAGACTTTCTGCAGTTACGAAAACAGATACAAGCTGGAAGTCATTCTCACGACAGAACTTACGGAACTGTTCAACTCCGCTTGGTTCTACGATAACTACGGGAATAACATTTGCATTAAGAATATCAGTTGCATCAGCTTTCAGGGTTCCGTAGTAATTACCTTGGAATCGGATATGCTGTACAAATTGAGATTGGTCCAGGAGCATATTGAAGATTGCTTCACTGGTAAAGTTATAATCGAAACCATCCTTCTCGCTTGCACGCATCGGACGGGTTGTTGTACTGATAAGACGTTTGAACTTTTCGTTCTCACAGAGCTTGTTCAGTAATTCAGTCTTACCGCTACCCGACGGGCCAGTAAGAGACAGAAGGACTTTCTTAGTCATTTAGTACTCGATAGTTACGTAATAACCGTAGCTTATCATCATTGCGTTAGCATAAGCAAGTATTTATTATTATACATATTGTTGCACTAAGTAACGTCAATATGATACATTACGATTAAAAGAGGTCAAGACTACCTCGTTAAAACAGATACCATGGATTTAAGCCGCTATTACGAAGAGATCTCAAAAGAACCTCTTATCGACCGCTACGAAGAGCAAGATCTTTTCCTAGAATACTATGATCCCGCAATTTCCCAAGCGAGGCGGGATGAAATTCGGGCACGCATTATTAGAAGCAATCTTCGTTTTGTATTCAAACAAGCAAAGTACTTCAGTAAAAACGATCCGGACACTTTTGAAGAACTAATCGGTGCAGGAAACGAAGGATTGCTTGTCGGCTTTGAAAAGTACAAGCCTAATCCAGATGTACGGTACCTGAGTTATGCAGGTCACTGGGTATCTCAACGTATCCTTAAAGCAATGGCTGGAATGCGTATTGTAGCCCTTCCGATTTGGAAGCAGCAACTCAGCGCAAGGATCCATAAGTTCATTGACTCTAAAGAAAACATTACGTTTGAAGATCTAAAAAAAGAGTTCCCCGATGTCCCTGAAAAGGATTTGAGAGAACTCTTCGATACAAAATACTTAACCTTCTATATTGAGGATATGGACGTCAACGGTCCAGAATTCGAAATCGATCCCATTGGGAGCGAAGTTGAAACAAATATCGACAAAGAGCGTATTCACCGAATTATTGATGAGCTTCCGTCTCCACACAAAGAAATTGTGCAAATGACCTTCGGGATGAAGGATGGAAATGAACGGACTCACAACGACATGGCGAAAGAATTGAGCCTGAGCAAGGATCAATTGAGAGAATACAAACGTGAAGCAATGGCCATTCTCAAAGAGAAACTTCAGCCAACCCGGTAATTATTTAACCGGGTAGTGATCCCAATTGAAGATATTCATTTTAAACAACCAACTAATGAATTTCGATCGCTCTTTCACCTGTCGATACTACGACATCCAGAGTTCACCAAGCTAAAGCAGAGCCTTAGCCATACTGCTGCCCGCACCGTAATGCTTATGGGCGAGCTTACTACAAGAGGGAAATACGCTGAGTTCCCTGTTCGGTCCAGTAGGTTTGGGCCTGTTGATGTTCGTCGGCTTCGCTTTTGGCTTTCCGAGAGAGTTCAACATACGGGAAGATGTCACTAAACACATCCTGCATCGCTTCTTCAGAAGTGACGCCACTAACTGGGTTAAAATCAACACCCAGTTTTGGACTTTGAATACCAGCAGAGCCGATATTCAACTTAGTCCACTTACCACGGTTTTTCATGGACGACCTCGATTGTTAGGATTGTCACTGTGAAAAACAAATGTCTTTCACAATATTCTTATACCAGAAAAGGACTCAGCTATTTAACCAGGCTGAGTCATGCTGAACGTTAGTGTCATAGAGACAGAATTCAATCTCTGGATTTCGACGTAGGGAAAAGCCTAGTTGAAGAAGACCGTTTGCATAATCCTCTACATGATTCTCAAATGTTTTTCGACCAATGTCATGCCTTCGATACGTACACATCTGGACGCAACTTCCATTATCGTACATCTTGAATTTGTTCCTACTCAGATGCAGATCTGGAAACACTCGCAGCTTATCGAGCGAGGAATCATTAGGGCTAGTCAGGAAAATTGGGATATGAGCTTCGAAGTAAGCGCCGTCTAAAGGAATAGCGGTCCCGTCTTGAGGGGCAAGTGGATGCCATGGAGCAGCTTCTATCTTCTGACGAACCACTTCAAAGCCAGCATCCTGTAAGCCTTCTACGATCAAGTCCAATTCATCGATGACGGAATCATCATCTCCTTGGAACTTGGATGAGGTCATGACATCTTCAATAGAACCCGACCTCGTTTGCAAATCCAACACAATCGGCTTTACGCCAATCTCTCCACATCTCCTCTTAAAACCTTCAATATCAAAAGTCCGTACAGTTACATGGATTTCATAGTGCATTTACACGTCCAAATTAGGAATTGCAAAAAGTTCGACCTTACAGTCTTTATACATCTGTTGTGAAAGGGGCCAGTTTTCCTTCCACCTATCGCCAGTCAATGCTTCAGCTTCAACAAACACTTTGTCGATACCTGACTGGATAATGGCTTTAGTACATTCAATACAAGTCGGCAGACTAGAGACGTAAATAGAACTACCTTTGAGCTTATGCCCTACACGTGCGGCATTGTAGATTGCATTGGCTTCAGCATGAGCTACGAGCAAGTACTTCAACGGACGTTCATGATTAGCATCCTTTGCATCGTCGAAGCCACGACAGAACCCATTATAGCCAATCGACAGAATTTCTCCGTCCTGGCCTACAATAACCGCCCCAACCTTAGTGGAGCGATCCTTGCTGTAAATCTCGCCTACCGACTTTGCCAACATCATGTGCTGGCTATGTTTATTACTCTCCATACACCTTCTTTAACGACTGATTAAATTCAATTCGGTCCCTAATCACTCCGTCATATTCCCGATGTAGACGAAGGATTGTGCTTAGCATTAATGAACCTGCAAATAGGAACACTACGTTGACGAGAGGAATTAGACCCAGCAGTACTGCTGCCAGGACATGATTATTCTTCGCCAGAGCTTTGTAGTCGCTTTTATCTATTACTGCGATAACTCTCGGCATCAAGCCGATATTTAAACCAAGTACTACGAGATACAACAACATTACAAATTCCATGACCCATCCTGTCTGGTTAATTCTCTTTTCTCTTCCAACCAGACGGAGTTAATACATCAACAGGACCCGAAGGTCCCTCTCCCGCTTGGTCTTTGACTGCTTTTATTGTTATGAGCGGCGGCTCCGATAGAATAACCGTATGATTATCTATCGACATTGCAAACGTAAGCTTATGACCTTTGTAATCAATGCCAGCAGATTCGGCTCTCGCTTTTTCTCTGGCTTGTTGATTCTTGATCATTTCTGCAATTGTCTTTTCATCTACTTGAAAAAACATGTCTCCCCTTATTTATAAACAAAGGCATCTTTCAGCCATTTCGGCAACTTCGTTTGGTTGCTTGAAATAAATCGATTGAACCGTGAATCCATAAGAAACGTAGCACCGAAATCATCTTCTGATCGGTTAACCCGGCCAACTTGCTGGCCGAATACTACTAAAGCTGCGTAATTGTACCATATGAAATCATTTTTAACTTTGAAGTTAACAAACTCATCACTGGTATTAAGGTAAGGAATTCGTAACACGATTTGAAACCGTGCTCGATCACCTTTGAAGTCAACCCCCTGTTGACACACAGGAGAAATGAATACCTTAGGCTCTTTTGCCTCGTAGAACTCTTCTAGTCTTTCTTGGAAATTGGACTTATCGTGAACCATGGCACGATTTGCTGGAAGCCACTTCGCAATCAGTTCAGCTGCTTCGTAGGAAGGAGCGTGAATCAGTCCTTTAACATCATGGAAGATCTTCATGATCTTATTGATCTTTTCGATCATCTCATTGAAGTTATCATTCCAGTTTGCAAACGATGTGTCAACCTGATATTCCGGCTTTAGATAAATCGGCCTCATCTTCACCGGAAACGATGACGGGACACGGATGAAATACACGTCATCCGGGTTAAGACCGATATTCTTGCAGTAGGTCACCTTATCATAAATCGTACCGGACATAAGCAACACGTAGTCACCATATTCCAGGATAAGTCTAGACACTGCACTTCCCAGGCTATGCGGAATAAATTCGAACGTGGTGGAGACAGGTTTCTGACCCATATAGTTGACGGATCGTTTGTATGTAAATTCCTTCCCGTAGTATTCGGCCTTATCCCGCAAGGTTTCGATCATTTCTTTATAACGATCTTGATCAGTTACGTATTCTTCATCACGTTCCTTTGAAGCTTTTTCATAAGGAGTGATTTCAGGAAGATATTTGTCCTGCAGGAAGAAGTCACACCACCCGCTGAGCGTAGTCAAATCTCCGGATAGATCTCCTGCTTGGATAACCTTATTGATCGTAATCTTCTTGGCAATGAAGCCCCGGATCACTTCTTCGATTTCATGCGCTTCATCCAAAGCCAAGAACTTACGACGTTCAAACTTCTCACCAAAATTGGTCTGAAAGACGAAGGAATGGATATTGTGAATAACCGTGTGATGTTCCTGCGCTACTTCGATAGCCACATTGTACGGACACTCTCCATTTACCTTGATGCAACTTTGATACACGGTCTTACTGTTACGGCATGGGGCTGTAGCGCAATTATCCTCACCTTGGCGAGGCTGGGCGACACTGCCATTGCGGATATCGTTCGTGACCTTTAGATAAATCTTTCGATTTTTCTTGCGAGTGCAAGGATACGAGTTTCTTCCCTTCATCAGTACAGTATCTGCACTGAAGTCGTCGTAGTACTGATTCTGAAGAGACTTCCGTGGAGTTAAGATATGAGAGTCCTGGAAGTAATTTGCAAATGTCTTTGCAATCGCTGACTTACCTGAGCCTACAGGTGATTCTAGAATAACAATCCTTTTTCCGGATTGAAAGGCTTTGTGAACCTCTTGAATAACCAACCCTTGAGTTTTGCGAGGAGGTCCTCCTACTTCTTTCTGAGGGAAAAAAGAAAGGATATCTTTTTGTACTTCTGACATGGATGTTTCACCGAATAATAAAACCAACAGCTAAAAAAGGAAAAAGCGACTGAATACACTTTGTGTACCAGCCGCCAAATTGGTGGGAGAGGATCATACCTCAACTAGGCTTTTTGGGGAAACCAAGTTCCTTAATACTGTGAGGGCGACCACGGTATGTTCAGACGAAGACATGTCCCTCTCCCAATCTCTTATACCAAAAAGATTAAACGAAAATTAGATCCTGCATGGTAAAAGAGTACTTCTCACAAATCATTTTAAGAGCAGCGAAGATATCCATACACCCATCGTAGATCACAACTTTGTCTACGTCATCTCCAGCATCCACGCAATCCCAGTAATGGAGAACCATTCCAGAGATGTGGTACTGAATGTTAAAGAGTGTAAGAATTACATCAGAGCTGATTAATTGAGGGACTTCTTCCTCATAATGCTCTTCGACTTCCTCTTCATCCGGAATATCAATTTCAAAACAGTACATCAAGGCTAGTACGTATTTCAGGATCATATTCGCATGAGCGATTACAATCTCCTGATTGATTTCTCTTCCCTTAGCTTTTAGATCGTAGTACTCGCCCATCAAAGAAGCCTGGGATTTAGAAATCAAAACCCCGGCGTCTCTAACTAGGTCCTCGACTTGAGGATACTGGTCATTCATATGGTATGGCTCGATGACCTTGAGCTGCATTACACCTAGTTCTTCCATGATTGTTTTACGTAAGTGATTTAATCAAATCTGTGTATTCAGTAGAGCTTATCAGAATTTCCTTTCCAAGGAAAGGTTCTACCATCTTTCCAGCACGAGAGATAGTTAATAAATTACCTGTATCAAAATTAAATACACGATTTATAGCGCTGTGGAATTCAAAAGTGAGAGAATCAATATCTCCCCATCCAGTATCATCGGCTAGTCGGATTTGGGAAGACGTATAGTTGGGCCTACTTTTGATTAGCAAGTAGATCTGCTCAAATGAGTCTACCTTCGTTAAATATCCATTATCGTTAACCCTTGCATCTGGCACTAGTTCTTTAAGCGGAAAGTCGTACTGAATGCCATTCTTAAGAATCACCTTTACATTAGCTTCTAATGCACTGACTAAAACAAATGCAATCAAGGATGTCTTATCTGTACCATTATAAATACAGAGAGTATGATGTAGCTTTAGTTTTTCTGAAGTTCCAATGTACGGGATATTATCCGGAATCCCACCAACATACTTGGAGAGGGAATGTCGCGTCATTCTCCCCAAAAAGTACGCAATAGCTACTGGACTATTTAATATCGAAGTAACTATCGGTTTCAAGAATTTTTGCAACGTTAGCTTTTCAGCTGCTGCTGGAAGAGAAAACGTGTAATCTATATGCTTGTAAAATTCCCTATGCGAATCACCGCATTTAGAATAGGTACCTAGGGTAGTAGGTACGTTATCTCCAGGATACGCAATACTAAGTAGAGTAGTGGCAAGATTATAAAACGAAGAAATTGATGCAAACAAGTTTACGTTATACCGTATGTTTTCGAATAGTTCAGCTCGAATAAATACAGAGTTTCCGTTTTGACCCTCAACGTACGTGACATTTTTAAACCACCATTTTAAACCAGGGTGATTCAAAACATATCTACGTATCAATTCACTCGTTACGTTATGGAACTCCAACCTCCAGTATGTTTTCTTATTCTTCTTAACGAGATTGATTCCAAAATCTCGAAGTCTAAGTCTCGCAAGAGCAGTATTTGTATACAGTAGAGTGAATGAAGCAAGCCCACCTCGCTTTGCATCGTAGATACCAAGATGTTGACCTTCGACTTTTAATTCCCCTGTCGAGGGTTCGTACTCAAAAGTTCTTGTTTTAAGCTTTAAACCATTCTTAATGCATACACTCAAATCTTCTACGATTGCGCGTTTTGCGGGATGGCCATTGAGTTTTTCATGTCCGATTAATGAATGCTTCCAACGATCTTGCGTTTTTAAAAGCTTATCCCGTTGAATCTGCGATAACCATACCGGTTTTGTATCATTGCGCCCGGCAACCCCAGGGTATCTAACCTTGATATATTCCGGAGATCCTACTTCCAGGGAATGATTCTTATCCGCCCCTGCACGTTCAGTTGTTCGCAACATAAAAATAAAGCCCCTTGGATATTATTCTCAAGAGGCTTATACCAAACTATAGGTCAGAGTTTAATGCTTGAATCTGAAGGGACTTGTTCATTCTCAATAATGAAGCCTTTGATATGATCGATTACGTTGTCGCTTAGCAACACTTCAAAATGATTATAAGGTACTTCAATCTTCTTAGTCCCTCTAAGTGCTCGCTGAGAATTTACGGTAACTACGCCATCATTTGCTTCTGGGTAAATTGGATTATTACCAGACGTTGTAATGAAACTAAGCGTAGGCACTGTTACTCCCGTAGCTTTAATGTCACTGACGATTCTATTCTTTGTAGAGATGTTCTTGAATAGATGATAATGCGGAAAAAGCCATTGTAAATAATCAGCTCCTTCACATCCTCCTAGCGGAGAAGCCATCGTCACTACTCCCCGAATATCCTTTTCTAATCCGAAGTGTTTATTGTGTTGCGCTACAGCAACTCCAATTACCCCGCCTAAGCTGTGACCTACTAAATAAATAGGTACACCATCGGGAAGTACGTTAGCGATCTTTTCTACTGTTTCAGATAATGGATCCTGACAGTTATATTTAACGTTGATAAATTCATACTTTCTAATAGCCTCTGCTTTTACTAGCTCGGATTGAATCCGGCTAAAAGAGAGGGCTGTTGCATTTGCACCGTGGATAAACCAAATGCTAGGAACTCGGGTGTCTGAGGAATCATTCATCTTTCAATAGCCATTCTGTGAATTCTTTATTATCTTTGAGAACACCCAATAGACCACACGCTAGTTGGTGAACCTGTTCTTCAGTCATTCCTAATTGAAGCGATTCATCTACAGCGTGAACTGTTTCATGAAGGATTGTATCCTGCATATATCCCAGACCTGGCTGTTCCCGATACTTAATAGTTTGGGAAGCTAAATCCATTATACCATCTGCGTCTTCTTGCTCGTCTTCTTTTAGCTTTTCGATCCTGAACTTCTTACCGAACACTTTAATGTAATCGGGTAACTCTTTTAGATTTGATTTTGAATTGCTCATGTCAGCCCTTTATTTCGCCCCTACTTCTTTATTAAGCTAAAACGGCGACGTTGAGCTAAAAAAAGAGCGCCGGACGAAGGGCGCTCGAAAAGAGGGGAATACAACTACAATTACTTCTTAGCGTCCTCGTCATTATTACCGAAGAGTCGGAATCCGAACAAGGACGAGAGGAAATTCGCTACACAGATGAACAGTGCTCCCGCTCCCATGATCAACAGGAATGCATAGAAGAACACTTTAACAAGGGAGCCCATGAGATTACCTCATTTCTTGGAGCACTCCACGAAGTAAGGGTTGAACTTACCAGGCGTGGAATACGTGGTTGCCGTGTCGAAACACACAGGCTTGTCAGGAATATTGAAGTATTCGACAAGCGTCCCGGTAAACAGGATTGCCACAAACAGCCCGACGAACACAGTCGTGCGGCTGAAAGTTTCTTGGTTGATAGTCTTCTTTTGTACGACAGTTGTTTTCATTTTGAACTCCGGATTTAAAAGATACTACCTTTCTATTACTCTTATACCAAAAGCACTGTGTGAACTTGACTATTTAATGCTTGAAAGCCAAAGTTGTTCCTTTAAAACCTTGGATCCATAGGGCGGATTGCGCTTTCCTTTAAGGTATGCACCTATCCCTACGTTGTAAGCAATAATCGCTCCGGATTTGTTACGATTTGCCAACAGATAGTACTCTCTAAGAATACCTGATCCAATACGTACGTTGGTATCTACTGCAGTGATATCTAACCCTTCGTACTTTTTACGGTGCGAACGAGCTTCGATTTGCATCAACCCCCACGAACCTCTGTGATGCGCCTTGGTGTTGTAAGTAGACTCCACTGCTATGATAGCCAGGATGTCATCTCGTTTCGGGAAATCAGGATAAGCGTATTTAGTAGCTGCGGAAACTACCGTAGCAATAAACGCTTCCGACTTCTTGAATCTACTTGCAACAGATTTGACCAGGACCAAATCGTCCTGATTCTTCGCCTCTTCTGGCTGATTGCCTGTTCTTGCGAACTCAGCTAAAGAGAAAGAATCATGTTGCTCTACAACTTCGGTTTGAAGGGGAGAAGCTGGCTTCGAAAAGCCTTGGTTGAAAACTGACGTGTCTGTGTTGATTCTGATTCGTTCAGAGCTGCACGCCGATAGAAGTACTGCAACTGCCAGTACACATACTGCTTTATTCCATCGGATATTAGCCATTGGTTAATTCTCCTAAAAAAGAAAGGCCCGATGAAGGGCCTTTCCAAGATTTTAACAGGCACCCACCTGTTGTGTAAACCCTACGCCAAATGCACTGCAGGACGCAGTTCCTTTTCCAAAATGGACCGATTGTCGCCAGGCAGACGTTTTTTCACATCCTGGAACACCCAGTCCTTCTTGCTTTCGTTACGCAAGTAGTACAACGACATGTAATTCTTCTTGCGATTGTACGTGGGATCGCAGATTTCCGTCGCCGGGAAACGCTTGCGGATCATCGTGACCAGACGCTCTTGTTCTGCCGGATCATCGCTCAGCAGGGGGAGATCTTCCCAGAAGTTGCGCTGGTCGTTTACGAGGATCTGGGCCTCGGTGAACTTCGGTTTCATAGCCGAAGTCTGAACGAATTGCTTGTCATCCACTGCCAGTTGCAGCGGGAAGAACATGTTGAAGAACGCTTGCAGAAGTTGCAGAATCTTTTTCATTTGTTACCCTCTCGTAAGAATTTAGTTAGATTGAAGGACTGCCGGGGATCGAGCCCCGGCTTTCCATTTGCTACTGAACTACTTACTGCACTTCCGGCAGGAGCGGAAGCTTAGCACGAGCACGAACCAAATTGTCCGTTGGCTCATGCTTCTTTTCTGCCTCTACCTTTGCCAGAACTGCTTTTTCCTTGGCCGACGGAGGGCACTTCACATCAGCCTCGGCGTACGCGTCCACGACGAACTGACCAACGGAACACAGGATGTTAATCCCACCGTTTGCCAGCTTCATAGACATTGCAGCGTATTCACGGGCGAGTTGTACCTCACCTGCATTTTTCGCTGACGCAGCTGCCGAGCCGAACATTGCCGACGCTTGCATCGTACGTTCGAAAACGCGAAGCGGGACGCAGACCATCCCAGGGTCACCGAGTACCGGCATACTGCCACCGAGCGTTACGAACGGTACCGAGCCAGCAATCGAAGCCGAACCGCCGCAGTAATCCGGCGAGAACGAATTCGAGTTTGCAGCAAGGCCGACGCTAGCGTTGGTGCCGTACATGCCAGAGTACTTGACACGGGAGGTCACATCGTTCGGAACCGTGCTATTGAACACGTTGCCGAGCGATACGCCTTCGTTGCTGGCGCTAGTTGACGCCGTAGTACTGGTCGTGGTGTTCGACGTGGAACTCACTTGGGCTTGAGCAGCGCTAACGCCGAATGCTGCAACAAGCGCCACTGCGACTGCCAATCCAGTGGGTTTCATTTTGATGCTCCTACCTTCATCTTGGTTGTGGAAGAATCACCGAGCGGATATTTCTACCCGCCCGGTTTACTACTTCACTTCGCTGAGGCCAGCCAGGCCCAGCTTAGTGACCCGACGTGATGCCGGCCAGGCTGCCGATAGCTGCGATACCGGAAATCGAGGCAGCACCGCCGACGGCGGCTTGGCTGAACGAACCGTTCGAAACGGCGTTGTTCGTGACTTGCGACATGCCGGCAGTGCCGTTCACGATGAGGCCAGCAGCATCCGTTGCCGGGGTGTTACCCGTGGACACGCCGTTCGACACCACGTTGCTGACCGAGGTCTGCGAGGTGTTCGTGGTCACGCCGTTCTGGTTGAACGAGCCACCAGCAGTAGCCGTACCCGTGCCGACCGCCGTGGTCTGCTGCGAGCTGAAGCCGTTGCCGTTGACACGGGTTGCCGAGACAGCGTTGCCTTGCGATTGGGACGAGGTGCCAGCCACGATGTTGCCGGTGAAGCCCGACACTTGGCCTTGGACAGCAGCGCCGCCAGCCACGACCGCACCGCCAGCTACGGACGAGCTGTGATCACCGGCGAATGCAGCGGTCATGCCGAGCATCATGGCAGCAGCCAGGGCGATTTGCGAGAACTTGAACTTCTTCATTTGTACATCTCCTTCTTAGGTCGCCCGGAATTGGGCTGATTGGGTTTTGCCGATGTACTACCCGTTCCTTCGACCAGCTTCGGCTGAGCTGGAGAGGTCTTCCCGAGGACCTGTGGCCCCCGATGAATTCGTTTACTGCTGTACGGCTTACGACTGAACCGGACGCCCGGAGGTATCCATCAGAAATTCTGTGCGGTACACCTCGGCCAGAGCTTCGACTCGATCTTGAATACCGTCGATGAAGTTTTCGGGCCGAGCCTTGACGCGGAGAATTTGCCCAGCACGAACACGTTCTGCCAGCGTTTCGGCTGCGATCAGTTCATCCGGAGTATCGGACGGATTCAGGAACGTGAACGCCAGAAGCAGATCGATCCCGTCTTCAGCCGAGTAGTCGTACTTGAATGCCACGGCCATCGAACGCTGAACCATCGGAACACGGCGCAGAGCGTAGTCCTTGAAGTTGGGAACCTTCGCATGCACCGAGTGCAGCAGACTGTCGATATGTTTGACCATCGGGAGATCGGCCATCTGCTCGATCTTCTTCACAGCCGATGCGACGGGCTCCAGATACTCGATATGCAGGGTGATGAACTTCGAACCCTTGAGAATCTGCTTTGCAAGTTCCTTGCGAGCATTGCGCAGGCTCTTCGAGTTCATCAGCTTGATCTTAGCAGCCGACGACGAGACATTGGTCAGGGCCACGCGACGGAATTCCTCGATCTCGGCATCCGACTTTTCCGGATGAGCAGCCTTGTAACTGGTGACAGCCGAGTTGACTTGCGCATCGATGCGTTGCTGGATCAGGATTTGAATTTCTTGCAGCATGTTGCTTTTCCTTCCTCTTTGTTACGTTGATTGTTGTTTTGGCACTAAGCCACGTTGTCCTGGCTCTTAGGGTGACCCCGTTCAAGCCAGAGGTAGAAACCTTCACCGGGTTGATCCGGCGAAATAATACTATGGCCCTTTACATCCTTATCCCAATTCGGTGCAACGAAATTGAATTTCTCGTTGAATTCCGCACAGGTAACAGGGCCATCCCCACAGATACCGCAGGTTGAAAACTGGAGGCTTTGCGGTACCTCACGCTTAGCTTTTGCCAAGCAAACATTACAGACTTTCACTTCGACTACCTCCATGTAAAAGATACGTTTCCCTATACCTTTCTTATACCAAATCAACGTCGTTTTTACGAATTTTCTCAGCAATGTCAACCAGGATATCTCTGCGAATAGTCATCTTCTCAGTAATAGCTTTACGGATCTGATGCTCAACCGAGGTATTGGCGAATAATCGGTAGTAATCGCATTGATGCTTCTGACCCAATCGATGGATTCGGTCCTGTTGCTGCAAATAAACCTCTAGGCTAAAGTTAAGGCTATAAAAGATCTGAGTATGTACTTCTGGATTCACGCCTGGGAATGGTTCATAGTCACTTTCATCCAGCTTTTCCTCAGATACGCCCAACACAGTGATGCCGTAGTTCACAGACTTTGCCTGACAAACTAGGTATTGAATAGCAGGATTAGCGTTGAACTCTCTAACTTTCTCACCGATCTTACCTTCACCACCTTTAATGATTAAGAAAGTCTTACCTTCTTCTTTCAGCATGGCTTGAATAAGATCAAGCTCAGCTTCCATATTGAACCACACGATTGCTTTTCGCTCAGGAATCTTCTTATTCACTAATTCCCTGAGTGCGTCAATCTTAGGCTGTTCTTTGAAGAAGAGCTTCTTCCGCTTAGGTCTACGCTTACGATCACTATCTTGTAACAGATCATCGATGTCGTTAGCAGCTAAAGCGTCATTGTCTTTAAGCTCAATCTCAGGCTTATCCGTTTTATAGACAAAGCCATTAGATACTTGATAGAGCTTACTCAGCATAACCAGTGCATTGTCAATCTCAATGTATTCGCCATTGAATTCCGCAATGTAGTTACGCATCAACGAATCGTATACTTCCTTTTGTTCTTGAGAAGGGGTTACATAGATATCATGGAACTTCTTCTCTGGCATGTTCTTAAGCCACTGTTCTTTCGTCATAACGATTGAACAGGCTTCAAGCACAGATCTAGCTTCGTCAATCCCTTTGAATGCAACGATTTGACGAATAGCAGATTCTTCACCGGGTTTAACCCTAGCTCTTACTGTGTGACGTTCCTGGAAGTTCGTATAGTTCCATCCAACAAGCCCAGGCTCAATATACCTAACGGGACAGAACACATCCAGAACAGTGTTATTTACCAAAGTCCCAGACCCTCCAGCACGATAGGGAATATGTTTGGATAAAGCAGTGATTGTCTTTGTACGGTCTGTTTTTGGATCTTTGATTAGAAACTCGTCAAGATGGATAAAATCAAATCCCGCCTTAGAGAGCTGTGGTGCGAACGTTACAGCTTTGTTGTAGTTAATGATTACAACTTGGGCTTTAGAAATTCCTTCTTTCTCGATTTCCCAATCTGTTGTTTTTACACCATAGTAATTGCTAAGCTCAGGTCTGTGGATCTTGATTTCATCTTCCCATACGAACATTAAAGGCTTAGGGCAAACGATTACCGATTTCTTGAATTGCATCAGCCAGATATAGTCAAGAACAACTTTTGACTTACCCATCCCAGGATCAAGGAGAATTCCTGCACTTCCCGTTGTGTAGATGTAGCGAAGAGCAATTTCCTGAAAGTCCATTGGTGTAGTATGGAACTTGAACGCTTCAGGAATTGGCTTAAGCTTGTGCTCTTCCCGACAGAAATCGTATACATCCTTTGCTAACTTTACCTTGCCTTTGAATTGTCTATCTTTCGAGAGTCTGTTGATGACATTATTTACAACTGCCCATTTAGTAGGCAAGTAAAAATAAGGGCCTTCCTTAAGAAAAGCAGGAAAGCCCATCATGTTCTTATATTCCGCCGCATTCTCATTAAGAAATACGACCTTTGTTTTATCAGTGTTAAACTTTACCTGCATTCTCTTGTGCCTTACCAGATCTGGGTAAAGTGTTAAGATCGAAGCTAATCGACTTAGCGAAATCCACGACTGTTTGATTGGGAATCTTACGATCTTTGATTCTACGGAACATATTAATCATCGATCCCATGTCCTCGGTATCAAAACGCCATTTATCAACAATCAGATTACGATTGTTTTGCCAGAATAAGGGATCATCTTCTTCTATATAGCGTTTCGTCTTATGAACCAGATTTCCATCAAAGTCTAAATATGCATATCCAATCATGCTGCTTCAGTTTCCTTCATGTTGTAGTCAATGAGATTTCCTTCGCAATATCCGAAGGCATCCGCAAAAGAAGGATCGATAGATTCAATCAATCTGGTTACTTCTGTTTTATCGTTACAACGTAAAATTACCACATCCTTGGACATGTACTCCATCTTTTCTTTCGGAACCTTCGCCCAAAAGGCGAGGGACTTTGCTGAAAGTTCAATGTTAAAGAGTACAACTATCGCTTCGAATGGAAATTTGCACCGCACCCATTGAGCAGTGATCTCTTCAAAGCTATATCCTACGAGCTTTTCACGGGATCTGACGATGCTAGGCAAGTTCATACCTACATGTTTCCAGTAATCCCGGAAACTACTAAAATAGGTACTATATTCGGCGCTATAGAATTTCCCGTTCCTGGCTTTCCATGGCCAAAAATAAGTGAGCGTGTCACCGTGATAGGTGTACTCAACACCTTGTCTTGTTAGTTTCATATCAGTGCCCTTGTTGCTTCCTGAGGGTAAATAAATTAGAATAAAATACTCTTAGTGATTATACCAACTTTTTAATCGGAATCAAATATCTATGTCTACACCTGGATTTATCCCTCAGGACACCAACTCGCTGACACCTGTTCGATACTACACCCAGTTCGATCCGTATCATTACGCAACGGATAACCGTCCGCTGACAGATCTGGCTGCAAACATCTCAACTATCGGTTCAGGCGGTGGCGATTCAGCTCGTCGTGCAGTCCTGATTACGGAACTGGCCCTATCGTCTGTGTTCCAGGAACTGTTTTCGAATTCCAACAACCCGTTGGTTATTTCTGGCCTGACAGTTAACTCAGCTAATGCCAATAGCATCACGATCAATCCTGGTGCAGTATATCAAACACAGGCGCTTAACGATTCTATCAGTACGCCTACTGTAAAGCAGGCTCTGTTGCTCGCAAGTCAAACTTTTAACATCGTTTCACCTTCAAGTACAGGCACCTCTATTGCGTACGTGATCGAAGCTCAATTCTCGGATCTGACATCGGCTAACATGCCAACCTCAGCTATTCCTTTTGTGGATGCTACGAATACGTTCCTACCTTGCTTGCTGCTTAATAAGGAACTAAAGCTTCAGCTTAAGGCTGGAACACAAGCTCCTACCGGCTCCCAAGCTGAGCCCGCCGTAGATGCCGGGTGGTTCCCACTCTATACGATCGTTGCCACGTTTGGAGCTACTGCACTGCAAGTTTACGCAAATGCTAATGCTCCGTATATTAAGGGCATGACTCGTTCAGTATCACCTATTGCACTCTCCACGGGTTCCGCAGTACTAACAGACGTTGCAGGAGTCCCAGTATTCACGTTCCAGAAATCTGGCACACAAGGCGTATCTCTGCCAATTTCCTTAAAGGCTGGAGAAATCAATCCGTACGTTCCGATTAAGTTCAAGATGACCTTCTCATCGGATCAAACCGGTGGTAATTTTGCATTGCGAGCTTCTTATCTAACGACGGGCGTTGGGGATAGTACTTCTACTGCAGTTACGAATACTGATATTGAAACTGTTCCGCTTTCAGTTACTGCTAACGCAATTTCTTCGTTTACCACTACGGTAATTACGATTCCAGTTTCAGCATTCAGCGGTTTTGTTTCTAACAAACAGTCTGTGAATAAAGAAAAGCTATTCCTGCAATTGCAGCGTATTCCAGGTAATGCCGCCGATACAAATACCGGCGTATTTCGCCTGCATGATCTAGTCGCTTTTCAGTAAGCTTTTACACAATTTGTAGATCTCACGAAGGTGAGACAAAACCACGGGGGCAGTTTCCTTAGTAACATTGGGAAGTTCTGCCCCTAGTTTTATTGCGAGGTCAGTAAACTTGTCGATTACTGCGCCTCTAATACTACGTTTCTCAACGAGAATTGCTGTGCGGTTAATCATCGATTCCAGATGATCAACGAAATTAGGTTTTACCAGAGGATGTGTATGGATATACATAAACTCCGAAGTCGGGATGTATGCATCAGATCCATTGAAGTATTCCTTGATCTGAGGGTTATTGAAACTAAAGTCTGCTAATATCATCGTTATCTCAAAAGTCTAAAAAAGACTCTAGGAAATCCCAGAGTCTTTTCAATATCCTAACTCAATGCTTACAACTTCATCAAGCTAGAGTTATCCTTTCCCCAAAGACCCCGTACGATCGATGTTGCGATAGCACCAACGGCAACTACACTCATGGTGCAAATCGTGATCGTACATGCTTTGTTGAATTTGGCAGTCAGCTCCTTGTTGCGGAGTTGTTTGGCGAGTTCTTCCGGGCTGAGTTCAGGCTCTGCCTCTTTGTAAAACCGCTTATTGTTGACCACCTGTTCGGTCCCTACGGCTTCCGCCACCGAACTATCTTCTTCTGCATAAGTACCCATTTTCCCTACCTCACCGTTGCTGATCGATCCAATCATTACTTCATCCTCCGAGCTGACACTGACTTCCCTGTCGGGACGTTCTCGGTCTTCTTCATCTGAAGTTTTTAACTGGCGTCGATAACGGGTATGCGACACGTGAGGTTCTGCAACTTCCCCTTCATCATCGATGTCTTGACGATGAGGATTCGAAGTACGGCTAGTGCGAACCATTCCCCCGGAAACATCTTCGGAATAGCCTACTTGACCATCTGCGGTAAGACGCAATTTACTTCGAGCTTCTTCTAGCCCATCTTGCCAAGTTTTTTGGTTTCGACGTGGGCCATTATTGTGTTGACCCTTCCCAGACATGTCTGACTACCTTTAAAGTAATGTTGGTAACCGGAACGCTCGGCTCCGGCGTTCTGATGTCTGGGTAGGGATCAGCGGCCCGCGTTGTCTACGGTATTGCGCTCCCGCTGCTTACGGTAGTACTCACGGCAGTTTTCACTACCGACTCCTGCCGAGTACCCCGCTACTGCTGCAATGAGCGACAGCCCGATCAACTTCAGAGCGCCAGTAACGGCTGTGTAAGCCAGGACTTTAAGCCTGTCTTCTTGCTCTTCCATGGTATGGTGTCGAATTGCCTCCTCGACCGACTCTTGTGCTGCTTGAGACGGCGGCCTTTCAGCGGTGCTGGTTGCCATGATTGCTCCTAGGGTTTTTTGCTATTGACTACTTCACTACGGCTACTTACTGCTCAATTTCCTGCCTTCCAAAGAAGCCAGAACTACGGAGACGAGAAAACCTCCCAACAGAACACCTGCAGAGTGAAACATTTCTTTAACGAATTTCGCCTCCGAACTGCTCCCCACAAACTCCCCTCTGTTTTTCCCCCTGAGGTTCATTGTTTGCGATGTCATGACGGTACTCCTAATAAAGATGACCCTGTTGCGGCTAGGGTAATGCTCCCCAACTTTTGATTTAACGAAATGTACAAGTATCTGTACTTGATTCTTATACCAAATTTCAGGACGGTTATTAATCTAAAAAAACCGGATAACGTATACCCGGTTTCCCCGAGTATGTAACATGCTTTACTCAGGCTGCGATCGTATCCGAACGCTCGGCCCATGCATCGCCATACCCTTCGGCATACCCGCTCCGGTAGCCGTTGATATATTGCGTATTGCCAGTCTTGGCATCCGTCTCAGCTGCTTCCTTCGCTGCACGGGTTTTCGTCTGCACGTAACCCACGAGGGAGGCAAGAAGCATGACACCGAGGACAGTACATGCAACATCGCATGCATCCTTGATGCTGTTCTTGAAACGGTCGGGATTGACTTCGATTGTTTCGTTGGTGTTCATTTCTTTCTCCTAAGAGTCCATGAACTGGACCTGGGTTTTATCCCAGGCCCGGCTTGTGCCGAATTACATCTCGGCGGTAACGGTCTGATGACCGTGGTCCAGCGCGTCCAGCTGAGCTTCCGCTTCCTTGCGGTGCATGCGGTTCTGGATCACGACAGCGCCACCGGCACCGATTGCGATCCCGGCGATGCCGGCCAGGCTGACAGCGATCGACTTGGACATGCTGCCGAAGAAGCTGCTGATCTTGCCCTTCTTCGAGTCCACCGAGCGTTCGATGTGGATTTCGGTGTGCTTCACCGTTTCTGCGTTGTCGTTGGTCTTGCCTTCGGCGGCGTTCTTGTTGGCTGCGGTATTCATTGTTTTCCCCTTCAAGGATGGAATGTTTGAAAAGATAGATTACTACTACATCGAGCTTATACCAGATCCAACTGGCGGAAATTGAATTCAACGCCGCTTATTAAAAAGCTATACGTCTCCTTCTTAATATACTTATACCAATTGATACCCTTAAAAATTGAATTTTGGAGTTAAAATCCTCGATTGACTTGACGCCAGACCTTGTTTTAAAATAACGGTATCTAATTAGATCGATAAAATACGATGTCAAACTTCTATCAACCACCTCCGATCCCTGGAACTTCAGGAATGGTCCCCGGAGGAAACCTTGCATCTGCTTCAAGCCCGTGGTTTTCGGTATCGAATCAGTTTCTGCCGAGAAATCTTCACGATGTAATCCGTTGGGCTCGTTATATTACGAGTCAATCCCCTACGACTACTGAAGTAATCCGCAAGTTTGCTACCTATCCGATCACGGACTTTCTGGTTGACACTACTTCCGAAGCAACAAAGAGTAAGTACCACGAGATTTTTGAGAGCTTTAAACTGAAGTCTGCGCTACACAATATCGGATTCGAGTACTATACGCTTGGGAATGTCTTCATTTCGATATACTTCCCGATTCATCGTACTTTGAAATGCCCTCATTGCAATGCCGCATACAATTCTAAGACTGCTGAATTCATTTCATTTAAGAATTTTGCATTTACGGGAATGTGCCCAGCTTGTGATCATGGAGTTGAATTCTCTGTTGTAGATACGAAATCGAACAGTATCGAGGATATGAATATCATCCAATGGGATCCGACGCATATCCACGTTAATAACAATCCGATTACGGGCGAGTATGAATACTACTATAAGATTCCAAACGATATTAAACGCAGAGTTCGGGAAGGTGATAAGCTTTTCGTGAACACTGTACCTTGGAATCTTGTCGAAGCTATTAAAAACAACCAAGATTTCAAGTTCGATCGAAACAATATCTATCATATGAAGAACGTTTCGGCTGGACAACAGGTCGGAGGCGTTGCAGTTCCTCCGCTGATCTCGTTATATTCGCTAGTTTTTTACCAAGCAACGTTGAGAAAAGCTAACGAATCGATTGCAACTGATTTTATGTCTCCGCTTCGGGTGATTTACCCTGCTGCCCAGACTGCAAATTCAGATCCAGTCTCTACGATTAGTATGAAAAACTTCGTCGGTCGAATGACCGATGCTGTTATTAAGCACAAACAGGATAATAACCACGTTCTAATTGCTCCGGTTCCAATCGGATACCAAGCAGTTAGTGGCGAAGGTAAAAATATGCTTGTCGCTCAGGAAATTCAACAGGCTGAGGACACGATTTTGCTTAGCTTGGGCGTGTCTAGAGAGTTGCTTGCAGGTACGACCAATTGGACAAGCTCTACGACCGGGTTGAGATTACTTGAAAATACGATGCTTTGCTACACTTCACAGGTCAAAGAACTTCTGAACTGGATCATGACCCGTGTTTCTAAGTATCTGGCAATCGAGACCTGCAAAATTGATCTGTCTCCGTTCAAGCTGAACGATGATCAAATGCTGCAACAGATGCTTATCCAAGCTGCGCAAGGGAATAACGCCTCCTTCACTAGTCTGTTCGAAGCTTTCGGAATGGACTTTAAGGAAGAGCTTAATAGAATGCGTAATGATGCTGTATCTCGTGCGGTTAACGAAGTAAAAACTAAGCTGGAAGTAGACCAAAGCACGTACCTTGCTGCTAAGGAAACTGGTGATAGATTCGATCGTAATAATGATTACCGAACTGCACTGGCAAAAGCCCAACAGGTTGCTGAAGTACTGTATACTGCTGATGATGGAACTAAGCGTGAAATCCTTAACAGGCTTAAGCTTGAGGATTATGCAATGTATCTGCTGGTCGGTAAGCTCCTTGAGGAGTATCAAGAAGGTCAGGTACAACAAGCTCAAGTTAACCAAGCAGTGAATGGCGATGCAAGTTCTGTAAGTAATGCTTCAAATGGTGCCGGTGATGGTAGCAATAAAAACGGTTCTGGTGAAGAAAAACAAGAATCAGCAACCGCCGGTCCAGCTAAATCTGAACAGTAAAGAAAATGGCAGCTAACAACCCTCTGACTCCAGGGGGTTCTCCAATTATTACGGAAGAACCCTCATTTCCTGGCTTTGGTCGTAAGAAGATCGATACCAAGGACTTCAACAATTACAGTGTCCGGTACGCTAAGATAGACATGGATGATCCAGCGTCTAGACTAGAATTGGAATCCCTAGAAACCCGTGCTATTCAGGACCGTGGAATCGTAGTACTGACAAAAGATAAATTCACTTTCATGGATAAATACTTCATGATTGTGAGTTACCTAGAATTAAACGAAAATGCCGACACCAGCCGCTAATCTACAACTTATCTTCTCATCTCCTCGGGATATGAACACGAGGGTCGATGGCGCTTTGATGCAAGGCTTGCTTTCCCAATTCCCAATCGAAGGTAAGAACTATATCCTTACCTTGGAAGATGTTCGTGCTGAACCTAAAGCATTCACTCACGAAGATCAGAAGGATGCAATTCTTAAATCGAAGTCCCTGACTTACCCTATCAAAGGGCATATCAAGCTTATCGACAAGGCTACCGGGAAGGTTGTAGATGAGAATCATAACTTCTCGCTGATGGATGCATTCCATATTACCGATAAGCACACAATGCTTTACAAGGGTAATAACTATTCCGCTGCAAATCAGCTTCAACTCCGCCCGGGGGTCTACACACGTAGCCGTGACACCGGCGAACTGGAATCCCACTTCAACACTGGAACTGGTCGAAGCTTTGCTATTACGCTTGAGCCTCAGAGCGGGATGTTCTATATCAACATCCAGTCCTCAAATATCCCCCTTGCTCCGCTTGTAAGCAAGGTTTTTGGCATTGGTCCTCGTCAAGTCGGTCAATACATCCCCCAGGCAGTCTGGGATGAAAATATCAAGGCAACAACGGGCAAGGAAAACAAGATTATCTCTGATCTGTACAGCCGCCTAGTTTCTACCTCTCAGCGTAAGCCTGGTGCTAGTGTTGAGGAAATGGCTATGGCTCTGCGTACTTCGCTTGAGAACTCGCAACTGTCAGTTCAAACTACTAAGGCCACGCTCGGCAAGCCTATTGGGCATGTAAATGCGGACGCTATTCTTTTAGCTCTGCGTAATTTGGCTGAAACCCACTCGGGCGATCGTCAAGAAGATAACCGAGATTCGTTACAGTTCAAACGTGTACAAAGCTTACCTGACTTCCTGAACACTCGTTTCCAGAAACACGAACTGCTTAATAACATTAAGCGGAAGCTCACCGGGGCGATGGATCGTACTAAGAATCCTACGCTGAAGGATGTGGTCGTTAGCAAGCCTTTCAACAAGGTCATGTCTAACTACATTCTGGAAAGTCAATTAGTTTCGACCCCTTCGGAAACTAATCCGATTGAATCGCTAGAAAGTGTTGGCAAGGTAACCGTGCTTGGTGCTGGTGAAGGTGGTATCTCGTCAGATCGTGGCGTGCCTATGGCTGCCCGTGACATTGATCCTTCGCATCTTGGTGTTATTGATCCAAGTCGTACTCCTGAATCTGGACATGCTGGTATCGATCAACGTTTCACTATTTCTGCCCGTAGAGACGGCGAAGGTAATCTTTACGCTCGTGTTATTGATAAGGCCGGTAAACAGCAATATCTATCAGTTGAAGAGATGATGAACTCTGCTATCGGCTTCCCTCACCAAGAGGGTAAAAAAACCGTACAAGCTCAAGTTCGTGGCGTCCTTAAAGAAGTGCCGTCTAAAGATATTGATTACTGGTTGAACGATACTACGGATATGTACACGATCACAACCAATCTTGTACCTTTCCTAAACTCTAATCACCCCGGTCGTCTTACTATGGCGGGTAAGGCTATTCCGCAGGCATTATCTCTTGTTAATCGGGAAATTCCTTTGGTTCAAACTGTGCAGAAGGACGGAACTAGTTTTGTGGATTCGTACGGTAAAATCGTTAGCACAGTAGCCCCGGTTAAAGGAACTGTTACATCAGTAAGCAACAAGCAAGTACAGATTAAGGCCGACGACGACGGTAAAATCCATAAAATCACATTTGTTAAGAATCTCCCCTTCAACATGAAGGGCTTCCTCGATGATGAAGCACCAAAGGTAAAGGTCGGTGATAAAGTTGTTCCCGGTTCAGCTTTAGCAGATAACAACTATACTAAGGACGGTGTTCTAGCGCTCGGGAAAAATCTTGAAGTGGCGTATATGCCATACAAGGGATACAACCACGAAGATGGTTTAGTAATTAGTCGTACGTGTGCAGATAGTCTTAGCAGTCATCATGCCTATAAGGTGGATTACGACGTTCAAGATATCTCAGTAATGAAAAAAGCTCTTATCAGTCGTTACTTCCCAGGTCGCCTTACTCGTGAACAACTAGAAAAGCTTGATGATCAAGGATTTGCTAAGGTCGGAGTTACTCTAAATCACGGGGATCCTGTATACGCAGTTTTAGAAAAACGCGAACCTACGCCTGAGGATAAGATGTTAGGTCGTCTTCATAAGACTCTTGTTACCCCGTACCGTTTAGTAATGGAGCCTTGGCATCATGATGAGTCTGGTTCGGTCGTAGACGCACATACCGAGGGTAAAGCAATCCGCATTCTAATTCGATCAATTAAGCCGCTTGAAATCGGTGATAAATTGACTGGATTGCATGGTAACAAGGGTATCGTTTCTAGAATTCTTGACGACCATGAAATGCCATATAACAAAAATACTGGTAAACCTGTGGATATCTTATTGAATCCTGCTTCGGTTACTTCCCGTATTAACCTCGGTCAGTTAATGGAAACTGCAGCCGGTAAGATTGCTCAAAAGACAGGTATTCCTTATAAAATCCATAATTTTGGAAAATCAAGTAACGTTGCTAATCTAAAAGATGAGTTAACTGCGCATGGATTAAGTGATACAGAAATGCTAGTCGATCCAAAAACTGGCAAGGACATCGGTAATATTTTGACAGGGCCTCAGTACTTCCTTAAGCTTTACAAAACCACCGATCAGAACTGGTCTGCTCGCAACGTAGGCGGATACGATAACGTGTTACAGCCTACAAAGGGCGGCGAGGAAGGTTCGAAGTCAGTGGGATATATGGAAATGCTAGGTCTTCTTGGCTCGAATGCCCGTAAGAATCTAAAGGAAATTGCAACGCTTAAGTCGGAAGAAAACTCAGATTACTGGAAGAAGTTCTTAACTGGTCAACCGCTTCCAAAGCCTAAGACTACTTTTGCAACTCAGAAATTCTTTGATTATCTGACAGGTGCCGGTATTCGTACTCAAGTGAAAGACGGTAAGATAACAGCCTCTCCTTTGACTGATATCGATATCCTAGCTATGTCAAATGGTAAAATTGTTGAACCGGAAATGCTTAGTGCAAAGAATCTAGAACCTGAAAAGGGAGGATTATTTGATCCGGTAACGACAGGGGGATTACGTGGTAACCGCTGGACACATTACGAGCTGGCAGAACCGATTCCTAATCCTGTATTTGAACGTCCTATTAAGAGCATCCTTGGACTTAAGACGAGTGAATATAACGGGCTAGTTCAAGGTACTATCGGTATCAAAAAAATGGGTGATGGAAACTTCGCACTTCACGATACTTCAACTGGCCATCACATTAAGACGCTAAACGTCAATGCTCATAATCTTACTCTTGAAAAAGACGAAGACGAGATTGAGCCAGAAGAAGATATTTGAGAATAAAATCAAATTATGAGCAAACCTACAGTTACACCAGTATCGCCTGATGAGCTGAAGGTAGGAGGGGAAGCATTTGAAGAGATGCTTTCCACTCTTTCACCTGACGCACAAATCCAAGCCTTGAAGAAAGAGGTTCTTACTACGAAGTCGCCTTCTAAGCGCGATGCGATCGTTAAGAAACTTAAGTATCTGGCCGGGCTAAAAAAATTAGATCTTAAACCTGAACAGGCTTATATCCTTAGAAATATGCCTGTCGTTCCACCTTCTATCCGTCCTGTCATTCCGATGGGTGGAAATCGTATTGAGTTCGCTGATATCAATACCTTATACAAAGACCATATGCTTGTTAATAACGCCTTGCGTGATATTAAGGATATTTATGGTCATAACGAACTTGTAAATGAGCGTAAAGATGCTTACGAAGGTGTTAAGGCAGTATTCGGTCTTGGAGACGCTATCTCCGGCTCAGCTCGTGGTAAACAGCTAAAGGGTTTCATTCGCCAAATATCTGGGGATACTGGTCCGAAGGGAGGGTACTTTCACAGTAAACTTCTTAGTAAGAAGCAAGACTTCTCTGGGCGTGCGACGATTTATGCAGAGCCTAATCTTGGTTTTAACGAAGTAGCTGTACCGAAGGATATGTTATGGACAATGTATGAGTTTCACATTGTTCGTGACTTAGTTCGTAATGGTTACGATTTGATTACTGCACGTAAAGAAGTTGAACGTAGAGGCCCTGCCGCTACGAATAGCTTTAATAAAATGGTAAAGAATGTTCCTGTGATTTTGAACCGTGCTCCGACACTTATGAGAACGAATATCACTGCTCACTTCCCAGTGCCAATCGAAGGTAAGACCCTAGGTATCAACCCCCTGCATCTACCGATGTACGCAGGTGACTTTGATGGAGATGCCTTAACGATTCATGTTCCGATGACTCCTGAAGCTGTTGAAGAAGCCAAGCAAAAACTTTTACCTCAACATCATATTCATGATTACCGTATGGGCCTGGATACCTCTATCGTCGCACCTGGGCACGAAGCTGTTATCGGTGCAATGGCTATTACCGAACCGGATCACAGTCAAGCTACCATAGAATTTGATACGGAAGAGCAGGCTCTTGCTGCATTTAAGAAGGGGGAAATCAAAGAGAATACCCCGGTTAAAATTAAGGCTCATCAGATCTAAAAAGAGGGAGGGAGACCGCCCAAGGGCTCCTCTCCCCTCACCGCAGCCTGCTTACGGTGATAACTCTCCCCGTCCCCCGATTATTCCTTAGGACCGAAGATCGAATGCAGTTCCAAGTACAACTGGTATGCATCCTTCGGAGTCGCCAGCAACGTTTGGTTGCCAACTTCAAAACACATCGTAGTCATAGGCTTGACCGGCCCATTCTTAGCAGGTTCAACTGCTTGGACTACTACCTCGGTAGAAATCCCCAAAGCCTGAACATTCGTATTGAATTCAGGATGAGTCGGATCCAGGGCAACCATTCCTTTCACAAACTCAAGCTTCGGTGGCACCTTCGGTTCTGCAGAGGCTTTTTTCTTTTCAAGGCTCTTCAAAGCCTTCCGATCATTCGGAGCGACTTTCCTGGTGGAAGGCCGGGGGATGTACTCCTTCTGGGAGACTCGATAGAAGTAATCCGGATTGTTATACCGGGTCTTATTTCCAGAATCTGTCCTGGCGAGATATCCGCCTTCGTACAAGTCACGAACTGCAACTTGCACATGGCCTGCAGAAAAGTCTTTCAACTCTTCAGCCTCGGACATTTGCTTGACCGTTTTACCAGGATTGTTCTGAACGAACAGGTACACCTGATGGGTCTTGCTGACGGGGACGATTTCAACTTCACGGAGTTGCCGTGCAATCTTCATGTCCTTCATCGTGAACGGCGAGTTGTCACTCTCGACGCGCTTAATACTTTGCTGACGGGTATTTACACGGCCAAAAGCCTCTGCAACTGCTGTAGTCATAATTGTGCCCTCAAAATCGGTTATTAGAGTATTTGATGTAAGAATCGGACTTCTACTCTTACAATATTCTTATACCAATTTGAGGGCACAGATATTAAACCGTATCGATACTTCCGTCTGCAAATCCGTTGTATACCGGGAATCTAATTAGTCCGCCAGGAACGCTAGGTACATAAGCTCGTACTTGGATCAGTTTTCCTAAGAACAGCTTTGGATTCTTCCAGGCTGCAATACGAGCTGATCTATCAAAGCCAGTTCCAACCTTCCCAACAATACGTCCAGAACCATCTTTAAGCACAAGCGCACCCATACTTTCTTTGGCAAAGCCTTTGATATCAATTTCTTGTTGAAGATCAACGACTTCTAGATTGTACGTAACGTAGTTCTTTACCTTGTATCTAACGTTTTCCGCTTCTGGCTTTTCCCAATCCGCAACAATCAACCCTTCGCCTTTATCACTATGAATTTGTTTGAGATATTTGTTAATATTCTCATGGCCAAATTCCAAGTGAGGGGCAAATAATACATCCGGTTTTCCAAAAGCTTGCTCGAACTTCTGAACGTATTCCATCTTATCTTTATAAGTGGGCAGTTCAGGGTTCTTTACATCGATAAGCACAGCCCTAACTGGGCCTGTAGCTTCTTGAGTAGCAATTGCTCTCGGAGCTAAAGAGTTGAGAATCCCTGAAACTTTAGGATGCGACTCAACTTCAGTTCTCTCTTTGCCAGTATGTACAAGTTCAATTGCAAACTGATTACCTGCGTATTCTGGCATTGGTTTATCAGTCAGGTGTGGGAACTGGGAGGAACGCTCGGGAAATCCTCCTTTGACACTTGGCCTACGGGAGTGTAACAGGAAGTTCCCCTGTTGCTGAATGGTAAGAATATAATGACCTCCGTCCCATTTTTTTGAAGCCACCGGATTTTTTAAGTGGGACCAATCTCCCTCTACATATTTATGACGTATGTAATCCTCAATGCTCGCTAATTTAACTAAGTACTTATTCATAGAACTTATTATGTTTTTTAACATTCTCTTGTAGGGGTATAACTCGTAAATTGTTTCCTGCATGAAGGCCACATACGTGTTTCCCTTTAATGGGAACAATGTGATCCACACTATATCGTACGCCTGTCTCTTCGGTTAACTTATGAGCTAATGCGTATATTGATGAGATCTGTTTTCTATCCGCCCAAGGAGGGGTTGCTCTTTTAAGCGAATATTTTCTCCACTTTGAATCAGCAAGGATCTTAGATTTATTAGCCAGTCTATATCGTCGAGAGGTTTCTGATTTTAAAGACTTGATTCTATCTAGATTTTCAAGCCTATAATTAACGTCATAAATTCGCTTACGTTCTTTAGCTTCTGCTGAAGATGTCCTTGCTTTAACGGACTCTATTGCACACTTACAGCATGACTTTCTGTTAACGTACCTCTCTGCAGTATGTCCTTTTCTACAAGGAATGCCAGTAAAGTATTTCTTAAGACCTAAGGAGATAGCTGTTTCATAACTAACTATTTCCATCTTTAGTTATCCGTAAAGATTCCGCCTTGTCAAGTAGCTGATTCTTCGTTAATCCACCAGTAATCCCCCAATTCAGCAATGCCTGTCTTTGTTTTGGCCTAACCGACAAATCATGTAACGTAGGATCGGCCTTACGAAGTCCCCCTAAATGACGTTGTTTGAATAGGTACCATCTACGCATTTGACGAAGATCATCATCCGATCTGCGTCCCTGTGAATATTGAGAGTACCAGTCAAACCAACCCATAGGGGCTTCCTCATTTTTCCAGTACTCAGGCCACTTAGTCAAAGAAGCATCGGTATGGAAGAAATTTGCTTTCTCGGGATCCTTACCATAGTACTGTTTTGCCAATACTCCAAGCTCCTCCATTTCTGAAGGAGTAAGGTCAGGCTTGAACCGTTCTTCAATTACTTTCGGATCAAGATTGGCGACTTTGGTTAGGAACTTGTTCATGTTAGCAAACAGTGATGCTTTTTTTAGCTTGTTCAAACATTGCAGCGTGTTGACGTTCTTGGTCTAGTGCATGGGCAATATCTCGTTTAAGGACCGGATCTTTTGCAGATTTTAGAGCTGCAGTATACTTATTGATATCCTGTTTTTCTTCCTTGGCAAAACGCTTTGCCATTTCTTCGTCATGGGCGATTTTTTCTAGGTACTTGTTTATCATGTTGAGTGCTTTTTCATTAAACCTTTTACTTGATCAAAGAGGTCTTGCTTGTCATCTGAATTACTGCTTAAATACTGATCAATCGAAGTAGGAGCCTTACCAAATAATGGCTTAGGATGTGTCGATAAGAAATGCTCTACATCCACTGTCCGTTCCTCTTCCGGCAAGTGCTCGTGGGATTTAAATCTTGAAGCACGACCAACTACCTGTTTAATCTTCGACTTATTCCAATGAGGTTCCAGGATTTGTACACGCTTAGTTCCAAACGTATTCAATCCTTCGCCTCCAGAAGAAGAGATCAACAAGGTTTTAAGCTTACCCTTGTTATAATCTTCGACTAGTTTATCCTTCTCAGTTTTTGACAGAGATCCATCATAGATTGCATGCGCAACCTTCTTATCTGTCAGCATCTTAGAATATTCTTTCAATCCTGCATCGATGTAGTTTGAGTATACCAAAGCCTTGAAGTTCTTATCGGTCTTGTGACCCTCTATAAGGCTCTCTACGGCCTTTTTTACCTTAGGAGTATACTCCCCCTTACCTTCTTCATGATAATGTCTGTAACCCGTTGAAATCTGTCTTACGCCGGTCGAGAATGAGTTGATTTGAGCCTTCTCTTTTTTATCCAGCGGCATGTTGTGGCGGATTTTGAAACGTAGCATTAAAGGAAGCTTACCTTCTGCATAACGGTAGTACTTATGCTGTTCGGGAGACATTTCTACTTCTACATTCTTCTCACTGATTTTAGGGAAGAATTTCTTCATCTCAGGATCATCGGCTGAGTCATAGTAATGAACATACTGGCCCAGAATTTCACCAAGCGCTTTCTTGTTCTTAAGATTGACTTCTTCCTCTGAACCCTTGCCCATTAACTTATCTACAAAACCAGGCTTTACTTCCCTAGTTTCTGTATAGCGATCTTCCATGTCCTTACGGCTTTCAGGAAGGATATCTTCATTTCCAGAAGCAATGTTGATTATCGGAGCGATATCAGCTAAGTGATTATATGTCGCCGTAGCAGTAGCTAATAGACGTTGATCAGAAGAACCGATAATGTCACGAAGCGTTTTAGTTCTTTTAGAACCAGAATTTCTTAATTTCTGACTCTCATCTACGGCAGCGATTAGATACTTATTCTTAGCCAATTCATCAGCGATGTTTACCGCTTTTTCATAGCTGTGGACATCCAGGCGGCTTCGATCAATCTTAATCTTATGCTTCTTGATCTCTTTATCGATGTTTGTAGTCAGGCTTGCCGGTGCAATAACTAATGCTCGGCCTTCTTTATTAGCCTTGAGTTGATTTTCAATAGCACGAAGCATCAGCTTAGTTTTACCTGAGCCGAGACTATGGTTTACAAGAATACCCTTTTGTTCTTGAAGCTTCTTTAGAGCTGCAGCGTGGTGTGCAGAATCTCCCCCAGCAGAAGCTTTCTTCTCCATCTCTTTAGCTTTTTCTACGAACGGATTTGTATCTTCACCCATCCCTGTGATGTTTCGGAAAAGCCAAGCCGTGTTGCCCCATTTCCCAGGAGAGCGCTTGATTAGATACTTAGAGCCATCCTTCGTATAGATGACTAGCTTATTGGGAGTACTATCTGACGAAACCTTAGCCTTACGAACCCAATCCAAATACGTAGTACCCGCACCATATTGGCCAGTAGGAATTACAACTTTCTCAGACAAAGCGTATGCACGATCATGTACTGGCTGTTCAAAGACAGCAATCATCTTACCCGGTTCAGGCATGTCTTTTTTAGTCGCCCAGGAGTATGCCTTGTCACCGATTACAGCACGTAAATCGTAGTGAAGGCCCATACGCTCAGCTTCGTGGCGTTGGCGTGTAAACAAGAATTCGTCGTTTGGTTGTAGCATAGAAGTTCGATAAGCTAAAAAAAGCCTTGATACGATTATACCATATCAAGACTATTTTAAAGTTAACCGAACAGTACTAGCGGCTTAAGACCAAGGGTAGTTGCCCGTATCGGGAACGTTTCCAGAATCTTGTTCATAATGGTCTCTTTCGAGGAACTCATCAAGAAGAAATCAAAGCTAGTACGCTTCTGAATCTTTGCACGAAACTCCTCATCAAATCCTGTTACTTGATCCTCATCAAGTTTTAGGAATTCTTTGAGAATAGTCTTATTGTATTTATGAGCGTAAGTGCGCTGAGTGTCTCGTTCAGATTTGAACTCCATCCACTTACTATGCGTACCGCTATCGATCGATGCAACGCCTGTTCCGATCTTTACCAAGGCTTGATCTCGGGAAACCCGAGTCCCGTACAACTTATCTACATTTACCAATCCATCAGGACCTCTGAGGCTGGGGTATCTTGTAAGATAAGCGTCTACTACTTTTTTCAGCAAAGGAATACCGTAATAATCATCTGGACCAATGTATTTGTTTCCAGCAATACCGAAGTCCTCTAGAGAAACGAAGGGGGACTGCATAAACCATGCAAATAGGTCATAGTAAGTCCGGAATCCATTTTGAATAGTCGAAAATTTAGCCCGTACTGGGATTCCAAGCACGTAGTGCATTGAGTTGAATTCCCCAGTAACGTAAAATGGACACTCATTACCATCGATATCTTTCTCAACAAGCTGAATACTACCCTTGTTGAACTTGATCCCGTGTTTGTTGTGCAAATGATTGAGAATATCCGACACGCCAGACAGAGACTCTACGTAGTGCATCCATTCATTAGATGCAGGCTTAAGTTCCAAACTTTCTGATTCTTTATCGGCAAGCGTATTAGCGTAGTCAAGAATCAGAACTTTAGTCCCTGCATACATGAATTCTATTTGATAGGGAGTATCTCGATAGTGCGGGAACTCTTTGCTATCCAGTTTGAAATGCTTGATAATACGATTCTTGAAGTCTTTAAACGTAGGAGCTGCATTACGAGGGCGATACGACACTTTAGTTCTAATCAGAACAATCGTGTCAGAGCCCAAGGCCATGTGGGTGTACGGGACAGCCAAGTCATTGTCAGAAACCTTAACCGTATACAATTCTCCATGAAGCTTAGACGCCTTAGCGTACAAAGAATCATAGACCAGCCAATCACTTTTCCAATACGCAGCTTCTCTTTCTGCAAGATTAGATTTAGTATCAGAAATAATATCTAGTACTTTTGCGAGTTTCTGTTTAACAACAAGTTCAGGAATTTGCTTTGCTTCAGACATAACTAAATACCTCTATGGACTCCTTGAGAGAGAATGTGTTTCTACGAGAGTTGGCGGTCTTAAGTAATTCGAAACTTGAATTCAAAGACGAGAACATTCTTCCAGGGACGGTTTGGATAAATGAAATGCCACTTGACATTTCGATTAAAGAAAACCGCTTGGTGTTAAACGCGGTCGGGGAATTCGGAGGCTCTGCTAGAACGTTTGCGAAAAGTAAAAATAAAGGCAGAGGTCTATTTAGATTGTTATACCCTAATATCTGCGATTTAATTAATCGTCACAATTTGGAGTCTAAGATCTATTTGACGCCGTTAAGTCCTGTATGGGAAAAGCATTACGAGCTAAAAGAAACCAGCGAGCCTTTTCAGGGACACTGGTTTTACCTGGACATTACGCCGGAATTGCTTCTTGGCAGGGAGCTTTAAAGGAGCCCTTGTACTCGTTCAACGAGCCAAGCATTTCCCCCTTCTTGGCATCGGACCAGACCGCTTGGCCTTTTGCCTTAAAGATCTGATCTGCGAATTCAGGGGTAATCACAACCACGCTAATGTTATCGATGGCCACTCTTTCTCCACCTAGTGAAGAATTCCTGCTGTGGATTTCTGATGCCTTTGCCAGAAGCATAGTTTTGTCGAGGGCGAAAACATATCCGTCAGGGCGAGTACCCCAGCCAGACTCGTATTCAGTTACGGAAGCACAGAATGCACAATGCATAAGTCACCTTTTATGGTTTAGTGAAGGACGGGTAAATCCTCCCGAAGAAGAGATCATGCCCGGTACAAAGGGTCTTGCTTTAACCGCATCACGTTCAGGGGCTACAAATACGGTACGAGTATCAAAGGCCGGACGCCCGTTGGAATCGATCTTGGGCATTGCCGGGAGAGGAGTTGCCATTTGCTTAAATCCAGTTGATTAAAGGAAGATAGAAGTACTATTGAAAGTTCTTCGATACTAGTCTTATACCAAGTTTTCCTCTAAAATAAGAGAGCAATTTTAACTATAAATTATGTCAGATAAGATTACCACTGCAGGGGCACTCCTGCTTAAGAGCCAACTACCGACTCAGGAAGCTAAAGATAACTACGATGTACACCGTCCTTTGGATAAGAAGGGGATCGGTGCGCTTATTAACGTTTTGCTTAAGCATGGCGGAGACAATGCTCATGAACATATCAACAATCTAGGCAAACAGTTTTTCAACAAAGCTACTGAGGTTGGAGCATCGACACCTCTCAGTGATTACATCAATGAATCGGAAGAGCGACAAGCTATTATTGATGAATTCAGTGGTAAAGTTGCAGAAATCCTTGGTCGGAAACTTCCTAAAAACGAAGAGAACTCTCTTCTTTCTGACATTACAGGGAAGTACAACACTAAGATCGAAAAGCAGAATCTTGACTACCTTATTGATCGAGGATCTATGGCAGCGAGGATGGCAAAGACGGGTGCCCGTGGTAAACCTGAACAACTTGCGGTAGGTACTTCGACCCCTCTTATGTCGCCGAATATGCGAGGTGAAATCGTCCCTATCGTAATTAAGAATTCGTTTGCGAAAGGAATGAGTCCTGCTGAACAGCTAGCTATGTCCTATATGGGCCGAGGATCTACCGTACTATCCCAGTTATCTACTGCATTGCCGGGTGCTTTGTTTAAACGTTTGTCTCCTACAGTGTTCCATGAAACGATTACAATGAACGATTGTGGAACGCATAACGGTATCAATTTACCGATTGTAGATAAAAAAGGTGCAATCGGAAGATATACGGCTGGAACTAATACTCTTATCGATGAGGTGTATTACAAAGATGCAGTGTCGTCTGGGAAGAAAGAAATTAAAGTTCGTAGCTCAATGACTTGCGAAGCGCATGAAGGCGTATGCAAACATTGTTTCGGACTAATGGGTAACGGTAAATTACCTGAAATTGGTGAGAATATTGGTGTAATCGCTGCTCAATCTGTATCTGAAGTTCTTACTCAAGGTATGTTGGCTACGAAGCATAAGGCATCGGTTGGTGAACGTAAAGGTAACCAATATGAGCAAGCTTCTAATCTGCTGAATAACCCAACAGAGAACTTCAAGGATGAGGCTACGATTTCAAATGTTAACGGTAAAGTTTCATCGATCAAACAAACTCCTCTTGGTGACTGGAACGTGTTTGTTAATGAACAAGGTCACTTTGTTCCAAGAGCACAAGCTCTTAAAGTAGGAGTTGGAGATGAAATTCGTAAAGGCGATGCCCTTTCTACTGGTACTATTAATCCCCGCAAGTTGGTCTCTCTTAAAGGCATCGGGGATGGGCGGATGTATATGGCTAAAGAACTCCGTGGTATTTATGGAGGCGGTCTTGATCCTCGTCACTTTGAACTTATTGCGAGAAACCTCTTAAAGCATGTGGAAGTAGTAGATGCTGGTGAAACTGGATTCGTACCAGGCCAACGGCTAACCGTTAACACTGTTCAAAAATATCTACAGAATCACAACAAAGACGTAGATCTTAAACAAGCTGAAGGCAGTGTGTTATCCCATGGCGTTCATGAACTAACTCCTGGTACATTGCTAGATGGAAATCACATTGAGAATCTAAAAAGTAAAGGCGTAGATAAGGTCAAAGTTTCAACAAGCGGATTAAAGGTTATCCCGATCGTACCAGGTCTGCAAACTGCGAAACTTCTTGACGAAAACTGGGTTTCTAAGCTGTCATTCTCTCGTCTGAAAGACACGCTTAAGGAAAGTGCTGCACTTGGTTCTGAATCCGATCTGCACAGTACCGACCCTATTACTCCTTATATTATCGGTAACGAATTTGGCGAAGGCGAAAACGGGAGATACTAATGGCTAAGAAAGGCATGGTTGCTAATACAACGCTGAAACAAAGTGTACGAGTTATTATCCACAATGCCTTAACTTCGTATTTCAAGGATACTCTTAATAAAGAGAATGACATTGAAAACTTAGTCATGGCGTTGGTTCAGACGGAAAGTAGTTTTAACTACGAAGCTAAAGGCCCTTCTATTCCTTTGGTGAAATCCTCTGGGGCACGAGATTACTTTAATAGTACGGCTGTTTCAGCAGTCTACAAAAAAGGAAACGCTCAGCAAATGAGCAACATCGAAGAAGGGCTTCGAGCTTGGGGCTTGATGCAGGTAATGGGTTGGAACGTAGTTAAAGGCGGATCTACTGCTGGCGGCGGAAAGACTGAAATTGAGAGAGCACGGCCAGACCTTGCATCTCAGCTGATAATTAGCCCCGGCGAAAGCATTTCCGCAAAGTACTCCGGTGAGGCAAATGTTCTAAACCAAATCCTTGCAGGACTTGTAATCCTGGAAAGTAAGTGGAAAGCTGCTAAGAAAGTAGACGGTGGTTGGCAAATAGGGAGTGTTATATATGCAGATAGAATGTCTTGTGCCTTTCGTGGGTATATTGGGCTCGGGGCTGTTGACAATGGGAATGGTGGCAGTCCAATCTCTTACGTTTCTACGATCGTTAATGGCCCTAACTACAAAGCAGCGAACGGACCCGGAGCGGTATACGTAGCAAATAAATCTGCTGAGAAAGCAGCAGCAGGACCTCCGATTACTGTAGCTTCTGGAAGCAAAGCTACACTTCCTGGGTGTGTAAAATCAGCTTAACTGGACTCTTGCCAATAAACCAGTTAAAATAACGACATAATTGAGCTTAAATTTAAAGGATTGCTATAAATGGATTTCTCCGACATCGCTCTCGCAAAACTGCTTCAGACCGTGCCTGAGTTGGGACCATACATTCTGACCTTCAAGGACGTTTCTGACGAGCTGCAGGATGAGACAGGAATTCAGGTTGGTGTATTTGTTCTGAGATCGGGTTCAGAACTTTCTTATATCCCAGTGGTTGGAAAGAATGACAACGTTTACCCTATCGATTCGATTTACTTCGATTCGAAGAAACGTTTCTTCCCGCTGACTAAGAAAACCGTCACTGCGGTAACTGCCCCGAGTCAACTTGAACAAGGTAAGGCTACAAATATTCCTAAGACTGTTGTTGGGAATCCGAGCGTATATGAATTGATCAACCCGCCTCGTACTGGTAAATACGTTTACGCAAGTACAAGTCGTCTAGTTGACTTCCTAAGCTCACTGCCTCAACACGTTAAACAGGCTACCGTAACTCAGATCTCGCAAGAGAAGTCTGTGTACGATGCTCTGGATAAGATGTATAGCCTAAAGGCGATCTTTGACGTCCTGAAGCAAAAGCCACAAAGCCTGGCCGCAAAGACAAACGAAGTACCTATCTCCGTCGTAACTGAAGCCAATCCGAACATGTCTTCGGGTCAGATTTCGTCGATCCTGAATGATGGATATCATATTTCAGGCGAGCAGCCGACAAATCGAGTAGCAGTCTCCGTGCTTGACTTTAGTCGGTCTGGCACATTCAAGAATATTACAAGTCTGGACGGGGATAGAGATTATGAAGTCATGCTTACTAATGGTACGGCTCGTGAAGCTTTCGTTCCTAAGCTGTATACGGTGGGTACTAGCCCTCGTGGAGTAAGCGGTCTTCGTGATGAAACTAATCCTAAAAATGCATTGGCCATTTTCACGAACGGAGATTACGCTCTTCGTGACAGCTTTGTTGCTGCTGGAGAATCGCTTGATCGTAACAATGTTCTGACCTCAATGTTTGAATATCGTCCTCCAGTAATGCTGAAGGATGTATACAACGGAGATTCAGTAGTAATTATGCTAAACGACGGTTCCTTCATTGGTCCGATCGATGTTAGCAGCATTGTAATGAACAGCTATGGCGTTGAAGTTTCCGGAACGAATCGTCTTGCGGGATATTCTCGCACCAATATTTTTGCTTATCGTAATTTTGCTGGAAGCGTAGAAGTCTGTGGTCGTGACATTTACATTCCGTTTAATTCGATCGTAATGAAACTTGGTAAGAACATTACCTCCGAGCTGGAAGTTAACATCAACTCGGCAAGTCATAAGCGTCACATGAACGAGATTCAGATGCTTGGCGACGAGATGAATATCGGGTATGATGGCGTAGAGTTTTCTGTCAATGGCCGAGCCGTTGGCGGGGAGCCCAAGGTAATGGAAATCCTTGTAGTAAATGAAGGTCTGGATCCGTCAGCGGCAACTAACTTCGTTAAACAAGCCAAGGAAACTAAGTTTACCAAGATCTATATGACGAAGCGTGCCGGTAAGGGCTTCACCACTGAGTTCTCAAGCGGTGATATTCCTTCTTATGGCGCTCTTAACGACGATAGCGAAGACGTTACTATGAACGGTGCTTATAAGCCTAATGGTAACTTCATCCCTAACGTGCAGGAGTCTCTTAAGGCTGGCGATGCGCAAGTAACTGAAGCAACGATTATTTCGGAACTGCTACAAGCTCCTGATATGTTCGAAGTTATTGAAGAATATCTTCCGGATATTGAAGAAGCAATTGATAAGCTGGGTCGTACGCTATTCATGGCACGTATCCACGTTAACAAGCTTGCAGAATCGACCGATGCTGATAGTGTGTACGCATTCCTTGCTTCGCTGAAAAACGTCTATAGGCTTCTTGGTGAAAACTATATGAAGCTACAAGAGTACGTTGCAGTCAATGATGCTCTGGGTGGCAAAAAGGCACCGAAGCCTATCATTGAATAATACGTAAAATGGCACAGCGGGTAAATATACGAGCGATTCTTATCAGAAAAGGGACAGTAGGAGAGGATTCTCTGGTTGACATGATCTTGTCACCAGAGGATTCTGAAGAAAAAGCCTTATATCTGAAAGCAAAGGATATTAACGAAAGCCCTCTTAAAAAGGGCTACGTTGAGGCTAGTCTTCTGTGCTGTTCTGATCTTGAAAAGATCTCACAGGTAATCGAAGTACCTGTCCCTGTGTTAGATATGTACGCCGCAGTGTACTATGATGTGTTAGAGCTGGATAAGCTTAGTCGAATGGAACTACTCGATGTTAGGGACAAAGACGAAGCTCTTCTTAAACTCTGGGCATTGAGTCAAGGGTTGGAATTTGTAGCATGGCGGATGGGTAAACAAATTCAGATTTCTCCAGTTGATGGATTGGTCGATTTGTTTACGACTTGTATGTACAAGTCTAAAGAAGCCATGTTTACATCCAATCCTCAAGAGGCATCTAAAGAAGCTACAAAGTGGGTTAAGTTGTCAATTGACATTTCCCGTCTTCTTAAGCTTTGGACTATGGATGCTGGTGCTGCTAAGCGTGAAATCGAACTGGCAATTAAGGAAGTTATTCCTGAGTTTCAAGGATTGGATAGTATCCTTGATGAAGCTAGTGACAAAGGAACTGGTAGCGATACTTCGAGTGATTCAAGTGATGAAATTACGTTTGAAGGTCTGCCTTCTAACGAGTGATAGAATCTCATTCATCAAAAGCCTTGTTTGGAGAAATCCGGCAAGGCTTTATTCATTTCTGGAAGTTGAGTCGGCATTGTTACTAAGCTAAAATACTGAAAGTAAACAACCCCGAAAAGGTTAATAAATGAATATTACGTCAGATCAAATCAGAGATCTCTCCGTCAAAGCCGTAGAGGAATTTCTGAACAATAAAGTTCCCTTGAGCGTAGGTTTGGCCAAGCAGGCATCTGCGGCAGAACTTAACTCTGAACAGATTCACCGTGCTGTTGAAGCCACTAATTCTATTGCCTATCTCAAGATCCTTTCGTTGTCGGATGATCGGACAGTAGAATTCTCACTGGCAAAGTATGCCGAGGTGATGACCCACGTTGCTATTCCTTCAATTGAGAAAGTAGCTAGTGCAGGCCAAGAGAGTACTGGTAATTGTGTTACGCAAGAACCTGAATACACAGGTCCGGAATTTCAAACCAATGAAAAACTGGTTCACTTCATTAAGGAGGCTGCTGTTAATAAACAGGCTCTGGAAACACTTGAGCTGGAAAGTATCAATGTTACTGAACGCCTAATCAAATCAGCAGCTGAGATCAAGAAAGACTCGGCATGGATGGATAAGCTGGCTTCGGTAACATCGCCTGAAGAGTTTGGCCCTTTAGCTGTTTTGGTTTCTGGTGAAAAACAAGAATACCGGACTCTTAAGGATCTTGGCTTGTTCAAGGAAGCACAGCTTTCACAAGTATGTCAATTTTCTGAACTGTACAAGCAAGCTCGGCAGATCGTCCGTGAAATGGCAGAACGCTCAGAACTGCAAAAGCGGGCCGATGAAATTAACCGTGCTCAACGTGCAATGTTTCGTAATCCACTTAACACTGCTGCCGGTAGTGTTGCTAAAGGATTGGGCCGTGCAGTAGGTACAGTAGCGGCTGCTCCAGGTAAAGCATTAGGGGCAGGCGTTCGTGGAGTCAAGAACTCTATTAAAACAAAAGTCAACCAAATGTCCGGTGGCGCTAAGCCTACTGTTGGACAAGTTGGTAAAGCTACGACAAGTACGCTTGGTTCAGTAGCAAAAGGTGTAGGCTTTGCAGGCGGCGCAGCATTTGATGCCGCCATGTATAATCCAGGCAAGGATTCCAGCACAGGTAGATCGAATGATGTGTGGGATGCATTGCAAAGGGACTAATAGTATAATCTGTAAATTCAAGGAATAATTACAAATGTTGGAACAAATCAAACAACACGGCCTGGAAAAGTTTGCTGGCGATGAATCGCTAGCCGATACCGTAGTAGAAGGTTTCGTAACTGAATTCATTAAAGAAGCCGCCAAAATTCAAGAACACGGTGGTCCCGAAGCGTTCAAAGTAATGGTCAATGGTCTTGCTGAAAGTATCGGTAAGGGCATGGGTGGCCTAGCCGTTACGACTGCTATTACAGGTCTGGCCAATATGGCTAATATTGTAGGCAGTGATCGTCTGCACACTAAATTCCTAGAAGCATTGCATCGAGCAATTTCTATGAATGCACTTCTTCGTGATCCTCAAAACGAAATGAAGGCAAAGCAGTACGCTGCTACCATTTTTAAGTTCGCACCACACGTTGCCACTGATCCTAATGTTCTATCTTCAGTACTGGCTAATGCTGTGCATGGAGAAGGCATCGATCCGCAAACAATCAAGAGTCTGACAGACTTGGAAGGTCGTCTGCGTGAGAACAGAAGCTTTGCTCCTAAGACCTATGTCTAATAAATACTTAGAAAAAGTAGCTGCGAAGAAAGATACTTCTGACTCTAAGGGAACAGTCACTGCGAAAGCGGTGGCTTCCCATATGGCAGGAGAGACAGTGGCTGGGGTTGGTCTAATTCCTATTAATCACCATTTTAATAAAAAGCTGACTAACTCTTTTGACGGAAAAGGAAGTGCGGATCTTCATACTGTGAGGAAATTTATGAAGGATAATAATCTTCATAAAACAACCACATTTAACAGACGAGATCACGTTCTCCATAAAAATGAGATTCCGAGAGGGGCTGCCTCTGGATCTGGTCCCGGATATTACCATAAGGACGTGTTTGGTTCTAAGAAGAACTTTGTAGGTGGGGTCCGAAACGGTGGTAAATCTATAAATCCAGATATCATTATGCATGAGCTTGGCCATGCAAAGGATTTCGCTACCCATGGGAAACTAAAGGGTGCGCTATCTATGATAGGAAGACACCCTATTGGAAAGGCAGTTGCCGCAACTGCTACGGTAGGGGCCTTGAGTAACGATAAAACTAGGGATTATGCTCCTGCTATTGCAGCAGTGCCTGGTGCAGCTGTATTGAGAGAAGAAGTAGCTGCTAACGTACATGCGTACAAAGGTATCAAGGCTCATAAAGGCGCTGCTGTTGCGAATAAATTTCTCAGAGGCACTGCTAAGCATAATCTAGCCGCATACGCTTCTGCTGCAGCAGTTCCCGCAGCGGGTGCGTACCTAGCTAAGAAGATCATGGATAAATGGTCGCCAAGGAAAAAAGATGGAAAATAAGTATCTTGAAAAAGTTGCTTCGGTGGCGGACAGTGCTGCTAAATTTGGCAAAGACTTCGCTAAAGGCTGGCGCCGTAGCTCTACGACTTCTAAAGTCGGTATTGGTATGTCCGGGGTTGGATTAGGAATGTCCGCTGCTAACTACCATAACAGCCTTGGATATCGTCACGATAACACTGAACGCACAAAGCTGGAGGCGAAGTCTATTTCCCTGTTGGAAGATATTTCTAAGGGATTAAAAAAGACCCCTAAGGTAGTTGTTAAAGTTGAACCGGCTAGCAATCTAGTTAAGAAAGCTTTAGAATTACGGGAACAATCGAGTAAATAATGCTTACGAAACTAATCGACACATCCTCATATTACAGCAAGGATGAACCTCAGGTATCAATCATTGATATCGGTAATACCAAAGGTCTGCTTAAACAAGCGGCAGACTCTGCTATTACGGAGTTCGCTTCTAAGTTGCAACCTGAAAAGGGGAAAATCTATCTGCACATCCTAGCGATGGGTGCAGGTGAATACTATGGTGCAAACCGTAATGCCGATTACTTCCCAGAAGCAAATCTTATCGATTACCACAAGACGTTTGAAACTGAACCTGCCCATGTCTTCAGAAACCACGTCAATAAGAATCCGGAAATTGCAATTGGTAAAGTTATCTTCTCGGTATACAACGAGCGTATGCATCGAGTTGAGCTTATTGCTGAAGTTTGGCTAGACAAGGCTCCCGATATTGAAGAACGTATCGCTGCTGGGGATTGGCCTAAGACTTCGATGGCCTGCAAGACCCCGTATGACGTTTGTGCTATTTGCGGCAACAAAGCTTCTACCCGTGCTCAATACTGCGAACACCTTTCTGAAGAATTAGGGAGAGTTTATCCTGACGGTCGTAAAGTCATGGCTCTTAACGTTGCTCCGTTACGCTTCTTCGATATTTCGGTTGTTGTTCGCCCTGCTGATGTTACTAGTGCTGTTCTTCAAAAAGTTGCAGAAGAAACTGGACAGGTCGTAGGCTCTGCTGAACTTGCTGAGATTGAAGGACTTGATAAAATCGCTTCAACCGAAAAGACTGCAACGCTTAAGAAGTTATCTGAATTCATCAAAGAAATCGATGGAGATGGAGTAGGTGATGTTATTGGTGCAGATGAGAATTTAGATACTCTTCTGAATCGTGTAAAAGATCCTGACTTTAGCATTATCGAAATTCTTCGCAACTACAAGTTGAATGAAGTATTTTCTACGATGGCACACATGGGTATTACTCCATCGCTCTCATTTTTAGCTGAACTGATTTCACGTAAACTTCTAGGTAAAGAAGGCGAAGGTATTGGCTCGTTAGCGGCCTCGTTTGTATCGTCAGTCGGTGCTCATAATGCTCCGATGTTCGAACGTGACTTCGGTGAAATTACTCATCCCAATATTGGCGTTGCTACCGCATTGATGCCATATCTGCCAGGTGCTTCTTACTTGCCAGAGCATGTTGAAAATCGAGTTTCTATGACGAAGGCTGCATTTGAAACAGGTAGTTATGTCCGAGGAACTAACGTTGGTTACGCCGGTAATGGCCCCCATATTGAACCTACGATTTACGAACGGTTCAAAGAACAATCTCTCGCCCCTCATGCTGAAAATCGTGCTGGGTTACTGAAGGTTCTGAACACTATCGTGGCTATTGGTGGTGCCGCTCTCGCTGCTAAATGGTACATTACCCAAGCAATTGAGAAGAAAATGAAAGAGGCCGAATTGAATAGGCTTCCAGATGGTGTTAAAATAGTGTTAGTTAAGTCTTCTTCTGATTACAAGTTAACGTACAAATTAGCCAAAGCGGCAATGGTACGGTTAATTCAGAAGAAATAAATTGACGCGAGATTTTACAACCGCTACAATTTTGTAGCCTTGCAAAAAAGGAATATTTTAAAATGAATCTAACCCTGAACAGTCTCTTGGACGATCTGGAAAAGCAAGCGGGCCTGACAAAGGTAGCTGGTGACGAAGATAAGAAAGAGAAGGACAAGGAAGAATCTGACAAGGATGCCAAGCCTAACCCGTTCGCTAAAAAGGACGAGAAAGACGAGAAGGAATCTAAGGAAGATAAAAAGGATGATGGCGAAGAGCAGACCAAGGAAGCGCAAGCTAAAGGCGCTGCACTAGCTAAGGAAGTGATGCAGAAAGTTGCATCTATTAAACTTGATCAAGTTAATACTGAGGATAACATGACTAAACAAGCTGCAGACGCTGGCAAGGCCCTTGCTCAAGCTCTACTGGAAAAGCTGGCTTCGGTCGGCGACCAAAATACGGTTGACGGTATCGGTGGTGCGGTTCCGAATAAGACGCAAGTTGACCTGGCTGCTCAAGTAGCCGAACAAGCTGCTCAAGTCCAAGCCCAACCGGGTACGGATGGCCGTGGCAATGGTGGTACCATCAACCAAATCTTCGATGCTATCGTTGCTGACGCAATGGCTCGTGGCGCTGCTCCCCTTGAGCAAAACGCTGCTGCTGGCGTTGCTCGTGCTGAAGGCGCTCAAGTTGCTGCTCAAACTCCGAATCAAACCATGACTGGTGCCTTCGTTGCTCCGGGTCAAGAAAAGGCTGCTTCGGATGAGCACGAGAAGGCTGCTGCTGTTTCAGCTCTGGTTGCTGACGGTGCTTCGTTCGAAGATGCTGTTAACCTGGTTAAGGCTGCTGCGGAAGAAATCGCAAAAGAAGAACAAACTCAAATCAAGCAAGCTGCTTTCAATCACCTGATCGAAAACGGCATTGACTTTGAAACTGCGATTGTTTACGTAAAAAAGCATCTGGGCTAATGAAGGAAGCGGGTGTCCTGTCTATCGCAGGTCGTAAGATGGGCACCTCATTAGCTGAAAAGACAAGCAAAATTCCGGGCACTGGCGGTGCAACCAAAAAGATCGTAGGTCTTTCCCCTCTGGGTAAGAAAACTGCTCTTGGAGCAGGTCTTATTGGAGCCGCTGCTGCCGGTATGGCAATGTCCGCTAAAAACAATCAAGAAAAACAAGCTGCAGTAAACCTTCTAATTGATGCAGGCATCGATTACGGTACGGCAGTAGCTCTAGTAGAGAAAAAAGCCGAAGAGCTAAAAATTTAACTAGACATAAGCCCCTCTGTATCCTCGATGTAGAGGGGTTTTTTATTGGATAATTATGAACAAGTATCTTGAAAAAGCTGCTGAGTTAAAAGAAGATCTAACTGGGAAGGTTAAGGCTCCGCTTAAACCACACAAGCCAGGAAAGAACCTCATCTCTGGTGCTAAGACACTCTTCTCCAAAGCCCTAGTTAAAGCTGCTTATGCTCCAATGTCTAGAGGCCAGCCTACAGAAGGTGCTAGCGGCGGAGTTGCAGTAAAGCGAGATCGTACCGATGCAATGCTAATATCAAAAGTTGATTCGGATCACATGAAGGAGATTCGTGAAACTGGAGTTATCGGTGCAGTTGGTGCAGGTACGGGTCTGCTGGGAACTAAAATTCTTAGTAAGGTGCCACGAGTTGCTAAATCCAACGCTAAGACCCTGGCATTAATGGGCGGACTTGGTTTAGCAGGTGACTACGCGGCTGTAAAAATTAATAAAGCATTTGGGAAAAACAAATCATGAGCAAAGTATCAACGCTTCTAAGAGAAAAGGCTGAAGAACTTCGTCTGTCGTCTCCAGAAGAAGTAGCGATTGAACATCTGAAACAAGCTGGGTTCAGCGATGAAGATGCACGCTATCAAGTAGCTCAACATATCATGGAAAAGGAAGCTGCTTCGGCTCTTACCATGCGTGGTGTTGATGCAGAAGAGGCTGTAAAGATGGTTAAGGCTGCAGGTATCAATCTGCGTGAGCTTACCAACTTCACTGCTGAGAAGGAAGAAAATCCTGCAGTTGAACTACTGCAGAAAGCTGCTGAGTACGTTGAGACTCTCGAAGCTCAAGTTGAAACACTTCAATCTAGCATTGAAAAACAAGCTGGTGAAATTGAAGTTCTGAAGACGCCTACGCCTGAACTTCCAGAACAAATCACTAAGATTGCAAGCACTGGTGCATTCACAAACGAAGACCTTGAACAGCTTCGCCGTATGACCCCTGAAACTCTAACCAAGGTTGCTTCTGCTATTGAAGAACCGTGGGGAATGGGTTCTGGCGTAGGTTACGCTCGTCCTAAAACTGATCCTCTGCTTGACTGGCTGGTAGGTTAATACCGTGGAAAATAAGTACCTTGAAAAAATAGCTTTTCTAAGTACTGCCATTGGTGCTATTGGCGGAGCGAAAGCTTCTAGTAAAGATGATACTAAGCTTGGCCGTGCTGTATCCGGCGCGGCAGCTGGTACTGCAGTCGGGCTAGCTTCGGATAAGGTCGTAACCCATGGTGCCAAAAACTTCTTAAAGCTAGTTGCCACTAATCGGGCTCGCCCTGCTCATTTGGCAGCTTTAGCTGCAGGAACTATTGGTGCTGGAGTAGCTGGTAGCGTAGGTTCTTATTATGCAGGTAAAGCCTCAGGTAAGATGTATGATAAAGCAAAGGAAAAAGTAAGTGGAAAATAAGTATCTAGAAAAAGTCGCTATTCTTAACCTCGTAGGTGGTTATCAAGGCGCTAAGAAAAAAGATAAAATCGGTGGAACTCTCGTCGGTGCTACTACTGGCGCGGCTGGAGCTGGCATTTTAGGAGGGTTAGGCTATGCTGTCGGCGGGGCTCCTGGCGCTGCAGTTGGTGGGCTTGTTGGAATGTACGGCGGAGGAGTCGCCGGAGGTAAGCTTTACTCTAAAGCTAAAGATCTTGTAACAGGCCGTACTAAGAAAAAGTAAATGCCAAATAAATACCTTGAAAAGATTGCTGGGTTGAACTCCGTTCTTTCTAAGGCTAAGAAGTTTGTACGTACTGCCACGGGGGAAGAAGTTAAATCCCTCGCTGGCAGACAAGCCTTCGAACGTGCTGAAGCTAGGACTAAAATTCAACACGTCAGGAAAGTTCAAGGCATGGACGATCGTCATAATAGCGAGATGGGTAAAGCTATTTCTGCTATGAGATCAGCTCAGGCAAATACGGCAATTGGCCTAGGGGTAACCGGATCAGCAGCCGTAGCTTATAAAAAAGCTAAAAAATAATTCCCTTTTTCTAACACCATTTTGATTCCGCATTAAAATAGGTATGTTAGTAACAAAATTTCGCATCCAGTTTAGTGACTGGGTGTTTGGTTAATAAAACATATAAAGGAAATAATATGTTAATGGAACGCAATGCAGAAATCATCCGTGGCTGGCCCTACGATGGTTCTCTGGATCGCTACGAGCCGATCAAGGCCGGTTCAACTCTGGTCAATGGTGACTGGGTAGCGAAACAATCGGACAACACTGTAGACAAGTCTGCAGCTGGTGCTTCGAACAAAGTGGGCCTGGTTATTGTTGGTAATGGCGATAGCGGTTCTGCTGCTTACGCTGGTAAGGCTGTTGTTCTGTGGGGCAACTTCCTGGCTAAGGTTTCCAACTATGCTGCCGGTGCTTACGCTCCGGGATCGCCTATCACTGTGAAGGCTGGTCAAGTTGCTCTGGGTGTTGAAGGTACGGACCCGATCGTTGGTTTTGTTCTTGACGTGGTTGCCGCTGCTGCTGGCGTAACTACGGCTCACCTGGTTATCAAGGTAGCCTAATAAGGAATAAGAAAATGAGCAACTACAATCAAGAAACTGTAAATGTCCAATTCCTGAACGCTTCGTTCCTGGACAAAATCGATCAAGGTCATACTAAAGAAGCTTCGGCTGCTATGTCTGCCTTTGTTCGTCAAAAGCTGCGTGAAGATGGTTTCACGCGTAAGGTACTGACTCCGGTACAAATCACTGCTTCGGAACTTGACCGCCAACTGACGGAAGAGCCGACTGTGATCGTTGAAAAGGAACCGGATTCGGTTGCTGCAACGATGCCTTTCCTGGGTCGTCCGGAAATCCGTTACTGGAAGACTGCTCGTTACCCGGTAACTTTCCAAAAGATTTCGTCTGCTGACTTCCGCAAGAGCAAGTTCGAACTGGCTACTTACCGTACCGACATTCGTACTATCCTGCAAGAAAACAGCGTTAAGGATCTGCAAGAGCAAGAAGACGTAGGTTTCTACAACAACATCGTTAGCGTCGCCACGGCTAATAGCAACGTGTTCACCATCGCTGGTGGTTTCACGAAGGCTAACCTGATGGCTGGTGTTAAGAAGATGCTGGTGAACAAGCTGCCAGTTGGTTGCATTCTGATGACCCAATCGATGTACGCTGACCTGCTGACCTTCGCTGCTACTGACGTTGGTTCGCCTGCTGCTTCGGATCTGTTCCGTGGCGAAGGTACCCTGGATACGTTCTTCGGTTACAAGATCATCACGACTAACAAGCATAACATTCTGCCTGCTAACCGTGCAATCGTCTTTGCACCGCAAAACTATCTGGGTCAGTTCTACGAACTGCAAGCCCCGACGGTCTTCCTGAAGACTGAAGCTGACATTATCGAATTCCAAACCTACGAAGCTGTTGGTGCTGGTATCGGTAACGTAAATGGTGCTGTTGTTCTGGACTTCTAATCGGAAAGTTGTTATGAGATTAGGAGCCTCTTTCTAGAGGAGGTGATCAATATCTCGTACGGTACTAACGTTAAAGTACTAAAAAAAGCTCGGAGAAATCCGGGCTTTTTTAGTTTGGGCATTTACCTTTTACTAAGTCCGTTGAGCTTGTCCGATTCTTCATCAAACTCAGCAAGGCCGATCACCACGAGAATCTCATAGCAATACGGGATGTAGACTTTGCTCTTCCCAAAAGCCATGTAGTAGAAGCATGGCCTGCCGTTTTCAACTGCGTAATAGATCTGCATGCCAGGCAGTACAATAACCGAGCGTGCATCTGGATCCGACCACCAAAACTTAGCCTCATAAGGAGTATTCTCCTTTAGAATAAGAAATGGTGTAAATACATCGCTAAGGTTAAGATGAGTGTTCATAACGCTCCCCCTAAATATTTAAGAATTGCTTTATTCGTATTATTCTTATACCAAAAAAGGGTCTTGAAAATTTAAAAAAAGGCCCAGATTAAGCTGGGCACTTTCTTAAGACAGCGTATTACCACGAGGCATCAAGCCAAGTGATTTGAAAATATGCTCACAGTACGGGAAATGTTCACCGTAATTGGTTTCAAAATATCTCACGCCATCAGAAGTCTTTTTTACAGTCAACGCTTCGCCTCGAACGAGATTCCAGGCTGGGGCAATCGAAGGATCGAATACTTTGAATCGATCACCGATTTTGATATCCATGATAACGTTGACTTTGAGAAGATCATAAATCTTCTTCATTTTGACAGGTTCTGCACTAGCACTCATTACTACAGCCCTCTAGTCATGAAACATGTTATTGGAATTGTCGTCGTCCTTATATAACTTACGACACTCATCGCAAAACAAGCTGCGATCATTCGAATACTGCTGACCACAACCCATACACCCAGAGTCTGCCTTTCTCTGAGTCTTAGGATTACCTGCGAGATAAACAGGCGGTTGACCTTGCAAACGGAACTGCTGTCCTGATTTCATTGTAAACTCCACTTTTTTAGTTTTGACTAAACTAACGCCCCGGTTGCCCGGAGCAATTTAAGAGTTTTAGGGTTTTTGCTATGCGAACTGCTTAGTCAGTAGGGTGTAGATTGACGATTTTAATTTTGACACGCATCGGAGTTTCTCCTAATGTGCGTAGGTGATGTCACAGACCAACCCTTCAGAACTGTGACGTTTTTGAGTATCGGATATGAAAATCCTTCCGATACATAGTTCTTATACCAATTTTTAAGCCCTCAGTTTAAAATAGGAATTGATCAAGGAAATTCAAATGGCAGGTTCATTTAATCGCTATCTCGGTAAGGTTTTACGAGGCTTGGAGACAGTATCTGGCAAACGCGCTAAGGACTGGTCTAACCGAGCTGACGTTCTTCGGGAAGCTGCTGCGAATAAAACTACACCCATAAGAGCCAAACGCATGGCTAAAGTGGAAAACGGTCGTACCTTCCAATCCAGAATTAAAGCTGGAGTTGGAGGAGCCGCTGTAACTGGTGCTGGATTCCTTGGTATGCACAAGTATCATCAGCATCAAGATAATAAGATCCTTGCTCAAATTGACAAGATGTACGGTCGCAATTACAATAGCAAGTGACAAATTAGTAAAGGAATAAAATGTCTTCATTTAAACTGAAAACTCTGTACGTTGTTAACACCCACACGTCAAGTGTTGTACTTAAGGGTGGTTTTATTGACGTACCTCTGGGCGGCTATGCTGTAATCCCAGAACAAGATGCACAACATCCTGACGTTCTCTATGCTGCAACTCGTAAGTGGGTTGAGATTACTGATGTAGAGCCGGACGCTTCGACTCTGAAGAAGCCTGAGCTGCCTATCGCTGAAATTACCGGCTACAAGGGTATGACGGCTGAAGAACTGCAAGCAAGCAAGGCCGATGAAACTCCGAAGTCTAATGCTACTGCTGAAGCGTTGGGTAAGCCTGGCGTCGAAGCAGTTACAGAAGCTACTAGCGAACGTATTGGTGAAACCGCTGAAGTTGCAAATAGCAAGCGCACTCGTAAGGCTTCTGCCAAGGACGCTGAATAATGTCTGTAGTGCAGATTCTGACCACGCTGGAAGTTCGGGAGTATTTGTCTGATTATGCTCCTCAGAACTTGCTGATTGATGGGGAAGAGTTTACAGATACACGGATCAACCTGGCAATGACGCTAGCAGTTGATTCATATAACCTGATTCCACCTGGCTCTGGTTATGGTATCCAGAATTTCCCCTCTAAGGGTGTTCTTTTGTATGGTACTTGCTTCCATCTCTTCACTGGTCAGGCTGCACTGCTGGCACGTAACACGATGAATTATAGTGATGGCGGGCTCCAGATTCCTATTGAAGAACGCTATCAACTATATCGTGATTTAGCAGGTAACTTCAACGAGCTATTCCAAGCTTCAGGCCGTGCATTGAAGACTTCGATGAACATGGAAGATGGTTGGGGCGAAGTGCGGAGCGATCTGTCGTTGTTCCCTCAATGGTAATTTATGTCTTTTAACGTCGCCACGAATTTATCTTTCTTTATTCAGACTGAGCAGCTGCCAATGCCGCAGCCTCAAGGTCTGATTAACGGAAATTTCCAAATCACTGTTTATCCCCAATGGTTTAAGCAGTGCTCTTTGTCGTGGACCGTTCCTGCAAGCTGGGGTGAAGTGCATTTCAATGTGTACTTCTCCCAATCCCAAGAACAAGAGTACGTTAAGCTTAACTCCACGCCAATTATTGGCAATTACTTTATCGACACTACTAGCACTGAGTATTCAAAGTATCGTCACGGCTGGTATGTCGTAGAAGCACTTCTTAAAGATAAGAACGATATCAGATTACGCTCGGATCCTGTAACATGGACCCCTTCTCAGCGTAATTTTGTACGTATTCGTTCTGTAGAAATTCAAAGACGTGAATACTGGCTGCTTTCAAAGTTTGTCGGTATCAAGTCTTATTTGTTCCGTAGAAAGAACTACGGTAAACGTTGTACAGCTTGCTGGAATTACGAAGCTGAGACTGTGGATGATGATCACTGCCCAATCTGCCTAGGTACGGGATTTGAGGGAGGGTTCTTCGAACCTATCCCAGTGTTCCTCCAGTACGAAGCTACACCGAATAATGACCAACGTGTCTATTACGGTTTAGACGAAGCAAGCCAAGTCGGTGCCTGGACTATTTCTTATCCAGATATCCGAACGCATGATGTCATAGTTAGAACTGGTGATTTCACAGCCTACGAAGTGCTACGGATTAATCCTACAGAGCTTCAAGGCAATCCTGTAAGACAGATTCTTGCTCTTGCTCAGCTTGGAAAGAACTCGGTTGAGTATAAGTTAATCTCAAAGAATCTACCTGAATTCCCTGCTCAATATTGGAGTGATTAATGTATTTCAATCCACACTACATCGAAGCTCTTATTGCTGAGCCGTTACGGTATTTTTTTAGTACGTACACACAAGGTTCCAAGTTTGTTTGGGACAAAGATGAAAAGAAACGTACTGTAGATATCGATTATAAAAATAATATTAATAAACTGACCCATAATGAACGTCCCCGTATCTTGATTGAACGTGGGACGTATCAAATTAATAAAACGGGTCTTACAGATAATCTGGCTGAAGCTAAGTCTGTGTACGAAACCAAAGGTGTGGAAGATCGCACGAATATGGTTTTCTACAATGGCACCGCCAGTTTGATTATCGAAGCGCGTCAAAAAGGAAGTTGTGAAATCCTAGCCGATATGGCTACTCACTTTATCGTATGGTCTCGGCCTTTTATTTGTAGTTCTCAAGGCTTCAAAGAATTTGGGCTTCCAATGACTGTAGGTGAATGTGAACTGGAAGGTAGCTCTGAAGACGCTGTTCAAAAATATCGTGTTCAAGTGCAGCTTCCGTATATGAAAGAAGAACATTGGAAAGTTAACACTGAGTCCGTCAAGATTAAAAACTTCTTTCTCCAGTTTAGTCCTGGCAACGACACAATTTAACTTAAAATACAGACATAATATGTCAAGAATTTATTTCAGAGCTGCCGTGCGGCTTTGAAGCTTAACAAATTCCTATCAGGAGCTTTTTTAAATGTCTTATGTAATCCCATCGGTCCTGGTGTACCAGCAGCTGCAAAGTTCGGGCGGCGTAGCTAACACTACACCTGACCTGGAAGCTTGCATTATTGGCCCAGCCTACAATGTGCTGGAGTATATCGCAGGTTCAACGACATCTCTAGTAAACACTGCCGCTACTGCATCTACAACTGCAGTTGGTAGCATGGCTGCCGGATCTAAAGTCGTAACCTTCACGACTCCTGTTCCTTTTGCTATTGGTGACAACATCCTTATTCCGGGTGCTTCGTCTACTGCTGGTACTCTGAGCGCAATCGTTGTTACGGTATCTGGCCTTACTGCTACCGTTGACGTTGCTGCAGGTACTGCGGTAACCAATGTAACTGTAACGAAAACTGGTGTTATCAGCAACTCTACGGTTCCTAACACCTTCAATCTGCCGAACCAAAAGCCTGGCCAAGTTCTAGATGCCGCTTCTGTGCAAGTGTATCTGAACAATGCCAAGATCGAAACCCTGGTAAGTGGTTTCTATGGTATCTCTGGTGACAGCGATCTGTTCATCTCTGCCCCTGCCGGGATTACTGGTACGATGGCCCTGAACGCTAACACTGTTACTGCTGTGTCGGATCCTACCCGTTTTGTGGTTGGTGATGAAATCGTTGTCGCAGGGGCTGGCGCTTCTGGTGCTGCACTGCACGCTGAAATTACCGATATCACTGGTTCTGTGTTCACTCTGAACGTTACCGCTGGTACTGCTGTAACTGGCGCTGCTGTAACTAAGGACGTAGTTTCGAACGTTAATTCGACTACTTCGACTCTGCGTGTTGAAGCTGGTGATGCAGTAGATGTTGAGTACAAGAATACCTCTGGCGTAATGAAGACTTTCCCGTCTTCTGTAACTGATGTTCAACTTCTGACTGGTGCTATCAGCAACGTCCAACTGGCTGACGTTCTACCTACCGACGTAAGTGCAAAGACTACCGTTGCTTCTGCTACGGCTGGTGCCGCTTCGATTACCGTTGCTTCTGCTACAGGTATCCTGGCTGGCGACACTATCGTTATTAAGGGCGCTGGTGCTGGCGGTTCAGATCTGTACACTGTAGTTGGTACTGTTTCGAGCAATACGCTAAGTGGTCTGACTCCGACTATCACTACTGCTGTAACTAATGCTGCCGTTACTCGTCAAGCTCTGGTTACGCTGAAGACCCGTAAGCTGTACAACAACCAACTTTTGCCTGCTACTCGTCCGTTGACGACTGGTGCTAACTACGATGCTTCATCGGCTGGAACTTCAGGTCAAATTACGATCAATCCGAATTCGGAAGTGATCTACGGTCGTGTATTTAGCGGTGAAGTTCACTTCGCTTACCGTGCTCTGCGTACTGATCTGTCTGGTGTTGTTCAAACCATTTCGGTCCCTGACGATATCACGGGTATCCTGGGTGATCCTAGCGATCGTAACCCGCTGGCTCTTGGCGTACAACTGGCTCTGGCTAACACTACGACTCAAGTTCGTGCAATCGCAATTTCAAGCGATGATCTGCTTGGCTACCAAGATGCTATGGAACTGGCCGAAGGTCAACGTCTGTATGCTCTGGCTCCGCTGACTCAAGAAGTTGATATTCTGGCTGCTTTCCAAGCTCACGTTGATCAACTCTCGACTCCGCAAGAAGCTCTGTGGCGTATCGCTCTGGTTAACACTGCTATCCCGACGAACCAAAATATCGGTCCTTACTCGGAAGACTTTGTTAACGCAAACGGTGGCAACAACACGATCACCGTAATTGCTGGTAAATATGTTCTGACTGCTTCGAACGCAACGTTTATGAGCGACGGTGTAACTCCTGGCGATATCGTCAACGTTACTGCTTCGACTGGAACGCCTTCGCAAGTTGGCACTCTGCAAGTTCAGCAAGTTCTGAACAACCAGCAAGTTGTTGTGGCTGCTACTGGTACAGGCACTGCTGTAAGCTACTACGTTACTCGTCAACTGACGAAGACTCAAAAAGCTCAAGCTGTTGCTGCTGCTAGCAAGACATTCATGGACAAGCGTATCATCCACGTTCAACCGGATACGGTTGGTGTGACGATCGATGGCGTAGTTAAGTATCTGCCTGGCTACTACCTGTGTGCTGCTCTTGCTGGTATGGTTGCTGGTTTCCCGGTACAACAAGGCTTTACCAACGTTGGTGTTGCAGGTATCTCGGATCTGAAGTACTCGAACTTCTACTTCACCCGTGCTCAAATGAACACGATGGCTGAAGCTGGTACGTTCCTGTTCGTTCAGGAAACTCAAGGTTCGATCCCGTACGTTCGTCACGAACTGACTACGGATGTATCGGTTCTTGAGTACCGTGAATTGCTGGTAGTGAAGAACTGGGATTGGCTGAGCTATGCATACCGTGACGTACTGATGCCGTTTATTGGTAAGTGGAACATCACTTCCGATACTCTGAATACGATCCGTCAAACGATTGTATCGGCTTCGGAACTGTACAAGGGTCAGAAGCTGCCGAAGATCGGTGCTCCTCTGCTTAGCTACAACATTCTTGAGCTGAAGCAAGATCCTAACAACAAGGATAGCCTGATCATCAACCTGCAGATCACTGTTGTTTACCCGCTGAACTACGTAAATCTGTACCTGATCATTTAACAGTTGATTAGACTAAAAAAAGCCCTGCTGATGCGGGGCTTTTTCTTTTGGTACTTAGCGTTTCCTCAGATCGTCCCACATGGCCGAGAATGCGATGAGGAGAAACGCTGCGGTGACACTGAGCTTTACCCAGTCCACCGAAGTGAGATGTTGTTGAAGATAAGAGATCATTTTTTCCGCATGAGGATGGCGATGGTTTGGAGGACCAGAGAAAGCGTAGAGAGGATGGTAATGATGATAAGCAGCCGTGCAGGGATTTGCACGCTCTCACCAGCTATGGCCATATTCCAGACATACATGAAAGCTTCCATGGGATATAAAAGAGTAGTTGTTTACTCTTTACTTATACCAATATTCAAGATCCATTTTGATTTACCGCAGTCCCAGATTCGATAATACCCATTCCTATAGCAATTTTCTGCTTCACTTAAGGTCGAATCGTAGTTGGAAAATTTCTCCTTGAGATATTGGTGTTGAAATGCACGCTTATGATATCTGCGTTTATTCTTAGTCCACCAATACGAGGGCTTAGTTTCTCCTACAAGTCTAAATCCATTTTTACTATATACGTTCCCTTCGCTCCATCTATTTTCAGAGAAAGAGATTATCTGTTTAAACCCTGGATGCGTCCTTAGAAAGTATGTAAGTAGCTTACTAAATCCTCCATTGATACGAACTTTACTACAGAATCGTATCAACTCTGTTTCATTTCGCTCTAATCCCCGAGAGGTAAAACACATAACAGAAACTAGATCATTTCCATTCCAAAGTCCAATATTAATCTCAGAAGGGGCACCTGAACCCTGTAGATGATATTCCTCTAAAAATGGGCTAGCTTCTTTCCAGGAAATCATCCTGGCAGAAAGGGATCTTGCATTTAGTGTTTCTAATGACTTTCCGAATACTGTCTTCAATAGATTCTTCACCTTGTCTGGGAAATGAATCCACTCGTCTTCGAATATATGAATTAGACGTATTCCTTCAGATTTTGCCTGATCCGATTTTTTCTTATGGTAAAAAGGATCTTCTCTGAATTGATCACTATGCCAACGAAGTCCGTTGTATTCGATTCCAATATGATGTTCTTCAGAATACAGATCTAGATGTTGCCCTGTCTTAAGCTTATACTTTACTGTTACGACTCCGAGTTCTTCTAAATATCTTCCGATTGCAAATTCAGCTTTGGAGATAGAAACTCCGCAGACGGGACATCCACTTTGCTTATTGACGTAATCGCTGACGATTGGCGAAAAAGTAGTATTGTGTTTTTCACAATATAATACTGCCCTAGCCGTACCACCTTCTGTAACAGAGACAAGGGTGTACTTATCCCCGTGAATTTCAGGCATTCGTTTGAATACATTTTCATAAGTAAGCTTAGCTTTCCCGGAACAATGCGGACATCCCTGACCCCTCTTATGAGCGTTAAGACGTTGCATAAAAGTATGCCCGTTTCGGCACTCTATCTCTACAGGAATACTGTCGCTGATATATTCGACTTTGCCATATTTATACTTGTCTCCGTGAACTTTGATAGAGTCTGCTATAAATTCTTCTTTTGTTTTCTTCTTAAGTCCTGAGCAACTTGGACATCCAAAACCTCTCATATGCACATCGGGGCGTTGCTCAAAGTCACCGTGTTCTTTACAAGTAATAACAACAGGAATCTTGTTCCCTAGGTATACAACTTTTTCGTAGCCGTATTTAACCCCTTGTATTGATACGGCTTTTTTTATGAATTCTGCCGTTGTTAGTTTTACTGTCACAAACTTTCCTGTTAAAATACAAACGTAAAAGGTATATCTAATAAGATTATACCAAAAGAATTCATATATTAAGGATAACACTAACATGGCTGACGCAACCAACGACCGCCTAACATCCGTCGAAGAAGCTGGCTTCGGTTTGGGCTGGGATTGGAAGGGCGAGTACATGTCGAAACTGTCGGAGGACGGCTATGAGCGCTTCTCACAGTTCTCGGCTACCCCTGATACCACAGCGCTATTTGCTGGTCCGGCACGCTTTACTGGGCTGTCGGGTGGCATTGGCGATCTTGTACCTATCGGTCTCACAGACAACATTCAAATGCAGGCCGATGCTGGACTAGCTCGTCTGTTTGAAGTAGGTTCGAACCGCTCTTTCTTCACACGTGGCAAGACTCAACACGCAGTATCTCTGTCAAAGTTCCTGGCAGATCAATCAAACATTCTTTTCGCTCTTTCTAAGGCCGCATATCGTCCGTTGATGAACACGGATGGTTTCAAGGCTGGCGGTCCGGAATCCCCGAATCCTGATATCCAGATGAACCTGGACTCAGAAACGTTCGCAGTTCCGTTTGGTCTTCTGCTGGTCTTCAAGACCCGTGGAGGTGGCAGCGATGGTTACGGTAAGGCCCTGACAGGTCTCTACCTGGAATATTGCATGTTCCAAAACTACAGCTTTGCTATTGCCAGCGCACAACCAGTTATTGCTGAGAATGTGGCGATTCAGTTCGACCGTCCGGTGCCGGTCAGCTTCGCAAGCTAATGATGTAACTTAGCCAAGCTAAAAGAAAAGAAAAGCCCGGATAAAACCGGGCTTTTTTCATTAGTGATCTTCCAAACGAATCCATTCTGCATTTGGATTCCAATACTTGGTACTCTCTAATGCTTTTTGATAATGAGGTGGATCGTATTCTCGAATCTGATTCAGGAGATCTTCGGTAAGATTGAGATCCTTTACTGCAGATTCGTAGTTGTCTTGAGCCTCTTCGTATTGGTTGCGATGTTTTCGATTGGCCAGTGCAAAAACACCGACCATAAGGAGACTGATTCCAAGGCAAACAAGTACTGTTTGTACAATTTCTTTAGCTTCAGAACCCTTTTCGAACTTCATCATGAACCTCCAGAAAATATAAGAATATTTGTTTCTATAAATCTTATACCAAATAGGATTAGTGAAACTAAAAAAAAGCCCGGCGTATAACAGGGCTTTTAATTTCTACAAATGCATCGTGCTACAATCTCGATCCGATGGGTATGACAACGCACGGATCTTGATACCTCGGATATGATCCAAGGTTTCTTTCAGCTGATCATAAAGGAAATGATGCGAAGGCTCTAGGCCGGTGGAAGCATTGAGTTTTTTGTAATGCGACTCTATGCTTTTAAGAGAAGTCTTGATATACTTATGGAAATCGCCGAGGATGTAAGCATCTTCGTCTTTGGAAAATAATGCATATCCTTCTACAGATACGACGAACGAAAGGATTTTATTTCCCACCAATATTTTAACCGAGGTATTTCCGGTAGGTTCTTTCTCGGTAGTGATAAAACGATTGTTCATGAAGGTTCCTTCGCAGTCGTTAAAATAAGACAAATCCCTCAGATGTTTCGCTCCTTTCTACTGAGGGTGGCCCCGGTGCAATGCCGGGGTTTTTTATTTGTAGTTACCGTTTTGCCTTGGCGATGACAATGAAGTTTGTGTAGTCGTCCGAATCGTAGCGATCATACCCAATACAGTCCGTATGGATATGGTCTGCGGAGATTTCCAAGTCTTCAAGGCTTACATCGTCGCCCCACTTCTCCTTCGCCTTTTGAGAGATTTCGGCCAAGGTAGTAGCATAGCCTACGTACATCGTATCAGCATCGTCGTCAGGCCAAAAAGTCTTAATTTTTCCGCCGATTCCTCCCCCTCTAAAATCGTAACCCATTACGCTGCCTCCTTCGTGTCTCTCCGTTCTGCCTTTTCCTTACGTTCAGCGAGATCCTTCTTCCCCACCTCGCTCTCTGCGTAGTGGTTTTGCTCAAGCCGAAGCTTAAGCTCCTGGAGATAGATTACAGCCTTGCCATGGCCGTAAGCGTGGACGTACGTAGCTTCTTGGGTAACTTCATCGGCAGTGATCGGAGCCTTGTGAAACTCATAAATAATGTTGTGAGTTTCCTTTGGATTGATACGTAAAGAAGTAGCTTCCCAGTCAATGTTAATCACCCGCTTACGCCAGCCGATCTTGATGGCATCGTTGTCCTTAGTGATAAACAACCACCATGGATCCATTAGATTGCTTGGAGAGTACTCGTTTGCAATCCGAAACAGGCCCTTGTACTCGATCCCTGCTAGCAGCAGGATGGCTTCGACTTCTTGCTTGGTCACGACTTCTCCTTGTAGATGATCTCAGTGTCCTTCATTACAGTACGATACATAGTTAAAGCCTTGGCGTGAGCTTCAACACGGGATTTTTGACGAGCAAAACCGAACAAGGTCTCCCACATCTCCAAGAGCATTTCCTTACGTCCGAGAAGCGACCAGTATTGATTCAAGGCCAAAAGCGCTCCTTTGTAATCCTTATTCTGGACAAACGTATGGATAACTTCTTCCGTGCTGATGAGATCTTCTTCGACTTTGCGAAGTTTTACACCCATGCCATTTTGAAGCTTACCAAGCATATTGCTGCCTGGAATTTCTTGCGTAGGTTCCAGAATCGGTGATGCAACCATGATATCTACCCCTTGATCATTTCTTGGTCCAACTCATCAAGATCAGAAACCAAGACAGCTACAGTGTACGCCTCGTCATACATCTGGAATACATGGATACAGGTATTTGCCACTGTGATAGCTTTCACAAGGGCACGGCTGTAGTTACGGTAACTCGAAGAATCACGATATTTCTCATGCTGCGACTTCCAGAGTTCCACGGAGCCAAGCGAGGTTTCCAACTCACGTCGCATCGTTTCCTTCAACACGTCGATAACATTGGATGTCATCTTACGCCTCGATAAGTTCTGCTTCGTTGAGCTTGGCCAGACGTTGCTCCAGCGCCTTGAGTTCGTTATCGTACAGATCCGACACAAACGTTACTGCGAACGTAGTAAGGATCGTGTACAGAGCAGTCAACTTCAAACGAAGCTTGGCCCGGTTGTCGGCATTGATGCTGGCATTTTTCAGGCGCTGTCCATTGTGGAACTCACTGTGCGCAGTCTCTGCCGACTTGCGCATCTTCTCGACAAGAGCAAGCATATTGGACCGTGCTTCACCAACCGAGGTTGGGTGATGCTTCTTCACTGCTTCAGCCATGATTTACTCCAGTTGTTTGAATTGTCACTGCTCAGTTATGGATTTCCAGCCTTTACGGGACGGACAACGAACACCATTAGATGCAGGGGTTCGACGTTTCTTCTTCCTCTCAACCGGTGGACGTGGCTTCCGCCCGGCTGGAGGAATTGATGGAACAATTGTCTTTCCGGGCGGCGTATTCATTGTTGACCGTCTCCGTAGTTAGAGGGGAACAGTTCCTTAAACTTCAGCTGTTGTTTTTCGATGACCTTCTTGTATTCGTCGGTGTTGAAAACTCTATTGAATAAGGCCATGGAATACAACGACTTCTCGTATTTATGCAAGTAGTAATTGCGGTGACCGATGAAGCGAGCCTTACCCCAGTTATCAGTAGGGGGAGGCTTGCTGAAATGCTGTTGCATAGCTACTTCCAAAGATTGCAACTGCGTCAAGGTTTCCTCGATAACAATGCGGAAAGCCTCTTTCGACTGCTCAAGTTCAGGCGTAGTCATTTTAGTTTTCTCCTAGTTAAGCTCTGCCAGGATTTTGTTACAGACTCCCTTTGACAGGAATCCTTGGTGCTTCAGTTGGCCGTCAACAAAGATAGCTTCCCCGAAATTAAAGTCACGGTTGAACATCAGGAACTTCGGCAAGTAATCCGAAGGGATCCGGGACAACCGCCTCTGCCCCAGGTTGTTGATCTGTATGCAGGTATGAGTCAGGATTGCTTGTGTCAATTAGAAAGTCCTTCTGAAAGCCAGTGTCTTTTTCCCCGTAGGCAACGTAGCCAAACGGGTTTCGTATGAGTCGAGTATTGCCAACCACCATGTCACAGAAATCATGAACATGTCCGTGAATCCAAATATCTGGCGACCATTCTTCATGCATTAAATGATCAAGATGACTGTGAAAGGCCACGTTCAAACCATCTAACTTGAACTTCTCAGGACATGCCTTGAAACTAGGGCTATGATGGGTTACAACAATTTTCTTCAAGTCTTTGAAGTGTTCAAACTTCAAAGCCTCTTCAATATACTTCGCTGTGTTAATGTGGGAGTTCTGCCACCAATGTGTACCGATACCACGGACTCGTTTGAAGTCAAGCATTCCAAGCTTCACGGAATTGGCTTGGACAGGATGGGAGATATTCGTCCACAATGTTCCGCCGATAAATACCACATCCTCGATAATTGTAAAATTATCTAAAAGCGGGATATGACCGTAAGACTCAAACAGCGCTTTTACCCAAGCAGGGAATGCGGTGACGTGCTTTTCATAGTGATCATGGTTTCCCGGTACGTAAATGGCTTTCTTCCCAGTATCTTTGAACTTTTCAAGAAAGTCTTTGAGGTCTGGGCTTTCGGCAATGTCCCCTGCAAGCACAACGTAGTCGGCTTCAGGATTTACAATCTTCTCCACGATCGTTTCCCTGTCTGCTTTAGCAAGACAATCAAAGTGAAGGTCTGAAATAATTTGAAGTTTCATTTGGATATTTTCCTCTATACTACTTATACCAATTTAGGAATTTAGAATTTATGTTTAGCAACCCTGTAAAGCCCAATTCGAACCACGACGAAGGCTACGTTACTGAGGTCGATGCCCGCAACATGGTTTGTAAGGTAAAGACTATTCGTGGTCAAAACTTAGACAACGTGGCTTTTACCCAAGCGTCAGGCGGATCAAGCCGGGCTGGTGACCGTGCTACTCCCGTAATGGGAGACCGGGTTGTAATTCACTATGAGCTTGGCTACCCTTTGATCTACGGATTCTTACCTAAGATCCAAACCGATGATAACAAATTTCCAGTCTCAATTGATACGGGTCTTGAACTTGTCAACACAGGTAATTTCACATCTGAGGGTGTAAATGCAGTTGGGGATCAGAATAAACCTGGCGATATTCTTGTAGGTGATAGAATTATTGCCAGCACCGGAGGAGGTATTCTTGCAGTACTACGTGGAGGATCATTGCTTTTGCGTAGTTCACGACTAGCTGAAATTTTTATTTCCAAGTGGGACGATGTTGTAAGAGTAGTTTCTCGTAACTGGGAACACTTTACTGATGTCAGCTCAGACGTAGTTAAAAATATCAAAGGACGAGTCTATCGTTATACGGGATATGCTTTAACTGCTGATGCTGCCAAAGACGAAGACTATCAATATAACTTGTACTACGGGGATACTGCCCTCGCTAAAGCCATCAAAACAGATTACTGGAATACTTCAGCTTCTCCTGCGGCAACGTCAATCATTGCTATGGAAGAAGTTCCAGGTCTGGAAAGTCGTACTGTAGATGCTGCAGATGGAACTGTTATTCAAGTCGTAGGTAGTACTACGATTAAACAGACCGGCACCTTTATCACTGCTGACTTTGGCGGGGACATTATCGTTACTGTTGACGGTGGAAAAATCAAACTTGATTATAAAGGTCAACAAACTGTTACAGTCGATGCCAATCAGATCGAATTAAAACATAGTGGTGGGGCTACGCATACCACAAAGGGTGATGGCGTATTCTCCACATTTGGGGGTCACTTCGTTAATGTGACTTCTGGTGGTGTTCAAATGGGATAACTATTATGGTCAGTCTAGTACTCGATGGTATCAAAGCCATCATCGTTGCGACTTGGGATAAATTCGCTGAGCTGGTAAAAGCAATCGCTGCTCTGGTTCAAACGAATAAAAGCTCAGGAAGCTAAAAAAAGAACGCCAGGTTATTAGCCTGGCGTTTTACTTTCAATTCCTAGTAGGCATTGGTTACTGTGACAATTCGAGTCCGTCTGTCACCTGACGTGGCTTTATGCTCACCATTAAGACTCTCCCCTTCATTGGTAAATCGGCTCTCGTAAAGCAGATCCTAGTTCTTTTACCCAGAAGAACTACTAAAAAACTGTCACCAAGGGATTTCGGTTTGGGTCGATTCTTGGTGCGTGTTCTGGCTGTCTGCAGACATAAACGCTTCTACTGCTCCAGCCTCGGCGTTGGGTTGGCCAGGCTCCTCAACGACTAAACTCTGCATTGTTTCTTTTAAACGAGCACCAACCTCGGGATTAAGTTGGCTGAACCAGTTCAATCGCCCCATCACCTTACTAAAGAACTCTCCAGCTTGAAGCTCATTCTTAGCAGCTTCAGCTTCCACACCATTCTTGGTGCAATTATAGACGATGGCTCTGAGTTTGTTACGCTCAGTTTTTTGCAGATTGCGCTTGCGGTTCACAACGACGCCACAAACATACTGTCGTTGGTAGGGTTGCATGATCTTGGTCTTCCTCGTATTGATCCGGAATCGATACTTAGAGACTTCGTATGCAATGGTATTGATGATTTCTTTAACAGCGTCTTCCCCATGCGTCTTCATCAAGTTTTCATCCATGGAGATGGTAATGTCATCAGCATAGATGGTCAACTCATACCCACGTTCATCACAAAGCTGCTTAACCGCTGGCCCGAAGGTCAACGACGTGATAAGGTTACTGAGCTTCGGACTTGTCAACGCCCCTTGGGGAACAAAGGACTGGTACGTACACAACTCTGACAAGGTACGTGCTGCAGGCACGCCAAAACCCAAATGGGTAAACAACGAAAACAGATGATACTGTTTGATAGAAGTAAAGAAATCTTTCAGGTCGAGACTCAGAACAAGTCCCTTCCCTACATGTTTCTCGGCCATTTGCGGAATACTCTTGCCCTTCTCAAAAGCGTAGATGTATTCCGGTACTTCAATTTGGTTCAGGATACGGGTGAGAATCTTATACTGAACCACACGCATGATGTTGTCCGGATTATGCAGAATCCGAAGCTTAGAGCTGGAACCCGAACTCTTCTTCTTTCGAATCGATAAAATCGAGTAGTGCTCCGACTTCGTTTGCCCAAGTAGAGTCAGCAGCTTGACAGACTTCCAACCGAGCTTTTGAGCCAGCTCCTTGTTGTTCTTGATGTCGAACGGCTTCTCCGCTGGCAATGCCGCCAGTTCCAGTTGAGGGGTCTCCCTCGATGGTGATGTCACCACTTGTTCCTGCATTTCCATTTACATCTTCTCTTTTAGCTATAGTAATTTCTCGGGACTTTCGAACAACTCCCCGCAACAGATCTTCAGGCGTTACCAGATAGATTTTGCCACTGATGATCGCCACGCCCTCCACAATTACAGGAGGTGTCTTTTCGAAACGGAAAATCGGAGCTTCTGGCGGAGCTTCCAGTACTTTGATTGGAAAGTAGTTAAAGAGCAATCCGCTCCGAACCACATAGAAGTTATTCTTTGGTTCCAGAGTCGAAGATGATCTTTTAGGCACATTAATGTTTGGTATTGCTGTACTCATTCTTCACCTTCATGAGGCAGGTCGTATCAACCTACGGTTTCTAAAAGAGCTAAACGAAAGAAGTTATACTGCTTGTTTTTCGCTCAGCTTGACTGCGAATTGATCCACCACTTCTACGATGTGAGTTGCCACACGCAGAACCAGCTTGGCAATTCTAACAACCAATACGAGCCGTGCTAGGAATTTACCCATTTGCGATCTCCATTTGAGTCGGATGTTGACTGACTAAAAAGATGTCGCTGCTTTACGAGGTAGGGTATGTTGCCGGTACTTCACTTATACCAAAACTTAATCGATCGTTGAACTGGTCAAAACACAAAGTGTCCAGTTTTTTCCGAAAGTGTCCAGTTTTTCAGGTCAAGAATTGACTTCATAAAATGCTTATAAATCAAGGACTTACTGAACTCGTGTCCAGTTTGTCCAATTTCTGTTTTAGAAAACTGGACAGGCTAAACCCTTATAGAATAAGGCTTAGCGGGGAGATGTCCAGTTTTTTGCTCAATTTTCCAAAAAACATATATCACTTTACGGAGAGAAATAGATTTACAAAATTCCAATACGTTTCATAATATGAAATGCCTAATACGTCATG